>Ga0209000_1000026_pt1 | contig 266030 bp, 216 predicted proteins | sample RifGroD2_FD_183998 | JGI IMG/M metagenome (GOLD analysis project Ga0209000, IMG submission 183998) | Groundwater microbial communities from Rifle, Colorado, USA - Groundwater D2 (SPAdes) (version 2) | ecosystem: Environmental > Aquatic > Deep subsurface > Groundwater | place: Rifle, Colorado...
CGCTGCATCCCGCAGGTGGCCTGCGCCACCAACGGCCGCGTCTTCGCCGATCCCGCCGCCGCCCGCCGCATAGCCCGCTCCGGCATAGACTCCCTCATCTTCTCCGTCCACGGCCCCGACGCCCGCACGCACGACGCCCTCACCCGCGCCCCCGGCAGCTTCGCGCAGCTGAAGAAGGGGCTCGCCAACCTGCGAGCCCTCGGCTTTAAAAGGATCAGCGGCAATACCACGGTGGTGAAGCAGAACCTGGCCGCCCTGCCCGCGCTGGCGAAGTTCTATATCAGGAACCGGATAAACAACGTGGAATACATCTTCGTGGACCCCAACTACGGCGGGGCGAAGAACGATTTTGAAAAGCTGGTCCCCCGCATCGCCAAGGCCGCGCCGGCCATGCGCCGGGCCCTGGCGCTGGGCCGCGCCGCCGGCCTGGACCAGTGGAAGGCCCGCTACGTGCCGCTCTGCCATTTCAAAGATTGCCTGGACCAGATCAGCGAGATCAACGAGCGCGAGATCTTCTTCACCGAGCACTGGGCGCCGGATTTCGTCAACAAGGACGCCATCGCCTCGCGCGCGGCGGTGGGGCGCCGCAAGACGGCCCGCTGCCGCGGCTGCCTGCTGTACGCCTCCTGCGAGGGGCTCTGGACCGAGTACCTGAAGAACTACGGCGACGCCGAACTGAAGCCGTTGAGGGCCCTATGACGAAGAACGCTTCCGGCAAATGCTACGAGCTGATCCTCAACTACAACTGCAACGCGCGCTGCGAATTCTGCTCGCAGGGGGATTTCGACAAGTCGCTCAACGCCCCGTTCGCCGACATAGCCCGCAACGTTTACACCGCCTGGAAGGACGGCTACCGCCGCCTCGGCCTCACAGGGGGCGAGCCGCTGATCCGGCCGGATATCCTGAAGGTCATCGCCCTCGGCAAGTCGGTGGGCTTCCGCTTCATCCGCGTGCAGACCAACGGCATAAAGCTGGCGGATCCCGTTTTCTGCCGCGCCCTGGTGAAGGCCGGCCTAACCTTCTGCAAGTTCTCGTTCACCACTGACAGGGCTCCGGACCACGACGCGCTGGTGGGCGTGCCTGGCGCCCTGAAGAAAGCGCTGGCCGGCCTGGACCATCTCCGCAAATTAAAGATACGACTCGGCACCAATATCCTGGTCAACAAACGCAACTACAAGCGCCTGCCTGAGATCATAAAATTCTATCTGGACCGCGGCATAACCAACTTCGTCATCATCTACCCGGTCTACAACGGCGCCATGGCCGCCAACGCCAAAAAGCTCGGCGTGAGCCTGCGGGACTGCGAGCCGCGCTTCGACGCGGCGGTGAAAGTCATGGAGGCCGCCGGCCTGCCGGGAGAGATCCTTTTCCTTAATACCCCGCCCTGTTTCCTGCGGGGGCGCGAGGCGCTGGCCATCGGCCTGGACCTGTTCAATACGCTGGTGACCGACCCGCTGGGCGGGCGCACGGACCTGGACGCCAACGCCGCCGCCGCCAAGGTGAAGGGGCCGCCGTGCCGGAGCTGTGCGCTTAACGGCAAATGCCGGGGGGCCGACGCGCATTATATAGAGAATTTCGGCTGGGCCGGCTTCGTGCCGGTCAAGAAAGCGGGCGCGGCAAAAGAAACGGCCGCGGCCGGGCGCGTTTATTTTTCCGACAATGAGCGCTGCCTCGTGGAGATACTGCGCCGCCAGCCGGGAGCCTCCACCAGGCAGGTGCTCGCGCTCTCTAAAAAGATAGTCCTCTGCCGGGACTGCTCCGACGGCAACGCGGTCATGACCGCGGCCGCCAGCCTTACGGCCAAGGGCCTGGTGAAGAGCTCCTTCGGCGGCGGCGTCTACCGCTGGTCGCTCGCCAGGCCGTACGGGGAAATAAAGGAAGGGCTTTGACGCCGCTATGAGAATAAAGGTCGGGATCAAATCGCTCGAAGAGGCCGGGTATTTCCTGCGCAACGGCGCGGACGAGGTCTACTTCGGCCTGAAGATGGTGCCCAGTCACAACGCCTCCTTCGCCGACGAGGAGCAGATCGTGCCGGTGATCAGGCTGGCCAGGCGCCTGCGCAAGAAATCGCTGCTGGCGCTCAACGAGATCTACCAGCCCGAAAAATATCCCTTCATCCTGGACCACGCGCGCCGCATGACGGACCAGGGGCTCGACGGCATCATCGTCTGCGACCCGGCGCTGCTGGAGTATTTCAAGGCCAAACGTTTCTCCACCTATTTCGTCTCCAGCGTGGTCAGCGCCTGCTTCAATTCCCAGGCCATGGAATTCTACAGGGAGCTGGGCGTGCGGCGCGTCACGCTGCACAACCAGGTCATGCCGTCGGAGGCGAAGAAGATGATGAAGGCCGCCTCCGGCATGGAAACGGCGATCTTCGTGCCCTCCGTCTTCAGGATGGAGAACATCGTGCCCTTCTGCTTCTTCATGTACCCGGATTCGCAGGGCATGTACGGCATGTGCCACCACGCCTGCACGCTGAAGTATAAATGCGGGCGGCGCGACTTCGCCCAGCCCTCGGCCAACCTCTACGAGCAGGCGCATTTTCTTTACGACTTCCACAAACTGGGCGTGGACTGGCTGAAAGTTCCGCGGCAGCTGAACACCCCCAAGCTGGTGGCCGAATTCACCATAACCAAGTTCCTCAACGGCCTGCTCGAAAAGGGCCTGGACCGGGACACCTTTGCCGTCGCGCTGGCGGAACTTATAGAAAGAGTGGATATGAACAAATATGGAAAAAGCTTTGATCTTAAGCCCTTCCCTAAGGGCTAAATACGGCGCCGCGGCGCTGAAAAAATACGACACGGTCTGCCTGGGCGACGAGTTCTGCATACACAAGCAGCCCTCCTTCGCCGACCTCGCGGCCGTCAAGAAACTCACCGGCAAAACGCCGGTGCTCGTGAGCACCCTCCTAACCGAGCCCGCCCTGGAGCGCTGGGCCGCGCTGCTGGCGGAGTGCGCGAAAAAAGAGCCGGGCGCGGAGATCGTGGTCAACGACCTGGGGCTGCTGCACTTCATAAACAAGAAATACCGCGGGCGGTTCAGGGTGACGCTGGGGCGCCTGATGACCTATTTCTTCGACCGCAAGAAGATGCTGGCCCCCGGCTCGGAGGCCGGGCTGGGCCTGGAGGGCGAGAGGCCGGAGACCTGGGAGAGCGGCATCGACGTGACGCCGGTGGACTACCTCAAGGGCTTCCTGAAGCGCTACGCCGTGGGGCGGGTGGAGACCGACAACGAGCACCTGCTGCGGAAATACGCCGACAATACGGACGTGAAGATCTCCTTCCATTACCCGCTGAGCCTGATGGCCCTGACGCGCTTCTGCCCCTTCAAAGGCGGGCTTACCCTTGACTGCAAGGCCCCCTGCGGGGAACGCCTGCTGAAGCTTTCCAGCCGGCACCTGGATTACCCGCTCTATTCCAAAGGCAACGCCTATTTCGTAAAGAACAAGCTGGTGAAACATCCCAGGGTGGACCGGGCCGTCTTCACGCCCAGCGTGAACAGCCCGGGCTTCAAGATGGCCATAAACGAGGGGTCTATACGGGGCTGAGATGCGCATAACCATAGGCGTCAAATCTTCCGAAGAGGCCGGGTATTTCCTGCGCAACGGCGCGGACGAGATCTATTTCAGCCTCAGCGCGGCGCGCGGTCACCGTACCGCCGCCTTCTCGTCCGAGGCGGACCTGATCGCCGCGATCAGGCTGGCCCGGCGGCTGCGCAGGAAGACCATGCTTGCCCTGAACGCGGTTTACCCGCGGGAAAATTACCCGGCCATCCTGGACCACGCCCGCCGCCTGACCGACAAGGGGCTGGACGGTGTCATCGTGCGCGACCCGGCGCTGCTGGAATATTTCGCCGACCACGACTACCGGCCTTACCTGGTGGCCAGCGTGCTGTGCGCCTGCTTCAACTCCCAAACCATGGAATTTTACCGGGACCTGGGCGTGCGCCGCTTCACGCTCAACAGCCAGGTCATGCCGGCCGACGCCGCCAGGATGATGGCGGCGCTGCCCGGGGTGGAAACGGTGATCTTCGTGCCCTGCCTGTGCCTCGAGGCCAACATAGAGCCCTACTGCTTTTTCCCCTACCCCGGCGGCCCCAGCGGCGCCTGCCTGCATGCCTGCACGCTCAGGTACAAATGCGGCGCCAACGCCTTCCGCATGGTAGACACGAACCTCTATTACCAGGCCGACCTCCTGTATGATTTCCACAAGCTGGGCGTAGAGTGGCTGAAGGTCTCGAGACAGCCGAACACCCCCAAGCTGATGGCCGAATTCAAGGTGGCCGTTTTCCTGAACCGCCTGCTGGAGCGGGGGCTGGGCAGGGCAGCCTTCGCCGCGAGCGTGGTCGAATTGATCGAAAGGCTGGACATGAACAAATTCGGGCCGAGCTACGACTTCAAACCTTTCCCGGGGAGCGCGCGCTAAAATGCCGCTGATACACCTCTTCCGCAAATGCAACCAGCGCTGCGTCTTCTGCTCCTACCCCGAGGAGGGGGGGGCGGAAGAGGGGGTTTCGCTGAAGGACTGGCTGAAGGAGATAGCCGCCATGCCGCCCGGGCTGGTGCAGATCTCCGGCGGCGAGCCGCTGCTGGCCGGGGCGGGGGGGCTGTGCCTGCTGCTGGCCGCCGTAAAAAAGCTGGGCCGCCGGGCCGAGCTGCAGACCAATGCGCTGGCCGCCGCCGGCCTTCGGTCCGAAAACATCTCTAAAATCGTGAAAGCCCTCAATGCCGCCGACGGCTATTTCAACGTGAACTTCCCCGCGGACACGGCCGCGCTGGACTACAGGATAACCAGGACCCGCGGGGCCTTCAAAAAACGCCTGGCGGGGGTCGGCCGCCTGATAAAGGCCGGCGCCCGCGTGCGGCTGACGCATATCATCAGCTCGCTCAATTATAAACGCCTGCCGGAATTCGCCGCTTTCGCGGTGAAGAAGCTCAAAGGCGCGGCCTGGCTGCAGTTCAGCTATATCAAGGGCATCGGCCGCGCCGGCGATGGGGTCTTCCTGCCGCGGTACGCCGAGGTGCGGCCTTACCTGGAGCGGGCCCTCTTCATTTGCGAAAAGAACGGCCTGCACTGCGAGGTGGACCATATCCCGCCCTGCTTCCTGGGCGGCTTCTACAGGCTGAACGTGGATATTGTTAAAATGAAAGAAGGCCGGCCCGGCCCGCACCTGGAAGAAAAAGAGAGGGTGCCCGCCTGCCGCGGCTGCCGCTACTTGGAGGTCTGCCCCGGCCCGCGCAAGGATTATATCGCCGTGCACAAGACTTTATGAAGAAGAACATCGCCGCGCTGAACTCCGAATTTCCCACGCTCAACGAGCGCTTCGGCGGGCGCCGGCTGGTCTACCTCGACAGCGCCTGCACCGTGCTGAAAATGCGCTGCGCGGCCGACGCCCAGCGCCGCCACATGCTGCTGCTGGGCGGCTGCGGCGGCAAGCGTTCCCTGCACTCGCTGGCCTCCGCCATGGAAGAGGACTTTTATGGAGCGCGCTCGAAAGTGGCGTCCTTCATGGGGGCGGAGTCCCCGGAGGAGATCATTTTTACCTCGGGCGTGACCGACGCTGCCAATCTGCTGGCCAACGCCTTTCCCTTCACCCCGCTGCGCAACGAAGTGGTGTTTTCGCCGCTGGAGCATAACGCGGTCTTTTTGCCCTTCGAGCGGCTGGCCGCCGCGGGCAGGATAAAAATAAAAGTGGCGCCGCTGAAGGATTTCAAGGTCGACATGGGCGGGCTAGAGAAACTGGTCGGCGCGAAAACCGCGCTGGTCTGCGTGACGCACGCCCCCAATATTTTCGGCGGGACCTGCGACGCGGCGGCCGCGGCGCGGATCGCGCACGCCGCCGGGGCTTACCTCTTCTGCGACGACGCGCAGTACGCCCCTTCGCACGGGCGCTGCGGCGCGGCCGACGGGGCCGACGCCTGCGCCTTCTCTGGCCACAAACTGGGCGCGCCCTATTTCACCGGCGCCCTCTGCGTTAAAAAACCGCTGCTCGGGCGCCTGCGCCCGTGGCGGGTGGGCGGCGGCACCGTGGAGAGCGTGACGCGTTCCGCCCGGGGCTACGGCGCTAAATATCTCGGCGGCTACCAGGGCTTCGAAGCCGGGGTGCAGAACTATTCCGGAGCCGCCGGGCTCGCCGCCGCGCTGGCGCGGCTCGACAGGGCCGGTTTCGGCGCCATCCGGGAGCACGTTTCGTCGCTGACCGCCGGCGCGCTGAAGGCGCTGGACGGCGTAAAGGGCGTAAGGGTGCTCGGCGACAGGGCGGCTATCCCTGACGGCTCGCTCATTTCCATCGCGCCGTCAAAGAAAGGTTTTTCAGTGCCGGACTTTAACCTGTTCCTGAACCAGGAAGTTAAGGGCCGCCTGGTGGCCGTGCGCACCGGCCGCCACTGCGCCGACCTGGCCTGCCTCAACTCAGGCTACAGCGAGACCATCCGGCTTTCCTTCTTCTCCTATAATACGCAGGCCGACACGGACTGCTTCGTCTCGGCCCTGGAAAAGTACCTGTCGCTCTTATGAAAAAACCGGCCGCGCTGCTGATAAAAAGCCGCGCCCGCGGCTCCAAGGTGCCCAACGCTGTGCCGCCGCTCGGCATACTTTACCTGGCCGCCAGCCTGCGCGCACGCCTGGGCGCGGAGGTGCGCCTCATCGACGCCTACTTTGAATCGGACGCGCCCGGGGCCGCCGCCCGCGCCGTCAGGGAACTGAAGCCGGACGTCGTAGGCATCAGCTGCCTGACCGCCGAGTCGCCGCTGGCGTACAAGATAGCCGCCGCGGTAAAGGCCGAGAGCCCCGGTACGGCCGTAGTCCTGGGCGGGCCCCATCCCTCTTCGGACCCGGGCGACGCGCTGACAACCCCCGCCGTGGACGCTGCCGTGCTAGGCGAGGGCGAAGAAACTTTCACCGAGCTGGTCTCCCTGATAAAAGCCGCCGGCCCGGAGTGGAAGAAGCCGGAAAACCTGCGCCGGGTGCCCGGGCTGGCCTTCAGGGGCGAAGGGGGGGTGGAGTTCTCAGCCCCCCGCCCGCCGATACAGGACCTGGATTCGCTGCCTTTTCCCGCCTGGGACCTGCTGGACTACCGCCGCTACTGGCAGGTTAACGGCATGTCCACTATGGGCAACAGGGCTTACCTGCCCATGACCACTTCGCGCGGCTGCCCGTACCATTGCGTGTTCTGCCACCGCATCTTCGGCAAGGCCTTCAGGGCCCGCTCGCCGGAGAGCGTGGCGGAAGAAGCCGCGCTGATAAAAAAACTCGGCGCCGGCCACGTGGAATTCTACGACGATATCGCCAACCTCGACGCCGCCCGCTTCACCCGCATCCTGGAGCTGCTGGCGGCGCGGGGGCCGGACCTGGCGCTGAGCTTTCCGAACGGCCTGCGGGCCGACCTGCTCGACGAGCCGCAGATAGAACTGCTGCAGCGGGCTGGCGCGCGGGAGGTGTCGGTGGCCGTGGAGACGGCCTCGCCCCGCCTGCAGAAGATGCTCGACAAGAACCTTTCGCTCGAGAAAACCACGCGCGCCATAAACCTGCTGGCCGACAGGCGCATTTTCACAAGGGGCTTCTTCATGCTGGGCCTGCCGACGGAGACCGCCGGCGAAATGATGGAGACCATCCGCTACGCGCACCGGTCCCGGCTGCACATGGCCTTCTTCTTCACGCCCAACCCTTACCCCAATACGGAGCTGTACGAAATGTTCGCTAAAGCCGGGCGCCTGCCCGCCGGGGCCAGCGCCGCCGACTACGAATACCACGCGGCCCCGTTCAACGCCAGCGAGATGAGCGGCCTGGAATACCGCCTGCTCTACAAGTGGGCCTTCCTGGGCTTCTTCCTGAATCCCTTGCGCATGTACCGCGCGGCGCGCGACGGTGGCTTCGGCTGGGACATGCCGCTGCGCGGCTGGCAGCTGCTGCGCAACTCCATCTCCTTCAGCCCCCGCCGCTGAACCCCGCCCGCGCCGGGTGAACGCGAATTCCTGAACCGTGTAAAATAAAAACCCCGGGACGGCCCGGGGTTTTTTACTGGGTCGGGCGCTTTTACTGCACGCGCTTCTGACCGGCCTTCAGCAGTTCGCCGAGGAGCTTCGCGGGCTGCTTCTTGGAGCAGGCGGCGATCATCGCGGCGATGACGAAAGGCTTGTAACCGGCTTCCTTGTAGGTGCCGATGCGGGCTTTCTCGAAGACGGACGCGCTCACCTCGCCGGCCTTGCAGCTGACGTCTGTGATGTCGGCGGGCAGGCAGTGCATGTACACGGCCTTGCCGCCCTTCGTGAGCGCCATCTTGGCCTCGTCGCATTCCCAGCTCTTGAACTTGGCGTTGTTCTCGAGGCACTCTTTCTCGAGGCCCTTGAGGCCGGCGTGGTCGTTGGCTTCCAGCAGCGCGGTGCGGCGCTCCATCACCTTGAACGGCGCCCAGCTCTTGGGGTAGACGATATCGGCGTTCTTGAAGGCGCTCTCCATGCTGTTGGAGACCTTGAACGAGCCGCCGGAGGCCGCGGCGTGCTTCTTGGCCACTTCGATGGTGTCCGGCAGCAGGTCGTAGCCCTCGGGGTAGGCGAGCTCCACTTCCATGCCGAAGCGGCTCATCAGGGTGATGACGCCCTGCGGCACGGACAGCGGCTTGCCGTAGCTGGGGGAGTAGGCCCAGGTCATCGCGATCTTCTTGCCTTTGAGGTTCTCGAAGCTCCCGAAGTGGTTCTTGATGAACAGCAGGTCGGACATGCTCTGGGTGGGGTGGTCCAGGTCGCACTGCAGGTTCACCACCGGGGGGCGCTGGTTCAGCACGCCCTGTTTGAAGCCGTCGTCGAGGGCTTCGGCGACTTCCTTCATGTAGGTGTGGCCCTTGCCGATGAACATGTCGTCGCGGATGCCGATGGCCTCGGTGAGGAACGAGATCATGTTGGCGGTCTCGCGCACGGTCTCGCCGTGGGCGATCTGGCTCTTGCCCTCGTCGAGGTCCTGCACCGCCAGGCCCAGCAGGTTGCAGGCGCTCGAGAACGAGAAGCGCGTGCGGGTGGAGTTGTCGCGGAAGTTGGACACGGCCAGGCCGGTCTTGAACATGGTCGCGTCTATGTTCTGCGCGTGCATCTCTTTGAGGATCTCGGCGATCTTGAGCACCGCGTGGATCTCGGCGTCGTTCTTCTGCCAGGTCAGCAGGAAGTCCTTGTGATAGAGGTCGGCGTTGAGCTGCTCCAGCTCGGCGATAGCGGTCTTAATGTCCATGGTTTTCTCCTGTGTAAGTGTAGTCATTTAATTTTTCCTGTAGACCTGCGTGAACAGCGCGTAGAAGGCCGCGGCCTTCACGAGGTGTTCCACCGGCACCTGGTCGTTGACCGAGTGGGCGAACTTCTCGTTGGCGGGGCCGAAGCCGATGGTGGGGATGCCGAACATGCCCATCGTGGCGATGCCGTTGGTGGAGAAGGTCCACTTGTCCACGAGCGGCGCCTTGCCGAAGGCGTTCTCGAAGGTCTTCACGCCGGCCTTGCAGACGGGGTGATTCTCCTCGAGCACCCAGGTCGGGTAGTACTTCTCCGTCGGGTACTTCAGGCCGGTGTAGCTGGGCGTGTCGTAGCGCAGCACCTCCACCTTGAACTCGGAGGGCTTGAGGCCGGTGCGCTTCACGGCGTCGGTGACCTGCTTGACGGCCAGGGCCTTGGTCTCGCCCTTGGTCAGGCGGCGGTCCAGGTGGATGTAGCTCTGGTTGGGCACGGCGCAGAGCGACGGGGTCTTGCAGTCGATGTAGCTGATGGTGACCGTGCCTTTGCCGAGGAACTTGTCGCCCTTCAGGCGGGTGTTGAGCTTCTCTATCTCGTTGGCCACCTTGGCCATCATGTACACGGCGTTCTTGCCGCGCTCGGGGGCGGAGCCGTGGCAGGACACGCCGTAGGTGGTAACGGCGATCTCCATGCGGCCGCGGTGGCCGCGGTAGATGTTGAGGTTGGTGGGCTCGGTGATGATGACGCAGTCCGGGCGCAGCTTGTCTTCTTTGTAGATGTACTGCCAGCACAGGCCGTCGCAGTCCTCTTCCTGGACGCTGCCCACGACGTAGAGCGTGAAGTCCTTATCGAGCCCCAGGTCCTTGAGGATCTTGCCCGCGTAGACCATGCTCACCATGCCGCCTTCCTGGTCGGAGGCGCCGCGGCCGTAGATGATCCCTTTGTCCAGCTTGCCCTTGTACGGGTTCCATTTCCATTCTTTCAGGCTGCCGATGCCCACGGTGTCGATGTGTGCGTCCATGGCTATCACGGTCTTGCCGCTGCCGATGCGCCCGATGATATTGCCCATCGGGTCGATGGTGATCTTGTCGAAGCCGGTCTTCTGCATTTCTTTCTTGATGCGAAGGACCACTTCCTTCTCCTGGCAGCTCTCGCTGGGGATGGCGATCATGTCCCTCATGAACTTGATCATGTCCTTTTCGTACTTCTTGGCCCCGGCGTTGATCTTGCGGGAAAGTTCTTTGATGTCGACAGCAGCGGTTTTTGCCATTTGGGTTTTACCTCTTTTAAAGTATGCGCGGGCGGCCGCGGGCAGCGCCTCCCGGCGGATCGGCCGTCTGAAGGTCCATTAATTAAATGTCTTTCGCTATTATATTGTCAAGGAGGTGCGGTCCCGGAAAACAGGCGCCGCGGATTTTAGATATAATCGAATAGCTATGAAGAAGCCGCAAAGCAAACCTTCCTACTTCAATTTTCGCCGCCTGCCGCATGGCGTGCTCGTGGCCGGCGACCTGGGCGGCTGGGCGCTGCTCACGCCGGCGGAATTCAAACTCTTCTCATCGGGGAAACTGACGAAGGGCCCCGGGCTGGCAAAGCTGGAGCGCGCCGGGCTGATCAGCTCCCGCCTTGATTTCGACGCGCTCTGCGCAGACTGGCGCGATTCCAACGACTACCTGGAGCGCGGGCCCGGCCTGCACATTTTAGTGCTGACCCAGAACTGCAACCACGGCTGCGTCTACTGCCAGGCCGGCTCGGGCCGGGGCGCAAGCATGAGTCCCGCCGCGGCCCGCCGCGCGGTGGATTTCGCCTTCTCCGCCCCGGTGGAGGGGCTGACCCTGGAGTTTCAGGGCGGCGAGCCGCTGCTGAACTGGCCGGCGCTGAAAGCGGCCGCCCTCTACGCGCGGAGCAAGGCGGCGAAGACGGGCAAAGAGCTCGCGCTCGCGCTGGTCTCTAATTTCAGCACCATGACGGAGGAAAAGGCGGAGTTCCTGATCAGCAACGACATTTCCGTCTGCACCTCGCTCGACGGGCCGGCGGACCTCCATAACGCCAACCGCCCCTTCTCCGGCGGGGATTCCCACGCCCGCGCGGTCAAGTGGATAAAATACTTCCAGCGCCGTCGCGGCGGCCTGCCGCCCGGCGGGCCCAGCGCCCTGCTGACCGTCACCCGGGCTTCGCTCGGCCGCGCCCCGGAGATAGTGGACGAATACGCCCGCCTCAAGCTGCCTTACGTGTTCCTGCGGCCGCTCACGCCCATGGGCCAGGCCCCGAAGCGCTGGGGGGAGATAGGCTACGGGCCGGAGGAGTTCCTGGAATTCTACCGGGCCGGCCTGAACCGCGTGCTGGCCCTCAACAGGCGCGGCGTGAAGATAAAAGAGAAAACGGCTTTCCTGCTGGTCAAGAAGATCCTGGGTTCCCAGGACAACAAGTACGTGGACCTGCGCTGTCCCTGCGGCGCGGGGCTGGGCCAGCTGGCCTACGACTGCGACGGCGGGATCTATACCTGCGACGAAGGGCGGATGCTGGCCAGGGACGGGGACAACTCTTTCCGCCTGGGCGGCGTGAGGGACGGCTACGCCCGGATCATCAATTCCTTCCCGGTTAAGGCCTGCGCCCTTTCCTCCAGCCTGGACCTGCAGCCGGCCTGCGCCCGCTGCGCCTACAAGGCCTGGTGCGGCGCGTGCCCCGCCTACAACAGCGCGGCGCAGGGCGGTTTCTGGGGTTCCATGCCCTCTAACGCCCGCTGCCGCATCCTTACCGGGGTTTTCGACCATATCTTCGCGCTCCTCGCGGGAAAAGACAACTTAAATATATTTAATCAGTGGCTTGAAAATTAGTGATTTATGTGGTAAAACATAGGGATAGGCCTGCCGGCCCTGCCGGGAGGCTGCGGGGTATTTTTGACCAAATATGAAAAAGATAATTATCGCCGTTATCGTGGTGCTGGCCGGCGCGCTGATCGGCCTTAAATATTTCGCCTCCAGGGAACAGTCCCCCGCCGCCCGCCCCTCCGGGCAGGCGCAGCAGACCGCCGCCGAGGGCGTGGCCCTGCCTGCCGCGGCTACGGACAACCCCGTTATCCCCCAGGAGTCCACCTATATCCCTACGCAGGCCTCCGGCAGCTACGAACTGCTGACCATGCCCCCGGCCATCATGGGGCTGAAGGGTTCCTGCGAGGGCGGTTCGCCCAAGGAGATAATGGAGAGCCATGGCAAGGTCTGGGGCTATTTTACCGGCCGCCGCGCCTCTTTCGACGCCAAGAAGACGCAGGAGATGTACGATTTCATGGGCAGCTATTACTCCTGTCTGGCCGCCGCGCGGCAGGATATCACGATCTGCAACGATCTCCCCGGCGAGGCCGAGAAGGACGGCGTCAAGGTGGACGTAAGCATGAGCCCGCTCGGCAGCTGCCGGACCAAGGCCGGCCTTTTCCTCTTCAGGGCTTATATAGCCGGCAGGGCCAAGGATACCCAGAACTGCATGGGGTACCTGAGCGACTGGAACGCCACCAACCTGGCCAGGATCTCCCCGCCGGATTTCTGCGCCGCCGCGGCCAAGGGCCCGGAAGCCATCATGGCCTACACCAAAGAGAAGCTGCCTGATATGTATTCCATGGCCGAAAACCTGTTGGCTTTTTCCAGGAAGGCCTGCGGCGCCGACCCCGTCTGCCTCAATAACAATACCCTCTGGGAGGGCATAAAGAGCGGCAACCCGGAAAAGTGCCCCGCCTCCTTCGTGCCGCTCTGCTCCGCGCTGGTCCAGAAGAGCCAGGTGCCCTGCGCCGAGATCGTTTTCGAGATGTCCAGGAAATACTGCGTCTATTACAAGGAACTCGTGAAGGGCGGCGGCGGCTTCGCCGGGTATACCGCCGACGAGGCCAAGGAACAGCTGCGCGAGATGATGCAGAAGAAGGCCGAGGAAGACCGGCAGCGCAAGGAACAGGAATCCACTACCAAGCAGGTCAACGAGCGCGTGCGTAAACTTGTGGGCAAGCAGAGCGGGAACTAAAGGCGGCTATATGATAAAGAAAACCTCTAAACTTAAAAAGAACATCCGCATGTTCCTCAGCAGCGAGGAAGGCAAGATGCTCGACGCTGACATCGTAAAGACCGGGCTGGCCCTGGGCATCCTGGGCACGGCGATGGTGGAGCAGGCCTCCGCGCAGGTGCACTCCAACTACTTCACCACCAACGCGCACGTCAGCCACCAGAGCCACGGCTCCCACGGGTCCCACGGCTCTCACGGCTCTCACGCTTCCCACGGCTCCCACGGCTCCCACGGCTCCCACGGCTCTCACGGGTCCCACGGCAGCCACGGGTCGTATTGACGGAAAACGCCCTGTGCCCGGGCGACGCGTTTTTTACCTTCATAATCCCTCGGGGGATATCGGGCACGCCGTACACTTGTTGCGGCTGCTTGCGGCGCTGGAAGCCCGCGGCGGCCGCAATTTAATTTTCCTCCGCGCCCCCTCCGTTTACCCGCACAAGCTCCTCGAAAACTACGGCGAAGTAAGGGCGCTGCCCGCCCTGCCTTCGGCCGCCTCCGGCCGCGCCCTGGCCGCCGCCGTTACGCGCTTCCGGCCGACGGCGCTGGTCACTGAATACTTCCCCTTCGGCCGGTCCGAATGCCTCCCCGAGATACTGCCGGCGCTAGCCGCGGCCGCCCGGCGCGGGGCCAGGCTTTTCGCCAGCGTGCCCATGCCGTATTTCACGGCCCCGGCCGTCGCCCTGCCCTCCCTGCTGGAGGCCTGCGCGCGCTACGACAAGATCCTGGTGCACAGCCCCGGGGGGGCGGACCTGCCCTACATGGCCAAGGCCGTAGCGCTGGAACGCCGCGTTTCAGCGGGAGCTTTCCTTTCGGTCTTCGAAGCGCTGCGGGCGAAAATAGTTTTCACCGGCTATTTGCTCCCGCCGCCGGCGCGCGCCGGTTCTAAAAAAGATTTCATCCTCGTGACGCGGGGGGGCGGCTCCACTTCCGACCGCCTGGTTGAGGCTGCGATAGGGGCCGCCCGGCTCACGGGCCGGCCTTTCCTGATCATCGCCGGGCCTTCCACCACGCCCGCCCGGCTGGAGCGCTTCCGCCGGCTGGCCGCCGCCAGCGGCGGCAACGCCGCGGTGCTCTTCGCCTTCGCGGACATGCCCGGCCTGATGGCGCGGGCCGCCGCCTGCGTATCTACCGCCGGCGGCTCGGTGTACGAGATGCTGGCCCTGCGCAAGAAGATGGTGCTCGCGCCCTACTGCGGGGCCAAGGGGCGGGAGCATTCGGACCAGCTGGCCCGCGCCTGGCTGGCCCGCGACCTGGCCGGCGCCGAGCTGCTGCTGCCCGCCGACCTCACGCCGGAAAAGATCGCCGCCGCCGTAGAGCGCGCGCTCGCCCGGCCGCTCAAGGTCTCGAAAAAAATAAAACCGTCCTGGTTTCTCGGCGCGCAGCGATCCGCCCGCGAACTGAAGGGCCTGTGACAGAGAACGTGATGATGGAGCTCACCTGGCGCTGCGGCGCCGGCTGCGCTTTCTGCTACCTCGGCGAAACGGGCCGCCTGAACCGGCGCGGCCCCGAAATGACTACGGCGGAGATAAAGGCTTTCCTGCGCTCCTTCCCCGCCGGGACGCGTTTTTATTTCACCGGCGGCGAGCCTTTTCTGCGCAAGGACATCTTCAGCGTGCTGGGGTACGCCTCGTCGCGCGGCTTCACCTGGGGCGTGAACACCAATGGCCTGGCCCTGAACCGCCCCAAAATCAAAAGACTGATGGCCCTCGGCCCCGCCTATGTGATCTTCTCGCTGCACGGCCCCGCCGCCGCGCACGACAGACTGACAGGGGTGAAGGGCGCGCACGCGAAGGTGCTGGCCAATGTGGGGATTGCCGCGGAATTGAAGCGGCCGGGGACCGAGGTCATAACCAACTGCGTGATAAATTCAGCCAATGTCCGGCTGCTGCCCGCCGTTTACCTGGAGGCGGCCCGCGCCGGCGCGGACCGTGCTATCTTCGAGCATCTGCAGTTCCTGAAGAAGGGGGAGGCGCCCGGGCTGTCGCCGGCGGAGGTGATGACGCCGTTCCTGCCCGGCTACCGGCTGGACACGGCGGCGTTCGAGCGCTCCGTGGGGAAAATAACGGCCCTGCGCGGCGAGTTCGAAACTCATTTCGAACTGAGGCCCGACTTTAGTCGCCGGGAACTGGCGCGCTACTATAACGGGCGGATGAAGCCTGCGGGCGCCTGCCCCGCGCTGCTCTCTACTCTCAACGTGGAGCCCGACGGGCGGCTGCGCACCTGCGTGCTGTATTGCGCGCCCGCCGGCGGCACCGTGAAGAAGTTGGACCGGGCCGGCCTGAGGGTGGCCAAGCGCCGGCTGGTGAAGGGCGGGTTGCCGCGGGGCTGCGCCCGCTGTTGCCAGCGCTTCGCTATCGAACGGATTTTTTAATTATTTCCGAGGCCAGGACGAAACGGGCGAGGCCGCGGGCCTCGAGGTCCTTGAGAAAAACCGCGTAGTCCGAGAAAACCTTAAAATCTTCAGCTGAAAAGTCGGCGTGGTGGAAGTAAACGCCCGCCGGCCCTTTTTCTTTTACCGCGGCCAGCGTGCGGGACTTGAGCAGCTTCAGGTCCAGCGGCCGCGGCGCCAGGTTCAGATCGTATTCGTTCACCGTCACGCGCGTGGGCAGGAAGGCCAGGCCGCGCGGCAGCGGGGCCTCCAGCCGGCGGCTCGCCGACAGCGCTTTGAAGCCGCGCGCCTTGAGCGCCTTGAGCGTGTCCGAATTGTAGGCGTGGAAAGGCGGCACGAAGACCGGCTTGGATAATTTCCCAAAAAGTTCCAACATCCTTTTTTTGCCGGCGGCTATGTCCGCCCCCTGCTCCGCCAGGCTGCGGGAAGGGCCGAACTCGTGCTTGAGGTATTTGTTGCCGGCGCGCTCGGCGTGGCTGTAGCCGTGCTGCAGCGCCTCCAGCCGCGCCCCGGCGGCCGCCGCGCGGCGCAGGTACGACGCCAGGGCCGCGCCGGCCCCGGCGGGGATCACGGCGCAGGAGAGGGGCAGGCCGAGTTTATGCAGCAGGCCCGCGGCGCGCAGGAAAGCCCGGTCGGGCTTTACCACATCGTCGCAGCGCAGGAAAAAAGTTTTCATCTCTTCATCCAGGGGTCGGCGCCGAAAGGATCTCCGGCCTGGAAGCGGCTGCCGCCCAGGCAGACGCTAAGCATGGCGCAAGCCCTGCAGCGCCCGGGCAGCCAGGCGCAGCGCCGGGTCTTCTTCAGGAAAGGGTGGGCCCAGGCCCCGGCCAGGCTTTTTCCCAGGAACTGTTTGGAGGGGTAGGAAGGCTTGTAACGCCCGTTGGCGTCCAGCACCAGCCGGGTCCAGCCGTCGTCGAAGCGGGCCCCCAGCGCGAAAGGCCGCGCCGCCGCGGGCAGCGCGCAGAGCGGCACGGGGTTGGCCAGCACGGCCCTTGCCCCTTCGCCCTGGCGCGCCACGGCCTTCGCCAGCGCTGTGAAATCTTTCGCCGAAACTTTAAATTCAGGCGCGGCGGTCAGCCCCTCCGGAGTCATCATCGGCCGGTAAAGCTCCCAAATATCGAAGCCGAGGGCGCTGACGGCCTTGTGCCAGCTCCGGAAATTCCCGGCGAGGTCCTTCGAAACCACGGTGCCGGCCCGCACCACCTTGACGCCGGCCGCGCGCAGCCGCTTCACCGCGGCGGCCTTGGCGGCGAAGGTGCCCGCTCTGCCGGAGCCCGCGGCGTGGGAGGCTTCGTCGGCGCCGGGCAGGGAGATGAGCGCGTTGTCCACCAGCCCGGCCAGCGCCCGCGCTTTGGCCGGGGTCAGGAGCACGGCGTTGGTGTTGAGCAAAGTGTAGAACCCAAGTTTCCTGGCCAGCTTCAGGAGCCGCTCCAGGCCGTCGTAAAGCAGCGGCTCGCCGCCGGTAAAGCGCGCGCTCTTCACGCCCAGGGCGGCGGCCTCGCGCAGCGCCTGCTCCGCCTGTTTGAGCGAAAGCTCTTCGCCGGTGCGACCGAAGCAGGCCCGGCAGGCCAAATTGCAATTCTTATTGAGCTCAATTACGATTTCCGACGGCGCGGCCAGCGCGGGCTTTAAAAGGCGGGAGCCGGCCCAGTCCCGGTTCAGGCCGGGGCAGCGCCCCTTCAGCGAACAGCGCACGCAGACCTTGGCGGCACTGAAGGGCCCGCGCGCGCCGCGCGGCCAGGCGAAGTGCTCGGCAGCGTCGGGCATCAGGCAGGGCGGCGCGCCTTCTATCGTGAAAAGGAACCTGTCTTCCAGGGCAGTCAGCAGCGGGTAGAGCAGGGCCCGCGCTTTTTCAGCATCGGCGCCGGGCAGGAGGGTCGCCCTGAAGCGGCGCTCGCGCCTGTAAATGGCGAGGTCCAGGCCGCAGGGGCCGGCGGCGCGGAACAAAGCCTCAAGCATGTTTCAGCCTCCAGGAATACACCCCGGCGCCGAAGCGCCGTTCGATCAAGCCTTTCTTTACCAAAGCCTGCCCTGTAACTAAAACGCTGTTGCCGTCGGAACAATCATAGCAGAGCGGCACAGTCTTGGCCGCCTTCAGGACCTGCGCCGTGGTCAGGGTCTTGCCGCCGCGCAGCACTTCCAGAAAACATTTCTCGTTATTGGTCAGGCGCGGGCCGGCTGTTTCCGGGGCGGGGCGGGGCTTTCCCCTGACCGGCGCTATTCCCTTCCAGCCGAAAATTTCCAGATACTTGCCATCCACGCCGCGGCAGGTCTTTTTAAAGAAACAGCGCGCGCAGGGCGGACCCTGCAGCCGGTCAGCCGCCGTGCAGGTGTCCAGGTCGCGGGCTTCGCCGGAGGCGGCTACCACGACAGTATTGAACTTGTAGAGCCCGGCGGCGCGGCTTTCGTAGCCGGGCAGCAGGCAGGGCGGGACATTGAGAGCCTTTACTTCCCGGCCCAGCCCGGCCTCACCGGCCAGCCGCAGCGCCTTCACTATGAAAGGGGCCGCCGCCGGCAGGCTCACCTGGAGCGCGGCGGCGCGGGCCATGGCGCCGGTATAGATGGGGTAGATCAGCACAAAATTAGCGACGCCGCGGTCCATGAAAAATTTAAGCGTCCGCGGCAGGCTCTTGTAATTGGCCGCCGTGATCAGCAGGTTTATCCCGACGGCGGCCTTCAGCCGCAGCATGTTCTCCAGCCCGGCCAGGCTTTTCTCGAAGGCTCCCGGTTTTCCTACCAGCTTGTCGTGCAGCGCCGGGGTATGGCCGGCGAAGGTGAACTTGCAGACGGTAAGGCCGGCCTCCACCAGGCGCGCCGCCGCCTGCCGCGAGGCCAGGCGCATGCCGTTGGTCTGCAGGCGCACGGCCTTGAAGCCTACCTCCCGCGCGGCCCGCACCAGCAGCGGCAGGTCCCGCCGCAGCAGCGCCTCGCCGCCGGAGAAGCCCAGCCGGGTGAACCCCGCCTTCCTGGCGGCGTAGATATGCCGCACGGCGGCGGCCGGCTGCATCAGGGCCGCGGAATTGAAATCGGCTTGCGAGCAGAACCCGCAGCGCAGGTCGCAGGCGTGGTTCAGTATTATTTCGCAGCAGTCCCTTTTCATTTGTTCAGTATTTCCCGCATCGGGCCCCAATCGAAGGCGGCCAGCAGCGCATCCGCTTTAATTGGGACGCTGTTAACATTGTAGTATTGAACGGCCCGCTTGTAAAAAGGCAGGCCGGGCGGCGGGGCGGCGTCGAATTCCCAGGAGTGGAAATAAAGCACGGCCGGCAGCCCGCCGCGGTTGAGCGCGGCCACCCTGCCCTTCAGGAAATCCAGGCCGGCCCAGCGCAGGAAGGTGCCGCCGAGGAATGGCAGGCCGAGGCCGCAGCAGCGGGCAACGGACGGGGGGAATTCCAGGAGACCGTCGAGCGCCTGGTAGGGCCCGCGGGGGGCGCCCGGGCCGAGGCCGTAGAGGCTGGAATCGTAACTGAAGCCGGCCGCGCGGATCAGCGGCAGGAATTCGGCCTCGCGTCCCTTCAGGGACCAGGTGGGAGCCCTGTAGCCGGCGGGCTCGACGCCGGAGGCGGCTTTTATGGATTCGCGGGAGCGGGCCAGGTCTTCGGCGAACTCCGCGGCGGTCAGCCGCCAGAGCGAGCGGTGCTCCTGGCCGTGGCTGGCCAGTTCGTGGCCCGCCGACACGATGGCGCGCGCCGTTGCCGGGTAAGCCGCGGCCAGCCGGCCCAGCATGAAAAAAGTTGCTTTGACGCCCCGGCGTTCCAGCAGGGCCAGGATGTCTTCCACGTTGCGGGCGAAATTCCCGGCGCCGTTCCCGGGGTTTCCTTCGAACAGCACCGTGTCGTGCCATTCTTCCAGGTCTATCGTCACGGCGTTCCTCACGCGCGGCCCGCCGAAGAATAGGGTTCGCGGCCGCAGCGGCGGCAGGCGGGCAGGAAGCCGCCGTTCTTAATCAGCAGTTTCCGGAAAGCGGCGTAGGCGGGGCCATTGTAGGTTTCGGGCCCGCCTATCTTCACGGCCAGCGGCTGGCAGGTGAGCAGTTGCCCGGAGGGCGAAAGCCAGGCGGCGCTGAACTGGCCGCGGCAGAAGCCCGATTTTTTGAACCGCGCTCCTGGGGAATACCAGGCGCGCAGGGCGGGGCCGGGAAGATCCGGGTAGAAAGAAACTGAATTCCCGGCTTCGGCTTTGATCTTGGAAATTTCTGCGGCCAGCACCTTCGCGTCAATTCCCTTCGCCAGCCCGGCAGAGCTTTTCATCGGCGTGGAGAGGCCAGCGCCTTCCAGCAGTCCTTGCGTGGCCGCCAGGTCCTTTTCAGAGCAGAATTCCAAATGGTTGAAGGCTATCCCGTCGGGGCCGAGGGCCTTGAGGGTTTTCCAGACCCGGTGCAGGCGGGCATGGTTGGCGGAGTTGATGGTGCACCAGAGGGTCAGCCGCGTGCCGGGGGCGCGGCGCTTCTTTATAAGCTCCAGATTGCGCAGCGCCGTCTTCCACGCGCCGGGCGCGCCGGCCGACCGCTCGTGCAGGGCGGGCCAGCCGTGCACCGAGACCACTATCTCGCCGGGCCCGGCTTTTGCCAGAGCGGCCGCCGCGGCAGCCGGGGCGAACAGGGCGGTGGTGACCAGGGAGGAATGGCCTAGGGCGTTCAGCTTTTTAACCAGCTGCGGCAGGAAGGGCGCCAGCAGCGGCTCGCCGCCGGTCAGGTAAAATTTCTTCGCGCCCGGCCCGAGGTCTTTTATCAGTTTCAGCCAGCCGGCCAGGCCGAGTTCCCGGCCCCCGGCGAGGCCATGCCGCTTCACGAAGCAGAAAGAGCAGTCCAGGCCGCAGCGGTAGGTCAGGTCCAGGGCTATATATGAAGGCGGCGGAAATTTTTTTCCCGGCGTCGGGGCGGGCGCGGTCTTAAAGCGGTCGAGGTGTTTCTTTACCAGCGCGGCGGCGCGCCGACATTCGGCAGCGGTCATCAGGGGCCAGGCCGGCAAATGCAGGGCCGAACGCCAGTACTCGTCCGCAACCGGCAATACCCCCGGCAATTTTTTTTCCAGCCGCAGCGGCTTGTAGATGCGTTCCAGCGGCACGCCGGCCGCCTTGAAGATTTTTTCAGCGCCCGCCCTGTCGGGGATCAGCAGCGGGAATTCCTGCGTCTTCGGGCTGATGCCGGCCGGTATATAGCGCCCGTAGTCTTTCAGCGCGGCGCGGTAAACGGCATTGGCCGCCCGCGAAGTTTCCAGCGTGGCGTCCAGCCGGGCAAGTTTCAGTTTCAGGAAAGGCAGCGCCTGCGGCTTGGGGGGGGGCGGGTTGAGCGCCAGGAGTTTTTTGTAAATTTCCGGGGAATCACAGAGCAGCGCGCCGGCCCTGGCGAAAGGAGAAGAGACCGGTTTGTAGGGGGAGAGCGACAGCACGCCGATATCGCCGAAAGAGCCGTACTTCCTGCCGCGCAGCGCCCCGCCCAGTATCTGCGAGGCGTCTTCTATCACCGCGAAGCCGTGCCGGCGCGCCAGGCGCAGGGCTGCTTCTATCGGCGCCGGGGTGGCGAACATATGCGGCAGCAGCAGCAGGTCCAGGCCCGGCGCCGCTTTTTTTAAGGCGGTTTCAGACAGGTTCAGCGTCCGGGGATCTATGTCGAGGGGCAGCAGTTTAAAGCCTTCGGCGGCTTCGGCCAGGGACGGGTGCGTTATGTCCGGGAAGGCCGCGGTGCCGCCGCCGGGCCGCAGCGCCAGGACGGCCAGCCGCAGCGCCGTCCGCCCGCTGTCGGTCAGCAGGCAGTAGCGGCGGCCCAGGTAGGAAGCGAAACTTTTCTCCAGCGCGGCGCGGTAAGCCGCGGGGCCGGCGGCCTTAAGGGCGCGGGTCTCGCGCGCGGCCGCGCGCATCAATTTGCGGTCCAGCCTGTACGGGTCGAAGGGCTTCACGCCGCCACCCCGTTACGCTTTACCGCCAGGCAAACGGTATTGCCCAGGCCCAGGGCGGTGTCGGCTTTCGTAAACCGGGCCGCCAGGGACAGTGCCCTGACCCAGCCCGGCAGGGGCCGCTTGAGCGTCAGGAAAAGCCTGTCCTCGTCGGCCGCTATGCTGGCCTGCGAAAAGTGCTGCGCCTCCAGGCCGGCTTGCGCCAGCAGGAAGCGCAGCGATTTCGGCGTAAAGAAATTGAGATGCCCGTGGTGCAGCGGGCTGCCGCTATAGAGCCCCAAAGCTTTTCTGAAGGCGGCGCGCAGCCCCAGCAGGGATTCGTCGGGAACTTCGATGTAAACTTTCCCGCCTGGCTTCAGCGCGCTCAGCGCGGCGCGCAAGAATTCCAGCGGCCCGGGCGAGAACTGCAGCACATCCACCAGCACCACCAGGTCGAAGCGGCCTCGGTGCTGCGGGCCCGGCAGGTGGGCGCCCTCCACTTTGCCGGCCAGCTCTTTGAAATTTTCAGCCAGGCAGCCCCGGAAGACCGGGGAGGCCTCCAGCCCGGCGTAAGTCCCGGCGGATTTAGAAAGGTGAGAGGCCAGGCAGCCCAGGCCCGCGCCGATCTCCAGCACGGCCAAGCCTGAAAGGCTTCCGCCGGCCAAAGCGGCGATCCGCTCCGCCCGGCGGCCGTCCACCCGCAGCCGTGCCTCCAGGAAGCCCGGCTCGGCCAGGCGGTCTATGCACCGGTCCTCGCAGGCCGCGCATTTTGACGCGACGCAGCCGCGGTAGGGCTCGCGGAAGAGGAAGCCGCACTCCGGGCAGCGCAGGATGGCGCTGTCCTGCGAGCGCAGCAGTTCGCGCGGCGCGTTCCCGCCGCAGAGCTTGCAGTTCATTCCGGTTTTTTCCAGCGCGGAGAGCGCTGCATGAAAGGCCTCAGCAGCACATAGTGCCAGCGCGTCATCCCCTCGTGCATGAAGTCGGGCAGGTTGCGGTAGGCGGCGGCCAGCCACCGCCAGTAGCCGGGGATATAGGCGCTGCGCCGCCCCTGCAGGAGGGCGTCCAGCATTGCCCTGCCTGCGCCGGCCCCGTCGCCTATGTAGGCGGGGATGATATTGGTGACTGAAATTTTGGCGCCGGCGGCCGCGGCGTTCTGCCGCAGGCCCTCAAGGTAGTTGAAGAGGAAAGCCTTGGAGGCGTTGTAGGCCGGGCAGCGCGCATTGCCCCGCACCCCGCCTATGGAAGAGACGCAGGCCAGCCGCCCGCCGCCTTTCCGGCGGAAATGCGCGTAGGCGGCGTTGAGCGCGGCGGCGCAGCCGGCTGCGTTGACGGCTATGGTCTTTTCCTCAGCGGCCCAGTCGTTTTCCGGGTTGTCGGCGTAGAAGCCGGCGCAGACCGCCACGGCGTCGGCCCCGCCCAGCGAGGCCAGCAGGGTTTCCACCCTGGCGTGCGCCCCGGGAACGGACAGGTCCAGCCTGGAGACGCGGGCGGAGGGGTAGCTGTCTGAAAAATCTTTTATCGCTTCTTCGCGCACGCCTGTCACGGCCGTGTCCCAGCCGGCGGCCAGGAATTCGGCCGCGAGGGCCCTGCCCAGTCCCGAAGTGCCGCCTATGACCAGAGCTTTCATATGTTTGATATTATAATAAATAGCGCCCCGGGGATATATTTCGCGAAAATACTATAATTAATGGATTCACCGGAGGAAACAGCATGGGAATTACGCTAGTGACCGGCGCGGCCGGCTTTATCGGTTCGCACCTTACCGAAGCGCTGGTCAAATCCGGCCGCAAAGTGCGCGCCTTCGTGCAGCCCGACAGCTGGCATCTTGAATTTGTAAAAGGCCTGGGTGTAGAGGTCTTCTACGGCGACCTGTTCGACAAGGACAGCCTGGCGCGGGCCATGGAGGGCGTGGACGAGGTCTACCACCTGGCGGCCTCGGTGCGCCCGGCCGACTGGGTCTATTCCAGGACGGGGCTGCTGGCCGAGATGAACCGCGTGAACTGCGAAGGTACGCGCAACCTGGCCGAAGCCGCGCGCGGCCGCGTGAAGAATTTTATTTACTACAGCAGCATCGCCGCCGCCGGCGTGCGCGCGCGGATGGACGAGACCTGCGACGCCCTGCCCGAGACCGAATACGGCTGGAGCAAGTACAACGGCGAGAAGTACCTGCTGGAACTGCACAAGACGGAAGGGTTCCCTGTGAAGGTGGTGCGCCCCGGCTCCGTCTTCGGCCCGCGCCACCTGAACATGGCGCTGATCTTCAAATTCCTGCGCTTCTCTTTCTTCCCTTTCTTCGGGCCGGGCAACAATACCGTGCCGTTCACTTACGTCGAGAACCTCATGGACGCCACGCTGCTCGTAGCCGAGAAGGCCCCGTTCGGCGAGGTCTACTTCGTGACCGAAGACCCGGTCAGCATGCGGGCTTTCTTCGGCGGCATAGCCGCCGCCGCCGGCCGCCGGCTCAGCGGCTTCTACGTGCCCCTCTGGCTGCTCTACCCCGGTTTCCTGCTGAAGGAGGCCGTAGAGGGCCTGTTCCGCTTCCGGTTCTTCCCGCTGCGCATGGACCTGCGCCTGGATTCGGTGCGGGTAGCCTCGGGCGACTGGGTCTGCAGCAGCGACAAGATAAGGAAGCTTGGCTGGAAGCCCCGCTTCACCCTTAACGAAGCGCTCGAAAAGACGGGCCGCTGGTACAAGGAGCAGGGCCTGGCCTGATGTACTTCGAAGCTTCCCTCGCCGAGAAGGCGCGCAAGTTCTTCAGGCTGGTCCTGAGGCGCGCTATTTTTCCGCCCAGGGACATCACCATAGAGGTCACCACTAAATGCGGCCGCGGCTGCGCGGTCTGCTTCAGGGGCCCGCTCGGGGTGCGCCAGACTGAAATGTCCCGGGAGCTCTTCGGGCAAGTGCTGGGCGCCATAAGGGAGGCCTATGGCGGCGGCGGCCCGCGCTATCTGAATTTCGTGGGGCTGGGCGAGCCTTTCTGCCATCCGCGCCTGCCGGAATTCCTGCGGCTGGCTGCTGAGTACTTTCCCGGCACTTCCCTCAATGTCTCCACCGGGCTGGCCCCTTTCGACCGGGAGGGTTTCGCCGGGCTGGTGGAGGACGGCGTTATAAACCGCCTCAGCGTTTCCCTCGACGGGCTGGAGCCCGGGGGGAGCTTTCACGGCTTTACAGAAGAAGTGCGCGGCAATCTGGAGTTCCTGGCTGACTTCAAGAAACGGAAGCCGGCTTTCAAGCTGCGCGTGCAGACCCTGATAACCTCGCGCGAGGCCGTGGAGGCCGCCGTGAAATACGCCGCCGGCGCCGGGGCAGAAGAGATACAGCTGATGCGCGTGGACCTGCACGCCTTCGGCGAGCAGCCGCCGGTCTCCCGCCCCGGCTTCGAAGAGGAGCGGGAGATAGTGCAAGGAGCCGCGGCGCTGGCCGGGTCGCTGGGCCTGCGCTGCCGCAATAACAACGCCTATAACTTTTTCATGGACCTGGCCTCGGGCTTCGACCGCTATTGCCTCACCTCCGACGATCACGTTTTCATCAGCGCCGAGGGCGACGCGCTGCCCTGCTTCTACCTGCGCGCCGTAAAGTTCGGCAACCTGGCCGCGCAGCCGCTCTGGGCCACAACGGCCGCGCGCGAGGATTTCTACGGGCGGCAGGCCGAGCTGTGCCGCGGCTGCGACATCTACAAGCGCTGCCACGCCGGGGGGAACTCATGAGGGTGCTCCTGGTACACCCGCCGCAGCGCCTCGACCGCGCCCAACGCGAGCTTGAGAACCTCATGCCGCCTCTGAATTTGCTGTACCTGGCCGGCGCGCTCAAGAAGGCCGGCCACGAGGTGAAGGTGCTGGACCTTTACGCTTCCCCGAGGCCGCCCGAGGAAGAACTGGAAGCCATGACCGCTTTCAAGCCGGAGCTGGCCGGCTTCGCCACCTACCCCGGCAGCTTCGACGAAACCTGCCGGCTGGTAAAAGCTTTGAGGACGGCCTCGCCCGGGGTTTTCATAACACTGGGCGGCCTTTACGCCAGCTACCTGCCGGAGATAGCCCTCTCGCAATGCCCGGCCGACGCCGCCGTGCTGGGCGAGGGAGAGGTCACCATAGTCCACCTGGCCGCCGCCGTGGCGGATAAGTCGCCGCTGGCCAAGGTCTCAGGGCTCTGCTACCGCAGGCACAACTCCACCTTCCGCAGCGCCCCGCGCGCGCCGGTGGCCAATATAGACGCTATCCCCTGGCCGGCTTACGACCTGATAGATTTCGACGCCTACCGCCTGCCGCCCACGCGGGCCGTGACGCGCGGGCGCGTCTCTTCGGTGCTCTCCGCGCGCGGCTGCAATTTCAACTGCAGTTTCTGCAGCCACCACTATGGCCTCTTCTGCCATATCCGCTCGCGCAAGCCGGAGGACGTGGTGGAGGAGATGCGCCACGTGTCGCGCATGTACGGCGTGAAGGAGTTCCGCTTCGAGGACTGCGCCTTTACCGCCGTGCCGGAGCGGGCCAAAAAGATCTGCGCCCTGCTGAAAGAGCGCCTGCCGGGGATCGCCTGGAACTGCGACGCGCGCGCCGATACCGCCTCCGACGAGCTGTTCGCCGCCATGGCGGGCGCCGGCTGCTCGCGCGTCTTCCTGGGCGTGGAGACCGGCTCGCAGAAGATGCTGGGCGAGCTGGGCGCCAACAAGGGCATACGCCTGGACCAGGTGCGCAACGCGGTGGCGCTGGCCAAGAAGTACGGCATGCGGGTGAACTGCTCCTTCGTGCTGGGCCTGCCCGGCGAAACGCGCGAGACCGCGCAGGAGAGCCTGGATTTCGCGCTGGAGCTGGACCCGGATTACGCCATGTTCGCCGTGCTGATGCCGGTGGTCGGCTCGAGCATCTTCGAGCAGGCGGTGAAGCAGGGCAAGATCAACCCGGCCACCTACCGCGGCGGCCATTACCTGGCCGCCTACGCCGGCGCCAAAGACGTCGTGTCGATGTGCGACCTCCCGGCCGGCGAACTGGTCAAGCTGATGCACTGGTTCAACAAGAAGTTCTATTCCAGGCCCGGCTATTTGCTGCGGCGTCTATTCGCCGTGCGCTCGCTGGCCGAGCTCAAGAGTCTGGCCGACGGCGCGATGCACATCTTCCCCATATGAAAGTGCTGCTGGTGAACCCGCCGCACTCTTTTTCCACGGCCAACCCGCTGGCCGGGGCCGGCCTCTCCCTGCCGCCGCTGGGCCTGCTGTCCGTGGCCGCCTACCTGCGCCGCGAGCTGCCCGGAGTGAAACTGAAGGTGCTGGACTGGCCCGGTGCCAGGCTGAACCCCGAAGCCTTCGCGCGCGAAGTTTCGGCCTTCGGGCCGGACCTCGCCGGGGTCAGCGTCCACACCGGCACCTTTTCCGCTTCGGTCGCCGCCGCCGCGGCCATAAAAAAAATCTCCCCGGCCTGCTTCACTGCGGCGGGCGGGCACCACGCCTCGGCCCGGCCGGCGCAGTGCCTGAAATATTTCGACGCGGCGGTGATAGGGGAAGGGGAGAAAACTTTCAGCGAGCTGGCCCGGCGGCTGGCGGCCGGCGCGCCCCCGGGCGGCCTGCCCGGGCTGCTGACGAAGCCCGGAGACCCGCCGACCCGCCCCGAGCCCCTCGATATAGATTCGCTGCCCTTCCCCGCGCGCGACCTGCTGGATCTTTCCGTTTACCGCCCGGCGATCTTCGCCTACCGGCGGCAGCCGGTCACCAGCATGGTCACCTCCCGCGGCTGCCCGTACGCCTGCGGCTTCTGCTCCAAGAGCGTGTTCGGCCCTACCTGCCGCGCGCAAAGCCCGGGCCGAGTGCTGGCCGAGATGAAAGAGCTGGCCGAAAATTACGGGATCAAGGAAATAAGTTTCCAGGACGACACTTTTACCGCCGACAGGGAGCGGGTGCTGCGCCTCTGCGCGCTGATAAAAGAGAACCGGCTGGACCTCACCTGGGCCTGCATGACGCGGGTGGACCTGGTGGACCCCGGGCTGTTGTCCGCGATGGCGGGGGCCGGCTGCTTCTCCATCGCCTTCGGCATAGACGGCGCCAGCGACGGCTCCTGCGGCCTGATGGGCAAAGGCTTTGACACGGCCAGGGCCCGCGCCGCCGTCTCTTCGGCCCGCGCCGCCGGCATAGAGACGCGTGGCTACTACATGTTCGGCTACCCCGGCGAAACCTTCGCCTCCCTGAGGGCCTCGTTCGAGAAGATAAAAGAGATCGACACCGACCACGTCTTCTTCGCCTTCGCGCATCCCTTCTTCGACACCCCGCTGTACCGCGAGGCGAAAGAGAAGGGCCTGCTGGACGCCACGGACGAGGAGCTGCTGGACGCGCACGACAATTCAGTCCCGCTGATAAAGGTGCCCGGGGCGTCCCGGGAGGACCTGGTTAAATTTTACAAGCGGGCCTACCTCCGCTATTACCTCAGGCCGGCCAGCCTGGCGCGGCGCCTGGCCTCGCCGCGGGCACTGGCCGACACCTTCAGGGCCGCCCTGTATTTCGTAAGATGGTATTGAAATGAAAGTACTGCTCGTCTCACCGGCGCTCAAGACCATGGACGTGTACCAGGTGCGCGCGCGCGGCTGCATGCCGCCGCTCAACCTGCTGTATATAGCCGCCGTCCTGGCGCGCGGCGGCCATGAAGTTAAAATAATAGACCTCTACGCCGAGGGCCTCTCCGAAGAAGAATTCCTCTCCCGCGCCCGCGCTTTCGGCCCGCAGCTCGCCGGCTTCGCCACCTATACGGCCAGTTTCGACATGGCCGCGGCGGGTGCCCGCCTGCTGAAAGAAAATTTTCCTGGTTTGAAAACCGTAGCCGGCGGCATACACGCCAGCTATCTGCCGGCCCAGTGCCTGAAGGGCGGCGCTTTCGACTGCGTCGTCGTCGGCGAGGGCGAGCTCACCATGCTGGAACTGGCGGACGCCCTGGCGGCGAAGGCCGATCTTTTCGCGGTCCCTGGCCTGGTGCTGCCGAAGGACGGGGGAGCATTCGCCACGCCGCGGCGGCCCCTAATCGAGGACCTGGCCGCGCTCCCGCTTCCGGATTACTCGCTCGTAGACCTCTCAAAATATTATCTCGGCATTACCCGCGCCGTCAGTACTGCGCCAGCCGCCTCCGTGCTGACCATGCGCGGCTGTCCTTACCAGTGCACCTTCTGCAGCCACCATTACGGCTACGGCGGCCGCGTGCGCAAGCGCGCTCCCGCCGGGGTAGTGTCGGAGATGAAGGCCCTCTACGATAATTACGGCGTGCGCGAGTTCCAGATCGAGGACCCGTCCTTCACCTGCGACCCCGCCCACGTGCGCGAGATCTGCCGGCTGATAGTAGAGAGCGGCATGAAAATTTCCTGGAACTGCAATGTGCGTGCCAACACCGCTTCGGAAGAACTTTTCTCCTCCATGGCGGGAGCCGGCTGCCGGCGGGCGCTGCTGGGCGTGGAGTCGGGCTCGCAGGAACTGCTGGACCGCATGAAGAAAGGCATCACCTTGGAGGCCGTGCGCCGCACCATGGCGCTGGCCAAAAAACACGGCATGCGCGTCAACGCCGCCTTCCTCCTGGGTACGCCGGGAGAGACGCTGGAGACAGCCAGGCGCACCTACGAGTTCGCGCTGGAGTTGGACCCGGACTACGTAATGTTCTCCGTCTACATCCCCAGCCCCGGCGGCGAGCTGTTCGACGGCTTGGCGGGCGAGGGCAGGCTGGACCTGGACAAGGTTTACGGGGCCGACTATATAACGGTCTATTCCGAGCGGGAGCCGATGGTAGAGCTGAGCGAAGTGCCGGCGGCGCAGCTGCTGTCCCTGATGGAAACTTACACGCGCGGCTTCTACCTGCGTCCCTCTTACGTCTTCAAGCGGCTGCGCACCCTGCTGCTGCCCGGCGAGATCAGCCGGGTGCTCTGGGGCGTGGCGCTGATCTTCAGCCACCGGTTCAGGCGCCTGGCGGACAGGCTGGCCGGCAAAAAACTGGATGAAAATAGCTGGACATATTAAACGGCTGGCCTTGCTCTACAAGGTCTTCGCCCGGCGCGCCGGGATCGGCCTGCTGCCGCGCCTGGCCGCCTTCGCCTGGAACCGCTACGCCCTGCGCCGCTCCGTGCCGCTGACCGTGATGATAGCAGTGACGGGCCGCTGCCAGTGCGACTGCGCCCATTGCTCCGCCAGCGGCCTGCCGGCCGGCAACGAACTGTCCACGGATGAAATTAAAAAAATTATAGAGAGCGCGCGGGCTATAGGCGCCCCGAAGATCGGTTTTACAGGCGGCGAGCCCCTTCTGCGCGATGACCTGGCCGAGCTGGCGGCGCACGCCTCCGGGCTCGGCCTCAGCGTCTCCACGGACACCAATGGCATTCTGCTCGACGCCGCCAGGGCGCGCGAACTGGCGGCGGCCGGGATCTCCAATATAAACGTCAGCCTGGACTCGCCGGACGCCCGCCGCCACGACCGGCTGCGCAATTATCCCGGCTGTTTCGACGCGGCGCTGGGCGCCGTAAAAAATTGCGCCGCGGCCGGCATTCCCTGCGTGGTCTCCACCTACCTCACCGACCGGGCCCTCTCAGAAGGCCGGCTGGACGAACTGATAGCGCTGGCCCGCGCCTCGGGGGCCTCGGCCGTGCGCGCCCTGTTTCCCATCTATACCGGCAAGCTGGGCGGCCGCATTCGCCCGCTGCTTTCCCGGGAGCATAAAGAACTTTTCTTCAAAAAATACGCCGACCCCTCTTTCGTCTACTCTGAAAGCCCGCTTTACGACTACCTCGACGGCTCCATGCAGTGCACGGCCGGCCGCCGGCTGAGCGTCTATGTCGGCGCCGACGGCGCCGTGCGCAACTGCTATGTTTCCAGCAAGCCCATGGGCAATGTCCGGGACGGCGGCCTGGCCGCCGTGCTGGAGCGGGCGGGTTATTTTGGCGGCACTTCCGGCTGCGGGCCGGACTGCGGGGCCTGCTGATGGCGCGGCGCGCCGCCCTGCTCTGGCCCGGCGGCCTGGACGCGCGCCGGGTGCTGCCGCTGGCCTATGCCTGGCTGGCGGCCAACACTCCTTCCGACCTCTGCGAGCTGAAACTCTTCGACCTCGCCCTTAACCCCCGCGCGCCGGGGGAACTTGAAAAAGAGATAGCGGCCTTCGCCCCTGACGTGATCGCCGTGAGCTGCTTCGCCATGAATTTCCCGCAGGCTCTTGAGGCCGTGCGCGCCGCCCGCCGCGCCGCGCCCAAGGCGGTGGTGGTGGCCGGCGGCCAGCACCCGAGTTCCTGGCCCGAGGGCGTGCTGGCCTGCCCGGAGATAGATTTTGTCATCAGGGGCGAAGGCGAACAGGCCTTCCCGGCTTTCCTCAGGGAAGCCTTCTCGGCCTCGCCGCGCTGGGAGGCGGTCCCCGGCCTGGTGCGGCGGGGCAATGGCGGCCTGATAGACGCGCCGCCCGCCGCGGTGGAAGACCTGGATTCGCTGGCGCTCCCTGATCATAAATTCATAAAGCTGGACGAATACCTGCGCCGCGGCTACCGGGTTTACGCCGACCACCGCCCGAGCGCGCCGCTGCAGACCACCCGCGGCTGCCCCTACGGCTGCGCCTTCTGCTGCGGCCCCGCCATCAGCGGCCGGCGCCTGCGCCGCTTCAGCGTGCCCTACGCCCTGCGCGCGCTGGAGGCCCTGCACCGGGACTTCGGCGTCAAATGGTTCAATATCATCGACGACAATTTTACCTTCCACCCGGAGGAGGCCAAGGAGTTCTGCCGGGCCGCGCTGAAACTGGGGATACCGGGGCTGCGCTTCGGCACGCCCAACGGCGTGAGGGCGCAGCACGGCGACAAAGAACTCTGGTCCCTCATGCGGGACGCCGGCTGGGACCACTTCACCGCGGCGCCGGAGAGCGGCTCTCAGCGCGTGCTGGATCTGATGAAGAAGGATTTGCGGCCCGTAGATATGGAGCGGGCAGTAAGGGAGATGCGTCAGACCGGTCTGCCGGTCTGCGGCTTCTTCATTGTCGGCTACCCCGGCGAGACGCCGGAAGATTTGCGGCTAACTATGGAGATGGTGAAAAAATTCGACCTGGTAGAGATGTTCGTCTTCCAGCCGCTGCCGGGCTCGCCGGTGTTCCGCGAACTGCTGGCCGCCGGGAAGATCAAGGCGGACTTCATCCCTTCAGTGGACGATTTTTCCTCGGGCCAGGCCAGCTATGTTTCGGAAGAACTGCGCGGGGTGAACTTCTACCGGCTGGTGTTCCTGGTCCGGCTGGGCACCGCCCTGCGGCACCCGCTGACGGCGCTGGGCCATTTGCGCCATTTGGACCTGCCGGTGGCGGCGGCCAAGGTGTTCAGGCAGGCCCTCGGCCTGCTGGGCTTCCGCCCGTCCGATTAATATTATTTCAGGAGTGCTTCCCAGCGCGCGCGCAGGGCGGGATCGTTGAGCGGGCAGTCCCCGCAGCCGGAGTGTTCCCGGTAGAGGGGGGCCGACCACATCCGTTTCACTATCTTGCCCAGGCCTTCATTGCGGATATTCCCGAAAGGCGCGGGGAAATAGGTGCAGGGCACCACGTCGCCGCCCGCCGTCACATCCACCTTCCAGCGGTCCAGCGAAGAACAGACATAATCAGCGTCTGCATTGTCCACCGGGGAAATTACCCAGTGCGCTTTGCCCGGTTCCAGCAGGGAACGGAGAATTCTTATCTCTTCCGGTCCCAGCGCCTCTCCCGGGTTTTCGGTCCAGCGCCCGGCCCGCATCGGCGAAAGTATCCTCAGCCTGGCCCCCAGCGATTCCGCTAACTTCTTCATCTGTGCCGCCCTGCCGTCGCGCAGGCGCGCCCTGTCGGCGCAGAAAGAAATATCCACAGGCACACCGAGTTTTACCAGCGCTCGCGCCCCCGCACAGGCCTTGTCCCAGAGGCCAGGCACGCCGCGCCCCGCGTCGTGAACTTCGGGCGACGGGTCGTCCAGGCTAATCCCGGCCACGCTGAGGCCGGCCTCGGCCAGGCGGCGGGCCATGTTATTGTCGAGCAGCAGGCCGTTGGTGGTCAGCGCCGCGCGCAGGCCCAGGGCCCGCGCTCCCGCTATCAGGTCGGGCAGTTCCGGGCGCAGCAGCGGCTCGCCCCCGAAAAAACTAATTTCGCGGGCGCCCAGCGCGGCCGCTTCCTTCAGCAGTTTCAGAATTTCTTCAGCGGAAAGTTCGGGGGCGCCCTGCTTGTCTCCCGCGCTCACGGCGCAGCGGGCGCAGCTGCACTGGCAGCGGTTCGTGACCGAGAGCATGATGGCCGCGCCGTAGAGCGGCTTGAAGAGGCGCAGGACTGAAACCAGCGCGCGCGCCGTTCTGCCGGGCTTCATTGTCCGGCCCCCTTCTCGTATTCGCCCTGCCGCGCTATGAAGGTGGCGGCGTTCAGCGGGCAGCCGTCGTAGCCGGCCTCCGGCCCGAAGGTGTCGTAGGCCCACATGCGCGCCGCGGCTTCGGCCAGCGGCACTTCGCGGAGATTGCCGAAGGAGCGGGCCAGGTAGGGGCAGGCCGTGATGTCACCGTAGGCGGAGACATCGAAAGTGCTGCGCACGAAAGAGTGGCAAAGGAAGGGCACGCCGGGCCGGTCTATGAACTCGTAGCCCCAGCAGACCTTGCCGGGCTTCAGCCGGGCGCGCAGGCCGTCCAGTTCGCGTGCGCTCAGCGGTATGTCCTCCCGGTCCTTCCAGCGGCCGGCACGCACCGGCGGCAGCAGGCGCAGCATGGCTCCCAGTTCCCCGGCCAGCGCGGCCATGCCGTCGAGCCCGCCGGTTTCCAAACTCTCGTGGCTGGCGTAGTAATTTATGTAGACGGGGATTCCCCCGGCGCGGCAATAGCGCAGCGCGTCCACGGCCTTCTGCCAGCTGCCGGGCACGCCGCGGAAAGAATCGTGCATGGCGGGGTCGTGGCTGTCGAGGCTGATATCCACGTTCTTCACCCCGGCGGCGGCCAGCTGTTTCGCCATGGCGGCGTCTATCAGCAGGCCGTTGGTGCCCAGCGCCGCGCGCAGGCCCAGCCGCGACGCTTCGGCGATATACTCCACGATCTCTTTCGCCAGCAGCGGCTCGCCGCCGAAGAAATGCACGCCTGCCCCGCCGCCGGCGCGCAGGTCGGCCAGCAGTTTGAAAACCTCGTCCTTTGACAGCTCGGGGCGCCCGCTCCGCGCGAAGGTGCCGGCGCCGCAGTGGCGGCACCTGCACTGGCAGCGGTAGGTCAGCGCCACCAGCGCGGTGGCCCCGAACAGCGGCTTGAATTTTCTTATCAGCGGCAGGCCGCGGCGCAGGGCGGTATACATCAGCCGCACCACCAGCGGGTGACCGGAATAAGAGCGCAGGGCGCGGCGGAAGGCCGGCACGTTGAAATAACTTCCGGGCGGGGGCAGGGACATAGAAAGCGGGTTAGCAGCGGCCGGCGGTCAGCTTGTCGCCGTGCTTCTTGATGAAGCCGGCGTCGTTCATCGGGCAGTCGAAATGCTTGGAGCCCTCTTTGAACATCTCGGAAGCCCACATGCGCTTCACTATCGCCTCGAGCGGCTCCTTGCGGATATTGCCGAAGCCGGCCGGCAGGTAGGCGCAGGCCAGCACCTCGCCGTAGGCGGAGATGTCGAACTTATTGCCCAGCATGGAGTTGCACCAGAAGGGCACGTCCTTGTGCTGTAAAAATTCCGTTTCCCAGCAGACGTCGGGGGCCAGCAGGCTCCGCAGCTTCTGTATTTCAGGAGGGGAGAGGTGAACTTCCTCCTGGCCCCAGCGGCCGGTCTGTATGGCCGACAGGAAACGCACGCCGACGCCGGTCTCGCGGGCCAGGGCTATCATGGCCTCGAAATCGCCGCTGGCGAGATTTTCTTTGGTGGCGTAGAGCGACATGAAGCAGGGGATGCCGTGCTTCACGCAGAGCTTCATGCCGTCCACCGCGCGGCGCCAGCAGCCTTTCACGCCGCGGTGGGCGTCGTGCTCTTCCTCGCGCGGGCTGTCCAGGCTGACGCGGATCAAATCTATGCCCGCTTCCTTCAGCTTCAGCACCATGGCCTCGTCGAGCAGCAGGCCGTTGGTGTCAATGGTGGCCACCAGGCCGCGCTCCTTTGTGCGCTTTACGTATTCCAGCAGCGCCGGGGCCATCAGAGGCTCGCCGCCGAAGAAATGGATGCAGGCCCCGCCCAGGCGGGCCAGGTCGTCTATGAATTTCAGCACCTCTTCGCGGCTCAGCTCTCCCTCGGGCTTCTTGGGGAACTTGCCCGCGCCGCAATGCGGGCAGGAGCACTGGCAGCGGTAGGACATGGAAAGTATCGCGGTCACGCCGTAGAGCGGCACGAACCTGCGGATCTGAGGCAATATGCTGCGGAAATAGAAGGCCGTGAGGGCCGTGAGCCAGGAGGCGCCGTAGAAGCGGCGCAGCAGCGGGCGCAGGCTGAAAGTCAGGTTGGCTGAAGGTTTTGCGGCCATGCTGGAATTTTACCTTTTTGGGGGTCAGTACCGCAGTATGTCACCGGAGATTATCTCTTCGAGGAACTTTTCGTGCACGCCCAGCAGCTCGGCGCAATGGGCGGGGGCGATCTTCACCGCCTTGCGGGCTATGTCGGCGCAGTAGCCGCATTCCGCGCAGTCCATGGAGCGGCAGTCGTTCTTCAGGAAAAAATCTATGAATCCTTCCAGCGCCTGGTTGTCGAGGCAGACCTCCAGGTCTTTGGCCACGCCGCGCTTGGCGTAGAGCTTGAAGACATTGAGCTTGAACGGGTGGAAATAGTGGCGCAGCTTGTGCAGCACCCCGGAGGTCTTCGACCAGTCCAGCCGCGAGGCGTTGGTGAACAGGTCGTAGAGGTTGCCCTTGTAGGACCGCGCGGCGTAGGCGGCGATGACGGCCCCCAGCGCCTGCGTGGTCATGGTCCGGTCCACCAGCTTGAAGCTGTCTATGCCGGCCTCCTCGTAGACCTTCAGGTCCTCGGGCCTTATCCAGGTGGCCTTGATGAAATTAGCGGGGTCCGCCAGCATCAGGCGCCGGCAGGAGAGGCGGCAGTAGTCGAAGGTGTAGCTGCCGTAGCCCTCGGAGGACTGCGAGGCGTGGGCTATCACGTTGTGGTGGTAGGAGAAGAGCGGGCAGCCCTGCAGGCAGTTGTCGTTGGCCAGCAGCTGCAACCCGCATTTTACGGCCTTGCGCATTTTGCCGATAAGCCGGAAATCGCGGTTGACCTCGGTATGGTTGAGGGTGATGACCGAGGCGCCGAGGCCTTCCCAGTACTTGGCCTTCTCAACGGAATTTACATTGGCCAGCACCGAGGCGGACAGCTTGAAATGGGGGTATTTTTTCCTGGCGTACTCGGCCAGGTAGGGCACGGCCACGGTGAGGCCCGCCACCTTTATCTCGGTGAGCCAGTCCAGCAGGCGGTTTATCTCTTTGTTGCCGTCGCGGGTCCACTCGCGGTTACCGAGGCAGCCGGCGTTGAGCAGGTAATAGAAAGGCTTGCCGGCCTCCGCCAATTTCTTCACGTGCCGGGCCGCGGCGCGGCGCGAGAGCGCGCCCAGCATGCTCGACGGCCTGCCGCCGCCTATGAAATCGCGGCCGAGCTTGCCGTAAACGGCCGAAACCTCCGGCCGCGCGGCCGCCGCGATCAGGGCGTCGTCCCAATTGGTGGGAATAACCAGTTTCATAATAACAATATCAATAATAGTCTATATTAGGCGCCGCCGTCCACACGGCCATTACTTTTAAATGACAAAGGGCTCAGGCGGGGTTATGCTAAAATTATCCAATGAAGATAGTGTTCGCCCGCGCCGCCACGGAGAGCCTGGGGCTGGAATATCTTTCCGCCGCCCTGAAGGCGCGCGGGCACGACACCGCGCTGGTTTACGAGCCGCTGCTCTTCAATTCCTTCCGCCTGCGCCTGCCTTTTTTTGAACCTGAAAGCGCCTCCTCCGCCGCCCGCCGAATAGCCGCCCTCAAGCCCGGGCTGGTCGGCTTTTCGGCCGAGTCCGACCATTTCGGCTGGGCGCTGGCCGTGGCCCGGGAATTCAAGCGGCTCAGCCGCGCCCCGGTGATCTTCGGCGGGGTGCACCCGAGCACGGCCCCCGAGGCCGCGCTGGCCAGGCCTGAGATAGACCTGCTCTGCGTGGCCGACGGAGAAACCGCCGTCTGCGGCCTGGCGGACAGGCTGGAAAAAGGCCTGCCGCTCGACGGGCTGAACAATATCTGGTTCAAGCGCAACGGCGCCCTGGTGAAAAACCCTGTGCGCCTTGAGTGCGACCTGGACGCCCTGCCTTTCCCCGACAAGGATTTGTTCTTCAGCGAATATCCCGGCTTCGTCCTCGATACCTACTCCATAGTCACCGGCCGCGGCTGCCCGAACGCCTGCACCTACTGCCACAACAGTTCCATGCGGCGCATGCTCTCGCGCCTGGGCTGCGGCGACAAGTTTTTGCGCCGCCGCTCCCCGGCCAATGTCCTGGCGGAGCTCAAAACGGCCAAGGCGAAATACGGCTTCTCCCGGATCTCGTTCTGCGACGACCTTTTTATTTCGGACCGGCCCTGGCTGGAAGAATTCGCGGCGGCCTACCCGCGGGAGGTGGGCCTCCCCTTCTTCTGCAATGTCCATCCCGCCGACGCGGACGAGGTGACCGTGGGGCTGCTGAAGGCCGCCGGCTGCACCGCCGCCAACATGGGCGTGCAGACGGTCAGCGAACAGATCAGGCGCGAATGTTTGGGCAGGGCCGAAAGCACGGAAGACTCCGTGCGCGCCCTGCGCCTGCTGGCCGGCGCGGGCATCCACACCTACACCAATTTCATCTTCGGCCTGCCCGGCCAGGATACCGAAGAACTCAAGCGCGTAGCCGCCTTCGCCGCGGCGAACCCGGCCGGCTTCCACGACGTGAACTGGCTGCGCTATTACCCCGGCACCGCTATCCTGGAAAAAGCCCGGCGGGACGGCCTGCTGCCCGAGGGAGAAGCGGCCGGAGTGGAGGAAGGCGGCTTCTCGGTGCCTTACGGCCACGGCGGCCACAGCTACACTCCGGAGCGCGCGCGGCTGCGCAACCTGGTTTTCCTCGCTTCGCTCTTACCCGGAGCCGCCCGCAGGGCGCTGGCCGGCGGAAGTTGGCGCCTGCTGCCGGCTTTCAGCCTGCGCCTGCCGCTGATAGCCGCCTGCGGCCTGCTGGCGCGGCTGAAAGGGAATCCCAACCCTTATCCCAATTTCTCCCTGGCCGGCAGCCTGAAGTATTTCCTGCATTATCTCCTGAGCGTTTACCCCGGACGGGCCATAGCGCCTGCCGCCGCCGCGCTGAAGCGTCTTTATGTTTCCGCGCGCGGCGCTCTTTTCCTGGCCGGGCTGCTGAACCCGGCCCGCGCGGCGCGCTATGGAGTATATTTTTTTAAGCGCCGCCTGCTGGGCCGCAGGATCCCGGGGATGGCCGCCTTCGCCGCCACCTTCGCCTGCCAGTGCCGCTGCGGGGCCTGCTCTTCCGGGGGCTTCCGCGAGCGCTTCGGAAACGCCGTGATGGACAGGGAGAAGGCCTTGGCCCGCATCTCGGAGTTAGCGGCTCTCGGTGTGCCGCGCGTCCATTTTACCGGCGGCGAGAACACGCTGGCGCCTTTCCTGCCCGAGCTGGTGCGCGCCTGCTCCAGCGCCGGCCTTACGGTCTTCGTGGAGACGAACGGGCTGAAGATAAGAGAGGAACTTGTGCTGGCGCTGAAAGGAGCTGGGCTCGCCTGCCTGAATGTCAGCCTGGACTCGGCGCTGCCGGCCGAGCACGACGGGGGGCGGAAGGCGGCCGGCTGCCACGCCGCGGCCCTGAACGCTCTGTCACTGGCAAAAAAACACGGCCTGCCGGCCATGGCTTCCTGCTACGCCACCAGGGAAACCTCCGCCGACGGCTCGCTGGCCGCGCTGCTGGCCGCGGCCCGGGCAGCCGGCGCTTCGGCCGTCCGCGTACTTCCGCCTGTGCCTTCGGGCTCGTGGTCGGGCCGCTTCGACGAACTTAAGCTCGAGGCCTCCGACAGGGAGGCCGTGCTTTCAGCCGCTTCAGCCGCTGGCCTGCCCGTGCTGGACAGGACGGGACTGGTGGACTGTGAACTGCCTTCGGCCTACAAGATAATGATCCTGCCGGACGGCAGCCTGGCGCCCTGCGAACATCTGCCCTACATTTTCAGCGGCTCGGAGAAACTCTCCCTGGCCGGCCTGATAGCCGCCGCCTACGGGGAAGACAAGTTCGGGCCGGTGGTTAAATGCTGGCCGCGCAACGCTGACTGGCGTGCTGCCCATCCCGAAGCCGCCGACGGGCGCGTGGTCTATCTCCCGGTGCCAGGGGAGGGACGGTGAACCTGCGCGGGGAAATGGTGCTGCGCGCCGGGTGGCTGATCCACAAGGATTTCAGGGCCCGGGCCTCGGCCTTCGGGGCCGGCGGCGCGGATAAATTGGAGAGGCTGAACTTGCTGCTCCGACGGGCGCGCGCTGCCCTGCCGGAGTATGACGTGGCCTGCGCGGCCGCCCTGGAGGGCGCCGCGGGGCTGTCCTCGCCGGGCCAGTTCAGCGTGCTGCCGGTGATGCGGCGCGAAAACCTGGCCGGCTATGCCGGCGGGAGCGCGCTGGCCAGGCTGGCGAGCGGCGGAACCGCCGGCGGGGACCGCTTCGAGACCAGGCTGGATTTGTCCGCCGTGGCCGCCAGGTACGCGGCGCTGCTGTCGGTGCTGAAAGCGGCCGGCTGGAAGATGGGCGACAGGACTGCGGCCCTGCACCCCGTGGAGTATTCCTATTTCGCCAATCTGCCGGCCATGCTCGCCGGAGGGCAGTTCGGCAAGGTCTTCTTCGAGTTCTTCCAGCAGTACGTCCTTTACCGGCTGGTGCATAACAGGGTCAATGTATATTACGGCGGCTCCATATTTTCGGAGCCGGGCGCCGCGCTGGCGCTGGCCGAAGAGGCCGCTGCCCGCGAACCTGTCCTGCTGATCACGCGCCCTGACGCGCTGATGGCCGTGCTCAAAAGCCTGCGGGGCGGCGCCGGCCCGCGATTTAAAAAATTGAAAGCCGTGCTCACCGTGGGCACCCTGCTCGGCGAGAGCGTGCGCCGCGAGGCGCGCGAGCGGCTCGGGGCCGAGGTCTTCAACATGTACGCCTCCACCGAGCTCGGCTACGCGGCGCTGTCCTGCCCGCATTCCGAAGGCTGGCTGCACGCCGACGGCGCGGGGCATATCGTCGAGGCCGGGGCGGACGGGGAGATCCTCTGCACGGACCTGGACAATGCGCTGGCCCCGCTGCTGCGCTACGGCACCGGCGACCTGGGCGAAACCGCCTCCCGCGGCTGCCTGTGCGGCCGGGCCGGGGAGATGCTGCGGCTGAACGGCAGGAAAGGCAAATACGCCGAGACGGCCACCGGGCGGCTATATGAGGCCGGGGTGATAGACCGGGTTTTTCCGTCGGACCTGCCTTTCTTCCAGTTGGTGCCGGGCTCGGTGCTGCTGCCTGCCGGCGCAGGTGAGAAAGAGGCCGCGGCCGTGCGGGAGCTGCTGGGTGTGAAAGCCGCCGACTATGGCGCGGCCGCGCCCGGAAGTTTTAAAATCTCCTCTTCGGGAAAGTTCTGCTACCTGCCATGAGAAAACTTGGTGAACTGCTGCGGCGTCTTTTCGAACCCGGCGAGGGCGGCCTCTCCGCAGGGGGAGCGCTTCTTTTCGCCGCCGGGCTGGCGGCCTTCGCGGCCGTGGTCTGCAGCCCGCCGGCTTTCGAGCCGCGCTATTCCCTTTACCTCGACAGCGTCAGCTTTTACTGGATACAGGCGCTCTGGGATAAGGGCCTTTACTCCGGGGACCGCCTGGCGCAATTCTACGCCGCCAGCCTGAGCCCGCTGCACTACGAGTCGCTCTGGATCTGGCTGACCGCGCTGTTCATGAAGGCCTCCCCCTATACAGTGGGTTTGAAGGCGCTGGCCGTGCTGGCCTGCGCAGCGTCGGCGCTGATGGTCAGGCGCCTGGCGCTGGCCTCCCCGTCGCCCCGGGCCGCCGGGGCCGCCGCGCTGCTTTTTACCGCAACCTTCCTTTCGATGGATACCTTCTTCGGCGTGCCGCGGGTTTACGGCGCCCTCGCCTTCTTCGGCTTCGCGTGGGCCGCCGAGGCGCGGCGCTTCCTGCTGCTGCCGGCGCTGGTGGCGCTGGGCGTAGTGGTTTATCCCTCCGCCGCGGTCGGCCTGGCCTGCGCGGCGGCGCTGGTCCCTTTCTTTTTCAGGGCAGAGTTCACCGGGGCGGTGCTGAAGAAATACCTGGCGGTTTCCTTCGCCTGGGCGGTTCTCTGCGTGCTGCTGCTCAGCCAGGGCGGGCTGATGAATTATGTCCGGCCCGGCGCCGGGAGCAGCGAGTCCTTCCAGTCCTCGAAACTTTACCAGGGCGTGAGTTCGCACGTGGACCCGGGCAACCTGGCCGACGCCGTATTGAATTTCGCCCTCAACCTCAACGAGCATGGCCGGCTGTACATGATCTTCATGGTCCTGCTGGCCCTGATCTGGGGGCTGGGCAAGTTGGCCGCCCCCGGCCGGCCCGCCGGGTTGCCGCGCGCCGTCCTGGCGCTGCTGGCCGGCTGCGGAGCGGCCTTCCTGCTGCTTTATCCGTACCACCCGGTGTCGGCTTCCCGCCAACTGGTGATCATAGTTCCGCTGGCCCTGGTCTTCCTGGCCGCCGGCGGGCTGCTGGCGCTGGCCGAGGGGCGTTTCCGCGCCGGCGCGGCGGCCGCCGTCTGCGGGGCCGTTTTCGTCTGCTTGTATCCCTTCTTCGGCGAGATGGACTCGGTGCGGCGCTACGCCGGCGCATACCGGCTGATAGCCGCCCTGCCGCAGGGCGCGGTGCTGGCCGGCTACCCGGAGAGCGACCTGCTGCTTACCGCGCCGGTCTTTACCGGCAAGGCCGTCCTGCTGTCCGCCGAGACGGCCGACCAGGAGATACTTTTTCTCAGCGGCCCGGAGACCTACGCGGCCAGGCGCCGCGCTTTGCTGGAGGCGCTCTACTGCGCTCGGCCAGGCGCCGCGGCGGCGCTGGTGCCCGGCGGCGCGGAGTGGCTGCTCTTCGAACGGAAATATTATGAGCCGGAGTTCCTGAACCGCGCGGCAGCCTCCGGCTCGCCGCTGCACAAGGAAGTTTCGGCCCTGCTTCGGAGCGGGCAGGAGCCCGCGGCCTGCTACAGGGCCGCCCGCGCTTCGGCCGCCTTCACCTGGAGCGGTGAGAGCGAGGGCTTCGCTCTGTACCTTGGCGGCGCGGCCGGGGCGGTCAGATAAAACTCTTATGAACACTGAAAGACCTTCTTCGCTGAACCGCTTCATCAAGAAAAGCCTGGGCGGGCTGCTCTCCGGCCCCGCCGGCGCGGCGCTGGCGCGCTTCTACAGCCTGAAGGTGCAGCCGGCCGCGCGGCGCTGGCGCCCGCTGTTCGGCGTAACGGTGATGGCCGGCGTCACTTACAAATGCCAGTGCCGCTGCGTGCATTGCGGCACCTCTCCCTACGGCGACCCGGCCAAGCCCGAGCTGACCGAGGACGAGATGCTGGCGCTGATCCGCCAGGCCGCGGCCCTGGGCGCCGGCGGCTTCTACTTTTTCGGCGGCGAGCCGCTGCTGCTGCCCTGGCTGCCCGGCCTGGTACGCGAGGTGCGGCGGCTGGGCATGGTGGCCACCCTGGACACCAACGGCCTGCTGCTAAACCGCTCCATGGCCGCGCGGCTGCGCGAGGCCGGCCTGGACCGCATCGGCGTTAGCCTGGACAGCGCCGACGAGGCCGAGCACGACAGGCTGCGCGGCAGGCCCGGCACCTTCCGCGCCGCGCTGGACGCCATGGGCTTCTGCCGGGACGAAGGGATGGACGTTTCCCTCTCCACCTACGCCACCAAAGAGAGCCTGCGCGATGGCGGGCTGGACCGCGTGATAGCGCTGGGCCGGGGGCTGGGGGTGCGGACCCGCGTGCTGTCCTCCCTGCGCGCCGGCAAATGGCTGGAGCGGACCGACGTGCCTTTCGGTGAGGATGATATAGAACTGCTGCGCTCCAGGCTGGCCCCCGACGTGTACTGGGAGACCCTGTCGGTGTCCTCGCCGCGCGCCAGTTTCGTCTGCGGCTGTTCGGCCCGTACCCATTTCTACGTCTCGCCTTACGGCGAGGTGCAGGCCTGCTGTTACGTGCCGCTCTCTTTCGGCAATGTGCGCACCGAGCCGCTGGGAAAAATAGCGCGCCGCATGTGGGGCTCGGCCATGTTCTCGGCGCTGGACTCGCGCACCGACTGCCCGATGAACTCTCCTAAATTCCTCGAGACCTTCGGCGGCGTACTCTCGCGGCCCGGCCCCGGCCCGCATCCCGCCGAGCTGACCTCCTCCCCCAATGACCCGGCCGAGTGGGACGCCTGGGCGCAGGACTACGGCTCCGACGTGGACTGGGTAGAGGAAATACATAATTCCGACCTGCTGGAACTGGCGGCCCCCGCTGGCCGGCGGATCCTGGATATCGGCTGCGGCACCGCCCGCCGGGCGCGCGCCGTCTTTGCCGGCGCGGCCAGGCTGACGGCGGTGGATTCTTCCCGCGGCATGGCGGCCGTGGCGCGCGGGGTCCTTAAAGATCTGAAACAGGCGGAAGTGCTGGAGCTCGATATCGAAAAGGATGAATTGCCCCCGGGACCTTTCGACGCCGCGGTGGCGGTTTCCACCATGCACCATATCCGCGACGCCGAGGGCGCGCTGGCGCGGATCAAAGAGCGCCTGGCGCCCGGCGGCGTGCTGATCATCGTGGACGCCCTGGCGGGCAACCCGCCGCTGACGGCGCTGAAATATTACCGGGACATGCTGGGGCTGCACAATCCCTTCAGGCTGGCGCTGGGCTTCTTCCGGGCTTTCTTCCTGGACACGCGCGTGGCGCGCCACAAGGCGCGCGAGGTCCACCTGACCTTCGACGAGTTCTCACGGCGCTACGCCGCCATTCTTCCTGGCGCGAAGACCGGGGTGAGGCACGGCATTTTTGGCTATTTAGTTTGGAGAAAGCCCTAGAGAGGCGCTGGTCGCGCCAGAAAGACGCCGCCTTCGAGGGCGGCGTTTCTTTTTTATTTACCGGCGTGGCGCCGGATGGCCGGTCCTATGGCCTTGAGCAGGGCGATGGGGGCATGGCGCAGCAGCAGTTTCGGCAGGGCGAAGCGGGCCTGTTCGGGGTCCAGCTCCAGGCGCAGTCCCGGCTTGTAGGGCCTGTAAAAATATTTTATCGGTATCTCGCGGCCGCCCCACTTCTTTTTATGTTCGTAGACGCCCGAACCGGCGCGGGTGCGCATGAAGTCGTAGCGGCGCAGGCCGCCGGCGCAGGCCGGCTTTATGGTTTCGTCGAACAGTTTTACCTTGGGAAAGAAGGTTTCGAACTCCGGCAGGCCGGCATTGACGTCGGCGTAGAAGATCCCGCCCCATACCAGGGCGAACAGGAATGCCGCCGCCCTGCCGCCCACCGAGGCGGTATACAGGCGGCCGGCGCCCGAGGCCAGCAGGCGCTCGAAATGCGCCGCCGGCAGCGGCGGGGAGCCGAAGCTCCGCATCTGCCGCAGATAGATACCGTAAACACCGGCGAAGTCCGCCGGGTTGCGGCTTTCTTTGACCGTCACGAACTTGTCAGCCTTGCGCAAATTCTTCGGTATGTTGATGTTGAAATCTGCCCGCAGCTCCTCGTAAGGCCGCGTAGTATCTAAGACCAGCCTCAGGTAGGGAGCCGCGGGCACGAAGCGCGCGTCTTCTCCCGGGAAAAGCAGGTCCGCGCCGCGCAATTCGGCGTACTCCGCGCCTGTTTCGGCCGCCGCCGCGTCCAGTTCTTTAACCAGGGAATCTTTCAGTCCTGAAATTTCAGCCGGGTTAAGGGAGACGCCCGGGGCCAGCCACAGCCCAGGCTCGTCTGAAAAAGGCAGGGAGATGAGGCGCGTCCCGAACAGGGGCGAGCGCACTACGGCGCAGGCGAAACCGCCTATTGCCTCCTGCCCCCTGAGGACCTGGTACTGCCGCAAATCGTAGCGGTAAACCTGTTTGTACAGTTCCGCCCAGGCCGGCGAGCAGGAATACGGAGCGCCGGCGCCGGGGGGCATTTTGCCCGGGGGCAGTTGCGATAGTTTTATCATGACCGGGTCCCCATCGAGATAGCCAGGGCGCGCGCAGTGGGAACGGCCGGCTTCCAGCCCAGGGCCCGGATGCCTTCGCAATTGTGCGACCAGGAAGCGCAGGCTTCGTGCAGCCGCGCCGGGTCGGCGCCCATAAAACCAGGCAGGTAAAGGCCGGTCAGTCCCAAGGATGCGCCGAAGATAGCCGAGACGGTTTTAAGGAGAGCTACGGGCAGGGGGATCAGTGCCGGGCTTTTGTCCAGCGCCGCGCCCAGTGTGAAAAGCAGGTCCATGATGCTGAGCGAGCCTTCGCTGATATTGAAGGCCGAACCAAAGGGCGCCTTTTCGGCGGCCAGCAGCGCAGCGTCCAGGAAATTTTCTATATAGCAGACCGAGACCGTGTTTGCGGCATTCCCGGGCACCGCGGCCCTGCCGCGCCGGGCCGCGCCGAACAGCGGCTCCCAGCCGGCGGCCCCGGGGCCGTAGATCATCGAAGGGCGGAGTATGATGTGGTCGAGCCCCAGCGTCGCCGCGGTGGTTTTCAGCAGCAGTTCGCCGGCCAGCTTGGATCGGCCGTAGTAAGTCAGGGGCTTGGGCTCGGCGCCGTCGCCCAGATCCTCGCCGGGGCCGAGCGCGGCTATCGAACTGAAATGGATGAAGCGCCTGACGCCGGCGCCGGCCGCCGCCTCAGCCAGCCGCGCGGGAGCCTGCTCGTTGATCGCCCGAAACTGCTCCAAAAGTTTTTTTCTGCTGACGAGAGTGCCGGGAGGCCGCACCAGCGCGGCCAGGTGCCAGACGCGGCCGGCCCCGGCCAGGGCTCCAGGAAGACAGGCCGGGTCCAGCAGGTCGCCGGTGAAAAATTCCACGCCGGGCAGGTTCAGCCGGGAGATGTCTCCGCCCGGGCGGACCAGGCAGCGTACGCGCTCTCCGGCTTCGGAGAGCCTGCGCACCAGGGCCCGCCCTATGAAACCGGTAGCCCCGGTCACAAGGTTAAGTTCAGGCATTGCCCCTCAGTTTAGCAAAGATAAAATGCGAGTAGAGGTGCAGGAAACGGCCGGTGTGGAAGTCTTTGCGCGGCCGGCTGAGCAGCCGCGAGATCATCCGCAGGCCGAGGCCGCCGGCAAAGCCGAAGAGCCCCGGGCGCGCGGCGAAAAAGGAGCGCGAAAAGGCCGGCAGGCGCGGCAGCAGCGTGAGCAGGGTGAAATAGGCGCGCTGCTTGCCGGGCGGCAGCGGCGAATGGCCTGAAGGCCGCATCAGCCCGCCGGGGGCGTCCGCTCCGGCGCCGCAGCGGGCCGCCAGCGGCGTGCCGGGGTAGAGGCGCAGGAAGAAAACCTCGTTGTGGTCCGGTGTGTTTTCGGCGTAGAACCCGGCCAGGGCCGCCAGCTCTTCGGCGCTTTCGTCGGGCAAATCCAGGATATTGTCGCAGGTGACGTAAATGCCGGCGGCCTTCAGCCCCTTTATGGCGGCGGCTATGTCGGAGTTAGCAGCGCGGCGGCCCAGCAGGTCGGCCCGCTTCTCTTCGTCGAAGCGCTGCACGCCCAGCTGCACCTTGAAGCAGCCGGCCGCGGCCAGCGCCGGCGCCAGGGCGGCCAGGCGGCTGTCGGGAAAGGCGAAACAGGAGAAGGGCAGAGCGGCCCTGGCCTTGTATTTCGGCAGGAAGTCTTCCAGCCAGGCGTAATCGGAATTAAAAACCTCGTCGGTGAAATGCACGAAGCCGGGCGCCCCGGCTTTCGCCGCTTCCAGCTCGGTTAAAACATTTTCGGCGCTCCTGCGGCGCAGGCAGGGCACGCCCGAGGCCCGGTAGAGTTCGCGGTAGACGCTGTTGCAGCAGTAGGCGCAGCTGTGCGGGCAGCCGCGCGAAGAGGAAATGAGGTAGCCGGAGCCGAAGACCGGAGCCGCCGCGGCGAAAAGCTGCTTATCGGGGAAAGGCAGCGCGTCCAGTACGGCCGGCGGCGAGGGCGGGGGGCCTTTCACCACGGACCCGTCTTTTTTACCCCAGATCCCGGCCGGCAACGGGCCGCCGCCTTCCAGGTGCTCGGCCAGAGCCGGCAACGCCAGGTCGCCTTCGCCGAGGCAGACGAAATCCACGGCGCCTTCTTTTATCACAGCTTCGGATACGCTGGAAGAGTGTATGCCGCCGAAGACGGTCCTGGCGCCGGTGGCGGCTTTTATCTCCCCGGCCAGCGCCAGGGCCCAGGGCCAGGTGTCGGTGAAGACCGAGAAGGCGGCCAGGTCTGGCTTGAACTCCGCCGCCTTGCGCAGCAGGGCGGCGCGCGCGCTGAACAGGCGGGCCAGCGCGGGCGAGCGCCAGAAGCCCGCCTCGTCGAAGAGGCAGGGGTCTATGAGCAGGGCGGTCTCGTGCCCGGCCGCCTTGAGGGCGGCCGAGAGGTATTCGATGCCCAGGCTTTCGTAGCCGTTGTGGACGAACAGTATTTTCATCCGAGGTGTTTTTTGATCTTGTCGGCGGCGGCCCAGGCGTCCAGCAGGCATTCCTCGGTGTCCAGGTAGGCGTGGGCGCCGGTGCGGCCGCAGGGCAGCAAATTGGGGAAGGCCGCCAGTTCCTTCTTGACCGCCGCCAGCGGCGCTTCGGAGCCGGCGTAAAGCAGCGGGTAGGCGTGCGGCAGGCGCTCCACGGCGGCCGGGCCGGTTTCAAAGTCTCCGGCCAGCCGGCGGAAGGCCGGGGAACCCAGCGCCAGGGAGAGCAGGTCCTTCTCGGGCGTGTTCCAGAGGCTGTCGCCCTCGTCGCAGAAAAACTCAAAAGTCATTGGCAGCCAGCCCCCCGGCGCCATCAGCGGGCTCCAGTTGGCCAACTCGCAGATGCGGGAGAACTCCGCGTCCCGGTCGGGGAAATAAACCCAGTGATGAGGCAGGGCTTTCTTCCTGCGCAGCGCGGCGAACAGCACCACCAGCGCGCGGTATTTGATGCCGTCGGCCAGGCCGGGGGGGAAACCGGGCAGGAGGGCCGCCAGGGACTTGAGCGGTATGGTGGAGACCAAAAATTTGAAGTGCACGGTATGCTTTTCCCCGCCGCGCAGGAAGGTGAGGGCGGCCGGCTTGCCGTCTTTGAACTTTAGCTCCAGCGGCTCGGCCTTGGTCAGCAGTTCGGCGCGGGGGCCGGCGCCGGCCAGCAGCGCGGCGGGCAGTTCGCCTATGCCTTTCTCCGGGTAGAGGAAGCGGGCGGCGTTCTCTTTCGAGGACAGCTTGCCGCCGAACAGCTCCAGCAGCAGGGTCTTCACGCTGAAGCCGCCGCCTATGCGGCGCTCGGCCCAGAGCGGGGAAAGCTCGCCGGTGCCGAGGCCCCAGACCTTTTTTGTGTAATCCCTGAAATAGCGGTCATGGACGCGCGGCCCCAGCCGCCCGTCCAGCCAGTCCTTGAGGGTGGCCGGCGGTTTGGCCCCGGAAACCCGGCGCCCCTTGGAGAAAAGCACGGGCGCGGCGTATAGTATGCCGTTGAGGAAAGTAGGGGGGTATTTCAGCAGGCGGCCGCCGGTGTAGATGGCGCTGCTGCGCTTGGGCCGCAGCAGGGCCCGTCCGGCCAGCAGGCGCTCGGTGCGCGCGCGGACTTCGGGCTTGGAGAAATAGAGCCGGTGCCCGCCCAGGTCGAAAAGGAATTCCCCGGCCCTGGCGGTACGGGAGAGCCCGCCCGGCTCCCCGGCTTTTTCCAGGACCAGCGTTTTCAGGCCGGAATCTTTCAGGGCTTCGGCCAGCGCCAGCCCCGTAATCCCGCCGCCGAGCGCGAGTACGTCCGTCTTCAGTTCCATCGCGTAATATTCTACAACTTTACCCTGCCCGGCGGCGGGCAGGGTTCCCCGCGGCAGCGGGTTTTAAGGAAGGATTAAAGTACCAGTTCGGCCAGGATCTTTTCGGTGCCGGATTCCAGGATGTTCAGCGCGGTTGAATCTTTGCCTAAAGCCTTGTTCCATTCCCCGGCCACTATGGACAGCACCTGTTTCTGCTGGTCGGTGGAGAGGTTCGCGAAGCGCTTGTCCACGTAAAGGCAGAGGGTATCGCCCTTGTAGCCGACATTGGCCACGCCTACGGCGCTGAAAGAGGTGGCGCCCTTCTTCTTGATCGCCTCCACCGCCCCGTCTTTGGGGTTTCCGAGCCCAGTGATGACCTGCAGCGAGGAGGCTTCGGGATCGGCGGGTTCGGATTTGGCGCGGGTGGCCAGCGCGGCGGTGACCGTCAGCGCGGCGGCCGCCAGGAAAATGGCGAGCAGCGGCGAGCCGGGCTTCTTAGCTACGCCGGATTCCTGCCTGGCGCCCAGCTTGGCGCCGCAGCGCGGACAGGCCTTCGCGTCCTGGTCCGCTTCGGTCATGCAGATATAACATTTCTTGGCCGTACCCATAGTTGTCTCCCTGTCGATGTAACATACAGCTGGCTGAGCCTAAATTATATAAACAAACGCCCCGGCGGGTAACGGATAAAAAAGCGGCGCGCGGCTTTAAGGGGGTGGCCGGGGCCCCTGATAAAGATTAAGGGCCCCCATTTTTTATATTATATTAAGCCCGGTCTTCCGGGTTTACAGATGAAACGCCTCCTGCCTTTATTGCTGCTCCTGCTCCCCGCCTGCGCCGGGAACGAGGCCCGCCTGCGCCGCGGCGGGGACGTTTACCCGAGCCTGACGGCGTTAAGGGCCGTGCATACCGAAGGCCTGGATTACTCCCGCGAGGTCTACGCCCGCGGCGCCGCCGTCTCGGTCTTCGCCATACACGGCGGCGATATCGAAAAGACCACCTCCAGGCTGGCCCGCCGCGTGGCCTCGGGCGATTTGAACCTTTATATCTTCAACGGCTGGCTGGGGGCCGGCAGCGGCAAGCTGCACGTGACCGCCACCCGCTTCGACGACCCCGACGCCGTGCGCCTGGCCACCGCCGCCGTGCTGGGCATCTCCCTGCACGCGCAGGCCGACCGCGGGGCCTGGGTCTGCGTGGGCGGCTCCAATACGAGGGCCGCCTCCCTGGTGGTGCGGCGCCTGGAAGACGCGGGCTTCGCCGCTGAAACCCCCTGCGCCCGCCTGCCCGGCACCTCGCCCAGGAACCTGGTGAACCGCGCCGCGGCCGGAGGGGTGCAGCTGGAGCTCACGCTGCGCCTGCTCGACATGCTCGAAACGGACGAAGAGTCTCTGTCAAAATTTACAAGCGCCGTCAGGCTGGCGGCTTTCGAATTTGTAAGCACGGTCCCAGGGACCGAAATCAAACAGGAGATCCCACAATGAAAAAGATCAGGATATTCGCTTTCGGCGGCAACGAGGTTTCCCCCGTAGGCCTCAAGGATAAGGACGGCAAGACCATCAATCCCGACATCGCCATGCAGTGGCAGCGCACGGCCGAGACCGGCAAGCTGGTGGCCGACATCTTTGAGAAGCACCCCAACGACCGCTACGTGATGACGCACGGCAACGGCCCGCAGGTAGGCAATATCCTGATGCGCGCCGAGATGTGCCGCCCCTCCATGTTCCCGCTGCCGCTCGACGTTTGCGTGGCCGACACCCAGGGCGCCATGTCCTACATGCTGGCGCAGCTCAATAACGAGCTGAATATCCGCGGCATAGACAATATCGTGGCCGGCATCGTGACGCAGGTGGTGGTCAACAAGGACGACCCCGATTTCAAGAACCCCTCCAAGTACGTCGGGCAGTCTTATACCGCCGACGAGGCCAAACAGCGCACGGCCGAGGGCTGGGTGATGAAGCTCTACAAGAAGGACGCGGCCGGCAACGAGATCTGGCGCCGCGTGGTGCCTTCCCCCGTGCCGGTGGACATAGTCGAGATAGACGCCATCGAGGCCATGCTCGACAAGGGCATAGTGCCGATCACCGTGGGCGGCGGCGGCATCCCGGTGCGCGAAGTGCCGGCCGAAGTGAAGGACGGCAAGGAAATTTACACCACCAATTTCGGCGTGCAGTTCACCAAGCCGCACAAGGGCGACAAGCCGCTGAAGATGTATACCGGCGTGGAGGCCGTGATAGACAAGGACCTGGCCTCCGCCCTGCTGGGCTGCATGCTGATGAAGCGCGCCAAGGCCCGCGGCGAAGAGGTGGAGGTCAGCCTGACCATCTTCACCGGCGAGGACGGCGCCAAGCTGAACTACCAGAAGCCCGACGAGAAGGCCCTGCGGGTGATCAAGGTCTCCGAGCTGGAAGCCATCTACAACCAGGTGCCGGCGCCGTTCCCGCCCGGCTCGATGGGCCCCAAGATCAAGGCCGTGATAGAGTTCATCAAGAACGGCGGTTCCGTGGCCTATATCGCCAAGACCGAACTGTTCGAAGAGACCCTGGCCGGCAAAGCCGGCACCACCGTCCTGCCCGGCTAGGGGAGGGGACGCTGATTCCTAATTCCTAATTCATGGCGAAAGCCGTGTTTTGCGAATCAGGGACCGGTGTTGCCCAGAATTTAGAATTAGGAATTAGGAATCAGCGTCCCCTATGAAAAAAATAAAGACTTTACAGTGCATTCGGTGCGGCAAGGACCACAAACTGTTGGAGACCAAGTACATCTGCACCGCCTGCGGCGGCAACCTGCAGGTGCTCTACGATTACAACCTGATCAAGAAGCGCCTGAACTACGACGAACTGAAGGATAACCCCGAGCGCAGCATCTGGCGCTATCTCGACATCCTGCCGGTGACCAGCATAAAGAACGTCCCCCCGGTACAGGTGGGCTGGACCCCTCTTTACAGGGCTGAAAAGCTGGGCGACGAGGCCGGGATAAACAACCTCTGGATAAAGGACGAGGGCCGCAACCCCAGCGCTTCCTTCAAGGACAGGGCCAGCGCCGTGGTGACCGCCCGCGCCCTGGAGATAGAGGAGCGGGTGATAACCTGCGCCTCTACCGGCAACGCCGCCTCCTCCCTGGCCTGCCTGACCGGCAGCCTGGACATGAAGACCATGATCTTTGTGCCCGAGACGGCGCCCGCCGCCAAGGTGGCGCAGCTGCTGGTCTTCGGGGCCACGGTCATCATGGTCAAGGGCACCTATGACGACGCCTTCGAGCTGTGCCTGAAGGCCTCGGCCGAGTACGGCTGGTACAACCGCAGCACCGGCGTCAATCCTTTCACCCGCGAGGGCAAGAAGACCTGCGCTTTCGAGATCTGCGAGCAGCTTGACTGGGAGACGCCCGACAAGGTGTTCGTGCCCGTGGGCGACGGCAATATCATCAGCGGCATCTGGAAGGGCTTCGTGGAGTTCCACCGCCTGGGCATCATCGAGCGCCTGCCGCAGCTGGTGGCCGTGCAGGCCGAGCATTCCGATTCCATCAAGCGCGCCTTCGAGAGCGGCACGGACGTGCAGCCGGTCTCCGGCAAGACCGTGGCCGACAGCATCTCGGTCAGCCTGCCGCGCGACGGCATGGCGGCGGTGATGGCGATAAAGGATTCCGAAGGGTTCGCCGTCTCCGTGACGGACGCCGAGATCCTGGCCGCCATTCCCCGCATAGCCCGCGGCTCCAACGTGTTCGCCGAGCCCGCCGCGGCCGCCACCTATGCCGGCCTGCTGAAGGCCGTCAAAGAAGGCAAGGTCAAAGAGAACGAATCCGTGGTGCTGCTGGTCACCGGCAACGGCCTCAAGGACATACAGAGCGCCATGAAGTCGGTGGGCAAGCCCTACCTGATAACCCCCGACCTGGGGGAGTTGAAAAAGCTGGTGTCGGAAAATAAGCTGGCCTGAAGGCCGCTGCTGCAGGGGAACCCCGGGTTTTTGCCCGGGGTTCTTCTTTTTTGGGGGCTTAAGGACCCAGGGGGGGCTGGGCCCAATACCTGCCGGCGCCTGGTCCTTTAGCCCCTTATTAAAGGTATATCTTTATAATAGACTTTATCTGTGAAGTTATGTCCCCATACAGAAACGGAGGTAGTTCCGAATGACAAATAAGATTGTTATAGCACTCGCTTGCCTTGGCTTTACCGCCAACGCCGGCGCGCAGGTTGACTTTAACAAGGGCATTGACGTAAAAAGCGTCATGGAACAAGTGAAAAACTCCGATGTGAAAGCCCCTTATCCGACTTACAACCCCCACCGGGTCCGCTACAGCAGGGAATGCAAAGGCTTTTCTTTCGGCCCCAGCTCCTTCGCGCAGGCTTCCGAAAGGGCTTACCTGAGCAGCACCGAATATATCGAGGAATGCCGGTTCGTGCCGAACCCTCCGCCTCCTCCTCCGCCTCCGCCCCAGCCTAACCCGAACGGCCCCAAGCCTCCCAAGCCGCCGAAGCCCGGCCACCCGAAGGATTTTTATACCGGCCAGCCCGGCTATAACGGCAGCGACTACGGTCCTCACGGCAACTACTCCTACCCCGGCAGCTTCGGCCATCAGCAGGGTACCTGGTACTGCCACGAGCGCGCCGGCAGGATGTTCCACGCCACCGCGCAGATGAACATCGCCCCCCGCCAGCTGTATCCCTGGGAGAGCGAGTCTTTCAACGTCTGCATGGAGGCCGACCGCGTCGAGCTCGACACGCGCCATTCTCCCTACAGGTACTCGGTGGACAGGCAGGGTATGTACGATGTGACCTTCAACCTGACCCCCAACTACCGCACCCCGACCGCGCCGGATTCTAACGGCCTGTCGTCCACCGGCTGGGCTTTCCGCGACGGCAAGTTCGTGCTGAACGTCTCCGACCGCTGGGCCAGCGAGTACGCCGGCGAGAAGGTTATGATAAAGGTTGAGCTGATAAAGGACGGCTTCCTGTTCTTCAACAGCAGCCAGGGCGAGAAGGAATTCACGCTCAACTCCGCCGGCAGCTACGAGCTCGCCTTTACGCCGGAAGAACTGACCAAGACCAAGGAGTTCGTGGACACCAGCTCCGACATGCGCGGTCCCAAGAAGTTCTTCGTAAAGTGGGGCTTCCGCCGCATCGGCAGCATCTCCACCAACGAATACATCAACAAGGGCAGCACCGACAAGATAACGCAGTAAACCGAGAACTGTCCCCCTGGCCCCCCGCTCCCCAAGAGCGGGGGGCTTTGTTTTATATTGAATGATGAGGTTTCGGCGGCCTACCGTGGGGACGGGCCCGTCAAAACCGGCGTCTCGCACACCGTGCTCGCGCCTGCCGGTCTCGGCCTCGGCGCTTACGCAAGCCTCGGCCTCCGACGGGCTTTTGCCGGACCCATCCCCACGGTCTCCGCCAGGTAATCCACTGTTACAGCATCGTCTAAGAAATACGGAGGGGTGGCAGGGGTGTTGGCCACCGAACCCTTTGGGGAAGGGGGGGCCCCAGCACTTTAGTGCGTGAGTCAAAGTATACAACGCAGGAAAATCCATAAAGCTGGAGGAACAGACTAAAGTGCTAGGGGGGAAACCGCGCAACGGTTTCCATCTTCCAGGGTTCGGTGGTCAATACCCCTGACAGGTCCCCGACTGGGCTTCTCGCGGCTCTTATCGGATAAAATAAAAAACCCGCCGGGGGGCGGGTATTTTTATTGATGGGGGGGAAGGGTCAGCAGGGGAGGGCGATGGTGAAGGCGGAGCCTTTCTGCAGCTGGGACTTGGCGAAGACCTTGCCGCCGTGGGCTTCGGCAACTTTCTTTACCAGCGCCAGGCCCAGGCCCCAGCCTTCCACCTGGCCGGTGAAGGCCGCTTCCACCTGGTAGAATTTCTGGAAGATATTGTCCAGCTCTTCGCCGGGGATGCCGGGGCCGTTGTCGCCCACGGAGATGAGCGCGAAGCCGTCGCGGGCCTGCGCCGAAAGGATGACCAGCTTGTCCTTGCCGGGGTTGAACTTGACCGCGTTATCCATCATGCTCTTCAGCGCGGAGGCCAGCAACTTGCGGTCCGCCTTAACCTGGACGGGCTCGGGCACCACTATCTTGACGGTGGCCCAGGCGTCGCCGCCGTGGTTCTGTTTTATGGCCTCAGCCGCCTCGGTCAGGAACTCGCCCGCGTCGAACTCTATCTTCTCCAGCGCGGCGGCGTCGAGGTCTTCCACCGTTACGAAATTCAGCAGGCTCTCCACCAGGCCGTTGAGCTTCTTGCCCTGGGCGTGTATTGTGGCGGCGGACTTTTTTACTATGTCCGGCAGGCCCTCGGTGCGGCCCGACTCGTCCTGTAAGATCTGCGCGAAGCCGTTGATGGAGGCCAGCGGCGTCTTGAACTTGTGCGAGATCAGCGACAGGAAATTGCGCGCCATGTACTCTTCGAGCCGCTGCGACGTGACGTCGGACAGGATCCACAGCCGGCCCTCGAAGATCTGGCCGCCTTCCTTGTCTTCCTTGAACAGGCGGATGGAGGAGCAGTCCATGTAGAACTTCTTCGGCTTGGCCCTGAACAGCTCGAAGCGGCAGTTGGGCTCTTCGCAGGCCAAAACCTTGTCCAGGCCGGGCTTGACCTCGAAATCCTGGAAGGCGGAATTGATGTTGGTGAATTTGTATCTCTCGTGTTCGAGGTAGATCTTGGCCGAGTTGTTGATCAGCAGGATCTCCCCGGCCGTGTCCGTCACGATGGCGCCTTCCTTTACGCGCTTTATGACGGCCTCCATCTTGCGCTTCTCCTCCTTGACGGAGGTAAACAGGCGGGAGTTCTCTATGGCGATGGCGGCCTGGCTGGCGAAGGCCTCGAAATTGTTCTTGTCTATCTCCTCGAAGGTGCCCTCTATGCGGTTGACGGCCTGCACCACGCCTATAACCTTGCCCTTGATGATCATGGGGCAGGTTAAGAGCGAGCGCGTGACGAAGCCGCTCTTGGAGTCGGCCTTCTTGGAGTGGCGCGGGTCGTTGGCCGCGTCGGTGATGATGATGGAGCGCCCTTCCTTGGCGCAGGTGCCCGCTATGCCCTCGCCCAGTTTGAAGCGCATCTTCTGCACTTCCTCGGGCAGGCCCAGGGCCACGTCGAAATAGAGCTCCTGCTTCTTCTCGTCGAGCAGGTAGAGCGAGGCGCGCTCCGCCCCCACCACGCGCGAAGCCAGGCGCATGATGGTGGTCAGCAGCTCGGAAATATCAAGTTTTGAGGAGAGCAGCCGGCTCACCATCACCAGCATTTCCAGGCTTTCCTGCGATTGGAGTATCATCCGTTAAACCGTCCTAAAAAAACAGCTGAAGCAGCAGTTTGTAATAACTTTTCCAGGCCACGCTTTCCTGCTTGTAGGCGTTGTAAGCCAGGTCGAGGGTGCTTTTTTCGTTGAGGTTCAGCTTAAGGCCGCCGATGAAGGAATTGGCCCGGTCCGCATCCCTGAAGGATATTTTACTATATCCCGCGTAAAGATGGCTGTCGTAATCCGGCCGCATATTGCGCGCCACCTGGGCCGTGATGGCCCATTCCGGCAGCGCCGTGATCTGGCGGAAAGCGCCAATGTAGGCCAGTTCGGCCTGGTCCAGCGCGGGCTTTACCAGGTTGGCGTTGGTCGCCCCGTTGCCGGGCTTCAGGAAGCCGGCCGCCGAGGCCTGGAAGAAGAACTGCCCGTAAAAGGATTTTTCAGCCTGCATCTCGAAAGCGGCCTGCGAGAAATTTTTGCGCTCGCGCGTCACGCCGTCGTCAAAGTAGGCCTTCTGCTGCGCCCAGGCCCCCGAGAAGACCAGGTGCGTAAAACTCTCGTCATTACCCTCGTCCACCGAGGTCAGCAGGTAGAGCTTGCCGCCGTAGGCGCCCGAGCGGGTATAGCCGGAAACCGGGTAGAGAAAGGGCTTGAAAGAGACGAAATATTTGGGGCCGGAGTACATCAGCGGCGTGCGCACGGAATAGACGCTTTCTACGTAATTGGCGCTGTCTTTGTAGAAGGAGAGGTTGAGCCCCGAAGTGAAGGCCCGCGAGGTTTTGCGGAATACCGTGAGGGAATTTTTCTTGAGGCCGTTGGAGCCGAAAGAATAGTCGTTCTCCATCCACCAGGCCGCGCCGGCGGGTGCCGCGGCGCAGGCGGCCAAAACCGCAGCCAGCAATAAGCGTTTCATCGTTTATATTATATATTAAAATATCCGAAACGAAGCGCGAAAATAAAAAAAGCCTCCCGGGCGGGTCCCGGGAGGCTTTTTGCGCGCTTTAAGCCCTTACAGCGCGGGGTTCTTGACGAAGAGGAAGAAATACTGCAGGAAGTCGTACAGGTCGCAGTTGACCAGGTTCACATCCACGGGGCTGTTGTTCATATAGCCGCCTATGTGGCCGTTGACCTTGTTGTAGATCAGGCCGACCGGGGCGTGGCCGGCGTAACCGGTCACATTCACTATGGTCTGGTCCGCATAACCCTGGCCCATGTTGAACTCGAGCTTTACCGGGGAGTTGGAAACGTTGCCCTGCAGCAGGCCCTGCTTCCAGTTAACGGTGTATTTCACCGGGCTCTGGTTGGCGCCGCCGTAGACGGTAACTTCTTCAGTGCTCCAGTCGAACTTCAGGTCTACGGGGGAGAGGTTGGCGCCGCCGGTTATGGTGCCGGCGTCGTGGTTTATCTTCACGTCCACCGGGAAGTGGTTCAGGCCGCCTTTTATGGTCCAGGCCAGTTTGTCGAGCTTTATGTCCACGGGGCTGTGGTTCATGCCGCCCTTTATGGTGCCCTGCTTAACGGCGTAGGTTGAGCGGCTCTTGTTGTTGAGGCCGAAAAGCTGGTTGTGCACCGCCTGGCCGACCTTGACCTCGGTGATGTAGTAGTAGCGGGCGAGGCCCACGGCGTAGTCCGCGGCGTCCAGGCCTTTCACATCCGCCATCACCATGTAGCCGCCCTGGTTGTCCTGGCAGGCTTTAACCTTGAAGCCGCCTTCGGTCAGTTCTTTCACTACTTTGTCGATATCTTGGCCGCGCTCCACCATGCCGACCAGGGTGTCGTTCATGTCGGGCTGGGCGGTATTGACGGTAATTTTGCGCAGGGTCATCCACTGGTTGGCCTTGGCCGCTTGAGGGCCAGAGGCCTTTGATGCGGCACTTGCAATAGCTTCGGGTGCTTCCTGGGCTTCGGGGGCGGGAATGGTTACAGCGGGAAGGCTGAGGCCGGCGCTCTTGAGGACCTGGCTTTCCCCAGCCGAGGCGGGGAGGATGGAAACCGAAAGTATGGCTGCAGCTATATAGGTGGCTTTAATCATTAGAACCTCCTGCTTGGATAAGTATATTCTGCCAGAAAACGGGCGGCTGCGCATAAGGCGCAGGGCCCACCGGCCCCATGTTATTTGGCCCTCCCGTCATAGGCCTTGCGGTCCCTGCCCGGCCCTTGACAGGTCAAAGACGTCTGTTATACTATTCTCGTAAAGTGACCGGAGGATTTATGAAAAACATTCTGTTAGCGTTGGTATTTACCCTGGCGTCGGCCGCGCCGGCTTTCTCGCAGGAGGCCGGGCAGGACTTCGGCTCACGCGTGTACAAGGGGCTCAACGGGGTCTCCGAAGTGCCCGCGGCAGTAGCTCCCACCCCTGTGGAAAACCGGGCCGCCGCCCTGGCCGCCAAGAAGGCCAAGCCCAAGGAATGGACCGTGATGGTCTTCATCAACGGCAAGAACGACCTGGAGATAGCCGGCCTCTACAACGTCAACATGATGGAGAAAATCGGCTCCGGCAAGGACCTCAATATAGTCGTGGAGCACGGCCGCATAGCCGGGCATACCGACCTGGACGGCGACTGGACCGGCTCGCGCCGCATGCTCGTCAAGAAAGACAAGAACGAGGACAAGGTCACCTCCAAGGTGCTGATGGAGACCAAGACCGTGGACATGGGCGACTACAAGCGCGTGGTGGACTTCATGAAATGGTCCAAGGAAAACTTCCCCGCCAAGCGCTATATGCTGATAATCTGGAACCACGGCACCGGCTGGATGGACCCGCGCCAGGAGAGCAAGGGCATCTCGTTCGACGACGAGACCGGCAATTATATCCGCACGCCGCAGATAGGGCAGATCCTCAAAGAGGCCTACAAGGTGGACATTCTGGCCTTCGACGCCTGCCTGATGCAGATGGCCGAGGTGGCCTACGAGGTGAAGGACCACGCCGACGTGATAGTGGGCGCCGAGGAGACCGTGCCCGGCCTGGGCTATCCTTACGACCTGTTCCTGGGCGCGATGGCCAAGAAGCCGGCGATGAGCACCGAGGAGACCGGGGCCATCATGGTAGAGGCCTTCAAGATGTTCTACGACGCGGTGAAGAAGAACGCCAACCTCTCGGCCATCAGGGCCTCCAAGGTGACCGCGCTGGGCGTGAAGATGGGCGAGTTCGCCGCGCTGGCCAAAGAGGTGGGGGACCTGGACGCGCTGAAGGCCGCCCGCAACGGCGTGATGCGCTTCGACGCGGTGGGCGAAGGCTCGGACCCGCAGTTCACCATCTCGTTCTACGGCGACGTGGCGCAGTTCGCCAAGCTCACGGCCGACAACCTGAAGGAGCACCCGAAGGCGGCAGAGCTGAAGGCGAAGGCCGCCGCGCTGGGGACCTTCATCGACACGGAGCTGGTGATCCACAAGGGCGCCTCCGGCAAGAACCGCGTGGGCCGCGAGATGTCCGAGAGCCGCGGCATTTCGGTGTACCTGCCGCCGGTGGAGACCCGCATTACGCAGACGAAGCTGGAGGGCATCTTCGAGGCGCCCTATACCGACTTCGCCTTCGACAAGGCGGCCAGGTGGCACGACTTCGTGACCTTCGTCTACGAGGCGAAGTAAGCGCTAGTCCGCGCAAAGAAAATACCCCGGTGAAAGCCGGGGTATTTTTTTATCCGCTTTGTCACGGTCCGGCCCGGCCTCTTTCAGGGATTGCGATTATTAAATAGAATCTAAACTGTGAAGAAAATACTGCTGGCGAATTTCGCTGAGTGCCCGGAGAACCTGCATTTTGAGCGGGCTTATATCCGCGCGCTGGCGGGGCGGAAGGTCTCGCTCGATATTGTTCACGATTTTGATTTCGATTATAAATTTATAGGGGCGCAGGTGCCGCCCTGCGGCAGGCGGTTCAAGTATTCGGGTCTGGCCGCGCTCAAACGCGCCGTGCGCGGGCCTTACGACCTGCTGGTGCTGCTGGATTTCCCCAAGCGCGCGCGCTGCGCGCCGGCTTTCCTGTGGCTGGCCCGCGACCTGGCGGCCGCGAAGAAGATCTATATCGCCAATCACCTGATACCGATGCCGGGACATAATATGACGGCGGACCTGGCCCGCCGCTTCCTGGCGCTGGAAGGGATGACGGCCGGCTATATGCTGGAGTTCGACGACAAGGGCCTCTGGGCGAACATGGGGCTGACCGGCGAGCGGCTGCTGCGGCGGGGCTACGCCACGGACTGCGAGTATTATAAGCCGCTGCCCGCCGGCGCGATGGATTATGTTTTCTCCGCTGGTTCGGCGGGGCGCGAGTTCGACGCGCTGGCCGCCGGAGTTAAGAACACCGGCCTGGGGCTCAAGATCTTCAGCGACGCCAAGCCTGATAAGTTGCCGAGCGGCGCGCAGTTCCTGCCGCTCGCGAAGAATCTCCACAATTTGAAGGCCGCCGCCGCCGGCGCGCGCGCCGTGGTGATCCCGGTGAAGGACGGCCACATCAACGAGGCCGCCGGCAATTCCATCGCTTTCCTGTCCATGGCCCTCGGCCGCCCCGTGCTTACAAAGAGAACTCCTTACATGGAGCGCTTCATAAAGGACGGCGTGAACGGTTTCTTCTACTCCTCCCTCACGCCACTCACCGTGGCCCGCGGCCTCAACCGCATCCTCTCCCTCCCGCCGTCTAAATTAAAAGCGCTGAGCGCCGCCGCCCGCCGCACGATACTCCGCTCCGCCAGTCTCGACCGCTTCTGCGGCGAATTCGTCCGCAAATTCGCCTAAACGCCCGCCCCGGTCCGGCGCGGAAAGCGCCAGGGCTATTAATTTGTTAGAATTTCTATGTAGTCCTACATTTTCTGGCGGGTCTTGAGGTGAATAACTGATGGATCAGATCCTTATCTTGGACTTCGGCAGCCAGTACACCCAGCTTATCGCCCGCAGGCTTCGCAGCCTGCGGGTTTATTGCGAAATACTGCCCTTCAGCGCGCCTATAGAGGACATCCTCGCGCGGTCGCCGCGGGGCATCATCCTCTCGGGCGGCCCGTCGAGCGTCTACGACAAGGACGCCCCGAAGCCCGACCCCGCCGTCTTTAACCTGGGCGTCCCCGTGCTGGGCGTCTGCTACGGCATGCAGCTGCTCGCGCATGAATACGGCGGCAAGGTGGCCAAGGCCGCCTCGCGCGAATACGGCTTCAGCAAACTGAAGGTCCTCAAAGGCTCTGCGCTCTTCAAGGGCATCAGCGGCTCCGTCAATGTGTGGATGAGCCACGGCGACGAGGTGAAGGCAGTCCCGCCCGGCTTCCAGGTCACCGCCAGGGCCGACGGCTCCGACATCTCCGCCATGGAGAACCCCGAGCGCGGCCACTATGCGCTGCAGTTCCACCCCGAGGTACACCATACCGAACACGGCGCGAAGATGATAGAGAACTTTGCCCGTGGCGTCTGCGGCTATAAAGAGCGCTGGACCCCTGCCTCCTTCCTGAAGGACAGCATAGCGGAGATCAAGCAGCAGGCTTCCGGCGGCGCCGTCATCTGCGGCCTCTCCGGCGGCGTGGATTCTTCGGTGGCCGCCGTGCTGGCGCACAGGGCCATCGGCGACAAGCTCAACTGCATCTTCGTGGATACCGGCGTGCTGCGCCACGGCGACCGCGAGCGCATGACCGAAGTCTTCAAGAAGAAATTCGGCTACAAGCTCAAGATCGTGGACGCCTCGGCCCTGTTCCTGGGCCGGCTCAAGGGCGTCACCTCGCCCGAGAAGAAGCGCAAGATCATCGGCCATACCTTCATAGAAGTCTTCGACAAAGAAGCCAAAAAGATAAAGGGCGCGGCGCATCTGCTGCAGGGCACGCTGTACCCCGACGTGATAGAGTCCGTCTCGGTCAAAGGTCCCTCGGCCGTGATCAAGAGCCACCACAATGTGGGCGGCCTGCCCGCCAAGATGAAGATGAGCCTGATAGAGCCGCTGCGCTATTTCTTCAAGGACGAGGTGCGCGAGCTGGGCCGCTCCCTGAAGATCCCCGAGAGCGTGCTGATGCTGCACCCCTTTCCGGGCCCCGGCCTGGCCATACGCGTGCTGGGCGAGGTTACCCCGGACAGGCTGAAGATCCTGCGCGAGGCCGACAGGGTAATGCGCGAGGAAATTCAAAAAGCCGGCTGGTATTCCAAAATCTGGCAGGCCTTCTGCGTGCTGCTGCCGGTGCGCTCCGTGGGCGTGATGGGCGACGAGCGCTCTTACGAATATACGATAGCCATCCGCTGCGTCAGTTCCGTGGATGGGATGACCGCCGACTGGAGCCGTCTGCCGCACGACCTGCTGCAGAAGATCTCGTCGCGGATAGTCAGCGAGGTGCGCGGCATAAACCGCGTGGTCTACGACGTCACCTCCAAGCCGCCGGCGACTATAGAATGGGAATAATCGTAAAAAGATGCGCACTGCTGCTGGCCGCTGGTCTCTTTCTGACCGGTTGCGGCAGCGAGCCGGTAAAGTCTTCCGGCGCTAAAGAGCGCATCCGGGTAGAACGCCCGCCCTGTGCGCCCAACCCCGGGCTGCTGCCGGGCCGGAGCTTTGAGCCGCCGCTCGACACTGTCCGCGCCGCCGCGGCCAATGCGCTGCTGGCTAAAATAGCCGCCTGCGAGCCGCTGCCTTACGACCACGACGCGATAATCTTTCAGAACCGGGAAGGCCTGCTGCCGCCGCAGCCGCGCGGCTATTACCGGGAGTACACCCTGGTGATCCCCGGCCGCGCTGTCGGCGACGCGCCGCAGGCGGTGGCGGTGGGCACGCGGACGCTGGTCACGGGCGACATCCGCAGCCCCCGCGGCCCCGAGCGCCTGGTGATAGGCGAGGGCAGGCGGATCTATTATACGCCCGACCATTACGCCAATTTCATCGAGCTGCGGATAGTGCGGTAAGAAAAGGAGACCTCATGCTGCAGGACAAAATAGAACTGGGTTTAACTTTCGACGACGTGCTGCTGCTGCCGGCCAAGTCCTCGGTGATGCCCAAGCAGACCGACATCGCAACGAACCTCACTAGAACGATAAAGCTGAACGTCCCGCTGATCTCCGCGGCCATGGACACCGTGACTGAATCAGGCCTGGCCATAGCCATGGCGCGCGAGGGCGGCATCGGCATCATCCACCGGGCCATGCCCCCGCATCAGCAGGCGCTTGAAGTGGTCAAGGTCAAAAAGCACGAGAGCGGCGTCATCTCCGCGCCGCTGACCGTGTCGCCCGAAGAGAAATTGAAAGACGCCCTGGCGCTGATGGCCAAGCACGGCGTCTCCAGCGTGGCCGTGATCTCCCGCGGTAAACTGGTGGGCCTGCTGACCAACCGCGATGTGCGCTTCCTGAAGGACCTCGACAAGAAAGTTTCCTCCGCGATGACCACCAAGCTCATCACGGCCCGCCCCGGCACCACGCCGGCGCAGGCCGAGAAGATATTGCAGGAGCACCGCATCGAGAAACTGCCGCTGGTCGGCCGCAACGGCGAGCTGAAGGGCCTCATAACGGTGCGAGACATTCTCAACACCAAGCAGTACCCCGACGCCTGCAAGGACCGGGCCGGCCGGCTGCGCGTGGGCGCGGCCATAGGCGCCGGGCCCGACGCGGTGGAGCGGGCCGGCGAGCTGGTGGCGGCCGGCGCCGACATCATTTCGCTGGATTCCGCGCACGGCCATTCCGCCAATGTTCTCAGGACGCTTAAGGAAGTGAAGCGCCGCTACGGCTGCGAGGTGATAGCCGGCAACGTGGCCACCTACCAGGGCGCGCTGGACCTGATCAAGGCCGGCGCCGACGCCATAAAGGTGGGCATAGGCCCCGGCTCCATCTGCACCACGCGCGTGATCTCCGGCGTGGGCGTGCCGCAGCTCACCGCCGTGAGCGCCGCCGTGAAGGCCGCCGCCCGCAGCAAAACCCCGGTGATAGCCGACGGCGGCATCAAGTTCTCGGGCGACATCACCAAGGCCATGGCCGCGGGCGCCTCCGCCGTGATGCTGGGCACGCTGCTGGCCGGCACCGAGGAAGCCCCCGGCGATATCATCCTCTTCCAGGGCCGCTCTTATAAGGCCTACCGTGGTATGGGTTCCGTCGGCGCCATGGAGGCGGGCTCCAAGGATCGTTACGGCCAGGCCGGGGTGGAAAAAGACAAGCTGGTGCCTGAGGGCATCGAGGGGCAGGTGCCCTACAAGGGCACGGTGGCCGCCATCATCCACCAGCTCACCGGCGGCCTGCGCGCCGGCCTGGGCTACTGCGGCTGCAAAAACCTCGTAGAACTTCGCCGCAAATCGCGCTTCGTGCGCCTGACCAACGCCGGCCTGAAGGAAAGCCACGTGCACGACGTGAAGGTGACCAAAGAAACTCCCAACTACGCCCAGAAGGACTAAGGCGCGGGTGTAAGCAGAAAGCCGCCGGCTGCCCGGCGGCTTTTTCTTTGGGGTCTGCGGCCCGCCGGCGCGGTTTATAATTCCCGGCCGGGGCGCGTTAAAAGGTAAAATTTAACCGTGCAGCTCTCCGAAGATCAGGAAAAAGCCCTGGCTAAACTGCTGGCGTGGTATAAAGACCCCGCCAGGAAGCCCTTTATTACCTTGGGCGGTTACGCCGGCACCGGCAAGACCACCCTGATAGCCGTCTTCAAGAACGAGCTGTCCAGGCTGGACAAGGACCTCAAAATTGCCTTCTGCAGCTATACCGGCAAGGCCGCCCAGAACCTCAAGAATAAGCTGAAAGAGGGCGGCGCCCTGTGCGTGAAGGATTCCGTCAGCACCATACACGGCCTTATCTATAATCCGCGGGAGAACTCGGCCGGCCATATCACCGGCTGGGACCGCAAAGAGCTGCTGGAGCGCAGCCTGATCATAGTGGACGAGGCCTCCATGGTCGACGGCCTCATCTGGGCCGATTTGCTCTCCTACAATATCCCGATAGTCGCCGTGGGAGACCATGGCCAGCTGCCGCCCATCTCCGGCCAGTTCAATCTGATGCAGGCTCCGGAGATACTGCTGACGCAGATACACCGGCAGGCCAGGGACAACCCCATCATAGAGGTCTCCGAACACGCCCGGCGCACTGGCCTGGTGCCGCCCCGGCGCTACGGCGCAGGGGTGGTGAAATACCTTAAAGAGGACAGCGACGCCCAGGAAAAGAGCGGGGAGCTGCTGGAATGCTATTCCCCCGATACGCTGATCCTGTGCGGCTACAACAATACCCGCAACCGGATCAACCAGTTCATGCGCGCGGCCCGCGGCTACGAAACGCCCGCCCCCGCCGGCGGCGACCGGGTGATCTGCCTGCGCAACAACCACAAGAAGGGAATTTACAACGGCATGCTGGGCACGCTGGAGAATATCAGCCCGGCGCAGAAAGACTGGTATAACGCCGAGATACAGCTCGACGACCGCGAGAAGCCCTATGAGGGGCTCATCTACGCGCCGCAGTTCGGCGCCAAAACGGGCGTGAATTTCACCAAGGACAGGGCGCTGGCGATGACGGGCGATCTGTTCGATTTCGGCTACGCGCTGACCGTGCACAAGGCGCAGGGCAGCCAGGCTAAAAAAGTGGTGATGTTCGAAGAGCGCTTCGCCCAGATGGACGACGAGATGTGGCGGCGCTGGCTCTACACCGGGATCACCCGGGCAGAAGAAGAGCTCTACCTGTTCGGGTAGGGTTTATTTTCCCTTAAATTGCGGTTTGCGCTTTTCCATGAAGGCCTTTATGCCTTCTTCGTAGTCGCCGCTGTTGTACACCTTGCGGCGCAGCGCCTGTATGCGTTCGAAAGATTCCGGGCTGATGGGGTGGGCCTCGGAAAGTATCCTGAACTGTTCCTTTATCACCGACACGGCCAGCGGGGAGTTGCCCGCGATGGTCTGCGCCAGCGCGAAAGTGAAACTCTCTATCTCCCTGGAGCTGACCAGGTGGTTGAGGATGCCGAAGTGGTAGGCGCGCTGCGCCTTTACCGGCTCGGCGGTGAAGAACATCTCCTTGGCGATGTTGGAGCCCACGCGGTTGATGAAATGCATGATGCCGGAGGCGTTGTAGGGCAGGCCCATCTTCACCGGGGTGATGGCGAAGGTGGAGGTCTCGTCGCCGACGGCCAGGTCGCAGGTGACGGCCAGGTCGGTGGCGCCGCCCCACACGCTGCCCTGTATCATGGCTATCACGGGGCCGGGGTAGCTCTGTATCGCGCGGAAGGCGACCTCCATCGGGCTGTCGTAGGCCAGCGGGTCGTGGTGCACCTTGGGCAGCTGCGTGATGTCGTGGCCGGCCGACCAGACGCGGGCGTCTTTTTCGGCGCGCAGGATTATGACCGAGATCTTCTTCTTCTTGAATTCGTCGAGCGCGGTGACCATCTGCCTGCAGAGCTCCAGGCTGAGGGCGTTGCGGCGGAGGGGGTTGTTGAGCGTGAGCACGCCGATGCCTTCTTTGACGTCCTTGAGTATGAGCTGGTCCATGTCGGTTCCCTCCGGGCAGATTTGCCGCAGGACTAATTGTATAATTTTAAAATGAAAATTTTATTCTGCTTTCTTTGCTCCCTCAATCTTTTCCTGGCGCCGGCGGCGGCGGGGGACCTGGAGAAAGCGGCGGACGCCGCGGCGCGGCAGGTGGCTGAAGAGCCGCGGGGGCTGGAGGAATTGTTCGATAAAAGTTTTTTCCGCCACATCTCTCTCGAAAATCTTTCCTCTCTCTTTTCCGGGCTGTACAAAGAGCACGGGGCCGTGGAGGCGGCGGTGCTGGTAAGCTCCAAGGCCTCGTCCGGGCATTTCTATTTCGACACCGCCAAGGGGCTCCGTATCCCCGTGGCGCTTTCCGTGGAGCCGGCGAACGGCAAGATAAACGGCCTGTTCTTCAGGCCCGCCTACAAGAAGGACGTTACCCTGCGGGGCGTGCGCGAGGGCCTGGCCGCCCTGCCGGGCCGCGCGGGCCTGCTGGCGCGGCGGCTGGGTGAAAAGCCGGAGAACCTGGAGGCGCTGGGCAGCGACGAATCTTTCGCCATCGGGTCGGCCTTCAAGCTTTACGTGCTGGGTACCCTGGTCCGGTCGAAAACGCCCTGGGACAAGGTCTTCAACCTCAGGGAAGGCGACCGCTCCCTGCCGTCCGGGCGCCTGCAGGACTGGCCGGACGATTCTCCCCTGACCGCTCATACCCTGGCCACGCTGATGATCTCGGAGAGCGACAATACGGCCTCGGACCTGCTGATAGACCGCCTGGGCCGCAGGAAGATAGAGGACTCCCTGGCCTCGCTCGGGCATTCCGATCCCGCCCGGCTGAAGCCTTTCCTGAAAACCTCGGAAATGTTCAAACTGAAGTCGGGCACAGCGGCCGCGCTCAAGTACCTGAACCTGCCTGCCGCGGAAAAATACGGCTTCCTCGACAGCCTGGCCAAAGAGCCGCTGGAAATAGAAAAATTCACCCGCAGCCCTTTCGGCGTGGACAAGGTGGAATGGTTCGCCTCCCCGGCTGATCTGTGCCGGGCTATGGAATACCTGGAGCGGGAGGGGGGCGTGAAGGCGCTGGAGGTGATGGCGCTGAACCCCGGCCTGAGCATCCCGGAGAACGCCTTCCTTTACGCCGGCTACAAGGGCGGTTCGGAGCCGGGCGTGCTTTCCACAACCTGGCTGCTGAAAAATAAAAAGTCAGAATGGTACTGCCTGTCGGCCTCCTGGAACGACGAGGCGGACAACCTGGACCAGAAAAAATTCCTGGCCCTGATGCAGTCCGCGCTGAACGCGCTGGCCGCGGCCGAGTAGCGCCCCCGGGCGCCGCTTCGCCGCCTCAAGTGCCTAAAGGGCCTCCGGGCTTGCCCGCCTGGCCCTTGACAATAGTCAATCGTCTTATTACACTTTATACAGCGGCTAACCAGACGAGGGTATCTATATGACTAAATTACTTCTTTCCCTTATATTAACGCTGTCGGCCTACCCGGCTTTCGCCGAAATGGCGGCGCCGGACCAGGCGCTGATCACCGAATGCGCCGACAATATCAACCCCGGCAAGAAACTCCTGTCGCCGACCACGGCGGACAAGTGCGTTAAAGGCCTCAACGCGGGCTCACCCACGCTGCTGACCAAGTACGCGCAGGAGGACCCCGAAGGCGCCAGCATCCTCATCGGCGACAATAACGCCCTGCTGGACCTCAAGGAGATAGTGGTGCGCCAGGGCGGTCTGGACGGCGTCATCGCCCTGTCCCGCATCCTTGAGAAACCCGACTGCGCCCTCTGCGAAATGACCCTGGGCCCCCGGCCCGAGGCCATCTTCGACTGGGTCGGCAAGTACGCCTCCAGCCGCCAGGCCGGCTTAAAGAAGGACGTGCGCACCTGGGACGCGCTGGGCCATTACCGCATGACCTCTCTCGCTTCCGCGGCCTACGGTAAGACCAAGGCTGACTGGAACTCCCAGGCCATGGTCAAGCGCTACCTCGAGCTCGGCAAATGGGCCGCTTCGGAGACCACCAAGATAGCCGCCGCTCCCAAGGTGCCGGCCAATTTCGCCGAAGTTTCCGCCGTGCTGCGCGAGGACCTGGAGGCGGTGGACGACGCCGCCTCGCTGACCAAGCTTTCCGGCGTGGCCGCCAAGGCGGGCATAAAAGAAGAGGCGCCCAAGCCTTCTACCGCCGATAAGAAGGGCAAGCAGCTTGCCGCCGCCGGCAATAAGCTCGCCTCCATAGACCAGGCGGGGCGCGGCGAATACCTGACCCAGGCCTTCGACGGAGCCGGCGCGCTGGCCGCCGGCGCGCTGCCCGCGGTCAAACCCGTGGCTGGCGCTACCGCCAAGCCTGGAACCGCCAAGCCCGGCGCCCCCATCACCCCGGTACAGATGACGGCCGCCGAAGAGAAGGCCCTGGGGCAGGCGATGATACGCATGGAGAAGGGCAAACCGGTCGGCTACATGGCCGACGTGATGAACCAGTCCGAGGCCGGCAAGCGCACCAACGCTTTCTACAGCGACCCCAAATACGCCAAGGCCGGCACCAACAAGCTGGACTTCAGCTTCACGCGCTCGCCGGGCGCTTTCGGCTACTGGGACCCCGACGCCAAGGTGGTCCGCATCAACAGCGAGGTGGCCGAGGAGTTCGCGGCCAAGCGCGGCATGACGGTGCCCCAGCTGATGAAGGACAAGAAGGCGATGCAGGAACTGGCGGTCATGATTTCGCCCGTGATGGTGCACGAGGCCGAGCACCAGAACCAGACGGCCCGCGCCGTGGCGGCCGGCGTGGACTTCAAGAAATTCAGCGGCGGCGGCAGCAGCGACCCTTATACCCGCGCCAAAGAGAACCTCTCCAATACGGAGTCGGCCAAGCACATGATAGAGTACTGCTCCAAGAACGGCGGCCCCGCCTGCTGGAAGAGCTTCCACCCCATGCACGCGGACAACGCCGAGAAGTTCATGGCCGGCGGCGTGGAGGCCCTGGACGCCCTGAAGGCGCCCCTCTACCCGCGCATAGACAGCTTCGAAGGCGGCACGGCCCGCGAGTTCCAGGCCGCGCAGACTTACGCGAAGCAGCTGAAGGCCCTGGAAACCCTGCAGCGCTCCAGCCCCAAGACGATGACGGCCGAGCAGCGGCAGAACCTGGCCGACTACCGCGTGCTGATGGACACCCGCTTCAAATGGTACACCATCAGCTACCAGGAGAATTCCGCCAACGACGCCGAGGCGCTGGCCTTCAGGAAGAAGTACGGCACGGCCGCCTCCGGCCTGGCGGTACCTACCCTTTAAGGAGCTGACATGAAAAACCTGATACTGGCCGCCGCGCTGTGCCTGGGCGCGGCGCCGGCTTCCGCCGGAGCACCGGCCGGAGCGGCCTACACGGAAGGCAAGTATTTCACTATAACGGTCCCGGGCGGCTGGACCAAGAAAGACGAGGGCTTCGGCCTTTCGGACGAAGAGAAGAAGGTGTTCGGCGCTGACTTCTTCGGCCCGGCCGCGGACGGGCTGGCCGTGCGGATAGGCGTGCACTATTACGCCCCCGGCAATTTGGTGCAGCCCACGCCGGAAAAGTTCATAAAGCTGCATTCCCAGCCGGCCATAGGCGTGAACGTGGACGGCAAGGTCTACGGCAAGGTGGCCGCGGGCAAGGCCGGCAATTATTACGCCAGGGTCTTCGAGCGCAAGACCTTCGAGTACGAGCCCAAGGAAGCGCTGCATCCCAAGAAGATCCACGTCTACGAGAAATTCCACGTGGTGCCGGTTAAGAACGGCTTCTACGTGCTGCGCTATTACGCGCCGATGGACCTGGCCAAGGCCAACCTGAAACACTACCAAGCGGTGCTGGCTTCTTTCAAGCCGCTGGCGCGCTGACGCCCCCGTTCGCGCCGCAAAGCCCCGGGCAGCCGGGGCTTTTTTATTGCCGGTTGCGCGGCTGGGCGGTAATTTCTAGAATAAAGCCGGATGCCTAAACTCCAAGATCTGAAGACCGGCGACTGGGTGCGCTGGGACTCCCAGCAATGGGAGGTCACGGACCGCGACCTCTACAAGGAGTCCGCCGATTACCAGGAAGTGCAGTGGGAGCTGGAATCCTCCGCCGGCACCCGCTACCTGGTGATGTCGCGCGAGAACAAGGGCGGCTCCGTGGAAGAGGTCTGGGTCTGCACCAGGCAGGCCTCCATCGGCGACGTGGAGCGGCAGCTGCCTTCCGGGGAGTGGGAAAGCTTCGGGGAAACGGATTCCGTGCCCGCCGCGCCGGCCCGGGTAAGGTTCTGCGGGCTGGGCTTTAAGCTCGACGGCGAAACCGAGGGGATCGCCGAGGACGACGACGGCAACAACGTCACCAAGCTGACCTGGGATTACTACGACGACACCCGCAAGCGCAACCTGGCCATAGAGATCTGGAAGGAGCCGGACGCGGATTATTACGAGGCCTACGACGGGGACGTCGTCAAGTCGTCTGATTTTTCGGTTATACCGCCTTCCGCCGCGCCGCGCCGCAGCCTTCTGCGCGGCTCCGAGGCCGCCGGCACTTTCGTGGCGGGCTGCTTCGTCTGCTTCTTTTTCCTGCCCATCGTGGCCGGGGTGATGGGCGCCTTCGATACCGGCGCGGAGTACCTGGTGGCGCTGCTGGTGCCGGCCGCCTGCGCTTTTATCGCCGTGCTGGCCGGCGCGCACAGGGGCCTGCTGGCCGTGGCGCTGGCCGCCGCCGTCGGCGGCGCGATACTGGCGCTCAAGCTCCGCGGCCTGGGCGGCTCCTACTGGGAATACGCCATGTACGGCGCCCTCGGCGGGGCCGCCATCGCCGAATTCTTCTCCAGGGTGTTCAGCGTCGAGCGCTCTTCGGAGAAGGGCTGGATAGCCGCCAACGCCTCGCTGCTGTTCCTCTACATCGTCGGCTTCGCCCATTACATAAAGTTCGCGCCGCGCCCGCATAATCCGGGCGGCCTGCTGGCGGCCTGCGCGCTGCCGCTGCTGCCCGCCGCGGCGGTCTTCCTGGTCTACTTCTTCAAAGGGGGCTCCGATGAACCGGCATAGGCTGGAAGTCCGCGAAGTCCCCGGCGGGCGGGCCTTCTACATAGACGGCAGCCTGCAGTTTGACAGCCGCGACGAGGCCGTCTACCACGAAGCGCTGGCCCTGCCGCCGCTTGCGCTGGCCGCGGCGCGCAAGCCCGCGCCGCTGCGGGCGCTGGTGCTGGGCGGCGGCGACGGCCTGGCGCTCAAGCGCCTGCTGGCCGGCGGCGTGGCTTCGGCGGAGCTGGCCGACTACGACCCCGGCGTGCTGGAGCTGGCCCGCACCGAGTTCGCCCCTTTCAACGGCGGCGCCCTGGACGATCCCCGAGCCAAAGTGCTGGCGCGCGACGCGCGCCTGCACCTGAAAGCCCCGGGCGGCGCCTTCGACCTGGCGCTGGCGGACTTCACCTTCCCCGAAGACCTGGCCGGCTGTTCGCTTTTTACGCGCGCCTTCTTCTCCGCCGTGCGCGCCCGGCTGGCCCCGGGCGGGGTGTTCGCCATGAACGCCGTTTCGCCGGACCGCTTCCCGGCCGCCTTCTGGTCCCTCTACCGCACCCTGGCCTCCGCCCGGCTGTACCCGCGGCCGCTGCGGATCTCCATCCCTTCCTTCACCGCCCACGGCTACGGCGACTGGGGCATGTTCCTGGCCTCGCCGCGGCCCATAAAGGACGCCGAGTTGAAGGCCCTGCGCTTCGGGCGCGGCAATGCCTGGCTGACTCCCGCGACTTTCAGGGAGGCCCTCACCCTGCGCCTGTCCGGCGCAGAGCGCGGCCTGCCGCTCTCCTGCGTGATAAAGAAGCCGGGCGACCTGCTCTGCCTGGTAAACCTGCAGGAGCCGGGCGGCGCCGGGGGCGGCGTCATGGCCGACTTCGCAAACTCGGCCGCCGCCAGGGAACTGCTGGCGGGAATTCCCGGGTCCGAGCGCCTGGTCTGGCCGCAGCTCGCCTCCGAATGGGAATGGCGGCTGATGGAGACCCTGCGGCTGCTGGACTGGGACCTCTTCCTCTCCGAGCTGGAGAAAAACGCGGCCGCAATGCCGGGCAAGGCGCTTGAGGAAATAAAACTGCTCCGCGAGAAGCTGCCAGGCCTGCTCAAGGGCGCCGTGCCGGACACCGACCGCGCCTGGCAGGTGTTCGCCCTGCTGATGACGCTGCTGGTCTTCGTGAACATGGCCTACCCGGACAACGCCTACGCCAAGGGCTACTATTCGCACGGCTCCGCCGGCAGCGATACCTCCCTCGACATCACCTTCTTCACGCCGGACACCCGCTCGCCCTTCCACCACCCGGTTTTCCAGGGCAGCCAGGTGCTGTTCACGCTGGCCTCGGGCGACAGGGCCCGGCCGGCCGAGGTGCTGCGCTACCGCGCTCCCGAAAGCGCGGCGGGGCCGGCCGGCATAAAAGAAGAGCGGCTGTATTTCGCGCTCACCGACGACTCTTTCATCTCGAAGTCAGGCGAGCTGTACCTGAAGCTCGGCCATACGCCGTACCTGCTCAGCGCGGGCACCGGGCGCTTCACGCTGCTGGACAAGCGCTCGACCGAGCCGCTGTTCGACTTCCTTCCGGAGCCGGGCGCCCTGCAGGCCGCCCTGGGCGCCATAGAGCAGCACGTGAAGGCCGCGGACAAGGCGCTGGAGGCCTACAAAAAATGGCTGGCCTGGGCCGGGCCCGCCGCGGTTTTCTCGTCGGAGATCCGGGGCCACGCCAACGAGGCCGCCAATATCGCCGATATCAAGGCGGCCCTGCTGAAGGCCTCGCTGTCGCTGCAGCAGGGCGCCGCGGCCGCGCCGCTGCCGGAGATCCCCGCCGGCTGGGAACGGCTCGCGCCGGGGCTCTACCTGGCGGACGATTACGAGATAGTCCTGGCGGACAAGGACGGGGCCTTCTTCTCCTATCCCTACCTGGGCCTGCGCGGCCTGACCCACCCCGCGCTGAGCCCGGCGGAAGACCTGGACGGCTTTATCACGGAGGTTCTGACCTGGAAGAACTCCCTGCTGGCCCCGAACAATCCGCGCAAGGCGATCTTCGAGACGCTGCTGGCGTCCAAGGCCGGACAATGAGGATAGCCGGGCTCAAGAAGGAGCATTTTAAACTCTGGAACGACCTGGTCGCCTCCTCTGAAGGTTCCGGCTTCATGCAGAGCTGGGAATGGAGCGAGTTCAAGGAAGCCGAGGGCGCGAAGGTGGAGCGCCTCGGCATCTTCGAGGGCGGCAAACTGATAGCGGGCGCCCTGGTGTACAGGGTAGAGACCTCGCTGGGCGTGTCGCCGCTGGCCATGCCGCACGGCCCGGTGCTGCCGTGGTCCGACCCGGCGAAAGCCGAAGCCTGCTTCGTCCTGCTCAAAGAGCGGCTGGGCGCGCTGGCCGCGAAGACCGGCTCGCCGCTGGCCAGGCTGGAACCTTTTATCACCGGCCTGCCGCCTTTCCTGGGCCCCGCGCTGCGCGCGCCGCTGGACCTGGTGCCCACCCCGACGCTGCTGGTGCCGCTGGCCGGCTCCGAAGAAGAACTGCTGGCCGCGATGACGCAGAAGGGCCGCTATAACGTCAGGCTCGCTGAGCGCAAGGGCGTGGAGGTAATTTCCTCGCCGGGAGGAGACTTGACGGGGGAGTTCCACGAGCTCTTCCAGCTTACCTGCGCGCGCCATAATTTTTCCGGCGAGCCGGTGGGCTTCTTCAGCCGGCTGCTGGAAGCGCTGGGGCCCGCCGGCCTGGCGCGCGTGTACCTGGCCACTTACCAGGGCATGCCCGCGGCCGCCTCCGTGGCGGTGTTCTTCGGGAACAGGGCCACCTACCTCTACGGCGGCACCTCGCCTTTCCTCAAGCGCACCATGGCCGCCTACGCCATGCACTGGCGCGTGATGCGCGACGCGCGCGGCAGGGGCTGCGCCTTCTACGACATGTACGGCGTGGCGCCGGAGGACCAGCCGCACCACCCCTACGCCAAATTTTCGGCCTTCAAGGCCCGCTTCGGCGGGAGCCTGGCCCGGCTGGCCGGGGCGCACGATATTTATTTTTACCCGCAGCTGGCCAAAACTTTGGTCTCTCGGCTGGAAGCTAAAGGAGCGGTGCGATGATCGAAACTTTTTCCGATATCCTGAAATCGGCGGGCTACGGCCTGCTGGCGCTGGCGCTGTGCTGGCTGGCGCGGCTGCTCTACGCCGTAAACCCGGCGCGCGGCAGGCTGGATTGGCGGCTGCTGGCCGAAAAGAACCACGCCGCCGCGCTGGACGCCGGCGGCTATTTCTTCGCGGTGATCCTCTCGCTCGGCGGGCCCATCTCCTGGGCCTCCGGCTCGTTCTCGCAGGGGCTGCTGGAGGCGGCGGGCTTCGGTCTGTTCGCGCTGCTGCTGCTCAACGCTTCCATGTGGGCCGCGGACAAGACCTACCTGAAAGACCTCGGCCTGCCCGCGCGCGTGGCAGCCGGCTCTCCCGGCGCCGGGCTGGTGCGGGCCGCTCACGAGGTCGCGCTCGGGCTGGTGATCCTGGGCTCGTCGTGGGGCGAGGCCGGCGGGATACTGATGATGTCGGCCTTCTGGCTGCTGGGGCAGCTGCTGCTGGCCGCCGCCGTGAAGCTGTATTTCAAGGCCGGCAGGTTCGACCTGGCCGGCGAGCTGGACAAGGGAAACCTGGCCGCCGCCTTCAGCGCCGCGGGGGTGATAACGGGGCTGGGGCTGATAGCCTGGGAAGCCCTCTCCGGGCCTTACCTCGGTTTGGGCCGCAGCGTGTTCGACACCGTGCTTTATTATGCCGCCGGGGCCGCCGGCATAGCCGCCTTCCGCTGGGCCGCCGACTTCGCGCTGCTGCCTGGGGCCACCTTCAGGGCCGAAGTGCTCAAGGGCAACGCCGCGGTAGGCGCGCTGGACGCGGCGCTCACCGCCGGCGCGGCCGTGCTGATGACTTGGTGCCTGATGTAGGACTGGAGACGACATGCCGCTTAAAAATCAAGAAAAAGAAACCCCCGGAGTGAAGCCGCTGCCCGAGGTCCCGCTGCGGGCCCTCTATAAAAAAACTTTCGGGGCCGAGCCCGCTTCGTTCGAGCCGCTCAAGGGCGACGGCTCCGCGCGCAGCCTGTTCCGGCTGGGCGGCGGCGCGCGCTCCGTCATCGGGGCTTTCGGCCCGGACAAGCTGGAGAACCGGGCCTTCCTGGAATTCTCGCGCCACTTCCGCGCGCAGCAGCTGCCGGTGCCGGAGATCTACGCCGAGGACCAGGCCCAGGGCATCTACCTCGAGGAAGACCTCGGCAATACCACGCTTTTTGAGTTCCTGTCCGCCGAGCGCGGCGCGGAGATCCCGCAGCCCGTGATGGCGGCCTACAACAAGGTGCTGGACTGGCTGCCGAAGTTCCAGGCCCAGGTCTCGCGCGGGCTGGACCTGAAGGTCTGCTACCCGCGCCCCGTCTTCGACCGCCAGTCGATAATGTGGGACCTGAATTATTTCAAGTATTACTTCCTCAAGCTGGCCAAGATCCCGTTCAACGAGGCCAGGCTGGAAGAGGACTTCACGCGATTCGCCGATTTCCTGCTGGAGGCGCCGGCCGATTATTTCCTCTACCGCGACTTCCAGAGCCGCAACATCATGCTGAAGGACGGGGAGCCGTGGTTCATAGACTACCAGGGCGGCCGGCGCGGACCCGCGCAGTACGATCTGGCCTCGCTGCTTTACGACGCCAAGGCCGACCTGCCGCCCGAGACGCGCGTGGAACTGACCAATTACTACCTCAAAACTTCCGGCCAGAAGTCCGCTGAGTTCATGAAGTATTACCACGCCTTCGTCTATATCCGCATCATGCAGGCCATGGGCGCCTACGGCCTGCGCGGCTTCTACGAGCGCAAGACCCATTTCCTGGCCAGCGTGCCCTACGCGGTGCGCAATATAGAATGGCTGCTGCGCAACGCCGAGCTGGACGTTAAGACTCCCGAGCTGACCGCCTGCTTCAAGCGCATAGCGGCCTCTTCCTACCTGCGGCAGTTCGGTCAGACCAGGCTGGGGCTTACCGTCAGGATCATGAGCTTCTCCTACAAGAACGGCGTGCCGCTCGACGACCGCGGCCACGGCGGCGGCTTCATCTTCGACTGCCGCGCGCTGCCCAACCCGGGCCGCCACGCCGAGTACGCGCAGCTCACCGGCCGGGACGCCCCTGTCATCGACTTCCTTAAAAAAGAGCCCGAGGTGGAGAAGTTCCTGCAGAACGTGTTCGCCATGACGGACATGAGCGTGGAGAATTACCAGGCGCGCAACTTCACCTCGCTCTCCGCGGCCTTCGGCTGCACCGGCGGGCGGCACCGCTCGGTCTACTGCGCCGAGGCCCTGGCCGCCCGGATAAAGCAGAAATACGGCGCGCGCGTAGAGCTGGCGCACCGCGAAATAGGCGGAACGCCCAAGTGAAGGCGCTGATCTTCGCGGCCGGGCTGGGTACGCGGCTGCGCCCGCTCACCGACGACATTCCCAAGGCGCTCGTCGAGGTGGGCGGCGTCCCCATGCTGGAACTGGTAATGCGCCGGCTGGCCGCCGCCGGGGCCGGCGAGTTCGTGATAAACACCCACCATTTCCACGACAAGATAGAGGCCTTCCTGCGCTCCAGGAATAATTTAGGTTTCAAGATAGAGCTTTCCCGCGAGGAGAACGCCCCGCTGGAGACCGGCGGGGGGCTGAAGAAGGCCGCCGCCTTCTTTAAAGACGGGGAACCTTTTTTCGCCTATAACTCCGACGTGTATTCAGAGATGGACCTGGGCGGGCTGTACGCGGCCCACCTGGCCTCGGGCGCGCTGGCGACGCTGGCCGTCAGGGACCGGCCGTCGAAACGCCGCCTGCTTTTCGACGGAGCCATGAAACTGAAAGGCCGCGAAGGGGACCTGCCCAAGCCCGGGCTGCTGCCGCTGGCCTTCAGCGGCATACAGGTGATCTCCCCGGCCCTGCTGCCCCGGATAACCGAGGACGGCATCTTCTCCGTCACCGCGGTCTACCTGCGGCTCGCCGCAGCCGGAGAGATTATAAAAGGTTTCGAGGACAAATCGCCCTTCTGGAGCGACATCGGCGACCCGGAGCGCCTGCAAGCCGTGCGCGCCCGCGCCGCGCTGAAATAAACCCGGTTCCCTGTTCCGCGTATTCCTCAATCCAGATAGGCTATCGTGCCGGGCTTCCTGGGCAGGGCCTTCTCCGGGCGGTGGCCTTTGTAGCCCAGGGTCACCGCGTAGCACGGCTCGTAGCCTTCAGGCAGGTTGAGGCGCGCCACCTCTTCTTTCAGCGAAAACCAGAACCGGGACAGGCCTATCCAGCAGGAACCTATGTCGAGTGACTCGGCGGCCAGCAGCATATTTTCTATGGCGGCCGAGCAGTCCACCAGCGGCGAGATGGCTGCCTTGCGCATGGAGACCACCACCACCACCGGGGCGTTATAAAAGATGTGGAGCTTCTCGTTGGCGCCCATCTCGCGCATCCAGTCCACCTCGCTCTTGAGCATCAGCTCCTTGGACAGCCGGCTGATGCGGTCCAGCAGCGCGGAGTCGCGGATCACCGTGAAATGCCAGGGCTGGTCGTTGTGCGCGCTGGGCGCGTACAGGCCGGCCTCCAGTATGGCGTCCAGCTCTGCCTGCTTCAGCTGGTCCGGCAGGTACTTGCGTATGCTGCGGCGGCTTTTGATAACTTCGAGAACTTTGTTCATGTCGGCCTCCGGGATAAATTCTACAAAACAAAAACTCCGTGGGCTGAAACTTCCGGGCGCCGGCCGCATCTAAACGATGAAGATAAAGAAGCCCGCAAAGAGGACCTCATGAACATAAACCTGGAAACCATTCAGCCTTACCTGCTGCCCGCGGCGGTAGCCGCCTACCTGTTGTTCCGCTATTTCCGGTTCAAAGCCGCCAGGCGCAGGCTGCCGGGGCTGGCGGCGGGGGGAGCGGTATTCGTGGACGTGCGCACGCCAGCCGAGTTCGCCGCCGGCAACCGGCCGGGCAGCCTCAACATCCCCCTCGACGAGATCGCCGCGCGGGCCGCGGCGCTGGACAAGAACAAGCCCGTGGTGCTCTCCTGCGCCTCGGGGGCGCGCAGCGGCGCGGCCGCCGGCATACTGAAGGGCCTGGGCTTCCGGGACGTCACCAACGCCGGCCCCTGGCAGAACACCCTCTGAACCCCGCTAAAGATATATAATTGCGGTATGGGACGCTATACCGCAGCGCTGCTGCTCTGTTTTTCTTTAACGGCCGGTTTGAACGCCGCGCCCTGTTTTGACACCCCCGGGCCGTGCGCGGCCGCGGCCGGCCCGGCCCTGCCCGCGCCCGCCCTGCCTGAAGCCGAGGCGCTGGCGGCCGCAAGGCCGGTAGTGATCTCCATCGTGGGCGTGGACTTCGCCGAGCTGGGCATAGGCAAACTGGAGCTCGCCTACTTCAAAAAAATAATAGCCCATTTCAAGCCCGGCCGGGAGCTGGACGAGACCCTGTTCGCCGCCGGCATCTCCAGCGTGGGCCAGGACGCCGCCCTGGAAGAGACCTTCAAGCGCCTGCCCGACAATTACCTGGACGCCCGCCTGGCGGAAGCCCTGCCGGGGGAGAGATATGAGATAGTGCCGGTGCGCTGGTCGCGCGACCCCGACGAGAGCGAGGCCGCGGTGCCGCTGGTGGAGAAAGAGATAAAGCGGATCTTCTCCAAGGCCCGCTCCGAAGGCCGCCCGGTCTATTTGGTGGCGCACAGCTGGGGCACGGTGCTGGCGCATACCGCCCTGCACCGCCTGGCCGTCTCGGCGCCCGAGGTGCGCGTGGAAAAGCTCGTCACCCTGGGCTCGCCGCTGGTGCCCGGCCACTGGTGGCTGGAACTCTTCCTCAAGCTCGAGATCAACGCGGGCCAGCTGCAGCAGTTCGTGGCCAAGCCCCGCAATACCGGCCGCTGGGTGAACCTCTGGGCCAAAAACGATTATTTTTCGAACGAGATAGCCGCCGCCGACAAGAATATCCTGGAAGACGACCTGACGGTAACGCTGGAGCGGCGCGTGAAATGGGCCGCCCAGATAGACCACTCGCTGCGCGACGAGGCGCTGCGCGATCTGTTCTTCCTGAAGAGCCTCAAGACCTGGCATTTCGCCTATATCTTCGATTTCGAGGTTTACCTGAAGACGCTGAAAGAGAACCACGGCAAGGCCATCTTCGCGCCTGTCATCTCCGCTGAGCTGGCCTACTGACCGCCTTACTATGATACTTACGCGGCTTGAACACGCGGACCGCCAGGTCCCTCACGCGCCCGGGCTGAAGGCGGCCCTGGCTTTCCTGCGCCGCCCCGGCCTGCGCGAACTGCCCGACGGCAGGTACGAGATAGACGGCGAGCGGGTCTATGCCATGGTGCAGCGCTATTCTACGGCGCCCGCCCTGCCGGCGAAGTTCGAGGCGCACCGCAAATTTATAGACGTGCAGTACCTGGCGGCCGGCGCGGAGACCATAGCCTGGGCCCCGCTGGACCGCGTGGAGATCGGCGAGCCCTACGACGGTGAGAAGGACGCCTGCTTCGGCGCCGCCGGGGCGGCCTGGCAGGTGCCGGCGGTGCTGCGCGCCGGAGAGCTGGCCGTGCTTTACCCGGAAGACGCCCACGCGCCGCGGCTGCCCGCCGGCGCGCCTGGGCCGGTGGTGAAAGTGGTGGTCAAGGTTTCAATAGAGGCTGGATTATGACGCTAAAAGAACTTGTGCGGGCCGCGATCTGCGGCGAGATGGAAGATATTTCCGCCTGCGAGGTGGACGCCGCGGCTTTCGGACGCGTCCCGGCCGGGGAAAAGGCGGCCGCGCTTTACGACAGCCTGGTGGAGGAGAAGAAGTCGCGCCTGCTGGAGCTGGGCCGCATCCTCAAGGAAGGCACCGGCTTCCGCAAGCGAAGCATAGAGGTTTCCCGCTCGCTGGAGGCCTCCCTGCGGGCCCGCGCCGTGAGGGCCGAAAAGGCCTCCCTGATTTACACCGACCTGATGCGCGCGCTGAACAAGCCCGAGTTCAAAGAGGCCATGAAAGCGCTGGCCCTGCGCGAGCGCGCTATTGGCGCCGAGATAAAAGCGCTGAGGGAAGGGCTGAAAAAATAGGGGTTGAAGGCGACTCCTGGTCCGGGCCGGTCACCGCTGTGGCCGGCCCGCCGCTTTAAGGGCCTGCACCTTCAGCAGGTTCTGCGCGGCGCCGCCGCCGGGCAGCAGCCGCAGCGCCCGCCGGAAAAGCGCCTCCGCCCCGTCGTAGTCTCCCCGCCGCGCCAGCAGCACGCCGTAATCGTTGAGGGCTTCCAGGTCCGCCGGATTGGCGGCCAGGATCCGCAGGTAGGCGGCCTCGGCCTGCGCTCCGCGCCCGCCCGCCGTATGCGCCCTGGCGGCCGCCAGCAGCGCCGGGGCGTAGCCGGGGCTGACCTTTAAAATTTCCTCCAGCGCGGCGGCGGCCTCTGCCTGCCTGCCGGCGGCCAGCAGTACCGTGTAGCGGTTCTGCAGCGTCTCCGGGTCGCCCGGCTTCAGCGCCAGCGCGGCGTCCAGCGCCGCCAGCGCTCCCCGCACCTCGCCGCTTTTCCAGCGGGCCAGGCCGAGGCCGTTGAGGTAGACCGGGTTGTTTGGCTCCTCGGCCGCCACGCGCTCCAGCAGCAGCCGGCTCTTCAGGAACCTGCCCGCCAGGTAATATTCCCTCGACAAATTGTAGAGCAGCGGCTTGGAGGTAGTCTTCAGCGCGGCGTGCTCGTAATTCTCCAGGTCGGTATCGCGCCGCGGGATGTTGAAGAAATTGGCCGCTATCAGCAGGGCCGCGGCCAACGGCAGCACGGGCTTCAGGTCTTTTTTAGCGGTCAGCCTGTCGGCCAGCAGGAGGAAAAGCCCGGCGTTGGCGAGGTAGGCCCAGTGGTCCAGCATCAGGTCGTTGGCGGCCAGCAGGGGGAACTTGGGCGCCAGGTTCAGCAGGTACCAGCCGGAGCAGAAGACCGCGGCGCGCCCGCCTTTCCTGAAGATGAAATAGCCGGCCGCGGCCAGGGCCGGCAGCGCGCCCCAGCGCAGCAGGGCCAGGTCCGGCTGCAGGCGGTGGGAATGCATGTCGAAAGGCAGCAGGGCTTCCTTTAAGTAGGCCAGCACGCTGGCCGGCACTTTAAGGAAGAGGCCGGACAGCACGGGCGCCAGGCCGTGCGAGAACAGGCCCATGCCCAGCGCCTGGTGCCTGAGGAAGAGGTAGAGCGGGATGGCGGCGAAGAAAGGCAGCAGCTTTAAATAATCTCTTTTCTCCCGCTTCAGGTACCACAGGCACAGCGCGGCCAGCGCAGGCATGACCACCCCGTTCTCCTTGAACCCGCAGCCCGCCAGGAAAAACACGAAGGAGGCCGCCGTGCGGCCCTTGAGGAACAGCAGCAGCGAGGCGGCCACGCAGGCGGCGGAGGCCAGCTCCGCCCGCCCGGCTATGATCAGCAGCTGCTCGACGGCGGCCGGGTGCGCGGCCAGCAGCGCCGCCGCCCAGAAAGCCGCCGGGCGCGCGAAGCCCAGCGCCAGCGCCAGGTAAAAGAAAAGCAGGGCCGCGGCGGCGTGGAAGAGGAAATTGGTCAGGTGGTAGCCGAAGGGCCGCAGGCCCCAGACCGCGAAATCCGCCATGTTGCTGACCGTCTGCAGCGGGCGGTAATAGTTCAGGCCCTGGCTGAACGGGTCGCCCTTGAAGGCCGAGCCGAGGTTGGCGGCGCTGAGCGCCAGGCGCGGATTCTGCTCTATCATGCGGTGGTCGTCCCACATGAAGCCCACCCGCAGCGTCATCCCGAAAGCCAGGGCGGCGGCCAGCAGCAGGCCCGCCGGCGCCAGGAGTTCCCGGAAAAACGTTTTGGTCATCGCAGAATTATAGCAATAGCAAAAAGGTAAAATATACCTATGACCAAAACCGCGGACGGCTCCGAGATCTACTGGGCCGGGGACCATTACGACGCTTTCAACGCCCCGTACCAGGACGACACCGCCTTCTATCTGGCCGAGGCTAAAAAAGCCCGCGGCCCGGTGCTGGAGCTGGCCTGCGGCACGGGCCGCCTGACCATTCCTTTAAAGAAGGCCGGCGTGGATATAACCGGCCTGGATTACGCCGGGCCCATGCTGGCGCGGGCGCGCGCCAAGGCCGCCGCGGCCGGCGTGAAAATGGATTTCCGCCGGGGCGACGCCAGGAAATTCAGCCTGGACCGGAAGTTCAAACTCATCTTTATCGCCTTTAATTCCATCCAGCACCTGGGCCGCAGGGAGGAACTGGAGGGCCTGTTCCGCTCCGTCAGGGCGCACCTGGCGCCGGGCGGGCGCTTTATTTTCGACGTTTTCAGTCCGGACCCCATCTACCTTACCAGGGACCCCGAAGAACTGCTGCCGGTGGCTTATTATGAAGACCCGGCCGGCGGAGGAAAAATACTGGTCAACGAGACCTACTCTTATGACAGGGCGGCCCAGGTGTCCCGCCTGGTCTGGCATTACCGCAGCGAGCGCACCGGCAAAACGGTTAAAAAAAGCCTTAATTTACGGTGTTTTTTCCCCCAGGAACTGCTTGCGCTGGTCCACTATAACGGTTTCCGCGTGACGCAGCGCTGCGGGGATTTCAAGGGGGCCCCTTTCACGGGGAAGTCGACCAAGCAGGTGCTGGTCTGCCGCCCCGTATTGTAAAGCCGCCCCGGATTTGGTATTATTACCCTACTATGAATACCTATGAGTTAATGCTGATTATCAATCCCCAGCTTACCGACGCCGAAGTCGGGGAAGCGGTGGAAAAAGCCAAAAAGATCCTCACCGATGAAAAGGGCGAAGTTCTGGCTGAAGACAGGCTGGGCCGCAAGAAGTTCTCCCACAACGTGGGCAAGAACCGCGACGGCTTCTACGTCTATATGAAAGTCAAAGCCACGCCGGAGAGCGTGAAGACTATCAACCACGGCCTGAAGCTCCAGGAAACCGTTCTGCGCGCGCTGATGATGAAAGCGACCGTGGAGCAGCCCGTAAAGAAGCCTTGAGGCCGCCCTCACAGGGGGACATATGGATATAAGGATCCCGGAGATTAACCAGGTCATGATAGCCGGAAGGCTGACCCGTGACCCTGAACTGCGCTTCACGCAGAAGCAGCAGGGCGTGGTTTCCCTGTCGGTGGCGGTCAACCGCCGCTTCCAGGACCCCGCCAGCGGCGAATGGAAGGACGACACGACTTTCGTGGCCGTCACCGTCTGGGGTCCCGCCGCCGAGCGCTGCAAAGAAAAGATGAAGAAGGGCAGCCCGGTGCTGGTGGAAGGCCGCCTGACCGCTTCCGAGTATACGGATAAGACCGGCGCCAAGCGCAAAGAGATGAAAGTTACCGCCCGCAGGGTGCAGCTGATGGCCTACGGCGAGCAGGGCGGCGAAGCCGGCCCCGCCGCGGCGGCCGAAGAGCCCGCCGCCGACGCGGAGCTCAAGGGCGACGCCTCGGGCATAGAGGAAGTGCCGTTCTAAACAGGAATCGTTTTTTTAAAAACAGTAGGAGCTAACATTATGGAGAACAAAGAAATCACCCCCGCCAGTCAGCCTGCCCCCGCGGCAGCCCCCAGGCCGCCCATGGGCGCTCCTGCGCACCGCGAATCTTTCGGCCCGCGCCGCCCCGGCGGCCGCCGGTTCGCCCCGCGCCGCAAGGTGTGCCGCCTCTGCGCCGAGCACATAGACCTGGTGGATTACAAGCAGTCCCAGATCGTGAAAACTTTCTGCACCGACACCGGCAAGATCCTTTCCCGCCGCATCACCGGCGCCTGCGCCAAGCATCAGCGCCAGATCATGAGGGCCGTGAAGATCAACCGCAACCTGTCCCTCATGTCCTACAACGGCTAACGGAGCATTAAAATGAAAGTCATACTCAAAAAAGACGTCACCAACCTGGGCCGCTCCGGCGAAATAAAGACCGTTAAAGACGGCTACGCCCGCAATTTCCTCATGCCCCGCGGCATGGCGGAAGTCGCCACCGTGGGCGCGCTGAGCGCCTGGAAGAACAGCGCCGACAAGCGCGCCAAGCGCGTCGCCGCCGAGGACGCCGGCCTTAACGACCTGGCCAAGCGCCTCTCCGCGATCACCCTTTCCTTCTCCCGCCCCGTTTCCGAAGAGGGCGTGATGTTCGGGTCCGTGGCCAAGAGCGATATCATAAAGAACCTGGCCGCCGCCGACATCGAAGTGCACAAAGACATGATCCGCCTGCCGGCTTCCATAAAGGCCGTCGGCACCTTCGAAGTGGAGATAGCTTTAAAGCCCGACATCGCCGCCAAGATAAAGGTGGCGGTTTCGGCGCAGAGCAAGTAAGAAGAGCACTCCTTTAAGCCCGGCGCCGAGGCCGCAAGGTCAGAGCCCGGGCTTAATCACAGAAAAAACCAGGGGGAGTTATATGACCTATCACAAGGTTCCTCCGCATTCCACCGAGGCGGAAATGGCCGTGCTCGGGGCCATGCTCATCGAGAAAGAAGCCATCGACGGGATCCTGGAGATCCTGCAGCCCAAACATTTTTACAGCGACATCCACGCCCGGATCTACGAGACCATCCTCGAACTGCGCCAGCGCAATTTGCCGGTGGACGTGGTTACCCTTTCGGAAGAGCTCAGGAAGACCAGCCGCCTGGAGGAACTGGGCGGGCAGAAGTACATGGCCGAGCTGATGGAGAAGGTCTCCACGGCCGCCCATACCAACGCCTACGCCAACATCGTCCGCGAGAAGGCCCTGCTGCGCGAGCTGATCCGCGTCTCTACCTCCATCGTCGAGAAATCCCAGGAAGGCTCCGAGCCCGTGGACAAGATCATGGATTTCGCCGAGGAGCAGGTGCTCTCCGTCGCCCAGAAGCACACCGACCACGGCTTCTCCCCGTCCTCCGTGCTGGCCGGCGAGACGCTCAACCGCATAGAGAAGATGTATTCGCAGCATTCCGCCGTGACCGGCGTGCCCACCGGCTTCACCCGGCTCGACGACATGACCGGCGGCTTCCAGAAGTCCGACCTGATCATCATCGCCGCCCGCCCCTCGATGGGCAAGACGGCCCTGGCGCTGAACATGGCCTACCACGCCAGCGCCGAGAAGAAGGTGCCGACCGCCGTCTTCTCGATGGAAATGGACAAGCATTCCATCATGCAGCGCCTGATCTGCTCCGCCGCCCGCGCCAACCTCGGCGGCGTGCGCAAGGGCGCGCTGCCGCGCGAGATCTGGCCGCAGCTCACCAAGTATTCCGGCGTGGTCTCCGAGGCGCCGCTCTATATCGACGACTCCCCGGGCCTCGGCATCCTGGACATCCGCAACCGCACCCGCAAGCTGATGAGCCAGCTCAAGAACGAAGGCAAAGAACTGGGCCTCGTCATCATAGACTACCTGCAGCTGATCCGCGGCACCGGCCGCTCCGAGAGCCGCCAGCAGGAAGTGGCCGAGATCTCTCGCCTGCTTAAGGACCTGGCCCGCAGCCTGAAGCTGCCGGTGATAGCCCTCTCGCAGCTGAACCGCCGCAGCGAGGACAAGGGCCGCACCGACAACAGGCCGCAGCTTTCCGACCTGCGCGACTCCGGCTCCATCGAGCAGGACGCCGACTTCGTGGCGATGATCCACCGCGAGGAGTATTACAAGCGCGAGGACCCGACCGTCAAGAACCAGGCCACGCTGATCGTGGCCAAGCACCGCAACGGCCCCGTCGGGGACGTGAAGCTGGCTTTCTTCAGCGAGTGCACCAAGTTCGAGAACCCGGCGATGGAGACGATGGCGCCAATAGCGGAAGAGGCGGTTTACTAGGCCTCATGGCCCAGGTACTGCGCCCCACCGTCGCCGAAATACGGCTCTCCGCCGTAAGGAAGAACCTGCAAAAACTTGCGAGAACAGCCGCGCCCGCGCGGCTGCTTTTCGTGGTCAAGGCCAACGCCTACGGCCACGGCGCCGTGGAGCTGGCGCGCCTGGCCGAGCGCGAGGGCCTGGCGTGGGGCTTCGGGGTTTCCTCCGTGGAAGAGGGGCTGGCGCTGCGCGCCGCCGGGCTGAAAAGCCCCGTGCTGGTGCTGGGCAGCCTGTACCCTTTCGAAAGCTTCGTCGAGGCGATAAACGCGGATTTGATGGTGACCATCGCCAGCCTGGACGCGGCGCGCCAGGTGGCCGAGGCCGCGCGCAAGCTGGGCAAGACGGCCGCCTGCCACATAAAGCTGGAGACCGGCATGGGCCGCATAGGCGCCCGCAAACCCTCCGTTATCAAAATTTACGACGAGCTGAGCGGCCGCGCAGACGTGCGCGTGGCCGGGGTCTATACGCACCTTTCCAGCGCCGACACGGACCCGGATTATACCGGCGCCCAGCTGGCCATCTTCAGCGAAACGGCCGCCGAGCTGGAGCTGCGCGGCGCGCGCGGCCTCGTCATGCACGCCGCTAACTCGGCCGCCGCCATGAATTTTCCCGTCAGCCGCATGGACATGGTGCGCTGCGGCATAGCCGCCTACGGCCAGGCGCCGGGCTTCGAGCCGGCCATGACGCTGAAAACCAGCGTTGTCTTCGTGAAAAACGTGCGCGAGGGCGCGTACATCAGCTATAACAGATCTTTCCGCGCCGACCGCGCCATGAAGATCGCCACTATTCCCGCCGGCTACGGCGACGGCTACATCCGCCGTTTCTCGAACAAGGCCGACGTGCTGATAGGCGGCCGGCGCTGCCGCGTGCTGGGCAACGTTACCATGGACATGACCATGGTGGACGTGACCGCCGTGAAGGAGGCCTCCGTCGGATCGGAAGCCGTGCTGCTGGGCCGGCAGGGCGCCGAAGAAGTGACGGCGCAGGAGCTGGCGGATATCGCCGGCACGATACATTACGAGATAGTCACGCAAATCTCCGCCCGCGTGCCGAGGGTGTTCGCCGAATGAAACACCCCATCACCGAAGGCATAGGCCGGAGCTTCATCGACCTGACCCAGGCGCTGGGCGCGGCCGCGCTGATGCTGAAATCCGTGTTCTTCTGGTTCTTCCGCTCCAAGCTGGAAGTCCGCGAGACGGTCAAGCAGTGCGTGAGCATCGGCGTGGATTCGGTCACCGTCACCGCGCTGACCAGCTTCTTCACCGGTATGGTGCTGTCGCTGCAGACCGGCAATTCCTCCAAAAACCTTTTCAACGAGCCGCTCTACATCGGCACCATGGTGGCCTTCACGATGCTCAAGGAGCTGGGCCCGGTGCTGACCTCCATAGTGGTGGCGGGCCGCGCCGGGGCCGTGGTCACGGCGGAGATCGGCACGATGGCCGTGACCGAACAGATAGACGCGCTCTATACCCTGGGCACCAACCCCACGCGCTATCTGCTGGTGCCGCGCTACATAGCTTTCATGGTCATGCTGCCGCTGCTGACGGTCCTGGCGGACTTCCTGGGCATCCTTGGAGGCGCGCTGGTGGGCGTGGTGCGGCTGGGCATCCCGACGTCGGTGTTCATGAACGATATCTACACCTACGTCGAGATCGGGGACTTCATGCACGGCTTTTTGAAGACCTTCGCCTTCGCCTTCATGATCGCCACGGTCTCCTGCTACAAGGGCATGAACACCAAGGGCGGGGCCGAGGGCGTGGGCAAGGCCACCACCGAGGCCGTCGTCGCCAGCATGGTGCTGGTGATGGTCATCGACTACTTTATCAGCGCCGTTCTCGTGGCGGTGGGCATATGATCGAGATAAAAGGCCTCAATAAAGCTTTCGGCGAGAAGCGCATCCTGAAGGATATTTCCGTCACGATAAAGGAGGGGGAGCTGTTCTCCGTCATCGGCCCCTCCGGCATCGGCAAGAGCACCTTCATCAAGTGCCTCATCCGGCTGCTGCGCCCGGACAGCGGGCAGATCATCGTGGACGGCCAGGATATCGCCTCCACGAGGAGCGAATTCACTCTGGCCAAGGTGCGCCGCAGCTTCGGCTACCTGTTCCAGGAGGGCGCGCTGTTCGACTCGCTGACCGTGCTGGAGAACGTGGCGTTCGGGCTGAAGTACCTGACCGATATCCCGAAGAGCGATTTCCCGAAGATCGTGAAGGCCAAGCTGGCGCTGGTGGGGCTGAAGGACGTGGAGCACCTCAAGCCGTCCGAGCTGTCCGTCGGCATGAAGAAGCGCGTGTCGCTGGCCCGCTCCATAGCGGCCGAGCCCAAATACATCCTTTACGACGAGCCCACCACCGGCCTGGACCCGGTGACCACCGGCATGGTGAAGGACCTCATCACCGACATGCGCGCCAAGCTGGGCATCACCTCCGTGGTGGTCACGCACGACATGAAGCTCGCGCTCGACATTTCCAGCCGGGTGGCCATGTTGTCCAAGGGCGAATTCGTGGAGGTTTCGGAACCGGACAAGTTCCGCCTCTCCGCCAACGCCGAAGTGCGCGAGTTCATGCGCATCTCCCACCTCTCCCGCGTCAAGCAGAACCAGAACGATTAAGGACTTCCCTTATTTTTATCCCGCTGCCCCCCCTGGCAGACACCGCCTCCCTTCTTTTTTTATATAATGGATATCGTATATAGATATCATTGGGCGCCAAGGCTTAGGGTAAGGATCACATGAACAGCGAGATGAAGGTAGGGGTCTTCGTGCTGGCGGGGACGATTTTGTTCGCCACCGCCGTCTTCCTGCTGGGGGATTATTCCTTCCAGAAATTCTATCCCATCTACGTGGAATTCAGCGACGTGGCCGGCCTGCCCGACCGCGCCGTCGCCAAACTCTCCGGCGTGGAAGTCGGCAAGATAAAGCAGATCTACCTCAAAGACGACAAGGTGGTGGTGGAGCTGGCCGTGAAGGACGGCGTCAAGATCTACCGCGACGCCCGCTTCCTGGTGGGGTCCACCAGCATGATAGGCTCCAAGTTCATGCAGATAGACCAGGGCCGCGCGGGCGCGGGCACCATAAAGGCCGGCGAGACCCTGCCCGGCGACGATTCCCTGCCGCTCGACCGGGCCCTCTCCAAGGCCGTGACCAGCCTGCAGAAGATGGTGGAAGACATCAACGGCGAAGGCCGCCTGGCGCGGGACCTCAACGAGGTCATGCAGAACCTGCGCGAGATAACCGCCAACGTCAACGACCTGGTTTCCAACAGCCAGCCGCACGCCGAAAAGGTGATGGAGCGGCTGGATTCGATAACCTCCAAGCTCGACGCCATGCTGGACAAGACCGACGCCATTGTGGACAAGGTCAACCGCGGCGAGGGCGTGGCCGGCGCGCTGGTGAGCGACCAGAAGATGAAGGCCGACGTCACCGAAGCCATCAGCAATATCCGCGACGCCTCCGTCTCCGTGAAGGACGCGCTCGGCCGCGTGGGCGGCTTCCGCACCTATATCAAGTGGGACTACAAGTTTGAGCCCAACGCCCACTCCTCCAAGAACGACTTCGGCGTAAAAATCTACCCGCGCGAGAAGCGCTACTACTACCTGGGCGCGGCCAATACCATCAACACCAAGGATACCGCCCGCGGCGTCGACTACGAGACGATGAACACCATCGACGCGCAGATGGGCTGGGAGGTCGGCACCTTCGACCTGTACGCCGGCGTCCTGCGCGGTTCCGGCGGTTTCGGCGCGCGCTGGTCCCCTTTCCTGAATTCCAAGTGGGACCGCATCGCCTTTTTGATGGAGGGCTCCGAGTTCACCCGCAACCGCGACATAAAAGGCCGCCTCTTCAACAAGCCGCGCTACGACGCCGGCGTGGACGTGAAGGTGAACAAGTACATCTCGGCCGGCGCGCGGCTTAATGACATGGCCGAGACCAGCCGGGTGAACCTGACCACGAGGCTCATCTTCGAGGACAAGGACATAGCGTATCTCTTCGGCTTCGCCTCGCTGGGGGCGATGTCGAAATAACATGAAGCTCAAGACCATTTACCGCTGCCAGCAGTGCGGCCAGGCCTCCCCCAAGTGGGCCGGCCAATGCCCAGGCTGCGGCGGCTGGAACAGCCTTATAGAGGAGGCCGAACAGGTTCTCTCTAAAGCCGCGGCCGCCGCCCGCGGCCTTACCGATTTTTCCGAAGCCCCCGTGAAGCTGTCCGAGGCCCGCGCCATGAAGGCCGAGCACGCCCCGACCGGCATCTCCGAGCTGGACCGCGCGCTGGGCGGCGGGCTGGTGGCGGGTCAGGTGGTGCTGCTGGCGGGCCCGCCCGGCATAGGCAAGAGCACGCTGACGCTGGAGAGCTGCGCCGCGCTGGCCGGAGGCGCCTACAAGGCCGGCAAGATACTTTACGTGTCCGGGGAAGAATCCCTGGCGCAGGTGGGCTCGCGCGCCGAGCGCCTGGGCGCCAGGCCCGACAATGTCTACCTGATGAGCGAGACCAATTTGGCCCGCATCATAGAGGAGTTCCGCAATTTAAAGCCCGCCTTCCTGGTGATAGATTCCATCCAGACCATGTACCACCCGGAGTTCGTGGGCTCGCCCGGCTCCGTCGGCCAGATCCGCGAATGCGCGGCCGAACTGCTCAAGATAGCCAAGTCCGCGGGCACGCCGCTGTTCCTGCTCGGCCACGTCACCAAGGAAGGCTCGCTCGCGGGTCCCAAAGTGCTGGAGCACATCGTGGACACGGTCCTTTATTTCGACGCCGAGAAGAGCAACGTCTTCCGCGTGCTGCGCCCCCACAAGAACCGCTTCGGCCCGGTGGACGAGACCGGCATCTTCGAGATGACCTCCGGGGGGCTGCGGCCGGTGGACGACGCCGGCCTGCTGATGAGCGAGACCGACCGCGACAAGGCGCTGATAGGCCGGGCCTTCGCCGTGGCCTTCGAGGGCGCGCGGCCCATGCTGGCCGAGCTGCAGGTGCTGGCCACCAAGTCCTACCTGCCCTTCCCGCGCCGCACCGTGACGGGCATGGACCTCAACCGCGCGCAGATGCTGATAGCCGCGCTGGAGAAGAGCGTGGGCCTGCACTTCGACGAGATGGACGTGTTCGCCTCGCTGCAGGGCGGCATCAAGGTGAAGGACACCGCGCTGGACATGGCCTTCTGCGCGGCGCTGATCAGTTCTTACAAGGACATCCCGGTGCCGCCCGACTGCGTGTTCATCGGCGAGGTGGGCATACTGGCGCAGGCGGCCAGCCCCGGCTTCCTGGACCGGCGCCTGGCCGAGGCGGAGCGCCTCGGCTTCAAGACGGCTTTCGTGCCGCGCCTGCCTAAGAAGGATGAGGGGCGCTTCAAGTCCCTCAAACTCGAGGTGGCGCGCGACCTGGGCGGGCTGTACGCCGCCCTGCTGAAATTAATCCCCGCGAAAGCGGGCAAGTAACAAGGAGTTAACCATGATAGTTTGGATCTTCAGGGCCGCGGCCCTTATCATTACGCCGGTGCTGACCTGGCTGACGGTCTCCAAAGACCTCAAGGGCCTGGCCTTCGGCGTGCTGATAGGCCTGGTCATAATCGGCATAGAATACGTCTTCGAGAGCGTCAGCCTGTTCTCGCTGATAATCGCCATCATCGGCGCGGTGGCCGGCATCATCATCTCGAAGCTGCTGGACTACAGCGTGGCCCAGATAGCCAACCCCGACTTCAACGAGATCTGGCTCAAGTACAACCTGATCATCAGCTACGCGCTGGCGCTGCTGGGCATGATAGTCAGCGTCAAAAAGATCCCCGAGCTCGACGACCTGGACAAGAATATCCTCTCGGTCGGCAAGAAGGGCGGCAAGAACATGAAGGTGCTGGACCTCAGCGCCATCGTGGACGGCCGCGTGCTCGACATCTGCGACACGCACTTCATCACCGGCGGCATCATCACGCCGCGCTTCGTGGTGCAGGAACTGCACTCGCTGGCCGAATCCCCCGACCACATAAACCGCGCCAAGGGCCGCCGCGGCCTGGACATCCTGGCGCGCCTGCAGGAATCGCGCGACATCCCCTTCCGCGTCATCGACCGCGATATCAAGGAGACCGCCGACAACCAGATGAAACTGGTGATCATCGCCAAGGAACTCGGCGCCTCCATCATCACCATAGACTTCAACATCAATAAGCTGGCCGCGCTTGAGAACGTGACCGTGCTCAACGTCAACGACCTGACCATCGCGCTCAAGCCGGTGGTGCTGCCGGGCGAGGACATGAACGTCTTCGTCATGAAGGACGGCAAGGAGAAGGAGCAGGGCGTGGGCTACCTCGACGACGGCACGATGATCGTCATCGAGGACGGCCGGGATTTCATCGGCAAGAAGGTGGACGCCGTGGTGCAGTCCATCCTGCAGACCTCCCAGGGCCGCATCATCTTCACCAGGGTGAAGGGGAAAGCGGCGACGCAGGGGCCCAAGCAGCCTTAAGAGGGATCCATGTCCGGCAGGAGAGTTAAAACCGGCGGCGCCGAGGCCATAATACTGGCCGGCGGCTCGGGCACGCGCATGGGCCGCGAGAAGCAGTACCTGCTGCTGGCCGGCAGGCCCGTCATAGAGCGCACCGTTGAGGCTTTTGTTTCCAGCGGTTCCTTCACGAAGATAATCCTGGCGCTGTCGCCCGAAAACCTGGCCAAATACGGCCCGGCCTGGGAGCGGGCGGGCATAGTTACCGCGCCCGCCGGGGCCACCCGCACCGAGTCGCTGCGCAACGCCTTCAAGCTGGTCAGCCCCGGCGCGGAGCTGGTGGCGGTGCATGACGGGGCCAGGCCCTTCGCCGACGCCGCGCTGATAAAGGCCTGCCTGGAGCGCGCCGCAGAGTGCGGCGCCGCGGTGCCGGCGGTCCCGCTGAAAGACACGGTAAAGACCGTCTCCCGGGACGGCAAAGAATTTGAAAAAACGCCGGAGCGCTCCTCGCTGCTGGCGGTGCAGACGCCGCAGTGTTACCGGTGGGGGGTGCTGGCGGACCTGCTGGCTGCGGCGCCACAAAAAGATTTCAGCGACGAGTCGCAGGTGCTGGAGCGGCTGGGGATAAAAGCGGCCGTGGTGCCCTCGACCTACCGCAATATCAAGATTACCACGCCGGAAGATTTGCTGATAGCGGAGGCTTTTATGAAAGATGAAAAAGAGGCGGCCAAGGTGAGCACCAGGATAAAGATCCCGGTAGCGCGCGCGGGTTTCGGCTACGACATCCACCGCCTGGTGGAAGGGCGCCCGCTGATCCTGGGCGGCGTGAAAATAGAGCATCCCAAGGGCCTGCTGGGCCATTCCGACGGCGACGTGGTGCTGCACGCGGTCTGCGACGCGCTGCTGGGCTCCGTGTCCGCCGGGGAGATCGGCATCTATTTCCCGCCCACCAACCTGACCATCATGGGCATCTCCAGCGTCGCCATTGCGGAGAAGACCCTGGAGGTCCTGGCTTCCAAAAAAGCCCGCGCCATAAACGTGGACGCCACCATAGTGGCCGAGGAGCCCAAGCTGAAGCCGCATTACGAGGCCATCCGCGACTCCCTGGCCGGTATCCTCAAGATGGACAAGGGCGACGTGAGCGTGAAGGCCAAGAGCCGCGAGGGCCTGGGGGAAGTGGGCCACGGCGACGCCATCGTCTGCTACGCCGTAGTGAGCGTGCTGAAATGAGGAAGGCCGCCGCCCTCGCCCTGCTGCTGCCCGCCTGCGCGGGCTTTTACTCCTGCTCCGGCTCCCGGCCCGCCGCCCAGGGCGAGCTGCAGGCCCCGCACTCCGGGCCCAGCGCCGCCACGGTCTTCGAAAAGCGCACCTTCAAGCTGGTGAAGACGCCCGACCCCGACCTGGAGGCCGCGCTGGAGGGCCTGCTGTCCGCCAGCTACGACACGGCCGTCAGGAAGCACGCCGAGAGCTCCCTGGCCGAGATAGGCTTTACCTATTCGCTGTCGCCCAGGGGCGCGGTCTACCCTTTTTCCGAAATCGAAGTGTCCTGCATACTGCAGGAGAAATACGCCCCCCGCAGCGGCCCCGCGCTCTGCGGCGATTTCTTCACCGAGCTCGACGGGAAGATAAAGAAGGCGGTTGCGGGAAAACAGTAGGAGCCGGCATGAACTTCAAGATCTACAACACGCTGACCAGGCAGAAAGAAACTTTTAAGCCCATCAAAGAAGGCGAGGTGGGCATCTATACCTGCGGCCCCACGGTCTACCATTACGCGCACATAGGCAACCTGCGCACCTACATAACGGAAGACGCTTTTGTCCGCATGCTGAAATTTTTCAGCTGGAAGGTGAAGCGCGTGATGAATATCACCGACGTGGGCCACCTGACCTCCGACGCCGATACCGGCGAGGATAAGATGGAAGTGGGCGCCCGCCGCGAGGGCAAGAGCGCCTGGGACGTGGCCAAATTCTACACCGAGGCTTTCTTCAAGGACTACAAGTCCCTCAACTGCCTGCCTGCCGACGTGCTCTGCCCCGCCACCGACTACATACAGGAAATGATAGACATGGTGCTGGCCCTGGAGAAGAAGGGCTACACCTACAGCATAGCCGGAGACGGAGTCTATTTCGACACCGCCAAACTGCCCGACTACGGCAAGCTTGTGGGCAAGAGCCACATAGAAGGCATACAGGAAGGCGCGCGCGTGGAGGCTAACGCCGCCAAGCGCAATCCCGCCGATTTCTCCGTCTGGAAATTCGCCGCTCCCGGCGAGCAGCGCCAGATGGAATGGGACTCCCCGTGGGGCAAAGGCTTTCCCGGCTGGCACATGGAGTGCTCGGCCATGGCGGTCAAGCACCTCGGCGAGACCATAGACATCCACTGGGGCGGCGAGGACCACGTGGCGGTGCACCACACCAACGAGATCGCCCAGAGCGAGGCGGCCAGCGGCAAGCCGTTCGCCCATTACTGGATGCACGCCCGGTTCCTGGTCATGGGGAGCCTCGGCAAGATGTCCAAGAGCTCCGGGGATTTCCTCACCACTTCTTCCCTGCCCGAGAAAGGCTACGACCCGCTGGCCTACCGCTACTACTGCATGCTGACGCATTACCGCAAGCAGCTGGAATTTACCTGGGAAGCCGTGGAAGCGGCCGCCCGCGGTCTGGACGGCCTGCGCGCGCTGGCGCAGCGGGTAAAGGCCGAGGCCGGCGCCGTCCCGCAAGCTCTGGACCGCGAGGCGAAGCACTATAAGGATTTCTGCGAGGCCCTGGCCGACGACCTGAACATGCCTGCCGCAATGGCCGTGCTCTGGGAGACGCTCAAGGACAATGCCATCCCCGCGCCTCAGCGCCTGGCTTTCGCCGTGGCGGCCGAGGAAGTTACAGCCCTGGACCTTTTTAAAGTCAAAGAGGAGGGGGAACTGGCCCCTGAGCTGGCCGCGCTGATCAAAGAGCGCGAGGCCGCCCGCAAGGCCAAGGACTGGAAGAAGTCCGACGAGCTGCGCAAGGCCCTGGCCGACAAAGGCGTGCTTATAGAGGACGCTCCCGGCGGCACCAAGTGGAAGCTGGCCCGCGGCTAGACCGCGGGCTTGTTAAAAAAGGGCCTTTTTTGGTAAAATAAATAGGTAGTTAGGCAAATGCGGGCGTGGTTCAGTGGTAGAACGCGACCTTGCCAAGGTTGAGATGTGGGTTCGATTCCCATCGCCCGCTCCAGATTTAATGAATTAGGCCATCTCTTCGAGATGGCCTTTTCCATATACGGGCGATGGGAATGTTCCTTATGGAAGAAGCTCGCTAACGCTCGCACCGCCCGCTCGGATGGTTAGCGGTTTAGGCCATCCCTTCGGGATGACCTTTTCTTTATGCGGGCTCGGGAATTTCCTTATTAAGAAAGGTCGCTGCCGCTCCCTGTCGCCCGCTCAGGGGATTTAAATCCACGAGACTGCAAAGGAAACTTTAATGGAAAATAATGCCGACGTGCTGGTGATACGCCCGGAGAACAGAGGGGATGTTGACGCAATCAGGAAACTTAACAAGAAGGCGTTCAAGGGGAACAACGAGTCTAAACTGATCGACGCGCTGCGCGGGTCGGATATTTTTATACCGGCCCTCTCGCTGGTGGCGGAAAAGGGCGGCAAGGTGGTCGGGCATATCCTGTTCACGCCGATAGAGATAAAGGACGCGAACGCCGCCACGCCGGCCCTGGCGCTGGCGCCGATGGCGGTATTGCCCGAATTTCAGAACCAGGGCATTGGCACGGCGCTGGTGCGGCACGGCCTGGAAGAATGTAAGAAACTGGGGCATAAAATAATTATCGTGGTGGGTCACCCTGAATATTACCCGCGCTTCGGCTTCGTCAAAGCCGGAGAAAAAGATTTGGCGCTGCCTTTCGAGGCCCCGCCCGAAGTCTTCATGGCGCTCGAACTCATCCCGGGCGCCTTGGCCGGGGTGCGCGGGACGATAGAATACCCGCGGGAGTTCAGCGAGGTCATTTAGTTTTCCCTGAAAGAGCGCTCTAATCCGGGGACACAATACTTAATTGAACAGAATTAAGTATTGTGTCCCCGGATTTATTGGCATAGAAATTGACTTGTTTTGAGTGTGTGATACTGCTGGGGCCGGAGCATAGTAGTGTTAAGGAGCGGCCGCGGGCCGCCCGGGGAAAGAAGCGGGACTTAAGCGCTTAACGAAGGGGAGATAATATGAAAAAACTGCTGATCGCCTTGTCGCTGCTGATATTTTCGGTCCCGGCTTTTGCCGCGGGGGGGGGCGTTTCCGGAAAAACGCCGTTGCAGGTAAAGAAAGACGCTGTTGACGTCATACACCTGGAGAACCTCGAAGTCGAAGCCTTGTACTGGGCCAGGCGCATAACTGTGGTCGGGGATCTTACTTACGGGGAACTGCACGCCAATTCCGAGCGGTGGATAATGGGCAAAGAGGTGAGGGATAAACTTTTTGCGCGGATGAAGGAAATACTAGACGCTGGCGGGGCCCGCGACCTTACCGACGATGAGCGTGAGCGGTATGATTCCGGGATGTACAGGATACGGATGATACTCGGCACCTATAAGCCCAAAACCCCTCAGCAGCTGAAGCTGAAAGCGGACCGCGAGGCGGTAGACGTGGTCTCCAGGGAGATAATGGACGTGGAAGCCCGCTACTGGGCCTGGCGCATTGCCGTGGTCAGGGACACCGACTATAGCGACCTGTCCGCTAAATCAGAGAAGTGGATCGGCAAAACGGAGACCAAGAAAGAACTCTTCAGAAAGATACAGGGCTTGCTGGACGCCGGAGACACCAGGCCCCTGACCGCCGAAGAAAAAGCCAGGCATGACGATGGGAAAGCCCGGATCAGGGCGATCTACAAGGTAGGATAGGCCGCAGCCGCAAAAGAAAAAGCCCCGCGCTCCCGCGGGGCTTTTTTATGGCCGACGGGCCCTACTCCGGCAGGGCGGAGACGGACAGCCAGTACTTGCCGAAGTTGCTCATCACGTTCTTATAGCCTTCCATGCTGTCGGGCTTGGTGATATAGGAGGCTGCGCCGTTCTCGAAGCTGCGGGTGACGTCCTCCTGGGAGGAAGACGAGGTCAGCATTATAACGGGGATCCTCTTAAGCAGCGGGTCGGCCTTGATGGCGCGCAGCAGGGCGAAGCCGTCCATCATGGGCATATTGATGTCCAGCAGCAGCAGGTCCGGCAGGGTGCGCTTTCTGTCGGCGTACTTGCCGGTGCATTGCAGGTAGTCCAGGGCCTGCCTGGCGTCGGTGACGGTTTCCAGGTTGTGGGGGAAGCCCAGATGCCCGAAGACGGTCTTGGCCATCAGGATGTCGTCCTCGCTGTCGTCGACCAGGAGAATGTTCAACCGCTGATAGGAGCCGCTCATATTTCCCCCTTCACTTTGGAAGTAAAAAAACTTTACGGCCAAACGACCAGGCTGCTCCTGTCGTTACGGCCGTGCCCCTCACCCATAATATAGCAGGCCTAATAGGGAAAACAAGGTGATTGTGTATACAGTTATGAATATGGGGACACGATACTCAATCTAACAGACTTAAGTATCGTGTCCCCATGTTTCCGGGCAACGCGCCCCGGGCTTTAGAAGGAGAGCGTCACGCCGAGGGAATAATAGTCGCTGCGGGAGAGGCCGCCGCCGGGGTTGAAGTTTTCCCAGCCGGCCGAAATCCTGGCCGGGCCCGCGCCTACGGACAGCCCGAGGCTGAAACTCTCGGCGGCCGGCTGGTCCAGCAGGTAGGTGGTTTTGCTATAGCCGGCCTCAGGCGACAGCGGCAGGCCGGGGGCTTTAAGCCTGGCCGAGAGCGCCAGGTCGGGAAAGCCGCTGGTGCCGATGCCGCCTATGTCCACCGGCAATTGGCGGGAGTCGGCGGAGATATCCTTGTCGTAGGAGGTTTTGGTCAGGCGGCCGCTGGCACGCAGGCCGTAAAGTTTAACGGAGGCTGCCAGGCCATAATCGGTCTGGCCGAGCTCAAAGACGTCGGTGCGCGTAGCGCTGCTCGCCCTGCGCCCCAGCGCTGTCGTGGTAGAAAGGGAATAAGCGTCCTCGTGGGCGGTATAAGCCGCGAAAACCCCCAGGGTCGCGTCCTGCAGGGCTGCGTCTTCCGCCGGCGCGCGCAGCAGGTTCCAGGTAAAATCCCCGTACAGGGAGGTATTGGTATAGCCGCCGGTTTCCGGGGTGAGCGAAAGTTCGGCGCCGGCGCTCCAGGCCTCGCGGTCCAGTCCGCCGCCGAAGAAGTAGGCCGACTTGCGCTCCTGCAGATCGCTGGCGTAAGAATTTATCGAGGGGCGCAGGTAGTAATAGTCATCGCCCCATTCGGCGAAAGCGTTGAGGCCGGCGTAGGCGTCGGGGCCGGCGGAATATTTAAGGCCCACATCGGTATAAGACCGCGCTAAAGGCGCCGAGCATAAAAAAAACAAGGCTGACAAGATCAGTCTCTTCATATCCATCCTTTTCACCGCCGCCCCCTCAGGGGGCGGCGGGCCGCGCTTGCGTTTACCTGCCGTTGCCGCGGCTTCCCGCGCCGCCGCCCTTGCCGCCGCGGCCCTGGCGTTTCTCGGAGCGCATTTCCTTGCGCTCTTCTTTGCGCTCCCGGCGCTTTTCTTTCAGCTGTTTCTTTTCCTGCTTGGCTTCCTGCTTCTTCAGGGCTTTCTCCCCGGCCTGCTGCTGCTTTGCCCTGGCGTTGGCCCTGCCCTTCTCTCCGTTGGGGCCGGCAGCCTGGTCGGCGCGGTCCAGCCCGGTAAGCCCGGTTTTCTCCTGGTTCTTAAGGGCCTCTTCCTCGCCCGCGTTTTCGGCCCTTTCGCGCACGGTCTCGCCCTTGCCCTTGTCTTCGCCTTTCCTCTCCTGTTTCTTCAGCTGCTTTTTCTCGCCCTCCCCTTCGCCTTCCTTGCCATCCTTCAGGCGGGCCTGCTCCTGCGTCATGGGCTGCTCGCCGTCCTGCAGCTTGAGCTGTTCCTTAACCTGCAGTTTGTCCTGCACCTGCTCCTGTGCCTGGACCTTGTCCTGTTCCTTAACCGCGTCCTCGGCTTTAACGGCGGCCGTTATAGAAAAAACGGAAACCAGGCTGAGGGCGGCTATAGTCATTATCCTGTTCATAACTCCTCCTTGGCGGATCTCGCCTCTGCTTATACTGACGCTGCTGATGCGCAAAAGGTTTAGTCTCATTTACTGGCGCCGCTTGCCTCCGCCGTTCCCGCCGCCGCTGCGCCCCCCGCGCCGCTCGTCCTTGCGGTCCCGGCGGTACTCCCGGCGCAGCTCTTCGCGCCGCTCTTTTGAGAGCTTCTGCCATTTTTCGAATTTCTTCACCAGTTTGGCCCTCTCGCCCTCCGGCAGCGCCTGGAAGCGGGTCCAGCGGGCGCGCAACTGGGCCTGGCGTTCGGCGGGCATAGCGCTGAACCTGGCGTACTTCTCTTTCAGTTCCGCCTGTTTGGCGGGGGCGAGGGCTTTCCATTTTTCATAGTTAGCCAGCACCTTCTGCTTATCTGCCTCGGGAAGCTTGTCCCAGGCGGCCTGTTTGTCCTGCGGCGCGCGCGCGGCCTCGCCGGCGGCCAGCAGCCCCGCCGGGAGCAGCAGCAAGGCTGCCAGGATAAAATTAACGGGTTTCATAAGCCCTCCATGCCGAAGTGGAATTCTTAACTGTAGCGCTGGACCCGGCGACGGGGGCCGTGGAAAGGGCCGCCTCGGTAGACACAAGGATCGCCGCGCCGCCGGCCTGCTCGTCCTCCAGTATTTCCAGGCTGGCGAGCAGTTCAAAATCCCTGAAGAAAGACAGGTCTGCCAGCACCTCGGCCGGGGCGCTGACGGCCCCGGCGATGGCGGCCGCCGCCAGGGCGCCGCTCAGCCAGACAAAGAGCGCGCGGCGTTTCATAATTCACCCTCCGGCAGGGCTTCCAGCACGTCCAGGTCGTCGAGCAGGTCCAGGTGCTCGATGAAAGCCGCGGTTGCGGCCGGAGGCTCCTGCACCTCGGGCGTCCTGGGGGCGCGGGCTAAGACAGCCACCAGCAGGGCGGCTGCCGCCGGCAGCAGCAGCCAGGCGCGCGCCGGGGCGCGCCGCCGCGGGGCGGCCGACAGGATGCGGGCCCGCTGTGCGGACCAGAAAGCCCCGCTGCGGCGCGCCGACAGCAGCGACAGCAGTTTTTCTTCCTTCTCTTCTTCGTTCATAAATAGTCCCCCAGCGCGGCCTCGAGCTTCCTGCGGGCCTCGAACCAGTGCGCCTTGACCGTGCCCTCGGCCATGCCCAGGGCCGCGGCGGTTTCGGCTATGCCCAGCCCCTGCGCCCTCAGGGCGGCCACTTCCCGTTGCCTGGGCGGCAGGGCGTTTATGGCTCCCTGCACCCTGCGCTCAAGCTCAGCCGCCCGGGCCGCCTCTTCAGGGCGCCCCTTAGGATCGTCCGGCAGCAGGTCCTGGAGCGCGGGGCCTTCCCCGTCCTGCCTGGCGTCCAGGCTTAGCCAGGAGCGCACTTTTTTCCAGCGCCACCAGGAACGGGCCTTGTTGGCCGCTATGCGCAGCAGCCAGGTCTTCAAAGAGCTTTCGCCGCGGAAATCCCCCAGGTGCCGCCAGGCTGCTATAAAGGTTTCCTGGGTTATGTCCTCGGCGGCCGTGGCGTCGCCGGTAAGGCGGAGGGCCACGGCGTAAACCAGTCTCTGGTGTTCGCCGACCAGCAGGGCGAAAGCGCCCTCCGGGTCCTCCCCGGCCTTGACCGGCCGGCTTTGTTTTTCTCTATCCGTCATTGTTTCCACATTAATGCAGACGCGCGCCGGGGCTTAAAGGTTTAGTCCCCAGCCGGTCCTTCAGGAGTTCTTGGTTCCCGGTTAATTCCCCTGCCCTTGTTCCGTTCATATTATATAAAAGCGGTCGGGGGTACGGGTCCTAAGGGCCTAGGCCCCGGGCCCGGGGGGGCCTACCTCCCTATAGGCATTAAAACAACCGCGGGGTGGGCACTTGGCCTCTTATGAAAAACGCTTGTTTCCGCTAAACTATTAGCAATGAACCAAACCTCTTCCAATTCCAAATCAAAATTCGCGGTAGTTTTTTTCTCGCTGGTCTGCGCCCTTAACGCGCCGGCCCGCTCGGCGGACTTCTCCACTTACTTCGACGGCGCGAACCAGGGCTCCATGGCCGAACTGGTCGGCGGCCTGCGCGCCGCCGGCACCCGCAATGAAGCCCCCAAGGCCCCCACGGCCGAACAGCCCCAGCCCAATACCGGCAATAACGAACTCCTCCATTTCTGGGAAGACCTCAAGAGCGACGTGTTCGACGACATCTGCAAAGACGTGGAGATCCCGATAGAAGCCGGCTTCGACATCGGCCAGATCGCCGGCGTGGAAGGCAAATTCAAGCGCTACATGAAGCAGTACCCGGACAACAAGATAGCCGTGATAGACGAAGTGGGCGTGAAACTGGACGCCGGACACACCTTTACCGACATCTTCAACGTCAACGGCAATTCCTTTAATATAGGCCTCTCCGGCGGCCTGGAAGGCAAGTCGGTGGTAGTGCGCAAGACCAACGAGGACAAGTACTGCAAGAACCTCCTGAAGCTGGCCGACCTGCGCAAAGTGAAGACCATCCTCCCCATTAACGAGAAGCGCATCAACGAGATGGGCGTCAACGAGATCTGGAAATTCCCCGCCCGCCTGCACATGGGCATCAGCGGCGGCCTGGGCTACCCGGTGCAGCCCTGGCTCACCATCGGCTTCTCGCTGGGCACCTCCAAGGAGATGAAGCCCTCCGTCACCCTCTTCAAGATGGACGCGGAGCACATCCGCCTGCGCATCCGCCTGGACCGCATCACCGTAAAGAGCGCGGGCGCTTCCGTGGGCACCTCCTTCGACGCGGGCATGATAGGCCTGCCCGAGGCCGAGAATTTCCTGATGAAAGAGATCGACAAGGCGCTGGTCAAGGAATTCAACAAGTACCTCGCGCTGAAATTCGGCCTCTCGACGAGCCGCGCCAAGGGCCAGAAGATCCTGCTGGAGTTCGTCATAGACGCCAAGAACCCCGCGCAGGTGGCCAAGCTGGTGGATTTCCTCAAGGGCGACCTGAGCATCATAAAGCGCCTGATAGAGATGGGCGTGCGCTTTAACGACTTCTCCTCGCTCGACGACACGGCTTCCGGCCAGGAAGCCCTTAACAGCGTGTCGCAGGTGGCCGCCGAGGGGCTGGGGCTCAACTCCACGTTCGCCGGCTCCAACCACTTCAACAGCAACTCCCACGCCTCCAACCTGGTGCTGCCCATCGTGCTGCACCGCGAGGCCAACGCCGGCCAGCGCTACGACCGCTACCAGGTCTCCGGCAGCGAGCAGGTGCTGCACGTGCACAACGCCTCCAAGAACACCTCGGTCAGCAACATCAACGTGCCCTTCATCGGCAAGATCTTCAAGCACAACACCAACCAGAACTTCTACGTGGTCAACTACGAGAACGGCCGCGGCGACATCTCCGAAGCCGCCGTGGTGTACCAGCGCTACGAGGGCTACATCAAGCACGACGAGAGCGACGCCCGCGGCATGGTAACCGACATGAACGAGATCCTCAAGTATGCCGGCACCCAGGGCAACGGGATCAACAGCCAGTTCATGATAGACGTGAATACCCTGTTCCCCAGGCTCGACCCGGCCAACTCCACCGAGGTGGACGAATGGGGCCAGCCGGTCCTGAACACCAAGAGCTACAAGTCCGCCCTGATGTCCTTCTCCCTGGTCTTCACCAAGGAAGCCGTGCGCGACATAGTGGCCGCCCCGGCCGTTACCATCATGAAGGCCGTGCTCAACGTGATGGAAGGCCTGGACCGCGAGATCCTGCAGAAAGTGCAGCATCTCTTCAAGATCGATACCGAGGGCAAAGTGGATTACGACTGGAAGGCCGCCCGCAAGCTGCTGGCCTCCTACCAGCGCGACGGCTCGGACTCTTTCGACCCGCTCTCCGTGGTCAACTCCTTCTGCACCAACGCCGCGCGGATAATCGCCGACATCGCCAGCGTGCGCGAAATCGGCGACCAGAAGGCCAAGGCCAAGCGCCTGTCCGAAGTGCTGGCCGGCAAGGGTAAGAGCCGCGTGGGCTACGAGAACATGATGCAGGTGATGATACAGCTGGTCAACGTGAAGGACATCTTCGCCAAGCTGGACCTCAAAACCGACAAGCGCATCAAGAACGAAGAGAACATAGCCAACTCCTACAACGTGTACAACGACAACCTGCAGGCCGGCTACAACTCGCAACTGGGCGCGGCCAACAGCCTGCGCGACCGCTTCTCGGACCCCTCCGTGCTGAGCGACTAAGCCTTCCCGAATAAATAAAAAGCCCCCGGCAAAACCGGGGGCTTTTTTTGTTTGAGGGGACGCTGATGACTATATGACTATTTGAAAGATACTCGTTCCGAATCAGCTCTCGGTGACGAAATAGTCATATAGTCATCAGCGTCCCCTGCCTTTATCTAATTTTGCCGTCCACGCCGAAGATGTAGGCCATCAGGGCGGCGCGCGCCCACATGCCGTTGCGCTCCTGCCGCCAGAACACCGCGCGGGGGTCTTCGTCCACGGAGACCTCAATCTCGTGGCGGCGCGGCAGGGGGTGCATGATCACGCAGGTCTTCTTGATGTCCTTCAAATGCTCCTGCCGGAAGTAGAAGGGGGAATAGTCCACGCCCTTGCTCTCGCCGGCCTTGTCGTGCTCGTCCTGGATGCGGGTCATGTAGATGGCGTCGGCGGTCTTCATGACGCCCTTGAAGTCCTCGGTCTCCTGGAACGGGATGTTGTGGCGCTTGAGGAACTCCAGGATGTCTGCCTCCATGCGGAACTCCTTGGGCGAGACGAAGGACAGGGAGATCTTCTTATAGTTCTTCATCAGGTAGGACAGCGAGCGCACCGTGCGGCCGCGCTTGAGGTCGCCAACCATGACGATGTGCTTGTTGTCTATGTCACCGTCAAAGCTGCGGTAGAGGGTGTAGACGTCCAGCAGCGCCTGCGTGGGGTGCTGGTCCTTGCCGGAGCCGCCGCTGATGATCGGCACCGGGCGGCCGGTGCGGTTCATCAGCCAGGCCGTCTTCTCCACGAAGCCGGGCGTCGGGTGGCGCATGATGATCAGGTCCACGTAGCTCGAGAAGGTGCGCACGGTGTCCTCGGGCGTCTCGCCCTTCACTTCGGAGGAGGTGGAACTGTCGCGGATCTCCGAGGTCTTGATGCCCAGGACATGGCAGGCGTTAAGGAAAGACATGAACGTGCGGGTGGAGGGCTGCGCGAAGTACAGCATCGCCCGCTTGTCGGAGAGCAGCCCCGAAATATAGTCGGAGCCGTCCTTATGCTGCGTCACCTCGCGCAGGCGGTCGGCGGTGCGGAACAGCAGCGTCAGCAGGTCGCGGTTGAGCTGCTGGGCGAACAGGCAGTCGTACAGGCGGCCGTCGTTGGAGAAGAAGGGGGTCTTTTCAGAGATGGGGCGGGGATAGAAATTCTCCCAGTCCGGCTGCACGCTGGTCATTTCCTGTGTTCTCTGCATGTGGTCTCCTTTTGTTCGTAGGCAAGCCGCCCGGGGCGGCTGGGCCAGCGGGCGGGTAACGGCGGGAGCGCCGGCTGGCGGACTAGAGTTTCTTTACTAAATCCAGGAGCTGCAGGCGGCGGCCGTGGCCGATCTTGACCTTGGCCACCACCGACCCGCTGCGGGCGTCCTTGCGCGGGTCGTTCTCGTTGAGAAAAAACTTTTCTATGCCGTAGACGGCGTTCATGCCGCCGAAGGTGAACTGCATGCTGGCGCCTGCCCAGCCCGGCTCCGCCGGCGGGTTTTTATCGCAGTCGACCGCCTCGTAGACCGGCACCTGGCCCGCCTCGGTATCGGCCATCTTGCCGCGGTGCTCCAGCTTTACGAACAGGAGGCCGAACTTGTCGTTGCGGGCGCACCTGCCGGCCGTGGGCCGGGAGATGTCGTAGGTCAGCGCCACATAGGTGCCGCTGATGAGGTCGCGCGGATCCACCGGCGCGGTCTCCAGATAGAACTCGGGCGAGTCAGCGCCGCGCGAAGACAGCAGGAAGCCGCCCCAGATCACGAAGAAGAGGAGCTGCAGGCCCAACACTATGCGCAGTTTGCTCATTTCTTCACCGACTCTATAAGGGCTTTCCGGCCCTTATTCACGAAATAGGCCAGGGCCCCGAAGGCCAGGCCGGTTATGATGAAAGCCACGCCGCTTTTCAGCAGGCCGCCGAAAATATCCACGAAGCGGGTGACGGCCGTGAGGGTGATGACGGCCACGCCGCGGTTTATAAGTTTTTCGTTGGCGTGCCTGGAGCCGCTCATAATGCAGCCGATCCCGAAAGCCGCCAGCAGCAAATTGGCTATCACGGCCAGGATCTTGGCAGAGGCTTCGCTGGTGTCGAACAGCAGGAAAGCGCCCAGCATGGAGGCCGCCAGCAGGCCCTTGCCCAGGTAATCTTCGGTTTTACCCTCCGGGAACAGGCGCTGTTTGCGCAGGAACACCGCCGCCAGCGCGCCGGCGAAGAGCAGCCAGGTGATGACGCCCCCGGCCGCGGTGTCGGACTGGGAGGAGCCGTAAGAGTCGTGCGAGCGGTAATGCCAGAAGAAAGTCATGGCGTAGACGGCGCCTGTCCAGGCTAGCAGCGGCAGGCCGGCTTTCTCTTCTTCCGGCTCGCGGCCGAAGGAGAGCCACAGCGCGGCCAGCGACATGCCGGCCAGCAGTATCAGGGCCGACGAGCGCACCTTGATGGCGGTATCGGCCACCAGCATCATGAAAACCCAGACTACGCCAGCCCCGAGGGGCATGCCGAGCTTCTTGCCGGGGTACAGGGCTATACCGGAGGCCAGCGCGGCCAGCGCCAGCGCCCAATGCCAGAGCGGCTGGCTGGCGGCGTTGTGGCGGGCCGCCAGCGAGAGCATATTGGCGGGGCCCAGGGTGCCCGAGTAAAGCACCACGAACAGGAGCAGGGAGCAGAGGTAGGCGGCCAGCGGGCGCTTGGAGAGCAGGGCCAGCGGCGCCGAGAGGGCGGCCCAGACCAGGTAAGGCTTAATTGGATCGCCGCTGAGGTTGAAAATCTGGGCGTACAGCCCTATGCCGAGTACCGGCATGAAGAACCAGAGGGTTTTCAGGGGGATGGCGGCCGCGGGTTTGTCGTCGAGCCGCAGGGAGGCCTCGGCCGCTCCGGCGAAGAGCAGCAGGAAGGCGCCCATCTTGGTCACGGCGCCTATCTTGTCCCAGTTGCTGGCCACCACCAGTATCAGGCCCAGCGCCACGAAAAGCCCCGCCGCCGCGCCTATCCAGTGCGCGGCCTTAAAAGAAGCGAACGCCCTTTCAGAGTAAGAGCGTTCCCAGATCTTGTCCGCTTGTTCGGGGGTGATAATGCCCGCCGCGGCGGCGCCGCGCAGGTCTGTCTGCAGTCTTTTGTGGTAAGACATTAATTTTTATCCCCGTTTAATTATATGAAATTAGGGCGCAGGGCATCTTGCGGCAGGTAAAACACGGGTTTGAGGGCCTGTTTATTATATTGTTGCCAGCCGGGCGCCTAATTAGTATAAAGTAGGGGTAACTGAAAGGGCTGTTTTTGGGGGAGCCTGGGCAGGGGATGTCATTTAGATTTATCCTACTTTCGGCCTTAGCGGCATTGGTGCTGGCGCAGGATGTTCATTGCGCCCGCGTCGTCGCGTGCAAGGGCGAGGCCGAATACAAAACGGCCGCCGCCGCGGACTGGAAGCGGCTGAAGGTTGAAGACGCCCCGCCGCTCGCTAACGGGGACGAGGTGCGCACCAAGCGCGCCGCCTCGGTGGAAATCCTGATGGAGACCGGCTCCCGGGTAAGGGTGGGCGCCTCCTCGGGGCTAAAGATCTCCGGCGAGAATACCTCGAAGATCTCCCTCGGCCTGGTTTTCGGCAAGCTCCGGGCCTGGGTGAAAAAGGGGTCCGGCAATTTCGAGGTGAAAACCGAGACGGCCGTCTGCGCCGTGCGCGGCACCGAGTTTGCGCTGGAAGTGGACCCCCAGACCTCCAACACGCAGGTGGACCTTTTCCGGGGCACGCTGGCTATACAGGATAATTTAGGCAACGAGATGACCCTGCAGGAGGGCAACCGGCTTTCCGTCACGCCGGAGGGCTTCGGCGCGCAGCAGCAGATCTCCCAGGCGCTGGAAAACGAGCAGAGCTCCAACAAGGCCGCGCTGTCCAAAGAAGTAGGGCTGGCCATGTCGAAAGAGGCGGTCTTGAGCGCCGCGGCCGAGGAGATAAAGCTGGCCGAATACCAGCAGGGCAAAGCCCTGGTGGACGTGTTCGGCAACCGCGTGCAGCTGGAAGAATACGTGATGCGCCCCGCGCCCGACCAGTTTAAGCTGGTGGTGCTCAACAAGCGCGAAAGCCGGCTGGATTACTTTTTCTACAAGGGAACTTTCAACACAACGCTGCCTGGGGACCTGAGCGCGGCGCTGCGGCAGCTGGGCGGGGCGGAGAGCGCCCCGACGTGGTACCTGACCTCTTACCAGACCGGCCGCTCCAACACCTCCGATTCCGTGGAGGAGAACGCCTCAGGCGGGCATCCCGTGGACGTCAACGCCAACGCCGACCCGGCCGACGACGTGGCCTCCTATTTCGACTCCGCCACGGACAGGTTCGTCGGGGTCTCGGGGACTTACTATAAAACCCTCTTCGACAACTATTCCATAAAATATAACGGGACCCAGACCTACGCCTGGGCGCCGGTCGCGCCGAACGTGCAGACTTACCTGGCCGCGGACATTACCACCTCCATCCTGGGCGGCAGCGCCAACTACAATATAGATTCCAGCTTCCCGGACGGCACCTACCTGCATAACCGCATCCGTGAAACCTACGGCGTAGGCGACGATTACACGCAGTACGACAACTATGTCATGGACAATGACGGCCAGGTGGCGAACGTCACCGATTTCGCCGGCGTGACCACCGGGCCCCAGTATAAGGAAGCCCTGCTGAACTGGAATTTCCAGCAGGTCATCACCTCCAGCTTCTTCGGGGACCGCAAGATAGACCTGGTGGTGGAGCCTAAGATCCTGATACAGTCGGGGCTTGTGCAATGAACAAACACCTCCCCCGCCTGCTGACAGCGCTCTGCCTCCTGGCGGCGCCCTGCGCGCACGCCGCCGCTCCGCTGAACTGGACCGGCCTGGGCAGCACCGGCAACGCCTCCGAGCCCGAGAACTGGAGCGCCGGCCGGCTCCCCGGCGTCAAAGACAGCGTGGTCTTCGGGCCGCGCTCTTCGCGCGACTGCTATTGGGATATCGACGCCACCGTGGCCGCTTTTACGGTGACCGAAAAATTCCACGGCGACATCCGCTTCGGGGCCCCGCTTACAGTTACCGGCGACATGACCGTGCGGGGGGGCATGCTGTACCTCCGGACGGCTACGCTCACCGTTGGTCGCCGGCTATCCGTTGTCCGCAAGGGCCTGTTCGAAATGGCCAACGGCACTCTGAAGGTGGGCCGTCAGGGCATTTTGGTGGATAAGGGCGGCACCTTCTTCTCCCGCGGCGACGCAAAGGCCAGCATCGGTCCGGCTAAACCGGGCGAGTATTACGGCTTTACGGTGAAGCGCGGCAGCCTGGTGCTCTCCAACCCGGCCGGCACCGAGGTGGGCGGTTCCAGCGGCCTGGCGGTAGGCTCAGGAGCCAGGGTGAAGCGGGCGGATTTCGTGGAGATAAAAGATTTGAAGCCCGGCGCGACCGCTCTTAAAGTGTCAGGCTCCGCCGGCCGCGGCCTGCGGCCTAACAGCTGGACCTTCGACGAGACCGTCAAAAACAAGATCTCGGCCAGGAGCAGGAAACAAAAGGCGCAGGCGCTGGCCGCCATGAGCGTACCCAGGCCTGAGCTGACTCCGGTCGAGGCCCCCGTTTTGGTTTCCTCGGCGGCCGCGCCGGCCGAAATTGCTGCGGCCGTGCCCGAAGAGCCGCAAGGCGAACCCTTTGCCGGCCTGGACGAGTATGAGGCGGCCAGCGCGAAATCCAAATTACAGCCTTACCTGGCCGTGCGGTTCAGCGGCGGGCAGCATTTCTTCGCCGGGCAGGAGGGCGATTTGGCCGGCAACTTAAACGTGCTGGCCTCCATGGCGATCAAGCACGAAAAGCTCGGGCCGAAACTGACCCTGGTGCCGGTGCTTTCTTCACAATACCAGGGCACCAAACAGGTGACCGACCTGGTGGGCGGGGGCACGCTGTTCCAGGAGAAGATGTCCCATTCCGTGGCCGTCCGCTCGGTCTACCAGCTGACGCCCAAGTGGAAGCTGAAGCCCTCGCTGGGCTACAAGTGGGAGTTCCTTAAAGAGACCCGCGACGAGTCCTGGGGAGAGGGCCTTTTCGACTACCACCGCCCCGGCTTCTCGCTCGAGGGTGAATACGCCTACCGGGACCCGTTCTCCTTCACTATCGGATATGATTTCTATAAGATAGGGTTCGTGAATTTCGTTTCGCTGGAGTCTATCATACAGGATTCCAGTGGCAATTCCATGGCCCGCGAGCTGGCCGGAGCGGCGGTGCTGGATTCCTATAACCACGCTTTTTCCTTCGGCGGTACGGCCGAGGGCGCCTGGCGCACCTACGCCGAGGGCAACCTGACCACCACCCTGCGCTTCTTCCCCGACCAGCACGTGGTGGGCGGTACCGGCGATTACAGGAATTCCACCCGCCGCGACCTGTCCACCCAGTTCTCCCTGGCCTGGCGAATGCCGCGCCAGCTCGCGCCCGGCTGGAAAGCCGTGGGCGGACTGCGGGCGGCGGCGGGCTACAATGCCTCCAACCAGAACAGCTACGACGCCCAGCGGCTGAAATTCCTGAAGAACTATTATGATTCCGTTTCCGTCAGGGCCGGGGTGGACCTCAGCCTCTCCCGCGCCATGGCGCCCAGGTACGGGGACAAGGAAGGCCGCACCCTGGACCTCAGCCTGTCGGCCACCGTGGGGCGCATAGGCTACAGCGGCAGGCAGGCGCAGGCTGAGTCGGGGCTGTACCTCGGCGACAAGATCTACCAGAACGAGCAGATGCTTAGCGTGGGGGTCAGCTATCCCATCGCCCCGCATTTCGTCTGGACCTCGCAGTTCGGTTTCGGCAGGCAGACCTCCAACCAGAGGTTCGAGAAGCTCTACAGGTACAATTTCACCACGACCAATTACCGGATTGGTTTTGGTTACGAGTATTGAGTTTGCCCGGCGTCGTTGAAGGAAGCAACCGTTTTTAATTGTTCGGCCGCTATTTTAAGGAGACCGTTATGAGTCAGCTATTGAAGAATTTTAAAACTGTATTTTTCTTGCTCCTGCTGTGTTGCCCGACAGGCTACGCGCAGGTGGCGCCGCCGCAGACCGTAAACTTCCAGGGGCGGCTTACCGACCTGTCCGATAACCCGCTGAACGGGTCCTTCGACATAACCTTCACGCTGTACAACGCGGCCAGCGGCGGTGTAGCCCTCTGGACCGAAACCCAGACCGGAGTGGTTGTGGACAACGGCTCGGTTGAAACGCTGCTGGGCTCCGTCACGCCCATTCCCTATTCTGCGGCCATGTCGGCGGCGGCCTACCTGCAGATACAGGTGGGAGCCGAGCTGCTCAGCCCGCGCCAGCCTTTCGCTTCCGTGCTTTATTCCATGAACTCGGCCCAGTTGTCCGGCCGGACTTACGACATGTTTATGGACCTGTCCAGCTCACAATCCGTCTCCGGAACTAAGACCTTCGGCACCATCATCGCCACCAACAGCATTACCGCGGCCAGGTTCTACGGCAACGGTTCTAACCTTACCGGCATAATAGGCGACAGCCTGGGCAACCACACGGCCATCGCCCCGCTCGACATGTCCGGCCAGGACATAATCGCCGCCGGCAATGTCACGGCGGCTAAGTACTACGGCGACGGCGGGAACCTCTCCGGCATCTCCGGAGACAACCTGGGCAGTCACATGGCCAGCACGGCCCTGGACATGGCCAATTTCCCGGTAAACAATGTCAGCACCCTCACGGTTAACAACACCGTGATGGCGGCTAATTTCTACGGCGACGGCTCCATGCTGACAGGCGTGCGCGGCGACGATCTGGGCAGCCACACGGCCACCCAGCCTCTGAACATGTCCAGCCTGCCGGTGAACAATGTCAGCACGCTGACCGTAGTTAACAGCGTCTCGGCGGCGAAGTACTATGGCGACGGCTCCAACCTCACCGGCATAGCCGGGGACAATCTGGGTAGCCACACGGCTACGATGGCGCTGAACATGGCCGGTTATCCCATCAGCAACGCCGTCAGCCTGACGGTGTCTAGCACTGTCAGCGCGGCCAAGTATTACGGCGACGGCTCGAGCCTAACCGGCATAGCCGGCGACAACCTTGGCAATCATACCGCCTCGGCCGACCTGAATATGTCCGGCCGCAGCATTGTCAGCGCCGGTACGGTGACGGCCAACAATTTTGTAGGTGACGGCTCCGGACTCACCGGCATAACCGGTGACAACCTGGGCAGCCACACGGCTACGATGGCGCTGAATATGAGCGGCTACCCTATCAGCAATGCCGCCACCCTGAACGTGTCGAGCGCCGTGACCGCCGCCAAATATTATGGCGACGGCTCCAACCTGACCGGTATAGCCGGCGACAATCTGGGCAACCACACGGCTACGATGGCGCTGAACATGGCTGGTTACCCCATCAGCAACGCCGTCAGCCTGTCGGTGTCTAGCACGGTCAGCGCGGCCAAGTATTACGGCGACGGTTCCAGCCTTACCGGCATAGCTGGCGACAACCTTGGCAATCATACCGCCTCCGCCGACCTGAACATGTCCGGCCGCAGCATTGTCAGCGCCGGTACGGTGACGGCCAACAATTTTGTAGGCGACGGCTCAGGCCTTACCGGCATAACCGGTGACAACCTGGGCAGCCACACGGCGACCATGGCGCTGAACATGGCCGGTTATCCCATCAGCAACGCCGTTAGCCTGACCGTGTCGAGCAATGTCACCGCCGCTAAATATTTCGGCGATGGCTCCGGCCTCACCGGCATAGCCGGCGACAACCTGGGCAGCCACACCGCCACGTATCAACTTAACATGGGGGGTTATTCGATTATATCCTCGAGTGATATTACTGCGGCTCGCTATAAAATCAATGGTATTACGGTATTGCAGGGCATAGCTGCCAGTAATACGGTTTTTGTCGGATTCGGTGCCGGAGCGGTTAATTCCGGCGGATTTAACACTTTTGTCGGGTCGGGATCCGGTTCGAATAATACCACTGGCCAAGGTAACACATTTATTGGCTCAAATGCTGGGCAGAATAATATTGGAGGAATGTTTAATACGGCTGTGGGGGAAAATGCGGCAGCGCTGGGAGAGAGTATTGCTCGAAATACAGTTGTGGGAGTCACTGCAGGCTTTCGGAATCTAACTGGAGCTGACAATACTTATGTCGGAAACAATGCCGGATATAACTCTCCTCATGGCTCGGCTAATTCCGTATTTGGTTCCTATGCTGCGGTAGGTGTAGATACTTATTCTTTTTCCAGTTCCACGGTCATGGGCTATAAGTCCGGTTATGCATTGACAACCGGCAGTGACAATGTGCTGTTTGGCTTTCAGGCAGGGGATAGCTTAACAACAGGATCTAGGAATATCATAATCGGCTACGACCAGGACGCGACCGCTCCGACTATTTCCGACGAGCTGAACATTGGCGGGCTTATCTGGGGCCGGTTGCTGCAGGGCCGCATCGCCATAGGCTTCCCCAACACCCTGCCGCAGGCCGCGCTGGACGTGCGGACGGCCGCCTCCGATCCTTTATCGCAGGTCTGGCGCAACGACTCGGGCGCAGTGGTCGCCACCATGAGCGCTACTGGCACGTTATACGCCTCCGGCTTCTACGGCGACGGCTCCAGTCTTACCGGCATAGCCGGCGACAACCTTGGCAATCACACGGCCTCCGCCGACCTGAACATGTCCGGCCGCAGCATTGTCAGCGTTGGTACCGTTACGGCCAATAACTTCGTGGGCGACGGCTCCGGGCTTTCCAATCTGAACGCCCTCGCCAAGACCGGCGGTACCCTGACCGGCGCTCTGAACTTCAGCGGCGCGGTGCCCGATATCACCTCTCTCGCCGACGAGCATATCACCATCATGCCCGCCGGCGCCGGCAATGTCGGCATCGGCGACGGGAACCCCGCGGCCAAACTGTCGGTCAGCGGCGATATCCGGGCTATCGGTAATTTAACGGTAGGCACTGGCGGCCCCGCCACCTTCAGCGTGGGCGCCGGCTCCGGCGAGAGCTTTCTTATAGCCCCGGACAATCAAACCCTTACTATTAAAGGCACCCGTGAAGCCGGCCTGGGCAACGCGCTCCAGGTGCAGACTTTTAACGCCGTAAAGGGCGCTTTCCTGGACAGGTTCACCGTGACCGGCGCCACCGACACCGCCAATATCGCAATGCTCAACTCCAACGTAGGCATCGGGACCAATAATCCCGGGAACCAGTTCGTCCTGGCGCACGGCACCGGGGTTATGAATAAGGTTTTCCTCGACGGTACCATTGACGACGGCAGCGGCGTCATCAAACGGGTGGTTTCGCTCTCCAACACCGACGGTTCCAACTACGGCGGCTACCTGGCTTTGGGCAACAGGTACAGCCCCCTCACCGGTCCGGCTGACGGCGCCACGGTGCTGCTGTCCGGCGCGCCGAACCAGAACAGCTACATCAGCGTCGGCAACGTGGGGATCGGTACTACTACCCCGGGCGCTAAGTTGGACATCTCCGGCAGCGTCAAGATTGTAGACGGCACGCAGGGCGCGGGCAAGGTGCTGACCTCCGATTCCGCTGGCCTGGCCTCCTGGCAGGCGGTCTCCGGAGACAACCTGGGCGACCACATGGCCACGCAGGCCCTGAACATGTCCAATTTCCCCGTCAGTAATCTCTCTACCATCACCATCACAGGCGGCGGGCTGTTCGTTATTAACGGCACGGCGGCCGACAGCAACGGACTTTACATCGACCAGATGGGTGCGCTTCAGACGCGCGGCTTCGGCAACGGCACTTATATGCCTGACGCTCGCGGTGTCGGCTCGGTGGACCTGCAGACACGGCGCGTGCTGGGTATGGATAACGTGGCGGCCGGCAATTATTCCACCATCGCCGGCGGCGAGAGCAACAAGGTGCTGGCCGCGGCTGACCACGCCTTCATCGGCGCGGGCGACCGCAACGCCGTAACTGCCGGGCAGAACGGCGTGGTTTCGGGCGGCTACCTCAATACGCTTGGCGGCTCGCACGGCTTTATCGGCGGCGGTTATGGCAACACTGCCGGCGGCGGGGCCTACGCGCTGGTCACCGGCGGCAAGGACAATGTGGCGGCCTCGCAGTACAGCGCCGTGCACGGCGGTTACTACAACCGCGTCAACGACATCTTCTCCGAGGGCTCCATGGTTCCCGGCGGCGCCAATCTGACCGTCACCAACTCCAGATACGCCCTGGCGGCCGGCTACTGGGCCGCCATAAGCTACGCCGACGGCAGTTTTACCTGGAACGACTACCACAACACCGGGGGTAACTCCGAACTGGTGAATAATGTGCCGCAGCGTACCCTGTTCAAGAACCGCGGCGGCTTCATGGTGACCGGGTCCACCAATACCGCGCTGGGCGCTACGGTCAACCGCGGCGTGTTCATAACCGGCGACGGGCTTGTCGGCATCTCCACCGGCTCTCCCTCTGCCGCGCTCGACGTGGTTTCTACCGGCACCGCCTCGAACGTATACGCGCAGAAGTGGCGCAACGCCTCCGGGGGAGTGGTGGCCCAGATGGATTCCACCGGCCTGCTCGGCGTCAGTTCCCTTTCCGTGGAAGGCGGCACGTTCTGGGCGCAGCAAACTAATATTAGCACGCTGACGGTCACGAATGCGGTGACCGCCGCCAAATTCTACGGTGACGGCTCCGGCCTTACCGGCGTGGGCGGGGCCGACAACCTGGGCAACCACACGGGCACGATGGCGCTGCAGATGGGGGTTTACGGCGTGAATACATCCAGCCACGTGAACGCCGGCGCCTACCAGATAAGCGGCACCAAGGTGCTGGCGGTGCTGCCTGGTATCGAAAGCCTTGCTGTCGGCCTCGGCGCAGGCCAGGTAGATACCGGCAACAACAACATGTTCGCGGGTTACCGCGCCGGCTATTCCAACACGAATGGCTTCTCCAACACCTTCCTGGGGCATCAGAGCGGCTATTCCACCACGAGCGGCTACAACAACACTTACGTGGGGCAGAACGCCGGCTATTTCAGCACGACCGGGATCATGAACTCGATGTTGGGCGCCGCCGCCGGCTATTCCAACACGACCGGCTCCAACAACACCTTCATGGGCGACTATGCGGGCACTAACAACCAGACCGGCTCGGCCAACGCCCTCTTCGGCTTCGGCGCGGGCGGCTACGGCGCCGCCGCGGCTAATTCTTTCTCCAGTTCCACCGTCGTGGGATACAAGGCCGGGCATATGCTCGGCAACGGTTCCGCCGACAATGTCCTGGTGGGCTTCCAGGCGGGGGATTCTCTGACCACTGGCAGCCGGAACATAATTATCGGCTACAACCAGGACGCCACCGCGCCGACCATCTCCAATGAGCTTAATATCGGCGGCATAATCTGGGGCAACCTTCAGACCGGGGCTGTCGGCCTGGGCCTGACGACCACCCTGCCGCAGGCGGCGCTGGATGTGAAATCTACCGGCACCGCGGCCGACCAAATGGCCCAGGTCTGGCGCAACTCGGGCGGGACAATAGTGTCTTCCGTTTCCGCCACCGGTGTGCTTATGGCGGACAAGTTTGTGAGCGCTATGGGCGGCAGCACCGGGCAAACCTCGCCCATTGGCCTTGCCGGAGTGAACCTTAACACTCAGGCGACTACTGGTACCACCGAGGAAACGCTGCTGTCTTATACTTTGCCGGCCAACAGTCTGAACGCTAACAGTAAAGGCGTCAGGATAAAGGCTTGGGGAACCGCCGTTTCAAATTCCATGACGAAAGTGCTAAGGCTGCGGTTCGGCGGCCTGGGCGGAACTGTAGTCGCAAGCCATACCTCTATGAATGAAAGCGGCTGGATGCTTGAAGCCGTGATTTTCAGGACCGGCGCTAATACACAGAAAGGATTCGGTTCGTCATTGCCCCAGGAAATAATGACGGCGGCTCCCGCACAGACCGATACCGCTGCGATAGATGTCGCGCTTACCGGGGAAACTTCTATAACTTTAGGGGAAGTGTCCGCTGAGGGACTGATGGTGGAGTTCATTAATTAATAGCGAATTTGTAATTCAGGTAGTGAAGTCGGAAAGCAGTTGTAGTTAAATGCTGGAAATATGCGTTCCATAGGCGGTAAATTATTTGCGCGTCTGGTGCCGGCCCTTTTTGTCGGGGGCTTGGCATTGGGGAGCGTTTTTGCCGCCGAATTGACCGGGACCACCAAGAAGATACAGCGCAATAAGAGCGCGGCCGCGGGTAAGACTTCGGCCGGAGCGACCAAGAAGGTTAACGCCACTATTGGGAGCGGCTCCAGGGTTGTGTCGTCCGGCACGACCAAGAAGATCAGGAAGGGTTACCAGAAGGTCAGGTATTACCCGGCCGCTATAACGGGCCTGGCCGGCCAGGCCGGCAGCCGCTACGGCGAAACTTACCTGGTCTGGACCGCGCCCGGCGCAGAAGGCCAGCGCGGCCGCGCGGCCAAGTACAGGATAGCCTACTCTACCGCCGGCCCCATAAACACCGAGGCCGGCTTTGACACGGCCAAGGCTTATCTCCAGACCTTCGTTCCGCTGGCCTCCGGCGCTCTCGAGAGCCGCCTGCTGACCAATCTGCCGCAGGGCGTCACCGTCTACTTCGCGGTAAAAGCCGTGGAGCCGGGCGGCAATAGCGGCCGGGTTTCCAACTCCGCTTCAGCTTATGTGCTCGAGTCCGCCGGCATCTCGGGGAACATTTCCTATTCCGGCACGCAGGCCGGCAAGTTTATGGTCGCCGTCTTCGATTCCACCCAGATCTTCTCCGGGGCGAATTTGCTGGCTTCGGCGCAGCTGCCCCAACCGGGCAATTACGGCTTCAACGGCATACAGCCCAACACTACTTTCTACGCCGCCGGTTTCGTGGACGTGAACCAGAGCCTGCGGCCAGAGAGCGGCGAGGATTACGGCTTCTACGGCGGGGCAGCGCCCGTAGCGCTGACGCTCGGCTCGGGCGAAGCCCCGAAGGGCATAGACTTCGAGATCCTCGTGGCTTCCACCGCCCACCTGGGCACCGTGAGCGGCGTCACCTCCTATTCCGGCGCGCAGGCCGGCGCTCTGCGCCTGGAGCTGTTCAACAATTCCTCCTTCACCGGCCTGCCGGTGGCGGCTGTCTCCACCGCGGCTTCGGGCGCCTATTCGTTCCGGGTGCCGGGCGACGTGGCTTATTATGTCCGCGCCTTCATAGACGGCGACGCCGACCAGGCCTACGACGCCGGCGAGGCCTACGGCTTCTACGCCCCTAATAACCAGGGCGCGGAATCCGTCTTCGTGCCTAAACTGGGCACGGCTTCCGGCGTGAACATAGCCGCCTACGACCCCGGCTGCTCGGCCGCCGGCTGCTCCGGCCTTGGCACTGCCCTGGCCTCGGCGGCTTCGGTCACGGCCGGCAGCCAGGCCAGCTTCAATATCAGGGTAAACCTCGGCGCAGGCGGCCTGCAGTCAGGCGGCTCGGCCGCCATCGGCGTGCCGGCCGGCTGGGGCACGCTGCAGAACACCTGCCCCGCCTGCGCCGGCTACGCCACGCTGACCGTGCTCACCGGCGGGGCGGCCTCCGTGTCACTCGACGGCGATCCCTCCACGCCCGCCGCCGACCCGCTGACCGGCCAGTACTCCGCGGTGGCCAGGGTCCTCTCCGGAGCCCTGAGCACCGGCGACACCGTGCAGTTCAACCTTTCCAATATACAGGCGCCCTGCCAGGCCCGGGTCAGCACCTTCACCGTGGCCACGGCGCAGAATCCCTCCGTAGCCGCGCTGTCGCTGGCGGCCGGCTCGCCGGCCGTGGCCGTGCTGCCCGGCGGGGCCGTGACGCTGACCTTCTCGCAGACCAGCCTGACGCTGACGCAGTACACCACCTCGCAGGCCCTGCTGCTCTCGGGCCGCGATCTCTGCGGCGCCGCCGCGCCGGTCTCCGTGGCTACCGAGGCCGCCGTCTCCGGCAGGGTCTACAGCTTCGCCACCGGCCAGTTCGCGGCCGATCCGGCGCTGAAGCTCTCCACCGCCGCCGGCGACGGCTTCGCCACGCCGCGGACGCTGGTCTTCTCGGCGGGCCAGTCTTCGGCCGCGCTGTACGCCCTGGCCTCCTCCACCGGCTCCAAGAGCATAGAGGCCGAGTATGCCCTCGACGGCACGGTGCGCCGCGCCTACTGCAGCGTCAATGTGCTGCAGGGCAACCCGTTCTCCGGGGTGGCCGTGTCCAGCGGGGCCTTCTATTCCGGCCGCTCGTCCATGACCATCACGCCCGATGGCGACGGCGCGGGCGACCTGGCCTTCGTCAGCTTCTCGCTGGCCGACCCCTCTCTCTCCTGGACCGTGCAGGTCTCCTCGCGGCAGTATGAGTTCGACGGGGCCGTGGTCTGGCAGGCGCAGGGCTACGGCAGCGCGCAGCCCGGCCGCGTGGCGTGGGACGGCAGGTTCAACCTGGGCTCCGACGCGGGCCGCACCGTGCGCCCCGGCACCTATTATGTCCGCGTCGCCGCCGGCGGCGTCAACGACGACAGCCTGGCGGTGAACGTGGTGGTCAACCAGCTTTCCGGCCAGGTCACTGACCCGGGCATCACCCCGGCCGTGCCGGTGGCCGAGGTGAAAGTGCAGCTCTTCGGCCCGGTGCAGGCGCAGGCCTATACGGACTCTTCCGGCCGCTACCTCTTCTCGGGCCTGTCGGTGGGCACCTATACCGTCACTCTGGCCAAGAACCAGTACGTCGCCGCCTCGTCGCGCACCGTGGTGGCCGGCACCTCTACCGTGCTCAACCTGCCGCTCTCACGCGCGCCGGTGCTGGAGATCATCCCCGCCCTGCAGGCCGGCGCCACGCAGGCCTACGAGCAGTGGGGCACGCTGTCTGTGTATACCACCAGCTGGGCGCTCAACTATACCCAGCCGCTGCGCCTGCCTGCGGGCACCACCACCTTCGACGACGGCGGGCAGTGGGACGTCTCGATGCAGCAGTTCGTCACGCGCAGCCGTTTCCGCTTCGAAGTGATGGCCGGCACCTACACGGCCGCCGCGCAGCTGGCGGGCTGCTTCCCCGTGTCCACCTCGGTCTACGTCGGCCCGGCCGGCCTGTCGCTGGCGCTGCCGCAGCTTACCCGGCGCGTCAACCTGGCCGGCTCGGTCTCGCTGTCCACGCTGACCAACCCGCTGCCGAACCCCGCCGGGCTCACCGTGTCCGTAGTGGCCGTATCCAGCGGCCTGGCCAAAGGCTCGGCGCTGGTGGCCCTGCCCGCCGGCGTCAATAACGGCTCTTATCTCCTCACCGGCCTCGAGCCCGGCGCCTACACGCTGCGCGCCTCGGCGCCCGGCTTCGAATCCGTCTCTACGGGCCCCGTAGCAGTGGGCGCGCTGGATCTGTCCGGCCTCAACTTCCCGGCCTTCAGCGAGGGCGGCGTACTCTCCGGAGTTGTTACCGTGACCGGCGACACCTCGGCCTTCCCGCCGCTGGCCGGCTCTACCTCTTCCCTCGCGGTGGGCATCACCGCCTGGTCGCAGCAGACCGCGGCGCAGGGCCGCGCCGTGGTGAGCATCTCCTCCTCGGCCTCGGGCGGCTCGGCCGCCTATGTCATTACCGGCCTCAGGCCAGGGGCCACCTACCAGGTCTTCGCCGACCTCTCTTTCAACGCCGACGCCGCCTTCCAGAGCCCAGGCGGCTTCCCCAAGAGAGTGTTCCTCTCCACGCAGACCCAGGCCGCGGCGCTGAACTTCTCTTTCGAAAAAGCCAGCGGCGCTGTGGCCGGCCTGCTGCGCCTGCCCAACCCCGCCGACGAGATAGGCGCGCCGGCGCCCGATTTCGCTCTGGCCGCGCTGAAGTGGCGCATCACCAGGTCCGACGACCCGCTGCGCGTGGGGCGGTATTACGAAGTCGCCTCTTCCACGGAGCTGCCCGAATTCCTCTGCGCCGGTGTCACGCCTTCCACCGGTACGGCCCCCGGCTGCGCGCCCGGCGTCTCCAGCGCCACCTTCAGGCTGTCCGGCCTCAGGACCGAAACGTTGGAGCTGTCCCTGTCCTACGGGCCCACCGGCATGGCCAGGACCGTTACCGTCTCCGCGGTGAACGGCTCTACCGCCGCCGCCACTCTCGACGCCCGCGGCGACACCTACTCCATCTCCGGCCGCATCATCAACCAGGTCTCGGACCCGCTGTTCAACACCAACGCGCTGATAGCGCAGAACGCGCCTTTCGACGCGCCGGCGGGCTACCCGGCGGGGATCTCCTCTTCGACCGCCAGGGTGGAGGCCATCAGGCGCGACTTCGGCGAGCTGCTCACGCGGGTCTCCTCCGTCACCTTCGAGGCGGCCAAGACCCGGGTGGGCTTCCTGGACGCCGCCGGCAACTACGCGGTGACCGGCATACAGAACGGCCTCTACCTGGTGCGCACCCTGCCGCTTAAGGCCTGCGCCACCTGCCAGGCGCTGGTGCCTTCCAAGGAGCAGCTGGTCTCCGTCTCCAACGCCGGCCGCACCGGCGTGGACTTCACCCTGTCCGACGGTTTCTCCGTCTCCGGCAGCGCGGCGCTGGACCAGGGCCTCTCCGACGCCCGGGCTCTGCGCCTCTCGCTCAAGAACCGGCGCGGCGAGCTGGTGCAGCAGCAGGACCTGCTGCTCGGCAATCCCGGCGCCGGCATAGCCGCGGCCTCGGCGGACTTCCGGTTCGAGCGGGTGCCGCTGGGCGGCTTCTATACCCTTGAGGCGGCCGACCTCGGCTCGCCGGTGAAGTACGTGGCTCAACCGGTCTCCTTCCCCGACCGCATCACCTCCCCCGACGGCCTGCAGGGTGAGGCGGCCGGCCTTAGCGTGCTCTTCAAGCGCGCCGGCGTGATAACCGGCCGGCTGCGCGACGCCAATTCCGGCGCGCTCATAGCCGAGGACAACGCCGCGCTGCTGGCACCCAATTTCAGGATCTACGCCGTGGCCAACCCGTGGGTGGAGGGCGGCTACGTGGTGGCCCGCTCCAGCGCGGGAGGCCGGCCCATAGAGGCCGACGGCACCTTCCGCCTGGAGCCCATCATCCCCGGCGTGCCCTACGACGTGCACCTGGAGCAGGAGGCCTGGGACATGGCCTACCTGAACGCCGGCAGCCAGAACTACGCCCCGGCGGTGTCGGCGCAGATCACCCTGGCGCAGGGCGAGGTGAAGGACGTCGGCATCACCGACCTGAACCAGGGCCAGTCCATCACCGGCACGGTCACCGGGCCCTCGGGCCAGCCGCTGCCCAATATCTCCATGACCGCGGTGCCGGCCCTGGTGCAGACCCCGACCGAGGTCTTCACCCAGACCGCCGCCGACGGCACCTACACTTTGTGGGTCTCTACCTTCATCTCGCGCTACTTCGACCTGACGGCCGGCGTGCGCGCCGACAACCTGCAAGAAGAGGAGGGGGGCGTGCTTTACGCCCGCAAGACCCTGCGCGTGGACCTGCAGCGCACCTCCTCGGCCGACTTCACGCTGGAGCCGCTGCTGGGCAAGGTGACCGGCCAGGTGCTCACCGGCGACGGCGGCGCGTTCTCGTATCCTTCCGGCGACCAGAAGGGTTACCCCGCCGCGGCAATCTTCCTGCAGCCCCAGGGCGTGGTGCCCGAGATCAACCCGCTAGGCGACATCGCGGCCAAGACCGACACGGACGGCCGCTTCGAGATCCCCGGCCTCTCCACCGGCACCTACGACCTTAAGGCCGTGAGCCTGGGGTACATCGCCTATTCCTCCTCCATAACGGTGACAACCGGCACGATCTCCGCCGGGACCATAACGCTGCCCCGCGGCGCCTCGGTGACCGGCTCCATCCGCAAGGCCGACCCGCTCTCGCCCACCGGCTACTCCTGCCCCAACGAGCAGGAGGTCAGCGGCGCGGCGGCGGCCGACGACGCCTTCACCCAGTTCCTGCCGGGCACCGTGGAAAAGGACGCGCTCACCTACGCCATGTGCTCCTACGAGATCTCAGGCTTCAGGCCCGGCTACGATTACCAGATAGCGCTGCTGGGCGCTACCGACGACGACGCGGTGTTCCCCTACGAGGGCGCCGTCTCCTTCGACGCGCTGGAGTCCACGGCCACCCGGACGGTCAACCTGACCTACCGCGTGCCCGTGCCCGAATGCCAGCCTACCTTCCGCTTCCTCGGCAACGACCAGGTGAAGCTGACCTTCCGCTGCAACAAGGCGCTCAGGAACGAGACCGGCCTGGACAATGACCTGAACTATATCCTGCAGCTGGCTACCTACACCTCCGCCGGCGTACCTCTCACCGGGACCGACGGGGACGGGCAGTTCCTCGGCAGCGACAAGAACCTGCTGCAGGGCCGCAAGAGCCTGACGGCCGTCTACAGGCCGGCTCCCGGCGAAGAGCGGTTCAGCGTGCGGCTGCGCGCCTACACCGCGGCGCTCAACCCCAATACCGGCGCGAACTACGAGCTGGACCAGGTCTACGACTTCTTCACGGCGGTGGACGCCTCCAAGTCCAAGAAGTTCAACAATATCACCGGCGGCACGCTGGACATGGAGTCCGAAGAGGACGACGAGAACATAGAGAACACCAGCGTCGGCATTGTGCCCGGCACCTTCGTGCTGGACGGCGAGACGGACCCGCAGCCCGGCACCTCGGTGGACGTGGGCATGAACAAGGGCCGGACCAAAGAACAGGCCGCCGCTCAGGCCCTGTCCCTGCGCGTCTCGGCTTCGGACGCGCGGCGCGTAAGGACGCCCGCCGCCTTCCCGCCGCGCATGGCGGCCGCCGTGCTGGCCCTGCAGGCCGGGCGCGTGGAAGGCTTCACGCCGCAGGCCGCGGGCCAGGCGGTGGCCACGCCTTTCAGCGCCTTCTACGACATCTTCCTGCCCGCCGGCATCAAGCGCGAGCTCAAGAACAAGGCGCGGCTGACGCTCACTTACGACGCGTCGCTGTCCACCTCGGCGTCGCTCACCAACCTTAACATCTGGTATTTCAACACCGCCACGCAGCGCTTTGAGCTGGAGAACGACGGGCGGCAGATAGACACCGCCAATAACACGGTCTCGTCGCTGGTGGACCACTTCTCCATCTTCGTCGTGCTGGCTTCCACGCCCATCTACTCTTCCACCAGCCCGTACGCCGGGGGAGAGCTGGAGGCCTTCAACTTCCCCAACCCCTTCAACCTGGAGACCAAGACCAAGTCCCTGAACCTAAACGCCGGCGGCGGCAGCTACTCTTCGGGCGCCGTGCAGGTGACCACGCGCGGCACCATAATCCGCGTGGGCGTGCCCAGGGCCGTGGCCGGGCAGGGCAAGATAAAGATCTACAACCTGGCCGGCGAGCTGGTGCGGGAATACGACTGCGGCTACCTCGACGGCGCGGCAGGCACCTCCGGGGCGGGCACCTACTATTACTTTGAATGGGACGGCCGCAACGGCTCCGGCCGGGAAGTGGCCAGCGACGTTTACCTGGGCGAGATCACGGTGGGCGGCAAGAGGAAGATCTGGAAGATGGCCGTGGTGAAGGACCCTAAATACAGATGACGCGAAACTACCCGCGGTTCCTCAAGGTTATGACGGCGCTGGCCCTGCTGGCCGGAGCCGCGCGCCCGGCCGCCGCCGCGGAGAATGCCGGCACCAGCGCGGCGCAGTTCCTGAAGATCGGCGCCGGCGCCCGCGGCGCCGCCATGGCCGAGGCGCAGTCCGCCGTGGCCGACGATATTTACGCGGCCTACTACAACCCGGCCGGCCTGGCGCTGGTAGAGCGGCCCATGATGGGCGCCATGCACGCGCAGTACGTGCAGGAAGCCCGGTACCAGTACGGCGCCCTGGCGCTGCCGCTGGGTGAAAAACCCGGCAGGACAATCGGTTTTTCCGTAGCCAACCTGGGCGTCAGCGACCTGGAGCGCCGCACGCAGGATACGGACCTGCCCGTGGGCTATTTCGAGGCGTCCAACTTCGCCTACGCCCTCTCCTACGCCTGCCGCGTCACGGACCGGCTGTCCGCCGGCGTAACCGGCAAGTCGGTGCGTGTTACCATCGACGAGGTTTCCGGCAGCGCACTCGCGGCCGACGCCGGCCTGCGCTACCGCAGCGACCTGGGCGCCGGCTTCCCGGTGGACTTCGCTTTCGCGGTTAAGAATCTAGGCTCCGGACTTAAACTCGGGTCTGAAGAGGACCCGCTGCCTTCTTCGGTGGTCTTCGGCGCCTCCGCGGCGCCGCGCCCCGGCCTGCTGCTGGCCCTCGACCTGATCCGCTACCGCGACACGGACCTGATCGCGGCGGCGGGCGGGGAGTACAAGCACAGGCTTTCCAACAGGCTCGACGGTATGCTGCGGGCCGGTTACAGCAATCACAGGAAGGATATTGAGGGAGTTAGCGGGGTTACGCTGGGCGCTGGCCTGGCCGTCTCCGGCCTCGCCTTCGATTTCGCCTGGGTACCGTTCGGCGACCTAGGCAATACCTTCCGCTACTCCGTACAGGTAAAATTCTAGGCGCCCGGAACTGCCCGGGCCCTTTCTCCACATTAATACGTCTGCGCCGCCCCGCCGGCAGCGCATAAAAGCGCCGGGCGCGGGCAGTTGCCCGCGCCCGGTATCACGGCCGGAGTACGGCCGCGGGTTACGGCGTCAGTTTTGTCCTGGTGTCCGTGGTCGTGATGGCCGGCCTTGTGATGATCGGGCTCGTGATGGTCGGCGTCACTATTGTCGTGACCGGAACGGCGGTCTTTGTGGGCAGCGTCGTGTAGGACGTGCCCGTGTCTCCGGATGAGGTCGCGGCCAGCCTGGTGATAAGGCTCATCTTCAGGGTGGTCTGGAACTCGGCGTCAGAGGAGGAGGTTTTCGCGGCGGACTGCACCAGGGTGCGCAGTTCCGGGGAGCTGATGGCGCCGTTGTTGCCGCTCTCGGCCAGCCGGTCCTGCAGCTTGGTGACTATTTTGTCTATGCTCTTGTCCTGCGGCGAGGCGGGCCTGGAAAAATCCGTGCCAGCGCCGGGCTTGAAGAGGTCCCCGCCCGCCGCGCCTGATTTAGTCCTGCTGCCGGAGCCGGAGCCCGAGTCGCCTGCACTCCCGGATTTGGGCTTGCCGCCTGAACCAGAGCCCGAACTCCCGGCGGCCCCGGATTTGAGCCTGTCGCCTAAACCGGAACCCGGCCCGCCGCCATGGCCGCCCAGGCCGGATCCTCCGGCCCCTGGCCTGCCCTTGCCGCCCAAGCCGTGCCCCAGGCCGCCAGTCCCGCCGTATCTGCCCTTGCCGTGGCCGGTCCCGCCCCCGTCCGAGTCGCTGCTTTTGGCCTCTCCCGCTTCGGTCGATTTTGCCCCGTACTTCGAATAGGTGCTGTATTCGCCGGAGGCTTTACCTTTGCCCCCGCCGTCCCTGTTGTCCGGCCCCTGGCCGTCCTTTTCGTTCTGGCCGCGTTTGCCCTGGGCGGACCTGTCGTAGCCGCCGTCCTGGCCCTTTTCTTTTTTCCGGGAGGTTTCCTCTGTGCCGTCTGAGTTCTTGGGCCCGCTCCTGCCGCTGAAATTCTCTTTCCGCTCTTCCTCGCGCTGACGCTCGTCCAGCGGTTTATAGCTTTTCTCCAGGGCGCCCAGTTTTTTACGGATGCCTATCATCTCCGCGCTCCTGTACCTGGAGGCCGGGCTCTGGGCCAGCGACATGGCTTCCATCTCTTGTTTGACCATCACTTCGTGGCGCGGGATCACCACGATACCTGCGCCGACGGGGTTGCCGCTCTCGTCGAGGCTGGTCACCATGACCTCGCCCTCTTCATAGACGTTCACGTGGGTCTCTTCCAGGGCCGCGTCGTAGGCGATAGAAAATTCGGTGCCGCGTACCGCCGCCACGGCGGTCTGCGTGCGGATCTCCATCTTTTCCCTGCGCTTCTTCAAGCCGGTGACTTTGGCCGCGAACCGGCCGGCCTCCAGGAAAAAAAAGGCGTTATTGCGCTGCAGTCTTTTGATCAGGAAAACAGTGGACGCGTTCAGCGTTATTACTCCCCTGTTGTCCAGGCTTATGTCCGCCGTGGACTTCTTGCCGGTCCTGACCGTGTCCCCGGTCTTGAGCGGGACCTTCCCTTTTGCCGGGACCCAGTTCCTGGCGCCGGCCGGCTTAATGAAAACGCTACCGCTGATATTGTAGGCCCGCGAGTCCCATTGGGGGCCGCCGGCTTTTGCCGCCGGTTCCTTGGCTGCCGAAGGCGCGAGCGCCCCCAGGGTAATGGCGAATAGCGCCGCGGCTAGTTTAATGGCTTTCATTTTCCTGCCCGGTTGGTTTGTGCGAGATATATTAGGTATAGGGATATTATACAAGCCCTGCGGGGGATTTCAAGGGGAGTTTTGCCGGCCCCGCAGGCGGCTACCTGGAGGCCAGGATAAAGGAAAGCAGGAAAGCGGCGCTGACCACGTACATCAGGGGGTGCAGCTCGCCGAATTTGCGGCGGGCCAGCTTGATGGCGGTGTAGGTGATGAAGCCGAAGCCTATGCCGTAGCTGATATTGTAGGTGAACGGTATGCCTATCATGGTCAGGAAGGCGGGCAGGGCCTCGTCTATGTGGTCCCAGTCTATCTCGCGCACGGTCTTCATCAGCAGCGAGCCCACGATGATCAGCGCGCCGGCCGTGATGGGGTAGACGAAGTAGTCGCCGCAGCCGGGCGGGATGACGTCGGCCGGGGGCGTGAAGCCGCTGTTGGTCAGCAGGCAGTACTGCTTGGCGTTAGGCAGGCGGTAGCCGCCGCCTATCATCTGTATCAGCGGCGAGAAGAAGGCGCAGAGGCCGAACAGCAGCCCGGTTATCACGGCGGAAAGACCGGTGCGGCCGCCCTCGGCCACGCCGGCCGCGGACTCCACGTAGGTGGTGATGGAACTGGCGCCGAAAAGCCCGCCCGTCACCGCCGCGCCGGAGTCCACCAGCAGGATCTTCTGTATGTCCCGCACGGTGCCGTCGGGGTTGACGAAGCCGGCCTGCTCGCCCACGGCCACCACGGTGCCCATCGTGTCGAAGAAGTCAGTGAGCATGATGGCGAAGATGGTGAAGCCCAGCGCCGGGGTGAGCGCGTGCAGGAGCGCCATCTGCCCGTTCACTTGCTGGAAGGGGGCGAAGAAGGTGACGAAGCTGGGCGCGCCCAGCGCCGACTGCGGCACCGCGGTGACGCCCAGCAGCAGCGCCGCGGCCGTGGCGGTAACGATGCCCCAGAGTATGTCGCCCTTCACCCTGGCGGCCATGAAGAAGGCGGTAGAGAAAAAGCCGATGAGGGTGACCCAGACATAGGGCTGCGAGAAGTCGCCCAGCGAGACCAGCGTGATGGGGGCCGGCCTTATGATGCCGCCCTCGTTGAGGCCGATCAGGGTGATGAAAAGGCCTATGCCCACGCCGATGGCGCGCTTGAGGTTGAGCGGGATGGCGTTCATTACCGCCTCGCGGAAGCCGGTGACTACGAGGCCGAAGATCAGCAGGCCTTCGACGAAGATGACCGACATGCCCACCTGCCACGGCACATTGGCCTGCTGGAAGCCTATGACGGAGAAGGTCAGCACGGCGTTGATGCCCATGCCCGAGGCCAGGGCCAGCGGCCTGTTGGCGATGAGGCCCATCAGGACGCTCATGATGGCCGCGCCGAGGGCCGTGGCGGTGACAGCGCCCGCGAAGGGCACGCCGGCGGCGGAGAGGATGCCGGGGTTCACGAAAATGATGTAGGCCATGGTCAGGAAAGTGGTGGCCCCGGACAGCAGCTCGGTCTTCAGGTCGGTGCCGCGCTCCGCGAATTTAAAATATTTTTCCATAAATGTAATTTAGCATTTTATCCCGAAATCCTGCCTTGCAGGATTTCCCCGCGAAGCGGGCCGAGGGCCAAGCGCTATGCGCGCAGTGCCCGAGGGGGTGGCCGCCGGATGCGCATAGCGCTTGATGCGGCACAGCCATAGGCTAGTATGCCGCGCCCTCCGGCGCCATCGCTATGCGATGGGGAAACTTCATCAGAAGTTTCCCGGCGCAGAGAACGAATAACTTGGCGGCAGTTTGCCGGGCCTGGCCAAAGTCTTTTCCCGCCGCGCCGCGGGTATTTTATAGAATTGACCCATGGACCGCGACAGGATACTGGACATTCTCGGCTGGGGGGCTTTCGCCTTCGCCTGCACCGTCTTCCTGCTGCCCGTCGTGAACCCGGACATCTACTGGCATTTGTCGGCCGGCAAGTACACGCTGGCGCATTACGGCCCGCCGCGAGCCGACTTCCTCTCCTGGCCGCTCTACGGGACCGAATGGGTGGATTTCGAATGGCTGCCGCAGGTCTTCTATTACCTGCTGCACGAGGCCGGCGGCTTCCGCGCGCTGCAGGTCTTCAAGGCGCTGCTGCTGGTCTCGACGCTGCTGTTGTTCCGCTCCACGGCGCTGCTCTACGGCCGCCGCGCCGCGCTGCCGCTGCTGCTGCCCTTCTTCGCCGCGGGCCTGATGTCCAACTGCGACCTGCGGCCCGAGAACTTCACCCTGCTGCTGTTCGCCGTCACCCTTTATTTCCTGGAGAAGAGCCGGCTATCGCCCGCCCCGCCCGCGCCCCGCTACGCCGCGGTGTTCGCCTTCTTCGCGCTGTGGACCAATTTGCACGCCGGCTACCTCTACGGCCTGGCCCTGGTCGGCCTCTACGCCGCCGGCGAGTTCTTCACCGAGCAGCTGCCGTATATCTACGGCAAGGCCCCGTTCGCGCGGCCGGCCCGCAGCCTGGCCTACCTCAAGGTTTTTGCCGCCGGCCTGGCTGCCAGCTTCGTCAACCCTTACGGCTGGAAGATCTACGCCGTCATCGCCAATCACCAGAAGCACATTGCCACGCTGCAGGCGCACATACAGGAATGGGGCACCTTCGACCTGACGAACCCCTACCAGTGGCCCTACGTGCTGGCGCTGGCCGGCGCGCTGGGCAGCTTCGCTTATTTCACGCTGCGCCGCCGCTACACCGTGTACTCTCACTTCGCCGCGCTGCTGTTCTTCGCCTGGGCCTCGGCCAACCACTCCCGCCATATCCCCTTCTTTATCATGACCGGCCTGGCCTTCGCGCTGGCGCTGCCGTGGGAGGCGCCGGCCCCCGCCGCGCGCCGCCGCCTGCTTGCCCTGGCCGCCGCCGCCGCCGGGCTGCTGCTCTGGTTCTATACCGCCCTGGTCTGGACGCAGTACAGGGCGGCGCCCCGCGTCTACGGCTGGGGCTCCGACGGCCTGGCCGCCTTCCTGCGGGCGAACAAGGGCGAGCTGTCGGGGCTGAAGCTTTACAACCATTGGGGCTGGGGCGGCTGGCTGGGCTGGGAGCTGGCCCCGGACTACAGGCCTTTCATCGACGGCCGCTATCTTTTCCACGACAAGATCAACGAGGTGACCGGCCTGCGCGACAACGCCGCCAACTGGCCGCGCCTGATAGAGAAATACAAGTTCGACCTGATGCTGATAAAGCTCGACGAGCCGCAGGTGCCGGTGAAGCAGAGGCTGGCCGACGGCAGGGAAGAGATGTTCTGGCGGCCGGCCTACCTCTTCTACCTGCCGCGCCGGGACTGGGCGGTGATCTACTGGGATTCGACCGTGGCCGCGCTGGCGCGCCGCTCGGCGGTGCCGGCGGCCTGGCTGGCGGAGCGCGAGCTCCGCTACCTGCGCCCCGGAGACACGCCCAGCCTGCCGGGCCCGCTGCTGGCCGGCGAGGTGTCCCTGGCGGCCCTGCGCCGCGAGCGCGACATCTACCTGCGGGGCCACCTGGCCGGGCACGACAAGTCGGTAAACTCCGAGGTGGAGGCCTTCGTGGCGCAGCTCGAGGCGCTCTGCGCCCGCAAGGGGGCTAAATGCGCGAAATAATTGGCGAGCTTAAGTCGCACCCGCTGGCCCTCTTCGCCGATTTCCGCCGGCTTTTCCTGGGGCGCGTCATTTCCGCCGTGGGCGACAAGTTCTTCTCCATCGCCATAGCCTGGTGGGTGCTGTCCGAGGCGGGGGACAAGTCCAAATTTCACCTCGGGCTGATCATGGCTGTGAACGTGCTCCCGGTGGTGCTGTTCGGCCCGCTGCTGGGCACGCTCTCGGACAGGTCCAACAAGCGCGCCGTGATGCTGGGCGCCGACGCCGCCCGCGCCGGGCTGGTGCTGCTGCTCGGCCTGCTGCTGTGGAGCGGCCGCCTGAACCTGTACTGGCTCTACGCCATCTGCTTCCTGATCTCGGGCTTCGGGCCGCTGTTCGAATCCGCCGTGGCGGCTTCCATCCTCAAGCTGACCTCCCCGGAAAAAATGCCGCAGGCCGTGGCGGCCGACGCCTCCGTGCTGCAGCTCTCCAATGTGGTGGGCTCGGCGCTGGGCAGCGTGCTGATGGCCGCGGCCGGGGTGGCCGGGGCGTTCATGTTCAACGCGGCGGGCTACGCCTCGTCGTTCGCGGCGGTCTGGGGGATAAAGACAAAACTGGACCCGGAAGAGAGGACGGAGAGCTCCTTTATAGCGGAGTTCAAAGAGGGCCTCGCCTACACTTTCGGCAACAGGCCGCTGCTCTCGCTGATCCTCACCTTCGCGGCTTTCAACTTCTTCGTCTCGCCGATACTGATCCTGATCCCGATGATAGTGAAGTTCAAGCTGGCCGCGTCGGTGACCTGGCTGGCCATCTTCGAGACCTTCTTCGCCGGCGGCTCGGCCGCGCTGGCGGCCTACCTGAGTTTCAGGGAGGCGCGCGGCAGCATTTACCGCTGGCTGTTCGCCTCGGTGCTGCTGGTGGGATTGAGCTTCGGGGGGCTTTACTTCGCAACGGATAAGTACCTGATCTGCGGCGTCCTGTTCCTGGGCGGGGCGGCGCTGGGGGGCGGCAATACGCTGGCCATCACGCTGTTCCAGTCCACGGTGCCCGACGAGATGAAGGGGCGCTTCTTCTCCGTGCTGACCACGCTGGCCTACGCGGTGATGCCGCTGGCCTTCATGACCAACGGCCTGCTGGCCGAAAAGTTTTCAGTGAATTTCTGCCTGGCCATGAACGGCGCCGCTACGCTGGCGCTTTCTTTCGTGGTCCTGCTGGTGCCGCGGATAAAATCAGAAAAAGCCTGACCTTAAGCCGGGTTCGGGATGTCTATGAACTCGGTCTTCACGCCGAACTTCTTCTCCAATACGCCGGCGAGCGCCATTACTCCCGGCTTCTCGCTGTTGTAGTGCCCGGCGGCTATGAAGTTGGCCCGGCTCTCGCGGGCGTATTCCTGCGTCTGCTCCCGGACTTCCCCGGTGAGATAGAGGTCCAGCCCGGCCTCCACGGCCTGGCTGAACATGTCCGCCGCGCCGCCGCTGACAACTCCTACCGTCCTTATCTTTTCCCCGCCGAAACGGAAGCAGAGCGGCTCGGCGTCGAGCTTTATGGCCAGCGCGGCGGCTATGTCGCCGATGGACGCGGCCTTCGGCAGGGTTCCGCTGAAGCCGATGGTCTCGCCGCCGTAGGTGCCGAACGGCCTTATTTTTTTCGCGCCGAGCAGGGCCAGCAGGCGGGCGTTATTGCCGACTACGGGGTGCTTGTCGAGCGGCAAATGCCAGGCGCAGAGCGAGAGGTTTGAAGTGAACAGCGTCTCCAGCTTGCGCTTGAGCGGGCCGGCGAAGCGCTCGGACTGGCCCCACAGCAGGCCGTGGTGGACTATCAGCAGGTCCGCGCCGCAGGCGGCCGCGCGCTTTATGCATTCCAGCGAGGCGGAGACGCCGAAGGCGATCTTCCTTACGGAGGTCTTGCCCTCGGCCTGCAGGCCGTTCTGGGAATTGTCCTTGATATTTTTCGAATCCAGGTAGGAATCCACGAATGAAACTATTTTGTCCCTGTCAGCCATAACCCCTCCAGTAGAGATGTGGAAAATTATTTCAGGCCGGGGCGGACGGCGTAGATATAGCCGTTGGTTATTTCCTCGGCGATATAATCCGCTATGAAATAGCCGCCGCCTTCCTTGGGCGCCAGCAGCAGCGCCGCGTAGCTCCACAGCGCCGGGCTGCCCTTGAGGGCCGAAGCCGGCACCCGCACCTTTATCCGCCCGCCCTCGGAGCTCGCCTTGAAAGAGCCGGCCTTTACCGGACCCTTCGGCGTGATCTTGTGCAGCGAGGCCCCGTCGGGATTTACTTCCAGCGCGTATTCCCAGGCGTTCTCCGGGAAGAGGCGGAGCGGACGGCCCTGCAGCGGCTTGGTGATGCCGGCGCGCGGGCGGTGGTTCACGTCGATATAAAGGTCCAGGCGTATGTGGCTGAAGCCCGAGGCGCCCTTGAGGGCGTTGTCCAGCGCCAGCGGCGCGAACTCGAAAAGAATGCCTTCTGCGTCGGCCGCCACTTTCAGCCCGTCCAGTTTCCAGATCTTGAGCGGGTCGGCGGTCTCGGGCAAATGAGGGGTAGCGGCGGGGGGCTGCGCGGCCCTGGAAATGTTCTTAAGCTCGAAGCCGCCGGGCAGCCGCGTGACCTTGAGCTTTTCCGACTGGGCTGTAGAGGCCGCCGCGTCGGCCAGGCTCGAGGCGGCCCAGGCCGGGAGTGTTCTGCGCATGAGCCGGTACACGTTGCCGAGGGCGCTGCGCACCTCTATCTCCGCCTCGCTGGCCGCTTCCGGGTCGGGAGAGGCCAGGGCCAGCAGCTTGCGGCCCTCTTCGGCCGTGAAATACCCGTCGAAGGCCGGCGCGGCCTGGGCGTAGTTGCCCTGCGCGGCGTTGAGGTGCAGCATCAGGTCGGCCCGCGTCTGCGCCAGCGCGGCCAGCGCGCCGGCCTGCGCGGGCGTGGAGGCCCAGGCAGTGTAATCCCCGCTCCAGGGCGAGGCCGCCGCGGAGATCTCCGCCGGGGAGGCGGGGGTGGAAACCGCGAGCTGCAGCGCTTCGGAAACCGTCAGCCTTCTCTGGGGGGCCGAGGCGCCCAGTTCGGCCGCCAGCAGGGCGCGCAGTGCAGCGGGGTCCTGCGCCGAGGTCTCGTCGAAAAGCAGGAAGGAGGGGCCGGGGGCCGCGGCGGCGGCGGTGGAGTACCTCACGAAAGGGACGGCGTAGACGCCGCCGCTCTCCAGGACGGCGGCCGCCGTGGAGGCGAGCGGCCCGCAGGCCAGCCATTTAACGCCCAGCGCCCGGGCCAGGGGAAAATAATCCGCGGCCAGGCCCCCGGGCGGGGAAACCAGGCCGGGAGGATTTTTTTTAAGGGCTTTCACGGCGGCGTCCCGGGCCAGGCCGAGGCGCAGCGCCAGGAAATACTGGTCGGTGTGCAGCGACTCCGTGGAGGGCTTGCCCTCCCACCGCACTTCTTCCGCCGCCGGGTAATACAGCAGCGGCAGCACGGGGTCCCCGGCCGGGCGCAGGGCCAGCTCCAGCCGGCCTTCTTTCTCGAGTTTTTTTATGCGCTCCTGCAGGCTTTTGGGGAGGGAGGGGAAAGCGGCGGTGAGGCGCAAATCCTTGCCGGCCTCCAGCGCGCCAATGATCTCTTCAGCGCCGGTTTCGGAGGCGGGGACCCACAGCAGGGCCTGCTGCGCGCGCGCCGCGGGAGGCAGCAGCAGGGCCGCCGCGAGCGCCAGGAAGAGCTTTTTGTTCCGCATCATTTTACCGTCAGCACCGAAACCTTGCGCCCCGACTCCATGTCGGTCTCCGGGTTGAGCGGGTCCAGCACGTCCTGCCCGTCCACGCGGCAGAGGTACTTGTACCTGCCGGGCGGCAGCGGCAGCAGGGCTTCCCAGGTCTTGGCGTCCTTCTTTACCAGGGACAGCGCGTCGAAGTTCCATTTGTTGAAATCCCCGGCGATCTTCACTTCTTTGGCCCCGGCGATCTTGAGCGAAAATTTGACGAAGCGCAGCTCGGGCTGCGGCGGCTCCGCGGCCCTGTCGGCGCGCGGGTGCTGCGGCGGGATGATGCCGGAGCGCGAGGGCTTGATGCTGGCCACGCCCCAGTTGTCCACGAAGCTGAAATATTTTTTTATCGCGTTGCTGAACAGCACGCTCGGCACGCTGACCAGCGCCAGGCCGGCGGCGGCCAGCAGCAGGAGCATGGCCTTGCGTTCCATCAGCGGGGCTCCTCGCTCTCGAGCCGGGGCCGCAGCCGCACCTCGGCGCCGAGCTTCTCGGCCAGCTCCCTGAACTTCGCGGAGTCCAGTGCCGGGCCCTCTACCGCGGAGGCCACGGCCTCGGGCAGCAGCATGGAGGCTTCCCGGATGAATTCTTTCACCTTCTCGAAGCCGGTGGAAGCCCAGGGATCCAGCGGGCGCATCAGCTCCAGCCACTGCGCCGGGTCGGCGGTGTTCAGGCTGACGTGAACGGAATCTATCAGGCCCTTCATCTCGGGCACCACGTTGCGGCCCCAGACGGCGTTGGCCAGGCCGTTGGTGTTGAGGCGGACGCGCAGGGTCCTGGGCAGCGGCTCGGCGCGCCCGGTCTTTACCATCCGGGCGCAGGCCAGCAGGGCCTCCAGGCGCATGGTCGGCTCGCCGTAGCCGCAGAAAACCAGTTCTTCGAAAGGCGCCGCGGCCCATTCGGCCTTGGCCAGCGCTATCACTTCCGCGGGGGAAGGCTCGGCGCCGGCCAGGTTCAGGTTGCTGCCCCGGTAATCCATTTTCCAGGCGTTCTTCACGCAGAAGACGCAGGCCGTGGGGCAGCGGTTCGTCAGGTTGACGTAGAGGCCCTTATGGTAGCGGTAGACGATGCTGGGTGTTGTGGGTTCCATGTAATTAAATCTTTCGGCGCCGGCTTCCATTATTCTATCATTTAGGCGTGAAGATTTTGATAGCTCCCAACGCGTTCAAGGGCACGCTGACCGCCGCCGAAGCCGGCGCGGCGGCGGCCGGCGCGCTGGGCAGGGTTCTTCCCCGCGCCAGGCTGGAAGTGCTGCCTATCGCCGACGGGGGCGACGGGCTGCTGGAGGCCCTGCTGCCCGCGCTGGGCGGGGAAATTATCCGCAGCCGCGCGGCGGGGCCGCTCGGGGAGGCGCTGGAGGCGCGCTGGCTGCTGGCCGGGCGCACAGCGGTGATAGAGATGGCGGAAGCCGCCGGGCTGCGCCGCCTGCCCGGCGTGAAGCTGCGGCCGCTGGACGCCTCCACGCGGGGCGTGGGGCAGCTGATGGCCGAGGCCGCGCTGCGCGGCGCGCGCGAGATCATAGTGGGCCTGGGCGGCAGCGCCTCAAACGACGGCGGGGCGGGCTGCGCGCAGGCTTTCGGCTTTTCCCTGCTGGACGCGCGGGGGCGCGCGATAGCGCCGGGCGCGCGGGGGCTGGCGGCGCTGGCCGCGGTTTTTCCGGGCCGGGTGCGCGGCCTGCTGAAGGGGATAAAGGTAACCGGCCTGGCCGACGTGAAGAACCCCCTCTGCGGCAGGCTCGGTTCGGCCCGGGTGTTCGGCCCCCAGAAAGGGGCGGGGCCCCGGGAGGTGGCTTTCATGGAGCGGGCGCTTCTGAATTACGCGCGGGTAGTTAAGGACTGCCTTAACCTCGACGTGTCCTCCCTGCGCGGCGGGGCCGCGGCGGGCGGGCTGGGCGCGGGGCTGGCCGCTTTCTTCGGCGCGGAGCTCGACGACGGCGCGGCCTACGTGCTGGCCCGGGCCGGCTTTGAAAAAAAACTGGCCCGGGCCGACCTGCTGCTCACCGGCGAGGGCTGTTTCGACGAGCAGACTTTTTACGGCAAGGCCCCGGGGGCCGCGCTGGCCCTGGCGAAGCGCCTGCGCAAACCCGCGCTGGTGATGTGCGGCATCTCGCGCCTGAAGGACCGGGCCGCGCTGGCCCGGCGCGGCGTGGCCGGGGTTATAGTGGCGGGTCCCTCTTCAGATCCGGCCGCCGCGCTGGGGGGAGCGGTAGAGCGGTATTTCTCGTCCCCGCCGCCAGCCGTGGCCGGGGCGATTGAGTTTTAGCCTTATTTTTAATAGTATATGTATCCCCATGAAGGCCCGGCCCGCGCCGGCCCACGGGCCTTCGTAAAGTGAGGATAACATGAGTTCCCACCAGGCAAACCACATTTCTTTCGGCACCGACGGCTTCCGCGGCATAATAGCCAGGGATTTTACCTACGACGTGGTGCGCAAGACGGCGCAGGGCATGGCCGACTACATAGCTTACAAGTACATGCGCATGGAGAAGCCCACGGTGGCCGTGGGCTACGACCGCCGCTTTATGTCGGACCTCTTCGCGCGGACGCTGGCCGAAGTGATGGCCGCCAACGGCCTGAACGTGACGCTCTCCTCCACGCCGCTGCCGACGCCGGCCGTGAGCCTGCTTACGACGAAGGGCTACGGCATAGGCGTGGTGATCACGGCCAGCCACAACAGCCATTATTACAACGGCATAAAGGTGAAGCAGAACGGCCGCTCGGCCCCGCCTTCGGTGACGGCCGACATCGAGAACTACGTGGCCAAGGCCGTGCCGATGAAGCCCACCGGCGCGCCTGTGCCCATGAAGGATTTCCGCCCGGCTTACATCGAGTATCTTAATTCGCGCGTGAACGCGGCCAAGACCCTGGCCAAGCTGCCCGGCCCGGTGGTGATAGATTTTATGCACGGCGTGGGGGCGGAGACGGCCTCTATCTTCAATTCCAAGAACGTGATAAAGCTGCGCGACCGGCACGACCCGCTGTTCGGCGGCATGGCCCCGGAGCCGGTGGAGAAGAACCTGCAGGAGCTGGTGGCGGCGGTGAAGAAACATAAGGCGCTGTTCGGCGTGGCGCTCGACGGCGACGCGGACCGCTTCGCGCTGGTGTCGGATAAGGGCGTGTACATGACCCCCTGTCAGACCGCCCCGCTCATCCTGGAGCATTTGCTGGCGACCGGCAAGTACAAGGGCAAGGTGGCGCAGGCCGTGTCGATGGGCTACCTGACCAAGCGCATAGCGCGCCTGGTCAACCTGCCTTTCGAAGAGACGCTGGTGGGCTTCAAGTATATCGCCGAGAAGATGCTCAACGAGGACGTTACTTTCGGCGTGGAGGAGTCGGGCGGCTATACCTGGAAGGGCAATTTGCCGGAGCGCGACGGGTCCCTGACGGCGCTGTTCTTCATGGACATGATCGTGAAGACGGGCAAGACGGTGTCGGCGCTGTACGCCGAGATCGAGAAAAAGTACGGCAAGTCGGCCTTTATCCGCCGGGACTTCAAGCTGGAAAAAGCCATACCGAACAAGCATTCTTTCGCGGTTAAGATAAAGAAGAAGCTGCCGAAGCTGCTGCTGGGCCACAAGATCACGGAGACCAATACCATAGACGGCCTCAAGATCGTGCTGGACAACGACTGGTGGGTGCTGATGCGCCCGTCCGGCACCGAGCCGCTGCTGCGCACCTACGCGGAGACCGATACCCAGGAGAGCACCAAGAAGTTCCTGGAGATCGCCTTCAAACTGATCGACCACAAGTAGGAAACCCGCAACTGACGAAAAAGGCCGGGTAATACCGGCCTTTTTCTATTTGGGCAATGAAGCCCCTGCGGTAGGCCCCGACTTGGCATCTCGCGGCTCTTTTAAATGTATATATTAAGAAAACGGGGAAAATTGGTATAATTTAGAGATAAATTCAGGAGGGTATTTACATGAACTTCAAAGGTAAGCGGTATGTCAGCTCAGAATCGGTGACCGAAGGGCACCCGGACAAGGTTTGCGACCAGATATCGGACGCGGTCCTTGACGAGATCATGAAGAAGGACCCGGCCGGCCGCGTAGCCTGCGAGACCTTCATCACCCGCGGCATGGTAGTCGTGGGCGGCGAAATAACCACCAAGACCTACGTAGACGTCGACACCCTGGTCCGCCAGGTCGTCAAAGACATAGGCTACACCCATTCCAAGTACGGGTTCAATTACGAGACCTGCGCCGTCATCAACGTGATCGGCCGCCAGAGCCCCGACATAGCCCAGGGCGTGGACACCGGCGGCGCCGGCGACCAGGGCCTGATGGTCGGCTACGCCTCCGACGAGACCCCCGAGCTGATGCCCCTGCCCCTGCAGCTGGCCCAGCGCCTCTCCATGCGCCTCGCCGAAGTGCGCAAGAAGAACATCCTTCCCTACCTCGGCCCCGACGGCAAGAGCCAGGTGACCGTAGAGTATAACGACGGCGTGCCCACCCGCATCGAGACCATCGTGGTCTCCTCGCAGCACACCGTGGAGATCCTCGACAAGACCGGCCACCAGATAACCGAGAAATCCCGCAAGGAGATCATCGACGCCGTCATCACCCCGGTGATAGACAAGAAGCTCATCGACAAGAACACCAAGATCTACATCAACCCCACCGGCAAGTTCGTCGTCGGCGGCCCGCAGTCGGACGCCGGCGTGACCGGCCGCAAGATCATCGTGGACACCTACGGCGGCGTGGCCCCGCACGGCGGCGGCGCGTTCTCCGGCAAGGACTGCACCAAGGTGGACCGCTCCGCGGCCTATATGGCGCGCTACATCGCCAAGAACATCGTGGCGGCCAAGCTGGCCCGCGAAGTGACCGTGCAGCTGGCCTACGCCATCGGCGTGGCCGAGCCCGTCGGCCTGTACGTGGACACCCACGGCACCGGCAGGATAGCCGACGAGAAGCTCTCGAAGATCGTGCGCTCCAGCTTCGACCTGACGCCCCGCGGCATCATAAAGACGCTGAGCCTGCGCTCGCCCGTGTACCGCAAAACCGCCGCCTACGGCCATTTCGGCCGGGCCGGCTTCGCCTGGGAAAAGACCAACGCGGCGGCCATGCTGGCCAAGAAGGCCGCCGGCGCTCCCAAGAGCGAGTGCGCCTGCTGCTGCTAAGCTAGCGAAACGCGCCGGGGTCAAACGGGGGTTCGTCCCCGGCGCGGTTACCCTTAGGGGGGAATATGAAGGTTCTGCTCGTAGAAGACAACGCCCTCACCCGGTACACTATCAAGTCCCTGGTTGAGAAACTGGGACACGAAGTGGTGGCCGAGGCTGAGAACGGCGAAGAGGCGGTGAAGTGTTTCCGCGAGTTTAAACCGGACGTGGTCTTCCTCGACCTGATCCTGCCGGGCAAGTCCGGCGTGGAGATCCTGGAGGAACTGCGGGCGGTGGACCCCGCCGCGCGCGTGGTGGTCATAACCGCGGTGGAGCAGGAAGAGATAGACAAGCGCCTGTCGGACAAGGGCGTCAGCGCTATACTGCGCAAACCGTTTTCCTTTGAAGATTTTAAGACCCTGATGAAATCCCTGGCCTGAAATGGACGTAAAAGCCGGCAAAGCACTGGAGCGGATAGCCGCGGCGAGCCTGGAGAAATGCGTCTCCAAGCTCACGCGCATTTCCGCCGGCCAGTGGAGCGTGGCCGCCGCCGCCGTCTCCATGCGCAGCATGGAAGAGGCCATCAAAGAGCACGCCGCGTCGCCGGACCGGCACACCAGCGCCGCGGTCTATTTCGAAGTGAAGGGCGAGTACCCGTTCACCTCCATGGTGGTCTTCAGGCCGCAGGACATAGAGATCCTTTCCCGCGGCTTCCTCGGCTTCTCCTTCTCCAAGCTGCCCAACCTCAACCAGGCCCAGGAGCTGCTGCTGTCGGAACTGGGCAACGTCATCCTGAATTCCCTGATAAGCTCTCTTTCCAACGCGCTGAAGCGCAGTTTCATCCCCTCTGCCCCCAAGTGCGTGCAGGGGGAGATCCCTTTCCTCCTCGAGGCCCTCTGGTCCTCGCTGGACCGCTCGGGCACCCACAGCATGGTGACCATAATGCTGGACCTGCAGTGCGACAAGACCCTGACCCGCAGCGAAGTGATAGCCGTCATCCCCGCGAACATGGAGGCCGCGCTGGCGGCCGCACTCGAGACCGGGGTCTGAACGCCCTGCCAACGGAGAACAACATGAGGCATAACCGCATCCACGCCATACTCGCCTTCGCCCTTTTATTCGCCCAGGCCGCGCCGCTGGCCGCCCAGGTGGAAATAATCAAGATCGACTGGGAGCTGTCCAGGCTCCAGGGCAAGAACCGCACTCCCTACGCCCCCGTCGCGCAGCTGCGCGCCGGCCCGGCCGTGAAATTCACCGACTACCTGCGCGCGCTGGTCACGCTGCGCAACCCCGCCGACAAGGCCGCCGAGGGCCTGGTGCTGCGCTACGCGCTCAGCATGCGCCTGCTCAGGAAAGGAAATACGCCGGACAAGGCTTTCTGGGGCATCCCTTTCTACGTAGAGGAAGTGCGCGTTTCCAAGATCAACCCGTCCTCCGAGAGGCAGGCCAGGGTGATACGTTTTGAACTGCAGAACCAGTTGAACAAGCTGCGCAACAGCGGCTTCGAGCCGACCGCGCTCAAGCTGGAAGTCATGCTGAACCCCCGCCAGGGGGACGAGCCCGCGGCCATCCTGCGCGAGGCCGTGATGGAGATCGTTAAACCCTAATAGCAGCCGGAGTTCTCCCATGCTGGACATAAACCTCATCAGGACCGACGCCGAAAAGGTCAGGCAGGCCTTGCTCAAGCGGCTGGACGCCGTGGACCTGTCGCCGGTGCTCGAGCTGGACAAGAAACGCCGGGCGCTGCTGGTGGAGGCCGAGGCCCTCAAGGCTAAAAAGAACGCCGCCTCCGCCGGGGTCAAGAAGCTCGACGCCGCCGCCCAGCAGGCGGTCTTCGCCGAGATGAAGGAAATTTCCGCCAGGGTAAAGGCCCTCGACGCCGAAGCCGCCGCCACGGAGGCCGAGCTGGCCGGTCTGATGGCCGGGCTGCCCAATATGCCGGCCGACGACGTGGTGGCCGGAGGCAAAGAAAATAACGCGGTCGTGCGCGAATGGGGCAAGAAGCCGGAATTCGCTTTCGAGGCCAAAGGGCACCTGGAACTGTGCAAGGACCTCGGCCTCGTGGACTACGAGCGCGGCGTCAAGCTGGGCGGCACCGGCTTCTGGCTCTACCGCGACCTGGGCGCGCGCCTGGAATGGGCGCTGATGAACCTCTTCGTGGAGACCCACCTCGCCAACGGCTACTCTTTCACCCTGCCGCCGCATATCCTCAACTACGAGTGCGGCTATACCGCCGGGCAGTTCCCCAAGTTCAAGGACGACGTGTTCCTGCTGGCCGGCCCGGAGGATAAGACGCAGTTCCTGCTGCCCACGTCAGAGACCGCGCTGATCAGCCTGCACCGCGACGAGGTGCTGAAAGAGGAAGAACTGCCCAGGAAATATTTCGCCTACTCCCCGTGCTACCGCAAGGAAGCCGGCGGCTACGGCGCCAACGAGCGCGGCATGATCCGCGGCCACCAGTTCAACAAGGTAGAGCTGATACAGTTCGCCCGCCCCGAGGAATCCCAGGCCTGCTTCGACGAGATGGTGGGCCAGGTGGAAGCCGTCATGCAGGCCCTGGGCCTCCATTACCGGCTGGTCAAACTGGCCGCCAAAGACTGCAGCGCCTCCATGGCCCGCACCTGGGACATAGAGGTCTGGATCCCCAGCATGAAGGGCTATAAGGAAGTCAGCTCGGTCTCCAGCGCCGGAGACTATCAGGCCCGCCGGGGCAATATGCGCTTCAAGCGCGCCGCCACCGGCAAGAACGAATTCCTGCATACGCTCAACGGCTCGTGCCTGGCCACCAGCCGGCTCTTCCCGGCCCTCCTCGAGCAGTTCCAGCAGGCCGACGGCTCCGTGGCCGTGCCCGAGGCCCTGCGCAAATATATGGGAACGGACAAGATAACGATATGAGGAAATTACTGATAGCGGCGGCTTTTTCGCTCTGCGCCTCGGCGGCCCTGGCCGCCATGCCCGTAAGCGAGCCCCTGCCCGAAGACCTGCGGGTGCTGTCGAAGAAGGGCATAGAGGCCATTTACGCCGTGGACATCCCGGAGGCCGTGAAGAATTTCTCCGCCGCCGTCGCGAAATACCCGGAGCACCCCTACCCGCATTTCGGCATGGCCATGACCAAATGGGCCACGCTGGAATACCTGGAGGACGAGTCCGACCCCGGGCTGGAGAAAGAGTACGAGGCGATGACCGACGAGGCCATCGATATCGGCCAGGCCTGGCTCAAGAAGCATCCCGGCGACGCCAACGCCAACCTGTGCATGGGCGGCATGTACGGCCTGCGCGCGCGGCTGGCCCTGCTGCAGCACCGCTGGATCAAGGCCTATTTCGACGGCCGGAAGGCCCTGTCCTACACGCGCCGCGCGCTCAAGATCGACCCCGAGCTCTACGACGCCTACCTGGGCCTGGGCATGTACGAGTATTACGCCGGCACGCTGCACGGCGCCATAAAGGTGCTGGCTAAACTGGTGATGAAGGGCGACGCCAGGAAGGGCATAGAGATGCTCGAGACCTGCAAGGAGAAAGGCTATTTCAACGCCCTCGCGGCCAAGCTCCTGCTGATAGAAATCTACACCACGACCAACAGCCCCTACGTGAATTCCGAGCGGGCGGTGAAGTGGTCCAAGGAGCTGCGCGCGGCTTACCCGAACCACCCGCAGATGCATTTTGTGGAGATAGTCTCGCTCTACGAGGCCAAACAGTACGGGGAATCCAGGAAAGAGGCGATGGAGTACCTGAAGGCCGTAAACGAGAACCGCCCGCCGTACCGCCGCCGCTACCTGCCGCGCGTGCTGACCGCCATAGGCACCACCTACCTGGTGGAGAAAAAATACGACGAGGCCGCGGATTATTTCGCCCGCGCCGCCGCCACGCTGAAAGAGGACCCCAAGGCGCATCCCGCCCGCTGGGGCGTCTGGGCCATAGTCCGGCTGGGCCACGTGCACGACCTGAAAGGCCTGCGCGACAAGGCCCTGGCCCATTATAAAGAGGCCAAGGCCTACAAGGACGAATGGGGCTTCTCGGAATCCATCACCAATTACCTCAAGAGGCCCTTTGCCGCCGCCGAGCTGCCCGGCCAGATGCCGCCACCCTAGGGACGCTGCTTAGTTTTTGAGTTGTTTGCTAACTAAAGAGTTCCCGGGCACAGTTTTTCTTTTGCAAAAGCCGCAAGCGGGCAAACAACTCAAAAACTAAGCAGCGTCCCTGCTTACTGCTTATGGAATTTTCAACAATTATCTTCCTGCTGCTCGCGATACTCGGCTGGGGCCTCGGCGCCTTCTTCGACAAGGCCTGCCTCAAGCACATGGACCCGTCGGGCGCCTTCTACGTGCGCACCCTGTTCATGATCTTCCTCTTCATCCCGCTCGTGCTCTGGAAGTACGACCAGACCAAGCAGGCGCTGCTGGGCTCCGACAAACTGGGCCCCATCTTCGTGATCTCGAGCGCGGTGGTCTCCATGGCCGGCGTCTTCTTCTACCTGAAGGCCCTCTCGGGCGGCGAAGCCATGAAGATAGTGCCGCTCTCCTCAACCTACCCTTTCGTTACTTTCGTGCTGGCGGCGCTGTTCCTGGGCGAAAGCTTCACGATGAACAAGCTGTTCGGCACGCTGCTGCTGAGCGGCGGCATCTACTTTATTTCCAAATAACCACGGCTTATGACCACGGAAGAATTCGAAGAGCTGGCCGCCGCGGCCATTAAAAAGCTCCCGAAAGAATTCCGCGGGCGGCTGGACAATGTGGTGGTGCTGGTGAAAACGGCCCCGACTAAAACCCAGTGCAGGCGCTTCGGGCCGGGCCTGCTGGGCCTCTACGAGGGCATACCCCTCTCCGAGCGGGGTACCTTCTACAGCGGCGCCATGCCGGACAAGATAACGCTCTTCAAGGACAACCTGGAGCAGGGCGCCAGGGACGCCGCAGCCGTAGCCGCCAGGATACGGCACACCCTGCTGCACGAGATCGCCCACCACTTCGGCATGGACGACGACGAGCTTATCGAGAAGGGGCTTTATTAGGGGAGGGCCGCGGCTTCCTTGGCCGCGGGCCGCTACGGCAGAACTTTGGCCTTGCGCAGGTAGCCCACGGCGCCGGTTACCTTGACCTTGACCAGGTCCCCGGCCTTGAGCGGCCGCCCCGGCAGGGCTTCCACTTCTACGCGGCCGTCTATCTCCGGGGCGTCGCGGTAGGTGCGGCCGAACAGCGGCGAATCCATCAGCACATCAAATTTTTTGCCTTTGAGGTCCAGGTTGACGGCGTCCAGCACGCGGCTCTGCGCCTGGATCAGCGCGGCAGCCCGCTCTTCCTTCACTTCCTCCGGTACCTGACCGGGGAAATCCGCGGCCGTGGTGCCGGGCTCCCTGGAATATTTAAACACGCCCACGCTGTCGAGGCGGGCTTTCTTGACGAAGCCGAGCAGCCGGTTGAAATCTTCCTTGGTCTCGCCCGGGAAGCCGACTATGAAATTGGTCCGGATGGCAATATCGGGCATGGCGCGGCGCAGCTCGGCGAGCTTGTCCTTTATGGACCTCTCGGTGGAGGAGCGGTTCATCCGCTTCAGGATGCGGTCCGAGACGTGCTGCAGGGGCATGTCCAGGTAGCGCACCACGCTCTTGTTCGCGCGCATTACCTCTATCACTTCTTTGTTGAGGCGCTCGGGGTAGACGTACATAAGCCGCCACCACTTCACGCCGGGGGTAAGCAGCAGCGTGTTGAGCAGCCAGGCCAGGCGCGGGCGGCCGTAGAGGTCCGCGCCGTAGGAGGTGGTGTCCTGCGCTATCAGCGAGACCTCCACCGCCCCGCTGGCGGCCAAGTTGCGGGCCTCCTCGGCCAGGGCTTCTACGGGCTTGGAGCGGAAGCCCCCGCGGATGGAGGGGATGAGGCAGTAGGCGCAGCGGTTGTCGCAGCCGTCGGCGACCTTCAGGTAGGCGCTGTGCGGCGCTGTCAGGCGCGCCTTCAGGCGGGGGGAGTCCAGCGGGCCCGAGGCGGGCAGGATATAGCTGCGGCCCTCCTCTATGGCCTTGGCGGCGCTGGCCAGGGCGTGTATGCCCACGGCGGCGTCCAGGTCGGGAAAGCGCTTAAGCAGTCCTTCGCGCTCGCGCTCCACCAGGCAGCCCGAGACTATCACCTTGGCCAATTTGCCGCGCGCCTTCAGGCGCAGCAGGCGCCGGATCTCGCCCTCTGATTCTGCCACGGCGGAGCCCAGGAAGGCGCAGGTGTTCACCAGCGCGGCGTCGGCCGAGGCTTCGTCGGAGACCAGCTCCCAGCCGGCCGCGGCCAGCTCACCGGCCATCACCTCGGCGTCTGCGAGGTTCTTGGGACAACCGAGAGAGACGATGAAGAGTTTGGGCATAGGGGACGCTGATGACTATATGACTATTTTGTGAGAGGTGCTGAGTGGCTATATATCCTTTTTTGCCGGGTATGCCGGCAAATAGTCATATAGTCATCAGCGTCCCCTAGTGTTTCTCGAAGCGCTTGATGGCTATGTAGGTAGTCGCGCCGACGCCCAGCATCGCGAGCAGGAATAGCGGATAGGCCAGTTTCCAGTTGTGGATCCCGGTCATGGCGGAAAATTCCGACATGCCGCCCACGCCGGCGAAGAAGCTCGGCACCGCCACGGCGATGACCACGGCGTTGAGGTTCTTCATCAGGATGTTGAGGTTGTTGCTGACGATGGAGGCGCGCGCTCCCACCAGCGAGGCGAAAATGTTGGAGTAGATGGCCGCCTGCTTGTAGCACTGCTGGTTCTCTATCATGATGTCGTCGATGAATTCAATGCTGCGCGGGCTGAAGCCCAGCTTCTCCGCGCCGTGCTTGAGGCGCTCTATCGCGCCGGAGTTGCCGTTGATGGCGTTGAGGTAGTAGACCAGGCTCTTCTCCAGCGTGAACATGTTGATCAGGTAGCGGTTCTCCATGGAATGCGTGATCTTGGTCTCTATCTCCTCGGCGATCATGTTGATGACCTTGAGGTGCTCCATGAAATGGAAGATGGAGTTATAGATCAGTTTCAGGAAGACTTCGCGGATGCCGCCCACCTGCTTGAAATATTTGCCGGAGAACATGTTGATGTCTTCCGACAGCGCCAGGATCAGCTTGTCCTTAAAGAGGAACAGCCCCATCGAGGAGACCTTGAACATGAAATGGTCTTTGGAGGAATAGTTCTTGGGGCGCTTGAAGATCAGCGCCAGGTGGTCGCCGTCGGACTCCATGCGGGCCGGCTCTTCGGGGTCGAAGGCGGAGGCGAAGTTGTGCTCGTCAAGCTGGAAGTTCTCCACCAGCCACTTCTTCTCGTCGTCGGTGGGGCTGATCACCACCCACACGTCGGGCGTTTCCGCCTCGACGAGCTTCAGCTGGTGGTTCTCGATTTTATAGCGCTTTATCATTTTCAGCCGCTCTCGCCCGCCCGTGCCGCCGGCTTGCCGGGGAAACAGAACTGTTCCGCGGCGGTCAGGATAATTCTACTATTTCCGCGCGGCTTTTGTTTTGGCCTTCGTTTTGCGCTTCAGCCCTTTTGCCACGGCGGCCCCTATCTCCGAGAGGTTGTCCACCACGGCGGCGCCCGCCTTCTTCAGCGCCTCCACCTTGGAGGCGTGCGTGCCGGCCCCGCCTTCCACGATGGCCCCGGCGTGGCCCATCCGGCGGCCGGGGGGCGCGGTCTTGCCCGCGACGAAACAGAACACCGGCTTGGTCATCTCCGCCTTTATGTAGCGCGCGGCGTCCTCTTCGGCCGAGCCGCCTATCTCGCCTATCATGATGACGGCCCTGGTCTGCGGGTCGGCTTGAAAAAGTTTCAGCGCGTCCACGAAATTCAGGCCCTGCACCGGGTCGCCGCCTATGCCCACCACGGTGGACTGGCCCAGGCCCTGGCAGGTCACCTGCCACACGGCCTCGTAGGTCAGCGTGCCGGAGCGCGACACTATGCCGACCGAGCCTTTCCGGTGGATGTAGCCAGGCATGATGCCGGCCTTGCACTCGCCGGGCGTGATCACGCCGGGGCAGTTGGGGCCCACCAGCGTGACCTTGTGGGCGCAGGTGTTCATGGCCGCGAGGCGTTTCTTGACGCGCACCATGTCCATCACGGGGATGCCCTCGGTGATGCAGATGATCACCGAGACGCCGGCGTCGGCCGCCTCCAGGATGGAATCGGCCGCGTAGGGCGGGGGAACGAAGATCAGCGAGGCGTTGGCGCCGGTGGCCTTCACTGCGTCCTTGGCGGTGTTGAAGACCGGCTTGCCCAAATGCTCGGTGCCGCCCTTGCCGGGCGTCACGCCGCCGACTATGCTGGAGCCGTAGTCCAGGCACTGCTGGGCGTGGAAAGAGCCCTGCGCCCCGGTAAAGCCGTGTACGATGAGTTTGGTTTTCTTGTTGAGAAGTATGGACATGAGAGTTACCTCTTCGCGGCGGCCACGGCCTTCTGCGCGGCCTCCCAGAGCGAATCAGCCTGCTCCAGCTTTAAGCCGGATCCGGCGAGGATGGCCTTGCCTTCCTTTACGTTGGTGCCTTCCAGCCGCACTATCAGCGGCACTTTGATGCGTACCTTCTTGGAGGCCTCCACCACGCCGGCGGCTATGTTGTCGCATTTCATGATGCCGCCGAAGATGTTGACCAGCACGGCTTTCACCTTGGGGTCCTTTAAAATTATCTGGAAGGCCTTGGTGACCTGTTCCACGTTGGCGCCGCCGCCCACGTCCAGGAAGTTGGCCGCGTCGCCGCCGGCCATCTTGACGGTGTCGAGCGTGGCCATGGCCAGGCCCGCGCCGTTGACCATGCAGCCGATGTCTCCGTCCAGGCCGATATAGTTGATGCCGATGGCCTTGGCCTCTTTCTCTATCTCGGAGGCCTCGTGGTCGGGCCTGGCCGCCTGGTCCTTGTGGCGGAACAGAGCGTTGTCATCGGTGACTATCTTGGAGTCGATGGCCAGCAGGCGCCCGTCCTTTGAAATTACCAGGGGATTCACCTCTACCAGGCTGGCGTCGTTTTCCACGAAAACCTTTACCAGGGCCTTCGCGAAAGCGGTGAACTCGCGGAAATTATTCTGCGGGATGCGCAGGTCGAAGGCCAGCTGCCGCGCCTGGAAATCCAGCAGGCCGGCCTCGGCGTCCACCGAGATCTTTATGATCTTTTCGGGGTTAGTGCGCGCCAGTTCCTCTATGCTCATGCCGCCTTCGGCCGAGGCTATTATGGCGGGGGAGCCGGCCTTGCGGTCGAGTACCACGGAGATGTAGATCTCGCGCTCTATGGGGGCCGCGTGCTCCACCAGCACTTCCTCCACCGTCAGGGCCTTGCCCTGCGTCTGGTGGGTGGTGATCTTCATGCCCAGCATCTTGCCGGCCAGCTCGCGCGCTTCTGACGCGGTCTTGGCCAGTTTGACGCCGCCGGCCTTGCCGCGGCCGCCGGCCAGTACCTGGGCCTTCACTACCCAGGGGCCGCGCCCGTCTATGTTGAGTTTGTCGGGGTTGTCCCCTATCCGGATCACGCCGCAGCGCGGCAGCATGGGAATGCCGTAGCGCTCGAAAACTTCCTTGCCCTCGTATTCCAGTAATTTCATCCGTCCTCCGAAAAATCGCCTGCCGGGCCGCCGGCCCCGGTTGAATCGCAATATGGTAATTTGTAGTATAATTTGGGCTTCAAGTCCAGTCCCCGGAAAACAGGGTTTCCGGGGGCCAAAAGTTTATAAGAGGTGCTTATGGACGGCAGGAATAAAACCGTGGATGTGCGCGAGCTCAGCTCGGTTACCGTGCGTTTCGCCGGCGACTCGGGCGACGGCATACAGCTGGTGGGCAGCCAGTTCGCCAATGCCACGGCCGTGGCCGGCAACGACCTCAGCACCCTGCCCGACTATCCGGCCGAGATCCGCGCCCCCGCCGGCTCCCTGGCCGGCGTCAGCGGCTTCCAGATCTCCTTCGGCGACGATTCCGTGATGACCCCCGGCAACAAGCCGAACGTCCTGGTGGTGCTCAACCCCGCCGCCCTGGCCGTAAACCTGGCGAACCTGGACAAGGGCTCCGTCATCATCGCCAACTCCGACGCTTTCGCGCAGGCCGCGCTGGACAAGGCCGGCTACAAGACCAACCCGCTCGAGGACGGCTCGCTGGACAATTACCGCGTGATAGCCGTGCCCGCCACCGCCCTGACGGAGAACGCGCTGAGGGATTCCGGCCTGCAGAAGCCGCAGGTCCTGAAGTGCAAGAATTTCTACATGCTGGGCATTATGTTCTGGATGTACGGCCTGCCGCTGGGCCCCACCAAAGAGCGCATAAACGCCAAGTTCGGCAAGATTCCCGGGCTGGCCGAGGCTAATGTCCGCGCGCTGGAGGCCGGCTACGACTACGCCGAGACCACCGAGCTCTTCGACGCCCGCTTCCAGACCAGGAAGAGCGCCGTCGCCCCGGGCAAGTACCGCAACCTCACCGGCAACGAGGCCGCCGCCTACGCGCTGATCACCGCGGCCAAGCTCCTGAAGAAAAAACTTTTCTACGGCTCCTACCCCATCACCCCGGCCTCGGAGATCCTGCACACGCTCTCCAAGCACCGAGCCAACGACGTAGTGGTGTTCCAGGCCGAGGACGAGATCGCCGCGATGTGCGCCACCGTGGGCGCCGCCTTCGCCGGCGAGCTGGCCGCCACCGGCACCAGCGGCCCGGGCCTGTCCCTCAAGATAGAGGCCATCGGCCTCGGCGTGATAACCGAGCTGCCCATGGTCATAGTGAACGTCCAGCGCGGCGGGCCTTCCACCGGCCTGCCCACCAAGACCGAGCAGAGCGACCTGCTGCAGGCCGTGTTCGGCCGCCACGGCGAGAGCCCGCTGGCCGTGCTGGCCGCGAGCTCGCCGGCCGACTGCTTTACCACCACGCTCGAGGCCGCGCGCCTGGCCGTCAAGTACATGACGCCAGTCATAGTGCTGTCCAACTCCTACCTTTCAAACGGCTCGGAACCGTTCCGCATCCCGAAGCTTTCCGAGCTCCCGAAGTTCGACCTGCCGCCGCTGCCGGCCCCGGAGGTCTTCAAGCCCTACCAGCGCGACCCGGTTACGCTGGCCCGCCCCTGGGCGTGGCCCGGCCTGAAAGGCTACGAGCACCGCATCGGCGGCCTGGAGAAGGCCGAAGGCACCGGGGCTATCAGCTACGACCCGGAGAACCACCAGAAGATGACCGATATACGGGCGGCCAAGATAGCCGGCATCGCCCGCGAGATCCCGCCCACCAGGCTCAACGGCCCCGAGGCCGGGGAACTGCTGGTGCTGGGCTGGGGCTCCACCTACGGCGCCATCACCGAGGCCATGGGCGAGGCCCGCAAGGCCGGCCTGACCGTCTCTTCGGCCCATATCCGCAACCTCTGGCCGCTGCCGCCCGACCTGGGCGCGATCCTTAAGCGCTTCCGCAGGGTGCTGGTGCCGGAGGAAAATACCGGCCAGCTGCGCCTGCTGCTGCGCTCCGAGTACCTGGCCGAGCCCATAGGCCTAAACAAAGTGCAGGGCCAGCCGCTGAACTCCGACGAGATCCTGGCCAAAATAAGGGAGGTCCTGGGGAAATAATATGGAACTTAAACTTACCGCCAAGGATTTCTCTTCCAACCTGCCCGTGAAGTGGTGCCCGGGCTGCGGCGACTTCGCCATACTGAACATGATGCAGAAGGTTTTCGCCGGCATGGGCCTGCCGCACGAGAAGTACGCCGTCATCTCCGGCATCGGCTGCTCCAGCCGCTTTCCGTATTACGTCAATACCTACGGCTTCCACTCCATCCACGGCCGCGCGGCCGCGGTGGCCTCCGGCGTGAAGCTGGCCAACCCGGACCTGGCGGTCTGGGTGATCACCGGCGACGGCGACGGCCTCTCGATCGGCGGCAACCACATGATGCACGCCATCCGCCGCAACATCGGCCTCAAGATCGTGCTGTTCAACAACCGCATCTACGCGCTGACCAAGGGCCAGGCCTCGCCCACCACGCAGCCCGGCACCAAAACCAAGAGCACCCCGGCGGGCTCCATAGACTACCCGTTCAACCCGGCCCGCTTCGCGGTGGGCCTCGACTGCACTTTCGTCGCGCGCGGCCTGGACAACGACATAGCCGGCACGACGGCTATCCTCGAGCGCGCCGCCCGCCACAACGGCACCACCTTCGTGGAGATCTTCCAGAAATGCGTGCCGTTCTCGGACAAGGAGTTCGATCCGCTCAAGGACCCGGCCACGCGCGAGGACGTGCTGCTGCGCGTGGAGCACGGCAAGCCCCTGGTGTTCGGAACGAAAAAGGACAAGGGCATAGTCTTCCGCGGCTTCAGGCCCGAAGTGGTTTCTTTTGAGCCCGGACAGACGCCTCCCGAAGTGGCCGTCTACGACGAGACCAACGCCGAGATGGCCTACCTGATCAGCGGTTTCTCCCAGCCGCTGCTGCCCGTGCCGGTCGGCGTCTTCCGCTCCACGGACAAGCCGTCCTTCGAACAGCTGTATTACGACCAGGTGAGGAACGTGGGCGATACGAAAGGCCACGAGCTGGAGACGCTGCTGGCCGGCCCCGACGCCTGGGAAATAAAATAGCGCGCCTGCCCGGCGCCGAAGACCCCGCGCCGCCGCGGGGTTTTTTTGCCCGGCGGCGGCCTTTTTGACTAGAATGAACTTATGCGCTTAGCGCCCCGCCTGCTCGCCCTGCCGTTGGCCCTTCTGGCCGTAGCCCTGGTCTACGGCAAATCGCTCGACGGCGGCTATGTCTTCGACGACCACCATTTCGTGGAGAACAACGCGGCTATCAGGGACCTCTCCAACGCCCCCAGGTTCTTTTACGACCCCTCCACGCAATCCTCCGTAGAAAACCTGAACTCGGACATTTACCGCCCCCTGGCCACGCTCTCTTTCGCCGCGGACTACGCGGTGGCCGGCGCCGCCCCCGCCTATTCCCGCGGAGTCAACCTGGCCCTGCACGCGCTCGCCGCGGCGCTGCTCTGCTGGCTGGCGCTGCTGGCGGGCCTGCCGGGGCCGTACGCGGCGGCGGCCGCCGCTTTTTTCGCGCTGTTCCCGGCGGGCGTGGAAGCCGTAAGCTGGATCTCCGGGCGCTCCGCCGCCCTGTCGGCGGTCTTTATTTTTTCTTCGCTGGGTTTTTTCCTGAAAGGCGTGCGGGAGGGGGGGCGGAAGAACTTCCTGCTTTCCTTGGTGCTCTGCGCCGCGGCGCTCTTTACCCGCGAGGTTTCCGTGGTGCTGCCGCTGCTGGCGCTGGCGTGGCTGGCCGCCGCCCGCCTGCCGCTGAAAAAGCACCTGGCGCAGGCCGGGCTTTATCTCGCGCTGCCGGCCGCGCTTTTCATCCTGCTGCGCTTCCTGGTGCTCGGCAAACTGCAGCAGGTGGCGCCGCCCGCCTTTTCGCCCGGGGTGCTGGCCTCTCTGCCTTTCGTCCTCTTCGCCAAGTACGTCGAGGCGCTGCTCTTCCCTTTCTCCATGCTGGTGACCTACAGCGACATCGTGGAACTGCGGCTGGAGGCGCTGGCCTTCTACCTGCCTTTTTCCGCCGCGGTCTGCCTGCTTTACGCCGGCCTGGCCGCGGCGCTGCGCGCGCGGGGGCAGGCGGCCGCGGCCTGGGGCCTGCTCTGGGTCCCGCTCTGCCTGCTGCCGGTGCTCAATATCGTGCCCATAGCCGTCTACATGGCGGAGCGCTTTCTCTACCTGCCGGCCGCGGGCCTGGGCCTGGCCCTGGCGGCGGGCGCTTCGGCGCTGCGGGGACATAAACGGGAACGGGCGGTTTTCGCGGCCTTCGGCGCGCTGCTGCTGCTGTTCGCCGTGAACATACAGGGCCGCCTGGCAATCTGGCGCGACGACGTTTCGCTGTGGAGCTACGACGCGGAAAAGAACCCGCAAAACTTCGTGACCCGGGTGCGCCTGGCGGAGGCCCTGCGGGCGGCCGGCGACCGGCAGGGAGCCTACGGCAGCTTCCAGCTGGCACTGGGCCTGGCGCGCAGCCGCGGCCAGCTGGCCGTGGCGCTCAACGAGATAGGCTCCATGCACGCCGCCGCCGCGGAGCTGGAGAAAGCGGAGGGGCTTTTCGCCGCCGCCGCTTCCTACAAGCCGGACAGCCACCTGGTTTTTTACAATTTGGGAAAGGTGCGCTTCCTGCGGGGGGACCAGCGGGGGGCCAGGCGCAACCTGGAGCGGAGCCTGGAACTGAAAAAGAATTACGCGCCGGCCCTGGAGCTGCTCTCGCATCTAAAGGTGAAATAAAAAGGCCCCGTCACGGGGCCTTTCGCGGCCCGCTCCGGGCCGAGCCTGCGGGCGCGCGGTTTTTCTTCACTTGGTTTTCTTGACGTATTTTATCTGGCGGATGCCGGTGCCGGGAAAATAGAATTCCAGGATTTCGCGGTATTTCTTGTCGTACTTGCCCGCCAGCCCGGCCGCGCCGCTCTGGCACAGGCCGATGGCGTGGCCCCAGCCGCCGCCGTAGAGCCAGTAATTGCGCACCTTGCCGTTCTTGAAGCGGTTCACCTCAATGTCGAACAGCGTGCTTTTGAGCGAGCTGAAGCCCAGCAGGTTGCGTATCAGGTGCTCGCGCGTGACGGTGACCGTCTTCTTCCTGCCGACCAGCTTGAGGGTGTTGACGTTGCCCGAAGGGCTGCGGCGCAGCGGCACGATGTCCACCAGCTCCCCGATCTTGTAATCCCTGTTGATGCGGAAGGTCATGTCCTTGTAGCGGATGATCTTCATCCAGCGGTACTCGGACGCGCGCACCCGGCCCGGGTAATTGCAGTTGGCCGGCGGGTTGCCGGTGATCCACAGATGCCAGTCCCACGGGTCCATGGCTTTCTCGCTCTTGTCGGGGTGGCCGTCGGCCTTGGTCACCAGATAGGGGGAATCGCCCCAGCCCGTGACCTCTTTGGACGCCTGTATCCAGCCGCCGCAGTTGGAGTGGTAGAAGGTGTAGGCCGGGCGGCCGTGGTAGGTCAGGATCTCGCCCTCGGTGTCTATCACCGCGCGCGTGGTGGTATTGGCCTCTATGGATTTGCCCTTGTAGGCCTGGCAGTGCTGGCCGTCGCAGAGGTGGTAGCCGTCCGCCTTGTGCTGGCCGCCGCGCGCCCGGCGTATGAGCACCTGCGTGCGGGCGATGACGGCCTGCGCCTTCAGGGATTCGTAAGGCCACTGCGGCGCCACTTCGCTGGGCACCACGCCCAGCAGGTACAGCTCATTCTCCACCACGTTGACCACGCCGATGCCGCGGCCGCCGTTGGGATAAAGCTCTATGTAGCCGCGGTACTGCCGGTCCGACCAGCGGAAAAAGGCGTTCTTGGTGCGGGGGTCCGCGTCGAAGATGACGGACCCCGAGGCTTTGACCGGCTTGACGAGGATAGGTCCGGCAAAACGGCCGTAGACGGTGCCGGCCGCGTCCTTGAGGACCACCTTGTTGTCCTCGGCCGTAACCAGCCAGGCCTGGTCCGGCGGGATGGTGGCGAAAAGTTTCTTGCTGGCCTTGCCGGTGACGGTCATCCCCTCGAAAGACTTTATCTTCAGCAAATTGTTGGAGCCCTGCTTGCCGGTGTTGCCGGTGCCGATCCCGACGCGGATCCTGACCGAGGAGGAAAGGCTGGCCAGGGCGTCCACGGGTTCCATCACGAGCGGTTTGGTTATGCGGAACGGCGGGCGGATCTCCTCGGGCTGCTTGCTCAGCTTGCCCTCCAGCACCTTCATCATGCTGGAGGCCACCGGGTGGCCCGGCGCGTAGGCCAGCACGCGGTGGTACTGGTTCCAGGCCTCGTCGAACTTGCCCTGCCGCGCGTAGATGCCGGCCAGCGGCAGGCGGGCCTCGGTGAAGGAGGGGTCCTTGCGCAGGGCTTCTATCAGCGCCGTCTCGGCCTCCTTGTGCATGCTGAAATTCATGTAGTTCCAGGCGAGGATATAGTCCACCCCGGCGAAGTCCGGCCTGAGCTGGCGGTACTTCTCCAGGTGGGCCATGGTCCTTTCTTTGTCTTCCAGGTTGGAGTAGACGCTGGCCAGGCCCAGCTCCGCCCTGGAGTGCAGCGCCTGTATCCTGATGGCGGTCTCGAAGGCCGAGCGCGCCCCGTCGTAGTCGGCCTGGTGGAAGCGCAGCCAGCCCAGCTCGGAATAGATGTCGGGGTTATGCGGGTCCCGCTCCAGCGCGCGCACCATGACGCCGGCGGCCTCGTAGTAGCGCCCGGCCTGGCGCAGGCACATGGAGGCATTGAGCAGCGGCCTGGCCTCGGAGGGGCTTTCTGCGGCGAGCGCGGAGTAGGCGGAGGCGGCCTGCAGCAGCTCCCCTTTCAAATAAAGATCATAGGCGGCCGGGGCCGCGGCGGCCGGCCGGGATTGTAAAAGGAGGAATAAAAGAATAATATAGTTGCGCACGGCTTTCATAATTATAAATTATTTGGAAAGCCCGGCAGGGGCGTAATAAAACGCGCCCCGCCCGCTTTGTGTGAACAGCCGACTAAATGTCTGAAGAACTTACCGATCCCGAACTGGTTTCCGCCTTCAAGGCCGGGGACGCGGAGGCCCTGGGGCTGCTGATGGAGCGGCACAAGGCCGCCGTCTTCGGCTATTTGCTGCGCCTCACCGGCCGCCGCGACGCGGCCGAGGACCTGTTCCAGGAGGTCTTCCTCAAACTGGTAAAGAACCCCGGCGCCTATAACGAGCGGGAGAAGTTCAAAGCCTGGCTTTTCACCGTGGCCCGCAACGCCGCCATGGACCTTTTCAGGCGGGAAGGGTCGCGGAGCGAGATCTCCCTGGACGGGGAAGGCGATAAGCCCGGCCCCGCCGATTTCCTGGCCTCGGCCGAGCCCGGCCCCGCCGAAGCCTTTTACGGCAAAGCCCTTGGCGAGCGCATAGGGGCCGCGCTGGACTCGCTTTCGGAAGACCAGCGCGAGGTGTTCTATCTCCGCCATTATTCCGAGCTGTCATTTAAGGAAATAGCGGAAATGCTGAAGGTGCCCATAGGCACGGTGCTGGCCCGCATGAGCCGGGCCGCCGCCCAGCTGCGCAAGAAACTAACGGCAGACCTGCAATAAAAGGGCCGCGGCGCGCGTTGTACCTACAGGAGACTTTATATGAACTGCGGTTACGGAGAAAAACTTATCCTTACCCTCTACGGCGAAGCCGGGGAGAGCCTGAAGGCCGAGGTGGAAGCGCACCTGGCCGGCTGCCCCGTCTGCCGCGCCGAGGTCGCCGCCCTCAGGGCCGCCGGCTCGAACCTCTCTGCCCGCTCCGAAGAGCCCTCTCCCAGGGCCGAAGCCAATATCATGCGCGCCGCCCGGGCCGCCGTCGCCGGCCGCCGGGGCTTCTCTTTCAAATGGGGCGAGGCCCTGCTCTCGGGAGCGCTGGCCTCTGCCATGGCTTTCATGTTCGCCTTCTCCGGCCGCGGGGCCTCAACCGACCTGGCCTGGAACAGCGGCCTGGACGAGCGCCTGGATTCCGTGGAGTATTCCGTCTACCAGGCGCAATCGGATTTTAACGCGCCTTCCAGGGACTGGGAGTACGGCTACAGCGAGCTGGAAGACGAAAGCTTTAACGCGGGGAAGAACGTTTAGCGGAAACTTAAGGAGAGACTTATGAATAAGAAATTACTGTTCTGGATAATGGCCCTGGCGCTGGTTTCGGCGCCGGCCTTCAGTTCGGCCCAGGAAGGCCCCGGGCCCGGCGACGAAGAGGAAGTGGAGATGATGGAGGGAGGCCCGGGCGGCGGCCCCGGCATGGGCGAGGGCGGCCCCGGTATGATGGGCCCCCGCGGCAATATGGGCCCCGGCGGTCAGGCGGGCCAGGGCAAGATGGGCATCCGCGAAAAGCGCATGGTCTGGACCGAGGGCGGGGAAGGCGAGGGCCAAATGCAGATGCAGGTGAAGATGCGCAAGATGCAGGGCGGGTTCATGGGCGAAGAGAAGGTGCTCTCCGTTATAAAGAAACACGATCCCGCTTTCGCCAAGAAAGTCGGGGAGCTGCGCGAGATAGCCCCGGCCAAATACAAGATGGTCATACAGATGTCCGGCAAACTGTTCGGCGCGGCCAAGATGCAGCAGGACGAGAGCATAGAAAAGGACGCCGTGCGGGCCCTGGCGCTCGAGTTCGAGAGCAAGGAACTGTCTCTCAAGTACAACAAGGCCTCCGACTCCGATAAAAAGGCCATCACCGACAAACTTAAAGGCGTGCTGGGCGAACTCTTCGACCTGAAGAGCAAGGGCCAGGAAGTGCGCGTGAAGCACATGGAAGGCGAGATCGGCCGCCTCAAGAAGAACCTCGAGAAGCGCAAGGCCAACAAGGCCAAGATCGTGGAGCAGCGCCTAGAGCAGCTGACCGGCGAAGGCTACGGCTGGTAAGGCCCGCGCTGGAAAAGAAAAGGCCCGGTCGCCCGGGCCTTTTTCTTTTGGAGGAGGTTACGGGTTGTCCGGGCCGTGAAGCGGCTGGGGCTGGGGGGGGGTGGGCCTGCCCTGGTTGTCGCGGGGCAGCACCTGCGCAGGCGGCGCCGGCTGCGCAGGCTGCGCTGCCGCCGGCCCGGCCGCCGGTCTGTATGCCGCGGGCACAGCCTGAACCGCCGCGGCGGGAGCCGGGGGCGGGGTGTAGGCCGGTATCGGGGCCGGCATGGGCATTTCCGGCATCGGTACCGGCGTTTGCGCCCCGGCGGTTTCTCCTGCCGTCTCCGGCGCGGCCGCTTCGGATTTAGCGGCCGGCTCTCCGTCGGCCGGCGCCGCGGCCGGCTTGTCCTTGCAGCCTGCCGCAAGCAGCAGGAGCGCCGCCGCCGGCGCGAGGAACAGATATTTCATTTCAGTGAATTTATTGGTGGTCATTCAGCTCTCCGTCGGGCCTGCTGCTGTGCAGGCCCGCTGGGGATATTCTACTTTAAAACGGGGTCCCGGGACGCCACCCGTCAGTCCGCAGCCGGGAACAGTTCTATCAGTTTGGCCGGCAGAGGGATGCCCGCGCCCTGCTGCGCCTGCGGCAGGCCGATATTGAAAGAAGCTTTTACCAGGGCCGCACGGAGGGCCGCCTCTCCCTTAACTCCCAGCCCCACGGCCAGGGCGGCCACTCCGGACACGTGCGGGGCGGCCTGCGAAGTGCCGTCGGCCAGCAGGAAGGAATTGACCGGGTAGGCTGAGTAGATCCGCACTCCCGGCGCGGCGAAGTCGGCGGCCGGGCCGCTGCAGGAGAAGCTCGCCAGCTTGTTGGAATAATCCACGGCCGTCACGGCCACCGAATCCTCGTAGCCTGCCGGGTAACCGATATCCCCGGCGAAGTTGCCGGCGGCGCAGACCACCAGCACCCCGGCCTTGCGGGCGGCCTTTACGGCCTTGGCCTGCGACTCAAAATATTTCGGAGCCCCGAGGCTCATATTCATGATGTCCACTTTCTGCTTTACCGCCCATTCCATGCCCTCTATGATCTGGGAAAGCTTGCCGGTGCCGCTGCTATTGAGCACCTTCACCGGGACGATGGTGGCCTCGGGCGCGATGCCGGCCATGCCGCTCCAGTTCAGTGCCCCCGCGATGATGCCGGCCACGTGCGTGCCGTGGCCTTTGACGTCGTCGGGCGGCGTGCCCGGGGCCAGCACGTTATAGCCGGGGGCGCAGTTGGAAGCAAGGTCGGGGTGAGAGCATTCCACGCCGCCGTCCAGTACGGCCACTCGCGCGCCCCTGCCCCTGGTGTGGGCCCAGGCCTTCGGCGCGCCCATCCTGACCGCGCTCCAGGGCAGGCGCTCGGTCTTGCCCTGGGCGTTGGTGGTGGTGATATAAACCGGGGAGATCGGGGCCTGGGTAGAAACCGCGGGGAGCTTCACGGGGGCCGGCCCGGCGTTCAGCAGGTCCCGCAGGGAGGCCCGCACTGAATCCAGCGCCTGCGGCTCGTCTGAGGCCAGCCAGTAAATTTCCATGTCGTCCTCAGCCGAGTCCACGCCGGGGGCGCGGGAAAGATCCGCGGCCCTGACGTCCTCCGGGAATTCGGCCAGCACGCCGTTGATGAAGGTAAATTCCTTCAGGACGCGGCCGCCGCGGCTGTTCACCAGGCGCGCCTGCGCGGCCGGGGTCACGCCGGGATCGAAAGTGAGTATTTTTTCCCCGGCGTAGGCCGGGGCCTGGCAGAGCAGCGCGAGAGTTATCAGGGCTTTCTTCATATTCGTATTTTACAAATAAAGAACCCCGCGGTTTAAGCCGCGGGGTTCTGCTGAACGGGCTGCGGGTTTTACCGCACCAGTTTGAACGCGTCGACCAGGCCCGCGCCCTGCTGGACGGGGGTAAGGTTCGGCAGCGGGGTGGCCGCGCCCTTCAGGGCCGAGCGCACCGCTTCCGCGCCTTCGGCGCCGGCGCCCACCGCCAGGGCCGCCAGGCCGGCCGCGTGCGGGCAGGCCATCGAGGTGCCCGACATCGTGGTGTAGCCGCCGCCCTTGCGGGTGGAGTACACGTTGACGCCGGGGGCGATGATGACTATTTCAGCGCCGCGGGACGAGAAGGAGGCGATCCTGTCGGCCGAGTCGGAGGCCGAGATGGCTATGGCCTGCGGGTACTTGGCGGGGAAGTTCACGGGGCCGGAGTCGTTGCCGGCCGCGCAGACTATGGCTATGCCGGCCTCGTGGGCCTTTATCATGACCTGCTTCATGGCTTCGGTGCCGGAACCGCCGCCGAGGCTCATGTTGATGACGTGCATGCCGTTATTGATGGCCCACTCTATGCCCGCCACGATCCAGGAGTACTGGCCCGAGCCGCGCTTGTCGAGCACTTTTACGCCGTAAAGGTCCACGCCGGGGGCCACGCCCACGACGCCTTTGAGGTCCCTGACCGCGGCGATGGTGCCGGACACGTGGGTGCCGTGGCCCTGGTCGTCGAGCGGGGTGGCGGTGGTGATGATGGCGTTATAGCCGCCTTTGTAGTTGGCCGCCAGGTCCGGGTGGGTGTAATCGATGCCGGTGTCTATCACGGCCACTTTCACGCCCTGGCCGGCGGTATAGTCCCAGGCCGAGGCGGCGTTGACGCGCTTCACGCCCCAGGGGATCTCTTTCTCGGCCGCCGGGTCCGTTTCGGGGCGCAGCTCGGCGAAAACGGGCGCTTCCCAGCCTTCGCCGGTGCGCACAATGTTCAGCACGTTCTCCATGGAAGGCAGCTGCGGGGCCGGGGCTTCCTCTATCCACTTCATATAGACGTCTTCGGCCACATCGGTGACGCCTTTCAGCGAGTAGATGCTGGCGTCCTTGACGTCGTCGGGGAAAACGGCCACGAGCGAGTCGATGACCGTGAATTTGCGGGTGACCTGGCCGCCCACGCTTTCGATGCTCTTTTCTATGGCGCCTTTATAGGCGTGGTCGTAGCTGATTATTTTCTGCGAAGCCTGGGCGCTGACGGCCCCGGCGAGCAGCAGGCCGGCGGCGAGTGTGAAGAGTTTATTCATTTATCCTCCAAAAGAAAACAAGGTACCAAAAGACCTAGACCCAATATAGGACTTTTGGTTGATTTGAGTCAAGGGGGAGAGGGTGGTGAGAGGGGACGTTGATTCCTAATTCCTAATTTAAAAAGCACGGCGCGCTATTGGACGCGCGAATTAGCTGAATTAGGAATTAGGAAAACGTCCCCTAGTAAGATTTTACTTTGCTGGTGTCGAATTTGCCTATCAGGCCGGAGACTTCGGGGTTGCTCATGAGCAGGCTGAGGGTCTGCGGGTTCTGCATGGCCAGCTGTACCAGCTGCGGGTTGGAGTCTATCAGGCCAGCCAGGGCGTCGGGGTCCCTCATCATGGCCTGCGCGGCGGGGGTGTTGAGCATGGCCGAGACCATGCCGCTGGAGGCTACCGCGCTTACCACGGCGGGGTTGTTGAGGGCGGCTTTCACCACCGGGTTGTTCATGAAATTGGCCGGGCCGGGGCCCTTGAGGAAGTTGGCCAGGCCCTGGGGGCTGCCCATGGCCGCCTTGACGGTGGGCCTGGACATGAAACCTTCCACTATATACTTATTATTGAGCAGCGCGCCCACGGCTTTGGGGCTATTGGCCACCTTGCCCACGGCGTAGGTGAGATGGCCCTTCTGGGCGCCCATGCCCTCCTGCATCTTGGCCTGCTTGGCGTCTACCTGGCCCGGGCCCTGATTAATGCCTGCGCCGGAAGTCTGCCTGGCCTGGGCCTGCCGCTGGGCCGCGGCCTGCGCCTGGCGCTCGGCCGTTTCGCTGCCGCGACCGGAGTTTTCACCGGCGGCAGCCCGGTTATTGTCTTCGGGGGTGCCATCGGCGCGGTAACGCACGGTATAGCCGAGGTCGGTCAGGTTAGGGTCGTAGCCCTGCTGCACCTGCCGCTTTTTAATTTCACCTTCGGAGGCGTTGAAAACGTTCACCTCGCCGGCGTCCAGGGGCACGTCGCTGGAGTTTATCTTCATCGTCCACTTCACCAGCGGCATGGCTATGAGAATATAGACCGGGGTCAGGTAGACCCAGATCTTCCAGCCGGCTTTCTTCTCTTCGCCTTCCATACCCATAATATAACAACGAAAAACCGTTAAGTCAACGGCCTTGCGCCGCCGCTCTTGATTTCCCGCGCCCCAGTTTGTATTATTAACGATATCCATAGCCGGCCCTGTCGCCGGCCGGGCCGTTAATGGGGAAACTTATAATAGTAATACTTTCCAACCTGGCGCAGGTCTTCCTGTTCGTCACAGGCCTCTTTTACCTTTTCCTGAGCTTCCGCGGCCTGGGCCGCGGGGTCAAGACCGCCCGCGCCGCCCGGCAGCGCCGTTTCGCGCTGCTGCTGCCCGCGCATAACGAAGAAGGGGTGGTGGGGCTGGCGGTGGAAAGCCTGGCCCGCCTGAAGTACCCGCGTGAACTTTTCGACATTTTCGTGGTGGCGGACCATTGCACGGACGGCACCGTTAAGGCGGCCGCCGGCGCGGGCGCGCGGGTGCTGGACCATAGCGGGCCCGGGCTGAAAGCCGGCAAAGGCCGCGCCTTGAAGTGGGCCACGGAACAGATCTTCGCCGCCGGCGCTTGGGACGCCTTCTGCTATTTCGACGCCGACTCGCTGGCGCACCCGGAGTTCCTGACGGCCATGAACGCGCAGCTGGAGGCCGGCGCTTCGGCCGTGCAGGGCCGGCAGCTCGCCAAAAACACCGGCAACCTCCTGGCCAAGATCCTGGCCGCCGGCCACATAGTTTCCAACCGCTTTTTCCAGCTGCCCAAGCAGGCCTTCGGCCTGTCGGCCACGCTGCACGGCAAGGGCATGTGCTTCACCGCCGAGGTGGCCCGCAAGTTCCCCTGGGACGAAACCTGCCTGACCGAGGACCTGGAGATGCAGATGCGCCTGATCCGCCACGGCGTGCGCATCTCCTGGGAGCGGGACGCCGTGGTTTATGACGAAGAGCCGGAGACGCTTTCGCAGTATCTGACGCGCACCATCCGCTGGACCCGCGGCTCGCTGGACACCGCCCGCCGCCACCTGCCCGGCCTGGCCGCCAGGGCGCTGCGCGCCGGTGACCTCCGGGCTTTCGAGGGCGCGCTTTATTCGGCGCAGACCTACCGCTTCGCCATCGCCGGCGCCGGCGCGCTGCTGCTCTGGTTCAGCCGGGACTCTTTCAATTTGGTGCTCTGGCTGTACCAGAGCCTGCCCGGGGTGGAACATACCCTCAAAATACTTTCGCTCGTGCCGCTGCTGCTCTACCCGGCGGTGGCGCTGCTGGTGGAGCGGGCCAGCCCCGACCTGGTGGCGGCCTATTTCCTGCAGCCCGCGCTGGGCGTGCTGCGGCTGCCGGTCTTCGTGGCCGGCGTGCTGAGGGGCACGGATTTCTGGGGCCGCACCGAGCATACCAGCCGGGTGGCCATAGCGGATTTGGTTGATTGAACGCTTGAGTTTTACAACGGAGGAACCATGAAGAAACTTCTTATCTCGGCGCTGCTGCTGCTCCCGGCGGCCGCCTATGCCCAGGAGCTGAGCCGGACGGAGCTGGAGGCCATGCCGGCCAGGGGCCCGGAGGAAGCCGCGCCGGCCCCGCGCCCGGATGCCCAGAAGATCATGTCCGATATCTCCACCGCGCTGCGCCTGAGCTCCAAACAGGAAGAGCGCATAGCGGCGGCGGTAGGCAAAAAGGCCGCCGAATTCGACAAGCTGATGCGCGAGTACGAAAAGAACCTGGCCGAGGAAAAGAAATGGCGCTACAAGATGAATGAAAGCCGCCACGGCCTGCTGCGCATAAGCCGCGACATGCCGGACACCGTGCGCGAATTCCTCGACGACGAGCAGCGCGAGTCCTTCGACGCCATGCTGGAAGGCAGGAAGAAGCCCGCCGCCGGCCCCGCCGTGGCCGAGGACGAGGACGGCGCGGAAGCCGCTCCCCGGCCGGTCAGGAAGAAGAAGCTGATAAAGCGCAAGAAGGCGCCAGCCACCGGGGCAGGAGCGGTCAAGCCGGGCCTTAAGAAGAGGGTGCCGGTAAAGAAGGCCGCCCCCGAGCCCGCGCCTGAAGCCGAAGAAGAGCCGGCCGGCGCCGCGCCCGCGGCCCAGGAAGCGCCAGCCGAAGACGAGGACGCCGGCTCCTACCCGTAAAGGGCGGGCCGGAGGATTTGACGCGGATTTGATTTTTTCTTGCGGGGCTGTTTGTTTCTTCAGTGTAGACTAGAAGGAAGAGCGGTTTGCTGAACTATGGATAAACCAGCGGGGAACTCAACGCGCCCGGGCATGACCCTGGTGGAGATCATGGTGGCCATGAGCATCATGGTCATAGGCGTGCTGGGCATGGTGGGGGCGTTCAAGTTCTTCAACGTGGGCATCCAGTCGGCCAAGATCCGCTCGCTGGCCAACAATATAGCGCAGGAAAGGATAGAGTACCTCAAGAACAAATCCTATTACCGGGTGCTGGTCACCACCCAGACGCCAAACCCGGAGGATCCCGATTTTCCCTCGGGCGAGATGATCTACGACGTGGCGCCTAACGGCGAGGAGACCGTCAACGTGGGCGGCATCAACTTCATACGCCGGGTGCTCATAAGGAAGATGAACGAGGACGCCGACGGCAACCTGCAGCCGCTTTCCTGGGAACAGCCGGATACGGGGCTGAAGGAAATAAAGGTCTACGTGGTCTGGTACGAGCGCGGCGAATGGCGCAAACTGGAGGTCCGCAACCTCCGTGAGAACCCCGCCCGCGTCAATAAGGACTGCAACATCAGCGGCAACGTCAAGAGCGGCGGCGTCAACCTGGCGGGCGCGACGGTCCGGGCGCAGGAGAGCCCCACGTATTACGGCGTAACGGACGCTGACGGGAACTATACCTTCTCCATAGTGCCCGGCACCTTCACGCTGCAGGCCACCAAGGACGGCTATTTCCCTTCCGTCCTCTCCTCCTTCGGCCTGCCTGCCGGCACGAACGTAACCGGCAAGGATTTCTCGCTCACGAATAAATTCAGCGGCACCATCTCCGGCTACGTCATCATCAACAACGGCGACCATTTAATGATCAGCAACGTGGCGGGCGGCACCGAAACCGTCACGGGCCATACGGAGTGGGTGGAGGTCTACAACCCCACCACCTGGACCTGGACCATGGCCAACGGCCTTGGCACGGGGCAGGAGAAGGTGGTTTTCAGGTACAAAGAGACCAGCGTCGTGGAGAAAGCGCTGGCCTTCAACTACCGCACCACTACCCTGGACCCGGGTCACTATTTCCTTTTCGCCAATACCGGCACCGTCACGGCCGCCGGCGTGACCCGCCAGGCCGACGCCGTCTACGGGTGGACCGGCGCCTGGACCAACCAGGACGACACCATACAGGACTCCCACGATAACGCCGGCTTTGTCATGCTCAAGGACGGCTCGCGGACGCTGGACACGCTGGGTTGGACCGCCTACGCGTACGGCGCCTGGCCGCTGTACTCGCCAGAGGCCTCCGAATATTTCGGGGTCTATTGGTATGACGAGTACCCCTGGCCGTACCCTATCAACGAGAAGGGCATGCAGCCCGATATGGCCTTCACCCGCAACAGCTGGTTCTCCGACCTGGACCCCGGCTCGGCCAGCTGCTTTGACTCGAACCGGAATTATGCCGATTTTCACATCAGCAGCAGCCCCATCCTGGTGGGGCCCCGGAGCACCGCCGATTCCCAGGTCTGCGCGGGCGGCACCGCGGCCCAGGGGGCGGTGGTTTTCGCCAATGACGGGGAGTCCAGCCCGGTAGTAGCCGGTTCTGACGGTTATTTCTGGATTCCTGATGTCTCCACCGGCAGCTGGACGGTCTATATGTCCAGCGGCGTGGTCTATTCCAGCGTGGCCTATTACGGCGGCACCACGGACGGTTTCTGGTCCTGGACCGATTATAACTATATCTCTACTCCCACCACCTTCGGCTATGTCACAGGCAGGGTCACCAATGTCCTGGGCGCCGCTCTCCCCGGCATCAAGATCTTCTCGCCCGCAGGCTCCGGCCAGGTAGCCACCGACTGGAACGGCATGTACACGCTGCCGGTGGACGCGGGCGTGGTCACCGTCATGGCCAATTACCAGAGCCAGGACACCAACTACGTGGAACTGTCCTCCATGGACGTGCACGTGGGCCTGGGGGAGGTGGCCAGGAGCGTTAATTTCTCCCTTTACCAGGGCGGCCGCATCTACGGACGGGTCACCACCAACGGCGTGGACCCGCTGCCCGGCATCCCGGTGGTCGGCCTCAAGGGCGGGGTAGAGCAGGGCAGCGGCATCAGCGACGGCGACGGCTATTTCACCATCTCCGGCTCGGGCATCTCCACCGGCACCTACGTGGTAGAGCCGCAGCTGGAGTCCGGCGAGGGCTCCTCTCCCGCTAACTCCACGGTGGAGGTCGAGGCTGGCCTTACGGCCGTAGTTCCCACTTTTACGATCAGCGGGGCTTTCGGCTACATCAGCGGCACTGTGAGCAATAGCGCCGGGCGCATCACCACCGGCGTGCTGATCTACGTCACTACTTCCACGCTGGCGGCCAACGCGCCGCCCCCCGACATTTCCCCGGGGCTGCGCGCGGGCACCGGAGTCTACTACGCGGCTTCCAGCACCGCGCTGGGCAACTATAATATCCCCGCCAAGGGCGGCTATTCGTACAATATCTACGCCTGGTACACCACCTGGAGCGGGACGACCCCGACCACGACCCGCATGGAATTCACCGGGGTGGCGGTCACCCCCAACGAGACGGTTACGAAGAATTTCCTCTGGTAATATGAAAACGACGCTGAAAAAAGGCTACACGCTGATGGAGATGATGATAGTCGTCGCCATCATGGGCGTGGTCGTCCTGGCCGCGCCGCGCACCTTCATCAAGACTTACCAGTTCGTGCAGCTGCTGACGGCCCGGGTGGAGATACAGAAAAACGCCCGCGGGGCGCTGGCCAATATCAACAGGGATCTGCGGCAGGCCGTGGCCACCAGCATCGTGGTGGGCGCGGTCTCGGGTCAGCCGCCGCATTCGCGCATCACCTTCAATAAGTACAATTCTTCCGGCGCTTTTGACACCGTGTCCTATTACCAGCAGGGCAACAAACTGTACCAGGCCATAGCCCCCGGCGCCAACGTGGTGCTGCCGGCGGGCAAGATGATAGCCAATAACCTGCGCTACATAGCTTTCACCTACCCGCGCACCGACGACGACGGCATCATCTCCATCTCCATCACCTTCGAGAAGGCTACCTACGAAGGCGGCACGAAGGCCCTGCAGATGGCCGTGGAAAAAGTAAGGGTGATGAACTAGGCGGAGCGATTTATGGCAAACCGCAGACAAGGCCAGATGGCCATCACGATGGTGCTCAGCATCCTGCTTTTCCTGATGCTGATGTTCCCGGTCATGAACCTGTTCGTGCAGAACGAGGGCAAGTGGTCGGTGAAGGAGAAAAAATCCACCACCGCCTTCCACCTGGCCGAGGCCGGCATAGACCGGGCGCGCTGGAAGCTGCTGGAGAACGACGACTTTTGGTATATCACGGCTACCGGCACGCTGGCGGGCTACCATTTCGACCAGGTGTACGAAGGCGACACCGTCGGCGGGGCCGGCACCTATACCATTAATATCACCTCCGACCCCGTAGACGCGACCAAGCGCATAGTCGAGTCGGTCGGCCGCGACAAAACCAGCTCGCAGATCCGCCGCATAAGGGCGGTGCTGATAAACGACAATAACGCCAATTTCGCTACCCGCGCTGCCAGCCTGGTGTCCAATACGGGCGGCAACGACCACATAGAGTGGGGGCCCGTGATCTCCGGCAACTCCATAGAGACCTGCACCGGCGGCGGCGCCTGCACCCCGGCTAAAACCTCCTTCCGCATTTTTCCCAGGTACTACAGTTCGGGCCACGTGACACCGCAGGACGGCGGCTCCACCGCCGCCTCTACGGATGACATCTACTGGTGGTCCTATTATGAAGTGCCGCCCTTCCCGGATGTGAAGTTCTCCGCCTATATAAGCTCCGCGGACGCCAGTGACGCCCTCTATGGCGGGGCCCCGAACGGCTGCGGCCACGGCACCACTTCAAAATACCACCACACCACCGCCATGGGGGACGCTGAATTCAAGAACTGCCAGGACACCAGCGGCAGGACTTATTATATAGACCCCGAAGTGGACGTAACCTTCAAGTCGGGCGGCACTAATTTTATCCGCGGCACCGTCATAATGCAGGGGAACTTCATTATCTCCGGCTCCGGCGGCGCCAATGGGTCTTACAACGCCAAGCTCCCGCCGCAGGCCTGGAAGGAGTACGGCCATAATGCCGACACCTGGACCCATTACAAGGTTTTCGACCCGGGCTGCCCGCACGCCACCTATGCCGAAGCCCTGAACGCCAACTACCTGGCCACGGGCGTGACTTATCCCCTTTCTAATGTGCTCATCCACGGCTTTGCCTATACCGGCGGCAGCCAGGGCCTGCAGGGCGGCGGCAACTGTAACCTCAACGGCGTGCTGCTGAGCAACCAGGACGCCACCATGGGCACCTCCACGATGGGCATCTATTATGACGACAATGTGGCCCAGGACATCATGCTGCAGGGCGTTGTAATAAAACTGCATTCCTGGTACGAGGTGAAGGCCGAGTGGCCGGCCGGCCTGTAGCCTGCCCGGCCCCGAAGGCTTCTATCCCTGTGCTGGGGCTGGAGCTGGCGGGCTTAAGCCTGTTCTTTAAACCAGACCACGCTGGTATCATTTCAATTTTTAAGCGCAGGTATGGCCGTTTCTCCGGCCGCGGGAGCCGGGGCTATACTTTCAGCGTTTCAGCGGCCGCTGGCCGCCAGACGCCCTTTAAACCTTCGGTCGTTCTTGAAGGTTCCCGGCTGGAACTGGCGCGGGGTGATTTCCGGGCTGTCCTGGACATGGGCCGGAGGAGCGGGGAACTGCGGGCGGCCCCGAACGAGCAGTGCCTGGACGCTTTTCTGCGCTCTTTGACGAGTTTTTTCCTCAACCGCGCCGGCGGCTTCATGCTGCATTCGGCCGGCCTGGTGAAGGACGGCAAGGCTTACATCTTCCTGGGCAAGTCGGGCGCCGGTAAATCCACCCTTTCAAAGCTGGCCGCCAGCCGACCGGGTGTAGAACTGATAAGCGACGAGATAAACCTGCTGCGGCGGGAGAAAGGCCGCTGGCGTGTACACGGCTCGCCCTTCTGGGGCGAGATGCGCGCGGATGGCCGGCCCGGCTCCTGGCCGCTGGGCGGGATACTGCTGATGTCGAAGTTTCCGGAGCACAGGATAAAACCCTGCACGGTGCCAGAGGCCCTGCGGCTGCTGTTGCGCTGTTCGGTAAATTTTGAGGCAGGACCGGGAACCTCTGAACGGGCGCTGTCCGCCGCCGCCGCGCTGCTGGCGGGGGCTGAATTCCGCCGGCTGTACTTCTCGAAGAAGGACAATAGTTTCCTGGAGCTGGTATAAGAATTTTATGGCCTACAAAATCAGAAAAGACCTTGCCTATCGGCGCATAGCCGGGGAGGTCTACATAGTGGACGCCGCCAAATCCGAAATGCGGGAGCTGAACGGCCCCGCCGCCCTGATCTGGGAAGGCCTCGCGGCGGGAAAAAAAGGCGAGGCCATAGCCTCGGCCATAGCGGAGGAATTCGAGACCGACGCGGCTACCGCCCGCGCCGACCTGGCGGCTTTCACTGAAGAATTGCTGGCGGCCAGGCTTATAGAAAAATTATGAAGAAAAAAAAGCCCTATCAAAAACCCGTTATGAAGACCGAAAAGGTCTTCGAGACCGCCGCGCTGGCCTGCGGCAAATGCCAGACCGGCCCTATCAGCCAGCTGGCCTGCAAGACGCTCAAGAAGTTCTCCTGACCATGGCTTCAGCTTTCCGCCTGGAGGGCTCCAGCATGCTGCCAATCTTCAAGCCCGGGCAGGTGGTGCTGGTGCGCCCCGGCTGGCTGAACGCCGGCGATTGCGCCGTCTACCTCTACCGCGGCCGCAACCTCCTGCACCGTGTAACAAAGACCTCTCCCGCCGGCGCCTGGCTGGCCGACGACGCCGGCCGCCTGGAGCCGCATTTCGTGCCGCTGGAGGATATAAGGGGAAAAGCCCTGGGCGGCCCCCTGTCCGGCGGCCTGGCCGGCCGGTTCTATTCCTCGCTGCGGCGCCGCCTGTCCCCGCTGTTCATCAATGCCTGACTGCCTGCCCTCCGCGCGCCTTAACTCCGTCACGCTGAGGGAGAACATCCCCGTTTCGGTCACCATAGAACTGACGCGCCGCTGTCCGCTCTCCTGCCTTCACTGCTACCTGCCGGAAACCCGCGGCCGGGCCGCCGCGGGGCGGGAGCTTGCGGCCGCGCAATGGAAAAAGATACTCAGGCAGCTGGCCCGCGCCGGCGGCCTGTACCTGGTCTTCACCGGAGGCGAACCGCTGCTGCGGCCGGATCTGGCTGAGATTTGCGCTTACGCTAAAAAACTGAATTTCGACGTTCGGGTCTTTTCTTCCGGCCTGGGCCTGACGGCTGAGCTGGCGCGGGAACTTAAAGAGGCCGGCCTCTCGGCCTTTGAAATAAGCCTCTACGGCCGCCCGGCCGTGCACGACGGCATAACCGGCCTGGCCGGCTCCTTCGCCCGCAGCCTGGCCGCGGCGCGGGAGCTGCGCTCGGCGGGTATCAGGGTGAAAATAAAAGCGCCGCTGATGAACCTGAACGCGGGCCAGGCGAATTGGCTGAAGGCGCTGGCGAAAAAAGAAGGCTTCGCGGTTTCATTCGACCTTGTGATAGTTCCGGCCAATGACGGGGATAAAACGGCTTTAAAGTACCGCCTCGGCGGCCGGGCGCTGGCCGCGGCGGTCTGCCTGACGGAAAGTTTGGTTCCCGCTGTCCCGGCCGACGGCCGGCCTTCGGCGCAGGACCTGCTCTGCGGAGCGGGCCGCAATGTCTGCGCGCTGGACCCGGCCGGGAATCTTTACCCCTGCCTGCAATTGCCGGTCAAACTGGGCAATCTGACCAGGCGGAAATTCGCGGCCGTCTGGAAAAACGCCTGGCTGAAAAAGTGGCGCCGGGCCTCCGTGGGAGACCTGCAAGCCTGCCTGTCCTGCCCGGATATTGAATACTGCAGCCGCTTGTCCGGGGACAGCCTGCTGGAAGAGGGCAACAGTTTCGCCCCCAATGCCCCCGCCTGCGCTTTGGCCAGGGCGCTGCGGCATAAATCTGGGTCTTGACTGATAGAATCAGTCTGATATACTATTATATATAGACAGCGGGGTCGTTTCAGGCTGTCTATTTTTTTCGCCTGCCATTGGATAAGACATGTCCAATGGCTGTTGGTCGCTGGGGAAACCGCGGTTAGAAGCCTGTTTTACGCTTTTTATCAGTCAGCTTAGAGGTATATATGAGGATGAACCGCACGCTAGCCTATGGCCTGGCCTGCCTGCATTATTTGGGGCAGCACGGCGAGGGCAACTGGAACCAGGTTGCGGAGATCTCCCGTTTCCAGGGCCTGCCCGCGCCTTATTGCAATAAGGTGCTGCAGGCGCTGGTGCACGCCGGTTTCGTGGAGTCGCAGAAGGGCAAGGGCTACAGGCTTTCCAAGGACCTGGACGATATCAGCGTCTGGCAGCTCATGGAGGCTTTCACCTTCAACGGCGCGCCCAAAGCCGAGAAGGCGCAGGTGCCCAATAAGCTCTACGAAACCCTGCGCGCCGAGGTGAACCACTGGCTGGTGGGCCTCACCGTGCAGGACATAGTGGAAATGATGAAGGAAGAGGAAAGGCGGAAAGCGGCCGAAAAAAGCGGAAGCGGTACCAGCGGCGGCGGCGCGGCTGAAGAATAACTGAAAATATGAAACTGTGGAGGCGGCATAAAGGAGGAAGCGAACGCGGCTTAGGCGCGCGCCTCCTCTCTTTTGCCCGCCGGCTGCTGCTGGCCGGCCTGTTGCTCGGCCCGCTTTCCTACGCCGCCGCGTCGCCGCAGTTCTGGGCGGCCGGCACCCCGGCCGGCGGCACCGGCGCGGTAAGCCCCGCCTGGCCGGTGCACGAGATAGACGACATAGCCCTGCTGTTCGTGGAGACGGCCGGGGAGGAACTGGCGAACCTCTCAGTGCCGGCCGGCTTCCAGGAAGTTACCAATTCCCCGCAATATACGGGCACAGGCACCGTGGGTACGCGCCTCAGCGTTTTCTGGGCCCGCGCCACCTCTGCGGCCATGACCGCGCCTACCATCTCCGACGCCGGCGACCATGTCTACGCCGTGATCCTCACTTTCCGCGGGGCCATAAAGAGCGGCGTACCGTGGGACGTTACCGCCGGGGGGGTAAAAGGCACAGCCTCCGTCAGCCTCACCGCCTCCGGGGCGACTACCGGCGTGGACGACGCCCTGCTGGTGCTGGCCGCATCCAACAGCGGCGACACGAACAAGGCCGTGTTCTCCGGCTGGGCTAATGCCGGGCTCTCCGGCATAGCGGAATTGTTCAACCAGAACATGCTTTCCGGCAACGGCGGCGGCCTGGGCGTAATGATAGGCACCCGGGCCGTGGCCGGCGCCACCGGGGACACCACGGCCTCGCTCACCGCCAGCTACACCAATGCCTGGCTGAACATAGCTCTCAAGCGCCTAACCCCGCCTAAGATAAACGACCTGACCGTAGGCGCTAAAGAGCTAACGGCCGGATGGCCGCTGATAACCGGGGCTACCGGCTATGCTCTGACCGCCGCCCTGGTGCCGGCCAATAACCCGGCGCTTACCTATTCCAGCGCCACCATAGCGGCCGGGGCCACGGTGAACGGGCTGGCGCCCAATACCACCTACTATGTCTATTCCCGCTCCAACGGCAAGGGCGAAAACAGCGAATGGTCGCTGTACCGGGCCACGGCCACGCTGCTGGAATTCGCCCCCACGGCGCCGTATTTCACCGGCGTCACTACCGGCGCCGCGCAGTTCGGCTGGACCGGCAATAACCCCGGCGGCACCGAATACCGCGTCTATATCTCCACCGCCCCCGACCCGCTGGCCCCAGGCGCGGCCGCGGCCACCTCTTTAACTGCTTTCACCGCGCCGGTCAGCACCGCCGCCCTGGCCGCCAATACCACCTATTATTTCAAGGTGGCGGGCTTCAACCACAACAATGTTCCCACCGCCTACCTGGCGGCCAGCACGCCCACCTGGGCCAACCCGCCGGTGTTCTCGGCTTTCAGCGGGGTCGGGGCATCGGCCGCGCAGTTCAGTTGGACCGACGGCGGCAATCCGCCCTGGACCAAGTACCGCGCGCAGGTATCCACCACCCCTGAGTTTAACGGCGCGGCCTACAGCAGTTCGGATACCTACAACGCCTCGCTCAGCTCCGCCGGGTTGACCGCTAATACCACCTATTATTTCCGCGCGGCCGCCGTGAACCTGGCCGGCATCCTCTCCGGCTATACCGGCACGCAGACCACCACCACCTTCGCCAACGCCCCGGCCTCGCCCTCCTTCAGCTCGGTGACCCCGGGCCTGCTGCAGTTGACCTGGGCCCCCAATGGCAACCCCTCCGGCACTCTGTACCGCGTGCTGGTCTCTACCGTCTCCGACTTCACGGCCCCCGCCGCCGTCACCAGCGCGGACACCTACGGCCAGAGCGTCTCGTCCTCCGGCCTGACTTCCAACACCACTTATTATTTCCGGGTTTACGCCGTGAACCACAGGGGGGTGCCGGCCGGGCCCGTGGACGCCTCCACCGCCACGCTGGCCAATATGCCCGCTTACCAGGCCTTCTCGGTGACCACCTCTTCGGACATCGCTTTCAGCTGGACGGCCGCCAACCCGGACGGCACATTGTACCGCGTGGCCGTTTCCACCGCCGTCAACCCGCTGGTCCCCGGCTTCGCCGCCTCCTCCAGTTCCGATACCTATAGCCTCAGCCTGAGCACCGCCGGCCTGCTGGTCAACACCACCTATTATTTCCGGGCCGCCGCCGTGAACCGCAATGGCGTAGCCACCGATTATTCTTCCGCGGAAGCCGCCGCTACGCTGGCCAATACCCCGCAGTTCTCCGGCTTCACCGTCGGCTCTTCCGGAGATATCTCCATGGCCTGGGCGCCCAATTCTAATCCCTCCGGCACGCTTTACAGGGTGGCGGTCTCCACCGCGCCGGACCCGCTGGTCCCGGGCTTCGCGCCTTTCAGCAGTTCCGATACCTATAATTTTTCGCTGAGCTCGTCCGGGCTGTCCGGCAACACCACCTATTATTTCAGGCTGGCCGGAGTTAACCGCTCCGGCGCGGTTTCCGCCTACGCCGCCGCCAATTCCACTTCTACCCTGGCCGCCGCGCCCTCCGGCTTTTCCTTCTCGGGGCTCAGCCAGGAGTCTGTCCGGCTGAACTGGTCCGCCTCGGGCAACGGGCCCGGCACCCTTTACCGGGTGCAGGTGTCCACGGCCCCGGACATGGAGTCGCCGGAAAACGCGGTGGTGACCACCACGGAAACCTATAACCTCTACATAGCCACGGCCGGGCTGCAGTTCAGCACCCTCTATTATTTCCGCGCGGCCGCCCGGAATAATAACGGCCTGCTGATCAATTACGTATCGGCCGGCAGCACCACCACGCTGGCCCCCGGCGTGCTGAGCGCCCCCGTAGCCGGCGCCTACGCCCCTTATGTTTCCTCCATGACGGCCAACTGGACGCTGGTGGACGGCGCCACCGGCTATACCCTGGCGGCCGTAGCCGGCCCGACGGGGGATCCCGCGCCCTCGGACCCGTCCAGCACCACGGTGAGCGGCTCGGACCTGTCGGCCTACGTCGAGGGCCTGGCGCCTGACACCGTGTATTACCTGCACGTCAGGGCCAACGGCCCCGGCTCGTCGAGCTCCTGGGCCCATTTCCCCGCGGCGGCCACGCTGCTGGCGGCCCCGCCCCTCTTCGACGCCTTCGGCGGGGTGAGCACGGCGGCGGCCGTTTTCAGCTGGACGCGCAACGGCAATGCCGCGCCGCCCGCCACCCAGTACCGCGTACTGAGCTCCACCGCGCCGGACCCGCTTAACCCCGGCGCCGCGGTCGCCGCCAGTTCTTATACCTATAGCCTGTCGCTGAGCTCGTCGGGCCTGAGCGCCAACACCACCTATTATTTCAGCGTGGCGGGCGTGAACAAGGATGGGGCGTTCACGGCTTACACGGCGCCGCAGGCTACCGGCACTCCGGCCAATATGCCGGTTTTCAGCGGCTTCAGCGAGGTGGGGACCGGCGCCCTGAAGTTCAGCTGGAGCGCGCCCGGCAACCACGCGGAGACGCTGTACCGCGTGTGGAGCTCCACCGCGCCTGACCCGCTCAACCCGGGCAATGCCGCCGCCGTAAGCTCGGATACTTACAATACTTGGCTGAGCTCGGGAGGCCTGAGCGCCAATACCACCTATTACTTCAGGGTGACCGGCATCAGCCGGGCCGGCATCTACACGGGCTATACCCTCGCCGCCGGTACCTCCACGCTGGCCGCAGCGCCGGCCTTCTCCGCTTTCACCGAGGTCAGTTCCGCCGCCGCCAGGTTCGCCTGGACCGGCACCGGCAACCCGCCCGGCACCCTGTACCGCGCCCAGACCCTGCTCACCGAGGCGGGAGAGCCCGCCAGCAGTTCGGATACCTACAACTCCTACCTGAGCAGTTCGGGGCTGGCCGCCAACTTCGCTTACTACTTCAGGGCCGCCGCAGTGAACCACAACGGGGTGGTCACTGACTATACCGGCGTTCAGTCCACGCGCACGCTGACGGCGCCGCCGCTGTTCACCGGCTTCAGCGGGGTGGGCCCCGACTCGGCCCAATTCTCCTGGAGCGCCAACGGCAACCCGGCCGGCACCCTGTACCGCGTGCTGGCCTCCACCGCCGCGGACCCGTACGAGCCGCTGGGCGCAGTGGTGAGCAGCTCCGACACCTACAATACCTGGCTGAGCTCGGCCGGGCTGAGCCCGGACATGGTCTATAACTTCAGGGTGGCCGGCGTCAATAACTGGAATTCGCCCACCGCCTACACGGCGGCCGCCGGCACGCGCACCCTGGCCTATACGCCGGCCTTCAACGGCTTCACCGAGGTCTGGAAGAGCAGCGCGCAATTCAACTGGACGCATAACGGCAACCGGCCGGGCACGCTGTACCGGGTGCAGACCCTGCTGAGCGAGGGCGGCGCGCCGGTCACCAGCTCCGACACCTATAATACCTGGCTGAGCAGCGTGGGGCTGACCTATAATACCACCTATTTCTTCAAGGTGACCGGCGTGAACGCCGACGGCTCGGTGAACGACTACACGGCGGTTAAGGGCACCTCCACCCTGGCGGACATACCGGCCTTCGTGGGTTTCGGGGAAGTGACCAGCTCGAAGATACTCTACAGCTGGATCACCAACGGCAACCCGGACAATACCGTGTACCGGATCATCATCTCCACGGTGCCCGACCCGCTCAACCCGGGCGCAGGCGACGTCAGGGTGGAAGAGACCATGGGCGGCTACCTGTACCTGCCCGTGCCCGGCCTGATGTCGCAGACCACCTACTATTTCCGGGCGGCGGCCTATAACAATAATTCCATCCTGAGCGATTACAACGCCATACAGTCCACAGTGACCCACGCGCCTGTCGCCAGCATGCTCTACTTCCGCACCGAGGCCTCAGCGCTCGGCGGGACCGGCAAACTGTTGAGCACCGCGCGCGGCGCGGCGGCGGTTAATTACGTGAAGAACACCCTGGCCGGGCCCGTCACGCCGCCCACGGCGCAAACCCAGTTCACGGCCACCGCCGGGGGCAGCCCGGTGATGTGGTACTCCTACCCCATAGACGAGATGACCATCATGGCGGACGTGGACTTTAATATCTGGGCGATGGAGAGCCACAACTCGGCTAACGCCACGGTGACGGCCGCGCTGTACCGGGCCGCCGCCGACGGCGGCATACTCTCCACCATAGCCTCGGCGGTCCTCGCCAGGCCGGAGCTTTCCACTACCATGCAGGTAAAGAACTGGCTGGTGACGCCCACGGTGACGACGCTCTACAACGGCGAGCGGCTGGCCGTGGGTTGGTATATAGACGACGCCGGCACGGCCGACATGGGGACCGGTTACACGGTGAGCGGCGCCCTGGACGGCCCCGCTACGGGGGCCAGCGGCGATTCCTGGATACGCATAGAAGAGACGGTGATGCCGGCCCGCCCGGTGACGGGGGCGATCACCGCCGTGACCGAGACGACGCTGGCGGCAAACTGGTCGCTGGTAGAAGGCGCTACCGGCTATACGCTGGCCGCGGCCCTCTCTTCCCTCAACCCGCCCACGGCCATAGCGGCGTCCAGTACCACGCTGGGCGATGCCAGCGCCCAGCTGCAGGGGCCGCTGAGTCCGAACACCACCTATTTCCTGTTCCTGCGCACCAACGGTTCCCGGTCTTCCAGTCTCTGGGCGACTTTCCCCGGCACCGCCACGCTGGCCAATATCCCCGTCTTCGACAGCTTCAGCGAAGTCTCCGGCTCCGTTATAAGGTTCGGCTGGACTCCCAACGGCAACCCGGAGGGAACGCGCTACCGCGTGCTGGTTTCCACCTCCCCCGGCCAGCCGGCGCCCGGCGGCCCCGGCGTAGTGAGCTCCGACACCTACAATAACTACTTAAGTTCCGCCGGCCTGGCGGCCAACACCACCTATTATTTCAGCGCCGCGGCGCTCAGCCACAACGGCGTCATTACCGGCTACACCGGAGTGCGGTCCACTTCCACGCTGGCCGTCCCGCCGCTCTTCAGCGGCTTCAGCCCGGTAGAAGCGGGCTCCGTGCGGGCCGCCTGGGGGCCCAACGGCAACCGGCCCGGCACGCTCTACAGGGTACACGTGGCCACCGATTCCGCCTTCGCCGGGACGGCGCTGACCAGTTCGGATACCTACAACCTGGCCCTCACCTCTTCGGCCCTGGCGGCCAACACCACTTATTATTTCCGCTTCGCGGCGCTCAACAATAACGGCCTGGCCAGCGGTTATACCGAAACCTCTTCCACCTCTACCCTGGCCGTCACGCCCCTTACTCCTTCCTTCCTGGCCGTTGAGGCCGGCTATATACAGGCCGCCTGGGAGCTCAACGGCAACCGGCCCGGTACCCTTTTCCGGGTAGCCGTAGCCACCGACTCGGCCTTCGCCGGGGCCGCGCTGACCAGTTCGGATACCTACAATAATTATTTAAGTTCCGCCGGCCTGGCGGCCAACGTCACCTATTATTTCAAGGTGGCCGCCGTTAACAATAACGGCATACGCACGGATTATTCCGGATTTGCCTCCACCTCCACGCTGGCCGCGCAGCCGGTCTTTGCCGGCTTCGGCTCCGTGCTGCAGAATTCCCTGCGGCCCGCCTGGACGGATGCGCTGAACCGCCCCGGCACGCTGTACCGCGTCAGGACCCTGCTGAGCGAAGGGGGCGAGCCCGTCACCAGCTCCGATACTTACAATAATTACCTGAGCTCCGCGGGCCTGAGCGCCAACACCACTTATTTCTTCGGGGTGGCGGCCGTGAACAATAACGGCGTGGAAACTCTTTACACCGGCCCGCACTCCACCTCCACGCTGGCCGGCCTGCCGGTTCCCGGCGCCTTTACCGAGGTCTGGCAGAGCAGCGTGCAGTTCAACTGGGGTGTGAACGGCAACCCGCCCGGCACCCTGTACCGGGCGCAGGCCCTGCTTAGCGAAGGGGGCGAGCCCGTTACCAGCTCCGATACTTACAATAATTACCTGAGCTCCGCGGGCCTGAACGCCAACACCACCTATTTCTTCAAGGTGGCCGCGGTAAACCATAACGGCGCGGCCACGGACTACGCCGGCCCGGCCTCCACCGCCACGCTGGCCGCCATGCCGGCCTTCAGCGGCTTCGGCGATATCTCCGAAGGCCAGGCGCGCTTCAGCTGGACGGAGGGCGGCAATCCGCCCGGCACTCTTTACCGCGTGGCGGTTTCCACCTCGCCTGCGCCGCTGGCGCCGGGCTACGCCGCGGCCAGCAGTTCCGATACCTATAACTCTTTCCTCAGCTCCGCCGGGCTGTACGGAAATACCACCTATTATTTCAGGGCCGCCGCGGTGAACCGCAACGGCGTGGTAACGGAATATTCCGGCGCGCAATCCACCTCCACGTGGGCCGTGCCGCCGTCGGTCTTCGATTTCACCGGCGTCAGTTCCTACACGGTGCGGCTGAACTGGGGCGAGCCCGGCAACGGCCCCGCCACGCTTTACCGCGTGCAGGTCTCCACGGCCCTGAACCTGGACGCGCCGGCGAACGCCGTGGTCACCACCACTGAAACCTACCACCTCTTCGTGACCACCACGGGGCTGGATTACAGCACCCTGTACCGCTTCAGGGTTTTGGCGGTGAACAATAACGGCATAGCCACGGACTGGTTCTCCGCCGGCAGCACTACCACGCTGGCGCCCGGAGCCATGAGCGCGCCCCTGGCCGGGGCCTACGACCCCTACTCTTCGTCCATAACGGCCAACTGGTCGCTGGTCAGCGGGGCTACCGGCTACACCCTGGCGGCTTCGCTGGTCCCCGGCGCCGAACCCGCTTCGCTGGACCTCTCCAGCGTCACGCACGCCGATGAGAACAGCGCTTACGTCGAGGGCCTGGCGCCCGACACCGTGTATTATCTTTTCGCGCGGGCTAACGGCACGGCCTCTTCCAGCGCCTGGGCCACTTTCCCGCCCTTAGCCACGCTGCTGGCCGCCCCGCCGCAGTTCGGCGCCTTCAGCGCCGTGGGTTCAGCTTCCGCCGATTTCTCCTGGACGGCCAACGGCAACGCCCCGCCGCCGGCCACGCGCTACCACGTAGTCAGTTCCACCGCGCCCGACCCGCTGAACCCCGCGGGGGCCGTGGCGGTAAGTTCCTACACCTATAACCTCTCGCTGAGCTCCGCGGGCCTGAGCGCCAATACCACCTATTATTTCCGCGTGGCCGGCATCAACAAGGACGGCGTCCCGACGGCTTACACCGCGGCGCAGGCCACCGCCACCGCGGCCAATATGCCGTTGTTCGCCAATTTCAGCGCCATGGCGAATAACGCCCTGCAGTTCAACTGGTCGCCCAACGGCAACCCGGACGGCACGCTGTACCGGGTGCTGGCTTCCACGGCTCCAAATCCGGCCGCGCCCGTCGGCGCGCCTTTCAGCAGCTCGGACACGTACAATACCTGGCTGAGCTCCTCGGGCCTGTATGCCAACACTACCTATTACTTCAGCGTGGCGGCCGTCAGCCGCGCCGGCTTCATCACCGGCTACGCCGCGACGCGGGCCACCTCCACGCTGGCCAATACCCCGGCTTTCAGCGCTTTCAGCGGCGTCGGGGTTTCTGCCGCCGGCCTGGCCTGGACCGAAAATTCCAACCGCGCCGGCACGCTGTACCGCGTGCTGACCTCTACCTCCTCCGATATCGCGGCGGACGCGCCAGGAGTTACCAGCTCCGCTACCTACAGCCTGGCGTTCAGTTCTGCAGGCCTGACGGCGAATACCACCTATTATTTCAGGGTGGCCGGGGTTAACAATAACGGGGTCCTCTCTTCTTTCTTTACCTACGAGTCCACGCCCACCGCGGCCGCGCAGCCCGCCGCGCCCGGCTTCTCCGCCGTGGCCGAGACCGCGGCGCAGTTCAGCTGGGATGACAACGGCAACCCGGCGGGCACGCTGTACCGCGCCGACACCCTGCTCAGCGCCGGCGGGGAGCCGGTTACCAGCTCTTATACCTACAATACCTGGCTCAGCTCTTCGGGCCTGAGCGTCAACACCACTTATTTCTTCCGCGCGGCCGCCGTGAACCACGCCGGGATATATACGGCCTACACCGCGGATTACGGCACCTCCACGCTGGCCGCGGCGCCTGTCTTCTCCGCTTTCACCGGCGTCAGTTCCTTCACGGCGTCGTTGAGCTGGACGGCCCCGGCCAACCCGCCCGGCACCTTGTACCGCGCCGAAACCCTGCTGAGCGCCGGCGGCCAGCCGGTCAGCAGCTCCGACACCTATAACGCCTACCTGAGCTCTTCGGGCCTGAACGCGGATACGGCTTATTATTTCCGCGCGGCCGCGGTGAACCACAACGGCGTGGCCACCGCCTATACCGAAACGAAGAGCACTCACACGCTGACGGCGCCGCCGCTGTTCAGCTCTTTCAGCGGCGTGGTTTCAGACGCGGCGCAGTTCGCCTGGAGCGCCAACGGCAATCCCGGCGGTACCCTGTACCGGGTGCTGGCCTCCACCGCCGCGGATCCGCATGAACCTCTGGGCGCGGCGTTGAGCAGCTCCGACACTTACAATACCTGGCTGAGTTCCGCGGGCCTGAGCCCTGACATGATCTATAACTTCAGGGTGGCCGGAGTTAACGCCGCCGGGTCGCCTACGGCCTATACGGCCGTCTCCGGCACTCGCACCCTGGCCAATACGCCGCTCTTCAGCGGCTTCACCGGGGTGTGGGTGAGCAGCGTGCAGTTCAACTGGACGCACAACGGCAACCGGCCCGGCACCCTGTACCGCGCGCAGACTTTGCTGAGCGAGGACGGCGAGCCGGAGAGCAGTTCGGACACCTACAATACCTGGCTGAGCAGCGAGGGGCTGACCCATAACACCACTTATTTCTTCAGGGTGACCGGCGTGAACGCCGACGGCGCGGTGAACGCCTACACGGCGCTCCAGGGCACCTCCACGCTGGCCGACATGCCGGTCTTTACAAATTTCAGCGAAGTCACCAGTTCGAAGATAAAGTTCAACTGGGACGCCGCCGGCAACCCGGCCGGCACGCTGTACCGGGTGCTGGTGGCCACGGTGACGGACCCCGCGAACCCCGGCGACGCGAACGTGAGGGCAGAGGAGACTTCCTCCAACTACGTGTTCCTTACCGGCCTGCTGTCGCAGACCACCTACTATTTCAGGGCGGCGGCCTATAATAATAACGCCATCCTGAGCGACTATAGCGCGGCGCAGTCCACGGCCACCCTGCCGTCTTCCGCCAGCATCCTCTATTTCAGGACGGCCGCTTCCGCCCTGGGCGGCACGAACAAGCTGCTGAGCCCTTCGCGCGGCACCGCGGCCGCCACCTACGTCAAGAACACCTTCGGCGGGCCCGTTACGCCGCCCACCGTCAATACTCAGTTCACGGTGACGGCGGGCGGCAGCACCGTGATGTGGTACTCTTACCCGCTCGACGAAATTACGCTGGGGGCCGACGTCAATTTCAATATCTGGGCCATGGAGAACAACAAGGCCGGCAACGCCGCCGTTACGGCCGAGCTGTACCGGACCGACGGGGCCGGCAGCGTGATCTCCACCATCGCCTCGGTGGTCCTTTCCCGCGCCGAGCTCGGCACCGCCATGACGGCCGAGAACTGGCTGAAAACGCCGGTGCAGACCACGCTGGCCAGCGGCGACCGCCTGGCGGTGGCCTGGTACATGGACGACGCCGCCGCGGTGACCATGGCGGCGGGCTACACGCTGAGCGCCGCGCTGGACGGCCCTTCCTCAGGGCTCAGCGGCGACTCCTGGGTGCGAGTGGACGAGACGCTGGCGCCGGCGCGCCCCGTGCCCGGCGCCGTCACGCCGGTCACCGAGACGGCCCTGACGGCCGCCTGGTCGCTGGTGGAAGGCGCCACCGGCTATACGCTGGCGGCTTCCCTCTCCGGAGTAGTTCCGCCGGTCGCCATTGCCGCGTCCAGCGTAACGCTCGGCGACGCCGGCGCTAAAGTGGAAGCGCCGCTGACCCCGAACACCACCTATTACCTGTTCGCGCGTTCCAACGGCTACGGGGCCTCCAGCGCCTGGGTGACCTTCCCGGCCACGGCCACGCTGGCCAATATCCCGCTGGCCGGCGACTTCACCGAGGTTTCCGCCACCAGCGCCAAGTTCAACTGGACGGAGAATTCCAACCCGGGCGGCACGCTGTACCGGGTCCAGGTTTCCACGGCGATCGACCTGGACGCCCCGCTGGGGGCCGCCGTCACCACGCACGATACCTATGATTTGTACCTCGCCTCCGCCGGCCTGGACGTGGGCGGCTTCTATAATTTCCGCGTCGCGGCGGTCAACCACCGCGGGCGGATCACCGCCTACACGGCGGCCAAGGGCACCACCACGCTGGCCGTCTACCTCAACGAGGTTTATCCTTCAGGGGCCTCGGCGGCCGCCGACTGGGTAGAGCTTTACAACAATACGGACGCCACGGTGCCGCTCTCGGGCTGGAAGCTGGATTACGTGCAGAACACCATAGCGCTGGGCGGCACGCCGATAACGGTCTGGACCGGCCAGGCAGGGGACTCGGTGGCGCCGCATTCCGTCTTCCGCGCCTCCGGCTTTTCCATCATAGACCTCAACGGCGCCCAGCCGCACCACGTGAAGCTGCTCGACTCCTTCGGCGGGCTCATGGGCCGGGTGCAGTGGCCGGCGCTGGCCGCCGGCCAGTCCTTCGCCCGCGTCACGGACGGCAACCCGCTCTATTTCGAGATCGACCCCACGCCGACCCCCGGCTACGCCAACGCCGTCTCTACCGACACCTTCCTGATAAACGAGGCCGCCTACGGCCCGCTCGCCGGGCAGTTCATAGAACTCTATAACGCCTCGGATGTTTCCACGCGCACGCTGACCGGCTACTACCTGCGCAGCAAGGCCTCTTCGGCCGGCGGCCTGGCCTTCAGGTTCTCGCGCAAGCTCTTCCCGCGGGGCTACGCGCTGCTGGACTCCTCTTCGGTCAGCGACGACGGCTACACCTTCGTCCAGGTCTTCGGCGCCTCCGGGCTGGCCGCCGCCGGCGACTTCCTGGCCCTGGAAAATTCCAGCGGCTCGGTGGCGGACGCCGCGGCCTGGCAGTCACCCGGCAATAACCCGCGCTACGACAATACCGGGGCCGCCCTGCCGCTGACGGTTTACGCCCCCGCGAACGCGGCCTATTCCATAGAGCGGCGGCCGTCGGAGGGCTCGGACACGGGCTCCGATTTCGTCGATTTCGGCGCCTCCGCGAGCTACGCCACGCCGGGCTCCCGCAACGAGGCCAATAACGGCGGCGACGGGGCCGCTAATACGCTGTATTATCCCCAGGACGGCCAGGTGCTGTCGCGGCGCTTCCCGCTGCGGCTCAAGCTGGGCGCGGTCTCTCTCGAGGGGCAGGCTGACACGCTGATCTTCTCGCGCACCGGCGGGGCGGCCGACGCCCGCTCGCCGCATACCTTCAGGCTGGCCGAGATCGGCTTCGGCACTGGGGATACTTCTGACCAGGACGCCGGCCAGTACGGCCCGTCCTTCCTGGACCAGGACGGCTACCCGCTGGTCTCTTCCGCCGCGTATAAACTGACCTTTAATTCCGACAACGCCTCGGTTTCAGCGCCCCAGGTAAAGCTCGGCACCGTCACCTACGACGGCAGCGTGCATACCGTCACGGCCAGCACCGCGGCCCCGCTCTGGATGAATAACGCCGCCCGCGCCGCGATGATAAAGCTGCAGGTCTCCAATAACAGCCCGGCCGGCTTCAACGCCCTGCAGCTGACCACGGCGGCCTTCACCCTGCTCGACGACAGCCTGGCGCCGCAGCCCCGCACCCAGGCGCAGGCGCGCACAATGTTCGACGCCTTCCTGCTGGCCGTAGACTCCGGCACAGCCGGCCTTTACGAGCCGGGCATAGACCTCAGCACCGCGGCCTATGTGCCTAACGGCGCCATCTCGCTGGACCTGGCCGGCCTCTCCACGCTTACCGTCACGGCGCAGTACCTCTACGAAACCTCCGTCCCGGCCGGCTCCACGCGCACCTTCTACCTGGTTCTCGAATCCACGCAGAACGCCTCGCCGGGCGTCTTCAGGGTGCGCTTCTCGGCGGCCGGCGCCGGGCTCCGGGACGCTTCCGGCCTGCTGCCGCAGGATTTCTTGGCCACCGCCGAACTGTATACTTCCTCGGTCACCTTTATCACCCAGTCTTCGGCCCCCGCCAATACCGCCTGGCCCTATGTAAGCCCGTCTTCGGCGCCCGTCAACACGCTGGCCGGAACGGAGATGACCGGCCTGGTCACGGCCAGGTCGTACGTGGCGTCCACCGACGGCTATCTGCGCGCCGTGGCTTCCACCGGCACGCTGATCTGGGAATTCCCTACTTCGCCGCTGTCCCCGATCAACTCAAATCCGACGGATTCTTATAACGAGGGCGGGGCCGCTTACATCTACTTCGCCAACGACCTCGGCGACGTCTACAAACTGCGGGACAACGGCTCCGGCTATACCCTGGTCTGGAAGCGCTCGATGGGTTTCGCGGTGCGCTCCGACATCACCGTCTCGGGCTCCAGCCTCTATTTCGGGGCGGCCGACAACGCGGTGCACTGCATAGACATGGCCGACCCGGCGGGAGCCAACTGCTTCGACTGGACCGACCTGCCGGTCGCCGGCGTGATCTCCGGCACGCCCATGGTGGACAACCGCACCGGGGTCAACATGGCCTGGATCGGCACCGAGAACGGAGGCCTGCAGCAGGTCAATACGGGCGACGGTTCGCCCGGCAACGCCATGAGCGCCGGCGCCATCATGACTTCGCCTTTCGGCGACATAGGCCTGAGCGATTCCAGCAACAAGCTGTTTATCACCTCCACCGACGGCAAGCTTTACGTGGCCCCGCTGGACCTTACCGATATCGCGACGCCTTTCCCCCAGGTCGCACCTATCTATACCTCTCCTTTCATCTGGGGCGTGGACGGCGGCCGGTACGTCTTCTTCGGAGACGACGACGGTTATATGCACAAGGTCAGCACCGAAACCTGGACCGAGCCGGCCGGCTGGCCCTTCAAGGCGGGCGGGGCCATACGCTCCAGCCCCGTGGTGGTCCCGGGCGCCTGGATGGACCTGGCCGCCAATTACGTCTATTTCGGCAGCGACGACGGGTATGTCTACGCCGTGAATACCCTTACCGGCCAGCTCAGGAGCGGCTGGCCCGTGGCCACCGGCGGCCCGGTGCGGGCCGACGGGGTGGTGGATTCGACCGAACGCACGCTGATTGTAGGTTCCAACGACGGCAGGACCTACGTGCTGAATATCGGGCCGTAGCGCGGCGGAAAAATCCGGCGGGTGGTTTATATGACAAAGGAAACAGCGGTCGTAAGAAAAGGCAGGGTTGTTAAGAGGGTCTTGTTCGCCCTTTTAGCCGCCGCTTTGGCCCGGCTGCCGGCGCCGCTGCCCGCGGCCGACTGGCCCATGTTCCGCGGCAATCAGGAGCGCACCGGCTACGCGCCCGAGCAGGCCGCGCCGCCTTTTACGCCGGGCTGGACCTTCCAGGCCGGCGGGGGCATCCTTTCAAGCCCGGCGGTTTACGAAGGGAAAATTTATTTCGGCGCCAGGGACGGGCGCCTGTACGCCCTGGACGCGCGCACCGGCGCGCAGGTCTGGAGCTTCGCCACCGGCGGCAGGGTGGACTCTTCTCCCTGCGTCTCTTCGGGAACGGTTTACGCGGCCTCCCTGGACGGCCGCCTGTACGCCCTGGACCGCCTCACCGGGGGGCTGCGCTGGTCAGCCCCGCTCGGGGCGCGCTCCATTTCCTCGCCGCTGGAGTACGGCGGCAAGGTCTACGCGGGCACCGGCCTGCCTGAAAAGAAGCTGAAAGTCTTCGACGCGGTCAGCGGCGCGCAGCTGGGCAGCCTGCAGGCCCTGCAGCCGGTGGAGTCGGCCCCGGCCGCGTACGGCGGCAGGGTGTATTTCGGCGCCAACGACGGCTGGGTTTACGCGCTGGACGCGGCTACGCTGCTGCCTCCTCCCGGCTGGACGCCTTACGAAACGGGCGGCTCTTTCAAACAGAACGCGGTGGCCGTCTCGGGCGGCGCCGTTTATGCGCTGCCCGGCCACGACGACAAAAAGGTGTACGCCCTCAGCGCCGCCACCGGCGGAGAGCTGCGCCGCTCGGCGCCCGTTGAAGTCAGGGCCTCCTGGCAGACTTTCACCTCCCCCGTAGCGGCCGGGGACAGGCTCTATTTCGCCGGGGCCATAGGCGAGGCCAATGTGGACTACGTGGCTTACGCGGCCGGCAATAATTACCTGACCGCGGCCGACAGCGGCACCTTGGTCTCGGTGTGGGCCAGCTCGCCTTCGCTGGGCGGGCTTTCCAACAGGGGCCTGCTTTCTTCCCCCGCGCTGGCCGGCGAGTTCGTCTTCGCCGGCACCGTGGACGGCAAATTGCTGGTGATCAGTTCCGCGGGGGTAAAGACCGATGAGCTAAGCCTGTCCAGCGCCGCCTTCTCCTCCCCGGCCGTGGCCAACGGCTTCGCCTATATCGGCGACATGGCCGGACGGCTCTCCTCGTTCAGGGCCTCCAAGGCGGCCGCCATTTCCTGGCCCGCCCCCGGGGCCATAGTGCGGGATACGGTGACGGTGAGAGGCTACATCTCTAACGCTTCGATGTCGGGCTATACGCTGGAATATTCCAGCGGAGGCTCGCCCGAAGTCTGGCATAACTTCGTCTCCAGCGCCGCGTCCGCCGCGGTAGAGGGCGGAGAGCTCGGCGCCTGGTATTCCCAGGGCCTGGCCAACGGCCTCTACACCCTCCGGCTCAGCGTCCTCGAGGGCGGCTCGGTCGTCCCCGCCAACACGGCCCTTCTTTCGGTGCGCATCAATTCGGTGCCGCAGGCGCCTGCCGGCCTGGCGGCCTCCGACGTGCCCGCTGATACCGGCAATAAGCTGGCCCTGTCCTGGACCTCTGTCCCCGGGATAACGGAGTACAGGGTTTACCGCGACGCCGGCTCCGGCTTCGCGCTGCTGGCTTCCACCTCGCCCTCGCCGGCGGCCTACACGGACGCCGCCGCTGCCACCGGTTTCACTTACCGCTACACGGTGCGCTCTTACGACGGCTTCCTGGAATCGGCCGACTCCAACGAGGCTGCGGCCGCCTCGGTCAACGATAGCGGCGACAATACCCCGCCCGCCACCGTCACCGACCTGGAGGCCGTGTCCGGGGAGCGGCCGGGCTCCGTGGAGCTGACCTGGACCGCCACAGGCAACGACGGGAATATCGGCACCGCCTCGCATTTCCTCATCAAGTACACCACCTCGCCGCTCGTCGACTGGGCCGCTTTCGATTCGGCCGCGCTGTCCTCCTCCACGAGGCTGGCCGAGGGCCCCGCCGGGGACAATATCTCGCACACGATCTCCGGGCTCTCCGGCGGCGTCACCTATTATTTCGGGCTGAAGGGCGCGGACGCCGTGCCGAACTACGCCGCGCTGCCCGCAATAGCCACCACCTACGCCGCCGTGGACCCGCTGCCGCCGCTTCCTCCTTCCGGCCTGGCGGCCGTAGATACCCCCGGCGACGAGGGAGACAGCATCACCCTTTCCTGGACCCTGTCGCCCGACGATGGCGGCGGGGCCGACGACGTTTACGGCTACAAGGTTTACAGGCGCCTGGCCAGCGGCGTTTTCGGCGCCCCCGTGGCCGAGCTGCCCGCGGGCACCGCCTCCTACGACGACTACCTGGCGGATTCCAACGTGCGGTATTATTACGCCGTGTCGGCTTACGACAGCACCAATGAATCCCCGCTTTCGGCGGAGGCTGACGGCGTCGCCGCCGATAACTTCACCTTCTTCGACGCCACGGATGGCGGCTCCATGCGCCTGAGCGACGGGGCCCGCGTGGAGATCCCCGGCGGCTCAGCCTCCAACAATGACGGGCTCCTCTTCGTCAGGCTGGACCCCGTTACCTATGAGCCGCTGGCCCGCGCGGCGGCGGCCGCCGCCAACCCGACGGGCATCGCCTACCAGATAATGTTCAGGAGCACGGAGACCCGGCTCAACGGGCGGGCCGTGATCACGCTGCCCTACACCGACGCCGAAGTGGCCGGCATGGAAGCCGAGAACCTGCGGCTCTACACCAGGCTGGCCGACGGGACCTGGGCCATGCTGAACACCTCGGCGGTGGACACGCAGGCCAGGCGGGTGAGGGCCGAGGTCAGCCGCTTCTCCATCTTCAGCGTCATGGAATACGTGCCCTCCGGCCAGCTCTTCAGCGGGGACGAAGTGTACACCTATCCCAACCCCGCGACGGGCGAGACGGTCACTTTCAAGTTCAGGGTTTCCAGCAAGGCCTTCGTCAGGATAGACGTTTACAATGTCGCCGGCGAGCAGGTGGCCGCGCTGGAGAGGGCCGACTGCCCGGCCGGCCAGGCCTCGGAAATAACCTGGGGCATCAAGGGCGTGGCCAGCGGCGTCTACGTGTACCGCGTGAAGGCCGAGAGCGCTTCGGGCAGCAAGACGATAGTGAAAAAACTGGCGGTCATACATTAGCGCGGCCCTGGAGAGGCGCGAGGAAAGCATTATGAGGACTATATCAGGCAGGAAAGTACGGGGCGGTAACCCGCGGCTGGCGCAGGGGGCGCTGCTCGCCGCCCTGCTGGCCGCCGCGCTCTGCGGCCCCGCCGCGGCGGCCCGGATCTATCCTTCCGCCGGCACCACCTCCGCCGGTTTCCTGAAACTGGGCGTTGGCGCCCGGGCCGTGGCCCTGGCCGGGGCTTTTACCGCGGTGCCGGGAGACCCTTACGCCATATACTGGAACCCGGCGGGCCTGGCCGGGCTGGGCGGGGAAAAGAACGTCGGCTTTTTTCACAACGAATATTTCCAGGGGCTGGGGCAGGAATTCCTCTCCTATACCGCCCCGTCCGGCGCCGGGACCCTGGGCCTGGGCCTGAACTATTTCTATACCGCCAAGGACCTCGAGCGCCGCAGCGGCCTGAACGAGTCCGACCCCCTCAACCCCATTTCCCCGTCGGAGGGCAGGTTCGGCGCCTACGACCTGGCTTTCTCGGCCGCCTACGGCCTGCCGGCGGGCCGCGATCTTTCCCTCGGCGCGGCGGTGAAGGTGATACGGCAGAGCATCGACAACGAGGTCGGGGCCTCCGCGGCCCTGGACCTGGGCCTGCTGCGCGATTTCCGGTGGCGCGGGGGGGACTATACGGCGGGGTTCGCGGTGCAGAATATCGGCCCCGGCATAAAGTTCAGGGAGCGGCGCTATCCCCTGCCGCTGGCTTTCAAGGCCGGCCTCAGCCGCCGCCTGGACGCCCGCGGCGCGCTGGCCGCGCTCGAGGCGGACAAGCCTGTGGACGATTACCCGTCGTTCGCGCTGGGCCTGGAGTACCCGCTGACGGGCCGCCTCTCGCTGCGCAGCGGCTACCGTTACCGCCTGCACGGCAATGCGCTGGGCGCCTGGTCCGGCTTCTCGGCCGGCGCGGGCGTGGCCTTCGACCGGCTCAACTTCGACTACGCCTTCACGCCTTTCGGCGCCCTGGGCGACTCGCACCGCTTCTCGATCAACCTGCGGTTCGGCGGGCCGGCGCCCGCCCGCGCGGCCCTGGCGGCGGTTGCCGCCGCGGCGCCCGCCGCCGGCTTCAGCAATTTCGAATTCAGCGCCTCGGCCAGGCCGCTGACCATCTCCCCGCGCGGGGCCGTCTACGAACTGAAGGCGGTTTCCGCGGACTGCGGCCTTTCAGCCCTGACCTTCAGGACCCTGGTGCGCGGCGAGGCCCCGGTCTCTTTCGCGGTGGCCGAGGGCTCCCCTTCTGGCCGCCTGCTGGCCGGCTTCGGCGAGGGAGTGCTGCCGCTCAAGGTCTGGAGTCCCGGCTCTATCCCCGGCAGCGTCCAGGGCGATATCCGCTTCGAATTCAAGGTGCCCAAAGCCGCGGCCGGGGCCGGCCGGGCGGTGTTCCTGTTCAGGAAGGGGGAGAATTGGGTGGAGGTGCCCGCCGAGCCGCTGGAAGCGGGGCAGGACTACTATCTCTATTCGGCCTCGGCGCCGCTGAGCCCGCATTACGCCCTCGGCTTTAAACCCTAGTATTCCCCGAGGGTGCCGGTTTTCCTGGCGCGCCGGACGGAGAGTTCGAACAGCCACACCGAGGCGGGGACCAAAACCAGGTTGAAGGCGGCCAGCGCGAGCAGGTCGCCTTTAATTTCGGCCAGGCCCGCCCCGCGGTTGAGCGCCAGCTGGAAAGCCCGCACCGCGTAGGTGACCGGCAGCAGATTGGAGATCGCCAGCAGCCAGCCCGGCAGCACCGCCACCGGGAAGTAAACCCCGCCCAGCAGCCCCTCGAAATTATTCAGCACCCAGGCCAGCGGGTTGCCGCGCTTGAACAGCATCACGAAGCACGACGAGATGATGCCGAGCGCCGCGAAGCAGGCCGCCGAGAGGGCGAAGACCAGCAACGCGACCGGCCAGTTAGCCGCGGGGAACTTCAGCCCGAAGAGGAAGGCGCCCGCCAGCGCGTAGACCAGGAGTTCGAAGGTGGCGAACAGGAAATTCCAGGCCGACATGGCCGCCAGGAAGGGCAGCGTGCGCAGCGGCGTGGACAGCGCCGCCTCCAGCGTGCCCTGCGTCTGCTCCTGCCGCAGCCGGCCGGCGTAGGAGCCGGCCCCGGTGCCGATATAGCCGAAGAAAGCCAGGGAGGCGAACACGTAGGTGAAATAATCGGTCCCGAAAGGCGCAAGCTCGGGCGCAAGCGTGCCGCCGAAAAGCCTGCCTATATAGTAGAAGACCGCCAGGTTGGCCAGCGTGGCCAGCGCGCCCAGCGCGAAAGAAAGCCGGTAGCTGGACTCGGCCAGGAAATCCCGGCGGATGAAAGCCGATATCAGCCTGGCGCTCATTGCGGCCTCCCGGGCAGCACCAGGCCTCTATCCATGCGCAGCGCCCGCTGCGCGGCGGCGGTCATCAGCTCGCGGCTGTGGCTGGTCAGCAGCGCCACGGCGCTCCTGCCCGCCTCGGCTATCAGCCCCAGCAGGCCGGTGCAGGCCAGGCCGTCCAGGCCCCGGAACGGCTCGTCGAGCAGCAGCAGCGGCGCCCGCCGCGAAAAAGTCCTGATCAGGGAAACCTTCTGCATGTTGCCCTCGGACAGCCGGTCGAAGCGCCGCTCCAGGTCCGCCCGCGAGAGGTTCAACCGGTCCGCCAGGCGGCCGGCCCGCTCCAGGGCCTGCGCGGCCGGCAGGCCGGCCAGCGCGCCGAAGAAGCGCAGGTTCTCAAGGGCGCTGAGCCGGAAATAGAAGGAGCGCGGGTTGGGGGGGCAATAGGCGGCCAGTTCCCGCAGCCGGCCGGAGCTGGCGGGCTTGCCGTCCAGCAATATGGCCCCGCCGTCTGCCTCAATAACCCCGGCCAGCGTCCTGAAAAGCGTGGTTTTGCCGGAGCCGTTGGCCCCGCCCAGGCCCGTGACCCCGGCGCCCGCCTCCAGGTCCAGCCCGTCCAGCACGCGCAGCGGCGCGCCCCCTGAAAAGAAAGGCGCCGGAAAAACCTTTACCAGCCCCCTGACCTCCAATTTCATACTCCTATGATAGCATAGGGGGGTTTTATGATAAAATATAAATAATAAGGCTTCCCGCTATTAGCGGGAAAAGCGCCTGTTTTACAGCATGGAGGATACGATGAGAATACATATAGTGGCCCGCAAGATAAAGATGACCAAGCCGATAAAGGACTTCATCGAGGCGAAACTCGAGAAAATCCGCGAGTATCTCGACAATATAGTCTGGGCCCAGGTGATAGTTTCCGTGGAGAAGAAGATCCACTCCGCCGAAGTGATAGTGCACGCCGGCCACCAGACCATGAAGGCCGCCGCCGTGTCCGACGAAATGTACCCCGCGATAGACAAGGCGATGGACAAGATGGAAGCGCAGATAAAGAAGTACAAAGAGCGCTTCACCGACCACCACGCCACCGAGACCGTGGACCTGGGCGAATTCACCACCCTGATGGGGCCCGAGATCCGCTTCTCCGTCGTGAAGGACGTCCCCCTCAAGCCCATGAACAAGGAAGAGGCCGTCATCGAAATGGAAAAGATCGGCTACAACTTCTGGATGTTCCAGGACAAGGGCTCCAAGCAGCTGCAGGTCGTCTTCAAGCGGCTCGACAGCACCTACGGGCTGCTGCAGCCGGTGAAGAAGTAGAGGCGGCCCCCGCTCCATGTCCGAGGCGGCCAAGAAACCGGCGAAGTCCCTGTCCGTCAGGGAACTTCTGAAGTCCCGAGGAAAGATCCTCGGGCTGAAGGCCGTTTCCGGCTCCAGGCACCTGGCCCGCCCCATCACCGTCAGCGAGATCAACCGGCCGGGCCTGGCTATCGCCGGGCACATGGAGCAGTTCCGCTCCGAGCGCATCCAGATCATCGGGCAGGGCGAATACGCCTACTGCCAGAAGGAGGACGGCCGCAAGGTGATGGCCAACCTCCAGAAGATGTTCTCCTCGCCCGACATCCCCTGCGTGATAGTGACCGGCGGCGCCAGGCCGCTGGCGGTCATCCGGCAGGCCTGCGCCAAGGCCGGCATCCCGCTGCTGGTGACCTCTTCGGACACCTCCACCTTCATCCGCGAGATCACCACCTACCTCGACGACCAGCTGGCCGCCACCACCTACGCCCACGGCGTGCTGGTGAACGTCTACGGCCTGGGCGTCCTGATCCAGGGCGACTCCGGGGTGGGCAAGTCGGAGTGCGCGCTGGAGCTGTTAAAGCGCGGCCACATCATGATCGCCGACGACGTGGTGGAAGTGAAGCGCCGCATCGGCTACATGCTGGTGGGCAATTCGCCCAAGAATATCAAGCATTACATGGAAGTGCGCGGCCTCGGCATCATCGACATCGAACTGCTGTTCGGCATCGGCTCCATCATGGACCAGTCGCTGATAGAGATGCACGTAAAGCTGGAGAGCGTGACTACCGGGACGCTGGCCAACTATGACCGCACCGGCCTCTCCACCGCCGAGGTACACATCCTCGAAGTGCCCGTGCCCTCGCTGCGGCTGCCGGTGACCCCGGGCCGCAACCTGGCCGTGCTGATAGAGGTGGCCGCCCTGAACCAGCGCCTCAAGAACCAGGGCTACTTCGTGGCCAAGCGGTTCAACGAGGGCCTGATCAGGGAGATGGCCAATAAGTAGCCCCGGAGGCCCGATGAAATCCCCGCGGATAAAAGGCAAAATCTTCATCCTCACCGGCATGTCCGGCGCCGGCAAGAGCCAGGCCCTGAAATCTTTCGAGGACCTGGGGTTCTACTGCATAGACAATTTGCCGGTGGCGCTGATCCCCGAATTCGCCCGGCTCATCAGCGACAGGCGCTACCTAAAGAACGTAGCTCTCGGCATAGACATCCGCGAGGGCCGCTTCTTCAAGGACTTCATCCGCACCCTGGACAATTTGGGCAAGCTGGGCCTCGACTACAAGATCATCTTCCTCGACGCCTCCGACGAGGTGCTGATGCAGCGCTTCTCGGAGACGCGCCACCGCCACCCGCTCGGCAAGAACATCGCCGCCGCGGTCAAGCAGGAGCGCGCCATCCTGATGGACCTGAAGGCCCGCGCCAACAAGGTGATAGACACCTCCAAGCTGACGCTCGGCGAGCTGAAAGAAATACTCTCCGCCGCGCTCGAGCTGCGCCACACCGCCGAGATGAAGCTCTCCGTGATCTCGTTCGGCTACAAGTACGGCATCCCGCTCGACGCGGACATCGTGATGGACGTGCGCTTCCTGCCGAACCCCTACTACGTGGCCCCGCTGCGCAGGAAGACCGGGCTGGACGCGCCGGTGGGAGCCTACCTGCGACGGCAGCCCGGCTTTAAAAATTTCCTGAAGGGCTACTCCGAACAGATCAAAACCCTGCTGCCGCTCTACATCAAAGAAGGCAAGTCCTACCTGACCGTGGCCATCGGCTGCACCGGGGGGCGGCACCGCAGCGTCTACATCGCCGGCGAGATGGCGAAGGCCCTGGCCGCCGGAGGCTTTTCCGTCTCCGCGTACCACCGGGATATCCGGAAATGATATGCGGTGGGGACGCTGATGACTATATGACTATTTCAAGGTTGTTTATAATCTGCGTCCGCCATTTAGGCGAAATAGTCATATAGTCATCAGCGTCCCCTGACAATTTATGATCAATATTATCGTCATTACCCACGGGGAATTCGGGGCCTATTTGATAGAGGCCGCCGAGGGCATCGTGGGCGTGCAGAATTCCGGCCTCAAGAACGTCTCCATCTCCCCGCGCATGACCCTGGAGAGGGTGACGGAGGCCGTTTCCAAAGCCATAGAGGAGATGCGCTCCGAAGACGGGCTCGTCTTCCTGATAGACATGCCGGGCGGCACGCCCATGAACGTGGTGCTGCCGCTGGCCAAGGACATCGAGAAATGCGCCGTCATCTGCGGCGTCAATATCAACATGATGACTTCGGCTTTCGCCTACAGGGGCTCGCTGGATTTCGACCGGCTCTCGGTAAAGATCGTGGAGGACGGCCGCAAGGCCATCTGCGAGGTCAAGAGCCTGCTGATGAAGAAGTGAGGATACCGTGATAATTTTATACAGGGTGGACGACAGGCTGGTGCACGGCCAGGTGGTGGAAGGCTGGGTGCCGCACCTGCGCGCTGAAGAACTGGCGGTGGTCTCCGACGAGATAGCCGGCGACGAGATGCGCCGCGCCATCATGCGCTTCGCCACGCCCGAGGGCGTGGACCTGAAGATCATGACGGTGGCCGAGGCGGCCGCCTACCTGCCGGAGGCGGAGAAGAACGGCCGCAAGGTGCTGCTGCTGCTGCCGGGCCTGGCCGAGGCGCTGGAGCTGGCCGGCAAGGGCCTGAAGATCCCGTCGCTAAACATAGGCGGCATGCATTACTCCGCCGGCAAGAACCTCTCCATAGGCAAGGCCATCTTCTTAAACGACGCCGACTGCGCGGCGCTCAAGGCCCTGTCCGCGGCCGGCATAAAGATCGAGGGCCGCGGCGTGCCGTCCGACAGCCCCCTCGACCTGATGGAAGCCATCGTCTAATGGTAAAACTCGTCCTCGCCCTCCACAACCACCAGCCTGTCGGCAATTTCGACAGCGTGCTCGAGGAGGCCTATAACCTGGCCTACAAGCCTTTCTTCGAAGCCCTCGGGCGGCACCCGGGCGTGCGCGTGTCCGTGCATTTTTCCGGCATCCTCTACGACTGGCTCGAGGAGCGCCACCCGGCCTACCTCGACCAGGTGGCCGAGCTGGTGCGCGCCGGCCGCCTGGAGATCCTGTCCGGCGGCTACTACGAGCCGATCCTCGCGCTGCTGCCCGAGGAGGACCGCCGCGGCCAGGTGAACATGATGCGGGACTACATCCGCCGCCGCTTCTCCACCGACCCCGCCGGCCTCTGGCTGGCCGAGCGCGTCTGGGAACCGGAGCTCGCGGGCTCGCTCTCGGCGATGGGTGTGGGCTACACCGCGCTCGACGATATCCATTTCTTTTCCGCCGGCTTCGAGGAAAAGGCCCTGACCGGCCGCTACACCACCGAATACGCCGGCCGCCACCTCGACGTGTTCCCTATAAACCACCGCCTGCGCTACCTGATGCCCTTCGCCGAGCCGCAGCAGGTCATAGACTACCTCAAAACTTTCGAGGGCCAGGACGCCGCGCTGGTGATGGCCGACGACGGAGAAAAGTTCGGCCTGTGGCCGGGCACGCACGACTTGGTGTATACCAAAGGCTGGCTGGACAGGATGTTCGGCCTGCTCGAAAAGAACTCCTCGTGGCTCACCACGGCGCGCTTCTCGGACTGCCTGTCGTCCCCTTCGAAAGGGCTGGCCTATCTGCCCACCACCTCCTACCACGAGCTGTCGCAGTGGGCGCTGCCGCCGGAGAAGACCCGGCGCCTGGCCGGCCTCTGGGACGAGTCTCCCGAGGATTTCCGCCAGTTCCTGCGCGGCGGCTATTTCCGCAATTTCTTTTCCAAGTACCCCGAGGCCAACCGCCTGTACCGGCGCATGCTGCGCGCCAGCCGCAAGGTGGGGGCCTCCGGCTCCAACCTGGGCCGCTCCTCCCTCTACAAGGCGCAGTGCAACTGCGGCTACTGGCACGGCGTGTTCGGCGGCATCTACCTGCCGCATATCCGCATGGCCGTCTACCGCAACATCCTCGAGGCGGAGAGCTCGCTGCCCGGCCGCCGCGGCGCGCCCCATTTTCACCTCGAGCGCGAGGACTGGGACGCCGACGGCCGGCCCGAGCTGCTGTGCGAGGGCGAGAAGGCCAATTTCTATTTTTCCCCCGCCAAGGGCGGCGGCATGTGGGAATGGGACTACAAACCGCGCCGCGTAAATTTCGGCTCGGTAGTCTGGCGCCACCCCGAGGCCTATCACGCGGGAGAGGCCAGGAACATAGCGGCCGTCGACGCGAAGAAGGCGGCCGCCGAAGAGGAGCTGAAGAAGAACCTCGCCTACGACTGGCACCCCCGCATGTGCCTGCTGGACCATTTTCTGCACCCCGACACCACCCTGGAGGCCTTTGAGAAGGCCACCTACGGCGAGCAGGGCGACTTCGTGCTGGGAGAATACTCCTTCAGGCACTCCGAGGATTCCGAAGGGATGCTGCTCAAGCTCAGCCGCGACGGCAACGCCTGGGCCGGCGGCGCGCACCAGCCGGTGCGCGTGGCCAAGGACGTGCACCTGCGCCACGATGGCTCCTGGCAGGTCGCCTATAAAGTCACCAACCTGGGCGGCGCGGCCGAGGAGTTCTGGTTCGGCACCGAGCTGGCGCTGGCTTTCTCCGGCAAGGCTTCCTGCCCGCCCGGAGCGCGCAGGGCCGTCAAGGAAATAGCTTTTCCGGACCCCGTCTACGGCGGCGTGGAACTGGAGTTCTCCGAGCCGCTCGACCTGTGGGGCTTCCCGCTGGAAACCATCTCCCGCTCCGAGGAAGGGGCAGAGCGGACCTACCAGGGCGCGGTGCTGCTGGCGAACATGAAACGGCGGCTGGAGGCCGGCGCCTCCTTCAGCTTCACGATGGAGGTGCGACCGTTGTGATAGCCGCGCTCAAAGTCCTGGTCTCCTCCGCGCTGGCGGGCCTGCTCGGCCTGGACGCCGTGCAGGCGGGCCAGTTCCTGCTGTCGCGCCCCGCCTTCGTGGGCCCCGTGCTAGGCTGGCTCAACGGCTGCCCGCTTGAGGGCGCGCGGCTGGGCATCCTGCTGGAGCTGCTGTACATCGATTTCATCCCCGTGGGGGGCGTGGTGCCGCCCAACGGCACCGCCGCGGCCGCGGCCGCCGTGCTGGCGCACGCGGCAGGGCTCGCGCCTTCGCTCTCGTTTTTCCTCGGCCTCGCGGCCGGCGTGCTGTACTCGCCGGTGGAATACCGACTGCGGGCCTCGCGCTCGGCGTGGAACCCGCTTATCGAGGAGCAGGTGCGGGACGGAATTTTCGTGCTGCGGCGCTGGCTGGCCAAAGCCATGCTGATAGAGAACGCCGCTCTGGCCGGCTACGCGCTGGCCTGGGCCGCTCTGGCCGCGCTGCTGGCGCGGGTGCCCGGCCTGGCCCGGGTTTATCCCGGCACCGAGTTCGCTTATTCGCTGATGCCCTGGCTGGGCCTCAGCGGCCTGTACTTCAGGTTCAGGACGCAGATGTACAAGAAAGGATAAGGCAAGAAATGTTCGGAAGCATGTTTTTAAGGTCGTTCTTCCTGCAGGCCGGCTGGAACTATGAAAGGTTCCAGAACCTCGGCTTCGCCTTTACGCTTGAGCCCGCGCTGAGGAAGATCTACCCCGACCCGGAGAAGCTCAAGGCCGCGCTGCTGCGCCACCTGGCCATCGTGAACACCCAGCCATACATGGCCTCTTTCGTGGCCGGCAACGTGGCGGCGATGGAAGAGCGGGCCGCGGCCGCCCCGGACCCGGAGGCCGCGCTCAAGAGCATGCCCGGCGTCAAGCAGGCGCTGGCCACCAGCTTCGCCTCGATAGGCGACCGGATCTTCTGGGGCCGGCTGAAGCCGATGACGGTGCAGCTCTGCGTGCTGGTCTGGGCCGCGGGCGGTTTTTACGGCTGGCTCTTCACGAGCCTCAATACCCCGGTGTCCCTGGCGCTGCTGCTGGCGGGGCCGGCCGCCGGCATCGTTTTTTATTCCTCTTTCGCGGTGTACTGGCGCTGGCGCGGCCTCGGTACCGGCTACTCCTGCGGCGGCGCCTCTTCCTGCGGCCTGGACTGCTCGGACTGGAGCCGGTCGATACGCCTGCTGAGCACGGCCGGCTTCGCGATGTCGCTGGCCATACTCCTGCTGGCCTTCTCCATGCTGGCCGCGTTCAACTGCGGCTCCTGCGGCAAGCCGGACATGCTGCTCAAGGCCGGCCTGCCCCTCGCGGTCATGGTCCTGCACCGGGTCAGCAGGGCCTTCGGGCGCTCCGTCTTTTTCGCGGCCGGCCTGACGCTGGCCGCCTCGCTGCTGTTTTTCAGCGTCTTTGGTCTGAAGCCTTTTAGTCTATACCTATGATAAAACGAGAGATAACCATCATCAACGAACTCGGCATCCACGCCCGCCCCGCGGGCATGATCGCCAACACCTCCTCCAGGTTCGCCTGCGACATCAAGCTGGTGAAGGACGGGATGGAAGTGAACGCCAAGAGCATCATGGGCATCATGACGCTGGCCGCCGGGAAGAACAGCGTCATCGAGGTCACCGCCAAGGGCAAGGACGAGGCCGAGGCGGTGGCGGCCATAGCGGACCTGTTCGCCCGCAAATTCGACGAGGACTAAGGAAACCATGCTGATTAAAAAGGGAGTCCCCGCCAGCCTCGGCATAGCCATCGGCAAGGCGCATATCGTTAAGGAAGAGAACATCCTTATCGAGCAGAAGGAGATCGCGCCGGAAAAGATCAAGGCCGAAATCAAGCGCTTCAAGGAAGCTATCGACAAGACCAAGCTGGACCTCGACGTCATCCGGACCAAGATCCTGACCGTGCTGGGCAAGAACCACGCCAAGCTCATCGACGCGCACCACCTCATCCTGCAGGACCCGATGATCACCAAGGACGTGCCCAAGCTGATAGCGGCCAAGGGCATGAACGCCGAGTTCGCCCTGTCCGAGATCCTCGACAAGGCGGAGGAACAGTTCGAGAAGATCGACGACGAATTCTTCCACGAGCGCAAGCACGACGTCTTCGACGTGGGCAAAAAGATCATCTCCAACCTGGTCAATAGCGAGAAGGTCTCGCTGAAGGATCTCAAAGAGCCGGTCATCATCGTCGCGCACAACCTCTACCCGTCGGATACCCTGCACATCCGCGAGAGCAACAAGGTGCTCGGCTTCTGCATGGACCTGGGCTCCAAGTCCAGCCACACCGCCATCTTCGCCCAGAGCATGGGCATCCCGGCCGTGGTCGGCCTGTCAGACATCAGCCGCCAGATCCAGAGCGGCGACACGCTGGTGGTGGACGGCGAGCAGGGCATGGTCATCATCTCGCCCTCCGCCGAGATCATCGAGAAATACAAGGCGCGCAAAGAGGAACTGCAGAAGCAGGAACATTTCTTCCACCGCCTCAAGGGCCTGCCCGCTACCACGCGCGACGGCCACAAGATCAGCCTGATGTGCAACCTGGATTCCGCCGAGGATGCGCCCGAGCTGCTCACGGTGAAGACGGAGGGCGTAGGCCTCTACCGCACGGAGTTCCTGTACATGAACCGCAACTCCGTCCCCAGCGAGGAGGAGCAGCTGAAGGCTTACTCCTCCGTGGTCAAGAGTGCCCCGCATATGCCGCTGACCATCCGCACCGCCGACATCGGGGGCGACCGCGCCACCGAGCTGGGCATCAAGGGGCTCAAGGACGAGCGCAACCCGTTCATGGGCTTCCGCGGCATCCGCCTCTTCATCAAGTATCCGGAGCTGCTCAAGACGCAGCTGCGCGCCATCTACAAGGCCAACACCGAGGGCACCATCAAGATCATGATCCCCATGCTCTCCTCGGTGGACGAGCTGCTGACGGTCAAGAAGATAGCCTCCGACGTGAAGACCGAGCTGGCCGAGGAGGGCTTCGCGGTCAAGAAGGATCCGGAGTTCGGCGTGATGATAGAGATCCCCGCCGCCGCCATCATCCTGGACTCGCTGCTGGGGGACATAGACTTCGTCTCCATCGGCACCAACGACCTGGTGCAGTACACCCTGGCGGTGGACCGCATCAACCAGTACGTCTCGGAGCTCTACGAGCCTTTCCACCCCGCCGTGCTGCGGCTGATCAACCTGGTGGTGCAGACGGCGCACAAGAAGGGCAAGCCCGTCTCGGTCTGCGGCGAGATGGCCTCCGACCCGTACGCCATCCCGCTGCTGATAGGCCTGGGTGTGGATATCCTGTCCGTGCCGGCCAAGATGTACCTGCGCTCCAAGCATTCGGTCAGGTCCATGAATTTTGAGAAGTTCTCCGCCCTGGCCCAGCGGGCTTTGAGCCTGCCCACCTCGGATGAAATACGCCGGCTGGTGGAGGAAGAGGTAAGCAACCGCGCCCTTTAAGGATGGGGACGCTGCTTAGTTTTTGAGTTGTTTGGGTAGAGTATTCCGGAAACGCCTTGAAATAATGAAACAACTCAAAAACTAAGCAGCGTCCCCCTAAACAACATGAAAATACGCAACTTCTGCATTATAGCCCACATAGACCACGGCAAATCCACGCTGGCGGACCGCTTTATCCAGCTCACCGACACGGTGCCGGACCGCCAGATGAAGGAGCAGTTCCTGGACGGCATGGAGCTGGAGCGCGAGCGCGGCATCACCATCAAGGCCAAGGCCGTGCGCATGCTTTATAAATCAGAGGACGGCGAGGATTATATCCTGAACCTCATCGACACCCCCGGCCACGTGGACTTCTCCTACGAGGTCTCCCGCGCCATGGCCGCCTGCGAGGGCGCCATACTGCTGGTGGACGCGTCGCAGGGCGTGGAGGCCCAGACCCTGGCGCACGCTCACCTGGCGCAGTCGCTGGGGCTGACCATTATCCCCGTCATCAACAAGATAGACCTCGAGCACGCCAATCCCGACGCTACCGAGGAGCAGATCTGGGAAGTGCTCAAGAACCCCGTGGATTCCTCGCGCATCAGCGCCAAGGACGGCCGCGGGGCGCGCGAGGTGCTGGAGCGCGTGATCAAGGAGATCCCGCCCCCGGTAGGCTCGGCCGAGCGGCCGCTGAAGGCCCTGGTCTTCGACTCTTTCTACGACATCTATAAAGGCGTGGTCATCTACACCCGCATCGTGGACGGCGCCATCTCCGCCGGCAAGTTCATCACCTTCCATTCCAAGGGCACCAGCTACAAGGTGGAAGAGGTCGGCTACCTCACCCCCAAGCTGATCAAGGGGGATTCCATAAAGACGGGCGAGGTCGGCTACATCATAGCCGGCATCCGCGACATCCACGAGATCAAGATGGGCGATACCATCTTCGAGAAGGGCACCAAGATCGACGCCCCGCTGCCCGGCTACAAAGACGTGAACCCGGTCGTGTTCGCCGGCTTCTACCCGGTCAACACCACCGACTATACCGCCCTCAAGACTGCCATCGAGAAGCTCAACCTCACGGACTCGTCTTTCAATTTCCAGGGCGAGACCTCCAAGGCCCTGGGCTTCGGCTTCCGCCTCGGCTTCATGGGCCTGCTGCACCTCGACATCATCCGCGAGCGCATCGAGCGCGAGTTCAATATCCCGCTCATCGCCACCAACCCCAACGTCATCTACAAGGTGCAGGCCAAGGACAAGCAGGGCCTGAAGGGGAAATACGTCGAGGTGACCAACCCGGCCGACTTCCCGCATTACGGCGACGTGATGGACATCATGGAGCCCTACGTGCTCGCGAATATCATCGCGCCCCTTACCTATATGGAAGGGATCATGAACCTGCTCAAGGAGAAGCGCGGCGAGCATATAAGGATAGAGTACATCTCCACCACCCGCGTGATCGTGGAGTATTACCTGCCGCTCTCCGAGATCATCCTGGACTTCTACGACAAGCTCAAGTCCGTGTCCCGCGGCTACGCCTCTTTCGACTACGAGCCGCACGAATACCGCTCCTCTGACATGGTCAAGATCGAGATCCTGCTGCACGCCGAGCCCGTGGACGCGCTGTCCTTCATCACGCACAAGACCAAGGCGCTGGGCAACTCCCGCTCGATCTGCGAAAAGCTCAAGGACCTCATCCCCAAGCACATGTTCGAGATAGCCGTGCAGGCGCAGGTCAACGGCAAGATTATCGCGCGCGAGACCATCGGCGCGCAGCGCAAGGACGTGCTGGCCAAGTGCTACGGCGGCGACATCACCCGCAAGCGCAAGCTGCTGGAAGCGCAGAAGGAAGGCAAGCGCAAGATGAAGCTGATGGGCTCCGTGGAGATCCCGCAGGAGGCCTTCATGTCCCTGCTCAAGATCAGCCAGAACAAGTAGGCGGCAACCGCCGCGCCGCGCTCCCCGTATTAAGGAGAGGCGCGGCAGGCTTTAAGCAGACCGGAGATAAACAACATGGAAGAAAAACTTTTCTGGATCGGGGTGCTGATGGGCGCGCACCTGTTCCTGTCCCACCAGTTCAAGGAGAAGGGCAGGTTCAAGGCCGACACCAAGTTCACCCGGGCCTGGCACGCCCTGTTCGCCGCCCTGGTCTCTTTTACCGCCGCTATCCTGCTGACCGTCAGCCTGGACAACCGCCGGGGCGACGTGGTGACCTCGGTGCTGTTCAGCGCCCGGCAGCTGGGCTACGGCCTGCTGGCCGCCGGGGCCGGCGCCGCGTGGGCTTTCTGGAAGGGCGCCGCCGGCAAGACGCAGGTCAAGGACGGCCTCAACGTCGCGATGAAAGAGGACATGGAGTGGTCCGAGACCGTGTTCTCCGCCGTGCTGCTGGCCTCGGTGGTGATGTACCTGTTCATCCAGGCCTTCAAGATCCCGTCGGGCTCCATGGAGAAGACCTTCCTGATAGGCGACCACCTCTTCGTCAATAAGTTCATCTACGGCTTCCGCGTCCCCTACACCAGGACCAAGCTGATAAAATTCCGCAAGGTGAAGCGCGGCGACATCGTGGTGTTCCAGTTCCCGTCCACCGACCCGCGCGAGTTCCAGTGCGGCGGCAGCCAGTACGGCAAGGACTTCATCAAGCGCGTCGTCGGCATGCCCGGTGATTCGGTGGAGGTGCGCGAGGGCCAGCTCTACATCAACGGGGCCAAGGCCGGCGACGAGCCCTACACGCAGTTCGTGGACAAGTTCCGCTATCCGAAGGCCGCCGAGAAGGTGGCCCCCGGCGACTACCAGGTCTTCTGGGAGAACCGCATGCTGGGCAAGATGTTCTCGGAATACATCAGGGACAATTTCGGGCCCGTGGTCGTGCCGGCCGGGCAGTACCTGGTGATGGGCGACAACCGCGACCGCTCGTGCGACTCGCGCTACTGGGGAGCAGTGCCGGAAAACCTCATCAAGGGCAAGGCCTGGTTCACCTACTGGCCGCCCTCGAGGATGGGGTTCCCCGACTGACGCCATGAAATTTACCGAACGCCTCAAGACGGGCAAGAAAGTCTACTCCTTCGAGTTCTACCCGCCGAAGACCGCGGAGGACACCTCCAAGCTCTTCAATACCGCGCTGGAGCTGATGCGGCTGGCGCCCGATTTCGTCTCGGTCACCAATTCTTCCAGCGGCGTGGCGCCCTACCGCACCGTCGCGCTGTGCGGCGTGCTGAAGGCGCAGTTCGGCCTGGACGTGGTGGCGCACCTCACCTGCCTGGCGCACACGAAGGCGGAGATCGCCGAGATCTGCGGCGGCCTCAGGAAAATGGATATCACCAATATCCTGGCCCTGCGCGGCGACCCTCATAACGTCGTGTCCGGCGCCCGCCGGCAGGACTACAGCTACGCGGCGCAGCTGGTAGCTGACCTGAAGAGAGAGGGCGGCTTCGCCATAGGCGGGGCCTGCTACCCGGAGAAGCACCCGGAGGCCTCCTCGCTGGACGCCGACATCGCCCGGCTGAAGGAAAAAGTGGACGCCGGCGCCGAGTACCTGATAACCCAGCTTTTCTTCGACAACGCCTATTATTTCCGCTTCCTGGAAAAAGCCGCCGCCGCGGGCATAAACGTGCCCGTGCTGCCCGGCCTGATGCCGCTCACCGGCTACAAGCAGATGCAGAATTTCACGTCGCTGATGAAGGTAGGGATCCCGGACGAGCTGCGCCGGGGAATAGAGCGCTGGGACGGAGACAAAGAGGGCATGTTCAAGTTCAGCGTGGATTACGCCTCGGCCCAGGCGGAGCAGCTGCTCAAGGGCGGGGCCCCGGGGCTGCACCTGTACACGCTCAACCGCAGTCGGGCCGCCATAGCCATACTCAGGAACGTCAAAGGGGAAGTCCCTGAATAGGGACCGGGGGAAAATGGAAACCATTCACACTACCGAAGCCAGGGCGCTGGCCGACCTGCAGAAGAAAGACCTGGCCATAGACGCGCTGAAGGCGCGGCTCGCCGATATCCCGCTGAAGATCAAAGGCCTCAACGCCGCCTTCGCAGGAAAAAAAGCCGCCATGCTGGCCGCGCGGGAGGCTTTCCTGTCGCTGCAGTCGCGCAAGAAGGACCTGGAGCTGAGGATAGCCGAGGCTGAGGAAGGCATCCGCAAACACCAGCTGCAGCTGAACCAGGTGAAGGACAACGCCGCTTTCAAGGCCCTGCTCACCGAGATAGACGGCGACAAGGCCGCCAAGGACGAGCTGGAGACCGGCGTGCTGACGCTGCTGGAGGAGATAGACAAAGCCTCCGTGCAGGATAAGGCGCTGCAGGCCGAGGTCAAGCAGGTGGAAGACGCGAAGAATTCGGAGGTGGCCGCGCTGGAAACCGCCGCCAAAGATGCCGCCGCCGCGCTGGAGGCCGCCGCCGCCGCGCGCGCCGTCTCCGCCGCCGCCATTGACGCGGGGCTGCTGGAGAAATACGAGGCCATCCGCGCCGCGCGCGCCGGGCTGGCCCTGGCCGCCGTGCACGAGGAGCCCTCCACCGGCAAGCTTACCTGCAGCGGCTGCCACATGGGCCTGACGCCCCAGAAGGCGGTGGACGTGAAGAAGGCCGACACGCTTACGTTCTGCCCGGATTGCCGGCGGCTGATGTACCTGGAAAAGACCGTCTACGGCCAGCCATGAAGAAGGAAAGGAAATTGAGGATTTTTATAAGCGGCGCCGCGCGGGGCAACCCCGGCCACGGCGCCTGCGCGGCGGTGTTCTACGGCGCCGGCAGCGCAGTGCTGAGCGAAGAGGGGAAATACCTCGGGAACTGCGCAAATACTTCAGCCGAATACGGCAGCCTGCGCCTGGCCCTTCAGGCCGCGGCCGGAACGGGCGCGGAAGAACTGGAGATTTTTACGGATTCGGAGCTGCTGGTGCGCCAGTACGGCGGGGAGCCGGTCAAGGACGCCGCCGAGGCCGCGCTGCTGGCCGAAGTCCGCAAGGACGCCGCTAATTTCAAGAAGGTCTCCCTTTCGCATGCTCCCCGGGCGAAGAACGCCGAGGCCAACCGGCTGGTGAGCCAGCTCCTGGACAAGGCCCGCCGCGTGCCCCCGGGCGTAAATAAAACGCTGGCCAAAGAGAACGAGAGGCCGTAAGCTTTCAGACCGCGGATGGAGGGCCGCTCTTCCCGAAAGGGGAGGGAGGAACTTCCGAACTTCACAGGGCAGGGTGCCGGTTCAAACTTCGCAGCATTATATGAGCGGAGCATAGGCCGGGAGGCGGGGGCCAGATCCCCCGTCGACGGACAGCGCCACAGAGAACATACCGCCCGCAAGGGTAAGGGTGAAAAGGTGCGGTAAGAGCGCACCGCGCGCCGGGCGACCGGCGCGGCAGGGCAAGCCCCCTCCTGAAGCAAGGCCAAAGTTGCGCTTGGATAGCCCGTCCGTCCCCCTCCGGGGGGAGGCGCAGAGTGGGCCGCAATAGATAAATGGTCCTCCAGATGCCGCAAGGCATTGGACAGAATTCGGGGTACAGTCCGCGGTCTGAAAAGTTTTATTAAGGAGTTTTTTATGGACTCATTGGCTGGGAAGATACCGGAGATCAAGTATTCGTCGGAGGCGGGGGAGATACCGTGGGACAAGGCCGTGGTCTGGACGTCCATGCCGCGGGTGGGGCCGCGGGTTTACGAGTGGATAGACGCGGTGCATATCCGCTATGTATCCTGGAGCAACGGCATAGTGAACATCATGCCCGAGCACAGCTCCATCCTGAGCTCCCAATGCCAGTGCATCGTGCTGCCCTCGGCCTTCGTCTGGGTGGGCAAGGAAGTGAAGGTGGGTTGATTTTGGTCAATACTTACCGTGCGGTAAATTTCATAGAATTGATGTATATCCCGTTTCAGTAAATCTTGGGGGGAGCATGGAGGAAAGTAAATGAAGAAAATTATATTCGCGGCGCTCGTTGTTACGGGCCTCATAGCCGCGGCGAACGCCCAGGTGGCTTTTGACCAGGGCGTCAACGTGAAAGAAGTTATGTCCCGGGCCGTCGCCATCGACATGCCCGCGCCGGCTCTGCCGGCCGCCGGCCGCAGCCATTATTCCCGCGACTGCGCCCGCTTCTCGTTCGGTCCCAGCGACACCGAGCTGCTGAGCCAGAGGGTGTACCTGCGCAGCACCGAGTACGAGACCGTCTGCCACACGCAGTACGTGCAGCAGTGCCACACCGTCATGGTGCCCGGCCCCAACAACACGCAGGTGCCCACCCAGAGCTGCCACATGGTGCCCGTGCAGAACTGCTACGAGCGCCCCGGCATGACCTGGAGCGAATACGGCCAGATAAAGGTCAACCCCCGCAAGCTGCTCCCCTGGGAGCGCGAGAACTTCGAGATCTGCCTGCAGGGCCCCTGGATGGACCTCTACATCAACGCGGCGGCCTATAAGTACACCGCCAAGCGCGAAGGCAACAACTACGAGACGCTGTTCGTGCTGACCCCTCATGAGAAGGTCGCCATGAAGGCCGACGAAGACGGCGTCAATTACGCCGATTTCGCCCTGGTCGACGGCAAGTTCGTGTTCAAGGCCTCCGACAAGTGGGCCAAGGAATACGCCGGCGAGAAGGTGGCCATAAAGGTGGAGCTCTACAAGGACAACGCCCTGTTCTTCGATACTTTCAAGGGCGAGAAAGAGTTCATCTTCGACGCGGCCGAGGGCTACACTATGGCCTTCACCGAGGGTGACCTGGCGAAGCCCGAGACCGACAACACCTACCGCGACGAGGACGACCGCGGCGCGAAGAAGTACTTCCTTAAGTGGGGCTTCAAGCGCGTTGGCGCCCTCTCCAAGGACAACTTCATAAAGAAGGACAAGACCCCAGTTATCGTAAAATAACAGGTCTCAGCCCGACGAAAAATACCCGCCCTCACCGGCGGGGATTTTTAATTCCGGGGACAGTCTATTTAATTCGAATTAAATATACTGTCCCCGGAATTCCCTGCCAGGCCCCCGACTGTGCTTCTCGCGGCACCCTCTTCTGCTTCGTAAGGCTATTTCATTATTGTGGATATTTGTATAATAAAAATAAGATTTTCGCGAAGATTACACCGGAGGAACCCCAAATGGCCAAACTTAAAGTGAATTCCGCTATCGTCAAGAAGAACGCCGCGCTGTGCCGCAAGCGCAAGATCGTCATGCCCACTTTCGCCCAGATGAAGGACCCCAACCTCATCCCCGACAAGGTCAAGAAGGCCCTCAAGCCCGTCGGGCTCTGGGACGTCAACCCCATCAACCTCTTCCGCATCACCTGGAAGAACGACCATAAGACCGGCGGCTTCGGCCCCGTGAACATGCTGGAGATCCCCAAAGAGATCACCGGCATAGACGCCCGCGTCATCGGCATCGTCGGCAAATACTTCCCCACCGGCGCCCACAAGGTCGGCGCGGCTTACGGCTGCCTGGCCCCGCGCATGGTCACCGGCGAATTCGACGCCCAGGACCAGAAGGCCGTCTGGCCCTCCACCGGCAACTACTGCCGCGGCGGCGCCTTCGATTCCAAACTGCTCGGCACCACCCCGGTGGCCATCCTGCCCGAAGGCATGAGCAAAGAGCGCTTCGCCTGGCTCAAGGAGATCGGCTCCGAGGTCATCGCCACCCCCGGCACCGAGTCCAACGTCAAAGAGATTTACGACAAGTGCTGGGAGATCAAGAAGACCCGCAAAGACTGCGTCATCTTCAACCAGTTCGAAGAGATGGGCAACCCCACCTGGCATTACCACGTGACCGGCGCCGCGCTGGAAGAGGCCTTTAACGCCATAAAGGGGCCGAAGAGCCGCCTGGCGGCCTTCACCTCCGCCACCGGTTCGGCCGGCACCATCGGCGCGGGCGACTACCTCAAGAAGAAGTTCCCCGGCATGAAGATCACCGCCTCCGAGGCGCTGCAGTGCCCCACCATCCTCTCCAACGGCTTCGGCGAGCACCGCATCGAAGGCATCGGCGACAAGCATATCCCCTGGGTGCACAACGTCCGCAACACCGACGTGGTCACCGCCATCGACGACGAGGCTTGCGTGCGCATCGCCCGGCTCTTCAACGAGCCCGAGGGCAAAAAGGTGCTGGCGCAGTACGGAGTGAAGAAGGACGTCATCGAGAAACTGAGCCTGCTCGGCTTCTCCGGCATCTCCAACCTGCTGTCCGCCATCAAGACCGCCAAGTATTACGAGATGGGCAAGGACGACGTCATCGTCACCGTGTTCACCGATTCCATGGACCTCTACGGCTCCCGCCTCAAGGAGATGGAGAAGGAAATGGGCAAGTACACCCGCGAGAACGCGCTGGTGGATTTCGAGCGCCGCCTGCTCGGCGAGAGCGTGAACTACATGAAGGAGCTCACCTACACCGACCGCAAGGCCGTGCACAACCTCAAGTACTTCACCTGGATAGAGCAGCAGGGCCGCACTTCCGACGAGCTGCGCCAGCTGTGGGACCCGGCTTTCTGGGACGAGACCTTCGGCATGGTGGAAGAGTACGACAGGCTGATAGAAGCTTTCAACCGGGAAGTGGGGCTGTAAATGGCCACCAAGGGCGTATTCAGGATCGAGTGTCCCCACTGCGGCGAGAGCTTTGACGCCGACTTCTGGACCGTGGTCCGCGGGGACCGCGACCACGACGTCAAAGAGCTCATCCTCAGCGGCGAATTCGACCTCCTGGTCTGTCCCAAGTGCGAAGAGATGGTCCAGCACCAGGAGCCTTTCCTCTATATCGACCCGCACAGGGACCTGCTGGCTTTCGTGATGCCCGAATCCTACGAGCCCGAGAAAGAAAAGTGGATAGCGCGGATGAACGCGGATTACGAGCCCGTGAAGGCTTCCCTTTTTGCCGGCCAGGGGCTGACCGCGGCCCCGCTTTATCTTTTCGGCCTGAACCAGCTTACCGCCAGGCTGACCGAAGACAGGGACCGCGAGGAAGAGACCGAGGTGATGGAGTTCATGGCGCGGGAAGACGGCCTGAAGCTGCTGCCGGTAAACCCCGCCGTCGCCCGCGAGCTGGACCTGCCTTTCACCCTCCCTATGCCGGCCGGCCTCTTCAGCCGCGCCGCGGGCCTGAAGGCCGCTGAGGGCCTGTTCGCCAAGAACGACGCCCTGCCCCGGCTGAAGAAGCTGATAGACGCCCTTAAAGCCGTAAAAGAAGACACCATTCCCTTCGTAAAGATCTGATGCTCCTGCGCCCGCTCAACGACCTGCCGCTGCTTGAAAAAGCCGCGTCGCTGGCCGACGCCGCGGGGCTTGAGCTCTACGCGGTTGGCGGCTGCGCGCGCGACTGGGCGCTGGGCCGCCCTAGCGCCGACATCGATTTCCTGCTCAGCGGGGAGGCCGGGCCCGTGGTGGACGGCCTGCAGGCGGCCTACGGCGGCAGCCGCCGGGATTTCGCTCCCTTCCTGACGGTGCGCTTCTTCGACGCCTCGGGCCGCCGGCTGGACTTCGCCCGCTTCCGCAAAGAAATTTATGCGCAGCCCGCCGCGCTGCCCACGGTCAGCGGGGCGGCGTCGGCCGCCGAAGACCTGCGGCGGCGCGACTTCGCCTGCAACGCCATGGCCGTGCGCCTGAACGGGCCCGAACCTTACGCCCTGCTGGACCCTTATAAAGGGCTGGAGGACGTAACGACCGGGCTGGTGCGCGTGCTGCACGAGAAAAGTTTTCAGGACGATCCGACGCGGCTCTACCGCGCTGCGCGCTTCGCCGGGCGCTTTGGCTGGCGGCTTGAGGGGGGCACGCTGGAGCTGGCCCTCGCCGCCGTGAAGGGCGGGGTGCCGGGCCTGCTCTCCCGCGAGCGCCTGCGCAATGAGCTGGTTAAAATACTCGCGGAGAAGGACCCGCTGCCCGCGCTTGAACTCCTGCGGCAGCTGGGCGCCCTGGCCGCCATGCACCCGGCTTTCACTTTCGGCCCGGCCGTAGCCGGGGCGGAGGGCGTGAAGCTGCGCCTCGCCGCCATAGCAGCCCTCATGGGCGCCGACGGCCCCGCCTTCCTGGCCGGGCTGAGGCTGTCCAAAAAAGAAACGGCCGAGCTGCTGGCCCTGGCCGTCTCCCTGGGCGGTTAAGCCCGCGCCTCTTTACGGTATCCCGCACTCGTCCATCAGTTTCTTCTCCGTATTCAGCAAGTCCAGAACCTCTTCCCGTTCGGCAGCCTCCTGCCGGGGGCTGCCCTCCTCGCCGTGGTAGCCGCTGAGCAGCCGGTAGAACTTGGATTTAAGGCCGCGGTCCGCTATCTCGGTGCCCGGGTTGCGGGTCAGGCCCGAGATGCTGAAGCCGGGCTCTTTCATCCTGCCCGCCCAGTACCGGGCCTTCGCGTCCAGCAGCCGCGAATTCTTCTCCCCGGCCTGCTTCCACCTTTCGCCGCAGGAGAGCTCCTTGTTGTCGGCAATGGCGTCCCTCAGGTCCGAAAGCTTCAGCGGCGCGCCGCGGCCGGCCGGGGCGAATTCCGGCAGGTCCAAATCCCACATCTCCGAGAATTGCGGCCATTCGCGCTCGGCTTCCTCTTCCCTGGACAGCAGCACCCTGCCGGTTTCCACCTCGATGAGCTTGGCGATGATCTTCAGCCTGGAGCCGGCCGAAAAGACGGAGCCGGTGACCACGGCGTCCACGGCGAAGAGCTCGCGCAGCGCGGCCTTGTCCGCGTCGGCGCCTGAGACGGCCGAGGCGCGCCGGGCTTCCTTTATCAGCGTTTCCAGGGCCGAGCGCTCGATCAGCGCCGGCCGCTTCCTGCCGGCCAGCCCGGAGGCAATCTTTTCTGAAACGTATTCCGCTTCGCCGCGCTCGGTCCCGGCTTTGGCCGAGAAGTCCAGGACCGCCAGCTTTTCAACCCCGCCTGCTTTGGCGGCCTCGGCGATGCTGTTGGAAAGGCGGGCATAGGCGTTATCTGCCCCGGAGGCCGTGGCGCAGAGGAGGAGAAGCGCGCCAGCGGCCGCCGGAATAAGCCAAATCCAGAACCTAGAAAAGTTCATAACCCCTCCTCCACTTATAGTGTAGCTGGAGGAGTTAAGGTAAACTTCCGGTAATGTTCAGGTTTTGTTCAGGAACTTTATTCGAACTTGTAGCCGTGGCCGGTTACGTTCTTGAGCCTGGCGCCCAGCTTGGGCCCCAGCTTTTTGCGCAGCGCCGAAATGTGGGTTTCGACGGTGTGCAGGCTGTCGGCCAGGGCCATCTGCTGCCCCCAGACCGTCTCCATTATGTAGGGGAGCCCGAGGACACGGCCGTTCTTCTCGAGGAGCAGCGCCAGCAGGTCGAATTCCTTGCGCGAGAGCTTTATTTCTTTGCCGGAAATCTTCAGCGTTCGGCTCTCCGGGTCCAGCTGGACGCCTTTCGGGGCCACTTTGCACCTGGCGCAGTTCGGGATCTCGGCGTAGCGGCGCAGCAGGGCCTTGATCCTGGCCGCGAGGATGGGCAGGGAGAAAGGCTTGAGGATGTAGTCGTCCACCCCGCTCTCGAAAGCCCGCAGCATCGCGGCCTCGTCTATTGCCTTGCCGGAGATCATTATCACCGGGATGCCGGCGGTGCGCGGCGACTCCCTGAGCGCCTCGCAGAAGGCCAGGCCGTCGAGCCCCGGCATGACGGCGTCCACTACCACCAGGTCCGGGGAGGAAGCCTCCGCCAGGATGAGGGCCTCGGAGGCGTTGTCGGTATAGATCACCGAGTAATCGTCGCTTTGCAGGTAGGAGCGCAGCACCTCCAGGATATTGCGCTCGTCGTCCACCACCAGGATCTTGCGGGAGGGCATCAGTCCTTGCCTTCCTGCTCCCGCCGCTTGATGTCGGGGTTCCTGGCGAAGTCCTGGAATTTGGAGGTCAGCTCGGCCGCGCGCTTGACCGCCTCGATGATGCGGGTGATCTCGTTCTTGATCGGGCTGGACGCCTTCAGGTCGTCGTCTATCAGCGTGGCGTAGCCGTTGATGGCGGCCAGCGCGTTGTTGAAGTCGTGGGCCATGGGCCGGGCCACCTTGCTGACCGCCTCGGCGGCGTGCGCCAGCGCCAGCTCGGTCTCCATCTTCTTGAGCTCGGTGATGTCGCGGGCTATGCCCAGCAGGCCTATGGTTTCACCGGAAGAGTTCTTGAGCGGGGTTTTTATGATGTTCACGTAGCGGACGCCGCCGGGGAAAGGGTGCAGATTGTTGAGGGAAAGGGTCTTGCCGCTGCGCACCACCTCGCTGTCGGTGTGGAAGATCTGCTCGGCCACCTTGGGCGGGAAATAGTCCGAGTCCGTGCGGCCTATCATCGCCTGCGTGGTGGCCGACATGAAGTCGGCGCAGGCCTTGTTCGCCTTCACGTACATGCCGTTCATGTCCTTGATGAAGATGGCGTCCTTGGCGGTGTCGAACACCATGCGCATCAAAGCTTCGCTTTCCTTGAGCAGGATCTCGATCTTGCGCTGCTCGGTCACGTCCCGGATGATCCCGGTAATGTAGGCGGGGCTGCCGCTGTTCGAAACCACGCCGCTTTTCTGCTCGACATAGGCGTAAGAGCCGTCTTTTTTCTTTATGCGGTAGGGGAGGATGGGCAGCGTTTTGCCGGTTTTAGCCGCGTTGGCCATGGCCTTCCGCAGGAATTCCCTGTCGTCGGGGTGGGCCAGGTCGGTGGCCAGGCGCCCGGTAAGCTCCTCCGCGCAGTAGCCGTAGTCGTCTACCCGCGGGCTGACATAGGTTATCCTGCCGTCCAGCGCTACCGTGTAAATGACGTCCCTGGTAGAGGAAACTATGGCCCGGAAGCGGCTGTCCTCTTCCTTCTGCTTGTCCTCCACAGCCTTGCGCTGCAGGATCATGGCGTAGACCCGCGCCAGTTTCTCGGCGGTCTCCAGGTCTTCGGGCCCGTACTCCCCGGAGGGGTTCGCCAGGGCCAGCATGCCCAGCAGTTTTTTGCCGGACAGGGCGGGCACGCCCAGGAACCTTTCTATCTTTATGTGCCCGTGGGGTATGCCGGAAGAACGGCGGTCGGAGGGGGCGTCATTGGTCAGCAGCGGCTTCTTTTTAAGCAGTACCCAGCCCCAGAGGCCGCTGAAATGGTCGAAGACCACGGGCTTTTCGGCCATGGCGCACTGGTCCCAGGCCTCGGTGGTAAGCGAAGTGATGTGCAGCCGCCCGCTGATAGGCTCTATGTTCCCCGCGAAGCCGAAGGAACTGCCGGTGAGGCGGCGCGCCTCGTCCAGCACGGCGCGGGAGATCTCTTCCAGCGAGATGCCGGGGAAGGAAAGGTATAGCTCCTCTATGTGCTTGAGGGAGGAGGAAAGGTTGCGCTCGAAGTCCAGCGCAGCGTCCCGCTTCTCGCCCGCGAACCTGGCGGCTATGATCTTGGCGGCGGTTTCCACCAGGCCGGCGGCGGCCTGCCCGGCGGTGCCGGGCACGGGGACGGCGATAAGGCGCCCTGCCTTGGCCCCGCCGGGGCGGATGTCGGCGCAGACGGCGCCTTTGCCCCGGGCGGCGCGCCCGGTCAGCCGGCGCTGCCGCGCGGCCGGCATATTATGGAAGAAGGCCAGCGGCTTGTCGTTCCTGGTTTTGTCCAGGATCACCGCCAGCGCGGCGCCCTTGCCCAGCCCGCCCGGGCTGGCCAGTATCTGCATGATCTTTTTAAGGAAAGGCTCAAAATTATCGGTCGCGAAAGCGGTCAGCAGCAGGGCCTGCATGGTCTTGCTGAAAACGGCCGTGTCCTGGCTGGTAATCCCGGAATTTTTCATGGTCAGTCGAACTTGTAGCCGTGGCCGGGCACGGCCTGGATGCGCTTGCCGAAGGTGCCTATTTTGCGGCGCAGGTTGGAGACGTGCACTTCCACGGTATGGGGATCGTTGTAGTCGGCCGTATTGTAGCCCCACACGGCCTCCAGCAGGCTGTTGAGGCTCAGCACCTTGCCCGGCTTGGAGACCAGGGTGTGCAGCAGGTCGAATTCTTTGGAGGTGAGCTTTACCGGCTTGCCCTTCAGCTTGATGGTGCGGCCTTCCAGGTTCAGCTCCAGGACGCCGGCCTTCATCACGTCGGTTTTCTTCTTGCCGCGGGCGGCGCGGCGCAGCATGGCCTTGGCCTTGGCCAGCAGCACCGGGTAGGAGAAGGGCTTCACCACGTAGTCGTCGGCGCCGCAGCCGTAGCCGTGCACCTGGTCGGCCTCGGAGATCTTCTTGCCGGTCATGATGATGACGGGGATGTCGGAGAGCACCTTGTTGTCCTTGACGCGGCGGCACAGGGTGAGGCCGTCCATGCGGGGCATTTCCACGTCGGTGATGATGATGTCGGGCTTGCCGGAGGGGGCGGCGGCCAGGGCCTCGGCGCCGTTGGCGGCGGTGATGACCTCCAGGCCGTGGTTCTCCAGGTACTTCTTGAGTATCCCCAGCAGTTCCGCGTCGTCATCCACAATAAGCGCGCGCTCTTTCATAAGGTGATTATAATAAAAAGAGAGGGGACGCTGATTCCTAATTCCTAATGCCCGGGCTTAATAAGAAGGGAACTCCTCCCCCGGCACGCCCCCCGGCAGGGCCCCGCCTGTTAATATTTTTTGCCGCTCATGAAAAGGCGCGTCTTTATGATATGTCCCAGCATTTCCAGATTGACAGGCTTCGGGATGTAGTCGAAGGCTCCCAGCCTCAGGCAGGAGCGCGCCAATTCCTCGTCCAGGTTGCCGGTGACCATCAGGAACCCGGTTTCCGGCAGTTCCGGCGCCAGCGTCTCCAGGACGTCCGCCCCGTTAATGCCAGGCATGAAGATATCCAGCAGCACTATGTCCGGCCGGAGTTTCCGGGCCAGTTCCAGCGCCTGCGTCCCGTCCGGAGCCTGGGCCACCTCGTGCCCCAGGGAGGTGAGGAAACGGACCAGCACGCCGCGCATCTGCTCGTCGTCCTCGGCCACCAGCAGGACCGCCCGCCGCTCTCCCACGGCCGCGGCAGGAGCGGGCGGAGGGAAGGGCTCCGGTTTTTGTTTTTCCTGCGGCTTTATCCCCAGCAGCTTGTCCACCTCGCCCAGTACGTTCAGCAGCCCGTCGGCCTTTGACAGGAAGGCGGCCGCGCCGCAGCGCAGGTAGGTCTCTACTTCCTCAGGGGCCGTGTAGCCGCTCAACACCAGGACGGGCACCTTGCTCGAGATCTTGCGTATGCTGTCGAACACCCCGGAGCCGGACAGGAGGGGCAGGTCCCGGTCCAGGATCACCAGGTCCGGAATGGCGCTCTTGAACAACTGCACGCCGTTGACCCCGTCGGCAGCGGTCAGCACTTCGTGCCCGGCCCGTGAAAGGAAAACGCTGAGCGCGTCCCTGACTATTCCGTCGTCTTCGATAACAAGTATTCTCGCCATAGATCTCCCGGGCCGTCAGGCCAGCGGCAGCGATATCGTTACTTCCGTGCCCGCCCCGGGCGCGCTTCTTATTTCCGCGGTGCCGCTATGCTGCAGGACCGCGCCCCGAACCGTAAAAAGGCCCAGGCCGCGGCCTTGACCCTTGTCCCTGGTGGTGAAATAAGGTTCGAAAGCGTGTTCAAGGACTTCCGGCGGCATGCCGCAGCCCGTGTCCTCCACAGTTATCCTCAGCCTGGCCGCGCCGGTTTCGCCGCGCGCCAGGCCGGCTTTGATCCTCACGGCACCGCCCCTGTCCACGGCGGCGGCGGCGTTGTCGAGCAGGCACTGCAGCGCCCCGCCCAGCAGCCCCGGGCTGGCCTGCAGCGGGGGCAGGCCGGGTTCCGTTTCTATACTTAGATCCAGTCCCGGCTTGCAGGCAAGTCCCGCTAAGAGGGCTTTGACGTCCACGGGCTCCTTCTGTATGATCTGCGGGCGGCTGAAGGCCAGCAGGCGGCCGGTAAGGGCGGTGGCCGCGGCCGCGGCCCGGCGTATCTCCCTGGTGTCCAGCGCGGCTTGCCCTTCGGCGGGCAGCGTTCGCAGCAGCAGCGAGGCGTAGCCATCGATAGCCCCGAGGATGTTATTCAGGTCATGGGCCACTCCGCCGGCGAGGCGGGCCAGGGCTTCCAGCCGCTTGGCGTCGGGCAGGCCAACTTCGCGTTCCCTCGTGTCTTTTTGTTCCATAGTGAAAGCCCTTAAGGGGCCCCTTGTTAAATCAAGCCCTCGCCTGGTCGGCGGGACCGTCCAGCACGTCGCGCACTTTTGCCGTCATCGCCTCGACCGTGTAAGGCTTATAAATGAACGCCAGCCCAGGCTCCAGCACGCCGTGTTTTGTTATGACCTCGTCCGTATAGCCGGACATGTAAAGCGTCCTGCCCGCCAGCTGCCTGCGCGCGACCTCGAAAGCCAGTTCCCGGCCGTTCATGCCGGGCATCACCAGGTCCGTCATCAGCAGGTCCACCGGCCGGCCATGCCGCTCCAGCGCCTGCAGCGCGTCCTGCCCGCTGGCGGCCGCGAGGACGGCATAGCCGTTATCGCGGAGCAGCCGCTCTCCCAAGCGGCGCAGGGCCTGGTCATCTTCCACCAGCAGCACCGTTTCGTGGCCGCCCGGCGCAACACGTTCCGGCCTTTTCTCTTCAACCGCCGTTTCCGCGGCCTCGGCAAGGTGCAGATAAATAAAAAAAGCCGTGCCCTTGCCGGGCTCGCTCTCCAGTTCTATCTCACCTCCGCTCTGCTCGATAATACCCAGGATCGTTGAAAGCCCCAGCCCGGTGCCGCTGCCTACCGGTTTCGTAGTGAAGAAAGGCTCGAAGGCATGATCCCTTACCTCCGCTGTCATGCCGTGGCCGGTGTCGCGCGCCGTTAAGCGTACCAGCCGGCCCCGGGGGAGTCCGGGGCGCGCCGCGAAAAATTTACCGTCAGGGGTAAAAATTTCAGTTTCCAGCGTTATAGTGACGCCATGGGGCATGGCGTCCCGCGCGTTGACCAACAGGTTCATGAAAACCTGCTCCATCTGCCCGGAGTCCGCCAGGACCAGGCAAGGTTGGCCGCATAACCTGGTTTCCAGTTTGACGTCTTCCCTGATAAGGCGGCTCATCATGCACTTCATGCCGACTATTACCGTGTTGAGGTCGATTACCTTCGGCATTATTATCTGGCGCCGGCTGAAGGTCAGCAGCTGGCGGGTCAGCGCCGCGGCGCGCTCCGCAGCATCCAGGACCTCTTTGGCGTCCGCCCTCCTGGGGTCTTCGGGCGTAAAGCTTTTGCGGATAAGCCCGCCGTAGAACTTAATTACGGTCAGTATATTGTTGAAGTCATGCGCCACCCCGCCGGCCAGCCGGCCCACTACCTCCATTTTTTGAGACTGCTGCAGCTGCGCCTCGAGTTTTGCCTTTTCCTGCTCGGCGTGTTTGCGCTCGGTTATGTCCTCGGAAATGCCCAGCAGGTATTTAGGCTTGCCGTCGGGCCCTTTAATGCAGACCTTCCTGCTGTGCAGCAGCCGCCGGCCTCTTTTAGCCGTATCGAGGGGCTCTTCGGGGATGTCCAGTCCGATGCAGTGCTCAAGCACTTCCCGGTCCTTGGCCATGAAATGTTCCGCCTGTTCCTGGGGGAAAAAGTTCAGGTCGTTCTTGTTCAGCAGCGCCTCGCGGTTATAGCCCAGCAGTTCCTCTCCGGCCCGGTTAAGCAGCACGAACCGCAGGTCCGCCGCGTTCTTAAGGAAGATCGTCAGGGGAACATTTTCAACTATGCTCTCCAGCAGGTCTTTCGCTTCTTTCAGGGACGCATCGGCCCGCTTGCGCTCGGTGAGATCGCGCGCTATGGATAGCACATGCGGGCGGCCGGCGTATTCAAAAACCCTGCTGGATATTTCCACCGGGAGTCTGCGGCCGTCTTTAGCGGAATGTGCCATCTCGAAAACGGCCTGCCCCGAACTTTCCAGCTCAGCTAAAGCCGTGCGCCGTTCCTCAGCCATATCCCCGGAGTCAATATCCATGGGCGTCAGCGCCAGCAGCTCTTCGCGGCTGTAACCGAGGCGCTCGCAGGCCACCTTGCTGACTTCAATGAATTTAGTCGGCCTGCCGCCCGGCTCCAGCCCGTGAAAAAATACCGCGTCATTGGAGTTTTCTATCAGCGCCCTGTACATGGCCTCTTTCTCGCACAGCTCTTCCGCCATGGTCAGGCTTCTGCGCTGTCGGATCAGCAGCAGGCCGAGCAGAACGGTCCCCAACGGGAAGATGACGATCGTGGGCACCAAGGCGTGGTGGAGAATGTGCATCGCCTTAGTCCAGGGCAGGAGAAAGAAGCAGGCCAGCATCAGCAACTGCACCGCGACGCCGAACAGATAAAGTTCCGCCAGGCCGCCGGTCTCTTTCAGGCGCGGCCGGAAATGGCCCCAAAGCAGGCCCAGGCCCGCGGAAACGAGTAGGGTGCTCACTCCGGACAGGGCACCCGCGCCATCCACGACAATTCTGAAAGCGCCGGTTATCGCCACCGCCAGCGCGGTGGGCAGAGCGCCGAAGAACAGCCCTGTGACGCCCAGGAGTATGGAGCGCGTGTCGAAAAATACGCCGGGTTCGATCACCCACGGATTCGCCATCACGGCGATCCCTATCAGGCCGATCAGGACGCCGGTGACCATGTCCCTGAAGCTGGAGGGCAGGGAGGATTCGTACGGGATCCGGAACCGGATCCCCGAATACAGGGCGACCAGGACCAGCAGCAGGGCGGTGCTGTAAATTAAATTTATGAAAAGACTATTGGCCATTCCCGTTCCCCCGCAAGTACGCACCGGCTGGTTTAAGGAGCACGGGTCCAGGCGGCCCGCCGGAATTTTGTTTCTTGTCCGGCACGGCCGCTGTCTATGCCTGTCCCACCGGCTTAATGTATTTTACTAGCCCAGGCGGTTGGCCGCTATGCGTAGTTATACCCGCGCCAATAGGTAACCCCCGCCCTGAATTGGCGGAGGCTGCGGGAATACAGGGCTGCTGGTTCTGGAAGGGGGTGACGCGCTGCTATATATAAAAAAGCGCCCCGCCGGATTTGTCGTGGTGAGTTACAGGAGGAGGTACAAGGATGACTTACTAGTTGTTGCCCGGCGGGGCTTTAATTTAGCCAGCGTTGCAGATGCATAGAGCACGGAGCCCGAAGGCCCCGAGTCTTGGGGGTTTGGGTTAGGGGGGCGCACCGTACAACGCTGGAGATCGTTTTTAAAGAACTGGCTGAAGTACTACGCTGAAAGTATAACAAAGGGTGTTCAAGAACTACTCAAATTTGAGCCCCGCCGGTTAGGGAGGGAGACTTACAGAAGACTTAAATAGTGCCTTATCTGTTGTCCGGCGGAGCTTGAAATTTAGCCGGTACCGCGAGTACTAGAGCAACGGACCCGAAGGCCCGAAGTCTTGGGGGTTTGGGTTAGGGGGGCGTACCCACGGCACCGGAGATTGTTTTAAAGAGCGTTCTACTACACTGATAGTATAAGAAAACGCATTCAAGAACCGCTCAAATAACCATCAAAAGGCGCTCAAGAATAAAAGAGCCGTTTCTCCGTCGGGCGCGCGAAATTACTATAATATTTTTCCGGTAAAGAACATGACCTCCATACAGTTCCTGAAGGGCGTAGGCCCCAAAAAAGCGGAGCTTTTCGGGCGCCTCGGCATCGAGACGCTGGACGATCTGCTGTTCTATTTCCCCAGGCGCTGGGAAGACCGCCGCCTGGCCGGCAATAAAGAACCGCTGCCCGTGCTGGAAGACGCCCCTGTGATAAGGGGAAAGATAAAATCCGTACGCGACCTGTATACCGGCAGCGGCCTGCGCATCTTCAAGACCGTGGTCGAGACGCCCGGCGGCGAGGCTGAGGCCTCCTTCTTCAAGCGGCACAGCCCGCGCTTCGACGTGTTCGCCCTCCTGCGTAAGGACCTCACCGTGGGCCGCACCGTCTGGATCACCGGCACCCCCGACGACCCGCTCTTCCTCAGCCGCATCCGCGCCGAGGAATATTACGGCGACGACGACGCCCGCGCGCTCAAGCTGCACATAGGCCGCATCGTCCCGGTGTACCCGCTCACCGAGGGCCTGACCGCCAAATTCATGCGCGAGGCCGTCTACGAGGCCGTCCTGGCCGGAGCCGAGGACGTGGGGGATTTCCTGCCGCCCGGCCTGGCCGCCAGGCGGGGACTGATAATGCGGGCCCTGGCCGCCCGCGCCATACATTTCCCCGAGAACAATTTCGAGCTGGCGCAGGCCCGCCGCCGCTTCATCTACGAAGAGCTGCTGCTGCTGGCGCTGGCCTGGGCCATAAAGAAGCGGCAGACCCGCGCCGTAAAGAAGGGCTTCACCTACGAGATCAAGAAGACCCTGCTCACGCCTTTCAGGGCCAATCTGGGCTTCCAGTTCACCGCGGCGCAGGCCCACGCCATCAACGAGATCTTCACCGACATGCAGGCGCCCACGCCCATGGCCCGCCTGCTGGAAGGGGACGTGGGCTCCGGCAAGACCGTGGTGGCGCTGAGCGCCATGCTGCTGGCGGCCGAGAACGGCGGCCAGAGCGTGTTCGCCGCGCCCACCGAGATCCTGGCCGAGCAGCACGCCCTCACCTTCGAGCGTTTCCTCAAGGGCCTGGGCGTGCGCGCCGCCCTGCTGACCGGCCGCGTGAAGGCCGCCGAGAAGAAAAAGATCCTGGCCGATTTGGCCGCGGGCAAGATAGACATACTGATAGGCACCCATGCCGTCATCAGCGACGGGGTGGTCTTCAAGAACCTGCGGCTGGTGGTCATAGACGAGCAGCACCGCTTCGGGGTGCGCCAGCGCGCCGCCCTGCGCGCCAAGGGCGACCGGGCCGACATGCTCATCATGACCGCCACCCCCATACCGCGCACCCTTTTCCTGGCCCTCTACGGCGACCTGGACCTGAGCGTGCTGAAAGAGCTGCCGCCCGGCCGCAAGCCGGTGAAGACCTCCGAAACCACTGAGGACATAGCCTTCCTGGCGGCGCAGGACGAGGTGGCCAAGGGCCGGCAGGTCTACATTGTTTACCCGGTCATAGAAGAAACGGCGGAGGCCGACATGAAGTCGGTGAAGGCCGAATTCGAGCGGCTGAAAGTATTGTTCAAGGGCCGCCGCGTGGACATGATGCACGGCCGCATGCCCGGCGAGCTGAAGAAGCGGGTGATGGAAGATTTCTCCGCCGGCCTCACCGACGTGCTGGTGGCCACGCAGGTGATAGAGGTGGGCATAGACGTGCCCAACGCCACGCTGATGGTGATAAACAACGCCGAGCGCTATGGCCTGGCGAGCCTGCACCAGCTGCGCGGCCGGGTGGGCCGCGGGCGCTGGGATTCCCGCTGCCTGCTGGTGGCCCACGCCCGCACCGGCGACTCGGCCGAGCGCCTGCGCGCCATGGTGCAGACCTCCAACGGCTTCGAGCTGAGCGAGAAGGATATATATATAAGGGGCGCGGGCGAGATATTGGGCGTGCGCCAGCACGGCGACATGGATTTCAAGATAGCCGACATGTCCCGCGACAAGGACATCCTGGAGCAGTCCATGGAGGACCGCGAGGCGATATTGGCCGCCGACCCCAATTTGGAGGCGAAGGAGAACCGCGGCCTGCACAAGAAGCTGCGCGACCTCTACGCCGCCCGCTGGAACCTCATAGACCTAGCTTGAGGGGGGAGGGGGGACGGAGGGGGGGGACGTTGTTGAGTTATTGAGTTGTTTGCCCCGAAAGAGCCTGTATCCTGACCAATTCAATTTATTTGACCGCTAATTTCTAAACAACTCAACAACTCAACAACGTCCCCATTGCATTATGATTAAAAAGAACAAGGTTCCGCTGCTGGAATTCGACAACGAAAGACTGGCGGTCATTAACCCGCACCATATACGCCCCGGCCAGGCTGGGTTGCCGGAGCGCGGAATCATGTGCTTCCAGGGCGAGACCGTCCGCAAACTCAAGCGCGCCGGGCGCCTGAAGGAGATTTACCGGGCTCGCACCGTCTGCCAGGATTACCCGATTTACCAGTTCACGCATAAGGGGCAGAAACTGCTGCTTTTCAGGCCCTCCGTAGGCGCGCCCATAGCCGCCGGCATAATGGAAGAGCTGGGTGTAAAAGGCTGCACCAAGTGGGTGATCTGCGGTTCCGCAGGCGGGTTGGATAAGGCGCATTCCTTCGGCCATTTAATAGTGCCGCGCTCGGCCGTGCGCGACGAAGGTTTTTCCTACCATTACCTGCCGCCTTCGCGCGAAGTGGGAGCCTCGCCGCGCGCCGTGGCGGCCATAAAGAAGACGCTGGATAAACACGGCGTGCCATATTTAGTCTCAAAAACCTGGACTACCGACGCTTTCTTCCGCGAAACCCCTGAAAAGGTGGCCCTGCGCAAAAAAGAAGGCTGCCTGGCCGTGGAGATGGAGGCGGCGGCGGTGTTCGCCGTGGCCAAGTTCCGCGGCTACCAGGCCGGCGCCATACTGTACCTGCACGACGACGTCAGCGGCAAGGACTGGGACCACCGCCATTCCCACGACCCTGCCTACATACGCGAAAAGATCTTCTGGCTGGCGGCGGAGGCCTGTCTCGCTATATGAAAAACTATAAACTCCTGTTTGCCGTCGCCGTGCTGCTGCTGGGCGGCTGCGCCGGTCCCGAGAAAAGAATAGATAAGACGCTGGAAGCCGTGACGGCGGCGCAGAAGGCCAAGGACATGCCGGCTTTCGAAGGTCTGGCCGGAAAGATCCCGGACGCTTACCTGGAACCGGAACGGCTGGCCGCTTATCCCAGGGAAACCCTGACTTCCCTCTGTACGGCGCTCTGGAAGATAGCTTTCTTTACGCCCGACAGCGAGGCCAACGCTCTCAAAATGGAGAAGGCCGTAAAAGAAAAGGTGCGCCGCGGCATTTTCGATACGGACGACATTGAGCGGATGTATTCGACGCTGCTGAATGCCCGGCTTTTTGACAAGGCCAGCGAGTTGCAGGAGCGCTTCCCGGCCATAATCACGGAGAAACTGCCGGAGATAGTGGTGCCCGAGCCCGCCCCGACCGGCAACTGGCTGGCCTACGAACTTTCTTCCGACGTAAAAACCGCCCGGCTGCGCTCGCTGCGCCTGCACCGCGGGGCGCATATGATAATGGCTATGATGCCGGGCTGCGGCGTGTCGGCGCGCGCCGTGCGGGAAATAATGGGCGACCCGGCCCTGGGGCCGCTGTTCGAGGCCGGGACAGTGCTGGTCACCCGCCGTTTCGACGCTGCCGGCGTGACCGAAACTAAAGCCGCCACCGGCCTGGAGCGGGTTTATATAGCGCGCAAGTCGGCGGATTTTCCCGGAGTGAACCTCATGACCTCGCCGTGGATCTTCTTCCTGAAGGACGGCAAGGTGGTGTCCGACATGCGCGGCTGGGCGGACGAAGGGGCCCATTCCCTGAAGCGCCTGCGCCGGGGTATGCAGGAGATAGGCCTTAAGCCGCCTCCCGCCTATTAGAACCAGCCGTTCGAGGCTGCTTGTTTTGGGCCGGAATTTATATATAATAAAAAAAACTTGTACCCTTGGGGGGATACCGGTTTTAGAATTTTCCAGCGGGGGGATATGAAGAACATCTCGTATTTGCTGCTTTTTGCGCTGCTATTGCCAGCGGCGCCTGCCGCCGCCGATCTGGACGACGAATCCAGCTTTTTTCGCGAAGAAGCCAGATTCATCTCGGCTTCCCTGCGCGCCACCTCCGCCCAAAAAGCTCCCGCCTCGGTCAGCGTGCTCACCGCGGCCGAAATAAAGGCCTCCGGCGCCTCTACCCTCTGGGACGCCCTGCGCCTGGTGCCGGGCGTGGACGTGGCCGAAACCCGCGCCGGCCAGGGCGACGTTTCAGTGCGCGGCTTCAACCAGTCCAACAGCAACCGGCTGCTGGTGCTGCTCGACGGCAAGACCGTGCTGCAGGAATTTTACGGCATAGCCGCCTGGGAGGCTATCCCGGTGGGCGTAGAGGAGATAGACCGCATAGAGGTGGTGCGCGGGCCCGCCTCCTCCCTTTACGGCGCCAACGCCATACACGGCGTGATCAATATCATAACCAAAACCCCGCAGCAGCTGTCGGGCACGGCCGTGTCCGCGGGGGGCGGGAACAGGAGTTTTCGCACCGGCTCCGTCCTTTACGGCGGCGGCAGCGGCAAATATGCCTTCAAGGCCGGTGCCGGCTACAGGAACATGAACCGCTTCGAGGACGGGGACGAGCTGGCCTCGCGGGTGGCCAGGGCCTCCGCTTCCGGCCGCTACGAGGCCGATAGCGGCGCCAGCCTGGGGGTGTCCGGGGGCATTTCCCGCCTGAACAACCAGCTGGGGATCTACAATAACGGCGTGGCCCGGCCCTACCTGGATTCCGGCCACCTGCGCGCCGATTACGCCCTCGGGGGCTTCAAGGCCCGCACCTTCTGGAACACCAGCCGGGTGACCATGCGCGACTTCTGGGGCGGGCCGGACCTGGCCTATGATACTTTCGACCTCAATATCTCCCAGGAACTGGAGCTGTCGGACAGCGACAAGCTGGCGATCGGGGCCGGCTACCGCCGCAACACCATAGCGGCCGACATCTTCGGCTCTGGCTGGCGCAGCCAGGACATCGCCTCGCTTTTCGCGGAAAATACCTGGGAACCCTCCGAAAAATGGGCCCTTACGGCCGGCGCCCGCCTGGACCGCCACTCGCTCTCCGGCGCCGTCATCTCGCCCCGGGCCAGCCTGATGTGTTTCCCCGACCAGCGCAACACCCTGCGCCTCTCGGCCGGCGCGGCTTTCCGCAACCCCACGCTGATAGAGAATTACCTGGATATAACCCAGCCGCTGCCGGCTCCTTTAGGCAACATCACGTTTAGCGGCAGCCGGAATTTAAACCCGGAGAAGATGGAGTCCGTGGAGATCGCCCATAACGGCGTTTACGGCGGGTTGAGCACCGGGTTGGCCGTTTATGTTTACCGCCTAAAGGACCTGATAAACACCAATAAAGCACAGTTCACTGCTTTCCCGGACGCGGCGGCCGGCTGGACCAATACCGGCACGGCGCACGCCTTCGGCGGCGAGGCTTCGGCCGAATACCTGCTGAACTCGGGCGGCAAAGTCTTCGCCAATTACAGCTATTTCAACGCCTCCGAGAGCGGCCGCCACAACGATTCGCACAATTCGCCCATGCATAAGGCCAATGCCGGGGTGTATTACAGCGGGCTGCCGCTCTCCGGCGCGCTCTGGGGTCATTGGGCCGGCCCTACCTGGTGGGACGACGCCACTTTCTTCGACGACAGCCCTGCGCTGCGGCGCTTGGGCAGCTATTTCCTGCTGAACGCCCGGGTCTCCTGGCGCGCCGGCAGCCGCCTGGAACTAGCCCTGAAGGCTTTCAATTTGCTGGATAACCGCCACTACGAAGTGCTTCCTTACCGCTCTTCCGCCGACGTGGGCCAATACGGGGAAATAATAGGCGCCCGCTACGCCGCAGAGCTCTCCTACCGCTTCTAACAAAAACCCCCGCGCAGTTGCGCGGGGGCTTTGCCTTCTGCTCCTGTTCAGAAGGTCGACCAGGGCGTAAGGATCGCGGCGTCGCCGCGCCCCTTTATGTCCTCGTGGGTGCAGCCCACGATGAAGTTGCCCCAGGTAACCGCGTGGCTGCTGTCGTTGTAGTACGCCCAGCCCGCCCCGTCCGTCGGCGCAACGCCGGCGGTCACCGCCGTAACCAGGCGGGAGTCCGCGTGCGTGGTGCCCGGCGCTTTGGCCAGCGGTATCTCGGCGATATACTTGGCGTTCAGCGTGACGCACGCCAGCGTATCGGCCGGGAACCAGCCCTCGTTATCTCCGTAGTACACCTGTATAGCGCTGCGGACCGAGGAGAGCGCGCCTTTGGTAGCGCCTTCCTTGGACTTGTTGATGAGGTCGGCGAACTTGGGTATCGCTATGGCTGCCAGGATACCTATGATCGCTACCACTATCATCAGCTCTATCAGGGTGAACCCCTGTCTTATGTTTTTCATACTGCCTCCTTGCCGGTGCAGCCGCGGGATAATAGATGAATGATGCCCACAGGCGCCGACATTCAATAGTCTATATCGCCGGCAGCATGGTTATGCTCAACTTTTGGTCAATTCCTGGTCAAATCTTGGGGTTTCCCAGGGCCAGCAAAAACAGTCCCGGCGGCCTTTCTTTAGGCGCCTGAAAACCCGCTGAATAAAGACAATAGAAAGAAACATATAGTTGCCGATATTAATGTCAAATATTATTTTCTCCAATGAAAAAACAGAAAAAGATTGCGCCAAAAACCGGACATAGTGTAAAATATCCTCGCTACTACTAATAGTGGTGAGGGAAGTTTAAAACACAACGTATAGTAGATAGGCGAGTGTCTAGTATAGTATAGGCAAAGACACAGCCCGGGGGCTTTTCGCCCCTTTTCAGCAGGTGAAGAAAAGATGAAATGTCCATTTTGCGGCGCCGAAGACACCAAAGTCACCGACAGCCGCGACTCAGCCGAAGCCTTTGAAATCAGGCGCCGGCGCGAATGCGAAAAATGCGAGAAAAGGTTCACCACCTACGAACGCATAGAAGCGCACCCGCTGGTGGTCATAAAGAAGGACGGCAGGCGCGAGAGCTTCCTGTACGAGAAGCTGATGAGCGGCATCACCAAATCCTGCCAGAAGCGGGATGTCAGCGTGGAAAAAATGGAGGAGGCAGGCAGGGAAATCGAGAGCTCGCTGCGCAACGAGGACAAGAGCGAGATCCCCAGCAGCGTGATAGGGGAGCTGGTGGCTACCAAGCTCAGGAAACTCGATAAGGTCGCATACATCCGTTTCGCGTCCATCTACAAGGACTTTGAGGACGTGAAGGATTTCGAAAAAGAGATAAAGTCCATAAAATAGAAAATTAAGAGGGGACAAGACACAAAATGAACGAATTTTTTCCTAAAGTGATCAAGAAGCGCGACGGCAAGAAAGCCCTGTTCGACATACAGAAGATAAAGACCGCCATCTCGAAAGCCGCGCTGACCCTGGGCGGCCGCGACGAAGAGAAAGCCGTGGAAGTGGCCAACGAAGTGGCCCGCCGGCTCAACAATGATTTTACCCTTAAGGGCGCCATCCCCACCGTGGACGACTCCAACGCCATGTGCGTTACCGTCCTGCGCGAGAAGAAATTCGACCGCACCGCCGACAAGTTCGAGTTCTATATGCTCGACCGCACCCGCGTCCGCAGCGGCCTGACCGTCAAGAAGAAGAGCTCCAAGTCCGACATCACCGACCAGATGCTGCTCGTGCAGTCCATCACCAACGAGACAATCGAGCCCTTCGACCGCAAGAAGCTGGCCGAGGCCCTGGAGAAGGAATACTCCCTGACCCCCGACCTGGCCTCCATGATAGCCAAGGAGACCGAGAACAACGCCTACGAACTGTCCGACAAGTACGGCACCAAGTCCTACGACACGCAGTTCCTGCGCCGCATCGCCGAGAGCCACCTGTCCATGATGGGCATCCCGCTCAAGAACTCCGCCCTGGCCATGCCCATCTCCACCGTCGAGAGCCTGGTCATCGGCAACAGCAAGGAAAATTCCAACATCACCTCCAACAACCCCGAGGCCGTGAACCTGGGCATAGCGGAATACGTTCTGAAACAGTACAACCTGCGCAAGGTGTTCTCCGAAGAGGTGGCCGCCGCCCACAACAACGGCGCCGTGCACATCCACGACCTGGGCTACCCCCAGCGCGTGTACTGCTCGTCCCACTCCGTCGAGTACATCAAGAAGTACGGCCTCGACAAGATAGTGTCCAACCTGCAGAACAAGAGCCACCCGGCCAAGTCCGCCATGGTGCTCAACGGCCACATCCAGACCTTCCTGGCCTCCATGCAGAGCCGCTACGCCGGCGCGCTCGGCTTCGGCTTCCTTAATATACTGTACGCCCCCATGCTCAACTGCCCCGAGATCCTCGTCGAGGGCGAGCTGGAAGGCAAGACCGTGCGCCTGCGCAAGGACAACCTTGAGGCCATGGTGGAAGCCGGCACCGTCTCCTATGCCGACGGCACCCCGGTTCCTTACTTCAAGAAGACCGGCGAGGTCCGCGTCCTCAACAAGCTTTCTAAAAAGGAAATGCGCCAGATAGCCCAGAACCTCATCTTCTCCGCCAGCCAGAACGCGTTCAGCCGCGGCGGCCAGACGCTATTCATAGACTTCAACATCCACACCGGCGTGCCGCAGTACATGCACAATGTCCCGGCCATGGGGCCCGGCGGCAAGTACATGCTGGAAGACGCCTCCGGCAACATCGAGCTGGTCGACGAAGCGCCCCGCTTCAAGGGCGTGGAGGGCGACAGCCGCAACGGCGACGTGGTCCATCCTTCCGACGGCCGCAAGTTCATCACCTACGGCGATACCCGCATGGTGAAGACCTCGCAGGAATTCGCCATAGAGCTCATGAAGGTCTGGGAAGACGGCGACAAGAACGGCGTTCAGTTCGCCTTCCCCAAGTGCGACCTGCACGTCAGCAAGGAAGCCCTCGAGAACCCCGACGAGCGCGAGGTTTACGACTACGGCTGCAAGCTGGCCACCAAGAACGGCTCCACCTACTTCATGTTCGACCGCGACGGCGCCGGCGCCACCCTGGCGCAGTGCTGCCGCCTCAAGGAAAAGGTCACCGACCCGTACCTGCTCAAGCACCCGGAGTGCATCCGCTTCACCGGCTTCCAGAACGTCACCATCAACCTGCCGCAGGCCGCCTTCAAGGGCAAGACCCTGGAAGGGACGCTCAAAGAGATCAGCAAGGCCATGGACATCGCCATGAAGGCCCACCTGCAGAAGCAGGTTTACACGCAGGTCCTGCTGGACACCGACGGCTCCCCGCTGCGCTCGCTCGGCCTGCCCTCCGACGACGGCACGCCCTACGTGGACCTGAAGAAGGCCACCTACATCATGGGCCTCATCGGCCTTAACGAAGTGGTGCAGTACCTCACCGGCAAAGAGCTGCACGAAGGCCAGGACGCCTACGAAACCGGCATGCAGGTTATCGACCACATGTACCAGAAGGTGGCCAGCCTGAAGGCGGAGTACGGCCTCAAGATCACCCTCGAGGAAACCCCGGCGGAGTCGGCCACGCAGAAGCTCGCCAAGGGCGACTTGGCCCGCTACCCCGAGAGCCGCAAGGTTATCAAGGGCGACCTGAAGAAAGCGCCGTACTACACCAACTCCATCCACCTCAACCCCGGCGCCAACGTCTCCATACTCGACCGCATTGAGCTGCAGAGCAAGTTCCACGACATGATCGAGTCGGGCTCCATCATCCACGTGTACTGCGGCGAGTCCCAGATCCCGCCGGCCTCCATCGGCGCGCTGATCGAGAAGACCTTCCGCAACACGCGGGCTTCCCAGGTCACCGTGTCGCCGGAGTTCACGCACTGCAATAACTGCCACACCAACTACTTCGGCTTCAAGGACAAGTGCGGCAAATGCGGCAGCGCCGACATGACCAAGCGCACCAAGATCGTGGGCTACTTCTCCAACCTCCCCGGCTGGAACGACTCCCAGCTGGAGATCAGCAGGGCGCGCGAGGCCGTGGCCCAGCATTACGCCAACTTCACGCCGGGCGCCAACTGGCTGCACGAGACCGACTCGTCCAAGCGGGTGATGGTATTCGGCAAGGCCGGCTGCTCCATGTGCGAAGAAGCCAAGACCTGGCTGACCAAGTCCCTGAAGGAAAAGGGCATGGAGATCCCGGTGGAGTTCTACGACCTCACCAACCAGGACGCGCGGCTGGTGGCCTCGCGCTGGAACGTGCCGCTTGACCCCATCCCCACGGTGCTCGTGAAGAATAACGGCACCGCTACGCGCTACGAGCTGGAGTTCAAGCGCGGCAAGCCGGTGCACCGCAAAGAGCCGGAATACGTGAAGATGATAGAAGGGGCTTACGCCGTAAAATAGGCGCTTAGGGGACGCTGCTTCCTATCTTCCTAACGAGTTAGGAAGATAGGAAGCAGCGTCCCCTCTATTAATTTAAACAACATGAAAATAGGCGCTGCACTGGAATTCAACCTGATGGACTTCCCCGGCAAGATTGCCGCGGTGGCCTTTGCGCCCGGCTGCAATTACCGCTGCCCGCACTGCCACGCCGCGCCGCTGCTGAAGGACGCCAAAGATTTGGGGTCCGAAGGCTTCCTGCAGTACCTCGATACCGTGAAGGACTGGGTCAATGGCGTGGTGATCTGCGGCGGCGAGCCCACCCTGCAGCCCAATCTGATCCCCTTCATAAAGAAGCTGCGCGAGAAGAAGCTGGCGGTCAAGCTGGACACCAACGGCAGCAACCCCAAGGTGCTGGCGCAGCTGCTGGGCGAGGGCCTGGTGGACTACGTGGCCATGGATGTGAAGGGCCCGCGCTTCCTGTGGCCGGCCACCGCCGGCGTGGAAGGCCACGAAGAGGCCATGGCCGAGAGCATGAAGCTGGTGGCCAAGTTCCCCGAATACGAGTTCCGCACCACCGTCGCGCCCGTGGTGCGCGGCGACGGCGAAATAACCTTCCTGACCGTGCACGAAATGGCCGCCGCCGCCAAGCTGATAGCCGCGGCCACCGGCGGCGCCGCCCACAATTATTACGTGCAGAAATTCGTGCCCCGCAAGGACGGCCTGCTGGACGCCCGCCTGGAGAGCTTCCCGGAAACCCCCGTGCAGCTGCTGCAGGACATACACAAAGAAGTGGTCAAATATCTTCCCAATTCGCAGCTGAGAGGCTAACATGTCAAAAGTTGAGATAGAGATACAGAAAATAAATCCCGAAGCAAAAATGCCCGCCTATGCCCACCACGGCGACGCCGGTGTGGACCTTTACTCCGTCATCGACCATGTGCTGCAGCCCGGCGCGCGCGCTCTTATCCCCACCGGCCTCAAGATGGCCATCCCCGAGGGCTACGAAGGCCAGGTGCGACCCAAGAGCGGCCTCGCCCTCAAGCACGGCATCACCGTGCTCAACACCCCCGGCACCGTGGACGCCCCCTACCGCGGCGAAGTCGGCGTCATCCTCATCAACCTGGACCCCAAGACCCCCTACGAAATAAAGAAGGGCGAGAAAGTGGCCCAGATGGTCTTCGCCAAGGTAAAGCACGCCGAATTCTCCGAAAAGGCCGAGCTGACCGCCACCACCCGCGGCGCCGGCGGCTTCGGCAGCACCGGCAAGTAATTAAATAGGGACAGCCCCCTATTTCCCAATTATATTAATAGGGAAATAGGGGGCTGTCCCTATTTTTCCTACAATATAATGATGAAACGGATTGTCCTGATGTCAGTGCTCCTGTTGGCGGCCGGCCACGCTGCCGCGGCCACCGTGGCTGTCTACCACACCTCGGACGTGCACGGCTGGTACTCGGCCCGGCCCGCCGCCTGGGATAACGATAACCCCAAGCGCCTGATAGGCGGCTTTCCGGCGCTGGCCGCCCACCTTAAGGCTGAGACCACCCCTTACATCCTGCTCGACTCCGGCGACATGTTCCAGGGCACGCCCGAGGGCATCATGACGCGCGGCCTGAGCAGCATGGCGCTGATGAACCAGCTGGGCTACTCCGCCGCCGCTCCCGGCAACCACGACTTCGATTTCGGCGCCGACAATTTGCGAAGCCTCTTCGCCAGCGCCAATTTTCCGCTGCTGGCCGCCAATATCTACCAGAAGGCCGACGGGGCCGCCCCCGGCTACATAAAGCCGTATGCCATCCTGGAAAGAGGGGGCAAAAAAATAGCCGTGCTGGGCCTGGCCGGCAAGCATACCGCCACCAGCACCCGCCCCGAGAACGTAAAGCATCTGGACTTCCGCGACGAAGCCGCAGAGGCGGCCAAGTGGCTGCCTGAACTTGAAAAACTGAACCCCGACGTCGTGATAGTGCTGGCTCACTGGGGCCTGGACGAGGCCATCAGCCTCAAGCGGCTGGATATTTCCACCTGGACCTTTACCCAGGCGCCCATAGGCACGCTGCAGGTAGCGCGCGCCGTGCCCGGCATAGATTTGCTGTTGGGCGGCCACGACCATACCGCCCTGCTGAAAGGCTACAAAGACCCGGTCTCCGGGACATGGATAGGGGAAAGCGGCTACGGCCTTTCCTATGTTACCCGGGCCGAGCTGGATTTTGACGACGCCACCGGCGCGCTGCGCGACATCAGCGTGGGCGTGGTGCCGCTCTGGACCGACACCACCGGCGAAGATCCCGCCGTGCTGGCCACCGTGGCCGGCTTTGCCGCCAGCGTGGAGATCACCATGGGCCGCGTGGTGGGCCGCGCTACGGGGGACCTGACCTTCGCTCCCGACGGGCTGGACTCGCCCATCGGCAACTGGCTTTGCGACATCACCCGCAAGGCCGCCGGCACGGAGCTGGCCTTTCACAATACCAAGGCCATCCGCACGCCCATCAAGAAGGGGGAGGTGCGCCTGCGCGACCTGTACCAGACCATGCCCTTCGACAACGACGTCATCACCATGCGGCTCAACGGCGCCCAGTTGCGCCAGCTGATAGCCGACAACATCGTGGATAACTATTCTTTCATACAGATTTCCGGTCTGGAGGTGGAGTTCAAGCCCGGCGCTGACCGCAAGCCCGACGACATACGCCTGAAACGGGGCGGCAAGCCGGTAAAGCCGGATCAGGAATTCACCGTAGCCACCAACGACTACCTGGCCTTCGGCGGCAACGGCGGCGACGTCTTCGCCGGCGGCAAAGACATCAAAGACACCATGCTCCCCGTGCGCGACCTCATGGTGCAGGCCTTCAAGGCCGGCCCGGTCGCTGTTCCCCGCACCGGCCGCATTAAGCGCCTCAAATAACCTATCTATCGAGGCCTCGCCTCGATAGGGGAACGGAGGGCCCAGAGGCGGGCTGGCAAAAGACGACGGGGGTTTGGGTCCTTCGCCTCAATCGGGCCTGCCGGGCAGATTCGTACAATTATCTTAATGCACAAGATAATTATCTCCCTCATCACTTTAGCCGCCGCAGCCCCGGCCTCCGCGCAGGTCAGCTTTGAAAGCCTCGGCGTCAGCGCCCTGGAACTGAAACGCTCAGCCGCGGAACTCGCCCCGCTGCCCACCCCCGCCAAGCCCGAGAAAATCAAGATCGGCCTGCTGTCCAAGGCCGAGCGCGACGAATATGTCACGCGCGCCTCCGTCTTCCGCCCCGAGAGCGAGCTCAAAACAGCCGGGATCGATTTCAAGGCCGGCCCCTATCCCAAGATGAAGTACGCCCCCGAGGAGCTGGTCACCTGCAATTACGTGCCCATGAAGGACGCCTACGAAGGCGGCAAGCCCAACGGCATGACGCGCAAGTTCAAGTGCCGCGACGCCAAGGGGAAAGAATTCAAGGTGAAGTACGGCGAGGATAACGGCGAGCTGATGACCGAGGTGGCCGCCAGCTGGATCTTCACCGGCGCGGGCGTCTACACCGACCGCATGTACCCCGTACGCCTCAACTGCCCCGACTGCCCGTCGGACCCTTTCAAGAGCGAGCGCGACCCCGGCGCCTGGAAGCAGGGCCAGATGGCCGTCATCGAGGACAAGCTGGGCGAGCGCATAGAGTACGCCGCCAACTCGGGTATCGGTTTCGACGAGACGCATCTCATGCGCAACAGGGTGGAGGCCGAGGCGCTGGCCGGGCTGGCCATGCTGTTCGGCAATACCGACAATAAGGCCGAGAACCAGGCCGTGGCCTGCCCCAAGGACGAGGTCGCGCTGGACGGCGGCCGCGCCGTCTGCCGGCGCCCCGTGGCTTACCTGCAGGACATGGGCGTCAGCTTCGGCGGGCGCAGCATCTACCACAACCGGCGCATGCATTTCCGCAAGTGGAAAAACGAGGACGTGTGGGACAACCCTGAGGCCTGCATCATGCGCCTCAACGTGGTCCGCACCAGCTCCATCCGCAAGGCGGACCGCACCGGCCGCGACATGCACCAGATCGGCGAGGAGGCCCGCCAGCTGCTGGTCAGGCGCCTGTCGCTGCTGTCGCGCCCCCAGCTGGTCGACATCTTTAACGCCGCCCGCGCCCCACAGCGCGCGCCGCAGCACAGCGCTGAGGAATGGGCCGACCTGTTCCTGAAGAAGGTGGATACGCTGCGCCGCCCGCTCGGCAACAAGACCCCGGCCAACTTCGCCTGCCCCTACGGCGTGGTGCCGCCCAACTCCTACGTACCCCCGCCCGACCCCTTCAACCAGTACAACTGAGCGCGCCCGCCAATAAAAAAACCCGGACCCTAAAGGCCCGGGGCTTTTTGCTTGGAAGCAGGTAGTTTACTTGGCGCTGTCGCCGGGGAGGAGGCGCTGGGGGAGGTCTTTGAAGGAAACTACCTGGCCGTTCTTCAGGTCCAGTATCCAGACCCGGTCGAAGGCGCCGTCGTCCCAGAGCAGCGGGACGGAGACGGAAGAATTGTTGTATTCGGCCAGCTCTACGGCGGCGTCCACCAGTCGCGTATGCTGCCAGCAGACCAGCACCAACCGCCCTTCGTAGGCGGGGTTCTCCATGATGGCCCGCACCAGCTTGCCGGTCTGGCCGCGGGTGAAGCTGTCGTCCACCCTGACGCCAATGGCGCGCGCCAGCGGCGTCACGGTTTGTATAGAGCGTATTGAACTGTCCTCGTTCTTCGGCGCGGCGGCGTAGATGGCCACCGGGTTGCCGTAGCGCGTGACGGCGGGATTGGTCTTGAAAAATTTAACCAGCGCGTCGGCGCGCTTGAAGCCCTGCGCGCTCAGCCCTGGCCCGTCGGCGGGCTTCTCGGCGTGGCGGATAAAGATCACTTGGGCCGGCGCGGCAAAAGCCGTACCGGCGCCCAGCAGGGCGGCCGCAATCAAAGCGTGAAGTATCCGCATTGTCTAAATCATAACAGTTAGAGAGCGCCGGCATATGAAGCCAATGGCCCACCCCGGCGCCGGCAAATGACGCCGTTTTTTTAGGCCCTTCGCCTCTATTGGGAGCGCCCCAACCTTAATAAGATTGTCTTATGGTTAAGACTATCTTTTCCCTCATTCTGCTGGCCGCCGCGCAGCCTGCCGCCGCCCAGTTGGACCAGATAAACAATTTACGCGCCAATACCGGCCTGCCGGCCCTCAGCGCCGAAGCCGCCCCCGCCCTGCCTCCCGCCCCCGTCCTGGACGGCGAAGACGACCTGAAAGGCCTCGACTCTTCCAAGAAGATAGGCGACAGGATAATCGGCCTCATAGTCCGCCACCCCAAGGCCATGCATTTGGTGGAATACCCTATCTTCAAGCTGATGGGCTTCGCCCACAAGCGCGGCAAGCTGATCCCCACCCTGGAACACGTGCTGCGCAGCCCGCTGATGGCCAAGTTCCTGCCGCCGCTGCCGCCCGCCAAGCGCGAAGACTATATCAGGAAATTCCCCCGCATGATAGCCGCCCAGCTGGAAGGCGGCGGCTATGTGCGCGGCGTGGACGCCTTCGAGGAATGGGAAAAAATGTCGGAGCGCCACATCGGCCTGATGAAGGCCTCCAAGTATAAGGCCGTGGCCAAGGGCCCTTCGCTGTTCGAGCACCCCGGCTACCTGGCCGAGATGGAAGCTATCACCGGCGCGCCTTTTGTCGGCGGCCATACCCTCACCCCGCTGGTCGACGGCCCCGCTTCTTTCGCCGCCCGCGAGCGCCTGATGCGCAACGCCACCCGCAGCGTGCACCTGATGGTCTGGGGTTTCTACGATGACGTCACCGGCAAGATCACCCGCGACCTGCTGATAGCCAAAAAGAACGAAGGCTTGGACGTGCGCGTGCTGGTGGACGGCAATATCTCCAATTTCATCGGCATGGAATCCCTTAAGATCCTCGCCGACAACGGCGTGCCCGTGGGCCGCTTCTGGGACGCCGAGCGCAAGTACGACGGCATGCACTCCAAGGCGCTGGTAGTGGACGGCCAGTACGCCATCACCGGCGGCATGAACATCGGCGACAAGTACTCCCACCTCAACCCCGACGCGCATAAATGGCGCGACACCGACGTGCTGTTCTCCGGCCCTGCCGCCGGCGACGCCCAGCGCGTTTTCTCCGACACCTGGAACGGCGTGGCCGCCAACCAGGGCCTGACGCCCATGACCACCTCCGGCCCCGCCGCCCCGGCCGGCACCGCCCGGGCCGCCCTGGTCTACCAGCGCGCCGACGCCGAGCCCGCCATCTACCTCTCGCTGCTCAAGGCCATCTACGGCGCCACCTCCAGCGTCAATATCGAGAACGCCTACTTCGTCACCATTCCGTCGCTCAAGACCGCCCTCTCCGAGGCCGTAGAACGCGGCGTGAAGGTGACCATCCTCACCAATTCCGCCCAGAGCAATAACGAGCCCATCCTCACCTCTTTCATCCTGGGCAGCCTGGCTGAAATGCACGCCGCCGGCGCCGGGGTGTACGTGAAGGAAGGCGAGACCCTGCACAGCAAGTTCATGACCGTCGACGGGCTGTTCGCCACCGTGGGCTCCTACAATTTCCACCCCAAGAGCATCCGCCACGAGCGCGAAGTGACCCTGCACGTGGTGGACCGCGCCTTCGCCGCCGAAATGCAGGCCGTGTTCGCGCAGGACATAGCCGCCGCCCGCCCCATCTCCGACCCCGCCGAGCTCGGCCTGAAAGATTCCCCGCTCAACTACCTCGCCCGCCGCTACATGTTCGACCAGCTGTAACCCCCTATCCCCTATCGAGGCCTCGCCTCGATAGCGAGGCTTCACCTCACTATCGAGGCGAAGCCTCGATAGAAGACCGCGACACGCCCTTGTCGGGGTGATGCTGTATAATATAGGCAGGGGGAAACGATATGAAAATTACAGTGCACCGCGGGGCCGAGGAGATCGGCGGCAATACCATCGAATTGGAGTCCAAAGGCGCCAGGATCCTGCTGGATTACGGCGCGCCGCTGCCCAAAATTGACCCAGTCACCAACAAGAGCGTGTACCCCACGCCCGAGCAGACCATCCTCAACATCCCCGGCCTCTACGAAGACGGCACCCCGCCGCTGCTGGGCGTCGTCATCTCGCACAATCACCAGGACCATTTCGGCGGGCTGCTGGCCAAGCCGATAAGCGCCAAGGTGTCCGTCTACATGACCGCCGCCATGGAGGCCCTGGTGCGCCTGCAGGGCAAAATGCCGCGCGATACCGTAACCCTGCGGGCCGACATCCACCATTACAAGAAAGGCGAAACCTTCGACATCGGCCCCTTCCGGCTCACTTCCTACCTGATGGACCACTCCGCGCCCGAGTCCTTCGGCTTCGTGATAGAGGTAGAGGGCAAGCGCCTGATTTACACCGGCGACTACCGCAAGCACGGCAATAAGCGCGAGGCCTTCCGCCAGTTCATCGACGCCAAGATGGGCCCGGTGGACCTGCTGATCACCGAAGGCACCCAGGCCAGCATCCCCAGCGGCCCCACCGAGCAGGAAGTGCTGGAAGACATTGAGGCCCTGGTGCGCGGCCGCAGCGGCGCCATGTACGTAATGTGCTCGGGCCAGGACGTGGACCTGATCACCAGCCTGGGAGAAATAGCCGAAGCCCACGGCCGCTACCTGGCGGTGGACGGCTACATCGCCATGGTGCTGGAAACGCTGAAGGCCTTCGTGAAGCGCGACAGCGACATAGACCTGAAAATCCCCGGCCTGGGCGACGAGCATTTGAAGATAATCGACAGCCCCGCCACCGCCAAGATAGCCAAATTGCCGGAATACGCCGAGGCCTACGCCCGCATGAAGCCGCATTTGGTGAGCTGGGACTGGGTGAACGCCAACCACGGCAAGCTGATAATGCCGGTGCGCGCCTATTCCCAGTACTGGCTGGAGCGCAATATAGAGGATTTCTCGGGCGCCATGCTGATCTACTCCATGTGGAACGGCTACCGCGTTGAAGAATCCTTCCATGAAACCCTGGAGTTCTTCAAGTCCCGCGGCCTGCCGGAATTCCTGGTGCACGCCAGCGGCCACGCCTATTTCTCCGCTATCCGTGAAATGGTGGAAAGTAAGAAACCGCGCCACATCATCCCCGTGCACACGGAGGCCCCGGCCAACTTCACCTGGGCCTTCGGCGCAGAGCGCGTGCACATCCTGAAGAACGGCGGCAGCTATACGCTGGAGTAGGCCCCTCTATCGAGGCTTCACCTCGATAGGGACGGCTTCGGGGGTGAGTAAGGTGTAGGCGGGGGACGGGGTGCCAGGCGGCAGCGGGGCAGGGTGGCCCCACTGGGCGTGGCCGCTCAGCACGCCGGCGCTGTCGGCGGCCACTATGTCGGCGGCGGAATCGCCGATAAAAATAGTCCGCGCAGGCGCGGTTTTGAATTCAGCGAGAATAAGATTCAAACCCTCGGGGTCCGGCTTGAAGCGCACGGTGTCGTCCCCGGTAACAATAAACTTGAAGTGGTCCTCCCAGCCAAAAAGGCGCAGCGAGATCTCAGCCGCCCGGCGGCTCTTGCCCGTGCAGAGCGCCATGGGCACGCCGCGCAACTGTATCCGCCCCAACAATTCATTTATCCCCGGGTAAATATAAACCCGGTCATGCTCGGCCTCGTAAAGCTGGTAGTACGCGTTAAGGCAGGCCGCCACCCTGCCGGCTGGAACGAACTTCTCTATGATCCTTTCCTCGGTGGGGCCGAAAGCGGCGGAGATGTGGGCCGGCATGAGCGAAGGCGGGCACTCGGCCTTCACCGCCCTGTAGATCCAATCCTCAAGGCAGCCCATGGAATCCACCAGGGTGCCGTCCATGTCGAAGATTACAAGGTCAAAAGCTGTTTTAGTCATGGTTCAGTTAATAGTATATATAATTCAAAATTCAGGCCGGCGCCGCGCAAATTCATATAATTAAGGCAGCCGCAGCACGAATATGAAAATAATAATACACCGCGGGGCAGAAGAGATCGGGGGCAACTGCATAGAGGTGGTTTCCGGCAAATCCCGGATACTGCTGGACTATGGCGCCCCGCCGCAGGCTCCCGACGCCGCGCCCGAAGAGGCCATCCTCAATATCCCCGGCCTTTACGATAAAGCCGCGGACCCCATACTCGGCATACTGATCTCGCACATACACCACCCGCACTACGGCGCGCTGCTGGCCAAGCCCATATACCCCGGCATCAAAGTCTTCATGACCGAGATAATGGAAGACATGGCGCGCATAACGGCCAAGATGCCGCGCGAATACGTAAAGCCCAGCGGCAATATCCACTACTTCCGCAAAGGTCACAAATTCATACTCGGCAACTTCGTCATAACGCCTTACCTGATGGACCACACGGCGGCGGAGGCCTTCGCCTTCCTGATAGAGTCGCAGGGCAAACGGCTCATCTACACCGGGGATTTCAGGGGCCACGGCAATAAAGCTCCCGCCTTCAAGCAGTTCCTGGTCGCCAATATGGGCCCGGTGGACGCGCTGCTGACCGACGGCGTCCAGGCCGGCACCGAGAAAGGCCCCACCGAGCAGGAAGTGATGGAGCACCTGGAGCCCCTGGTGCAGGCCAGCACCGGCCCCGTCTTCTTTATGTGCGCCGGGCAGGACATAGCGCTGCTCACCAGCCTGACCGCCCTGGCCAAGAATACCCGGCGTTTCCTGGCGGTGGACGGCTACACCACGCTGGTGCTGGAGCGGCTGAAAGCCCTGGCGCTCAAGCAGGGCGTAGAGCTGAAGATCCCCAGCCTGGAGACCGAATTCCTGCGCATCATCCGCAACGGCGCCACGCAGCGCATTTACCAGCTGAGCGAATACGCCGAGACTTTCAGGCGCATGCGCCACAGGATGTTCGGCTGGGACTGGGTGCGGGATAACCTTAACCGGCTCATAATACCCGTGCGCGCCAATTCCCAGCTGTGGGTGGACGAGCGCATAGAGGACCTGAGCGGGAGCACCTTTGTTTATTCCGAATGGGAAGACTACGGCGAAGAGGCCGGCATGCGCGAGACGCTGGAGTGGTTCAGGGCCAAGAAACTGACCGAGATCCCGCTGCCCTCTTCCGGCCACGCCTATTTCTCGGCCATCAGGAAAGTGGTGGAGCACAAGAAGCCGCGCTATATAATCCCCCTGAACACCACCGAGCCCGAAAAATTCACCGCCACCTTCGGCAAGCGCGCCCGCGTGCTGAAGAACGGCGAAGAGCTGGAGTTGTAATAAGGTGACACAGAACTTAATTCCGCAGGAATTAAGTTCTGTGTCACCATAATTGAATTTGATAGGATTGTATATGCAGCAAAAACCGGGTTTGCCCGGTTAACCTTTATAGTACAGAAGGCCGATGTCCAAATTTCCCCGTCTCACCAAGTTACTGCTGCCCGCATTCTTCGCACTCCTTACCGCCTGCCCGGCCCTGGCCGCGCCCGCGCCCCGGGCCTACGTTAACGATACCGCCGGCGTGCTGGGAGCCCAGACCGCCGCCAGGCTGGACGCCGTGCTGGCCGACCTGGACGCCCGCGCCAAGGCCCAGGTGGCCGTGCTCACGGTTAAAACCCTGGGCGACCGCGACATAGAGACCTACGCGGTGGAAACCTATAAGAAGTGGGGCATAGGCGACAAGCGGACCAGCCGCGGCGTGCTGCTGCTGGTGGCTGTGGAAGACCGCAAGTCCCGCATAGAAGTGGGCTATGGCCTGGAGGGCATACTGCCCGACGGCCTGACCGGCGCCATACAAGACGAGTACATGCTCCCCTATTTCAAGGCCGGGGATTACGCCGGCGGTGTAACCCAGGGCTCGCTTGCGCTTGCCGCGGCTATCGCCAAAGACAGCGGCATCACCCTTGCGGCCGGCGCGCAGGGCGGCAGGCGCCAGGCGCGCCCTCTGAGCGCGCGTCAGAAAATACTTTCAGCCCTGCTGCTGGTCGGTTTCATAATCTTCGCCATCCGCCATCCTGTACTGGCCATGCTGCTGCTCCAGACCGTTACCAGGGGCGGGGGCGGCGGCTTCGGCGGGGGCGGTTTCGGCGGCTTCGGCGGGGGAAGTTCGGGCGGCGGCGGCAGTTCACGCAGCTGGTAGGAGAGAACTATGGCTAAAATGACACCTGAAGATCTGACGGAGGAGCTGAAGAAGATCTGCGGCAGCAACCTTTGCGCCGTAGTGCTTTACGGCTCGGCCGCGGCCGGCGACACGGTAAAGACTTCCGACTACAACGTGCTGGTAACCTTGGAGAAGGTGGACGCCGACGGCCTGCTGGCCCTGACGAGCCTGTGCACGCGCTGGGACAAGGACGGCAACCCGGCCCCGCTGCTGTTCGCCCGGGAGACCCTGCTGCGCAGCGCCGACGTTTTTCCCGTGGAGTTCGCCGACATCATGCAGACACACAGGGTGCTGCACGGCGCCAACCCTTTCGAGGGAGTAAAGATACACCTGGGCAACCTGCGGCTGGAGCTGGAGCACGAGTTCAAGAGCAAGGTGCTGCTGCTGCGCGAGCGGTTCCTGGTAACCCGGGGCGCGCCGAAGGAAGTGGACAAGCTGATGGCGGCCTCGCTGTCGGCCTTCCTGACGCTGTTCAAGGCGGCGCTGCGGCTTTACGGCGACACGCCGCCCGCCAAGAAGCTGGAAGCCCTGCCCCTGCTGGCCAAGCACATAAAACTCGACACGGAGATCTTCTCCATTGTCTGGGAGTTAAAGGAGGGCCGCAAGCCCAAAGACCTTACCTCCATGCAGATATTCAGCCGCTACCTGGCGGCGGTACAGGGAGTGTCGGGCGAAGTGGACCGCTGGCTGCTGAGCGCGGAAAGCGAAGCGAAGAAATAGAATATAAGGAGAAAACAAATGAAAAAAGGCTTACTGATAGTTTTAGGCGTGGTGTTCGGGTTCGTACTGATAATGGGTTTATGGATGGCTTCCGGCTATAACAGGCTGGTAAGCACTTCCGAAGCCGTGCCCGCCGCCTGGAGCCAGGTGGAAACCGTGCTGCAGCGGCGCTACGACCTTATCCCCAACCTGGTCAACACGGTAAAAGGCTACGCCAAGCATGAAAAAGACCTGCTCACCGAAGTGACCATGCTGCGCAGCCAGTGGGGCGCCGCCAAGGGCCAGAGCGAGAAAGTGGCCGCGGCCAATAGCATGGAGTCGGCCCTGGGCCGCCTGATGGTGGTGGTCGAGAGATATCCCGACCTGAAAGCCAACCAGAACTTCATCCGCCTGCAGGACGAGCTGGCCGGCACGGAAAACCGCATCTCCGTGGAAAGGATGCGCTACAACGCCACTATAAACGCCTACAATGTTACGGTCAGGCGCTTCCCCACCAATATCCTGGCGGGCATGTTCGACTTTAAGAAATCCGAGGATTACTTCAAGAGCGACGAGCCGGCCAAGGCCGCCCCCGTTGTAAAGTTTTAAACCTTCAGCACCAGCAATGCCGGGCGCCGCTGTACAGGGCGCCCGGTTCGCTTTATACTAGGTTATGGTGACACAGAACTTAATTCCTATAATAAGATTAAAGACAGGGGCGTTACAGGAGGAACCGTGTATAAATTCCCGCAAGGACTGTTCTGCGATGTGCGCGTAGAGAAAGTGCGCAGCACGCACGTGAGCTATTTAAAAGGCGAACTGCGCGAAATGCGCGAGCGCGACACCGCAGGCGCCTTCATCCGCGTCTACGACGGGCGGCGCTGGTATTACGCCTCCACTACCGACCTGGCCGGCGTGCAGCAGGAAATAGACCGCCTGGCCGCCCTGGCCACGCCAGACAAGGACATAGCCGCCAACAAGACGGTGCAGAACCTGCCCGCGGGCGGCGCCGCGCACGACCTGTTCAAGGGTGCGGACCTGCGCGCCGTGCCGCTGGCCGACAAGCGCGAACTGCTGGCCTCTTTCTTCCCTTCCGTCGCCGGGCGCAAGACCGTCTCCATGTGGTCCGCTTTCTACGCCGACAACTTCACCCACAAAGAGCTCTACAACTCCAAAGGCGCCAGCTTTGTAAGCGAGCGCCAGCTCTGCGGCATGCGCTTCAACCTTACCTTCACCGAAAACGGCAAGACCGTCTCCGAAGGCGCCAACCAGGCCTCCGGGGACCTGGCCGGCCTGCAGCCTTTCGGGGCCGAACTGACCAGGCGCATGGACCAGGCGGAAGATTTCCTGCGCAACTCGGTGCGGGTGCAGCCAGGCAAGTACACCGTGGTGCTGTCGCCGCTGGCCGCCGGCGTGTTCGCGCACGAGTCCTTCGGCCACAAGAGCGAAGCCGACTTCATGCTGGGCGACGAGACCATGATGAAAGAGTGGCACATCGGCCGCAAACTGGGCCCCGAGTTCCTGCACATCACCGACGACGGCGGCTGCCCCGGCAGCGGCTATACCCCCTACGACGACGAAGGCAACCCCGCGCGCCGCACCCCGCTGATAAAGGACGGCAAGCTGGCCGGCCGCCTGCACAGCGCGCAGACCGCCGGGGCCCTGGCCGAAGAACCCACCGGCAACGCCCGGGCGGTCAGCTTCGAGTTCGAACCCATCGTGCGCATGACCACCACCCACTTTGAGCCCGGCAACATGACCAAAGAAGAGCTCTTCGCGGGCGTCAAGGACGGCCTCTTCATCGACACCATCAAGCACGGCTCGGGGCTGAGCACCTTCACCATCGCCCCGTCGCTGGCCTACTTCATAAAGAACGGCAAGCTGGCCGGCCCGGCGCAGATCTCGGTCATCTCGGGCAGCGTGTTCGACACCTTCGGCCATATAGACGCCGTGTCGGACAAGGTGGAGCTGCTGTCCTTTGTGGGCGGCGGCTGCGGCAAGATGGAGCAGCACCCTTTGCCCGTCGGCTTTGGCGGGCCCTATGTGCGCGTGCGCGAAATGTCGGTACTGTGAGGCCGCTATGACTACGGAAAAATACACTATCGTTAACGAAGAAGTCTCGGTGAAGATCTCCGCCTCCAAGCTGGAGTCGCTGCGCGCCAAGCGCATAAAGCGCACCGGCGTGCGCCTTTACAAGGACGGCTGCATAGGCGTGGCCGGCTACATGGGCGAAGAGGGGGAAGCCGAAGCCCTGAAGCGCGCGGAGGCGGCGCTCGCCTGCAAGATCCCCTATCCCTGCCAGCCCGAGGGCAAGCTGAAACGCTCCGAGCAGGCAGAAGCCAAAGCTTTCACCCCGCAGGCGCTCGACGCAGAGGTCGGGGCCGTGCTGGAGGCCTTCAAAAAGGACTTCCCGCAGTTCGTATTCTCGGCGCCGGGCATAAAGTCCGGCACCGCCACCGTAACCCTCAAGAACGACGCCGGCCTGGACCTGTCCCACACCATGACAGAGCACCAACTGACCTGGGCCTATAAGCTGGCCACGTCTTCGAGCATAATGGACGGCTGGTTCGGCTACGAGGGCGCCGCCTACGACAGGGCCGCCCTGCTGGCCTACGGCCGCGAGATCCTGGCCGCCCATCTTAACGAGGTGCCGCTGCCCGCCGGGGGCCGCCTGCCGGTGTTCTTCGAGGATTCCGAACCGCTGATCAAATCAATCTTCGTGCGCGAGCTGTCGGGCATGAACTACGGCTCGGGCGGCTCGCTGTTCTCGGGCAAGGCGGGGCAGAAGCTGTTCGCCGACGGGCTCACGCTCACCAACGGCCGCCGGCTGGCCCGCCAGCCTTTCTTCGACGCCGAAGGCGTGTGCGGCGAGGGCTTTACCTACGTGGAAGGAGGCGTGCTGCGCGCCCCGTTCTGCGACAAAAAGACGGCGCTCAAGTTCGGCTTCAAACCCAGCGGCAGCGCCTACGCCGACTACGACGGCACGCCGTCCACCGGCCCCTCCTGCCTGGCCATAAAGCCGCAGGCCAAGACCATGAAGGAGCTGCTGGGCGGCCAGCCCGCCATCTGCGTGGCCCTGGCCAGCGGCGGCGACTACACCAGCGAGGGCGGCTTTGGCACCCCGGCCCAGCTGGCCTTCCTGATGAAGGACGGCAAGCTGGTGGGCCGCCTGCCCGAGCTGCAGCTGTCCTCCACGGTCTACGATATGTACGGCCCCGGCTTCCTGGGCGTCTCCGCCGACACCATAATGCCCGTCACCGACAGCCGCTGGCTGGGCTTCATGCTGGACGTGAAGAAGACGTAGGGATACGGGCTCGCTAATAAGGTGACACAGAACTTAATTCCGCAGGAATTAAGTTCTGTGTCACCTTAATTCTACACCCTGTAGCAGTCTATCGAGGCTTCGCCTCGATAGGGAAACCCGGCCCCCGCGCCGGGTTTTTCTTTGCCGACAGCCCCTTGTCGGGTTGGCCTGCTATGCTATGGATGACAGAAGGCACCAGGGTTTGACTTCCTGTCTTCTGCAGGATACAATATGGGGGCGGTATATGGAGCCGCAGAAACGCAAGGTTATAAGTTACATCTTTAACGGGAAGGATTTGTTCAGGGACTGGCTATCCGCGCTAAAAGACGCGCCGGCCGAGACGGCTATAATCGGGCGCCTGGACAGAGTTGAGGAGGGTAATTTCGGCGATCACCGTTTTGTCGGAGACGGAGTTTGGGAGTTAAGAATCCATTGGGGTCCCGGCTATCGGGTTTATTACGGCGAGGATGGTCCGGTTATAGTGCTCCTTCTCTGCGGGGGCGATAAAAAATCTCAGCGCAAAGACATTCGCCTGGCCAGGCGCCGCTGGCAGCACTATCGGAGGCTAAAATGATACGCACAGTGCCTTACAGCAAAATCCGCAAAGAATTTCTCTCCAAGCAGGAGAACGTAGTGGCGTATCTTAACGCGGAGATAGAGGAAGGGGATATGTTTTACCTCCTCAAAGCCCTGCGCAACGTGGTGGCGGCCAACGGCGGCATGGCCAACCTGGCCAAAGCCACCAAGATGAGCCGCACCTCGCTTTATAAAACCTTATCCCCTTCAGGCCACCCCGAGTTCGCTACGCTTGAAAAAATACTGGCAGTCTACGGCATACGCCTGGGCGTCTTCGCTATTAAGCCCCCGACAACCCACCACCGCCGCCCCGCCGGCCACGGGCACTAGCTGACTCCGTAAAGCCCTATCGAGGCGAAGCCTCGATAGGAACACGGTCTCTCCGGCCGTGTAGACTATTGGGGTAGCCGCCGCAGCACGGGGTCCGGGTAGTTGTAGTTATTGTTCAGATACTCCACAATATTCCGGGAACAACAATCCGCGCGGAGCCGGCGGGGGGGCATGGACCAGACGCAGACGCTGCCGTCGCAGTTCTGGGCCAGTATGCGCCGCATATCGCGCGAAAAAGCCGCGCGCCGCACCGGTCGGTAATTATCCATCAGCAGCACCACGCAATCCCCTGTCTCCAGCAGGCAAATTTCAACATCCCCCTTGCTGTCCCAGGCCAGGGAATAGGTGCGGCAGGGCGACACCGGGCTTAAAGCTATTCGTTTCATATTTCCTCCAAAATTGCGGCCCACAACAGCCGCCCATACTGTATATATACGAAGCCGCCCTCAAAAACATGTCGCAGAAAATAAAAAGCGGTTATGGCGTAAGCCAATTTTGTGTTTTAGATCCGCGCGCCCAAGTCCCGGGCAATGGGTCCAGTCATCTATATAGCAGCGCTGGCGCGACAGGCGTTTGTCGCAGGGGGCCGCTATAATCTGGCTAGGGCAAACCGCAAATGAATTGCCAGGGTCCAGTGTTACTGACCGGAGGAGGAACTTATGAGAGTAAAAATATTCGAGAAAACCCTGGCGGTGCAGCACGGCGATACCGGCGGCGGCTCCCTGTGCGGCATCGAGAGCAAGATAAACGACTGGCTGGGCAAGAACCCCGACATAGAGGTGGTGGACATAAAGATGTCTTTCACCGCCGGCCCCCTGCAGGACGCCCCCACCAACTTTGCGGTGCTGTGCCTGGTGCTGTATAAAGAAAAGCCGTAACCTTTTAATGGTATTTATTCTCCAGGTCAAACTTTGTATCGTCTAATTGAAGGGTTAAGGGAGCTAAGGCATCAATGGCAAAGATGGTCTACGGCACGGCGGCCGAGTTTACAAACCAAAGCGAAAAAGACTTCTTCGACCTGCTGGAGAAAAGCCCAGCCACCGAAGGGTGGACCATAATCTATTCCCAGAAGCTGGTGGCCACCAGGCAGGCCGAAGTGGATTTCCTTGCCATAGTGCCCGGGGTCGGCACCATAACTATAGAGTTGAAGTCCTCTTTCCTCGACACCAAAAGCCGCGGCCGCCCGGGGTTTCGCTACAAAGACGATAAATTTGTCCCCATGGAGGAAGTGTTCTACCGCCTGCTTGAAAACGAGCGCGAGATCCGCTCTGTGCTCAGACGGAAATTCCCCATGGTGTTCTCGGGCAGCGTGGTCTACTTTCAGCGCGTGTCCGGCGCGGCTTTAGCCGGCCTGCCTTGCCCGCAAAACCGCTACATCCACGGCGACTGCCCTTACACCGACGTGCCCGCGGCGATAATTGCCAAAGCTTTAGAGCAACAGCGGGAACTTTATGAGAAGTATAAGTTCACCCCTTTCAACAGGATCACCCCCGGCAAGGCCTCCGCTATCGCCCATTACCTGCGCGGCGAGCTCATAGAGTCGGAAAGCGCCCTCTGTGACCGCTACCTGGCCGGCCCCCAGGCCGAAGTAATCGAGAATATGCGGCTTTCGTACAACATGCTGCGCGGGATGCAGCGGCTGCTGGTTAAGGGGCCGGTAAGTTCCGGCAAAACCTTTATGCTGCGCAGCCGGGCGCGCGAGCTTTCCCCCGGTAAGAGAGCGCTGGTTATCTGCTACAACAAGCTGCTGGCGGCCCAGCTTGAGCAGGACCTTAAGGGTTGCGCTGGCGTGGATGTGTTCTGCCTGGAAGATTACATACTGCGCAAAAGCGGCGCCCGCCGGCCTGAAAAGATTACCAGCGAGTTAATGCGCGGCGAGCTTGCCGCGCAGGCGACTGAAAAACTGAGGAAGAAGAAGGCGGCCTACGACCTGCTGCTGGTGGACGAGTTTCAGGATATGCTTTCAAAGCCGTGGCTGGAGTTGCTGGACGCTTCCGTGAAGGGCGGGCTGGCGGCGGGCAAGGTGTGGCTGTTCGCCGACTTCTCAATGGCCTCGTTAAACAGCCCGGATGTTAAGGCGACCGAATTCTTGAAAGCCTACGGCTTCCAGGACCGGATGGTAACCCTTAACGTTAACAGGCGCAACGCGCAAAATGTGGCCAAGACGCTCTGCGAGATAGCGCGCTTCCCGGGAAAGAAGCCGATCTACGAGGATTTCTCCTGCAAGTACGAGTTCCCTATAGATGTTGTCGCCTATACTACGCCCGAAGACCAGCGCGCCAAGGTAGAAGCAAAAATAGCCGAACTTACCGGCCAGGCATATGGCTATAAGGCAAAGGATATCGCCTTGCTTTCCGCCCACAGCAATAAAAACTCGGCCCTAGGCGGCGCGGCCCTTGCCGGCTGTGATCCCTGCGTGTCTGTACACCGCTATAAGGGCATGTCCTCTAAGGTGGTGCTGCTGTGTGACCTGCAGGAAGACCCTGTTAAAATGTGGCCGGATCCGCGGGTGGTGCTGTATTTGGGGTTCTCCAGGGCCTCATTCCGGTTGGTTTGCTTTGTGCACAAGGAGTTCTTGAAGAGTTTTAACAAAATTGCCGGGGCTGATTAAATCTGTAGGTAGCGAAACCGACTAGAGAGGTGCCATTGAATTTATCAACCTGGCTTTTTCAAAACTATAATGCTTTATTAAGGATTGAGGGGCAATCAACGGAATGGGGGGCGGTCTTGATTCTGACCTTTAGCAGTGTGGGAAAAAATGAAATTCTACATCGGCATTACGGATTCAGATTGGTATAACCAACTGAAGGCAATTAAGCCAGAAGAGGTTAATTTCTGGCAGCCTGGGGGAAATACTGTCTTTCGCGTATTACCTGAAGAGGGACTTTTTCTATTTAAGCTGCATCATCCAAAAAACTTTATTGTGGGCGGCGGGTATTTTGTGCGGCATTCTTTTCTGCCAGTTTCCTTGGCTTGGAAGGCGTTTGGTAGAGCTAATGGGGTTGAGTCTATTGCGCAGTTTGTGGACCGCATTCGCAAGTATCGCCGCGAGAACATGACCCATGACCCCCAAATCGGCTGCATTATTTTGACTCAGCCATTCTTTCTGGAAGAATCCGACTGGATTAGGGTCCCAGACAGTTTTAAGAAAAACATTGTAACAGGGAAAAGTTACGAGTCTTCTGAACAAGAATCCGCATATCTGATTGCTGCTCTTCGTGGACGTATACCAGTGTTGGCCTCGCCAGAACTTGTAAACCTAACAGCAGAACCGGTTGCGCGCTATGGAAATCCACTTTTCGTTAAACCTCGGCTTGGTCAGGGCGCATTTCGAGTGTTGGTGATTGAAAGCTATCAACGTAGATGCGCAATTTCCGGAGAGAAGACACTTCCGGTCCTCGAAGCCGCGCACATCAAGCCATATGCTGAACAAGGCCCACATTTGATTCGGAATGGGCTTCTGCTACGCTCTGACCTTCATATATTATTCGACCAAGGCTATGTCACGGTTACTCCGGATTCACATGTGCTGGTAAGCAAACGTATCCGCCAGGAATTCGAGAATGGGAAAGACTATTATGCCCTGGACGGAAGAGAACTAAGGGTTCTTCCAGAACAAATCCAGGACCGCCCATCCGCAGAGTTTTTAAATTGGCACAACCAAAGCAGATATTTGGGGTAACCTTTGGCATATCCAGAAGACCCCCTGGGCATAAATATAACTGATTGATCCAAAGTAATCTATAACATCATGACAAAACTTAAACCAGGTCTATACGAAGTTGTTCTTAGTGAACGGCTAAAACGGCTTTTAGCTGAACTTGGGGACAATCGTGCTTCTATTGTGGATTTGGAGGATGCCGAGGCCCCTGCAATGCTCTCCAATCACCTTGGGGAAGCTATACGAAAAGCCCTAGAGGTTGAAGAAGATCCGACCAAGCGCGCTGAAATTGTCAATAAAGTCCTTGGAATATTAGAAGAGCTTAATCCTGAATTGGGCGCTGCCCAAGAGGTTGTAGGGGCCAATTCAGAAAAGTCCGTTCTTGAGGCTGTACTTCGGGAGGGGGAAACACGTGCCCCAGTTCGCCCGAGTACGTCACTTTCCAAAAGTTGCCTTTTCACTGGCGCCGCTGGACGTCCGCAGATGGCCAACGAGCTTGTAAGTGAAATGATGTCTGCTGACCGGGTAGATATTCTTGTTTCATTCATAAAGCGCTCTGGCGTAACGCTATTGCTGCGTGGCTTTGAGGCACTGCGTGATAGAAATGTTCCGGTTCGCATCATTACCACATGTTACATGGGCGCGTCAGACCCGGAAGCTGTCGAAACCTTGCGCAGCAAATTCCCTAATGTCGAGATTAAAGTCTCATACGATACCCGGCATACCCGCCTGCATGCAAAGGCCTACTATTTTCATAGGGAGACTGGATTCTCTACGGCGTATGTCGGTTCCTCTAACATGTCCAACCCTGCAATGAGCGAGGGGTTAGAATGGAATATCAAAGCAACCCGCGCAGATTCAGCGCACATTCTTAAAGCTTTTGAGGCAGAATTTGAGGGGTATTGGAATAATGACGCTTTTGAGCCATACAGAGCGGAGTCAAAAGACAAGTTCAGGAGTGCAATAGCAGAAGGGAGAAATGAATCTATTGATGCAGGGCCAAGTGTCTTTTTTGATATTACACCGCATCCCTACCAGGCACGCATTCTTGAAGCGCTGCAAGTAGAGCGTAAGTCTCACAATTCTTTTCACAATTTGATTGTGGCCGCAACCGGGACCGGTAAAACCATAATAGCAGCGCTTGATTACAAAAAGTATTGTGAGGCAAACGAAAACCGCAGGCCAAGATTGCTGTTCCTTGCTCACAGAGATCAGATTTTAGATCAGAGTCTGGCTACGCTCCGTAACGCCTTGAAGGAGCCCAATTTTGGGGCCCGCATGGGCGGAAGACATGGGATACCACCAGTTAAAGATCATCTCTTTTGCAATATACAAACCGCCAGAACACAAGAGATATGGAAAGAGTTAGGGCGAGACTTTTACGACTACATTGTAGTTGATGAGGCGCACCATGCACCCGCTTCAAGTTATAAGGGCATTTTTGAAGGGTTCTCGCCTAAGATTCTTCTTGGACTAACTGCCACCCCGGAGCGCATGGACGGGGAAAGCATTTTGCCCTACTTTGGTAATCGTATCGCAGCAGAACTCCGTCTTCCTGAAGCCTTGGAAGAGAAACTTCTATGCCCATTTCAATATTTTGGCGTCTCAGACCCGGTAAGCGTTGCCGATGATCGTTTTTGGCAAGCTGGGAAATACAACATAAACGCGCTAGAAAGGGTCTATGTTGATGATGCTGCACAGGCAGATTCTCGCGTACACACAATAATTAATGCATTATATCGCTATCAGTTAGGGGAGTTGCATAACACGAAGGGAATTGGTTTCTGTGTATCTATTAAGCACGCCACATTTATGGCCGCAGAGTTTGCAAAGAAAGGCATTCCCTCTGTTGCAGTAACCAGCGAAACAGACGACAATACACGTGGACGGGCAATACGGGATCTTAAGGCTGGAGAAGTAAAGTTTTTGTTTACTGTCGACTTGTTTAACGAAGGGGTAGACGTTCCCGAAATTAACACAGTTTTGCTTTTGCGCCCAACAGATAGCCTTACAGTATTTCTACAACAACTGGGCAGAGGACTGCGACACGCCCCAAAGAAGGATTACCTTCAGGTCTTGGATTTTGTTGCGCAGATGCATAAGCGGTATCGCGTCGATCGAAAGTTTGCCGCACTACTACCTGGAACGCGTTACAACCTTGAGAAAGAGATCGAGCATGGTTTCCCTCATGTTCCTCCTGGTTGCTCAATCCATTTAGAAAAACAGGCAATGGAGGCCGTAATCAAAAATATAAAGGCCGCTTATTCTAACTTGCGCAATTATATTCCTGAAACAATACAAACCTTTGAACAGGATACTGGGAAAGAACTTACGCTCACAAATTATCTAGATGCGTACGCTATTGAGCCAGAGCGAATGTTTAAAGATAGGACCTGGACACAATGGAAGGCTGCCGCAGGGGTAGTGCCTACGCCAACAGATCCAGATCTGAAGATCCTCGCCCAAGCAGTTGCACGAACATGCCAGATTACTGCGCCAGGATATCTTGGGGCAATAAGCAAGTTGCCAACTACAGGTATGAGCATGGTTGCAGAGAATCCGCCGATGTCCAGTATGCTTTACTCAATGATTTGGGGGGAAAGAGGCGAAATAAGAGGATTCAATACTATTCAAGAGGCTTTTGAACGTCTTAACCACAATCCATCAATCCTCTCAGATCTGCAAGAAGTTTCAGGATATCAGATTGGAACAACTATGTGTTTAGGAGAAAAGCCGTATCCTATCCCGCTTGAGTTACATGGGCACTACACAAACAACGAAATACAAGCCGCCTTTGGGCGGAACACATTCCTGACTGCAACAATGCGAGGCTCTGGTGTGATTCCCCTTTCTAACAGAAGATACGCGCTACTAATTACCTTCAATAAAAGTGAAAAAGACTTTTCTGCGACCACCATGTATAAAGATTACCCAATTAATCTAACCCGTATACATTGGGAGTCTCAAGCAGATACTAAGCAAGACACTCCAACAGGTCAGAATCTTATTTATCATGCCGAAAAGGGATACGAAATCTATTTATTTGTGAGACTTGATAAGCGCAATGGGCAACTTACTGCCCCATTCCAGTTTTTAGGGCGGGCTAAAAGGGTTACCTATGAGGGAGAGTGCCCCATATCAATGGTCTGGGATTTGGAGCACCCAATGCCGGCAGAACTTCTGGAAGCAAAGCGTGTTGGAGGATAAGTCATGGCGATAATAATCCCAGACTCCGCGCTTGGCGACAGGGTATACGGCATTAATGCCGGGGAGAGGTACCTCCTTAAGAAGCTCAAAGAGGCACTACCGGACGATTGCCTTGTCTGGCACAACATAGACCTCCCAAACCACTACCAGCCGGACATTGTGGCCTATGTCCCGCGCCTCGGCATAATTATCTTCGAGGTAAAAGACTGGGCTGCGCAGACCATAAAAACTATCGAGCAGGACTTCTGGGAGATACAGGTAGACGGCCACACAAAGCGTATAAAGTCGCCGCTGGAACAGGTGCGCAACTATTACTTCGAACTGGCGCAGTTATTCCAGAAGAAGAACATACTCCTGCGCGATGATGGCAACTATAAGGGCACCTTCAAGCTGCCTATAGCGCATGTGGTGGCTTTCACCAATATGCGCCGCAACGACCTACCGGAGAATGCAAGGCAGCATCTGGACCCGCAGAAATTTATTTTCCGCAACGAGTTCGAGCCGCTCGGAAATACCATAACCGGCTCGAAGGTGCTAGAATTTATGCGCACCGCTTTCGGCCGGGTTTTCTGGCCCACGGAACCGCTCAACGCGGCGGAGCTAGACTCCCTGCGCGGCGCGCTCTACCCCGAGATAACGCTTACCAAGGACTGCAAGACAGGCCCTAGGCGCATAATACTGGACATCACCCAGGAGCAGATGGCCAAGAAGGTGGATTCCGGCCATACCATCGTCAGGGGAATCGCAGGCAGCGGCAAATCGCTTGTGTTGTGCGCCAAAGCCAAAATAATAGCAGAGGCGCATCCCGACTGGAAGACACTGGTGATCTGCTTCAACAACAGTCTCAAAAGCCAGATAGACTTCTATCTCAAACACCTAAACGACATTTTCATCACCAAGCCAGCCAAGCCCAACTGGGAGATAGAGGCGTTTTACGGTTTCCTGTTCAGGGTTCGCCGCGAGCTGGGCTATAAAGGCCTGCCGGAGAATATCTTCTCATACGAGACGGACGGGCACCACGCCACGGAAGACGAGACCTGCCATATGGCGGGCGAGCATCTGCAAAAGATGGCCACCCTGCCCGGCGCGCCGCGCTACGACGCCATTCTTATAGACGAAAGCCAGGACTTCCACTACGCCTGGCTTAAGGGCCTGCTGGCCTTTATGAAGCCGGAGACCAACTTCCTCATACTTGCCGAAGACCCGAACCAGAAGATCTATCAGCGAAATTTCACCTATAAGGAAGCGGGCATAAACATTGTAGGGCGCGTAAGAAAACTGCCCGTGGCCTACCGCAGCACCAAAGAGATAATCTTTCCAGCCACGCTGCTGGTGCAGAACTCCAAGCACGACGATTTCTTTAAGCAGTACGTGGGCGAGGACAACTTCGCTACCCTATTCAAAGAGTCCGGCGGCACCCCGCCGGAAGTGATAGTAGTTCCTGGTGACAAGACCGGGAGCTTCCTCGCTGAGAATATTTGCGCCGATATCAAGAAAGGACTGGCGTATTCGGATATAGCGATTATCTGCCCGTATAAGCCACAGACGCAAAGATTCCATGAATGTCTCGAGCGCCATAAGATCCCGTCCTACTGGTTGGTCCGCGACGACGAGAGCAAGCGCAACTTCCAGACTTCCTGCGATAAAGTGGTGGTGACGACCGTGCACTCCGCAAAGGGCCTGGAGTTTGAGAAGGTCTACTTCATGGAGCTGGACTCCCTGCCCATGAAACGCCTTAACGAGCGCGAGAACGCCTCCCTTATCTACGTAGCCATGACCCGTGCCAAGAAGTCCCTCACCATAGTAAGCGGCAGCAAGACTGAGACTTTTACACGTATTAGCGAGACGGTGCAGAAATATTGCGCAGAGGCAGGCTAAGATAACTTGGCCGGAGAATATGTCAAAACCAAAAGAGGACATGGACCTGCTAGCAGACCTGACTAGCCATACAGCAGATTTCGCACTTTTTACGTCTTACGCGCTCGACCTCTCATTTTTTGAAACAAAGATCTTTGCAGAACTTCAGAAGAATAACGAAGACATCAAAGTAGTTGTATTAGTTGATCGCAATGCCTATTCCGAGGCTGCCCTTTCCGGCCGATATGTCCGCAAGGCGGAAGCTGAATACCGCCTAGTCCCCGTTGATACCCTGCATGGCGTGTTTCATCCTAAGGTTTTCTTCCTTTGCAGTGAGAGCCGGGCAGACTTATATGTAGGCAGCGCCAACCTTACCATCCCGGGCTTCTCGCAGAACCTGGAGATAGTAGATAAGGTCTCAACCACTATTGCAGATCCGCGGAATACAGATGCATTCAACGGCGTTTCAAATTTCCTCGTCCAATTAGTAAAAAGTGGTTCTATTCCCGAGGCTTACAAAAGTTGCGTAAATGAAATTGTAAACCATATCGCTCCATTTGTTAAAGGTCAATCCGGCGGGGAAATGGAATTCGGAAGTTCGCTGGCGGCATCGGCTTTTGACCATTTTATCGGTAACCTCCCAGAAGACATCAAAGAGTTCACCGTTGTTTCACCATTCCACGATGAGAGGAATACCCCATTAATACGGTTAGTAGACAAGTTCCCTAAAGCTGCAATAAACCTGATAACCACCGGGAATACTTTCCCGATAAAAACAGCAACAATCCCCAAAGATAAAAAGAAGAACCTAAAGATATCAACGTTTAAAGATAGTAGTGAGGCAAGCCGCAGACTGCATGCGAAAGTAATCTTGGCACGGAATGCCTCCCGATCTTTCCTGCTTACAGGCAGCATGAACTTTACCACCCCAGGGTTCCTGGCCGACTCTGATAAAGGCAACGTGGAGGCCTGGATAATACGCCGTTTGGACAACAAAACCGCAGATACTCTTTTTTCAGACAAGTACTCTCTGAAAGAACTGACCAAAGAACCGGCCTATACCCCTGGATCAAAGAACGAAAGGTATGCCGCACCCAAGCTTCGGATTATACACGCCAGCTGCGACAAGGAAGGGGAAACCATCCGGATAGTTCTGGATACCGGCGCGCTCTCTGGAAAATTTCAAGCGACGGCACGTATCACCGGATATTTAGGGGATATAATTCGCAGCCAGGTGATTGCCGCTGCACCCGGCAAAAATTCTTCTTTAGTTTTTCAACCTTCGGGCGAAGAGTTCGATAGGTTGTGGGCTGCTTGCTCCGTATTTGTGACCATCGGCGTGGACGGCGAAGTATACACATCCAACCCCATTTGGATGGAGCTTCAGACTGTCCTCAGCGAAGACTCGGATAATCGCCGGATGAGGGAATCTCTTGAGGATTTCAAGCAGCTCATTTATGACCAAGACCCCTCGCAGAACAAGCGGACAATACGCTCCCTGATACAGACGATTTCTCGATGGCTGTATGATGTACAGAACGGCATATGCAGAACACCTCGGAGCGGGGGCAATTCGGGAGGGGGTGAGAGAGAAACCAGTTGGAACTTCCGCGAACACCGAGAGGAAAATGTTTCCGTGGAGAAAGCCGCTGAAAGCCTGACCCCGCTGTTTTCAAAAGTCCTGTCGACGCTGGATAGTGTTTCGGCTACTTCGGCTGACTGTATACGTAAACAGAAAAAGAAGCTGGAAGATATTAATGACGAGGATGAGGCAGACAGTGACTCCCCACGGAAGATTGCTGAGGAAATAGCGCTAGACCTTGTAACTGCTTTCACTGACATCCTGGATTCCATAACACAGCTTAAGGCGGATAAACCTCAACAGTTGGATGTTGGCCTCAAGACAATACAATTGCTGTTCGACTTGACGTACATCATCAATATTACGCTTATTCACATCGATGAATATCTGCCAGGAGAATTGCGTGCCCGGGCTGTTACTGCCTATCTTAACAACTGTAGCCGTATAATGGACATTTGCTTCATTGGCAAATATAGCGGGATGGAATACCAACCGGCCTGGCTGGCCGGAGTACGCGCGGAGCATCTTACTACGGAACTTAAGCAGCGCCATAAGAAACTAATGTACACAGCGTTGGTCGCCATAATGAGGATTAGTACCGAGGACCAAAACTCCAAACAGCAGGCCCTCTTGGACAGGTACAGGAAAGGGCTTGCAGTGCTTGAAAGAATCTGGGGCTTGGATGCCATGAGCTTAGATAGGGAATGGCCGGGCATCGAAGCGATATTGCTCCACCAAGGACAGCATGCCCAAGCCCTGAACGGGCATGATATTTCTCGCGAGGATATCGTGAAATACCTTGCCTCACAGACGCAGGAGCAACGCCTGCGAAAGTTGTTCGCCCCGATAGCGGCCATAGCAGACTGCGATAAGAAACTGGCTGGACAGCCGCAAGACCGCCAAGCATTACTGGACAGGCGGATTGCCGCGTTGGCGCAGGCTGAAGCCACCGCAGAATTAAAGGAACTGGTAAAGGATTACGCGCGGCGCTCGGCGCGTTTTGGCGACGGCACACTGGGGGTAAGACGAGTTATGCACATTGTGTCACCGGAGGATTCCGCCTGCCCGCATTGCGGCCTGAAATTCGTGGTTGCCACCAGCAATGCACTTATAGGCGCAACCAGATGGACGAATTGCCCCAATTGCGGTTCGATACTGGTAGGGATAAAGAAGCTTTCATGAACGGCGATATGCCAGAAAACACCAATACCTTGCCCAGCTGGACTTCCTATACAAAACCGCCAGACATCAAGGGGCGTGACTTCCTTGGCGTACAGAACGTGGGAAACAGGATGATGGACGCCCTGCTGCCCGGCCTAACCGGGGCAACACGCCACCCACGATATTATTCCTTTCTGTGCTGGGCCATTTGGAAAACGTCCGATTGGGGCGGCGCTAAAACGGATTCAGAAAAGCAAGTGGCGCTGTACAAGCTAGAGAACATATTCCTCTATGCCGCATACCTGCACTCCCGCGGAGATTGTAGTACTGGTGGCCTGGTTGGCAGTGAGAGCATTGCAAGACTGTTGTCCGTAAAGGCCCTCCGGTATCCGCTTAGTGGATTCGATCCGGAACGCGGCGTTTCTGCGTTCAATGAAGCGAATTATAGACCATCTATTAACGAGCTTGAATTGGTTGCTAGGAAAAACGAAATGGCGGTGCCGTCAGAAACACGCGGGATGCCTCTCGCCAGGGAGTTTGAGAATTCCGTTGCCCCTGTGCTAGACCTGCTGAAAAACATTTTCAAGCGAAACAGTATTACCAGGAACGAAGCCGAAAGGCTGGGCCCGTATCTGTGCCTGTGCCGGATGGACAAGTTTCCGAAAGAGCGGAAACTTATAGCGCAGATAATACTCGGTGAACATCCTACGGTTGTAGATGGGGATTTGCAACGCAGGAAGAGCCTGCTCTTCATATTGGATGCGCTTGGATACCAGAAGGAATCGGTGTACCCGGATTATGATATTCCTCTGACCGCCTACAACTTGCGTGGGAAGAAAAAAGACTACAAGGCACCGGCACAACTTGAAGCGACCGTTATGGGGTGGGCGATATTCCAACACCGTGCCTACCTGCAGTATGCCATAGCTGGCCTGTGGGCGGCTTTTCTGAAGGAATTGGAGCAGACGCCTGGAGAAGAACAGCCAATTGGGCGAATCGTTGGAATCTGGGCAAAAGCGGCTAGTACTGCCGGGCTGGCGGGGAAAACAGTAAAAAGACTAAAAAAACAAGACATTGCCACCGTGACTCTTTCTGAACTACTCTCGGCCATGGCTTTCCCCAAAGATGTGTTTAGCACCACAGCAACAATATCATCGCTTAAGGAATTACGCAAAACACATGATGCACTTAGGATGGGCCCGGAGTCTGAACTTGATGAAGACCTTATATATAACGCCCTCTACAATGAAAACTATGCAGAGAACAGGCCTTACACTCTTGCGTATTTATCTGTAATACTGCTCATAACTGCACTCGCAAAATGGAGCCGGTTCGTCCCGGAGGGGACGCCTTTGGCAGAGCCTCTTACACAGGGCGGCCAGCACAGACTGTCCTGCATGAGTTTGAGAGAAGACCTGGTGGCCAGGCTGTATATGACGGTTCCAGAGTTTTTGAATTTCTGCATACGGAAATATGTCGTGGATCAGCATTATATCTTTGCCACAGAAAAGCTTTGGGGAGAACGTGACACATTCCATTTTTATCAGTCTGAGAACGGAATCCTGCTTCGCAGCGCAAAAGATGGGAAATGGAGCAGCACCAATTATATCCCTTCCTCACTTCAACTCATGCATGGCCTGGGTCTGGTAGAAGTAGATTCCGGACAATCTTATCAAGCATCACCTAACGGGAAGAAGTTGTTGGAGGCAGCTTTTGGCAAATAGTCCCAGACAACAAAGAGTCATCAATTAGTGGGTAGAACTTAACCATTCAGACTGGTAGGAGTTGCGGGGTAAGGTCGCTTCCCCAGGGTTATGTTTACGAGGCCTGAAATTTTGTTTCCACATTGGATTGCATTTGGGATAATTGGAGCATTATGATAAAACGTTTGCACATTGCCGGTTTCAAATCTATACTTTCCGATCTTGACTTAGAATTGGCCCCGTTAACAATACTAACAGGCACGAACAGTTCAGGAAAGAGCACAATACTGCAATCAATTCTTTTGTTGAAACAGACAGTTGAGAACCCGACCAAAAGCATACAATTGGTGTTGAATGGCCGATATGCGAAACTTGGCCGAGTGCAAGACGTACGGGCAAATGCCGGGCGACCTATCACATTGGGCTTCGAGGCAGATGTTGTAGACGACAGAAACACGGGCATAGAGAAAGCAGAGGCAGTTGCAATCAGGCTTGAGTATGGCGCAACCGTTTCTGATGAAATTGAAAATATCTTTCCTAACGCGCAATCAATTTGCATCCGTCCGAGCAACGACTCTGACTGGCATAAAATACTTAAATCAAAGGGAGTCCCGGCTAACAGTCTATGCACTATAAGTATCAGCTCTGATGGACTCGCGCATTATAAGTTCAACTATACTCTGGCGACCAAAGCTGGTAACGACACCCGCATAAGAAAGGTCCATCGACAGCAAAACATGATTGGGGTGGAGCTGAACTCTTTTCTCCCCAAAAGGTTTCACGTGGTTGAGAATATTTGGGACAAAGTGACCCGTGCCAGGCTTAGGGACCTGGATGAATTAGACCTGCCAAAAGAAGTGCTCTCTGATATCGCTCAACAATTCAACAGACTTGTCGGGAAAAGGCCAGACCTTTTTAATCCTGCCAATAAAAGTCCATATCTTCCCAACTTTGTTTCTTACATCAAGCGTCTGGAACATTATGACCCCACCAGAGTGGCATTCACGAGATTTGAAAACCTATTGCGAGGTGTGGATAAGCGTCAGGTTAAGGGCAGTATTGATAAAGGAAACGATAGCGCGTTAAGTCTATTCGAAAATCTAGCCCGAAAGATTCTGATGGCATTTTACAAAGGGAGGAAGAATGAGCTTCGCCTTCTTCATGAACTTCATGAGAGCAATACCGGCTATCGTATCGCGAAAGGGATGCTCTCGGCTGCAGAGTCTTTACAACGCACACTTGAGTCGGCGACTTACTTGGGGCCTTTAAGAGAGAATCCCAAGCTGCTTTATCCGGGATCCGATATCCCTAACCCCAGAGACGTCGGCACAAAGGGCGAATACACATCGTTTGCCATGGGGTTGCATGACAAACGGAGCGTAACGTGCTCGTTGCCTGAAGACCTCGATGCTCTCACTCCGGTTGATCGAACCGAGCCTGCTCTGTTTCCGGAGGCGCTTAGTAAGTGGCTGAAATATATTGGTGTTGCAACGTCTGCCAGGGGTATTCCAGCCGGAGATGGGAGCGGATACAAAATAGATGTCCGACTTTCTGGGGAAAGATCTGAGAATCTGCCCAATGTCGGGGTTGGGGTAAGCCAGGTGCTACCGATTCTGGTCTCAGCTTTGCTTTCTAGGGAAAAGTCTGTGTTGATTTACGAACAGCCTGAACTTCATCTTCATCCGAAAACGCAAGCAATGCTCGCCGACTTCTTTTTTTCTCTAACCTTGACCGGGAGACAATGCATAATAGAAACCCACAGCGAGCACATTGTAAATCGCCTTCGGTATCTGGCTGCAAGGCATCGCGGAGATGTAAACCCGATATCCAGAGATACGGCTATTTATTTTGCCTCAAAAGAAAATGAGCAGTCCCAATACAAAAAGATCCCTATCAATCAGTTCGGGGATATTGAAGAGTGGCCGAAGGACTTTTTTGATCAAAACTCAACGATGGTGATGAATATATTTGATGAAAAATACAAAAAGAAGTCTGAAACAAAATGATAAATGTATTCATCAATCCCGACGCGCTGACCCGACTGGTTACTGGACCGCTAGAGGAGAAGTTGGCGGAAATCAGAAGGCTGCAGAAACTACCTGCGATTTGCATTCAGATTGCAGAGAAGGACCTTGTCAGGTTCCGGGAATGTGGCTATAAGCATGTTAACCAGATTTTTAGGAAGAGCTGCAGCAAAGAGATTATCGCTGAAATAATTCGTCTCTTTGAAATGGCCGCCCGAAATACACAAATAATAAGAATTGAATTTAAGGACCTGGAATTAAATCCGGAACTTTCTGTCCCCAGCGGGGCCAAGGCCTCGTTTGATAGTGCTGTTTCGGTAGCTGTAACTGTTGCTGAAAAAGAAACTGATTCTCAAAGTATTTACTTCGATATAGATATCCCGACTATGCCTGAGGGTGCACACGAAGTCACGATACATCCACTGAAAATTCAGCCCGATGAATACCTTACCCCGATGCCATCGGTTATCAGCCGAAAACTCCAGTTTTCCAGTTCCTCTGAGATTCTCGCGAAGAAACTGAAGCTATCTTTTAAATCCCCATCTGCCGCTGTAGCGCTTGCATCGGAGTACTTTTACTCAAACATAGAGTTTCTGGATTCTGCTATAAAAAGTGCGGAGCTCTCCCCATTTGTAAACACGCATGAGCTTTTTCATCTTTTTGCTGACATTAGTGGCGCCACGAAAGAATACCGGATAAAAAACAGTAAAGCCTTGGAGGCAGGAGCTAAAAAGAGGAAACGCACGGGAATTTCAAGGGTAGATTTTTTCGTTAATTATTTCGAAGGGAAGAGCAACTTTAGGTATCGCCCCCGCGAAAGTAATAAGACACTTAATCTGTACCGTGAATCTTATAAGTTTACATATAATGGCGCTAAACAAATATTCGATGAGCATGTCACGATTGGTTCCGACAGAAACCCGCAGAACTGCATATCAGTCCACTGGATATATCATGAGGGGAAAACAATCATCGGATATGTTGGCAACCATTTGCCTCTCGCATCAGATTAGTCTCATCGACTGAGAGTCCGCTACTTCTTCATCGTCAAATATTTCACTAGCCTGTACATAATCCCCGACACATACTTGGTATGTAAATCATCATGCCGGCTCATTGTACAGGCAGTAAAATGAGAGATGCCGCTGAGAAACAGTTTCTCGGTATCTGTCAGTTCACCGTAAACCTCCAGCCGCAAATGGCGGCCGTTGGCAGAGGCGGTATATTGCACTCTTTTATTATTCTGCGTAATCATAAGTCCTCCAGATTGTTAAATATAGTGTAGGCAATGGGTGCGACACAGGTTTGTCGCATAATTTAAATAAATAGGAATAAAAAAACAGCCGCCACGGGGCGGCTGCTTCTTTGCTGCGGGTGAATTACTTCTGCAGTTTGTTGAAATCCTTTATGTGGCTGGTAATTTCCTCTTTTAGGAGCTTCGGCGCCAGTACCGTAACGCACGGCATCCAGCGCAGGATCTGCGGGGTAATCTCCTCCAGCATGCCTATGCGGGCTTCGTAAATCAGCGACTCGTCTGTCTTCTCGGTGATCTTCTGCCCTTCTATAATATCGTGAGTCCTGAAATAATCCCTGGCGTAGCCGGTTATCCTCAGCTTTATCTGGATATTCCGCTCCTGCTCTTTGTGGATGCTCCAGATATTCCTGGCGCCCTTTAATTCGTCCTCGGCGTCGTAAGGGGCCATGAAGGTCTGGTCCAGAACTTTAATGGCTTTAACGCGGTCCAGCCGGTACTTGGGGTATCTGCGCTTGTTCTCGGGGTCGCGGCTGTAAAAGCCGTAGACGTAGTAAAAGCCGTCCGAGGCGAGGAGCTTGATGGGGCAGAGGGTGTGCGTCTTGACCTCCCTGTCGGGGGCCGGCTGGTACTCTAGGGCTAGTTCGTGCCGGTTATCTATGGCTTCCTGTATCTGCTCGTAGTGGGGGATCTTGGGCGCTATAACTCTGGGCATGATATGCACAATGTCCGAGCCGGGGGCGGAATTTATGCCGGTGCGCTGGAGCATGCGGTTTATGGCTTCGGGCGGGATGCCGCTGGCCAGGGCCAGGTCCACCACCGACGCGAAGGTGTTGAACACCTTGTCGTCGAGCAGGAAGCTCTTGCTGCCTAAAGATTCGCCGGCGGCGAAGGCGTAGTTGCAGGTGTTGCCGAGGCGCTCCAGCTGGAACTTTTTACCGATAAGCTTTATATCCTTCTGGATGTTGCGCTTGTCGATGTCGAAATAAGTCTCCAGTTCGCGCACGTTGACCTGGCCTTCCTTGAGCATGCAAAGGATGCTGATTATGCGGTCCAGCCGGCGCAGGGTGTCTTTCTCGCGCGAGCCTTTTTTGCCTTTGATCACTATCTTCTTGGTTTTTGTCTTCATGCTGGTCCCCCGGTAACTGTTAAGACCATTATACAACAGACCAACCCGACAGGCGGTTGTCGGGGAGGCCTGCTATGCTATTTCAGTCAGATATGTTTGAGGTCACAAATTGTGACCTCAAACTAGGGTGAGATATGTCTAAAGAAATTGTTCCATATGAATTGATAGAGGCAAAAATACTTTTGATACGCGGGCACCGGGTAATACTCGACTTCTCGCTGGCGGAGATTTATGGGACAACCACAAAGAGGCTAAACGAGCAGATATAGCGCAACATAAAGCGGTTCCCGGAGGATTTTCGATTCTAATTGACTCCCGCAGAGGAGAAATCTTTGAGGTCGCAATTTGCGACCTCAAAAGGCCGGGGCGGCAGGCGCTATCTGCCATACGCGTTCACCGAATACGGAGCCATACAAGCCGCAAATGCCGTTAACACGGAGACCGCAATATTGGCCAGCATAGCCGTAGTGCGTGCCTTTGTGAGAATAAGGGAAATGGTCTCCGCCCATAAAGAACTTGCTCTTAAGCTTGCGGAGCTGGAACGCAGGCTGGGCGGGCATGACGAGGAAATTAAAGCCATCGTCGATGTTATCCGACAGCTAATGAACGGGATGAGCCAGCCGGAAGATGGCGGCGGATCAGGTCCAAAGAAACAGATAGGCTTCCGCCCGGCATAAAGAGGAACTGGTGCCAAATTGGCACCTTGAATTGCTGCTGTCGAGCCCAGCTGCCCAGGGGCGGGCCATATTGTTCTGACATACTTACTATTTTAAACAATCCGAAATTATCTCAAATCACCCCGACAGGCGGTTGACGGGTTCGTCTGCTATGCTATTTATGGGCGTGGGGGGCTTATGACGCTTAGGGAAAGCGAAACGCTGGAATTAAAAAGATCCACTTCCGAACTTAAGGAAGCCGTGGTATCCATAAGCGCCATGCTTAATAAGCACGGCCGCGGCGAAGTCTACTTCGGGGTTAAAGACGACGGACTTGCGGTAGGCCAGCAATTGGGTAAAAATACCGCCAGGGATATTTCACGGGCTATCGCCGGCCATATTGAACCGAAAATAAGCCCGGAGATAAAACAGATCAAGTTGGCAGGGAAGGATTGTATCCGGGTCTTGTTCCGCGGGCACGAAAAACCATATTACGCTTACGGGCGGGTTTATCTCCGCGTAGCGGACGAAGACAGAAAGCTTTCCCCCGCCGAAATTAAGGGCCTGATCCTGAGCGAGCATAAAGAGGCGCTGCGCTGGGATACCGAGCCCTGTTCCGAGGCGAAAGTCGCCGACATCAGCGCGCTGAAGCTCCGGCAATTCCTTAAAAACGCCGGTCTTAAATACGACAATGCCAGGAACGCCCTGTTGAAGCTGAAACTGCTGCGGCAAGCACGCCCGCTTAACGCCGCGGTCGTCCTGTTCGCCAGAAACCCGCAGAACTTCTACCCCAACGCAAAACTGCGCTGCGCCGTTTTTAGCGGCGTCGACACAGCCGTTATCCTTGATCGCAAGGAATTCGAGGGCGACGTGTTCTATCTTATCGACAAAGCCGAAGCCTACATTCTTGAGCATATCTACCTGGGGATGCGGGTGGAAGGGCTGCGGCGCGTGGACGTGCCGGAGATAGCCCGGGAGGCGTTCAGGGAGGCCGTGATAAACGCCTTCTGTCACAGGGATTGGCGGGAGTACGATTCTGTGAACGTAGCCATCTTCGCCGACAGGGTGGAGATACGCAACCCTGGCCTGCTTTATAATGGTCTGACTATAGCCAGGATCACCACCGAAATGGTTTCCGAGCGGCGCAACGAGCTGCTGGCCGAGATGCTGCAGCGCGTGCGTCTTACGGAAAAGTGGGGCCGCGGAATAAAACTTATCCTCTCTAAGGAGCCCGGGACGGTCTTTAAGGAAATAGGGAGCCACTTTGTTGCCGTGTTCAAACGCACCGCAATACCGGCAGCGGTCATCATAAAAAGTAATGAGAAAACTAGGGAGAAAACTAGGGAGAAAACTAGGGAGAAAATACTATCGCTTGTTAAGTCCTATAGCACCATTACAACATCTGAGTTGGCAAAGGCACTTAAAATAACCGGTAAAGGCATTGAGTGGCATTTAAAGATATTGAAAAACACCGGACTTATACGCCGCGTCGGGCCGGATAAAGGCGGCCACTGGGAGGTTGTCTAACCGTCGCCTGACGCGAAGAGAGGCCTGGGAGCGCGTGAGGAGGGCTTTCGGCGCGCTTAAAGCGGGCAGTCTGATTAAATCTTGAAACAGCCACCTGTCAAATCAATTAAGAATGTTACCCAAGGGGCAGCCCGCAGGCCAGACCTCCTTTAGGTTTATTTTGCTGCTACCAAGTCTGCAGTGTCGTCTCATGTCGCACTATCTTTTCATACACGTCCAA
>Ga0209000_1000028_pt1 | contig 261445 bp, 230 predicted proteins | sample RifGroD2_FD_183998 | JGI IMG/M metagenome (GOLD analysis project Ga0209000, IMG submission 183998) | Groundwater microbial communities from Rifle, Colorado, USA - Groundwater D2 (SPAdes) (version 2) | ecosystem: Environmental > Aquatic > Deep subsurface > Groundwater | place: Rifle, Colorado...
CGAGAGTTCCAGCAGGCCGGCAGCCTTTCCCAGGCCGCCGAGGGCGGCCGCCGGCGCGGGGCCGTTGAAATCCAGTTCGACCATGGGGCCGGGGAAAGCCGCGCCCTTCAGTTCGGCCGGAGATCCCAGCGCTATGAGTTTGCCCGTGCGCATCAGGGCTATGCGGCCGCATTGCTCCGCCTCGTCCATGTAATGGGTGGTGACTATGACCGTCTTGCCGAGAGCCGTGACCTTGCGGATCAGCGCCCAGAAACGGGCGCGGGAGGCCGGCGAGACGCCCGCCGTAGGTTCGTCGAGGAAGACGATCTCAGGGTCGTGCAGCATGGCCGCGGCCAGCGACAGCTCCTGCTTTACGCCCCCCGGCAGCGAGGAAACCATCGTAGAGAGGGGGCTGTCGAAAGCTATCAGGTCGAAGAGTTCCTTTCTGCGCCGCAGGGCGTAAGCCGGCGCGAGCTTGCGCAGGCCGGCCGCGAAATCCAGGTTCTCCCCCACCGTCAGGTCGTTGTAGAGCGTGAACTTCTGCGACATGTAGCCGACTTTTCCTTTTATGCCCTTGCCGCCGTCGGAGAAATCCAGACCGCCCACCGTCGCGGAACCCGAGGTGGGCACCAGCAGGCCGCAGAGCATCCTGATTGTGGTGGTCTTGCCGGCGCCGTTGGCCCCGAGAAAACCGAAGATCTCCCCCTTGTTCACGCTGAAGGAGACGTCGTCCACGGCGGTAAAATCGCCGAATTTGATGGAGAGTCCCCTGACCTCCAGGGCGGGGCCGGGCCTCATTTAGCGCCCCCCCTGATGAAGATTTCCTCGAAGCTCGAGGCCTCGCAATCCCGCAGCACGGCCCGCGGCTCCCCGGCGGCCAGCAGCCGTCCAGAATCGAGCAAATTCACCCGGGCGCAGCGCTCGGCCTCGTCCATATAGGCGGTGGAGACGATGATCAGCATGCCGGAGCCGCTCTGCGCGTACAGCAGCTCCCAGAACTCGCGGCGGCTGATCGGGTCCACGCCGTTGGTTGGCTCGTCGAGCAGCAGGGCCGAGGGCGACTGCAGCAGCGCGCACATGAGGCCGAGCTTCTTGTACATGCCGCCGGACAGCTGGCCGGCCCGGCGCTCCCTGAACTTCCCCAAGCGCGTGATTTCCAGCAGTTCCGCGGAACGTTTTTTAAAAGTGGCGGCGTCGAGCCGGTAGAGGTCCCGGAAGAATTCCAGGTGCTCGGCGACGGAAAGGTCGGGGTAAAGGCTGGCCTGCTGCGGCATATAGGCCAGCCCCGGCCGGAACTCGGCGAAGGAAGACGGCCGCCCGTCCCTAACGTATGTCAGGCTGCCGGCCGCCGGGCGCAGCAGGCCGGCCAGCAGGCGCAGCGTGGTGGTCTTGCCTGCCCCGTCGGAGCCTATAAGCCCGTGTATCAGGCCTTCCTGAAAATCAAAGGATACCCCCTTCAGCGCCTTCACCGCGCCAAAGTTCTTTTCAAGGGTATCCGTCTTTATAGAGTAGCCAGCCATAAATTAAACCGGTAACCTTGCTCTTATCCGTCATTCCGGCGCAAGCCCGAATCCAGTCTTTTGTGCCCTGGGCCCAGGCTTTCTCCGGGGCGACGGGTCCCTACTCCGGGAGCTTCACTTCCACGGTCATGCCCGGCTTCAGCGTGCCGTCCGGGTTGGGGAAAGCGACCTTGACCGCGAAGACCAGCCGCGTGCGCTCCTTGCGGGTCTGCACGTTCTTGGGAGTGAACTCGGCCTCGGGCTGTATGACGGAGACCCGCCCGGGGAATTCCCTGTCCCCGGCCTCGGGCAGGTAGCCCTTCAGCTCCATGCCGGTTTTCAGGGCGGCGAGCGCGTCGTGCGGCACGTAGATATAGGCCCAGACCTCGGAGAGGTCGGCCACCGTGGCGAGCTTCGTGCCCGGCCCCACCAGCTCGCCTTTTTCCTTATAGGCGTAGAGCAGGCGGCCATCCACCGGCGACTTTATGGAGCACCAGTCCACCTTCAGGGCGCTGTCGTCGCGCTTGTATTTCAGCCTGTCGTAATTTTCCCTGGACACCGAACCGCCCTGATAGAGCTCGTCGGACCGCTTATAATCCTGCTCCGCCATCGCGGCGGCCAGGCGCAGGTCCGCGCAGTCGAGGGCCGTTATCACCTGGCCCTTCTTCACCTCGTCCCCCTCGCGGGCGCCGTAGCGCTCTATCACGCCGGAGATGCGGGCGGACAGGTCGGTCTCGGTGGCCTCTATGGTGCCCGCGTAGCGGAAGTCCCCGCCGCCGCGCACCTTCAGGAAAACGGCAGCCGCGACGGCGATCAAAAGTACCAGCGGTATGATCATCTTTTTCATGTTAGTTCACGCTCCCGGTAAGGCTGTCCAGTACGGCCAGCCTGATCAGTATCTCGGCGTTGGCGGTGGCGGCCGTGGTCTTGGCCTGCAGCGCCTTTACGTTGGCGCTCTCCACCTCCAGCCAGGTGGCCCCGCCGGCCTTGTAGGCCGCGTAGGACAGCCTGGAGGCTTCCTCGGCGTCGTCCAGCGCGTCTATGTTGATGGCCTGCTCGGCCATCAGCGCCGCATAGGCGTCCAGCGCCTTCCGGTACTCCTTCTCCGCCACCAGGGCGGCCTCGTCCCGGCGCTCGGTAGCGGCGGCCGCGTTCAGCTCGCTCTCGCGGCGGCGCTCCAGCGAACGGCCGCCTTCGAACAGCGGCAGGTTCAGCGACAGGAAGGCGGAATTCTGCCAGAAAGAGTAGAGATTGGGGCCGTTGGGATAGTCCAGCGAGGAACGGGCCCCCAACTGCAGGCGCGGCAGCCGCTCGGCCTTGTAGCCGCCGGCCGCGGCCCGGTGGGCCCGCGCCGAATTTTCCAGCGCCGCCACGGAGGGCAGGGCGCCATCGAGAGCACCGTCGGCCGCCGGCAGCAGGCGGCCCAGTATCTCGGCGTAAGGCTCCGCCCTCACGTACAGGTCCGCCGCCTGTTCACCGCCCAGGTCGCGGCCGGCCAGGCGCGCGTCCAGCGGCAGAGCGGCGCCGTCCGGCGGCGCCATGCCGGTGGCGAAAGCGAACTCCCGCAGCGCCTCGCCCAGGCCGGCGCGGGCCCGCACCAGGTCGCGGCGGCGCGCCAGCGTCTCCTGCCTGGCGCGTATCTCGTCGAGCCGGCTGCGCGAGCCGGCCTTGGCGGCCAGCGAGATGTCTTTGAGCTGCGCCAGGGACAGCTGCAGGTTCTCGCCTATCAGGTAAACACGTTCCAGGGCCAGCTGCAGCTGGAAATAGGCCGTCCTGGCTTTCAGCAGGGTCTGGCGGCGCGCCTGCTCCGCCTCCGCCCTGCGGGCGGCGGCCGTCTCTCGGGCGGCGCTGCGGCCGGCGCTCAGGGCCCCGCCGTCGTAAAAAGTCCAGTAGGCTGAAGGCCCCAGCGTATAATTCCAATTGTCGCCCAGCGGCCTGGCCCCGCCCAGCGCGGCCGGCATGCCGATCTCCGCCACCTCGGCGGCATAGCGCAGGCTGCCCTCCAGGGCCAGGCGCGGTTTCAGCGGCGCCCCCGCCGCCCGCGCGGCCGCCTCGGCGGCTTCGGCGGCGTACTTGGCGGCGCGGTACTGGTTGGAGGCAGCCAGCGCGCTCGCCTCGGAATCCCGCAGCGTCACCGAAAGTTCGGCCGCGCCTGCCGGCGCCGCCAGTATAAGAAGTATCAATATTAGTCTCATAACCCTATGCCTCTCAGCGCTATCTCGGCCCGTTCCGCTATTCCCTCTTCCGAAAAGATCTCGGTCCTGAGATCCTCCAGGGTCACCCCGCCCAGCACCTTCACGCCGTTGCGCTCCATTATGCCGCCCACGATGACAGGGAAGATCATAACCGGGATCAGCGATGCCAGAATGAAAGGGACGGAACGCTCCTTCACGGCGGAGCCCGGCCGGCATTCTTCCGCCAGGACGGAAATGTGGCGCACGTGCTCGGTCAGGTTGGCGCTGGCGAAGGAGAAAGCCTCCTTTTTGCCGTGGGCCATGTCGGCGAACAGCATGGGCGCGGTTTTGCGCATGCCGAGCGCGAACCGGCCCACTTCCACCAGCGCGTTCTTAAGTCTTTGCCGCGGCGTGCCGCCAGCGGATACCCCCGCCTTGAAATTTAGCATAAATTCGGCGTACATTTCCTTGAGCACGGCGTGCAGGAAATCTTCCTTGGAGCCGAAATAATAGTGGAACATGCCCGTGTTCACGCCAGCCCTGCGGCAGACTTCCCGCACGGCAAGGCCGGTTATGCCTTTCTCCAGGAGCAACTGCCTGCCCGCGGTTTTAAGTTTGAGATCCGCTCCCGACGCTGGTCTGGCCATATACCTCCATTGTTACACTCTCGTATAATTATACATTCGTATAACATCCCTGTCAAGCCTGCCGGAACTAATAAATAGGGACAGCGCCCTATTTCTAAATAGGGCGCTGTCCCTGGTTTACAAAAAAACCGCCGGCCTTTTGAGGGGCCGGCGGTTAGAACCGTTAAAGGATTCTGATTACCACTTGTCGCCGCCGTAACCGCCGCCGCGACCACCGCGATCGCCGCCGCGGCCACCGCGGTCACGGTCGCCGCCGCCGAAACCGCCGGTGCGGGGGCGGGCTTCCATCGGGCGAGCCTCGTTCACGGTCAGCTTGCGGCCGCCGAAATCGGAGCCGTTCAGCTTTTCCATGGCGGCATTGGCTTCCTCGTCGTTCGGCATCTCAACGAAGCCGAAACCGCGGGACTGGCCGGAGTACTTGTCGGTGATCAGCTTGGCGCTGGAAACCGCACCGTACGCCGCGAAAAGGGTGTTCATTTCCTCTTCGGTGGTTTTAAAGGGCAGACCGCCCACGTATATTCTCTTGCTCATTGTACTATCCTCCTAGCTATCTTTACCTGATCTCAACTCTCTCTGCGCTTTCCCAACTCTACTGCCAGTAGGATAGGCTTCGAAAAATCTTGAGCTCTCGGTTTAAACTACCCCGATATTATGACATTTAACCGGCCCCGGGTCAAGCGGCCGGGGGGCGCGGGCTAGATCTTTCCCCTCTGGATGAGCATGCGCGCCCTTATGGCCCCCTCGAGGGCGTCCAGGTTGGGCGGCTTGGCCGTATAGTCGAAAGCGCCCTTGGAGAGGCAGGCCCTGGCTATCTCCTCGTCCTCGTTGCCGCTGACCATCATAACTCCGGTATCGGGCAGCCGCTCGCTGAGCGTCTGCAAAACCTCCACCCCGTTCTTGCCCGGCATAAAGATGTCCAGCAGCGCTATATCCGGGCGCTGCTCGAGGGCGAGGCGCTCTGCGGCCAGGCCGTCCGTGGCCGTTATCACGGTGTAGCCGGCGCCGCGCAGGCAGCTGGAGAGCACCCCCAGCATGCTTTCGTCGTCGTCTGCTATCAGCACCAGGCCGGAGACGTTGCCGCGTACCGCGGCAGGGCGCGGCCGGGCCGCGGCAGCCGGCGCGGGCGAGGCCGACGGTTTCACCCCCAGCACCCGGTCTACTTCGGACAGCACGTTGGACAGGCCGTCGCCCTTGGAGAGAAAAGAGGCGGCGCCGTGCTTGAGGTATACGGCGGCTTCTTCGGGCGCGTCATAGCCGGTCAGCACTATGACAGGAACCGTAGTGGAGATCTTGCGTATCTCCTCGAAGACGCCCGAACCGCTGAGGAAAGGCAGGTTGCGGTCGAGGATGACCAGGTCGGGGATATCGGACTTGAAAACCTGTATACCGTTCGCCCCGTCGGCGGCGGTAACCACGTGGTGCCCGGCCCGCACCAGGAAAACGGTCAGCGCGTCCCGGACTATGCCGTCATCGTCGATCACGAGTATTTTAGCCATATATTTTCAAAATTATAGTATAAAGTAGCCCCCTCTGTTCGCCTGCCTCCGCGCGGCCTAGTCCCTGCGCCTGTCTTTAAGCCAGGCGCTGCCGCCCCCCGCGGGCCGCCCCTTCAGGTGCTTCTTTATCTCCGCGGTTATATCCGCCATCTTGGCATAATGCTCCAGGGTCCTGTTCTCATTGGTAGCTATAGCTATGGTCAGGGACATCAGCGGGTACTGTCTCTCATTGCCGGCCCTGTCCCTGGCCGCGATACCGCCTCGCACGCGGTCCTCGGGGCTGTACAGACCCGGGGCGGCCGCGTCGAATTTCAGCACTATCGAAGAGGCCACTTCCTCCGCCCTGGCCGGATCGCACATCAGCACGAAGTCGTCCCCGCCTATATGCCCCACGAATATATCCTCCCCGGCGAAACCGCTCTGCACCTCGGTCAGCACCCGCGCCGCCAGCCTTATGGCGCCGTCGCCGTTGAGGTAGCCGTAATTGTCGTTATAGGCCTTGAAGTTGTCTATGTCCAGATAGAAAAAGGCCAGCGGCCCGCCGGCCCGTATCCTGGAGAAAGCCTCGTCCTCTATGGCGGGACCGCCGGGCAGGAAGGTCAGCGGGTTGGCGGAGAGCATGCGGCGGGCCCTGCGCAGCGCGCCCTCTATCCTGGCTGTCAGTTCCGAAGCGTCGAAAGGCTTGGCCACGAAATCGTCCGCCCCCAGGTTGAATTCAGCCGCCTGTTCCTCCGGACCGCTGTCGCCGCTGATGATTATCACCGGGACAAAGGCCGTGCAGGGATTGCGGCGCAGCTCCGCCAGCAGCTCGCGCCCGCCCATCCTGGGCATATTGAGGTCCAGCACTATGACATCCGGCGTCCCCGCGGAGATCTTCTCCAGGGCGGACACCCCGTCCTCCGCCGTGGTCACTTCCCACCCCCGGCCCTCGAAAAGGCGGGTTATCAGGCCGTGAAAGGCCTTGTCGTCGTCGGCCAGGAGCAGTTTATTTTTCATAATTCCCCCGTTACTTGATGCCGCAGCGGTCTATCACGCCGCTCTCCCGCCCCATGAATTCTTCCAGTTTGGCGGCCTGGCCGTCAGAGAGGCCCGGCGCCTCCTCCTCCCCGTAATACCTGGTAAGCAGGTCGTAGAATTTCTGTTTCAGCTGCGGGTCGCGTATCTCGCTGCCGGGGTTGCGCGTCAGGCTGCCCATCACGAAGCCACGCTCCTTCATCTTGGCCGCCCAGTAGCGGGCCTTCAGTTCCGCCGCGCCGGCGTTCACCCTGTCCATTTCCCTGAACGCGGCGGAGCAGTTGAAGCCGCCGTCCGCGGGAGCGTCCCTGAATGGGTCTTTTACCGCGGCCACGGTCGGTGCGGACCCCCAGTCCATATCCGGCACCGGGGGCAGTTCGGAGAAGCGCACCCTGGATACGGCCTGCAGCGACGCCAACACCCTGCCGGTGGAGGCTTCCACCAGCCTGGCCATAACGGTTATCTTCTCCCCTTCCTTAAATACGGTTCCCTTGACCAGGGCCTGGGGCCGGGTCCTGGCCGGCAGGCGCGCCAGCCAGCCCTCCCTGCCGCCGGCCGCCGCTTCCAGCACGGCCAGGTCCAGGAACTGTATGCCGGTCCCGGCGGCCAGGCCGGCGGCGGTCTTCTCCGTGGCGAAGCGCGCCTCCTCCTCCGCGGAGGCATTCGCGGAGGAGAAGGCGCCCATGGCCACGCGGGACAGGCCGTGGCCGACCGCGGCCTGGGCGAGGCCGGAGGCAAGTCCGGAGTAGTCGCCGGCGCCCTGCGCGGAGGCGCCGGACAGCAGCCCCGCCGTCAGCAGAGCCGCGCCGAAATTCAGGAAATTTTTTTTCAAGTTCATAGCTCCCCCTGGTTATAGTCTAGGGTAAGCCGCTGCTTGAAACTTCAGGATATGTTCAGGTTTTCTTCAGATCTTTAAGGCAGGCGCTGATGGCCGCCAGCAAGGCGTCTATGGCGTAAGGTTTGATCATGAACCGGCAGCCCAGCCGCTCTATGGCGTCCATAACAGGACCGGGCTGCACGTAGCCGCTGGCGAAAATGAAACGCGCGCCCGGGTTGAGCTCCCTCATCGCGGCCGCCATTTCCGTGGCTGTTCCGTCCTTAAGCACTACGTCGGCGAAGACCAGGTCGAAGGCCCCGCCCGCAGCCTTGAAGAGGGACAGCCCCTCCACGGCGCCGGCGGCGCCGGTTACGGTGTAGCCGGCCGCGGCTAGGGCCTTCGCGGCCATCCTGCGCAGGTCTTCGTCGTCCTCCACTATCAGTACGCTCACCCCGTGGCCATGCGCCGCGGGAGCGGCCGGCGGGGATTCCGGGCGCGGGGCCGCCGGGGTTGCCGGGGTCAGCGCTCCGGCAGGCAGAAAAACCGAGAATTCAGAACCTTTGCCCTCGGAACTTTTTACTTCCAGCCAGCCGTTGTGCTGGCGGGTTATGCCGTAAACCGTGGAAAGCCCCAGGCCGGTGCCCTTGCCCTTCTCCTTGGTGCTGAAGAAGGGCTCGAAGATATGCTCCATTACCTGGGGGGACATGCCGGTGCCGGTATCGGCAACCCTTATCCGGATGAACAGCGTGCCTGCCGTTTCCGGGTTGGGGGAGCGTACCTCGTACGGCTCCCGCTTCACCGCCTCAGCCCTGACGCCGATGGTGCCGCCGCCGGGCATGGCGTCCCTGGCGTTGAGGAAAAGGTTGAGCAGCAGCTGGTCCATCTGCCCTGCGTCGGCCATCAGTTGCGGCAGGCCGGGCGCAACCTCCGTCTTCAGTTCTATATTCTCGCCGATGATGCGCTTGACCATGTTGCGCAGGTTCTCTATCAGCGCGTCCGGGCAGAGCGGTTCCTTGCGTATGGCCTGTTTGCGGCTGAAGGCCAGCAGTTGCTTGGTCAGCGCCGAAGCCTTGACCACGGCCCGCCGTATCTCGCCGAGGTCCCCCCAGAGCGGATCCGTCTCGGAGAGTTTGCGCATGCCCAGCGTGGCGTAGCCCTCTATCGCGCCCAGGATATTGTTGAAATCGTGCGCTATGCCGCCGGCCAGGCGCCCTACGGCCTCCATCTTCTGCGCCTGCCTGAACTGCGTCTCCAGGGCGCGCTGCTCGGTGATATCCCGGAATATGCCCTGCAGGTAAAGCACCCGGCCGCCCGCGCCGCGCGGATAAAAAGCGCCCTGCACGGCCATCTCCTTGCCGGCGGCGGAAACGAACGCGGTCTCGAACTGCGCCGGAGGCTCACCGGCGGCCGCCGCGGCTACGCGCGCCGAAAATCTTTCCCGCTCGGCGGCGGGGACCAGCGCCTCCACCCTGAGCGCGGCCAGCTCGGCCGGCGCGCGGCCCGCCAGCGCCGTGAAGGCCGGGTTGCCGATGGTGATGGCGCCGTCCAGAGAGACCAGAAAGAGCAGGTCGGTGGAGCACTCGAAGAGTTCCCGGTAGCGCGCCTCGCTCTCCTCCGTATCCCGGCGCGCCCTGTCCAGTTTGAGCCGCTCCTGCCTCTCCGCAAGAGCCCGGATTATGGCCGTGGGCAGCCTGGAGAGCCTGTCCTTTATGACATAGTCGGTGGCGCCGGAGCGCAGCAGTTCCACGGCCTGCTCGTCGGGCAGCGTGCCGGTGACTATGATGAACGGCAGCCCCGGCGCCAGCCGGTTGCGCAGCTCCAGCAGGTCCTCGGCGTCGAATTTTTTGAGAGCGAAATCCGAAAGGAAAATGTCGAACCCCCCGCCTTTGAGCAGGCCCTCTATCTCCGCCAGGTCGGCGCTGACCGTGCATTCATGGGCCAGCCCCTGGCGTGTCAGCTCGTGCCGGGTCAGCTCGGCGTCCGAAGGCGTATCTTCCGCGTATAGTATTTTAACGTTATCAGCCATGATCCTTCCCTTGCTTTTTCCGTTAGGCGACTATGCCGCCAAGTCCCCGCCACTTTCAGCCGCCGGCAGTGTAAAACAGAAATCAGCGCCGACGCCGGGCCGGCCGGAGCCGCGCACCTGCCCGCCGTGCCGGGCGGTTATGCGCTTGACCATCGACAGCCCTACGCCGTTGCCCGAAAACTCCTCGTCCGTATGCAACCGCTGGAAGATACAGAAAAGTTTAGCCGCGCGGGCCTGGTCGAAGCCGGCCCCGTTGTCGCTCACGCTGTATTCTACCATGCCGCCCCGCGCGGCCGCGCTGACGCGCACCGCCGGGGCCGGGGTGCGGGAAGTGAACTTCACGGCGTTGGAGAAGAGGTTCAGCCACAGCTGCCTGAGCATGGCCCCGTCCCCGCGGGCCGGCGGCAGGGCGCCGAGCTCGAAAGTGCCCGCCCAGCCCGGCGGGACTACCTCGTCCCAGGCCGCCAGCGCGAGCGCCCGCATGTCCGCCGTGCCCAGCGTCAATTCTTTGCGCGCCAGCCTGGCGAAAGAGAGCAGATCCTCTATCAGCTGCCCCATCTTTACCGTATTACCCCGTATCACTCCGGTCACCCTGCGGCCTTCAGCGTCCAGCCGGGAGCCGTAATCCTCCTCGAGTATGCGCGTAAAACCCTCTATCGCCCGCAGCGGGGCCCGCAGGTCGTGGGAAACCGAATAGGAGAAAGCCTCCAGTTCCTCGTTGGCCTCCTGCAGCTGCGCGGTGCGCGCCGCCACGCGCGCTTCCAGCGTGCGGTTGAGCTCGCGCAGGCGTTCCTCGGTGGCCTCGCGCACCCTGGTCTCGGCGCGCAGCAGGACATAGAACAGGACGGCGCTGGCGGCGACGTAGGCCCAGCCCTTGTAGGTCTGCAGGGCGGCCTGCCGCGCCGGGTCGGAAACCGCGAGATAGAGGAACCTGTCGCTGAAAAGTATCCACAGCGCGCCGAAAGCCAGGTAGGCGGCCGTCACGCGCACCTCCGCCCGGGCCGCCAGCAGGGTTAAACGCTTTTTAAAAGGCTCCATTCCCCTCGCCCCTCTTGCTACTCGAATTTATAGCCGTGCCCGGTGACGCTCTGTATGCGCTCGCCCAGCTTGCCGCCCAGTTTCCGGCGCAGCGAGGAAACGTGGGTTTCCACCGTATGCGGCTTGTCGTAGGTGGCCATGTCGTAGCCCCACACCGTCTCCAGCAGGTACGGCACGCCGAGCACGCGGCCTTTTTTCTCCAGCAGCAGCGTCAGCAGGTCGAATTCCTTGCGCGTCAGCTGCACGGGCTTGCCTCCCACCTTGGCCGTCCGGCCCTCCGGGTCCAGTTCAAGGGCTTTCTCGCGCAGTACGGCGCTGCTCCGGCCGGCGCCGTAACGCCGCAGCACGGCGTTGATCTTGGCCGTGAGCACCTGGAAATCGAAAGGCTTGGCCAGGTAGTCGTCGGCGCCGCGGTCGTAGCCCTCCACTATATCCTCGTCGTCGGTGCGGTCCCCCGAGATGAGGATGACCGGCATATGCGCCGTCTCGGGAGAGGACTTGAGGACCCGGCACAGCGAGAAGCCGTCCAGCCCCGGCAGGTTGGCGTCCAGCACCGCCAGGTCCGGTTTGGAATCCTTCGCCATGATCAGCCCCTCGGAACCGTTGTCGGTGAAGATGACCCTGAAGTCATGGTTCTCCAGGTACTGGCGTATCACGTCCAGCATCTGGGGGTCGTCCTCCACTATCAGTATTTTAATGTTGCTCATTTCTCCTCCATATGTTGCCTTATTTGCGCGCCAGCCTTGAGAGCGTCTCGGCCAGGTCCTCGTAGCGGTACGGCTTGGGCAGCACCGCGTCGAAACCGAAAGACTTGAAGTCGGCCATCACCGGCTCGTCCGAATAGCCGCTGGAAACTATGATGACGGCTTCGGGGTGCCTCCGCCGCAGTTCGGCGCCGGCCTCCTTACCGCCCATGCCGCCGGGTATGGTCAGGTCCATGATGACGGCGGTGAAGGGCCGGCCGGCCGCCGCCTCGGCGTCGTAGCGTTTAAGGGTTTCGGCCCCGTCCTCGGTGACCTCGCACTCGTAACCGAGCTCGGAGATCATGCGCCTGGCCGCCCTTATCACTATATGCTCGTCCTCCAGCATCAGTATACGGCCGGCCCCCTTCACTATTTCGCGGTCCCGGGCCGTTTCAGGCTTGATATTCCTGCCGGTGGCCGGCAGCAGTACTTCGAACTGCGTGCCTTTCCCGGGCTCCGAGGAGGCTTCCACGTGGCCGCCGTGGTTCTTGACCACCGACCAGGTCATGGAAAGCCCCAGGCCGTGCCCCTGCGTCTTGGTGGTGAAATAAGGCTCGAAGACCCGCGCCAGGTAATCTTTGGGGATGCCTATGCCCGTATCCGCCACGGTAACGCGCACGTATTTTCCCGGCGGCAGCACCGCGCCGCCCGCAGTGAGCTCGGTGTTCTCCGCCGCCAGCGTCAGCGTGCCGCCGGACGGCATGGCCTGCAGGGCGTTCACCAGCAGGTTGTTTATGGACTGCTTGATCTGCCCCTCGTCCCCCTCCACGCTCCAGAGCCCTTCGCTCAAGCGCAGGTCGTGCGCGGCCTTGGTGCCGCGGGTGGCAAGCGTGAAGATATCCGCGAGCGACTTTTCCATGGAGAACTCTTTCTTGACCGGCTTGCCGCCCTTTGAGAAAGCCAGCAGGTGGGTAGTGAGCAGCTGCGCGCTGCGCGCGGCTTCCAGGGTGTCGCGGATGATGTCGGCGTTCTCCCCGCCGCCGCTCCTGGCCGATAGCAGCGAGAGGTTGGCCATGATGCCGGTGAGCATGTTGTTGAAGTCGTGCGCTATGCCGCCGGCCAGCGCCCCGAGGGATTCCACGCGCTGCATGTTGGCCATCTCCGCCATCATGCGCTCAGCGTTCTTGCGCTCGGTGATATCGGAGGAGATGCCGCAGACGCCGTAAGTCTTGCCGGCGGCGTCCTTGAGCGGGAACTTGACCGAATAGTAGCAGGAGACGCCGCCGGTCCCGGCTGCGGTCTCTTCGAAAACCAGAGGCTTGCCCCCGGCGAAGACCTGCTGGTCGTTAGCCTGGTGCTCCCGCGCCGTCTCGGGACTCATAAAGTTCTCGCGCGGCTTGCCTATTATCGCCGCCGGCTCCGTTCTGAGGGCGGCGGCGAGGGATCTGTTGGCTATAATGAAGCGCCCCTCGTCATCCAAGGCGTAGATGAAGGAGCTGCTGTTGTCCAGCACGTCCTGGAAGAGGCGGCGCTGCTTCTCCAGTTCGTCCGCGGCGTGCTTGCGCTCCGTCACGTCGTTGGCCACTGCCAGGAAGAAGCGCTCGTCCCCGTTCTCCACCAGCTGCAGGCGGAGTTCCACCGGGTATGTAGTGCCGTCCTTGCGGGAAAGCCTGGTCTCGAAGAGCAGCATATGCTGCTCCTTGCGCAGCAGCGGCGCCGCGGCCGACTTGAACGAAGCCTCCGTGAAGTCGCGCTTGAGCTCCCACGGCGTCAGCCGCTGCAGTTCCGCGGCCGTGTAGCCGAGGTTCTTGAACGCGCTCTGGTTCACGAAAATATAATGAAAATCCTGCGGGTCGAAGATGTAGACCTCGTCGAAACTGGCGCTGATAGCGTCGTTGAGCAGCCGCATGCGCTTGTTCTGCTCGCGGGTTTCCGTGATGTCCGTGAAGACGCAGTAAGTCTGCCTGAAGGAGCCGTCGGGGTTGTGCGCCACCTTGCCGCTGTAGTTCAGCAGCCTGCGGGAACCGTCAGCCCTGAGTATCTCCAGTTCCAGGTTCTCCTGCGTGCCCGCCCGCTTGAACTTTTCGAAGCTCTCGGCGAACACCCCTGCCTGCCCCGGCGCCAGGAAGTCCGTCATCGGCCGGCCTATCGCCTCTTCGCGGGTGAAGCCGAAAACCTTGCACCAGGTGTCGCTCACCGCCAGCAGCCGCCCCCGCTCGTCCATGGACTGGTAGCCGACGGGGGTCTTCTCGAACAGCTCCTGGAAACGGGTCTCGGATTCCTTCAACCGGGTGATGTCCGTCCAGGAGCCGGTCACCTCCCGGCCGCCGCCGGAGGCATTGAGCTGCGCGTGCACCCAGAAATACTCCCCGCCCTTCCTGCGAAAGCGAAAATCCTGCGTGACGCTGCCGCGCTCTAGAACCTGCCCCTGGCTGAGCATCGCCGCCGGCCGGTCGTCGGGGTGTATGTTCTCGCTCCACCAGCCAGGGGAGAACATCTCCTCCGGGGAATAGCCGGTGAGGGCCGCGGAATTGCCGCTGACCCAGTCCGGCGCCAGCGTCCCGTCGGCCGAGGCTTTGAGCGTGAACAGGATGATGGGCGTGACGTCCATTATATGCGCCAGCTGCGACGAGGTGCGCTCCAGCGCGGCCTGGGCCACGGCCCGCTTCTCCTCGGACGCTATCGCGTCGAGCGCCAGCGAGATGTCGGCCCTGATCTCGTCGAGCAGTTTCAGCTCGGCCCCGGAAAAGAACCCGGTCTCCTCCGAATATATGGTCAGAGCGCCGGCCAGGCGGCCGTTCTCCTCGAGCGGTATGGCGGCCGAAGACCTGTAGCCGCGCGCCAGCGCCTTCTCCCGCCAGGGGGCCAGGGTGGGATCGGTGGCGATGTCGGCGCAGGCCTGTATCCTGCCCAGGCGGGCGGCCCGGCCCGTAGGCCCGTTCGACTCCGGGGCACTGCCCGATACTTCTATCCTGAGCCCGTCCAGATAGCCGTCCACGGCCCCGGCCCAGCAATGGGGCAGGATGCGGCCCAGGTCCTGGTCCAGCAGGCCTATCCAGGCCATGCGCAGGCCGCCGTCGCCCACGGCCACCTCGCAGATCCTGCGGAACAGCGCCCCGCGGTCCCTGGTCTGGGTGGCCGCCAGGTTCATTTGGGCGAGGAAAGTGTAGAGGTGCAGGTTGCGGGCCGTGCTCTTCTGGGCCGCCTCCAGCTCGCTCAGCAGGGCTATCTTCTCCAGGGCCTTGGTCACCGCCGGCAGCAGGTTGTCCAGGAAATCACCGTTCTTGACGAGGTAGTCGCAGGCGCCGGCCTTCATGGCAGCCACCGCCACCGTCTCGTCGCCGCGGCCGGTCACCACCATGAAGGGCGGCATGGCCACGCCGCGGGCTTTCACCGTTTCCACGAATTCCAGCGCGTTGGTGCCTGGCAGCGAGTAATCCACCAGCATCAGTTGCGGCGTGCCGGCCAGCAGGGCGGCCATGGCGGCCTCGACGCTGTGGCATTTGGTTATCTCCAGCCCCAGCGGCTCCAGCCGCTGGGCTTCCAGCTCGCAGGTGCCCTTATCGTCTTCCAGCAGCAGCAGGCCGCCGCCGCTTTCTTTGGAACGCTCCATATCAGCCCCTCATTTCAGCTTGTCAACTTTCACAACCATCAGAAAAAGTCCGAGCCTCTTTATCACTTCGGCGAACTTGTCGAATTCCACCGGCTTGGTCAGGTAGCTGTTGCAGCCGTAGCTATAGCAGGCTTCAACTTCCTTGGGATCGTCTGTAGTCGTCAGCATTATCACCGGTATGGTCCTGAGCCGGGGATCGCCTTTGATGCGTCTGAGTATCTCGATGCCGTCCAGGCCGGGCATGCGGATATCCAGCAGCAGCAGGTATTCCCCGCCGTTCCTGAGCTCCGGCCCGGTAAGGTAAGCCCAGGCCTCGGCCCCGTCGCGGAAGCGCACTATGGGGTTCTTCACTCCCACACTCTCGAAGCGCTCCTCCACCAGCCGGGCATGCCCGTCGTCGTCCTCGGCCATCAGTATAGTAAGTTTCTCGCCCATACGTTCCCCCTTCTCTAAGCGAGCGGCAGTTCCACTACGAACACCGTGCCGCCCCCCGGCGCCGCGGCCACGCTTATACTGCCGCCGTTTCTCTCCGCTATGCGCCGGCACATGGGCAGGCCTATACCTTCCCCGTTCTTCCGGCCCGCGCGCGCCGGCTTGTAGAAGATGCTCCAGAGCTTCCCGTGCTCCGCTTCCGGTATGCCCGGCCCGTTGTCGGCCACCCGGTAAACGGCCTTGCCGGCCGCGGCCTCGCCGCTCACCTCTATCACGAGGCGCCGCTGCGGGTCCCTGTATTTTAATGCGTTATCCAGCAGGTTGCTGAAAAGCTGGCTGACGGAAACGGCGTCCGCCCGGCAGGGCGGGAGAGCGCCTACCTTAACTTCGGCGCAAGCCTGCTCCACCTGGAAACGCATGGTATCGACTATGCGCCGCAGCACCGGCCCCATCTCCAGATTTTCAGGCTTCAGTTCCTGCCTGCCCATGCGCGAAACCTTGAGCAGGGCGCTCAGCAGCGCGTCCATCTTGGCCGAGCTCTCCAGGATAAAGCCCAGGGCCTCCGGAACCTTCTCGCCGTAAAGTCTCGCCGCCCGTTCCCCGTCCTCCGGTCCCAGGCCCGCCCCGGCCAGCACCTGCCGCATCTCGGCGAGGTAGCCCTGCAGGTTCTGGCTGAAGCCCTGGATGTTGACCAGCGGGCTGCGCAGGTCGTGAGTGGTGATATAGAGGAAATTCTCCATCTCGCTGTTCTTGGCGGCCAGCGCCTTGTTGAGCCCTTCCTTCTCCTGCTCCGCCTGCCGGCTCTGCGCCAGCGCCCGCGCCAGCTTTATCTTGCCATAGCTCAGCGTGGAGATCAGTTCCGAGAACCTGGTGTAGAAGCGCATGACCGTGTCCACCTGCTCCCTGGTGAAGCGCGGCAGCCGCTCATAGGCCGCCACGTACGCCTCCTCGTCGAAGCCGTAGCGCCGCGCCTGCTCCCTGAACAGTTCGGGGTTATAAGGCTCGTCGGTATACAGGAACTGCCCCAGGAAAAGGTTCCCGAGGTGCCTGCCTCCCACTACTATCGGCGTCGCGATGTCCCGCAGGTTGTTCTTGCACAGGTACGACTTGCATTTGCCGCGCTCCACTCCGTCGGAGAGGATGGTATCGCTCTCCACGCAGTTGCGCGCGGTTTCGGGATTGACACGGTGGAACCTGGTGCAGATCTCCTGCCAGCCCGTCCCCACCAGCACCTTGCCCTTCATGTCTATGATGCCTATGCCTATCTTCGTCAGGCCGTAGAACTCGTCCATTATGGCCTGCAGTTCCGGCACGTCCAGGATGTCCCCCAGCTCCAGCGTCCCCGGTTCCCCTTCCGGGGAGAGCAGCGCCTGAAGCTTGGAGCGCACGGCGGCCTCGCTCTTGATCAAGGCCTCCTCGGCCATCCGGCGCTCGGTGATGTCCTGCACGGTGCCCACGGACCGCAGCGGCTTGCCGTCCGCGCCGTAGAAGGTCTCGCAGAACTCGCTGACGTACTTCACCCGGCCGTCCTTCATCAACAGGCGGTGCACTATACTGTAGGGGGTCCTGTTCTTCAGCGACTCGGTATAGGCTTTATTGACCGCGGCCCTGTCCTCCGGGTGTATCCCGTCCAGGAAAGCCTCATAAGAAGCTTCGAATTTATCCCTGTCTATCTCGAAGATGCGGAAGATCTCTTCCGACCATTCCAGCTTGTTGGAGAGCAGGTCCAGCGTCCAGTTGCCGAGGCGGGCGAGCCGCTGCGCTTCTTTCAGGTCCCTCTCGCTCTTGCGCAGGGCCTCCTCGGCCAGTTTGCGGTCCGTGATATCGGTGATGATGCCGTGCCAGAGCGTGCCGCCGTCGGGCAGGCGCTCGGGGCGCGCGTCGCAAAGGCGCCAGCGCAGGCCCTGCTTGGGCAGCACCACGCGGAACTCCCACTGAAAAACGGAGAGATCGCGGGCCGACGCGAAGATGGCCCCGGAGGTGGCCTTCAGGTCTTCGGGATGCAGGCGGCCGAACACCGGCGTGGCGTCCTCGCGCACCTCGTCCGAGGTGACTTCGTATATCTGCCGTATGCCGGAGCTGGAGTACGGGAAGCAGGAGCGCCCGTCGGGGTAGAGCCGGTACTGGTAGACCACCCCCGGCACCTGGTCGGTGAGCCTGGCCAGCATTTCCTCGGTCTTCTCCGCCTGCCGGCGGAAGGTCAGGAAGGCGCCGCTGCCGGCGGCACCCGTCAGGGCCAGCACCAGCAGGGCCAGCAGCGCGCCCAGCGAGCCGCTGCCGCGCATTACTTCGGACCAGTCCAGTTTGGTGACCAGCCCCCAACTTGTACCGGGCACCGGGCTGACCGCAGCCAGCACCTCTACGCCGCGGTAATCCTGGCCCTTTACTATGCCGCTCCGCCCGCGCAGCGCCAGGGCAGCCGGCAATTCCATTTCGGTTATCGGCCGGCGCAGGCGGAGCGCGGCCCCGGGCACGTGGCGCACGTCGTTGAGGAACAACACGTCGTCTCCGGACCGCGTTACCAGCAATATCTCCCCGGTCTCGCCGCTGGCCGACCAAGTCTTGAGCAGCGGATAGAGGAAATCGGTCGGGTCCACCCGCAGCAGCAGGAGAAGCCCTGCCGTCTTGCTGCCCGGCAAGGCCGGCGCCACGATGTCTATATGCGGGGAATTTTCCTCTTCTGAAAAGTAGAAGTCCCCCATTTCCGGCCGGCCGCTGCGCAGCGCTTTTGGTATCAGGGCAAGAAACTGGGTGCACGTCACCTCCGGTTTCCTACCGGCAGATAACAGCACCTTTCCTTTCTCGTCCGCAATGGCCACGAACCGATAGGGGTTATGCCGCAGGTAGGACCACAGGCGCTCCCGGAGCAGTCCGGCCGTCTCCTTGTCAGTCCTGTCGGCCGCAAAGCGGCGCAGATACAAACCGAGCACCGGGCTGTCCAACAGCGACATGGTGTCGTTAAGCCGGTCGGCGCGCCAGTCCTTCAGCTGGTCCAGTTTTATCTGCGTCGTGGACAGGAGCAGCTGTTCCGCGCTCGCGCGAAGGGAGGCGCGGTAATGGGCGTGGTAGGCCATGGCCCCGGCCACCAGCAGCACGGCGACGAGGCTGAATATAGCTGAGATGCGCCTTTTCAGCCTGGAAAGGTCTGAGCTTGCGGAATTTCCCAATTTCCCCCCGGTCTTCCCTTGCGAACAAAGGTTGCCAAATCCCCTGACGGGATTATTATATACATAATAAAGCTGCGGTGTATAGCGGGAAAAACCTTTCCCCACGCGCCCGTTTTTTGTATAAAGTCCACGGGGGTGCTATGAACGACAATTTACATATCTTCCTGCTGGAGGACGACCCGGTTTCAGCCGGAATCAGCTTGCGCATGCTCAGGGAGGCAGGGCTGGCCCTGGAGGTAAACCGGACGGCCACGCTGGCGGAGGGCCTGGCCGCGCTGGTGGACGGAGGGGCCGACGTGGCGTTGCTGGACATGAACCTGTCTGACAGCTCCGGACTGGAGACGGTAAAGGCGGTCTGCCACGGCTTCCCCAAGCTGCCGGTCATAGTTATGACCGGCACCGACGACGAGGCCGTGGGGCTGGAAGCCCTGAAGCACGGCGCCCAGGACTACCTGGTAAAAGGGCAGTTCGACGACAGGGAATTAAAGCGGGTGATACGCTACGCGATAGAACGCAAAGAGCTGCTCAACGAGAAGGAAGAATTGATAAGCAGACTGCAGGACGCGCTGAAACGGGTTAAGCTGCTGACCGGCCTGCTGCCCACCTGCGCCGATTGCAAAAAAGTGCGTTCCCCGGACGGCGAGTGGATACAGATGGAATCGTATATCTCCACCCATTCGGAGGCGGTCTTCAGCCACGGCTTCTGCGACAATTGCTATCAGCGGCGGATGGCGCAGATCAGGGAGGCTGACGGACGGAAAGGGAACAAAGACTGACGGACGGCTATTCGCCTATGTCTTCGTTCCAGAGCTCAGGCCGGGCGGCGATGAAGTCCGTCATCATTTGTCTGCACTCCGGCAGGTCCAGGTTTATCAGGTTCACGAACTTTTTGGAATAACTCTCGGGGCCTTTGAAGGTCCGGTTCTCGCCGATGACCACGGTGGGGATCTTGTAGAGCAGTATGGCGCCGGTGCACATGGGGCAGGGCGAGAGGGTGGAGTAGATCTCGCATTTCTTATAGTCGGCGGCCGCCAGGCGGCCGGCGTGCTCCAGGCAGTCCATCTCGGCGTGCAGGATGGCCGACTTCTTCTGCACGCGGCGGTTGTGGCCCCGGCCGATGATCCTGTCGCCCTTCACCAGGACGGCGCCTATCGGTATCCCGCCCTCTTTCAGCCCTTTGCGCGCCTCTTTAACGGCCTCCGCCATGAATTTCAAGCGTCGGAGGTTTAAGTTCTTTTTCGGCATCGCTGCCCCCTTTTGCACCTTTTTTAGCCCCGCTTTTGGCGGGCTGCGGCGAAACTCTGCGAAATTTACCGCGGGAAGTACCCACCAGCGCCGAGGCGTCGAAGACGGCCGTGCGCTTGTCCTCGCTGATCTTGACGGAGCCGTTGAGGAAGACGGATTTCAGCCGCACCTCGGTCTCGCTGACGAAGCAGGCCAGGAAGGTGAGCCTGGGCAGGCCGGGCACGCCGGCGTTGACGGTATAGCAGTTGTACTCGCCGGCGGGGCCGGCGGTGAAACTGCCGGTGCCGCTGCCGCAGGGGCCTTTGAAGTTGAAGGACCCCATCATCAGGTTGTTGCGCTCCTTTATCCGCGAGTTCACTTTCCAGGAGCAGGCTTTGGGCGTGGTCTGCACGGCGCCCGTCCAGGCGCCGGCGAAGTCGGCCAGTGTTGCCGCGCCCGCGGGCGCGGCGGCCAGCAGCAGCAGCGCTAGAACACCCGGCAGGAGATGCACTTGAGGTATTCCCCCTCGGGATAGTCGGCCGCGACGGGATGGTCGGGGCCGGCGCCGGATTTCTTAAGTATCTGCACGCGGCGGCCGGCGTTGGCGGCCGCGCCGCGCAGGATGAAGGAGAATTCCTCCATCGACACCATGCCGCTGCAGGAGCAGGTGACGAAGATGCCGCCCTCCTCCACCAGCGACAGGGCTATGCGGTTGAAGTCGCGGTATTTGAAGATGCCCTTGTCGCGCTCCTCGCGGTTGGAGACCAGCTTGTACGGGTCCAGCACGACGAGGCCGTACTTGCGCTTAAGCTCTATCATCTGGCGCATGTAGGTGAAGGCGTCGGCGCAGACGGCGTCCACACGGACCTTGTTGATATTGGCGTTGCGCTTGCACATCGCGCTGGCCTCGGGGTCCAGTTCCACGCAGGTGACGTCGGCGGCGCCGCCCAGCTTGGCCGCGTAAATACCGAAGCCGCCGGTATAGGCGCACAGGTCTATGACGTTCTTGCCGGCCGCGAGCGTGGAGGCGAAAAGCCGGTTCTCCCGCTGGTCGCAGAAGAAGCCGGTCTTGTAGCCGGCCTTCATGTCGATCTCGAACTGCACGCCGTTCTCGACCACGCGGGTCTTGCGGCCGGGGCCTTCCTCCGGCTTGATCTTGAACCCTTCCATTTCCTGCGTGTAGGAGCTGGCCCGGTGCTGGAAGGACGCCTGCGGGAAATGCTTCTTAAAAGCGGCCTCGATGTTGGGCCAGAGGCGGTACATGCCCAGGGAATAGAATTCCAGCGAGATCTGGTCGTTGTAGATGTCCACCGTCAGGCCGGGCAGGCCGTCGGCGTAGTCGTGCACCAGGCGGCAGGCGTTGGTCTTGTCCTGGAGTTTGAGCACGTCCCGGCGCAGCGAGACGGCGCGGGTGACGCGCTCGTCGAAGAAGCGGTCCACCTGGAACTCTTCCGGGTTCTCGCGGGTGAAGATGCGCAGCGTGATCTGGCTGCGCGGGTTGTAGATGGCCACGCCGTAAGGGTTGTTGTTCTTGTCGTAGACGGCCACCATCTGGCCGGGCTCGGCGCGGTCGGCGATGTCTATCATGCGCTTGAAGGCGTTGGGCCCGGCGGGCGCGTGCGAGAGCTTTACCCTGGGCAGGCCGCCGGCTTTGGAGAATATTTTTTCAGCCATATCTGGATTATACACCTTTGACGGGGAAGTTCTCTCCCCGTCACTTTCTGAGTATGTCTATGCGGCGCCACAGCCCCGAGCGGAAGCGCAGCCCGAAGAACACGAACAGCAGGAAAATGTAGAAGCCCGCCCAGGCCCAGGCGTGGATCAGCTCGCCGCCGCCCTGGTGCGTGATGTACCAGATGCCCGGGACGAAGAGGAACCAGGCCGCGGCGCTGGCCCCCAGCATCTGGAAGCGGGTGTCGCCGGCGCCGCGCAGCGCGTCGGCGTAGATCATGCCGATGGCGTCGAAGAACACAAACACGGCCAGCACCTTCATCACCGGGCGGCTCGCGGCCAGGATCTCCGCGTACTCGGCCGAGTGGCCGGAGCCGAAGATATTGACGAACAGCCCCGGCACGGCCACGAAGAGTATCCCCAGCCCCAGCGCGTAGAGCGCCGCCATCCGGGCGCCGTTGTGCGTCACGCGCACGGCCACGTCGGGCTTGCGCATGCCGATGTACTTGCCGGCCAGCGTCAGCACCGCCATGCCCATCCCGATGACCGGCATGAAGGCGATCATGTTGACCGAGGCGATGATGTTGCTGGCCGCCAGCGAGACCTTGTCCAGAGCGCCCACGATGAAGATGAAGGCGCCGAAGGCGGCGATATCGAGGAAGAACCCCACCCCGTTGGGGGCGCCGTACTTGATCAGCCGCAGGAAAAGGCCCTTGTGCACGCCCACCAGCCGGGCGGTGCGGTAGCGGCGGCGGTTATAGGGAGAGAAGATGAGCGCCAGGTACAGCCCCAGCATGATCGCCTGGCCGGCCACCATGGCGTAGGCCGCGCCCCTGATGCCGAGGGACGGCACCGGGCCGGCGCCGAACACCAGCAGCCAGGAGAGCAGCACGCAGACGGCGTTGCCGGCCATGTTCACCGACATCGGCACCTTGGTCAGGCCCCGGCCGGTGAAGAAGGCCGACAGGGCGGCGCTGGCGAGGAACACGATGCCCGAACAGTTGAGGATCAGGAAATACTGCTTTTCCAGCTCCACTACGGACGGCGCGTGGCCGGAATGCTCGATGATGAAATACCCCAGCGGCGTGAGCAGGACCAGCAGCAGGCCGGAGGCCAGCGCCAGCCAGACGCCCTGCCACACGGCCACCGAGACGCTGGCCGACTTGCCCCGGCCGAAATACTGGGAGACGAAGGCGTTGGTATAGGAGACGACGCCGAAGAAGAAGCAGGCGAACACGAAGGAGAGCAGGCCGGCGGGCACGCAGGCGGCCAGCGCGTCGGGGCTGTAGCGGGCCAGGAAGACGCGGTTGATGAACTGCATTACCGTGGAGGAAGCGGTGGAAAGGATCAGCGGGTAGGCCACCGTGAGCAGCTCGCGGGCGCCGCCCTCGCCGCGGGTGAATAGCTTCATAGCATGTCCGCGTAGGCGCCGGCCAGCAGGTCGGCCTTCTTTATCCCGAGAGCTTTGATCAACCCGGCGGCTTCGCGGCGGCCGGCGGCGGCGCTTTCGCCCGGCTTCAGCACGACTTCCAGTTCTATGAAGCGCCCGAGGCCGCGCACCTCGTCGAAGTGGATGCGCGTGCGGCCGGCGTGGCAGACCAGCCGTTTCTTGAAGACCTTTTTAGTGACGCCCAGCAGGCGGGTCAGCGACCGCCGGGTCTTCGCGGCGTCTGGCACGGGCACGAGGGTGTACTCGCTGGCTTTGGGGCCCTTAACCCCGGCCCGGCGGTAGAAGACCAGGTAGTCCTCTCCCCCGCGCTGCTCGCGCAGCTTCAGCCGGCCGTTGGAGCAGTTGAAGAAGGTGTCGGCCTGCGCCAGGCGCTCGGTCCTGTCGGCCAGCGCCAGCCCCGCCTTCAGCTGGGCGGCCCAGCCGGCCGCGCGGGCTTTGATCTCGATGTTGGTAGCCATTTAGAATCTTTCAAGGATGAACGGCGCCGCCGTCAGCAGCGCGCCGACCAGTACCACGAGCAGCGTGCCCGGCACGAAGTAGGGGTAGGCCATCAGCGCTATGCCGCAGACCAGGCGCACGGTGTCGCCGGCCGCCCGGCCCTGCCGGAAGTAGACGAACCCGACCATGGAGAAGATCAGGGACGCCAGCAGGCTCCAGGGATCGAACATGGCGAGTCCTAGTCGTATTCCTTCTCGCCGCGCTTGCGCTTGCTGTGGTCCAGCACCTTCTTGCGCAGGCGCAGGCTCTTGGGCGTGACTTCCACGAACTCGTCTTCCTCGACGTATTCTATGGCCTGCTCCAGGCTCATCTGGCGGTGCGGGGTGAGCGTGATGGCCATGTCGGCGGTGGAGGAGCGCATGTTGGTCTGTTTTTTCTCCTTGCAGGGGTTGACCACCAGGTCGTTGGCCCGGCAGTGCTCGCCCACTATCTGCCCGGCGTAAATGTCCTCGCCGGTCCCCACGCACATGATGCCGTGGTCCTGCAGGCTGTTGAGCGCGTAGCCGGCGGAAGTCCCCGGCTCTTTGGCGATGAACACGCCGTTGCGCTTGGGCGCCGAGAACTTGCCCTCGGGCAGGAAGCCGTGGAAGCTGTGGTGCATCAGGCCCGAGCCCTTGGTGAACGACATGAACTCGGACTTGAAGCCGATCAGCGCCTTCGAAGAGATGACGTATTCGAAGCGCACGCGGCCGTCTTCGCCCACGCTCATGTTCTTGAGCTGGGCGCCGCGGCTGCCCAGGCCGTTCATGACGGACCCCTGGTATTCGGCGGGGCAGTCCAGCATCAGCATTTCCACGGGCTCCACGGTGACGCCGTTCTCCTCGTGGGTGATGACCACCATCTTGGAGACGCAGAGCTCGTAGCCCTCGCGCCGCATGGTCTCGATGAGGATGGAGAGGTGCAGCTCGCCGCGGCCGGAAACTTTGAAGCCGGGTTCGCCGGGGATCTCCTCTATCTTCAGGCCGACGTTGATCTGCTGCTCCTTGTAGAGGCGGTCGCGGATCTGCGTGACGGTGACGAACTTGCCCTCGCGGCCCGAGAAGGGACCGTCGTTGGGATAGAATTCCATGGCCAGGGTGGGCTGCTCGATCTCCAGGCCGGGCAGGGTGCCGGGGTTCTCCATGTCGGAGACGGTGTCCCCCACCTCTATCCCCTCGAGGCCGGCCACGGCCACGATGTCGCCGGAGTGCGCTTCCTTGATCACCACGCGCTCGAAGTTCTTGTAGCCCATCAGCTGCATCACCTTGCGGTTCTTGAACGGGGTGCCGGGCGAAGCCACGGCCACCTGCTGGCCGGCGCTGATGCGGCCCTGCACTATGCGGCCTACGCCTATGCGGCCGGTATAGGAGCTGTAGTCAAGCATGGTCACGAGCAGGCGCAGCGGGTACTCGTCGAGGTCGAGCGGGCCGGGGACGTGCTTGATGATGGTCTCGAAGAGGTGGCTCAGGTCCTTGGCGGGGTGGTTGTAGTCGGCGGAGGCCCAGCCGTCGCGGCCGACGGCGTAGACCACGGGAAAGTCCAGCTGCGCGTCGCTGGCGCCGAGCTCCATGAACAGGGAAAAGACCTTGTCCAGGGCGGCGTGCGGGTCGCAGTTGAGTCGGTCGACCTTGTTGATGACGACGATGGGGCGCAGGCCGAGGGCCAGCGACTTCTTGAGCACGAAGCGGGTCTGCGGCATGGGGCCGTCGAGGGCGTCCACGAGCAGCAGCACGCCGTCGACCATGCGGAGCACGCGTTCGACCTCGCTGCCGAAGTCGGCGTGGCCGGGGGTGTCGACGATGTGGACGGTGGTGTCTTTATAGCGGACGGAGGTGTTCTTGGAAAGGATGGTGATGCCGCGCTCTTTTTCCAGGTCGTTGGAGTCCATGATGCAGATGGCTTCCTCGCCGCTTTTATCGTGGTAGGCGCCGGTCTGCTTGAGCATGGCGTCGACGAGGGTGGTTTTGCCGTGGTCGACGTGGGCGATGATGGCGATGTTGCGCAGGTCGGGCCGGCGCTTGGCGTTGTCTTGTTGCATGTGTTTTTGTTGCTCCTTAAAAGCTTACTGCTGCGCGGAGGCCGTTTCGCCGGCCGCTTCCAGCGCTTCGAGTTCGGAGGCGAAGGCGGCGATCTTGGCCTCGAGGGCGGTGATCTTGTCTCCGAGTTCCTTGACCTGCTTGTAGTCGGCGTGGATCTCGGGCGCGGACAGTTTGGCGGCCAGGCTCTCCACCGTCTTGCGCGAGTAGGCTATTTCCTTCTTCAGCGTCTCGGCGCGGCGGGTCTTCTTGCGGGCCTCGGCCTCCTGGCGCTTCTTTTCCTCGTAGTCCGCGGAAGGGGCGGCGGCCCGCTGCTCGGGTTCGGCCTTCTTCTTCTGGCCGGCGGCCTCGCGGGCCAGCTGCTCCTGGCGGTAGCGGAAGTAATCGTAGTTGCCGGGGTAGACGGTGGTCTTGCCGTGCTCGACGTGCACCACGGAGTCGGCCAGGGCGTTGAGGAAATAGACGTCGTGGCTGATCATGCACAGCGTGCCCTCGAACTCCTTGAGGGCGGCTATCAGCGCGTCCACGCTGGCCATGTCGAGGTGGGTGGTAGGCTCGTCCATCAGGATGACGTTGGGCGGGTCCACCAGCAGCTTCACCAGCATCAGGCGGCTCTTCTCGCCGCCGGAGAGCACCTCGGTCTTCTTGTAGACGTTGTCGCCGGGGAACAGGAAGGTGCCGAGCACGGTGCGCACCATCAGTTCGGGGTTCATCCGGTCGTTGTCCATCGCCTCCTGCAGCACGGTCTTGCGCGGGTCCAGGATGCCGTCGCGGTGCTGTGAGAAATAGCCGGTCTTGACGTTGAGGCCGAGCACGCGCTCTCCGGAGTCGGGCTCGATCACGCCGGCGAGCATCTTCAGCAGCGTGCTCTTGCCGGCGCCGTTGTGGCCCACGAAGGCCATCTTCTGGCCGCGCTCGAGGGAGAAGTCGAAATTGTCGTAGACCTTGATGTCGGGGTGGTCTGCCACCTTGTAGGTCTTGCTGATCCCCTTGAGCTCCAGCACCTTGGTGCCGGTGCGGCTGGGCTGCGGGAAGCGCATCTTGACGGTCTTGGTCTCGGCCGGCAGCTCGATGCGCTCCATCTTCTCCAGGCGCTTGAGCATGCTCTGCGCCCGGTTGGAGGTGCTGACGCGCGCCCGGTTGCGGGCCACGAAGTCCTCCATCTGGGCGATCTGCTCCTGCTGCAGGCGCCAGGCGGAATAGATCTTCTCCTTCTCGGATTCGCGCTGGGCGAGGAAATGCTCGTAGTCGCCGTGGTAGACGCGCAGTTTGTGCTCCTGCAGCGAAACGATGGAGTTGCAGATCTTGTTGATGAAGTCGCGGTCGTGCGAGATGACGAAGATGGCGCCCTGGTAGCTCTGCAGGTACTCCTCCAGCCACAGCAGGGAGTCCAGGTCCAGGTGGTTCGTGGGCTCGTCGAGCAGCAGCAGGTCGGGCTTCTTGAGCAGGAGTTTCGCCATGGCCACGCGCATCGCCCAGCCGCCGGAGAGGGTGTTGACCCTGCGGGTGAAGCCGTCCACCTTGAAGCCGAGGCCCATCAGGATGGCCTTGCCCTCGGCCTCTATGCGGCCGTCGTAGTCCTCGGCGCCGTCCAGGATCTCCTCCACCACGGTCTTTTCGGAAGTGGGCGGGTTCTCCTGCGGCAGATAGCCCACCACCACGCCTTTCTTGAACTGTATGTCGCCGTCGTCGGCCTCCTCGGTGCGCAGCATCATCTTGAACAGCGTGGACTTGCCGGCGCCGTTGGGGCCGACCAGCGCGAAGCGGTCGCCGTCGTTGACCTGCAGCGAAGCGTCCTCGAAAAGGACCTGGGAAGAGAAGGATTTATGTACGTTCCTAAGCGTTATCATAGGTGTGGGGCCCGCCCGCGCGGGGATTAGCAGTAAAATTTTCCGGAGACTGAACGGAACTGCGGGATCAGGATGCCGGGACTGCCTACCTGTATATTTTATCATTTTTACCCCCCCGCCTTTCTTTTGATACTTAAAAAATATAAACTACGCTTAAGTTAACGGAGGTTCTTATGCTCGACACTGTTATCAGCGTAGCCTGGGCCCTGGTTTTCGCGCTGGCCGGCGGCACCGCGGGCGCTTTCCTGCTGATGTGGCTCTCCGCGCGCATCCCGGCCGTTTTCGAGCGCATCACCCCCGACCTCGACGAGGGCAAGGAGATCATCCGCGGCAACCGCGCCGTGGGCGACTACTTCGGACGCATCGTCTCGGCGGCCATCCTGGGCGTCAGTATCATCATCGCCGCGGCCGTGCTCGGCGGCCTGCTGGCGGGCCTGCGCTAAAATGAAAGCCCTGCTGCTCGCGGCGCTGCTCGCCTGCGGGGCGGCCCCGGCCCTGGCCGGCGGCCTGCCGGCCGGCACCCCCGTCCTGACCATAAACGGCAGCGTGCCGGTGGAGGATGTGCGCCCCGGAGACCGCGTGCTGGCCTACTCCAACGAGAAACTGCTGCAGGTGGAGGTCAAGGACATAGAGAAAAAGAGGACCCGCCTGCTGGTGGTAAAGACCTCGCGCGGCTCCCTCAGGGCGGCGCCGGAACACCCGGTGCTCACCCGTTTCGATTTCACTGAAATGCGGGCCCTTAAGAAGGGCGACGACGTGGCGGTTTTCGAAGACGGGCGCCGCGTGTGGGCCAGGGTGCGCTCCGTAAAGACGGCCGGCGTGGCCGAAGTCTATAACCTGGCCGTGGACCCGCCGCATACCTTCATAGCGGGCGGCTTCGTAGTACACAACTACTACCGCAGCAGCTACCGCCGCCGCAGCTACGGCCCCTTCGACCTGGTCATCTTCGGCATAGCCGCGATAATAGTTTTCCTGAAGAACCAGTTCCGGCGCACCTCCTACGGCCGCGGCGGCTCGTACAATTCCTACGGCTCTTACCGATCGGCCGGCGGGTACGGCACGAAGGGCTCTTACAATCCCCCCAGCGCCTACCGGCCAGCCGCCGCGGCCGTCGCCGGGCGGCTGCAGGACAGCGCCATAGTGCCCCGGGCGCAGGCCACGCTGGCGATACTGCAGACCCTGGGCGCCAGGGACCCGGACTTCAATCCCGACGAGCTCGCCGCCTTCGCCCGCAAACTCTTCACCAAGTTCAAGGCGGCCCAGCAGGCCCGCGACTTCTACGCGGTGCGCGGCCTGCTAATGCCCAATATCCTGGCCGCGCACAGCGCCAGGGCCGAGTCGCAGCGGGTACGCGGCGAGGTCAACATGATCGAAGACCTCAAGGTCCTCGACGTGGATTTCATGCACGTGCGCTGCCCCCGCGAGAAGGAGGGGCGCTCGTTCACCGTGCTGGTCTCGTACGTGGCCAAGGACTACCTCGTCAGGGAAAGCGACAACATAAACTTCCGCGGCGTCTCCGAGCCCGCCTCGCGCCTGCAGGTGGCCGGCGGCAGTCTGGAGCCGCAGAATTTCCAGGAATACTGGACCTTCAACCAGTTGAACGGCAGCTGGGCGCTGGCCCGCATAGACCAGCCCGGCGAGATGGATTTCATCAACGCGCCCAACCTGCCGGACACGCCGCAGGCCGCGGCCTCTTTCCCGATGGCGGCCGGCGCCGCGGCGGTAGTCGCGGCCGCCGCCGGGCCACGCGACCACAGCGCCTACATGCCGCCCGGCTCCACCGCCCCGCCCCGGCCTCAGGCCAGGCCGGCAGACGCGCTGCCGCCTGCCGAAGCCAGGCCGGCCCCCGCCGCCGAGGGCGATCACTGGAACAGGCAGAAGATGGAGATAGCCGCCACGCTGGCTTTCGAGAGCATCTACGAGGCCTGGGGCAGGAACGACAGCTCGCTGCTGACCGGCGAGTACGTCTCCGCCGAGGCCCTGGCAAAACTTAAAGCGGTGATGGACGCCCGCAAGGCCGAGGGCCTGACTTTCGAGTTCAAGAACCTGTTCCCTCGCCGGGCCGAGATAGTGCTGACCAGCCCGGCCGCCAGGAGCAAGCTGCACCTCGACGAGTTCACCGCCCGCATCACGGCCACCGCCGTGCGGGCCATGTCGCGCAACGGCAAAGTGCTGCACCGCGACGAGGCGCCAGAGCCCTTCACCGAGTACTGGGTGTTCGGCAGGCAGGACAAGGCCTGGAAGCTGCGGGACATACTGCCGCGCATGGACCACGAGGCCGACCGCACCCAGGACGGCGCGCCCGGCCCCGCCCAGATAGAGTGGTACTGGCATTCCTAGCGGCGCCAAAGAAAAAGCCCGCGCTTCCCTGGGAGGCGCGGGCTTTTTTATTTACGGCCTTTTACTTTACGCGGTTGAGCATGGGCACCACCGCGTTGATCTTGCCGGCCAGCACGCCGTGCAGGCCCAGCGCCCTGCGCAGCGCCTCGAGGAACTTGTGCTCGGGGGCTACCACCTTGCGGTCCGTGGCCACCATGTAGACGGCCCAGGCGTAGGCGGTCTCGCGCAGCGAGGGGCTGAGCAGTTCGGCCGCCCGCTCCAGAACGGCGTCGCGGCCCTTGTCGGCGATGGCCGAGGCGATGCAGCCCATATATTCCCCGGCGTCCTCCACCTTGCCGAACAGGGGGCTGGAAACCAGCACGCCCTTTAGATTGTCGATTTCCCTGTCGTTAAGTTTACCGTCGGAGGAGACCGCCAGTATGGCCACGGCCATCAAGGCGTCGGCCGGGCTCAGCAGCGTCTCCTGCTGGCAGCCGCAGGCGCAGCCGCATTCTTCCTTGTCGGTTTTCTTTTTCATGTTACCTCCTGTCCACAGTTCTTTTTAGCGGATCGCGACACATCGCTTTTCAGCCCAGCAACCGCACCTTGTAGCCGGCGGCCTCCAGTTCCTTCTTCACGAAGTCCCGGCGGTCGCCCTGTATTTCCAGCACGCCGTTCTTCACCGCCCCCCCGGCGCCCAGGCGCTTCTTGAATTTACTGAGCAGCTCTTCCTTGCCGGCGGGGTGCATGGGCAGGCGCTCCACCAGGGTCAGGCCGCTGCCCTTGCCGGTCTTCTTGAATGAGATGCGCACCGGCTCGGTTTGGTTTCGCTTGCGCACCTCCCCGGCCAGACCCTCCGCGCACTCGCACGGCGTCTTGCCGCAGTTGGGGCAGGAGACCTTGCCGTCGGGCCCCGTGGAATAGACCAGCCTGTCGTTGTCGCCCATTATTTGGCCTTCCCGGCGGCGGCCTTCTCCCGGGCGGCCGCGGCGGTCTTGCTCTTGTCCAGCATACCCCGCAGCGCCCTCATGTCGGCCCTGAAGGCCTTGCTCTTTGAGTAGGCCGCGAACAGCCGGTCGGCCAGCCGCTTGCCGGCCTCTATGTCGGCCGGATGGTGCACGCCGCCTATCACCCGGTCCAGCGCGGCCTCGTCGGCGCGCCTGAGGAATTCGGCCCGCCGGGCCGGCGCCAGTTCGGCGAGCATCAGCGCGAACAGCCTGGAGATCGTGGCGTGGCCGCTGGGGTAGGCCAGGCCGCCGGTCCGTCCCAGGCAGGGCTCGAGCGCCGGGTCGCGCAGGAAAGGGCGTTTGCGTTTGAACAGGTCCTTCACGTCCGCGGCGGCCCCGTCGGTCTCGGTCTTGACCCGCTGGAAGATAGCGGCGGCCTCGGCCGGCAGCGGCGCCGGGAACGGGGCTATATCGCCGAAGAAATTATCGAAGTCCGCGTGCGCCGCGCCGGCGGCCCGCGCGCACTGTTCCGGCGTACGCTTGCGCTGCCAGTCCAGGACGGCTTTCAGGTCGGCCCGGTCGGCGGCGGAACCCGGCTCCGGCGGCGGCATAAAATCCGGCATCCGCTGCTGTTCAGCGGAAATATAATAGGTGGTCCTGGGGATTATCCATTCCTCGCAGGCCGCGGGCGCGGCCGCCGCCAGGGCCGCCAGGACTAAAAGGAGTTTATAAATAAGCATGGTTAAATTTTACCAAATCCCGGCTATTCCCCCCCGCTTGGGCAAAAAGATATAATTACTCCATTATAGCGGCAGGAGACCATATGAGCGCAATAGTCAAAGAGAGGGCTAAAACCATGAAGAACGATTTCAAAGTCAAAGATATCGGCCTGGCCGCCTGGGGCCGCAAGGAAATAGACATAGCCGAGAAGGAAATGCCCGGCCTGATGGCCATCCGCGAGAAGTACGCCGCGAAGAAGCCGCTCAAGGGCGCGCGCGTGATGGGCTCGCTGCACATGACCACGCAGACCGCCGTGCTCATCGAGACGCTGGCCGCGCTGGGCGCCGAAGTGCGCTGGTGCTCCTGCAATATTTTCTCCACCTCCGACCAGGCCGCCGCCGCCATCGCCGCGGCCGGCATCCCCGTATTCGCCTGGAAGGGCGAAACGCTGGCCGAGTACTGGTGGTGCACCGAGCGCGCGCTGGACTTCGGCGGCGGCAAGGGTCCGCACCTCATCGTCGACGACGGCGGCGACGCCACGATGATGATACACCGCGGCGTGGACGCCGAGAAGGACGCCTCCGTCCTCAACGTGAAGTGCGGCGGCGAGGACGAGCAGGAACTCAACAACTGCCTTAAGACCATCCTCAAGAAGACCCCCCAGCGCTGGCACAACGCCGCCAAGGACTGGCGGGGCGTCTCCGAGGAGACCACCACCGGCGTGCACCGCCTGTACCAGATGCACGAGGCCGGCAAGCTGATGGTGCCCGCCATCAACGTGAACGATTCCGTGACCAAGTCCAAGTTCGACAACCTCTACGGCTGCCGCGAATCCCTGGCGGACGGCATCAAGCGCGCCACCGACGTGATGATCGCCGGCAAGGTCTGCGTGGTCTGCGGCTACGGCGACGTGGGCAAGGGCTCCGCCCGCTCCCTGCGCGGCTTCGGCGCGCGCGTGATCGTGACCGAGATAGACCCCATCTGCGCGCTGCAGGCCGCGATGGAAGGCTTCGAGGTGAAGACCGTCGAGGACACGCTGGGAGAGGGCGACGTCTACGTCACCACCACCGGCAACAAGGACATCATCCGCCTCGAGCACATGCTCAGGATGAAGGACCAGGCCATCGTCTGCAATATCGGCCATTTCGACAACGAGATCCAGGTGGAAGCCCTGAAGAACGCCAAGGGCGTCAAGCGCCTCAACATAAAGCCGCAGGTGGACCGCTACACCCTGCCCAACGGCCGCGCCATCTACCTGCTGGCCGACGGCCGCCTGGTGAACCTGGGCTGCGCCAAAGGCCACCCGTCCTTCGTGATGAGCAACTCCTTCTCCAACCAGACGCTCGCGCAGCTGGAGCTGTGGACCAAGAAGATGGAGATCGGCGTGTACCGCCTGCCCAAGCACCTCGACGAGGAAGTGGCCCGCCTGCACCTGGAGAAGATCGGCGTGAAGCTGACCAAACTCACCAAGGAACAGGCCGACTACATCGGCGTCAAGCAGAGCGGCCCCTACAAGCCGGACCATTACCGCTATTGAGGCTTCGCCTCGATAGAAAAGGAGCCCGGGGCTAAAACCCCGGGCTTTCTTTTTTCCCTCCAGCGGCAGGCAGCAGCTCATTTTCATATGAAAATACAGATTTTCACCTGAAAACAAACGCCCTCTCCCCCTACTTCCGCCAAAGGGGACAGCCGCCCCGCGCCCTGGCATTAAAATTGCTCCGCATAGGCCATGACGCAGAGAGGGACAAGGAGAATGGAAATGACGAAAAGGATATTATTCGCGGCCGTAATGGCCCTGGCAGCCGGCGCGAGCGCCGCCCAGGCGCAGACGCAGATAGATTTTGACCGCGGACAGGGCTCTCAGTCCCTGGCAGGCATGGTCAGGGAGGCCGCCCCCGCGGCCGCCGTGCCCGCGGTGCCGGAGCCCAAGCAGGAAGACCTGCAGAAGGGTTCCTTCGACAAGCCCAGACAGTGCACAACCTATATCTTCAAGAGCGGCGGGGCGTACCGTCAGTATGTGAAGTTCCAGACCTCCTATACCGAGCAGGTTTGCCACGATACTTATATCAACTCCAACGGCAACTACACCACCATCTCGCAGTGCCATAACGAGAACCGCTGGTACACGGCCGGAGTGGAACTCTATATCGGGGCCAGGGATTACCGCGAGGGCGAGACCGAGGAGATAAAGTTCTGCTACGATTTCCCCAACCTCAAAGGCTCGGTCAAGGTGATGAAGTCCGCCTTCGAGTACACGGCCCGCGTGAACAGCGAGGACAATTACTTCTACTCCGAGACGCTGACCCCCGTGCGCCGCAAGCCGGTAGACCCCGACGGGTCCATAGTGACCCTCCGCTCCTTCAAGTACGACGAGAGCGCCCGCGAATTCACGCTGGACATCGCCGAAAACATCCTGGGCTTCGGCAGCGACTACTTCGGCCAGACCATCGTGATAGGCGCCGAGCTGGTGCAGGACAAGCTCTTCGACTCGTCCAGGGGCACCAAGTATTTCGAGTTCCCGGTCAACTGGCTGACCTCCGGCTTCACGCTCAAGTTCAAGGAGGGCGACTTCGACGGCGACAAGGACGCCGGGGATAACCGGGCCAAGGACAAGAAGTTCTTCGTAAAATGGGGCTTTAAAATGAAGAGCGGCCCCTTCACTGACAAGTTCGTGGACATGGGCAAGACCGAATCCGTCATCGTGCGCTGACGGCCGCAGCGGGGCCCCCGGGAGCATACCCGGGGGCCCCGCTATTTTTGCGGATGAACCGGCCGCCGCAGTTTTGTAAGATATCCCCGGGGGAGCATGAAGATAAATTTTCTCACCATCAACGCCCACAAGGGCTTTTCGCATTTGAACCGGCGCTTCGCGCTGCCGGAGCTGCGCGAATGCGTGCATGACTCGGGCGCGGACATCGTCTTCATGCAGGAGGTGGTGGGCCAGAACCTGCGCCACGCCGAGCGCTACTTCGGCTGGCCGGTAAAACCGCAGCACGAGTTCATGACCGAGGTCTCCGGCTTCAACCACGCCTACGGCAAGAACGTGGTCTACACCGCCGGCCACCACGGCAACGCCATCCTCTCGCGCTTCCCCATCCTGCATTCCGAGCGCGTGGACATCTCCACCAACCGCGTGGAGAAGCGCGGCCTGCTCTACGCCAGGATACAGCTGCCCGGGGGCAAGCCGCCGCTGCACTGCGTCTGCGTGCACCTGGGCCTGCTGCGCAGGTCGCGCGTAAAGCAGTTCGCCAGGATCTGCGAGTTCGTCAAAGCCGTGGTCCCTGACCACGAGCCGGCGGTGGTGGCCGGCGATTTCAACGAGTGGCGCAAGGGCAAGAAGGACGAGCTGGAGACCTGCCTGCTGATGAAGGACGCCGGCCTGTCGCTGCACGGCCGCAAGCTGCGCACCTTCCCGGCCGCCCTGCCCGTGCTGCCGCTGGACCGCATTTACACTCGCGGCTTTAAGGTGACCAAGGCGCAGGTGCTCAGCGCCGGCCCCTGGCGGGATGTCTCCGACCACGCCGCCTTTCAGGCCGAGGCCGAATACGACTGGAACCCTGCCCCTAAACTCTCCGCCTAGCCCGCGCCCCGCCGGGGCCTTTTTTTTGGGATAATATACGCGATGTTATTGCCGATACAGCAGAACGCCGCCCAGCTGATCAAAGCCGTCTCCGCCGGCCGGCGCCTGATCGTTTCCTCCCCGCCCGGCTCGGGCAAATCCACCAAGGTGCCGCAGATCCTGCTGGACTCCTGCGGCCTCAAAGGCCGCGTGGCGGTGCTGGAGCCGCGCCGCCTGGCCGCGCGCATGCTGGCCGACCGCGTGGCGCGCGAGCGCGGCGGCGCCGCCGGGGGCGAGGTGGGCTACCGGGTGCGCTTCGAGGACAAGACCGGCCCGGCCACCCGCATAGTCTTCGAGACCGAGGGCATACTGCTGCGCGAGCTGGTCTCCGACCCGCAGTTGAAGAAATATTCCGCTATCATCCTCGACGAGTTCCACGAGCGCCACATCCACGCCGACATCACGCTGGCCGCCTGCCTCGAGCTGCAGCGCACCTCGCGCCCCGACCTGCTGCTGGTGGTCATGTCGGCCACCCTCGACGAGAAAAAGCTGGCCGCCTGCCTGGCCCCCTGCGAGACCGTGCTGGCGCAGGGCAGGGCCTACCCGGTGAGTGTGGCCTACTGCGGCCCCGAGACCGCTAAACTCAAGCCCTGGGACGCCGCGGCCCGGACCTGCGCCCAGGTGATGGCGCAGGTGAAAACAGGCCATGCGCTGGTCTTCATGCCCGGCGCCTACGAGATAGGCCGCACCGCCGCCGAACTGGCAAAAATACCGTCTCTGGCCGGCTTCGCCGTGCGCCCGCTGCACGGCGACATGCGGCCGCAGGACCAGGACGCCGCCGTGGCCCCCTCGGAAGGACGTAAGATCATCATCGCCACCAATATCGCCGAGACCTCGCTGACCATAGACGGCGTGACGGCCGTGGTGGACAGCGGCCTGGCCCGCGTGGCCCGCTACGACGGCGCGCGCGGCATCAACACCCTTTTCACCGAGAACATCGCCGCCCCGTCGGCCGAGCAGCGCGCTGGCCGCGCGGGCCGCACCGCGCCCGGCGTCTGCGCCCGCCTGTGGACCGAGCGCGACAACGCCGGCCGGCCACCCGCGCTGGAACCCGAGATCCTGCGTCTCGACATCAGCGAGGCGCTGCTGACGCTGAAGGCCTGCGGCTTCAAAGATTTCGGCGCGCTGCGCTGGCTGGACCCGCCGGCCGCCGAGGACGCGGAGCGGGCCGAGCGCCTGCTGCGCGAACTGGGAGCCACGGACGCCGCCGGCGCGCTGACCGCCGACGGGCGGGCCATGGCGCGCTATCCGCTGCACCCGCGCTACTCGCGCATGATGGTGGAGGGCGCGCGGCTGGGCTGCGTCCGGGAATGCGCGGTGATAGCCGCCGCCGCGCAGGGCCGCGGCCTGTGGATCGGCGAGGCCCGGCGCGCGGAGAGCGGCGCCGGCGAGATCCGCTCCGACCTGGCCGCGGTAGTGCGGGCGTTGGAGCGCTGCGCCGCAGCCAACTTCGATTTCTTCACCTGCGAGCGGGCCGGCGTAAAGCAGAACGCCGCGCGCGACGCCTGGCGCCTGGCCGGCCGGCTGGCCGGAGGCGTCCCCCCCGCCGGCGGGAGGGCCCTGGCGCTGGCCTCCAAATGTTTCCTGCGAGCCTTCCCGGACCGCGTGGGCGCCCTGTACTCGGCCGGCGGGCGCTACCAGCTGCCCGGCGACAGGCGGGCGCAGCTGTCCCAGTTCAGCGCCGCCGCGGGCGCGCCGCTGCTCTGCGCGGGCGAGGCGCTGGAAAGCCTCAAGAAGGGCGGCGCCGATATCACGCTGTCCTTCGCCGCCGAGATAAAAGAGGAATGGCTGGCCGAGGCCTTCCCCGGCGACATGCAGACTGTCTCGCGCCCCGCCCTCGACGAGGTCATGCGCACCCCGGTCACCGAAACCCTGACCCTCTACCGCGGCGTGACGGTACGCCGGGAGATAACCGCCGCCAGGCCGGCCAAAGCGTCCTCCGAACTGATAGCGGAAGAATTCATCAGCGGCAGCGAGAAATTACAGAAGTGGGACGAGGAAGTGGAGGAGTGGCTGGCGCGGGTGGATTTCCTGGCCAGGGCCTGCCCCGACCTGGGCCTGGAGCCGCTGTCCGAGGAGGACCGGCACCTGCTCGTCGCGGATATCTGCTCGGGCGCGCGCTCCGTGGCCGAGGCCAGGACCCGCCCGGTGCTGCCTGCGCTGCAGGACTGGTACGGCTGGGAGAAGGTGCGGCTGCTGGACAAACACGCCCCCGCGAGGCTTGAAATGCCAGGCGGCCGCCGCGCCAAGATCCGCTACCCCAGGAACGGCGAGCCTTTCCTGGAGGCGAAGATACAGGACCTGTTCACGGTAAATGAAACGCCCCGCGTGGCCGCGGGGCGGGTACCGCTGGTGGTGCATATACTCGCCCCCTCCATGCGGCCGGTGCAGGTCACCAAGGACCTGAAGAGTTTCTGGGCGGACAGCTATCCCAAGCTCAAGCCCGCCCTGGCCCGGCGCTACCCGCGCCACAAGTGGCTATAGCTTAAAGAAATCCCTTATCCTGGAGAGCAGGTTCTGCTCTTCGCTCTTGAGGCCGGCCGCGGCGTCGCCTGCCAGCTTCTCGCGGGCGGCCGAAAGTTCCAGCCGGCGCTTGGCCATGATGGCCGCGATGGCCTCGGCGATCTCCGGGCGGCTGGCCAGCACGCCGCGGAAGCTGTCGCGGTCCAGGCGGTAACAGTTCACTTCCTCGGAAGCCACCACGGTGGCCGTCCTCGGCTCTCCGGTCAGCAGCCCCATCTCGCCCAGCACGTCGCCCGGGCCCAGTTTCTTGACCACGGTATAAGAGCCGGAGCCGGCGGCGCTCACCTGCACCTCGGCCCCGCCGGAGCTGATTATATAGAGGCAGTCGGAGGCGGCGCCCTGCACGGTTATCTTTTCCCCGCTGGAGAACGGCGCCGACTTCAGCTTGCCCGACAGCAGGGACAATTCGGCCTCGGTAAGCGGCTCGAAGACCTCCACCTCTCGCAGCGCGTCCAGGCGGCGCTCGCGCTCGGTCTGCAGGCCGCGGTCGGCGGCGTCGCGCGCGGCCTCGCTGAGCACCAGCGAGCGGTTATGGACCGACAGCTTTATCCCGGCCCTGGAAAGAGAGTAGAAGATCTTGGAGCGCACCCTGGAGTCGGTGCCGCCGGGTGAGGAGAGGTCCGAAAGGTAGTACCTCAGCTCGTACACGACGCAGTTAGGCTGGAAATCCTTTATGCCGCAGTAAGGCACGGGGGTCGGGGCCACCCCTGCCGGCAGGTCCTCCCTGAAGGCCTGGTTCACCACGGCCTCCACCTCGCCGGGGGAGCGGTCGTAATAGACGTTGAAAGGCACGGCCCGCCAGCGGGTGTTGTTGGCGGCGCGGCCCTGCACCATCACCGGGCTCTTCATCAGGATGATGTTCGGCACTATGACCATGTCCCCGTCGAGCGTCTCTATGCTGGTCTGGCGCCAGCGCACCTCGCGCACTATGCCGGCGAATTTCTCTATCTCTATCCAGTCTCCGGGTTTAAACGTGTCCTCCAGGTGCAGCACCATGCCGCCTATCACGTTGCCCAGCGTGTCCTGGAGCGAGAAGGCGACCACGCCGGTGACCACGGCGGAGGTGGCCAGCACGCCGCTGAGGTCGGCGCCGGAGGCCGAGATGACGGCCAGGCCGCCCACCAGGTAGGCGCCAGCGAGGATCAGGTCCTCGACGAACTTGGAGACGCGGGTACGCAGCTTGGGCATTACGAGCGAGAAGCCGAGCACGCCCACCGCGTTGATCGCCGCCGCCATGGCCAGCATGCGCGCGGCCACCTCGATGAGCTTGGAGAGGTGGCCCGCGGCGGAACCACCCATCACGCGCGCCGTAAGGATGCCGGCTATGGAGAACAGCGCCATCAGCGCCGTGCCGCCCAGCCGCTTGCGCGCTCCGGGCACCGCGCGGTAGAGCAGGGCGGTCAGCAGGAAAAGCAGCGCGTAGAAGCCGATTATCCAGGGGCCGAACAGGGCGGAGATGTTTTGCATATCGATATTTTAGAAAATACTGCGGGTTAACGGGCGGCGAAAGCCGCCACCAGCGGCAGCTGCGCGGCCAGCGCCACGGCGCTGGCGAACAGAAAAAAGCGGTACTTGCGCGCCGTGACGCGGGCGTGCAGCAGGATCTGCGCTACGATGTCCTCGTAGTAGCGCGTGGCCGTGATGCCGCCGCCCAGGTAGCGGTCCAGCAGCGTCACCAGCTCCATGTGCGGGTACCGGGCCAGGTCCCGGGCCGTGATCAGCGAGTCGCCGGGCTGCGGCTTCATCAGGCCGTCGAGGGCGCGCACCGGGCCCTCGGCCTCGATGAACGGCGAGAAGGCGAACAGGCACAGCGGTATCACCGCGCAGAGCAGCAGTATGGCGGCGTAACCGGCGCCGCAGCGCGGCCCGCCCTTCAGCAGAGCCAGCTCCAGCGCGGCGAACACCGCCAGCGCGGCCAGCTTCAGGTCGGTGCGGTCGGCGGCCAGGCGCACTTTTTCGTGTATGATCCAGAGCCGGCGCTCTGGTTCTGGATTCAGGTGGGAGGATACGCTCATTTATTTCTCCGTGCGTAAGTATCGTAAAAAACTGCCGGGCTAGCCCGGGAACACCAGCGCCGCCGTATCGAAACCGAGCTCCGCGGCGCGCGACTTCAGGCGTTCCAGCACCTCCGGGTCCAGCTGCGGCTCGCGGGCCAGTATCCACAGGTAAGACCTGTCCGGACCGCAGACCAGCGCGTAGGAGTAATTTTCCTTGTCTAGTTCGACGATATTATAGCCGCCGTAGAAGGGCCGGAAGAAGGAGACCCTGAGACTGCCGACGCTCTTGTCGCCGTTGAAATAGGCCCGGCCCTCGGCCTGCTTCCACTCTCTCTTCGCGGCTTTATAGCCGCGGTTGAGCACGCGAACTCCGCCGTCGCCGCGCAGGGAATATTCGGCGGTGACCTGCGTCAGCCCCCGCTCGAAGCGGTGGTCCAGCCTGGCTATCTCGTGCCATTTCCCGAGGTAGCGTTCCAGTTCGAAGCCGGAGACAGGCGTTACGCCCTCCGGCGCCCCAAGGGAGCAGCCGGAGAGCAGCAACGGCACAAATAAAAGCAGTTTTTTCATGGTCTTTCCCGTCCCCGCCTGAATCATGAACATATCTTAACAAAAACCCGGCCGCCGGTTTTGGTAGAATCACCGCATGCGCATACTACTCACGGGCGCCACCGGTTTTGTGGGCGGGCACGTGGCCGCCGCGCTGGCGGCCGGCAACACGGTGATCTCCCCGGCGCGAGGCGCCGGCGGGGCGCTGCCGCCCGGAGTGGAACGCGTGCCCTTCAGCGAGGACCTGGCCGGCCTGGTGGCGGCGCACAGCCCCGACGCCGTAGTGAACCTGCTGGGCATAATCTCCGGCGATTTCGACCTGGTGCACGTTGAGTATACCCGCCGCCTGCTGGCCGGCGCGGCCGCGGCGGGCGTAAAGAAGTTCGTGCAGATGTCAGCCCTGGGCGCGTCGGAGACTTCCCCCTCGGCCTACCAGCGCAGCAAGGCCGCCGCCGAAAGATTAGTAGCGGCCTCCGGCCTGCCCTACGCCATAGCCCGCCCCTCCCTCATCTCCGGGACCGGCCAAAAACTTACCGGCCGCCTGGCCGCGGCGGCACGCTGGACGCCGCTGCTCGCCGCGCCCGCCGGTCTGCGCGTAGCGCCGGTAGCGGTGGAAACCGTCGCCGCCTGTTTCAAGCGCATGACGGAAGATCCCGCCGTGAACGGCGTATACGAGCTGGCGGGGCCGCGGGAGATGAGCATGAGCGATTATTTCCGCGAGGCCCTGCGGGGCGCCGGGGTACGCCGGCTGGTAGTCCCGGTGCCGCGCGCTCTCTTCCTGCCGCTGCTGCCCCTCTTCGCGCTGCTACCGGACCCGCCGCTCACGCTGGACCAGTACCGCATGCTGGCGGCTGATAACGTGCCGTCCGGGCAGTTCCCCGGCGTCAGAGAGCTGCTCGGAGGGACGCCATGATACGTTTGGGACTTTGCTGCAAGTTCAACGAGGAACCCATAAAGTTCCGCACGGCCACCGCCACGCACTTGCTGACGCTGACCCCGGCGGCGCGGGCGGAGAAGCTGGCCGGTATCTGCCGCGACAACGCGGCGGCACTGCGCGCGGCTCTGGACTTCTGCTCGGCCAACGGCATAGGCAGCTTCCGCGTCAACAGCCAGCTGCTGCCGCTCAAAACCCACCCGCGCGCCGGCTACGACCTGAAGGCTCTGCCCGGCGGAACGGCGACGGTCTCAGCCTTCAAGGCCTGCGGCCGCCGGGCGAAGAGCCTGGGCCTGCGGCTCACCTTCCACCCGGACCAGTTCGTCCTGCTCAGCTCCCCCGCGGCGGGCGTCACGAACGCCTCGCTGCTGGAGCTGGAATACCAGGCCGAGGCCGCCGAGTGGACCGGCGCCGACGTGATAAACATACACGGCGGGGGCGCCTACGGCGACAAGCCGGCCGCGCTGCGCCGGCTGGCCGCCGCGTTAAAGCGCCTCAGCCGCCGGGCCCGCGCGCGCCTGGCGCTCGAGAACGACGACCGCACTTATTCTCCGGCCGACCTGCTGCCTTTCTGCCGCGAGCACGCCCTGCCCTTCGTCTACGACGTGCATCACCACCGCTGCCTGCCCGACGGGCTTACGGTAGAGGAAGCAACCAGACAGGCGCTGGCCACCTGGGGCGCCCGCGAACCCCTGTTCCACCTCTCCAGCCCGCGCGACGGCTGGAAGGGTAGCGACCCGCGCCCGCACCACGACTACATAGACATAAAGGATTTCCCCGCCTGCTGGAGGAAACTGAGTATCACGATAGAAGTGGAGGCCAAGGCCAAAGAAACGTCCATCGCCCGCCTGCGCAAGGACCTGTCCATATAATCCTGCGGTTCCGGAAGGCCCCGGCCCGGCGGAGTAGCCGGCTAGTTCCCTCCGCGGTGCAGACCTTCGAAGCGCGCGCGGATCCGGGCGCTGCCGGGATCCAGGTAATGCGCCCGGGTGACTTGAGCCGCCGTGCGGGCCCGGCCGTATACGGCCATGGCCCCCACCTGCCCGGCGCTGCGCAGCAATGCCGCGGCGCCGACTATGGCCACCCCGGCCAGCAGCCGCCGCCGTGCGCGCTGTGACAGCACCCGCGACCAGAACACCGGCGAAGGCGCCGCGAGCGCGCCGAACAGAGCCCAGCAGATAAAGGCCGGGGCGGGCAGCAGCAGAACCGCGTCGAAGGCGGCCACTATGCCGGTCACTACCAGCGTAGCCGCCAGGGCCAGGCCTTCCATATATTCGCCGCTGGTAACGGCCGCGACGGACCGCCGCCAGCCCCCGGCGAACAGGCCGCCCAGCACCAGCAGCAGCGCTGTAAGCGCCGGCACACCGCGCTCGGCGACAATGGCCACCCAGTCGCCGCTGGGCCAGGGGTTTATCGTAGTCCCGGTGAAATAATCTATCGACGGGTCATAATACTCGGAGAATTTCGGATAAACTACCGCCCAGTTGCCGGGGCCGGCGCCCAGCAGCGGATGCGCGGCCGCCATGCGCAGCGTCCTGGCATACTGCACCACGCGGCCATGCCCGCTGCCTTCCTGATAATTCACCATGCCGGCGACAGTGTCGAGGTACGGCGAGCGGCTCTTCCATTCCAGCCTGTTGGGCAGCAGCAGCGCGCCGAGAACACCTACGGCGGCGGCCAGCGCGAGGGCCCGCATGCGCAAAGCGTTCCGCGCGTCGTTCCAGCGGCCGTGCGCACGCCAGGCCCCGTAGGCGAGTATGGCCGTCCCGGCGGCCAGGCCCAGATAGGCCGCCCGGGACCTGGAGAGCACCAGCGCCGCCGCGAGCGCGGCCATCCCCGCATAGCCCGGCGCCGCGGCCCAGGAACGGCGGGCGGCGACAGTGGCGAGCACCAGCGCCGGGGCGCAGATGGCGGCTAGGTGGGCCATGAAGTTGCGGTTGCCGAAAGTGCCGCCCGGCACCCGGTGCCGGCTGAAGAAGTCGCTGTCGAGACCGTAGGCCTGCGCGAGCGAAACAGCGGCGCCGATCACGCCGGCGGCAGCGACGCCGGCGACGATGGTGCGGCGCCCGCCGCCATCGGCCGCGGCGCGCGCGGCCCAGAAAATAGCGGCGCCGGAGAGCGTTATGGCCAGGGCGCGCGCGGCCAGCCAATGGTCCGGCGCGAACAGAGCGCTGACGCCGCTGAGCGCCAGGTAGGCCGCCAGCAGCAGGTCCGTCCGGCTGAATTCCAGCGCCTTCAGCCGGCGCAGGCCCGGCAGCGCCAGCGCGAGGGCCACGGCGTGCAGCGCCATTTCCTTGGGCACCAGGAAGCGGTCCAGGTCGAACAGGCGGTAAGGAGCGGCGGCCGCCACCACCAGCAGGGCGCCGATGACCAGCAGGGCCGGGCCCGCTTTGCCGTCGTACAGTGAAGTGTCCCTCGTCTCGCGCATGGCTATTACTATATCAAACAAGAAAAGCCGCCGCCAAAGCGGCTGCGGCCGGTTGAGCCGGCGTCCTTTCGCCGGATAAGGGTTTCTTTGTATTATAAATACGTTTCCGAAACTCCCGTGCCGAAGACACTGAGGTAACTACGATGAAAGATCTGAATTGGCGTTTGCTGTTGCTGGGCGGACTGTTATGCGCTGTGGCCGCCGCCGCTACCCCTTACGTAACCCTGAAGCTGGGCCAGAGCGTGGACCTGACCATGGGCGGCATGTTCCTGGCCGCCTTCGTGCTGGGCAAGCGGATGAAGGGCCAGGAGCTCGCCATCGAGCTCAACATCATCCAGGCCATGATAGGCCTGGTGTCGAGCATCGCCTTCATGGTGGTGATCCTCTCAGCCTTCTTCTATATACAGAACGTCTTCGGCCGGGACATCGGCTTCAACCTGAGCGTCTGGCAGATGTTCCTCTGGCTGATGGTCTCGGCGAGCCTCGGCGTGTTCATGGGTATCTTCCCCCGCGGCTCCCTGCTTAAGGACCACTCCATCCCCTGGCCGGGCAGCAAGGCCACTCTGGCCGTGGCGCAGACGCTGACCGATCCTAACGCCACGGAAACCACAAAGCGGCGCCGCGACGTGCTGATGGTCAGCACCGGAGGGGCCGGCTTCCTGACCTTCCTGCGCGACGGCATGGGCGTGCTCCCCCCCATTGTTGGCAACCAGGCACTCAACATCACTTTCGGACTGGAATTCGCGGCCTTCGGCATCGGCATGCTGGTACCGCTCTCCGTAGGCCTCTCCGGCCTGCTCGGCACCTGGATAGTCAGCGCCTTCGGCGACCAGGTGGCCAGGTACGCGGCCCTCTCCGGCGTGACCCCGGAGAACTTCTCGGCCTGCCTGAGCACGCTCAACTCCGTGGGCGGCCTGGAAGGCGCGCCCAAGGCGCAGGCCATGGACTTCCTCAACGCCACCTGCGGCAAGGCGACGGAATTCCTGGGCGCCGGCTCCCACTTCAAGTACGTGGTGCAGTGGATGATGTGGCCCGCCACGGCCATGATGATAGCAGCCGCGCTGACCAGCGTGCTGGTGCCCATCGTCAAGCATTTCTGGCAGAAGCGCGAGGTGAAATACGAGAAGCACGAGTTCAAGTCCCTGGCCGACGAGGAGATACCGCTCTGGTGGACCGTCACCGGCATCTCCGTCTCGGTCACGCTGCTGATCTGGATGACCAGCGCCTGGTTCAATATGCCCTGGCAGGAAGTGACGCTGGCCGTGGCCATACAGCCCGTGCTGATCGTGGCCGGCCTGCGCGTGCTCGGTATCACGGGCTCCGGCCCCGTCTCGCTGATGGCCAACGCCACGCAGTTCCTCTTCGGCCTCATCTGGCCCGCCCAGATCCGCTCCAACCTGGCGGCGGCCTACGTCAGCGCCAACCCGCAGGCCACGTCGGAAAGCGTGGTGCCGTCGTTCTGGGTGGCGCAGCGCCTGGGCGGCAGGTTCAAGACGCTCATCCTCGCCATGCTGGCGGTGATACCGATAGGCGCCCTGCTTACTCCCATCATGTTCAACATGCTCGAGAAGACCTACGGCATAGGCCTTAACCCCGGGCAGCTCGCGGCCCCGACGGGCCTCAAGATAGCCACGCTCGCCATAGTAATGGAGAAGGGCATCTCCTATCTCCCCCACGGCGCGCTGCAGGCCTCCGTCATCGCCATCTTCATCGGCGTCTTCTTCGAGCTGATGCTCTCGGTCAAGAGGACCAACGAGCAGGGCCACGAGGTGAGCCGCTTCTGGTTCATCCCGATACCGGCGGCCCTGGGCTTCGCGCTGATCCTGCCGGCCTCGCTGAACATCGGCATAGCCTGCGGGTCAATGATCTCGGCGGTCTGGGGCCGCTTCTCGCCCGGAGAGAAAGGCTCCTTCGGCCAGTACGGCACGCCGCTGGCCTCCGGCCTGGTGGCCGGCGAGGCCATGGTGGGCGCCATCCTGCTGCCCGCCCTCGCCGCCGTGATGGACCTGCTGAAGTAAATACGGCAGCAAAAAATCCCCGGCTGAGAGGCCGGGGATTTTTTTAGGGGACGCTGATGACTATATGACTATTTATTGAGACCAGACACAGAAGTGCAAGCGATCAGGAATACAGTCAAGCGTCCCCTGAACCACGGGGCGGCTAACTCACCTTCAGGACGTCGGCGATGGCTTTCTCCAGCGCGTCCTTGGGCAGCGCGCCGTGCGCCATCTGCGGCTTGCCGGCCATAGGGATGAACAGCATGCTGGGGATGCTCTGTATGCCGAAGGCCGAAGCCAGCGCCTGCTCCTGGTCGGTATCGATCTTGTAAACGTCCAGCTTGCCGGCGTATTTCTGCGACAGCTCGTCCAATACCGGCGCTATCATCTTGCAGGGGCCGCACCAGTCGGCGTAGAAATCCACTATGCACGGCTTATCGCCGGCGTACTTCCATTCGTTGTTCTTTTCGTAATCGAAGACCTTGGTCTTGAACTCTTCGGTAGTAAGCTTTTGCATGTTTTTCCTCCGTTAGCGGCCCAGCGAGAATGTAGCCCCAAGCAGCGCGCCCCATACCACGCTGAGATACGGGTTCCTTACTATGGGGCAGCCGCCGGTAGAGCAGCCAACCAGCCTGTGCCAGAGATAGCCCAGAACCCCGCCAGCCGCCGCGCCCGCCGCAGTTTCTATGCCTGTCATTCTCTCTCCTCCGCCTGTTTTATCCCGCACTTCTTTGATGCGCCCCCTGCCCAAAAGGTTTCACCCAGAAAGAACAAGGGGACGCTGCTTCCTATCTTCCTAAACACGCCAAACCCAGACAATTAGGAAGATAGGAAGCAGCGTCCCCTGTATGGAGTTAACCTCTATGCCGCAGGCTGCATTCCACGGCTTTAATGGCGTCTATGGCGGAGCTGGTTATGCCGCCGGCATAGCCGGCGCCTTCGCCGATAGGATACAGGTTCCCGATGTTGGAGGATTCGCAATTATCGTCACGCAGCACCTTGACCGGGCAGGAAGTCCTGGTTTCCGGGGCCAGGAGGACTGCCTCGCCGGAGACGAAGCTTGGATAACCTTTCTTGAACTCGGAGAAAGCCGTCAGGAGTTCATCGCTCACGAAGCCCGGCAGTATCTGCCGCAGGTCGGCCGGCGCCGTACCGGTGCGGCAGGAATTTTTATTCAGGCGGCCTGACATCTTCGCGCTTAAAAAATCCTCCAGGTTCTGCGCCGGCACCGTCCAGTCGCCGCCGCCGGCACTGAAGGCGCGGCGCTCTATGTCCTCCTGGAAACCGAAGCCGGCCAGCGGGCCTTCGGCCTTGTAGTCCTGCGCGCGGCAGGTTACCACCAGCGCCCCGTTGGAGAAACCCCCGGCGCGGGCTGCGCGGCTCATGCCGTTGACCGCCAGCAGCCCTTGCGCCGAAGAAGCGTTCACTATCTCCCCGCCGGGGCACATGCAGAAGGTATAGGCGCCACGGCCGCTGGCGCGGTCGGTGTGATTGAAAGAGTAAGTGGCCGCCCCCAGGCCGGCGTGATCTTTATATTTAACGCCGTAGCGGATAAGGTTGACGGTCGCGGCAGGGTGCTCTATCCGGACGCCCACGGCTATGCCCCGGCGTTCCAGCGCCGCGCCTTTCTCCCGCAGCAGTTCGAAGGTATCGCGCGCGGAATGGCCCACCGCGAGGTAGATATGGGAAGCGGCGTATTCCTGCCGGCCGTTGATCACCACCCCGCGGGCCTTGCCGCCGGCCACGAGCAGGTCCGTCATTTTAGCGCCGAAGCGTATCTCGCCGCCCTGGGCGAGGATATAATTGCGGATATTGCGGACTATCGCGCAGAGCACGTCCGTCCCGACGTGGGGTTTGGCCAGCCAGGCTATGTCCGGCCGCGCGCCGAACCTGACAAAAGTATCCAGCACTTTATTGCCGCGGGCGGAATTGTTGATCCGCGAGAACAGCTTGCCGTCTGAATAGGCGCCAGCCCCGCCCTCGCCGAACTGTATATTGGATTCAGTATCCAGCACCCGGCTCGCGATGAACCGCTCCACGTCCGCGGAGCGCTCCTCTATCTTTTTCCCCCGCTCGAAGATCAGGGGCTTGAGGCCGCGCTCTATAAGTTCCAGCGCGGCGAACATGCCCGCCGGTCCGAAACCGATCACAATGGGGCGCTCTTGCAGCACAGCGCGCGGCAGCGCCGCCGGAGCCGGCGCGGCGAAGACCGGGAAGTTGCGGGGATTCTTATAGGCGGCCGGAACGGCCACCACCAGCGTCAGCACCAGGTAGAACTGCTCCTGGCTGGCTATATCCGGAGCCTGGGACAGGATTTTCACCAGTTCTATTTCACCCGCTTCGAGGCCCAGCTCGGCGGCAGCGGCGCTGCGCCGGGCGGCGCTGCCGTCTGCCTCTATAGGGATGCGCAGGCCGGCTACAGTCAGGTAAACCGTGCCGGGCCGCGGCTGATCTGCGAACTGGTTCATCAAGATACTATAATACTTTAGGAAGACCAAAGGACCGCACCGCCATGACCACGCCGCTCAAGTTCATCCTGTTAAAACCCCGCAACCCCGACAATATCGGCGCCTGCGCCCGGGCCATGGCCAATTTCGGCCTGGCCGAGCTGGCGCTGGTAAGCCCTTTCGAGTCCGACTGGGAGGAAGTGAAGCGCTGCTGGCGGCAGGAAGCTTCGGTCTCGGCTATAAACGCGATGGATGTGATCGACTCGGCGCGCATCTATGAAAGCGTCCCGGAAGCCGCCGCCGACTGCCAGCTGCTGCTGGGCACCTCGTCGCTGCACCAGATAAAGCCGGACAGGGACGTGCTGCTGCTCAAGGACACGGCCGGCTATATAGCGCAGCGCGGCGTAGAAAAGGCGGGCATACTGTTCGGCCCCGAAAAGACCGGCCTTACAAAAGAGGACCTGTCGCTTTGCAGCGCCGTGATAAACATCCCCACCCAGCCGCGGCAGCCGTCCATGAACCTGGGCCAGTCCGTGGCCCTGCTCGCCTACGAGCTGGCCGCGCGAAGCGAAGGCGCGCCGGCCTTCACCCGCGGCAAGGTGCCGCAGCCTTCCACCTACGAGATAGCCCGCCTGACCGACGGTATCTGCGCGCGGCTGGAAAAGCTGGGCGCCAAGATCGGCACCTACCAGTCCACGGCCATAAGCCGCGGCCTGCTGGACGCCCGCCTGACCAAAGAAGCAGTGAACCTGCTCAAGCGCCTGATCAAAGACTGACCCGGCAGGCGGCGGCCTATCTTTGATATACTGCAAGAGGGTTGGGAATGAATAAATTCGACACCGGAAATACCTGGATGGCTTACGCCGAGGCCGGGCCTGAAAAGGGCCGGCCAGTGGTATTCCTGCACGGCGCCACCGTGGACCATGTCTCGATGAAGAACACCTTCGAGCCGTATTTCACCGGCCCCGCCGCCGCTTACCGCCGGGTTTACCCGGATTTCCCCGGGCACGGCGCTTCCGACTCCCCGCTGACCCGGGCAAACATAACGGCCCTGCTGGAAGACACCGCGGCCTTCTTCCGGGGGAATTTCTCAAAACCGCCCGCCGTGGTCGGCTACTCGCTGGGCGGTTTCGTAGCCCTGAAGCTGGCCGAGAAGATCCGCTTCCCCTCCCTCTTCCTCATCTCCCCGCCGGTGCGCACCGACAAGGCGAAGATCCGGCGGCCGGCCGCGGCGACCATAATCACCGACGAGCTGACACAGGCCCAGAAGAAGACCGCCGACGCCCGCTACCTGAAACTGGCCGTAAAGCGGACCGCGCAGACGCTGGAGAAATACATCGCCGACATCCCCTCCGGCTTTTACCCGGGCCGGCTGACCTACCAGGCCCTGCTCACCAGGCGCGCCGCGGCCGCCAACCTGGGAATCAAGCCCGACCTGATAGAATCCAGCACCACCTTCCTGGTGGGCCAGCAGGATACGCTCACGGGCTACCTCGACCAGTTCAAACTCTCCACGCGGCTCAAGGACAGCGAGTACCACTCCTTCTACGACTGCGGCCATTTCCTGCCGCACGAATGCCGCCAGTTCGAAACCCTGTTCCGCGAATGGCTGCGCATGGGCGGCCCCCCCGCCTGACGCCCTCCAGGAACAAGCCGCATTTCCCCAATAATAGATATAATTAATCCTGAACGAGGCAAGAAATTGGACGCAGGCAGCTTCTTTATTTCCCCTATGAAAATATATTGCGTTAAATGCTACACCACCCATGACGACAGCCTGCCGTGTTACGACGCTACCGCCCAGGCGAAAAAGGACATGGGTGTAAAAGAGAAGGCGGAACCGTCTTCCCCCGAGCAGAGGCGCCGCGATGACGCCGCCCTCTCCAGGGCCGTGCTGCTTATGATCGCGGCCGCGGTGCTCCTGGTAATCGTCGGCGCGTTCATCTTCGCCAGCTAGCCCGCCCCTTTCACACAAAAAGTCAGGCCCCTTGTTACAGGGGCCTGTGTTTTTCTCTGGGAAGCTGACAAATTTCGCAACCGCCTTGCAGCCAACCCGCTTACCGCGATGGTGCCCCCACCAGTCTGAACATCTCTACGATAAGCCTTGTGTCGTCGGTCAGTTTTACTTTTGCCTGGGCAAGAAGGTCGTCCCAGACATGGAGATGGGTCTGTTTAAATTCCTCAGAAGTAGTGAAACCTTCACCGCGGAACAGTTTTCCGTGCGGTGTTCCAAAGCGGGTTTCGAACACCTCCGTCTGGAGTATCGCACATCTCGGCCGACCTGTCTTGTCTATAACAGTAACCCTGTGCCCCACACTTTCATAGAGCTCTTCTATTTCGGAAGGCGAATACAGGGACTTCGGACATGCGGTGGCTGTCTTTTCGCCTTTGAGTATCTGCCTTATCAGGCGCTCTCCAAGCCCCCGGTCTCCTTTCCAGCCGAAAACCGATTTCCTTCGGTATACTCTCATGATTCAAAACTATACCAAACAAAAAGACCCCGGCAAAACTGCCAGGGCCTTGAAATTGGGAACTCCCATACCTGAACACAAAGGGGAACCAGCTTATAATGAGCCGAGAAGTCACAATCGTCTGAGAGCTAGTTGTTACCGCTAGTGCTTCCGAGTGAAGCCGGGATGCCCTCCATGGAGGAAAGGGGTTTCCACACCTCGTTATAATGCAACAGGCGTACCCCTCCAAAAATACAGGCTATAAGCAGCCAAACAATTATCAGCACAATCGACTTGGCTTTAAGGCGGTTTTGCCGCCCCCAATCAATTAGTCGGCTAATTCTTCCCATTAGGTTTATACAATTGCCTCAAAACCTGCATCGACTCCTGATACGAATTCCCGGACAGTTGCGGAAATTTATACCAATACTCCGGATGTATACAACAAGCATACACCGCCCACCAGGAAACCAGCAGCAGCAGCCCGAATGACAAAGCAATAGAGAGATTTAATGCCCAGTTGGCTACCCAGCTAATAGTTTTCTTAAATCTCTCGTTCATAAATGCAACTTTAACTATTCTACAAAAAGGCGGCCTTGGGGATGTAAAAACAGGCCCCTTTTGACAGGGGCCTGAAATTTTCTCCCTTACCTGAACACAAAAGGGAACCGATTAAACATTTCTTGCAAAATATCACTAACCTCCTGAATTTCAAGAGAATCAACGTTAGCACTTGCTTAGAGTTTCTGAAAGTTTAGGATTAATCAATTCGGCTAACGGCGGCGAGAGTCATACCGTCACTACTTTGTATATATTCGCAACGGACTCTTTCTCCCGGCTTAAACTGCCATGTCTCAATATCAGAATCATATTCTTGATTTACTATTAGATATGAATTCTCCCCAACCTGCGTTGCTTTGACTGGCCGCCAGACATCAACTGGCTCATTAATTAACGCGACAAAAATCTTAACAATCTTATCGTTATGCATATCCTAGTATTCCCGGCAAACCGCCCTGCCAATGGGGTCAATACTTTTTCAGCAATGAGAACACGTAGTGATGTGAAACTCCAAACAAAATACCAGAAGAAATTACTGCAACCATGATGGCCACATATTTTCCATGTTCAGAAAAGAGTTGCTTCAAAGCAGGCAAGAGCATAATTGCGACAATCACACCGCAGAAAGCACTAAATACTCCAGCCATAAAAATCAACCAGAAGGAAGTCTCTGTTTTAGGCATACGATTCGTCCTGAAGTTCCAAGATACAATACAAAAGGCCCCGGCATAGTTGCCAGGGCCTTGAAATCGGGAACTCCGGGACTAGGATTCGAACCTAGACAAAGAGATTCAGAGTCTCTCGTGCTACCGTTACACCATCCCGGAATATATTTGTATTATATATTTTTCTGCATCCTAATTGAAAGGGCGGGAGCGAATGCAAGATTTTTCGACCGAATTGACCGTTATAGCCGCGATGCTGGTGCTCAACGCCGGCTTCGCCGCTTACGAGATGGCGCTGGCCTCGGTGTCCAAGGCGCGTATACGGCATCTGGCCGAGAAGAACGTGCCGGGCTCTTCCTCCGCCAGGTTCATGAAGGACAGGGTGGCGGCCAGCCTGTCGCTTATACAGCTGGGCATCACGCTGGCCGGCGCCGTAGCCGCCGCCACCGGCGGCGCCGGCATCAACGAATACATAGCCCCGCTGCTGAGCGCGCACTTCACCATAACCGAGGGCACGGCCGAAGCCCTGGGCATAGCCCTCTTCGTGCTGCCGCTGAGCTTCCTTACCATAGTCTTCGGCGAGCTGGTGCCCAAGGTGTTCGCCATCGAGAACAAGGAATTCATCCTGCTCACGTTCTCCCCCTTCTTCCGCTGGCTGTACCTGCTGTTCTACCCGGTGCTGGCGGTCTTCGAGGCCATCATCAAGTGGGTTATAACCCTCATCAACGCCGTGCTGCCGGCCAAGCGCCAGTACAACGAGAAGGCCGGCCTGTCCGAGCTGCGCCAGGCCGCGGCGCAGGCGCGCGACGACAGCCTGATAGGTCATATGGAGGAGAAGATAGTGAACGCGGCCGCCGCGCTGTCGCTGCGCAAAGTGGAGGAACTGATGATCCCGCCGGCGGCCATCTCCTACATCCCGGCCACGCTGCCGCTGGCCGAGGCGCTGGTGCGCGCCCATATGGACCTGCACACCCGCTTCCCGGTCACCAAGCGCGACGGCGCCCCCGAGGAGATCATCGGCTATATCAATTTCAAGGACATAGTCACCGCCCTGAAGATGCACGCGCCCACTTCCGACGTGGCCGGGATCACCCGCCCGATAGAGAAGATCAGCGCCGGCACGCTGGCGCCGAAGGCGCTGGAGAACATGATGGCCACGAGCGTGCACATAGCCGTGGTCACCGGCAAGAACGGCGCCATGCTGGGCCTGCTGACGCTGGAAGAGATCATAGGGCAGCTGGTGGGCGGGCCCATCAAGGACGAATACGACCGCCTGCCCGCCTACCTCTACGAGGCCGGCGGCGGCCTGATAGCTGGCGGCGGCTCCGACATGGCCGAGGTGATGCGCAAGCTGGGCTTCAAACCGGAAACCGGCAACATTACCCTGGCCGCCTGGCTGGAGAAACAGATAGGCCGCAGCCCCCGCGGCAGCGAGGTGCTCAAGATAGCGCCTATAGAAGTACTGGTGAGGAAGACCCGCCGCAACCGCGTCTCGGAAGCCTTCATCCGGAAGCTCCCGCCCGCTATTTAGTAGAATATCAACTCAGCGCTGCCCCGGGCGTCAGTCCGGGGCCTTTATCGGGGCATGGTGGAATGGTATCACGCGTGCTTTGGGAGCATGAATCCCGGGTTCGATTCCCGGTGCCCCGATACAACTAATCGATCCCTACAGTTTTAAAGAACCTGGCCAGGCCCCGCTTGATGGCGGCGCCGATGGCCCGCCTGTTCTCCTCGTCGAGCAGGAAGGCGCGGCTCTTGTCCAGGTCGCCGATCTCCAGCAGCACGCGGTAGGGCGCCTTGTTCACGTTCTCGTCCACGCTGTAAAAGCCCAGGCGGCCGGTGGCGGCGCAGCGGTAGTCGTTGCGGCCGGTACTGCTGTCGAGGTGGGTGCCGCGGTTCTCCAGGTCGGTGGCGCGGGCTATCTCCTCTATCAGGATGTCGGAGAGGCGGCGGTTCTCGGCCTCCATATTATCCCCGTCGTGAATATAGCCCCAGACGGCGTGGCGGCCGGTGCCGCCGTTGTTGTGCACGCCTACGAAGAACAGCGGCGCCAGCGCGTTGGCCTGCCGCAATTCCCAGGCGTAGCCCGAGAGCTTCCCGTCCTCCACGGCGGAGGTATGCGCCTTGAGCGTATTGGTGCCTACGTCGGCGTGGTGCAGGCCGGGCTGGAAATAGCTCCACACCTTGGCCGAGCCGAACTGAGGCTCGGCGGCCATGGCGTATTCCACTATGGCGTTGCAGGTCTGGGCCTCGTTGTAATTCACGCCGGTGTCGCTCTGGTGCGAGGGTTGGAAGACCACGATCTGCGCCGAGGCCGGCAGCGCAAGGAGCAGCAGCGGCAGCAGCAGGCGCGTCATAAGCCCAGCAGGCCGTTCTTCAGGGCCTGGTCGGAGGGCTTGGGGCCCAGCCAGACGCGCAGCAGCGCGTCGCCGAAGTCCTTGCCCTCTATCACGCCCAGCTTCTTCTCTCCGGCGGCCACTTCCACGCCGGCTCCGGGGCGGTAGGTGAAGGAAAGTTTGTCGCCTTTTTTAACATTCGGTATGAGTTTCTCGAACTTGGCCACGCGGTCTTTTATGGCGGGCAGGACCTCGCCGGCGTTGTTAGTGAAACCGTCGCCTATGGCCTTGGCCACGTCGGCGCCGTCCACCGCGCGCAGGAAGACCAGGTCTATGCGCTTGAGCTGCTCCGAGGCGGCTATGGCCAGGCCGTCACGCGAGGGCTTCTCGAGGTAGAGGCCGGCCACGTAGACCTTGAACACCACCTTGGTGCGCAGGCCCAGGCCGTTGAGTTCCAGCTTTTTGCCGTCCAGCTGCGTGACCGCGGGCAGGGTCACGCCTTTCAGGGTTTTCTCTCCCTCGGCGGCGTAAAGCCAGGCGGGCAGCAGCAGCAGCGAGATCAGGGCGATCTTCTTCATCGTTCTCTCCTTAACTTACGGCGGAATAGTTAAATCATATATATTATGACCGGCACTTTCCAATTTTGTAGGATAACGGGTAAAGACTATGAGCGACAAAAAGACCAACCCGCCGCAGCGCTCCTGGACGCTGGTCCATTTCCTGCCCGGCGATTTTAAAGGTTTCCGCCTTGTTAACCTTAACGCGCAGCCTTATCCCGCCGGCGCTTTCGGCGTCGGCGACCCGCGGCGCACGGCCTCGCTGACCTCGCCCGCCATCCCAGCCCATTTCCCTTTCGACCAGCTGCTGCTGTCGGCCAGCGTCGGCGGCGCCGCTTTCGGAGCGGAGGCCAGCGTCAGGACGGCGGCCGGCTGGAGCCCCTGGTTCAACTGGGGCAGGTTCACGCCGGGCAAGGCCGCCAGCGCGCCGGTCAAAGAGAACAGATTCGGCAAGGTAGACACCGACATACTGAAGCTGGTAAAGAAGGCCACGGCCTTCCGCTACCGCCTTAAGCTGGAACCGTCCGCCAAGGCGGCGGTAGTGCGTTCCGCAGCCGTTTGTTATACCGATTCCACGCTGCCCTGCCCGCCCGAAGGCCGCCGCGCCCCCGGCGCCGCCCTCAAGCTGGCCCTGCCGCGCTACTCGCAGATGGCCCAGCGCGTGCCGCAGGCGCGCGACATCTGCAGCCCGGTCTCGCTGAGCATGGTGCTCGCCGGCCTGGGCGCCAAGGCCGGCCCGCTGGACACGGCCGCCGCCGTGCGCGACCACGGCGCGCAGCTCTACGGCAACTGGTTCTTCAACACCGCCTACGCCGGCTCGCGCGGCTTTCACGCCGTGCTGGCGCGGCTGAACTCTCTGGAGGAAGCGCGCGGCTTCATACAGGCCGGCGTGCCGGTGATAGCCAGCCTCACCTTCGGCCCCGGCGAGCTGAAGAATTCCCCCATCAAGCAGACCCGCGGCCACCTGATGGTCATCACCGGCTTTACGGCCAAAGGCGACGTGATAGTGCATGACCCCGCGGCCGCCGTTCCCGCCGCAGTGGAGCGCGTCTACGACAGGGCCCAGTTCGCGCGGGCCTGGCTGGCCAACAAATACGGCCTGGCCTACATCGTCGCCAAAGACCTGGGCGCTTTCCTGGCGGTAAAGGAAAAGGTCACCGAACTCTATTCCACCCCGCCGGCCGGAACGAAGGACCGGAAGAAATATATAGAGAGCCAGCTGGTCTATAACGAGCGGGTAGAACTGACGGAGATCTCCGGCCGCTGGGCCAGGGTGCGCGCCGTAGAGCAGCAGAGCCTGAAGGCCGACGGCAAGAACCTCGCCCCGTACGTGGGCTGGCTGGAGGCGGACCACATAGCCTTCTGCCCCCCGCCCGACCACGCCGTCATCGTCCGGTCCAAGACCGCCAGGGCGGCCGGCCCGGAATTTTCTCTGGGCGTGAAGCTGCGCCACTCCGGCGGCCTGCACGCCAGGCATCTGAACCCGCTGCCGGGCCGGGCGCCCGCCGCCTGGCTGCGCCGCAAGGTGCTGGCCACCGCGCGGCTTTTCCTCGGCGACAAATATTACTGGGGCGGCCGCTCGGCCTGGGGCGTGGACTGCTCCGGCCTGGTGAACATAGCTTTCCGCGCCTGGGGCCTGGACCTGCCGCGCAACGCCGGCGACCAGCTGGCGGCCTCCAAACCGGTAAAGCGCGCCGCGCTCAAGCCCGGCGACCTGATCTTCTCCGCCGCGGCGGACCGGCCCGCGGCCATCACGCACGTGATGCTCTACTCCGGCGGCGGCCGCCTGATAGAGGCCACCGGCGACACCGACTCCGTGCGCGAGGTCAGCTTCCGCGCCAAGTTCGGCGTCAGCTTCGCCGGCGCCGAGCACGGCATGACGGCCGGCGGCAAAAAGATCTATTTCGGCAGGGTGATAGACTAGGAGGGACCATGTCCATAGAAGCCAAAGTACAGAATATTTTCCCGCTCGAGGCCGACGTGCCCAAGACGGCGCGCATAGCCCCGCTGGAGCAGAAGGAATACCTGGTCAACGGCCGGATCAAGGCCTGGTCCGGCCCCCGCCACGAGGTGCTCTCTCCGGTCTGCCTGAAAGGCAAGAAGGGCCTGGCGCGCGTGCGGCTGGGCTCCTACCCGCTGATGACCGAGAAGGAGGCGCTGGAAGCGCTGGACGCCGCGGCGGCCGCCTACGACGAGGGCCGCGGCCTCTGGCCCACCCTCAGCGTGGAGGCGCGCATAGCGCACATGGAGGATTTCGTCTACCGCATGAAGGAGAAGCGCGCCGAGGTGGTGAACCTGCTGATGTGGGAGATCGGCAAGTCCGCCGAGGACTCCGCCAAGGAGTTCGACCGCACGGTGGAATATATCGTGGATACCATCAACGCGCTCAAGGAACTGGACCGCAATTCCTCGCGCCTGTCCGTAACGCAGGGCATCATGGCGCAGATCAAGCGCGCGCCGCTGGGCGTGGTGCTGTGCATGGGCCCCTACAATTATCCCCTCAACGAGACCTTCACCACGCTCATCCCCGCCATCCTGATGGGCAACACCGTGGTCTTCAAGCCGCCCAAGTACGGCGTGCTGCTGCACCGCCCGCTGCTGGAGGCCTTCCGCGACTCCTTCCCCAAGGGCGTCGTCAACACGCTCTACGGCGAGGGCCGCAAGATCATCGGCCCGCTCATGAAGAGCGGCAAGGTCAACGTCCTGGCCTTCATCGGCTCGAGCAAGGTGGCCGACCTCCTCAAGCAGCAGCACCCGGCGCCCCACCGCCTGCGCTGCGTGCTGGGCCTCGACGCCAAGAACGCCGGCATAGTGCTGCCCGACGCGGACATAGACCTGGCCGTCGGCGAGACCATCACCGGCGCGCTGTCCTTCAACGGCCAGCGCTGCACCGCGCTGAAGATCCTCTTCGTGCACCGCTCCGTGCAAAGCGAGTTCCTGGAAAAACTGGTGACCGGCATAGAGGCCATCAAGCTGGGCATGCCCTGGGAGCCCAAGGTGAAGATCACCCCGCTGCCCGAGGCCGAGAAGCCGCCCTACCTGGCCGAGGTGATAGCCGACGCCCGGAAGCACGGCGCCAAGGTGATCAACGAGGCCGGCGGCGCCGCCAACGGCACCTTCGTCTACCCGGCGGTAATCTACCCGGTGAACGCCAGGATGCGCCTGTGGAAAGAGGAGCAGTTCGGCCCGGTCATCCCGGTGGTGCCGTTCAACGACGTCAAGGAACCGCTCAAGTACGTGGTGGAGTCCAACTTCGGCCAGCAGGTGAGCGTGTTCGGCAAGGACCCGGACACGATAGCCGCGATGACCGACACGCTGGTCAACCAGGTCAGCCGCGTCAACATCAACAGCCAGTGCCAGCGCGGCCCCGATATCTTCCCGTTCACCGGCCGCAAGGATTCCGCCGAGGGCACGCTGTCCGTCTCCGACGCGCTGCGCGTATTCTCCATCCGCGCGCTGGTGGCCGCCAAAGAATCGGACGCCAACAAGAAGCTCGTACGCGGCATACTGCGGGGCCGCAAGTCCAAGTTCCTGTCCACGGACTTCATACTGTGAAGCGGGCCGCGACGCAGCTGCCCGCGCTGTTGAAGGCGCTGAAGAAGGCCTACCCGGAGGCCTTCTGCTCGCTGGACCACCGCAGCCCTTTCGAGCTGCTGATGGCCACCATATTGTCGGCGCAGTGCACCGACGAGCGGGTGAATCTGGTCACGCCCGCGCTGTTCGAAAAATACCCGGGCCCGGCGGAGATGGCGAAAGCCCCCCTCCCCGACCTGGAGCGGCTGGTGCATTCCACCGGCTTCTACAAGAACAAGGCCCTCTCGCTGAAAGAGGCCTCCGCGGCCATCGTAAAAGAGTTCGGCGGTAAAGTGCCGCGCACTATGGACGAGCTGCTGACCCTGCGCGGCGTGGCCCGCAAGACGGCCAACGTGGTGCTGGGCTCGGCCTACGGCATAGCCGCCGGCGTGGTAGTGGACACTCATGTAAAGCGCCTGGCCTTCAGGCTGGGCCTCACTAAGCACACTGATCCTGGCAAGATAGAGCAGGACCTGATGGGTGCCGTCCCCAAAGAGGACTGGATCTGGTTCGCGCACGCGCTGGTGCTGCACGGCCGGGCCGTCTGCGACGCCCGCAAGCCGCTCTGCGATACCTGCCCTGCCGCCAAGCTCTGCCCTAAAAACGGCGTAGCCTGATCACTCCTGGTCAAAAAAGGGGCTTCTTGCCGCCTCCAAGGCGGTAATTTTATTTGCGCTCAGGCGCGCAACGCAGAGATATATGGATTTCTCTTTTCTGCTGGCCGCTCAGAGCGGCGGTTTGTACTGCGGGTAATGCTTCTGCAGGCAGGCCTTACAAATACCATGAGAGAAGTTAACAGCCGCGTGCCGGGAGACATAGGCTTCCACGCTTTCATAAGCCTTATCGTCCCTCAGGATCCGCTTGCAGTACGAGCATATATGTATCAGCTTGCGCAGATCGTTAACCTCTGTGTCCAGGCTTAATATGCGCTGGGCCACCCGCAGCCTTATCCTAAGCAAATCCCTATTAACCGGCTTCTGCATATAATCGTCGGCGCCGGCGTCCATGGCTTCCATAAAGTCGATGTTGCCGATTTTGGTGCCGGTAAGGATTATGAAGTAGACATAAGGTTGCAGGGGATTCTCCCGCACGCCGCGCACCAGGTCCAGGCCGGAAAGTCCGGGCATGACCCAGTCGCTGACCACAACCCGTATCCCTTCGCGCCGGATGGTTTCCAGGGCGAGGGAACTATCGGAGACCGCGAGCGCCTCGTGTCCGCACTTTTCGACTACGAGCTTGCTCAGCAAGAGGCTGCTCTGGTCGTCGTCAACCACCAATATTTTCATAGCGTTATGCGCCTTCCCGGGAGCGGCTGAACTACAGGTTGGTGATGTCCTGGAAGATGATGCCGGCGCCGATGATCTTGCCGTCCACGCCCTTGATGTTGATGGAGCTGTAGCCGATCACCTTCTCCTTGCCGTTCACCTTGCACTTGAACTCCTGCCGCCGCACGGTCTTGCCCTGCTTGAGCACGTCGCCGATGGCGCCCACCACGTCGGGGCAGAGCTGGAACAGCTCCACCACGGGCTTGTTCAGGTATTCCTGGCCCACCTCGAAGATCTCGCTGGCCTTGAGGTTGAAGAAGATCACCTTCCCCTCCATGTCGGAGCCGATGAAGCCGCCGGACAGGTTGTTGATGGTGCTCTCGCCCTTGAGGTTGATCTGCCTGATCGTGGCCTCGAGGCGCTTGATGTACACTTCGCGGGCGGTCAGATCGGTCAGCACGCCCGCCGCCTTCAGTTCGTCCTCGGTAAAAGCGCCCGCTATGGAATTGATGTACTCGATCACGCCCAGCAGTTCGCCGTTGGCCACCGCCGGCACGGCTATCACGGTCTTGGTCTGGAAGCCGGAGCCTTTGTCCACTTTCTTGGTGAACAGCGGGCTGGTCTCGGTGTCGTTGACCAGCACCGGCTTGCGGCCCTCGGCGCAGAAGCCTACCACGCCCTGGTAGCCGAAAGCCAGGCCCACCAGGTCCCCGCCCACGGGGCCGATGCTCTTCTTGAAGGTCAGGCGTTTCTTCACGTCGTCGGCCTCGAAGAAGCTGGCCGCGTGGCAGTTCACTATGCCGGCGCCGCGGCGGGCCAGGTATTCCCAGAGCGCGTCCTCGCCCTTGGCCGCCTCGGCCGGCAGGTCCGCCGCGAACTTGGAGATGAATTCAAGCATGTCGTTCATTACCTTGCCTCCAGATTGGTGCCCCGATCGGCGCTCCGCCTGGCGCCCCGAGCCGGAGCGGGTTTCCCGGGGACTCCGAAGAAATCAAGCACCCCTTCGGCCGTCGCCGCGGCCAGCCGCTCCTGGAAGGCCGGCGTGTTCAGCAGTTCCTCCTGACGGGGGAGGATCATGTAGGCGTGCTCTATGAGCGCCGCCGGCATCCAGGTCATGCGGGCCACCAGGTAGTCGCCGTAGCGCATGCCCTCGTCGGGCAGGGGGATGTCGCGCAGGAAAGAGCGGTGTATGGCCGCGGCCAGCGGCAGGCTGTGGCGGTGGTAGTGGTAGACGGAGAAGCCGCGCGGCTTGCCGAAGGGGTCCTCGCCGTCGCCGATGGCGTTGTTGTGCAGGCTGAGGAACAGGTCGCCGCCCAGGTCCCTGGCCACTTTGGGCCGGTCAACCAGCTCCACGTTCTCGTCGGCGGCGCGCGTCATTTTAACCGCCGCGCCCAGCGCCTCCAGTTTCTCCTTGAGTTTCCGGGCGATGTCCAGGTTCACGTTGACCTCGAAAGTGGCCAGCGGGCCCACGGCCCCGTCCAGCGAGCAGCCTTCCGGCATGGCCGAATACGGGATATCCTTCATCGGGACGCGCTTGTTGTCGCGGCATTTATAATAGACGGAGTGGCCGGGGTCCAGCACCACCGTGAGGCCGGAGAGGGGCTTGGGCCAGGCCAGCGGGGCCTGGGGCCGCGAGCGCAGGTCCACCTGCATCGCCGAGCCGCCGTTCGGGTAGGTGACGTCGTAGCCCCAGATCGCGCCGGGCCCGGTCTCGAAATCGATCTCCACCTTGTTGAAGGCGACCTGCCTGAAAGAGACGTTCTTTACCAGCGTGTCCGCCGAGTCGTAGATCACCCAGTTGGTATGCAGGTTGGCGTAGTACAGCGTGACGCGCAGGCCCCAGGGCTTCAGCTCGGCCGTAAAGGGTACCCGGTCGTAGAGGGTTATAGCCGCGGAGGAGCCGAAATCGGTCTTGGTAAGGCGTATCGCCCCCGTCTCGCTGCCGATGCTGCCGATGCCGCCGACGAAGCCGCCGGGCTTGAGCTGCTGCACCTTGGAGTCGTCCACCCAGCCCAGCTCGTCGTTGGAAAGCGAGACGCGGCGCTGGCCGTTGGCGCGGCCGTTGGAGTACAGCCGGACGCCCTTGGGCAGGAACATCATGTAGCCGCCCTCCGGGGCGTTGCGCAGTATCACTGTGTCGGTGGACGTTTCCAGCAGCGTCAGCGCCGACTGCACCCGCACCAGCCCCTTGGCCTTCGCCGAGGCGCCGCGGCCGAACAGCCCCGCCTTGAAGCGGGCGGTAGTCCGGCCGCTTTTACCGATATCGGATTCCCGGAGCGTGAACTGGGCGAAATACCGGCCGGAGCCGGCGGGGGCCTCGCTCATGGGCAGGTCCCTGAAAATACCTTCCAGGGAGCAGACGGCTTCACGGCCGGGCGTGCCGACCGCGGTGACCTTCACGGCTTCGCCCCTGGACAGCTCGGTGTCGGAGGCGTAGGAGGTCAGTTCCAGGCGCAACGGCCCGGTGGAAGACCGGGGCGGCTCGTCCTGCCGCACCTTTAAAAGCCGCTGGGCGGTGGTGCCGTCGGACAGGCGGCCGGCGAAGGCGAACTCCCCGGCGGAGACGGGCAGGTAGGCGATAAAGCCGCCGTTGGAATGCACCGGCACCGTGGCGCCGTTGATGGTAAAGACGGCCGTGGAGGGCGCGACATTGCCGAACACGAAGGTTCTGGTCACCGCGGGGAGGGTAGTCCCTTCCGGGGGATAGACGAAATTTATCTGGCCCGCCGCGGCGGGCAGGACGGGCAGCGCGGCGAGAGCGGCGAACAGCAGGGTTTTGTGGAGCATTGGGATAGGGTTTATTAAAGAAAACGAAATATATATTTAATATCGGCCGAGTACAATTATAATATATTACCGCGACTATGAATAAAACCACGCTTTTAACGCTCGCCGCGCTCTGCCTCTTCCCCCCCGCCGCCGGGGCCGCGGATTTCACCTTCATGAAGCCCTGCGCGCGGGCCAACGCCCTCGGCACGGCCTTCTCCACCGTGCAGCAGGACGCCTGCGCCGTTTTCTATAACCCCGCCAACCTGACCACGCTGGAAAACCTGGAGGTGCGCCTGGAGACCGCCCGCCGGCTGGTCCCCGGCGCGCCGCAAGGGGAGGTTTCGCTGGCCTATATACGCCCGGTCCCCGATACTGAAGGCAAGGTGGCCGGCCTGGGCTACTACTCCGCGCGGCAGCAGGGCGGCAAAGCCATAGATTCCATGGTCTTCAGCACCGGCAACCGCGCCGTGCTGAAATACCTGCAGAAGCCGGTCTATTACGGCTGGGGCTTCAAGATCATGAGCCTGCGCGAAGAGAAGAGCCACCTGGCCCTCGGAGCCGAGGCAGGCCTGCAGCTGGAGAACAGCGCCGGGCTGCGCACCTCCCTGGTCTTCTCCGACCTGCTGATGGGCGCGGGCCGCTCCATGCTGACGGTAACGCTGGGCAATTCCTACAGCGTAGGCCAGACCGCCCTGCTCGCCGACATCAGGGCCCGCGGCTCCTACACCGAAATTTTCTTCGGCGCGGAGCGCACCATGCTCAACGGCCTGCTGCAGGCGCGCGCCGGCAAGGGGCTGGCGCTGGACGGCGGCAAGTTCCTGGCGCTGGGCCTCGGCGTGAACCTGCTGCCCTGGACGATGGACCTGGCCTGGTCGCTGCCCTGGGGCGGCTACCACGAGAGCTACGGCTACTACGGCTTCAACGTCGGCTACCGCTTCGGCTCGGCCACCTTCAGCGAGAAGCTGGTGGGCGACGCGGCGCGCGAGGCCGAGAACCTGCGCTCCGAGATAGACAATCTGCGCATACAGCGCGCCAATGTCGAGAGTTCCATCGCCACCTACCGCGTCAACAAGAGCATGCTCGAGACCGACCTGACCATGATGCAGCTGCGCATGCGCGAGCTGGAGAGCAATATCAAGGAGCTGCAGGTGCAGACCATAGAGGAGCAGTACCGCAAGGACAATCCCAAGCCGTTAAAGCCCTATGTCGCCCCCGCGCCCGAGCGCTGGCCCAAGCTGCACAAGGTGCAGCCCGGCGAGACCCTGCGCTCCATCGCCTCCAAGTATTACGGCAACCCCGCCCTGTGGGAGCGGGTCTACCAGGCCAACGAGAAGAACGTTTCCCGCGGCCTGCCGGTGGAAGGCTCCGTCTTCACCATCCCGGCGCCGCCGCGCAAGGAATAACAGCATGTTCAACACCATACAGGTAATCTGCGCCTCCGAGAAGGACCGCGCCATACTCAGGGGCATCTTCAAGAACCTGGGCGCCGACGCCGTATTCTCCCTGGACCTCAACGACGCCCTGGCGGTCTTCGAGAAGACCCGCCCCGCGGCCGTGTTCACCGTCGACGGCGAGGAGCCGCCGGCGGAGATACAGCTGCGCGAGCTCAGGCGCGTGGCCCCCTTCCTGCCTATCGTGCCGCTGCTCAAGCGGCGCGACGCCACGCGGGCGGTAGGGCTGATGAAGGCAGGCGCTCTGGACTGCGCTCAAAGCCCCTGGACCGAGGAGGAACTGCGCCCCCTGTACCGCAAGGCGCTGAGCCTGGGCGGCACCTCTCTCGAGCTCGACAGCCTGGCCCTGCGCCGCGGCCGGCGCCTGTTTACGCTGGGCCTGGCGGCAGCCGTGGGCTTTGCGGCCTTCGCCGGCGGCCTCTACCTGGGCTTTAAGAAGTTTTCCCCCCGCGCGCAGCAGCTCCACAGCTTCTACCTGCCCTACGCCCACCCTACGGGCATAGTGGCCAGGGCGGACTCGGTGCTGGTGAGCGACTGGTACAGCCAGGGCCTCTACGAGCACAATATCAAGACTTTCGGCATCAGGCGCGTGACCAGCCTGCCGGACCTGACGCCGGTGGCCATGGCCGCCAGCGCGGATTCGCTCTGGCTGGCCGGCACTGACGGCGTGATAGAGCGCCGCCTGCTGGACGCGCGCTACACCCGCGCGGCCAGGACCAAAGCCTTCAAGCCCGCCCCCGACGGGGCCTGCTTCGACGGCCTCTATTTCTGGACCGCTCACACGGCCAGCGGCGCCATAGTAAAACGCATGCCCGGCGACGCGCTGGAGGAGATGAAGACCTTCAAATACCCGGGGCGCAAACTGGGCGCCCTCACCTGCGACAAGCGCTTTCTCTGGGCGGCCGACCCCGGCCTGAAGGCGCTGGTCAAGCTTTCCCTCGACGACCCCGAACGCATCATCTCCAGCACGCCGGTGGAGCAGTACGCCTCGCGCGCGCTAAAGATCACCGCCATGTCCGCCGCCGACGGCAGGATCTGGTTCGCCGGCGAGGACGGCGACCGGGCCCTGGCCTTCTATAAAGATGAACCCAAATAAAGCCGACTCGCAGATCCCCGTCGTCATAACGACGTCGCTGGACCTGCCCCCGCTGTGGGGCCGGCTGGCCGCGCTGTCCCCGACCGAAGCCGAACTGGTCAGCCATTTCGAGCTGCCGGCCGGCAAGATGGTGGCGCTGGCCTTCGACCTGGGCGGCGCCGGCTTCGAGGACATGCGGGCCAGGATAAAGACAGCCGCGCGCGACGCCGACGGCTACTACAATTACGAGCTGGCCTTCGTTGACCCGGCCCAGGCCGCCCTGCTGAAAAGCGCCATAGCCCGGGCGGCTCCCCGCTGACCGGCGGTCCCCCAGCCGCCCCGCAAGCCGGAGTCCGGCGGCGACCTCTCCATTGAAGCGCCGCGAATAAGAACCTATAATTTAAACATGCCGTTAACCCGCGCGCGCGTTCTGCTCGCCCTGCTCCTGCTCGCCGCCGCCGGCGCCGCGGGCTTTGCCTATTCCAAATACCGCAAGATCTCCGCCTACGTCGTGGACCAGATCAGCGACCAGGCCTCCAGGAAACTGGGCCGGCAGGTGCGGTTCTCCGGCGTCGCCTATTCCCCGTTCAAAGGCATAGTGCTGCGCGACGCCTGCCTCTCCCGGCTGCCGGATTTTTCAAAAGGCGATTTTTTCTGCGCGAAGAAGACGGTGATACGCCCGCGGCTGCGCGCGCTGCTGCGCAACCGCGTCAGCTTCTCCGGCGTGGTCTTCGAGCAGCCGGTGCTGAAGGTGCGGGAAAAGGCGGGCCGCTGGGACTTCGAGGACCTGCTGGCCCTGCTGCCCGATACGGACAAGGGCCTGTACCTCACCTGGAACGCCAGCGAACTGGTCATGCGCGGCGGCCGCATTGAAGCGGACCTGGAAACCTCGGGGCTTTCTCTCGCTCTCGAAGACCTGGACCTGGAACTCGACCATCACTCCTCCTACGGCGGCAATTTCGGCCTGCAAGCGGCATGCCTGGCGAAGACGGTATACAAGGGCAAACTGCTTTCCGCCGGCGTCAGCCTGAAAACCGAAAGCAATTTCGCCTACGGCGGCCTGGCCTCGGCCAAGGGCGAATTCAGGGCGCGGGACATTTCCTACGGGGCCATGACGCTGCAAACCTTCGGCGCCGATTGGGACCTGTTCAATATGCGCAAGCCGCTCGGCGAGAAGAACTATTCGGTCTCGGTAAACGCGGAGGGTCTGCTGCTGCCGGCGCAGGAGAACGCGGCGAGGGACGGCGTGGCCCGCGGCCTGGAGCTTTTCTCGGCCGCCATGGGCCGCAGCGTCCCGAAAATAGAGGACATAGAGATGAGGAGGTTCGCCGCCGCCTTCCGGCTCGACGACTCCGTCCTCGCCGTGAAGGACATAGCCCTGCGCACCAATTTCATGGAGCTCGACGCGGCGCTGACTATCTTCGGCCCGCAGCGCAAAGCCGACGCGAGCCTTAAGGCCGTAGTCGGGGACAGCCGGCTCGAGATGTCGGCCGCCGGCCCGCTGGACGCCCCCAGGATAAAGCCGCTGCTCTCGTCCACGCTGACGGCCAGGTTTAAATCGGCCCTGGCCGCCGCCGAAAACTCGCTTTTAAAGCTATTCCCGGTAACAGGAGAGTAATATGTCAAAGAAAGTCATCGTCATAGGTTCAGGTCCCGGCGGCTATCCCGCCGCGCTGCGCCTCAAGGAACTGGGCGCGGACGTGAGCATAGTGGAAGCTTGGGATTTCGGCGGCACCTGCCTCAACCGCGGCTGCATCCCGTCCAAGGCCTTCCTGGACACCGGCCACCGCGCGCACGCCTTCGAGGGCCTGCGCGGCCTGCTCAAGGACGGCTCCGGAGCTAATTTCTCCACGGACATGCTCGACTGGGAGAAGATAAAGGCGCGCCGCGCCGGCGTGATCGCCAAGCTGCGCTCGTCGCTGGAGAAGCTGTTCCAGGCCAAGCGCATCGAAGTCATCCGGGGCAAGGCCGTTTTCTCCGGGCCTAACGAGGTGACCATCACCGGGCCGCAGGGCGAGACGCAGAAGCGCGCCTTCGACGCCGCCATCCTGGCGGCCGGCACGCGCCCCTCCTTCCCCCCGCCCTTCCGCGATTACCAGGCCGAGCTGACCGACTCCGACCGCGTCTTCGACCTGCCGCGCCTGCCCAAGTCCGTGCTGATAGTGGGCGGCGGCGTGATAGGCCTGGAGTTCGCCTGCTTCTTCAACGCCATCGGCGTGAAAGTTGAAGTCCTGGAACTGCTGCCGGACATCCTGGCCGGCGAGGACCCGCAGGTGACGCGGGCCGTGCGCTCGTCGTTCGAGAAGCGCGGGGTAAAGTTCCACCTCGGCAAGAAGACCGTGAAGATAGAAGCCGCCGGCGAGCTCAAGACCGTGGAGCTCGAGGACGGCACAAAGCTGCAGGCCGAAGAGATCCTGGTGGGCGCCGGCCGCGCCGCCAACCTGGAGGGCATGGGTCTGGAGGCCGCGGGGCTGGCCTGGGACAGACGCGGCGTGAAGGTGAACGACCGGATGCTGACCGCCGTCCCCGGTATCTACGCGGTGGGCGACGTCAACGGCATCTCGCTGCTCGCCCATTCCGCCAGCCGCCAGGGCGAAATAGCCGCCGACAATATCATGGGCGGCGACCGCGCCTTCGACGATACCATCGTGCCCAAGTGCGTCTACGCCTGGCCCGAGGTGGGTTCGGTGGGCCTGAACAAGGCGCAGGCCGAGGCCAAAGGCCTGGTGGTAAAGACCGCCCGCGCCTTCTACCTCGGTATCGGCAAGGCCGTGGCCACCGACGAGACGGAAGGTTTCGCGCAGCTGGTGTTCGGCGAGGACGACACGGTGCTGGGCGCGCAGCTGGTGGGCGGCCCCGCCACCGAACTCATCCACGTGCTGGCCCTCGCCGTGAAACTGAAGCTCAAGAAGGGCGACCTGCGCGAGCTCATCTACGCGCACCCGACCATGGCCGAGGCCATACACGAGGCGCTGCACAAATAATATGCCGATAAAACTGCTCTCCTGGAACGTCAACGGCTACCGCGCCGCGCTCAAAAAGGGCTTCGGCGAGTTCCTGCTCGCTTCGGGCGCGGACGTGCTGGGCCTGCAGGAAGTTAAATCCTGCCCCGAGCAGCTCTCCCCCGCGGACACCAGCTTTCCAGGCTACCAGTGCTCGTGGAACTGCGCGCAGCGCAAAGGCTACAGCGGCGTGGCCGCCTTCTACAAGGCGGCACCGCTGGCGGTGGCCAACGGCTTCGGCGAGGAGCGCTTCGACGCGGAAGGCCGCGTGATCACGCTGGAATACCCCAAGTTCTACCTGCTCAACGTCTATTTCCCCAACGGCGGCCAGGGCCCGGAGCGGCTTAAGTACAAACTGGACTTCTACGAAGCCTTCCTGGACCACATCGAGGGCCTGCGCAAGAGCGGCAAGGCCGTACTGTTCTGCGGCGACGTGAACACCGCCCACAACGAGATAGACCTGGCCCGCCCCAAGGAGAACGTGGAGAACTCCGGCTTCATGCCGGTGGAGCGCGCTTGGCTGGATAAGCTAACGGGCAAGGGCTGGGTGGACACCTTCAGGACTTTCCACTCCGAGCCGGGCCAGTACAGCTGGTGGGATTACAAGACCCGGGCCCGCGAGCGCAACGTGGGCTGGCGCATAGACTATTTCTTCGTGAACAAAGAAAAAGCGTCCCTGGTAAAGGACGCTTTCATACTGCCGGAGGTGCGGGGCTCGGACCACTGCCCCGTCGGCGTTACGCTTGAACTGTAGGCCGCCTTGTTCCGGCGAATAAAAAACCCCGCCTCCGCGGGGTTTTTTATTCGCCGGTCTTCTGCCGGGCCTAGTCCTCTTTCTTTACGTATTTGCGGAACCACTCCAGTGATTCGGCCAGGACGGTCTCCACCGATTCCATAGCGGTATAGCCGTGGTTCTCGTGCGGCAGCATCAGCAGCCGCACGGTGCCGCCGTTGCCGCGGACGGCCTCGAACAGGAACTGCGACTGCATCGGGGTGGTACCCGGGTTGGCGTCGGCCAGGCCGTGCACCAGCAGCAGCGGCTTCTTTAGCTTGTGGGCGTGGTGGAACGCCGAAACCGTGCCGTATACCTCCGGCGCTTCCCAGAAAGGGCGGCGCTCGTTCTGAAAGCCGAAGGCGGTCAGCGTGCGGTTGTAGGCGCCGCTGCGCGCCACGCCGGCCTTGAACAGGTCGGTGTGGATCAGCAGGTTGGCGGTCATCAGAGCCCCGTGGCTGTGCCCGGTTACCCCGATGCGCTCCCGGTCCACGCCCAGTTCGACGGCTTTGTCTACGGCCGCCTGCGCGCCGGCCTTCAACTGTTCGAGATAGTTGTCGTACATCTTGTCGGTGTCGCCCACCACCGGGATCTGCGCGTTGTCTATCACGGCGTAGCCGTCCAGCAGGTAGTACAACTGCGACGCTCCGTAGAACTGGGTGAACCGCTGGTCGGAGCCGGCCACCTGCCCGGCCATCTTCGGGTCCGCGTAGTCCAGCGGGTAAGCGTAGAGAACCGCGGGCAGTTTTTGGCCCTCCTTGTAGCCGGGCGGCAGGTAAAGCGTGAAGGACAGGTCTATCCCGTCGGCGCGTTTGTATTTTACCAGCTTCTTCTTGATGGCGCGCAGCGCGGGGGCGGGGTCGGGCAGGCGCGTTACGGCCCGGCGGGAGGATTCCCAAACGGCCTCGCCCTCTTCGGCCGGCTTCTTGTCTTCCAGGGTCCGTACGAAGTAGTTCGGCGGTTCCTGCGGCGTCTCGCGGCGGGTCAGGAATTTGCCGGCGGCGGGGTCGAGCAGCGCGGCGAAGCTCTCGTAAGCCGTGCGCTCGCTGCGGAACAGGCGCTCGCCCCGGCCGGTGCCGAGGTGAACCTTGTCGAGGAAGGGACGATCGCCCTCCGGCGAGCCTCCCTGCCCGCTGGTGTAGAAGTGATCCCCCTCCTGCCGGATCCGAAAGCGGCCGTCCGGACTGACGCGGCCGACCAGCCAGCCGGGGTGCTTGTATTTCTCGTCGGTGCTGAAACTCCACAGGGTACGCAGCTCCGGTTCTGGCGCGCGCAGATCGGTCACGTAAGTGTGCCACCAATGGCCGGGGGTATCCTCGTCGTTGATGAAGACGGTGTCCTCCCGCTCGCCCCAGACGATATAGGTCAGGCGCTGCGGAATTTTCAGCACCTCGCTGGGTTCCCCGGTGAAAGGCGCTTTCAGCGCCATCAGGCGGTCCCGGAAGGGAACCTTGTTCTTCCAGTTGCCCTCGTCGAGCGCCTCGGCCCAGTAAAGGGTTTCGTAGCCGTTCTGCGCCCACTCGAAATCGCGCGGCCCCGTAGGCACGCCCCAGATCGGCACGCTGTCGGCCAGCGGACTGGACGCCACGGCGCGCAGCAGCTTGCCGGAGAAATCCCACAGTTCCGCCTCAGAAGGGAACCGGCGGTAGGTGGTAATGTAAGAATAAGGCCGGTGTACCCGCTCCGTCAGCAGGTATTTGCCGGACGGGGCCGGAGCCAGCCTGGTGTAGAGATCGGGCTTGCCCAGCGGCTCGACCTTGCCGTCGTCGGCGTCTATCAGGACCAATTGGGACGCGCCGTAATGATCGAACAGGGCTTCGTCATAGGCGGACTTGAGGGTATCCCTGGCTTCATAGGTGCTGCTCGGCCCCTTCCTGCCGTCGGCTTCCTGTATCTCCGGGCCGGGCGGGGTTTCGGGCTGCGCCGGCTCCGGTCCGAGGCCGGGCGGCACGGTCTTCGCCAGCAGTTGATGCCGGCCGGGCAGCCACTGGAAGGTGTAGCCCAGCGTGGGGTTCAGCGTCACGCCCTCCACGCGCCGCGCGACCGCGGCCCCGGCGTCCAGGGTCCAAAGCTCGGTGGCGCTATCGGCGATTACGGCGAAGGCGGCCAGCTTGCCGTCGGAGGACCAGGACGGCATGCCCGCCCGGAAGCCTTCGGGCAACCGGACCTTACGGGTCTCGCCGCCGGGGACGGAAACCAGTTCAAAAGAGTTGAAATAGATGGCGCCGTGCTGCGTGCGGGTGCGCGGATTGATGCGCTGCCCGGCCAGTTTCAGCATGGGTTGGGCGACATAGGAGATCGGAGGCTGGCGCACGGCGGTGCCCAGCAGCAGCATATCCTGCGGCGGGTTGATTATGGCCGTGGGCGACTGGGGCGCGTGCAGCACATCCAGCACCGGCTTCGGCGGCTTCTGGTAAGGCGAGGCCGACCAAACCGGGGCAGCCGCCAGTAATAGTGCCGCAAAGATATTCGTTGTTTTCATGTCCCCTCCAAAGTTGCTGTCTCGGTAAATTCAGTAATTCAGGGAAGGTTTCCGGACTCGGGCTGCGCCCCGGGGTAGCTGACGGAGATTATCTCCAGCTGCACGGCGCCGCCTTTGCGCTGCAGCGCCACGCGGGCGCCGGCGGAGGCGCCCAGCAGCGCGGCGGCCAGCGGCGAGCCCCAGTTCAATTTGCCCGCGGCCGGATCGGCCTCGTCTTCCCCCACTATAATATACTCGCGCGCCGCGCCGTCCTGCTCGCGCACCTGCACCGTGGCCCCGAAGCGCACGTCCGTGGCCTGCAGGCCCCGGTTGTCCACCAAAATGGCCCGTTTGAGCTGGGCCTCGTAATACTCCAAATCCAGTTCGGCCTGCCGCAGGTCGAAGCCGCGCGGCTCGTCGAGCCGCTGCTTGGAGACCAATTCGGCGCGCCGCCAGGTCAGCTCCGAAGCCTTGGCCCTGAGCGCCTCCAGGCCGGCCGGCGTTACATAGTTCGGCCGCCCGCTGGCCTGCCGCTTTACCGGCTCCCCCGCGTCGTCCGTGTCCTCTTTAACGAAAGCCCTGCTCATAATTTTCCCCTCCCCATAATACCAAACTCCCTCCCCCAATAAAATCCCCTTTTCACAACTCCCTTTTAGCCCAGGCGCGGGCGGCAACGGGTCGGGTTAGCAAAACCCTCACGGAAGGCGAGGCTTGCGTAAGCGCCGAGCCTGAGTGAGGAGGGGCGGCCACGGTGTGGCCGACCCCGTGTTTTGCGTTCCGACCCCCTGCCAAGCCCAGCGCCGCCCTCTTCCTTGCTCCGGCCCTTTTATATTTGTTATAAATTTATATACCTTTTCCGTAAAAATCCACAGGAGGAACTATGTCCACCGCAACTACCGTACGCCGTACCGCTTTGAACGAGACCATGAGGAAAGCCGGCGGCAAGATGGTGGACTTCCACGGCTGGGAACTGCCCATAGAGTTCGCCGGCATCCTGAAGGAACACGAGGCCGTGCGCAAATCCGCCGGCATCTTCGACGTCAGCCACATGGGCCAGGTTTTCGTTACCGGCGCCGACGCCTTCAAGCTGCTGCAGCTGACCAACGCCAACGACCTGCGCAAAGCCACTCCCGGCAAGGGCGTCTACTCCCACGTCACCAACGAGAAGGCCGGCCTCGTGGACGACATCATCGCCTTCTGCCTCGCCGCCGACCGCTACCTGGTCATCGTCAACGCCACCACCTCCACCAAGGACTACGAGTGGTTCAAGGCCCAGGCCGGCAAGATGCTCGTCAAGGTGGAGAACAAGAGCGACGATTACTCGATGATAGCCATCCAGGGACCGAACGTGCCCAAGATGTTCGACACCTTCGCACCCGAAGCCCTCAAGCTGCCCCGCTTCGGCATAGTGGAGAAGGACCTGCACGGCGAGCATTGCTATATCAGCCGCACCGGCTATACCGGCGAGGACGGCTTCGAGATCACCGCCCCCCACTCGATCATCAACAAGCTCTGGGACGAGATGATGGAGCTGGGCAAGCCCTACGGCATAGTACCCTGCGGCCTGGGCGCGCGCGACACCCTGCGCCTCGAGAGCGGCTACCTGCTCTACGGCTCCGACGTGGACGACGTGCACACCACCTACGAGAGCGGCTACGGCTGGGTGGTCTCCCTCGACAAGGGCGACTTCATAGGCCGCCAGGTCCTGGTGGACCAGAAGGCCAACGGCGTTAAGCGCCGCCTCACCGGCCTGACGCTCACCGGCGGCGTGCCCCGCACCGGCTGCAAGGTTTTCCTCGACGGCAAGGAGATAGGCGAGCTCAACAGCGCCACCTATTCCCCCACCCTGAAGAAAGGCATCGGCGTGGGCTACATGACCCCGGCGGACCTCAAGCCCGGCACTCCCCTCGAGGTGGAGATCCGCGGCCGCCGCGTGAAAGCCGAAGTGGCCCGCACGCCCTTCCATAAGGGCACCGCTTTCAGCAAGGACCTTTACACCGGCAAGCAGTAAATTTTTCAGGAATTTAGCGACTTCAAGGAGAATAACATGTCCAAACCCGAAGAACTCAAGTATACCAAGACCCACGAGTACGTACACCCCGGCGCCGAGGCCGTGGTCGGCATCTCCGACCATGCCCAGCACGAGATGGGCGACGTGGTCTTCGTAGAACTGCCGAAAGTGGGCCAGAAGCTCGAGAAAGAGAAGCCCTGCGCGGTGGTCGAGTCGGTGAAATCCGCTTTCGACATCTACTCCCCGGTCTCCGGAGAGGTCACTGCCGTCAACGCCGCCGTCACCGGCGAGCCGGCCCTGCTCAACCAGAGCCCCCTCGAGAACGGCTGGCTGTTCAAGATAAAGCCGTCCAACCCCGCCGAAGCCGACGGCCTGATGGACTGGAACGCCTACCAGGAATTCGTAAAGCAGGCCGCGCACTAAGCGCGCGCGGACCGCGGCCAGGGAGGGACGGTTCAGCCGCACCCCCTGGCCGACGGCCGTTGTGGTTCCCTAAGCCGCACCCCCTTACAGGAGTCCCCCATGTATACCCCGCATACCAAGAAAGACAGGGAGGAGATGCTCAAGACCATCGGCGCGTCCTCCTTCGAAGAACTCGTCAAACAGGTCCCCTCTAAATTTCTCTGGCCCAAGTTCGACCTGCCGCAGCAAAGCCTCGACGAGTCGCAGGCCGCCGCGCTGCTCGCGGGCCTGGCCGGCAAGAACTGCCGCCCGCTGAACTTCGTCGGGGCCGGCGCCTATGAGCGCTACACCCCCGCCGCCGTCGGCGCCATCACCTCGCGCACCGAGTTCCTGACCGCCTACACGCCCTACCAGCCCGAGGCCAGCCAGGGCACGCTGCAGGCCATCTACGAGTTCCAGAGCACGGTCTGCGCGCTCTACGGCATGGACTGCGCCAACGCCTCCATGTACGACGGCGCCAGCTCCTTCGCCGAGGCCGTGCGCGCCGCGGTGCGCGTGACCGGCCGCAAGAAGATCGTATACGCGGCCGGCGTTAACCCGCAGTACATGGACACGCTCAAGACCTATTTCGCCCATTCCGCCGAATACACCTACGTCAAAGTCCCCATGAAGGACGGCGTGATGGACCGCGCGGCCCTGCCCGCCCTGCTCGAGGGCGCGGCCTGCCTGGCAGTGCAGACGCCCAACTTCCTGGGCATGATAGAAGACATGGCCGGCGTGGCCGACCTGACCAAAGCCGCCGGCGCCCTGCTGGTGGCCGCTGCCGACCCGGTGAGCCTCGGCCTCCTGGCCGCGCCCGGCGAGTACGGCGCGGATTTCGCGGTCGGCGAGGGCCAGAGCCTCGGCCTGCCGCTCGCCTACGGCGGCCCCTACCTGGGCCTGTTCTCCTGCAAGAAGGAGCACGTGCGCCAGATGCCCGGCCGCATCTGCGGTCTCACAAAGGATAAGGACGGCAAGCGCGGCTTCGTGCTGACGCTGCAGGCCCGCGAGCAGCATATACGCCGCGACAAGGCCGCCTCCAACATCTGCTCCAACGAGGCTCTCTGCGCCCTGGCCGCCACGGTATACTCGGCGCTCTACGGCCCCGAGGGCCTGAAAGAACTGGCCGAGGCCAACACCGGCGCGGCCGCCTTCGCGGCGGAACGCCTCTCGGCTATAAAGGGCTGCTCGCTCAAGTTCAAGGGCCCCTTCTTCAACGAGTTCGTCCTCGGCGTGCCCGGCAGCGCCGCGGCGCTGCGCGAGAAGGTGCTGGCGATGAAAGGCATCGATATCGGCCTCCCGCTGGCCCCGCTGTACCCCGAGCTCGGCGAAACCCTGCTGGTCTGCGCCACCGAGACCAAGACGGAAGCCGATATCCTTAAGCTGGAAGCCGCCGTAAAGGAGGCCATATGATCTGCGCCGCTACCGACAACCAGTTGAGCATCGAGAAGTCCGCTCCCGGCCGCCGCGGCCTGCACGCCAAGAACCCGCTGCGCGCCCGGGCCGACGTGCCGGCCAACCTGCGCCGCAAGACCGCCCCCCGCCTGCCCGAGCTCGCGGAGCTCGACGTAATGCGGCATTACACGCGCCTGTCGCGCCTGAACTTCTCGGTGGACACCCACTTCTACCCGCTGGGCTCGTGCACCATGAAGTACAACCCGCGCTTCAACGAGGCCGCCGCGGCCCTGGAAGGCTTCGCCGGCCTGCACCCGCTGGCCCACGACGTCTGCGCCCAGGGCACGCTGGAACTGCTCCACGACCTGTCCGCCCGCCTGACGGAGCTGTGCGGCCTGGACGCCATCACGCTGCAGCCCGCCGCCGGCGCGCACAGCGAGTTCACCGGCCTGCTGCTCGCGAAGGCCTATTTCGAGAACAAGGGCGAGACCCGCACCGAGATCGTGGTCCCCGACTCCGCGCACGGCACCAACCCCGCCACCGCGTCCATGATGGGCTTTACCACCGTCAATATCGCCTCCAAGCCCGACGGCCGCCTGGACGTGGCGGAGCTGAAGAAGCATATCGGTCCCAAGACCGCCGTGCTGATGCTGACGGTGCCCAACACCCTGGGCATCTTCGAGAGCAATATCGAGGAGATCTGCCGCGCGGTGCACGAGGCCGGCGCGCTGGTGTACATGGACGGCGCCAACCTCAACGCGCTCATAGGCATGGTCAAGCCCGGCGACCTGGGCATCGACATGATGCATCTGAACTTCCACAAGACCTTCTCCACCCCGCACGGCGGCGGCGGTCCCGGCGCCGGCGCCATCGTGTGCCGCAAGCACCTGGCCCCGTTCCTGCCGGTGCCGACTGTGAAGAAAGAAGGCTCCAGGTACGTCTCCGACTTCGGCGACGCGCGCTCCATCGGCAAGGTGAAGGCGTTCTTCGGCAACACCGGCGTACTGGTGAAGGCCTACGCCTACATGCTGGCGCATTCGGCGGAAGAGCTGGGCGACATAGCCCGCTACTCCATCATCAACGCCAACTATATCCGCGCGCTGCTCAAGGAGATGTACCCGTCGTATTCGAGCGAGTACTGCATGCACGAGTGCGTGCTGACGCCCGGCAAGGACATGCTGGACAAGGGCCTGAAAACGCTGGACGTGGCCAAGGGCCTCATCGACCGCGGCTTCCACGCGCCCACGATCTACTTCCCGCTCATCGTGCACGAGGCCATCATGATAGAGCCGACCGAGACCGAGTCGAAGGAAACCCTCGACCAGTTCGCGGCGGCCATGAAGGACGTGCACGACAGCGGCGTGGCCGACCCGCAGGCCCTCAAGGACGCGCCGGTGACGCTGCCGGTCAAACGTTTAGACGAAGTGCAAGCCGCCCGCCAGCCGAACCTGCGCTGGTAAGTTGAGCAGACTGCCGGCTGAAGAGGGGGATGGATTAGCAAAAGCCCCCCGGAGGCCGAGGCTTGCGCAGCGCCGCGTGGAGCGCAAGCGACACTTTCTTGCCCGAGGGCGGCAGGCGCGCGCACGGTGTGCGCGACGCCGATTTTGCGATCCATCCCCCTCGGCGGCCGGCGAACATGGACTACTAGAATGGAAAAAGGGCTTATCATTGAGACGCAGCCGCTCGACGTATACGAGCAGATGGCTTGCGACGAGGCGCTGTGCGAGGCGCTGCCCGCGCCCTATGTGCTGCGCTTCTACAACTGGAAGGAGCCCGGGGTGACCTTCGGCTACTCCCAGCGGCGCAAGTCCGTGGGCGAGGCGGTGGCCGCGGCCGGCAGCCCCCTGACGGCCATAGTGCGCCGCCCCACCGGCGGCGGCATAGTCTTCCACGAGACCGACCTCACCTTTTCCTTCATCTTCCGCTCCCCCGGGGTCTATTTCGAGCCGGGCAAGGTCTACGAGCGGCTGCACAGCGCCATCAACGCCGAATACGCCCGCCAGGGCATGAGTTTCGACCTGCTCAGCGAGAAGACCAGGGACTACGCCGTCAACGACCCGGTAATGAGCTGCTTCTCGAAACCGGTAGATAAAGATATATTGTATAATGGAAAAAAAGTGTTGGGCGGCGCGCTGAGGAAGCTCGGCGATTATATGCTGTACCAGGCCTCTTTCCAGGCCCCGGACGCCCGGCCCAACGCCGCTACCCACAGGAACGCCATGATCAAGGCCCTCGGCGGTGAATTCGGCCTGACCTGGGAAAGCGCCGCGCTGGCCCCCGGGCTCGCGGAGAAGGCGGCGGAGATAGCGGCAGGCAAATATCGCACGGCGGCGTGGAACGAGCGGATCTAGGAGGATATCATGATAGCTTTTGTGCTCTGCAAACTTGTGGCCGGCCTGGAACAGAAAGCCGTGCAGCAGATAAAGAACATCCGCGGCGTCAAGGACGTCTACATGACCTTCGGCGGCTGGGACGCCATCCTGGTGGCCGAATCCGACACTATCGACAAGCTCAGCGGCCTGATCGTGCGCGAAGTGCGCGGCATACACGGCGTGCAGACCACCGAAACCCTGGTCACCACCAACGTTTAAGGCCACCGTTAAGGAAGCAGAAATGGAAAACATCGCATTCGGCAAACCTTCGGACAAGCTGGTGCTGATAGTCGACGACGACGACTCGGTGCGCGAACTTATCGAATTCATCGTCAAGAAGGAAGGCTTCCGCATAGAGAAGGCCGCCGACGGCGAGGAGGCGCTCGCCAAGGCGCGAGCCGTCAACCCGGACCTCATCCTGCTGGACCTGATGCTGCCCAAGTTCGGCGGCTTCGAGATCCTGCGCGAGCTCCAGTCGGACGAGACCGGCACCATCCCGATAGTCATCATCACCGGCCGCTACACCGACCGCTCCACCTCGGACATGATCAAGCAGGAGCCCAACGTCAGGGACTTCATCGAGAAGCCGGTGAAGCCGCAGGTGCTCAGCGCGCTGATACACAAACTCCTCAAGACCCAGCCCGCGCTGAGAAAGCCGGGGTTCTAACCGTGTTCCGGACGCTGTTCAAGCGCCCGGCGGCCTGGATCGCGATAGCGGTCCCGGCCTTTTTATTGCTGGCCGCGGCCGACCTGGGCCTGCGGTCGCGCGGCGCGCTGGAGCGGGCCGGGCAGCACGCCCGCTGGCGCGACTACCCGGCGGAGAAAGCCGCCCATTTCAACGGACTCTTCGACCTGAAGGCCGCGGACCTCCGGGCCCGCGAGGCCGCCGGCGGCCTGACGGCGGAAGGCGCGGCGCGCGAACTGGCGCTGGCCGCCGCCGAGAGGGAGTTCCGGATCTCTGAAAGTTCGGCCAAGCAGGCCTATATCTGGTACCGCTCGGCCGCGCGCGATTTTTCCTCCCCCTTCAACCCCTGGGCGGCCAGGGCGGAGCGGGAGCTGCCGGCCGCGCTGGCGGCCTGGCGGAGCGAACTGGAGCGCGGCGGGGCGAGGGCGGAGCCCTGGATGCTGGAATAATGCACGCGCTAAAACCGGTGATAGGCGTGCTGCTGGCGCCTGCGGCCCTGGCCGCGGCCTGGGCCACGGGGTCCGCGCTGGCGCCCGCCCTGGGGAAGTTCGGCGTCACGTTCCCGCTGCTGGGCGGGGCCCTGGCCTGCCTGTTCTTTCATTGGCTCGGACGCGGCAGGCGGCTCTACGTGGCTGCTCACGAGCTGACGCACGCGCTCGCCGCGGTGCTGGTCGGAGTGAAGGTGCGCAAGATCTCGGTAAAGAAGAACAGCGGCTACGTGCTGCTGGATTCCACCAACGCTTTCATCTCGCTGGCGCCTTACTTCGTGCCGTTGTACACGCTGGGCGTCGCGGCGCTGTACTGGACGGCGGGGCGCTTCTGGAACGTGCTGCCGCTGCGGCCCTGGTTCCTGGCCGCGGCCGGCTTCACGCTGGCCTTCCACCTGCTGCACACGGCCGACATACTGGCCGGCCCGGTGCAGAGCGACCTACGGAAGGCGGGCGGCCCGGTCTTCTCGCTGCCGCTGCTGCTGCTGCTCAACTGCCTGGGCCTGGCGGCGGCGCTTAAACTGCTGTTCCCCGGGCTGCTCAGTCTGCGCGCCTACGGCGCCGGCGTGCTCCAGGCGCAGGGGGCGGCCTACGCCTGGCTCTACGGGGCCGCGATGGAAGCGTTCAATACTGCTAGAATATATTTCAATAAATGAAATTGCTGAAGCAGATAATGGCCAGGGTGATCTTCCTGCCGCTGATACTGGCGGCGGGCATCGCCGCTACCGCCATGTTCGCCATCAAGGTGATGTTCGAGCCGGCGGACCTGGAGGCCATCGTCACCAACCAGTTCCAGGAACTGCTCAAGCGCCCGGTGCAGATAGAGTGGGCCAGGATGTCCTATACCGGCGAGATAAAGGTGAAGGGCCTGCGCGTCACCGAGCCGGGCCCGGAAGCGATGAATTTCATAGAGGCGGACTACATCTACGCCACCTACCGCTGGCTGCCGCTGCTCAAGCGCCGCCTGGAGATAGACAGCGTGGTGCTGGTCTCCCCCTCCATCACGCTGCTCAAGCGGGCCGACGGCACCTGGAACGTGGGCGACATCTTCGCGGCCTACCGCACCGGCGGCGGGCGCAACCTGCTCAATAAGATCGACTCCGCCGAGGTCAAGGACGGCCGGCTCTCCCTCGCCTATATGCCGTCCAAGGCGCGCTACACCTTCGAGAACTTCAACGCCACGGTCACCGATTTCGAGCCCGGCGCCGACACGCCGTTCTACGCGTCGGTGTTCTTCAAGAGCAACGCCTTCAGGAAACCCGTCACGGGGCGCCTCTACGCCGAGGGCAAGGTGAACTTCGCCGGCTTCAAGTGGGACGAGTCGGAGCTCAAGGACCTGCGCGCTGACCTGACGCTGCAGGACAAGACGGCCCGCTTCACCGGCGGGATGAAGAACTTCCGCCGGCCCGAGTTGAAATTCACCGCCGAAACGCCGATGTTGCTCAGCTCCGACCTGGCCTACCTGTTCAAGGCCCCCTTCAATTTCACCGCCCCGCGTTCCTCCTGGGAGATCGGCGCGGTATTCACTTCGTCCAAGACCGTCGAGACCCGCCTGTTCACCCGCCCGCTGAACATCAAGGCCGAAGGCGCCTTCGACCTCTCCAAGTCCACGCTGGCCTACGCTTTCACGGTCTCGGCCCCGCCGTTCAAGCTCGACCAGCTCAAGCGCTACGGCGCGGCCCTGCCGGTGGACGCCCCCTCGGGCCAGGCGCAGCTCCGGCTGCGCGTCACCTCCAGGAACGCAGTCCCCGTGCTCTCCAGGCTTTTCATCAACACCTCGAAGACCGGCTTCAAATACCATACGCTCTCCGTCTCGGGCCTCGACGGCGCCGCCCTGCTCTCCGAGAATTTCGCCAACAGTTACGCCAACGCGGCCGGGGGCAGGCTGGAACTGGGCCGCAACACCCTCTCCGGGCTGAAGCTTAAGACCGACATCTCCAAGTCCGACATGCTCTTCAACTATTCCGGCAAGTTCAACGCCACCCCGGCCAAAGGCCGCATCCTGGTGAAGAAGGCCTTCAGCCCGGAACGCACGCTGGATTTCACCGGCTACTCGCACGACGTGATCTTCGCGGACCTGAAGGCCCTGATCCTGGACATCAAGGACCTGCTGGGGCCCCGCCGCCAGAAGCCCGTCTACGACTCCGAGCTGGCCTGGATGCGCACGCTGAAGAACTCCATCCCCAGCGGCTACTCCTCGGCCAAGATCCTCTACAAGACCGACCATTTCAAGCACGACTACTTCTCTGCCGCGGACTTCTACCTCTCCGCCTCGCTCAAGGAGATCACCGGCGACATCGCCTCGCTGCGCGGGGACGTGGCGATGCGTTCGGGCAGCGGCACGTTCTACGACGTGCAGCGCAACTCGGAGAAGGACCGCGTCTTCTACATTTTCTCGCTGCCGCTGACCTTCATCCACCGCCTCAACCGCACGGGGGCGCTGAAGTTCGGCTACGAGGTCCGGGACGTCTCGTTCAGCTCCATCGGCGGCGACTATTCCATGGCCGACGGCAAGGTGCAGATCAGGAACTTCTACATGGAAGGCAAGGAGTTTTCCGCCCATGTCACCGGCTCGCTGGATTTTTCCAACGAAACCATGGACGTAAAAATTTATACAATATCAGGTAAGTATTATTCTATGGGCAGCCTGCCGGAGGCGCTCACGGACGCCAGCGGCAAACCGGCGCTCGCTTTCACGCTGCACGGCAAGATGGCCGACCCGGAGTTCAAGATGATCAGCCCCAAGGAAAGCAGCGCGGTGATCAAGGAAGCGGCGCGCAAGGGCGTTCCCATAGATTTCGACAGGCTCGACAGCTTCGCAGGAGGAAAAAAATAATGTCCAAGCTCGGCAAATTCGACGTGGTCGGTCTCCTTCAGGAGCACGGCGCCATACTTAACGGCCATTTCCAGATCCCGTCCGGCTTCCACACGCAGACCTACATCCAGCCCTCCCTGGTGCTGCAGTACCCGCACCTGGCCCAGAAAGTGGCCAAGGAGATGGCGGCCAAGTTCCCGCAGGAGATCAACGTGGTGATCTCCCCCTCCGTCGGCTCCATGGCGATAGGCCAGGAAGTGGCCCGCGTGAAGAAGGCCCGCTCCATCTTCACCGAGCGCATCAACGGCGTGATGGTGCTCAAGCGCGATTTCAAGATCTCCGAGGGCGAGCGCGTGCTGGTGGTGGACGACGTGCTGAACTCCGGCCGCATGTGCGGCGAGGCCATCAATCTGGCCCGCGGCTACGGCGCCAAGGTGATCGGCGTGGCGGCCATCGTGGACCGCTCCACCGGCGACCTGACGCTCAACGTGCCGGTGCGCGGGCTCATCTCCTACCCGCTGCAGCTTTTCCCCCCGGACAACTGCCCGCTCTGCCGGCAGAAGCTGCCCCTCACGATACCCGGTTCCACCGTGCATCACGTGCACGGCCAGGAATAAGACCTCTACTCCCCGCCGGGCGGCGGGCGCGAGCCCCCGCCCTTTCCCGTTTTACCTATGAAGACAAAGCACATAGCGCTGCTCTCGGATTTCGGCACCCATGACCCCTTCGTCGGGGCGATGAAGGGCGTGCTGCTGTCCAAGGCCCCCGGCCTGACCATCATAGACATCACGCACCAGATCCCCCCGCAGGACATACAGACCGCGGCCTTCTACCTGATGGCCGCCACCCCCTATATGCCCAAGGGCACGCTGTTCATGTGCGTCGTGGACCCGACGGTGGGCACCGGCCGCGGCATAGTCTGGGCCAGGACCGAGAACCACCAGTTCATCGCCCCCGACAACGGCCTGATCAGCTGGGTGGACCAGAAAGAGCGCATCGTGGAAGCCCGCTTCATCAGCAACTCCTCCCTTTTCATGGAGAACATCAGCTCCACCTTCCACGGCCGCGACATCATGGCGCCGGTGGCGGCCGCGATCGCCAAGGGCCTGCCCGAAAAGAAGATCGGCCCGCTGTTCCCCGCCTACCGCCGCTTCCCTTTCCCCGCCCCGGTCAAGGCCGGCAACAGGATCACCGGCCAGGTGATAGCCATAGACCATTTCGGCAACGTCGTGACTAACATAAAGCGCGACTACCTGAGCGCGCGGGCCGTCTTTAACATAGCGGACCGCATGATCAAGGGCCTGAAGCTTACCTACGCTTCGGTGCCGGAGGGCGAGGCGCTGGCGCTGGTCGGCTCTTTCGGTTTCCTGGAATTCTCCGTCAGGAACGGCAGTTTCGCAAGGACTTTCGACGTAAAGATAGGTTCCGTGGTGGAGGCAATAATACTAGATGAATAACCTTAAAATCATGAAACTGCGCCGCGAGGCCGCCAAGCGCAGAACGCCGGGGCGGATCTGGGTCTTCTCCAACGAACTGGAGACCGTGGACACCTCGGTGCCGCCGGGCACGATCTGCGGCCTGGCCTACCCCGACGGCAAGCCCGCCGGCGTGGGCTTCTTCAATCCCAAGAGCCTCATCGCCATGCGCCTGCTGGCGCAGGACACGCACCAGCTGCCCGAGGGCTTCATCAAGGAGCGCCTGGCCGCCGCGCTGGCGTACCGCGAGGAACTGGGCGTGGACCGCGCCTGCCGCCTCAGCTTCGGCGAGTCCGACGGCCTGCCCGGCCTGGTGGTGGACCGCTACGGCGACGCCGTAGTGGTAGAGATCCTTTCCGCCGGCATGGAGCTGCTCAAGGACGAGGTTACCGCCGCGCTGGTGGACCTGCTGCGCCCCAAGGGCGTAGCCTACAAGAACACCCACCAGTTCCGGGAGCTCGAAGGCCTGACCTCCTACGAAGAGACCGCCTTCGGCGTGATGCCCGAGACCGCCGAAATAGAAGAGAACGGCCTGAAATACCGCGTGGCGATGGCCGGCGGCCAGAAGACCGGCTGGTACTTCGACCAGCGCGAGAACCGCGCGGCGCTCGTGCCCTTCTTCAAAGGCCGCAAAGTACTGGACCTGCACACCTACCTGGGCGCTTTCGCCATCACCGCGGCCAAGGCCGGCGCGGAGACCGTCTGGGCCGTGGACTCCTCCGAGAAGGCCATAGAGGGCGCGCAGCAGAACGCCGCCCTTAACGGCGTGGAGGACAAGATAGCTTTCCGCAAGGAGAAGGCCGAGCGGCTGCTGGAGGCCATGGAGGCCGGCCAGCTGCCAGAGACCCCTGACTTCATCCTGCTGGACCCGCCGAACATCGTGCGCAACAAGAAGTTCCTGCCGCAGGCGCTCAAGATGCTGTCGCGCATGGCCGGCGCGGCGTTCACGGCGCTGCCCAAGGGCGGCTATCTGGCCGTCTCCACCTGCTCGCACCACATCTCGCGGAGCGTCTTCATGGAAACCATCGCCGCCGCCGCGGTAAAGGCCGGGCGTGAAGCCATGCTCGTGGACCTGCGCGGCCAGGCGAAGGATCACCCGATCCTCCTCAGCATGCCGGAGACCGAGTACCTGCACTTCGCCCTGCTGCGCGTGGTGTAGGCGCGGGGACGCAAAAAAGAAAAGGGCCCGAGCGGGCCCTTTTTCTTTTGCGCGTGCGCGGCTTAAATGATGCTTTTAACGACTTTGAGGATCTCGGATTTGCTGGAAGGCTTGGTGATATAGGTCTTGGCGCCGTAGGAGATGGCCTGCTGTATCTCGTTGATGCTGCCCTCGACGGTGAGCATGACCACGGGGATGCCCTTGGTGACGCTGTCGGTCTTTATTTCCTTGCAGGCCCGCAGGCCGTCCATCACCGGCATGTGGATGTCCATCATGATCAGCGCGGGCAGTTCCTTGCGGGACATCTCCACGGCTTCCTGGCCGTTCTCGGCGTTGATGACCTGGTAGCCCTCGGCTTCGAGCATCGAGCTGAGCGTCTCGCGCATCTCGTTGTCGTCGTCGGCTATCAGGATCTTGTTGTGGAGGGGCATAAGCTTCTCCCGAAATGGAAAATGCCGCGGGTTGGGATCGAACCAACGACACCTGGTTTTTCAGACCAGTGCTCTACCACTGAGCTACCGCGGCAAGTGTGGTATGACTACGTAGTTAATCTTATCATTTTTTGAAAAACCTGTTAAGGTTTCAGTTTCTCGTTTTACTTTTGCCGGCCAGGCGGGCCTTATCCGCCGGGGGCAGCACTTTGTATAATTTCTTCATGGGCCGTCTTTCCAAGGGCAACAAAATACTTATACTGAGCGCCGGGGCGGTTCTGCTCTCCTGTTGCGGCGCTGCAGGAGCCGTTTTCTCCGTCATCGGGCCCTGCTCCGAAAATCCGGTTTTTGAACTGGAGTTCCCCGCGGCCGGCGCCGGCGACACCGCGGGCCAGATCTCGGAACGTATCTTCAAAGAGAACGGGTTGCCTTACGAAGGCGGGGCCGGCGGCTTTACCTCCATACTGGGTTCGCCCTCCGGCCTTGCCGCGGTAGAAGTCGTATCCGCGAAAAAAACGCGCTTTTACGGCTGGTGTTTTTCGTCGGACGGGGTACTCCCGGAAGTCACTCCTGACGCTTTTTACCCGGACGCCACGACCGCAAGGTTGACCTGGTTTTACGCTTTCTCGACCTATGAGAACGGCAACTGGACAGATTCCTGCGTGCCATCCTATACGGTTAAGGCGGCACAATTCTGCGGCCCTGAAGCGGGCGCCTGGACGATCAACTGGAAATCCGCGCGAACCCGGAGCGGCAGCGGCTATGCCGCCCTGGAATCGGCCGCGGCCAGGTCCGTCTCTTTTTTTACGGGCCGGCAGCCATGAAAGAAAAGATCAACGAACTCCTGACGCGCATTTCCGCGCTGGAAGCCCAGCTTCAGGAGGAATACCGCAAGGCCGGAGACGATTTCGCGCGCAAGCGCCTCGCTATGGCCGGCGAGTTCCTGCGCCAGCAGCGCCGCTACAAAATAGGCCTGTTCCGCTTTCTCCTGCGAAGCCGGGTGCCGGTCCTTTTAACCGCCCCGGTTATCTACCTCGGTTGGGGCCCGTTCCTGCTGATGGACCTGTTCGTTACGATATACCAGCGGCTCTGCTTCCCCATCTACCGCATACCGCGCGTGCGGCGCGCGGACTATATGGCCTTCGACAGGGCCGACCTGCCGTACCTCAACCTGATAGAAAAGTTCAACTGCCTCTACTGTTCTTATGGGAACGGCGTGGCCGCCTACACCCGCGAAGTAGCTGCCCGCACCGAACAGTACTGGTGCCCCATAAAACATGCGCGCCACATAAAGGCCGCGCATGAACGCTACAGCATTTTTATCGATCATGGCGACGGCGAAGCCTACCGTCAGGGCCTGGCCAGGCTGCGCCACAAGTTCGACGAGGATAAACCCCGGAGAACCCCGCTGAAAGCTGAGGACTTAAATCCGGGATCACTTGCGCCGCTTTAAAATAACGCCGGCTGTTTTCCCGCTCCTTGCGGCGGCGCGCCTTAAAGCTCCAGCACCTCGTTGAGCCCCGGGCCGTAGGAGATTAGCGCCACTTTCGGGTTCGGGTAGGCGGCGCAGACCTTCGCGAGCGTGCCCATGAACTTCTTCGCTTCGCCGGTGAAACTCTTCACGCCGCGGGAGATATCCGCCCCCTCCAGCATGTCGATATGCGTGATGGCCAGGCGCGTGGCGGAATTTATCCGCACGGTCTGCAGCGCCACGTCCATCTCGAACTCGCCCACGCGGCGCAGGCGGCCGCTGACGCTGCCCACCTCGCGGCCCGCCGTGTGGTACTTATTGAGCTTAACCTTGTCCTTCATCTCCCTGGCCACCAGGCCGGGGCCCACGCGGGTGACGTAGGGCTTGAACACGGCGTAGACCTCGCCGGCGTATTTCGGCCCCAGGCCGGCCTCGCCCATGAAAGTGGAGGCGGTGGTGTCGCGCGAGGTGACGTACGGGTACTCGCCATGCAGGTTGGAGAGCTTCATGCCCTGCGTGCCCTCCAGCAGCATCTTCGAGCCCTTCGCGAGCGCCTTGTTGAGCAGCTCGGGCACGTCCTTGACGTATTGTTTCAGCCGGGGCTCGTCCTTGGCGAAGCGCAGCGCCTTGCGGTCCACGCGGTCGCGCAGCGCGGCGCCGAGGCCCGTGCCCACGCTGCCTATCTTGTCCATCATGCGCGCGTCGGCGCGCTCGGCGGCGGTGTGGCGCGGCTCTATGATAACGGCGTGCGGATCGATGATCAGCCGGTGGCCGGCTTTGGTCAGCGCTATCTCCTTCTCCAGCCAGTCGGTAATGATATAGGTGCCGGCGCCCAGCACCAGTTTGGTCCCCGGGTTAACGAAGCCGCCCGGCATGGTCTTGAGCGTATAGATCTTGTCCTTGAAGAAGATCGTATGCCCGGCGTTGGGACCGCCCACGCGTATGGAGTAATCGTACTTGTTCTTTACGGCGAGGTAGGCCGAGATCTTGCCCTTCCCCTCGTCGCCAGCCTGCCCGCCCACCACGATGTCTACCGGCATAGTTACCTCCGTCCTTTGGCCAATTCAGCCGAAAGCCCCGTGTAGTTCAGGGGCGTCAGACGCTTGAGTTCCGCCTTCACCGCCGGCGCCAGCTCAAGGCCGTCTATGAAATCCCTCAGCTCCGCCGCGCTCACCGCGCGGCCGCGCGTGAACTTGCTGAGCAGCTCGTACGGGCCGCCGGCCCGCTCGCGCCGCAGTATGGTCTGTATGCCCTCGGCCAGCACCTCGGGGTGCGCCTCGAGCTCGGCGCGGGCGGCGGCCTCGTCGGGCGTGACCCGGGAGAGGCCCGTCATGACCGACTTGCAGGCCGCCAGCGAGTGGCCGAAAGCCGCGCCGAAGTTTCGTTCCACGGTCGAATCGGAGAGGTCCCGCTGCAGGCGCGAAACAGGCAGCTTGGCGGAGAAGAAGCCCAGCAGCGCGTTGGCCAGGCCGAGGTTGCCCTCGGCGTTCTCGAAGTGTATCGGGTTCACCTTTTGCGGCATCGTCGAAGAGCCCACCTCTCCCGCCACGGCCCGCTGTTTTATCAGGCCGGCGGAGATGTAGCGCCACATATCCTGGCAGAAGGCCAGCAGTATGGTATTGGTCCTGCGCAGCCCGTCGAACAGCTCGGCATAGGAGTCGTGCGGTTCTATCTGCGTTGTATAGGGGTTGAACTCCAGGCCGGCGAAGCTCTCCACGAAGCCGCGGGAGAATTTCTCCCAGTCCACGCCGGGATAGGCGGCGGCGTGGGCATTGTAGTTGCCGGAGGCGCCGTTGAGTTTGGCGCAGACCCGCGCGGCTTTAAGCTGCTTCACCTGGCGCCCGAGGCGGGCATGGAAAACCCGGAACTCCTTGCCGAAGCTGGTGGGCACGGCCGGCTGGCCGTGAGTGCGGGCCAGCAGCGGCGCGGCCGCGTATTTGACGGCCAGCGCGTCCAGCGCGGCCAGGATCTCTTCGAGCGCGGGCAGCAGTTCTTTGTGCAGACAATCGCGCAGCATGAGCGCGTAAGAGATATTATTGACGTCCTCGGAGGTGAGCGCGAAATGCACCAGTTCGGTAAGGTCGCGCAGGGAGGTGCGGCGCAGGCGGCTCTTGAGGAAATATTCCACGGCCTTCACGTCGTGGCGGGTGGCGGGCAGGCCGCCCAGGCCCTTTTCCTCTATCGCTATGATCTCCAGCACCTCCGCGTCAGAGAGCTCCGGCAGCCGCTCCAGCGCCTTCTTTTCGGCGGCCGTCAGCCGGCGGGCCTTCACGCCCGGGGTGGCGCAGAGCCTGGCCAGGTAGCGGCATTCCACCAGCGCGCGGTAGCGGGCCAGGGCGCCCTCTCCGGTCAGCCGGCCCAGGCCGGCCGCTTTTTCGGCGTACCTGCCGTCCAGGGGACTTACCGCGTTGATGTTTCGCTCTTCCGCCATATTGCCTCCGTCGCCCCTGCGGGGGCCTGGTAGTATTATCCCAAATCACAAGGGCAAGTAAAACCGGCTTTTGCTACAATATCCGCATGGAAAAGAACCCGGCTATCGCCGATATAGTGATGCAGTGCCTGGCGCAGTCCTGCGAGGTCTTTTTCATAACCGACGCCGAAGGCGTCATCATCTACGCCAACCCCGCTTTCGAGACGCTCACCGGCTACTCGCGCGCCGAAGTTATCGGCAAGAACCCCCGCGTGCTCAAGAGCGGTGAGAACCCCCCGCAGGTCTACGCCGCCATGTGGGCGGACCTGAAAGCCGGCCGCCAGTGGACCGGCCGCCTGCGAAACCGCCGCAAGGACGGCTCCGTCTACCTCGACGAACAGCGCATCTGCCCGGTGAAAGACGCCGCCGGCGGGGTTAAATACTATTTCGCCACCCGCCGGGACGTTACCCGCGAACTGGAGCTGGAGGGCCAGCTGGGCCAGAGCCAGAAGATGGAATCGCTGGGCCTGCTGGCCGGCCAGATCTCTCACGACTTCAACAACCTGCTCACCGTGATCATCGGTTCCATGGAACTCATCCTGGAGGACCTGAAACCCGGCTCCATCGGCCACAAGCTCTCCACCGAGATCCTGCGCTCTTCCAAAGAGTCCACGGCCATGATAAAGAACCTGATGGTCTTCGCCCGCCGCCACGACAGCCACCCGGTGGACACCGTGCTCAACGAACCCGTCAACGAGATGAAACTGCTGCTCGACAGTCTGCTGGGCAAGGGCATTTCCGTGCTCTACGATCTCGACGAGGCCCTGGCCCCGGCCAAGATAGAACCGGAGAACTTCAAGCAGGCCATCATGAACCTGGCCATCAACGCCAAGGACGCTATGGACGGCAAAGGCGCGATTTCCGTAAAGACCTTTAACGCCGGCCCCGAAGGGCTACCCGCCGCCCTGATAGGCGGCGTCTACTCCGCTTTCGAGATCTCCGACACCGGCCCGGGCATACCGCACGACGTGCTGCCGCGCATCTTCGAACCTTTCTTCACCACCAAGCCCAAGGGCAAGGGGACCGGCCTCGGCCTCTCCACCGTCTACGGCATGGTGCACCAGAACGGAGGCCGTATCTTCGCCGCCAACCGCCGCGAGGGCGGCGCCGTGTTCACCATCTACTTCCCCGCCGCCGAGTGACCTAGTGCCGGAAATGGCGCAGGCCGGTCAGCACCATGGCCAGCCCCAGCCGGTCGGCCGCCTCTATAACCTCCCTGTCCTTCACCGAGCCGCCCGGCTGTATCACGGCCGTCGCGCCGATGCGCGCCCCTTCTTCCAGCGCGTCGGGGAAAGGGAAGAAGGCGTCCGACGCCATCACCATGACCGCGGGTTTGGGATTATCCTTTAAATATGCCTGGTACTTGTGGCCGGCCATGAACACCGAGTCCACGCGCGACATCTGGCCCGCGCCTATGCCCACGGTGCGGCAGGTATCGGCGAACACTATGGCGTTGGAGCGCACGTACTTGGCGGCGGCCCAGGCGAAGCGCAGCGCCTCTTCCTCCTGCGCCGCGGGCTTTCGCCGGGTGGGGACCTCCCACTTGTCGCCCAGCAGCTTGTCGTCGTCGCCGCTCACCAGCACCTCTTCGCCTACGGAGCGCAGCACCCGGTGCCCCGCCGGGAAGCCGGCCCATTTGAGCAGGCGCAGGTTGGGCTTTTTGGCGAAGACCTCCAGCGCCCTGGCGTCGTAGCCGGGCGCGCAGATGACCTCCACGAACCTTTTGGCCAGGAATTCCGCTATGCGCCCGTCCAGCTCGCGGTTGACGGCGATGATGCCGCCGAAGGCCGACAGCGGGTCGCCGGACCAGGCACGCTCGAAGGCCTCGGCCACGTCGGCGCCGGTGCCCAGGCCGCAGGGGGTCACGTGCTTAAAGATGACGGCTGCCGGCCTGTCGAATTCGCGCACCGCCTGCCAGGTGCCGTAGGCGTCGAGGATATTATTAAAGGACAGTTCCTTGCCCTGCAGCTGCTCGAAGGGCGGCTTGTCCCCCCTGGTGTAAAGAGCGCAGGCCTGATGCGGGTTCTCGCCGTAGCGCAGGTCATGCACCTTGTTCAGGGTTATCTCGAGCCGCTCGGGGAAAGCGGCGGGGGCCGGCGCGGCCAGCGTGCGGGAGATCTCGCCGTCGTAAGCCGCGGTGTGGGCGAAGCCTTTTACCGAGAGTTCCTTCTTCAGCGCCTCGGGCAGGCCGCCGTTGGCCCGCAGCGCCGCCAGCACCGGGGCGTAGTCGGCCGGCGAGGTGAGCACGGCCACGGACTGCCAGTTCTTGGCGGCGGCCCGGATGAGCGCCACGCCGCCTATGTCTATGTTCTCGATGAGTTCCTCGGACCAGGGGGCCGCTTTTTTGGCGGTGGCGGAGAACGGGTAGAGGTTGACCACCACCATGTCTATGGGCTCTATGCCGAACCTGAAAACGGTCTCGGCGTGCGCGGGATCGTCGCGGCGGTAGAGTATGCCGCCGTGCACCGCCGGGTGCAGGGTCTTTACCCTGCCGTCGAGCATCTCGGGGTAGCCGGTCAGCGTCTCCAGGGCTCGCACCGGGATCCCGGCGTCTTTGAGAGCCTTGAAGGTGCCGGAGGTGGAGACCAGTTCAACGCCCTCCTGCGCCAGGCCCCTGGCAAAATCGACAAGGCCTGTTTTATCAGAAACTGACAGCAGCGCGCGGCGCACCTTGCCGCTTTCCGGCAGCGGGCCGGAAATGTTCACCCTCCCCCCTTCGATGGCGAGGCGGCCGGCGCAGAACAAGGCGGCGGCGGCGGGGTAGATGGCATGTTCGGCCGTCAGCACGCGGGCGGCCAGGGTTTCGGCGGTGTCGCCGGGCAGTACCGGCACGGGCTGCTGCAGTATGATGGGGCCGCGGTCGTAGTTCTCGTCGACGAAGTGCACCGTGGCGCCGCTGACGCGGGCCCCGGCGGCGAGCACGGCCTCGTGCACTTTCAGGCCGTAGAAGCCTTTGCCGCCGAAGGAGGGCAGCAGGGCCGGGTGGACGTTGAGGATGCGGCCCCTGTATTCGGCGAGCATCTGGGGGCCGAGCTTGAGCATGTAGCCGGCCAGGCAGACAAGGTCGGCCTTGTGGGCGCGGCAGAGCGAGGCGAGGTGGGCGTCGTAATCGCCGGGGGCGAAATCTTTGGGCGGAGCGGAGGCGGCGGGGATGCCGGCCGCGGCGGCTCTCTGAAGGGCCCCGGCGTCGTCCTTATTGGAGACTACGAGGACGATCCTGCCGTCTATGCGGCCGTCGCGGGCCGCGTCTATCAGCGCCTGCAGATTGCTGCCGCCGCCCGAAGCGAACACGACGATATTCTTCATAGTTCTCCAGTAATAGCATTATGCAATGATTTGCTGGTCCAAGACATTCGCGACGCGCCAAGTGGGCAGGAACGCAAAATCGGCGTCGCGCACACCGTGCGCGCGCCTGCCGCTCTCGGGCAAGAAAGTGTCGCTTGCGCTCCACGCGGCGCTTGCGCAAGCCTCGCCCTCCGAGGGGCTTTTGCTAACCCTGCCCACTTGTCACCCCGCAGGCCTGTTCTCATCTAAGAGTAACCTCGTTCTTGCCTTTTACTACTTCGCCGATGACGACGGAGCCCTTCAGGGTTTTGAGGGCGGTTTTGACTGCAGCGGGGCGGACTACGGCTATCATGCCTATGCCCATGTTGAACGAGTCCCACATGTCGGCTTCGGGGATATTGCCCAGTTTCTGCAGCTCGCGCATGATGGCGGGCACCTGCCAGGCATCCCGCGTGACCACGGCGCCGAGGTGTTTGGGGAGGACGCGGGGCAGGTTGCCGGGGATGCCGGCGCCGGTGATATGGGCAAGGGCGAGGACGTCCTGCTTCTGTTTTTTGAGGGCGGCGCGCAGCTTGTTTACGTCCTTGACGTAGATCTTGGTCGGGGTGAGCAGGCGGGCGGCGTACTTTTCAAGCAGCTTTTTGTCGCCGAGCACTTTGCGTATCAGCGAGAAGCCGTTGGAGTGGAAGCCGGTGGAGGGCAGGCCTATCAGCACGTCGCCGGCGCGCACCCGGCGCCCATCGAGCGTCTCGGAATTCTTCACTATGCCCACGGAGAAGCCGGCGAGGTCGTATTCGCCGGGCTGGTAGAAGCCGGGCATCTCCGCGGTCTCGCCGCCCAGCAGCACGCTTTCGCCCTGGCGGCAGCCTTCCAGTATGCCTTCTATCACTTTCTTGGAGCGGGCCAGGTCCAGCCGGCCGGTGGCGTAGTAGTCCAGGAAGATCATAGGCCGCGCGCCGCAGCAGAGCAGGTCGTTGACGCACATAGCTACGAGGTCTATGCCTATGGTGTCGTGGCGGTCCAGCAGGAAGGCCAGCTTTAGCTTGGTGCCTACGCCGTCGGTGGAGGCCACCATGCTGTACTCGCCGCGGGTCTCGGGTATGCTCAGCAGGCCGGCGAACCCGCCTATGGCCTTGGACTTCTTCTCCAGGAATTCGGTGAACTTGTCGGCCAGTTTTATATCCACGCCGCTTTTCTTGTAGGTGGTCATCGTATCTCCTTAAAGCCCTATGTCCTTGCGGTACTGCATGCCTTCGAATTTGATGCCGGCGAGGGCCGCGTAAGCCCGCTCCCTGGCGGCGGAGACGTCCGCGCCGCAGGCGGCTACGGCCAGCACCCTGCCGCCGGCCGTGATGTACGCGTCGTCCTTCCTGGCGGTGCCGGCGTGAAATACCTGCACTCCGGGCGCCTGGTCGTAGAGCCCCGTTATGGGCCGGCCCTTCTCCGGAGCTTCGGGATAGCCGGCCGCGGCGGCCACCACGCTCACGCAGGTCTCACCGGTCAGCTCCAGGCCGCGCCCAGCCAGTTTCCCCTCCGCGCAGGCGGCCAGAGCCGGCAACAGGTCGCTCTTGATGACCGGCAGGACGGCCTGCGTCTCCGGGTCGCCGAAGCGGACGTTGAACTCCAGCACCTTCGGCCCTTCGGGCGTGAACATCAGTCCGGCGTAGATCACGCCGCGGAAATTCAGGCGCTCCTTCTTTACGCCTTCCAGGAAGCGCTGTATGACCTCGGCGCGTATGATCTCCATGTCCGCGTCGCTGATCTCCACCGGGCAGACGGCGCCCATGCCGCCGGTATTGGGGCCGGCGTCGCCGGCGCGCAGGCGTTTGTGGTCGCGGGCCGCCGGCAGCAGCAGGGCGCTCTCCCCGTCGGTCAGCGCCATCACCGAGGCCTCCCTGCCGGTCAGGAACTCTTCCAGCACCACCTTGGAGCCTGCCGCGCCGAACACGCGCCGCTCCATGAAATCCTCCACCGCCGCCAGGGCCTCGGCCTCGGAGGCGCAGATGCGCACGCCCTTGCCGGCGGCCAGGCCGTCGGCCTTTATCACCACGGGGTATTTTTTATTGGCCGCCAGTCTCTCCCGGGCCGCGGCCGCCGAGTAGAGCACGGCGTAGCCGGCCGTCGGTATGCCGTTGCGGTCCATGAAATCCTTGGCGAACTGCTTGGAAGCCTCCAGCATGGCACCCTTCTGCGACGGACCGAACACCTTTATGCCCTTGCCGGTCAGGAAATCCGTCAGCCCGCCGGCCAGCGGCGCTTCGGGGCCTATGACCACGAGGCCGATGTCCGCGGCCAGGCAGTAGCCGTAGATGCGCTCGTGATCGTCCTGCGCTATCTCCGGGCAGGCGGCCAGGGCTGCTATGGCGGCCGAGCCGGGTATGCAGTGCAGTTTGCCCAGCAGCGGGCTCTGCTTCAGCTTCCAGGCCAGCGCGTGCTCCCGGCCGCCGGAACCTATGATCAGTACGTTCACGGTTTCTCCATATATTTGCCGGTAAAGCAGGAAACGCAGAAGTTCCGGTCCCTGCGGTCGCCGCAGGCCTCTACCAGGCTCTCCAGGCTCAGATAATGCAGCGCGTCCGCGCCTATGAAGCGGCGTATCCGCTCCAGGCTGAGCTGGTTGGCTATAAGTTCCCCCTTCGTCGGGGTGTCTATGCCGAAATAGCAGGGCGAGACGATGGCCGGCGAGGCTATGGCCATAACGATCTTCCCGGCGCCGGCGCGCTTGAGGTTCTTTACGATCTGGCGCGAGGTGGTGCCCCGCACCAGCGAGTCGTCTATCAGTATGATGGTCTTGCCCTTTATCACGTCGCGGATCGGGGCGAGCTTGAGGTGGGCGGTGAACTCGCGCAGCTTCTGGTCCGGCTGTATGAAGGAGCGGCCGGTATAATGGTTGCGCATGAACACGTTCTGGTACGGTATGCCGGACTCCTTGGCGTACCCCAGCGCGTAGACGGTGCCGGAGTCCGGCACGCCGGAGACCAGGTCGGCTTTCACGTCCTTCAGTTCCCCGGCCAGCCGCGCCCCTATCTCGTAGCGGGCGGTCTGCACCGAGCGCCCTACCGCCACCGAGTCGGGCCTGGCGAAATAAACCTGCTCGAAGATGCAGCGCGTGAACCTCTTTACCGGCGCGAAGCGCTTGAATTTTATCTTCCCCCCGGCGATCACGGCCATCTCGCCGGGCTCTATCTCGCGCACCACGCTGCCGCCGGCCACTTCTATGGCGCAGGTTTCGGAGGCCAGAATATAGGATCTGCCGAGCCGGCCCAGCACCAGCGGCCTGTAGCCGTAAGGGTCGCGGGCGCCTATCACCTTGCCCGGGGTCATGAACAGGAACGCGTAGGCTCCGGAGAGCTTGGGCAGGTTCCGGGCCAGCGTGTCCTCCAGGCTGCGGCCCTTGTGCCTGGCCGCCAGGTGGAGAATGACCTCGCTGTCGCTGGAGGACTGGAAGATGGCCCCGTCTTTTTGAAGCTTAGCTTTGATCGCGTCCGCGTTGGTTATATTCCCGTTATGCGCCACCGCCACGTTGCCGAGGCAGGAATTGAGCACCAGCGGCTGGGCATTCTTGATATGGCTGGAACCGGTGGTGGAATAGCGGATATGGCCGACGGCGTTGCGCCCTTCCAGTTCCCCGAGAACGCCGTTGTCGAAGACCTCGTTGACCAGGCCCATGCCGGTGTACGGCAGCAGCGCGCCGTGGTCGTCGGTCACGATGCCGGCCGATTCCTGGCCGCGGTGCTGCAGCGTGAACAGGCCCACGTAGGCCAGCCGCGCCGCGTCCTTATTGTCGGTTATGCCGAATATTCCGCACATAGTTTTCCTTTTACCGAACGTAGTCCACCGCGTTCTTGAAGAACTGGTACCCCGCCGCCTCGGCCTCGCGCGCCGCCGCGGGCCGGTCCGGGTTCTGCCACGCGAAGAAGCTTCGCTCCGGGTGCGGCATCAGGCCGAAGCAGGTGCCGGCCGGGCTGCAGATGCCGGCTATATCCAGCATGGACCCGTTGGGGTTTTCGGCGTAGGTCAGCGCGTGCAGGTTGCCGGCGGTTATGGCCGCCAGCTCCCTCCTGTCCTCCACGATAAATTTCCCCTCGCCGTGGGCTATCGGCAGGTCTATCTCGTCGGGCAGGCCCTTGGTGAAAATACACGGGCTCCGCTTATTAACCTTCAGCCGCGCCCACTTCGCTATAAAATGCCCGCAGTCGTTGGTGTACAGCGTAGAGACCTGCGCGTTGCCCCTGTTCTCCGGCAGCAGGCCGGTCTTGACCAATATCTGGAAGCCGTTGCAGATGCCTATCACCGGGCGGCGGCCTTTCACGAATTTTTCAAAATCCCCGGCGAGCCTGGCCATCTTCACGGCGTAGATCTTGCCGGCCGAGATGTCGTCGCCGTAGGAGAAGCCGCCGGGAAAGGCCATCAGGTCGTAATCCATGACCTTCCGGCCGCCGGCCAGCAGCTGGTTGATATGCACCAGCTCCGGCTCTGCCCCGACGTATTTGAGCGAATTGAAAGTCTCTATGTCGCAGTTAGTGGCCGTGCCGCGCAGTATGATGGCTTTGGGTTTCTTCATATCAGTTCCTTCCGCCAGCAGGCTTTGAGCCTGGCGATATCAGCCGAGAAGAGGCGGCTCCCGCCGTCCGAGACCGAAAGCTCAGGCTCTTCCTTCACATGGCCTATCTCGGCCGCCGGCAGGCCTTTCACAAAGCCCAGGAATTCTTTTTCCCTGCCTTTGACCACTTCCAGCGCCAGGCGCGCCGGGCTCTCGCCGAACAGCAGCTCTACGGCGGTCAGCCCCCGCTCCCGGGCCGCGGCTGAAAGGTCCAACCTCGCGCCCAGCCCGCCGGAGAAGGCCATCTCGGCCAGCGTCACGGCCAGGCCGCCCTGCGATACGTCGTGGGCCGCCGCCACGCAGCCGGCCCGCATGGCCCGGGCGATGGCCGCGTAGAGCTTGACCGCGGCTTTCAGGCCCAGCGCGGCCACGGCGTTGTTGCCGGTATCGGTTATCTCGTTATAGACCGAACCGCCCAGGCCGCGCAGGCTGACACCGGCGAGATAAACCGGGTTGCCGGCCTCCTTGAAGTTGATGGTTATCGCCCGGCGTACGTCCTCCACCGGGGCCGTGGCGGAGATCAGCAGCGAGAGCGGTATCGGGTATTCCTTACCGTCGGCGTCCCGCGACTGGTTGTAGAAGCTGTCCTTGCCGGAGATGAAAGGCGCGCCGTAGGCCAGGGACGCGGCGAGGCAGCCCTCGGCGGCCTGCACCAGGTCCCCCATCACGAGCGGATCGCGCGGGCTGGCGGCGCAGAAGTTGTCCAGGATGGCCGTGCGCGAGACGTCTGCCCCGGCGCACAGCAGGTTGCGCACCGCCTCGTCCACCGAGTGCAGCGCCATCTGGTAGGGATCGACGCGGCCTACCGCGGGGGCGAAGCCGTGGCCTACAGCGAAGCCGGAGAAATCAGCCAGGTCCAGCGTGGCGGCCTGCGGCCAGATGACGGCCGCGTCGCCGGGGCCGTCGCCGTACCTGCCCTGCAGCGGCTTGCCCACCGTGCCGCCCTGCACCTCGTGGTCGTACTGGGTTATGACGGAATGCCGCGAGCAGACATTGGGGTGGGCGAGCAGCGCCTCCAGCGCTTTGCCCCAGTCCTTCGGGGCGGCCGGGGCTTTGGAATTTATCGCCACGGCGCGCCGTACGGCCGGCTTCTCGAAATTGGGCACGCCGCCGTGCAGGAAGGCCATCGGCAGGTCCACCACGCTCTCCCGCCCGTGCGTCACCAGCAGGCGGCCGTCGCCGGGAAACTCGCCCAGCACGCAGTACTCGCAGTTCTCGGCGTCCAGTATGGCGGCCAGCCGCTTCAGCTTCGCCTTCGGCACGGAAAGTATCATGCGCTCCTGGGATTCGGACACCCAGATCTCCCACGGCTCTATGCGGGTATCCTTGAGCAGCGCTTTTTCCAGCCGTACGCGCGCGCCGGTCTCCGAACCGAGCTCGCCGATGGCCGAAGAGAAGCCTCCGGCGCCGCAGTCGGTCACGGCATTGTAGAGGCCCAGGTCGCGGGCCCGCATCAGCACGTCCAGGGCCTTCTTCTCGTTTACGGCATGGCCTATCTGCACGGCCGAGGAGGTGGTCTCCTCGTCGATATTTGCCGAGGAGAAGGTGGCTCCGTGTATGCCGTCGCGGCCGGTGCGGCCGCCTATGGAAACGATCAGGTCTCCGGGGACCACTCGCTTCTCTATCTTGTCCACCGGGATGAGCCCGGCGCAGCCCACGTAGACCAAAGGGTTGAGCAGGTAGCCGTCGTCGAAGTAGAGGCCGCCGGCCGCCGTCGGGATGCCGATGCGGTTGCCGTAGTCGCGCACCCCTTCCACCACGCCGCGCATGATGCGCTCCGGGCCCAGGGCGTTCTTGGGCAGCCGGTATTTCCGGTCCAGCCGGCCGAAGCAGAAGGTGTCGGTGTTCAGCACGGGCTTGGCGCCCAGGCCCACGCCCAGTATGTCGCGGATCACGCCCCCCACGCCGGTCTCGGCGCCGCCGTAAGGCTCTACGGCGCAGGGATGGTTATGCGTCTCGGCCTTGAAGGCCAGCCCCCACTTGCCGCTCTTGCCGAATTCCACTATGCCGGCGTTGTCGGTGAATACCGAGAGGCACCATTTTTTATTAAGGGTTCTGGTGGCCTTGACGATGGTCTCTTTGAAAAGGTTTTTATATTTCTTCGTGCGCTTCCCGTCGCGGTAGAGCACCGGGCCTGAGAAGGTCTTGTGCTTGCAGTGCTCGGACCAGGTCTGGGCTATGGTCTCCAGCTCGCCGCGGGCGGGCTGCCGGCCCATGCGCCTGAACTCGCGCTGCGCCTCGGCCAGCTCCAGGGCGCTGAGCGACCAGCCGGCGGCGCGGTCCATGGCCTCCAGTTCCTTCGGGGTCAGCGAGTTAAAATTGGAAAGGTCTTTCATATTTTCTCTATCCCGAACTTGTTGACGGTCTCGTTGACCAGCGTTTTCGCCACGGCGTGCCGGAGCTTCAGCCCGGACTCGCAGGCGACGTAGTAGGCATGGCCGAACCTGACGGTTTGCGGCTCCTTGCCCAGCACGTCAGCTACCGCGCCTTTCACGCTCTCGCCCACCACGTCGGTGACTGAGTCTTTCAGCCAGACCTCCACGCGCCAGCCTTTAAGGCCGGCCCGCGGCCTGGTCAGCGAACAGGTCTCGGTGATCGGGTCCGTCAGCAGGTCGGCGCCCAGGCGGCCGAACTCGGCCCGGCTGAAATCGCCTTCCACCCGGTACAGCCGCGACAGCCGCGCGGCCTTTACCTTAAGGCCGGCGTGCGCCATGCGGCCGATGAAGCCCGCCTCCTCGTTCCCGGCGTATTTCTCTTTGGTTCTTATCTCTATGATCATAGTGAGCACCTGTGTCGAAAAAGCAACTACCGAGAGTCGGCAAGGGTATGCCTTCGGAGGGGCCTCGCGTAGGCGAGGCTTGCGTAAGCGCCGAGCCGGAGCGAAAGAGCGAGGCCACGGTGAGGACCGGCGAAGAGCACGGCATAATTATGCCGTGCGTCCGGTCCGCAAGGCCGGAGGCGGTTTTTCATCGAAAACCGCCGAGGCGGGGTCGCGGAAAACCGCTATGCGGTTTATCCGTGACTGGCCGAGCGTACCCGGAGAAGGCGTACCCTTGTCGGCTCCCAGCCTTCACATTCTGCGTTAATGTTTTAGCCATAAAAAGAAGAAGCCGGGTGGCAATTCACCCGGCTTCGGTTATTTTCTGCAGGGCTTCCTCGTATTTTTTGAGGGTGCCCTGCACTACTTCTTCGGGCAGCGCCGGCGGCGGGGACTTCTTGTCCCAGCCGCTCCCCTCCAGCCAGTCGCGCACGTACTGCTTGTCGTAGCTGGCGGGGCTGGTCCCCACCTTGTACCTGGCAGCGTCCCAGAAGCGGGAGGAATCGGGAGTCAGGGCCTCGTCTATCAGGATCAATTCTCCGTCCAGCAGGCCGAACTCGAACTTGGTGTCGGCCAGTATTATGCCCGCCCGCTCCGCGTGCTCCGCCGCGAATTCATAAAGGGCCAGGCTTTTCTCGCGGATAGTCTCGGCCAGGCCGGGCGGCAGGGCCGCGGCCATAGTCTCGAAGGTCACGTTCTCGTCATGGCCCTGGTCGGCCTTGGTAGTAGGGGTAAAGATGGGCTCGGGCAGGCGCTGGGCTTCTTTGAGGCCTGGCGGCAGCGGTATGCCGCAGACGCCGCCCAGCTTCAGGTATTCTTTCCAGCCGGAGCCGGTGATATAGCCGCGCACCACGCATTCGAAGTCCACGCGGCGGCAGCGGCGCACCAGCATGGCCCGGCCGCGCAGGGATTCCCAGTCGAAACCGGCCGGGGCCGTCACCAGGCGCTTTATTTCTTTTATCTCCGCGGAAACGATATGGTTCTTTATTATCTGGCCGGTGCGGCCGAACCAGAACAGGCTGATTTTATTAAGGAGGGCGCCCTTGCCGGGGACTGGCGTGGGCAGGACGAAATCGAAGGCCGAGATCCTATCGGAAGAGACTATAAGGAGATACTTCTCCCCCGCCGCGTACAAGTCGCGCACTTTCCCCTGGTGTATCAACTTCAGCTCCATGCCCATCTCCTTTCGGTAGACCGCCGGTACGCTTGCAGCTGACCGCTATTTCATCGTTTCCAGGTACTTCGTGTAACCGAGCTTGCCGAGCCTGGCGTCCTTGGCCAGCACTTCCTTGCGCATCGTTTCCCGGTAAGCCTTAAATCTGGTCCTGAGGGCCTTCTCCTTGACGGAGAGTATCTGCACGGCCAGCAGGCCGGCGTTCCTGGCGCCGTTCACGGCCACCGTGGCCACCGGTATGCCGGCAGGCATCTGCACTATGGAAAGCAGGGCGTCCAGGCCGGCCAGCGGGGTGGCGTTCACCGGTACGCCTATGACGGGCAGCGGGGTGGCGGCGGCCAGCACGCCGGGCAGGTGGGCGGCCCCCCCGGCGGCGGCTATGATCACTCCGAACCCGTTCTTTTCGGCTGCGGAGACGAAAGCCAGCGCCTCGCGCGTGGTGCGGTGGGCGGAAAGTATCTTTATTTCGAAGGGAACTTTGAACTGTTCGAGGACCTTGGCGGCGGCCGATAATACTCCCAGGTCGGAATCGCTTCCCATGATGATGGCTGCTTTCAGCATACGCACCTCTTGACCGGGAAAGTGTAAGTATTAAGCCACGGATATTCTACGATTTAAAATCCCCCGGCACAAACTTTTTCGATTTCTCCCGTCGTAAGCCCCATAAAACAGCGCAACGCTCTTTTTTTGCGGGCCGGCAGGGACTTGACAAAACCGAATTGTAGTGGTATAGTTATACCACAATACCAGTTAGAACAGGACGACACATGCAGACCATACTCAAACTTTCGGAAGCCGCGGCGATAGCCCTGCACGCGGCCGATTACATGGCGCAGCGCCCGGGCCTCCGCTCGGCTCAGGAGATGGCCCAGGCCCTGGGCGTTTCCTACAACCATCTTTCCAAGGTGCTGCAGCAGCTTACCAAGGCCGGCCTGGTCAGCCCGGTGCGCGGCCCCAAGGGCGGCTTCGCCCTCTCTCCCGCAGGCAAGAAGGCCGCGGTGCGCGCGTACATCACCGCCATAGACGGCCCCCCCGCCCTGCACGAATGTCTGATGAAGTCCAAGGTGTGCCGCCACAGGAACTGCCTGTTCGGCAAATTCCTGCACGAGACCAACAAACGGTTCGAGGCGGTACTGGACGGCAAGATCTCGGAGTTCTCGAAGGGCAAGTGACTTTAGGTTAGGATAATATAATTAAGGAGATCACAAAATGAGCGACGATATGTTCTGTTACCAGTGCGAGCAGGCGGCGAAAGGCACGGGCTGCACCGTGCAGGGTGTCTGCGGCAAAGACCCGGAGACGGCCAAGATGCAGGACCTCCTGCTCTGGCAGGCCAAAGGGATAAGCCAATATGCTCACCGCGCCGCCGCCGCCGGCAAGCGCGACCGCGCCATAGACGTGTTCGTGGTGGAGGCCCTGTTCACCACCGTCACCAACGTCAATTTCGACCCCAAGAATATAGCTCAGCAGATACAGAGGGGACAGGAAGTGAAGGCCAAGGCCCGCGCCCTGGCCGGCAACCCCGCCCTGGGCGGACCGGCGGCCTGGACCGCCCCCTCCGACTATGCGGCCCTGCTGGCCGAAGCCCCCGAACGGGGCATAGAGGCCCGCAAGAAGGCCCTCGGCGACGATGCCGCCGGCCTGCAGGAACTGCTGGCCTACGGCCTCAAAGGCATGGCCGCCTACGCGGACCACGCGCTCATACTCGGCCAGGAAGACGAGAAGGTCTACGCCTTCATCCACGAGGCGCTGGACTTCCTCACCAAGCCCAACCCCACCGTGGACGAACTCGTCGGCTACAACATGAAATGCGGCGAGGTGAACCTGCGCGTGATGGAACTGCTGGACAAGGCCAACACCACCGCCTACGGCCACCCCGTACCCACCCCCGTGCGCATAAACCCCCTCAAGGGCAAGGCCCTGCTGGTCAGCGGCCACGACCTGAAGGACCTGGAGAACATCCTTAAACTCACCGAAGGCAAGGGCGTCAACGTCTATACCCACGGCGAGATGCTGCCCGCTCACGGCTACCCCGGCCTCAAGAAATATAAGCACCTGGCCGGCAACTACGGCGGCGCCTGGCAGGACCAGCAGAAGGAATTCAACGCCTTCCCCGGCTCCGTGGTAATGACCACCAACTGCATACAGAAGCCGCTGGACGGCTACAAGGCCCGCATCTTCACCACCGGCCTGGTGGAATGGCCCGGCGTGACTCACCTCAAGAACGGGGACTTCGGCCCGGCCGTGGAAGCCGCGCTGGCGGCCCCCGGTTTCGCCGAGGACGGCGACCCCAAGACCATTCTGGTGGGCTTCGGCCATAACACCGTGATGGGCGTGGCTGGCACCGTGATAGACGCGGTGAAGGCCGGCAAGCTCAAGCACTTCTTCCTCATCGGCGGCTGCGACGGGGCCAAGCCCGGCCGCAACTACTACACCGAGTTCGCCGAACAGGCCCCCAAGGATACCGTAATCCTGACGCTGGCCTGCGGCAAGTTCCGCTTCAACAAGCAGGAATTCGGCGACATCGGCGGCATCCCCCGCCTGCTCGACATGGGCCAGTGCAACGACGCCTACTCCGCCATACAGGTGGCCGTGGCGCTGTCCAAGGCCTTCGGCGTGGGCGTCAACGACCTGCCGCTGTCGATGATCCTGAGCTGGTACGAGCAGAAAGCCGTCTGCATCCTGCTGACGCTGCTGCACCTCGGCATCAAGAACATCCGCCTCGGCCCGACACTGCCGGCCTTCGTGACCCCGGCCGTGCTGAAGGTGCTGGTGGAGAAGTTCAACATCATGCCCACCACGACCGCGCAGAAGGACCTGGAAGCCATACTCGGCGCTAAAGCCGGCGCTTAACAGCTAGTAAACGGGGCGGGACCGGAGAGGAGAGACTCTGGTCCCGCCCTTTTATCACCTGCCGATATGACAAGCGCGCGATATATACGCCTGGCCTCGCAGTCCGCCTTCCTGGCGCTGATCCTGCTGACTGGCTGGGAATTCCATAAGTTCGCGCAGGCGGCCCTCGCCGGCGGAAGTCTGCCGCAACGGCCGCCGGCTGTAGAGGGCTTTCTGCCCATCAGTTCGCTGATGAGCCTGCGGCTGCTGCTGCAGACCGGGGAACTGCACCCCTTCCACCCCGCCGGCCTTTTCATACTGCTGGGCGCCCTGGCCATGTCCTTCGCCCTGCCAAAATCCTTCTGCGGCTGGGTCTGCCCCTTCGGTTTCCTCTCCGAGGCTATTTGGAGCCTGCGCCGCCGCCTCAAGGTCCGGCTTTACCCTCCCCCCTGGCTGGACTACCCGCTGGCGTCGCTGAAATACCTGCTGTTGGTCTTCTTCGCCTGGGCGATAATGTCGATGGACCTGGCCTCGCTCAGGAGCTTCCTGGACGGGGACTACAACCTGATAGCCGACGCCAAGATGTACTTCTTCTTCTCTCAGCTCTCCCCGCTGGCCTCCGGGGTGATAGCGGCCCTGCTGGCGCTCAGCCTGGCCATACCTTATTTCTGGTGCCGCTACCTCTGCCCCTACGGCGCCCTCCTGGCCCCGGTCTCCCTGGCGGGGCCGCTGCGGGTGCGCCGAGACCCCGCGGCCTGCACCGGCTGCGGAGCCTGCTCCCGCGCCTGCCCGCACGCCATCCCGGTGGCGCGCCTGGCCGCCGTCCGCTCGGAGAAATGCGTCTCCTGCGCCCGCTGCGTCGAGGCCTGCCCGACCCCGGGCGCGCTTGGCTTTAGGCTCTCCGGGAAAGACCCCGTGCTGCGACCGGCCCTGCTGCCGCTGGCCGGCCCGCTGCTGCTGCTCGCCGCGGCCTGGCTGGCCATGGCCGCGGGCCTCTGGCGCAGCCCGGTCCCTAACGCCGATCACGCCCGCGTCCTGCGCTCGCACGGGTCGCTGGGCCACCCCGGCAGGCCCTGAGCCGCCGGGTCTTACGGCCCCGGTTTATATTGAGATGCCCATTCCAGATCGCTTATTGCCGCGAGAGCGGCGCACTACGGAGGCAAAACCATGAACGACAATAACACGGAACTCAAGAACAGGGTGGAACGGGCGCTGGCCCAGGTGAGGCCCTACCTGGAGGCCGACGGCGGCGGGGTGGAACTGGTGGACGTGACTGCCGCCACCGGCAAAGCCCGGGTAAGGCTGACCGGCGGCTGCGCCTGCTGCCCCTCGGCGGGCCTCACGCTGAAGAACGGCGTGGAGGCGGCCATACGCAAGGAAGTCCCGGAGATCAGGACCGTAGAGGCAGTTTAAGAGGCCGCCGGTGGGAAAATACCTGGGCCGCAACATCAAGAGCCTCATCGCGGAATTCCCCGAAGCCGCGGCGGCGCGCCTGGAAAGCGCCGCCGGCGCGCTGCGGCAGGCCTGAACCTGGCCGGCCAGCTACTTGCTATAATCAGCCTATGAAACCGACCCGATCCATGCTTGAGCGGACCTACCGGGAGATGAACCGGCCGGAGTATATACACCCGGACCCGCTGGAATTCGTCTGGCGCTACAAGAGCGCCGCCGACCGCGAGGTGGTCGGGCTGATAGCCGCCTGCCTGGCCTACGGCAACGTCAACCAGATCCTCAAGAGCGTGGAGAAAGTCCTGGCCCCCATGGGCAAGTCGCCCGCGGCCTGGTTGGAGAAGACTCCCCCAGCCGAAGTACGGAAAGCGCTAGGCAGGTTCAAGCACCGCTTTACCACCGGCGCGGAGATGGCCGTTTTCCTGCTCAATATCAAACGGGCCATGAACGATCACGGTTCGCTGGAAAAACTATTTCTTAAAGGCTACCGGCCGGAGGAGCCCACCGTGGAGCACGCCCTCTACCGCTTTATCGACGCCTTCAACGCGCAGGCCTGCGCCCCCACGCTCACGCCCTGCACCGCGCTGAAGAGCTCGTTCAAGCGCGTGAACCTGTTCCTGCGCTGGATGGTCAGGAAGGACGCGGTGGATCCGGGCGTCTGGACCGGCATTCCCCCCTCCAAACTGATCATCCCCCTGGACACGCATATGCGCCAGGTCTCCATGGGCATGGGGATAACGAAAAGGAAAGATACCTCCATGAAGACCGCAGTGGAGATCACGGCCTTCTTCTCCGGTGTGGAGCCGGCCGATCCCGTGAAATACGACTTCGCGCTTACCCGCGCCGGCATCCGGGGGAACAATACCTGATTTTTAGTAGAATATAGTCTCTCTCTTTCGCTGCCGGCTGGGTACCGGTAGTGTTTTTATCTAAGCCAGGAGGAAAAATGAAAATTAAAGGTTCTAAGACCGAACAGAATCTGCTTGCCGCTTTCGCGGGCGAATCGCAGGCCCGCAACCGCTATACTTATTTCGCCAGCGCCGCGAAAAAAGAGGGCTATGTGCAGATAGCCATGGCCTTCGAAGAGACCGCCGCGCAGGAGAAGGAGCACGCCAAGCGCTTCTTCAAGTTCCTCGAGGGCGGGGACCTGCAGATAACCGCCACCTTCCCCGCCGGCTGCATCGGCGACACCGCGGCCAACCTCAAAGCTTCCGCCGACGGCGAGAAGCACGAGTGGGGCAGCATGTACCCCGATTTCGCCAAGACCGCCCGCGAAGAGGGCTTCGAGCCCGTGGCCAAGGCCTTCGACGCCATCGGCGTGGCCGAGAAGCAGCACGAGGCCCGCTACCGCGGCTTCCTGAAGAACCTGGAGGAAGGCAAAGTCTTCCGGAAGGCCAAGAAAACAACCTGGCGCTGCATCAACTGCGGCTATACCCACGAGGGCGAAGAGGCCCCGGAGAACTGCCTGGCCTGCGCTCATCCCAAGGCCTATTTCGAAGTGCTGGCCCAGAACTGGTAAAGGACCAAATGGAAGATAATACCAACGAAGAAATCAAGAAAGAGGCGGTAAAGCGCACGGTGACCATGCAGGGCCGCCCGATGGCGCTGGCTGGCGACGAGATCAAGGTGGGCATGCCGGCCCCCGACTTCAAGGTCACGGACAACGACATGCTGCCCATGAAGTTCTCGCGCTCCTACGGCGGCAAGGTTGCCGTGGTCGTGGCCGTGCCGTCCCTGGACACCTCCGTCTGCGACCTGGAAGCCCGCCGATTCAACAAGGAAGCCGAGATCCTCGGCCCCGACGTGGGCGTGCTGGTGGTCAGCATGGACCTGCCTTTCGCGCAGCGGCGCTGGTGCGGCGCGGCCGGCGTAAAGGCCGTGCGTGTTTTCTCGGACTACCAGAAAGCCGATTTCGGCAAGGCCTGGGGCGTGCTGATCAAGGACCTGCGCCTGCTCGCCCGCGCCGTGTTCATAGTGGACAAGGACGGCATAGTGAAGTACGCGCAGATAGTTCCCGAAGTTTCCAAGGAACCGAATTACGACGAAGTATTGACCGCGCTCCGCGCGCTGGTATAATTTGGGAAAGGGTAAGGAGGATAAAATGGCTGAAAAAAGAGAAGTTTACAAATGCGACGCCTGCGGCAATATCGTGGAAGTGCTCCACGGCGGTCCCGGCGTGCTGGTCTGCTGCGGCTCCGACATGAGGGCGATGTTCGAGAACACCTCGGACGGCGCCAAAGAGAAGCATGTGCCGGTCATAGAGAAGACCGACAAGGGCGTGACGGTGAAGGTGGGCTCCGTGCCGCACCCGATGCTGGCCGAGCACTTCATAGAGTGGATCGAACTCGTGGCCGACGGCCAGGTCTTCAGGCAATACCTGCAGCCCGGCCAGGCGCCCGAGGCGACCTTCTGCCTGTGCTTCACGCCCAAGACGCTGGAAGCCAGGGAATACTGCAACCTGCACGGACTCTGGAAGGCCTGATGAGCGCTTCGCTGGCCTACGCCGAAGCCCTGACCGCCGCGGTGCGGGTCGAGGAGAACGGGGCGCTTTTCTACCGGAAAGCCGCCGCCGGCGCCTCCGACCCGGCCGCCGCGGGGGTCTTCGCCAAGCTGGCGGAGATGGAGGAGGAGCACCGCGGCTATTTCAGCGCCCTGAAACTGGAGCTGGAACAGCGCGAGGCTCTCTTCGTAAACGATCCCAAGGGGACGTTCGCGGCCTCGATAAAGGCCCTTGCGGATTCAGGCGTGTTCGCGCTGGCCGGAGAGCCGGCGGCCTTCTTCGAAGGCGCGCGGACCACGCGGGAAGCGGTAAAGTTCGCCATCGGTGTGGAGAAAGATTCGGTCATCTTCTACCTGGGCCTGCAGGAGGCCATGGCGGACAGGGAAGAAGCCGATAAGCTGGGCGGGATAATCAAAGAGGAGCTGCGGCACCTCGCGATACTCACCGGCCTGCTGAAAAAGATCAAAGAGTAAATATTCAGGAGGAAGAATGAAAAAGTACGTCTGCAAGCTTTGCGGTTACATCTACGATCCCGCCGTCGGCGACCCCGACAACAATATCCCCCCCGGCACGGACTTCGAGAAGCTGCCCGAGGCCTGGGTCTGCCCCGTCTGCGGCGCCGGCAAAGAGGAATTCGAAGTGGTGAACTGAAGCCGGCTAATGAAAAAGCGGCGGAGGCCAGGCCTCCGCCGCTTTTTTTGTCCCGGCCTTCAGCGCGCCGGAGTCCAGTCGGCCAGCCCAGCCCCTTCGGTTATCTTAATGTAGCGGTCGGCGGAAATATCCTCGTAAACGGCGGTGCCGGTAACCCAGCGCACTTCTACAGAATCTGCGCTGCCGGCCTTGCCCAGGCCGAAATGCAGCAGCTGCTCGTCGGCCAGGCCGGCGTGCCCCTGGGAAGTGCGGATCTCCCTGGTCTGCAGCAGGCGCCCGGCCTTTACGGTCACCCTGACGCCTACGCCTCCCCTGTTGGTAGCCCCGGCCCCGCGGCCTTCCAGCTTTATAGCCAGCCAGTGGTTGCCGTTGGCCAGGCCGTTGCGCAGCAGCGCGGGCGCCGGCAGCGGCCCTTTACGCCTGTGCGCCGGCATGCGCATCCAGGACTTGCCCGCCAGTATGTCCAGGTCGCCGTCCCGGTCGTAGTCGGCCACCGAAACGCCTCCCGAACTTTCCCAGTCCAGGCCGGCCTCGGCGGTGATGTCCCGGAATTTGCGGAGCTTGACCTGCCTGAACAGGCGCAGGTACTGCCCGTCGGGATAATCGCCGCTGGCCAACAGCAGGTCCTGCAGCCCGTCGTTGTCGAAATCGGCCCAGGCCGCCCGCATATCCCCCTGGTTCCAGGTCCTGGTATCCTGGTGCACCCGGTAGACCAGCTCCGGCCGGCGCCGGAACTTGAAATTCTTTTTTTTGCCGAGATTCTCGAGCACGCTGGAGCGGTCCGAGGCTTCGCCGGCCCAGGCATGGGTGATCTCGCCCAGGAACACGTCCGTGTCCCCGTCGTTGTCATAGTCCGCGCAGACCGCCGAGAAGGTGTTGCCGTGCGAACGCCATTCCGGTTCAGGCTGCCTCTTTGCGCCGTCCGGGTAGCGGCCATGGCGCACGGCGTCGCCATCGAAGCCGGAGGCGGGCCCCGTGTCGCTGAAGGTGCCGTCCCCGTTATTGCGCCACAGCCGGTTGGCCTGGCGCCCGTACACGGCTACCAGCAGGTCCTGCCGCCCGTCATCGTCCCAGTCGCAGTGGGACACGCCGTAGACCGGGCGGCTGGAATCCGGCCGGCCCTCCGTGGCCGCAGTCAGCAGCCCGGCCGCGGCGGTAGTTTCCTCGAACATGCCGTTGCCCAGGCCCTTGTACAGCCGGCTGGGGTAGCACAGGAAGGAGACGCCGTACTCGCGGTACCAGTTGCCGGCGTACAGGTCCAGCACGCCGTCGTTATTATAATCCAGGAAAGCCGCCGAGGTGGCGGTCTCGGGCGGGTTCTCTACTCCCGCCCGCTGCAGGTGCGAGAACCGCCCGCCCCCGTCGTTGAGCAGCAGCGCGGAGCGCAGCCCGTCGTCGGTGGTCTCGTAGACGGGGTTGCCGTCGGCGCCGCGCACGATCTCGCCCGCCGGGGAAGCTTTCGGTTTCTCGAACTCGCCGTAGCGGGCGCTGAAAACGTCCAGGTCCCCGTCGTTATCGGCGTCGCCGAAGACCAGCGCGCTGCCGGCGCGCGGGGCGGTGCTCGGGGCGGGCGCGGCGTTCAGGCCGGAGTCCGGAGTGAAATCGTAAAAGGCCCGTTCGCCGCCGGCGGCGGGGGTGCTGAGAAAGACGCAGGTGGTCTTGCCTCCGTGCGTGCTGCCCAGCACGGCGTCCGGCCAGCCGTCCCCGTTGAGGTCCGCCCAGACCGGGTTCTGCGCGCTTACCCCGGCCAGGCCCGCGGGCGCGGCCTCGTCGGTAAAGCGGGGCCCCTCCCCCGCCCGCAGGGCCGCGGGGGCCAGCAGCAGGCACGCCAGGAGCAGGGGCCTCACCGCTTTACCGCCAGGGCTTTAAGCTTCTCCAGGTCGGCGCGGAAGGCGGCCTCGCGCAGCATCCCGGCGTAAACGGCGTCGCCCAGCAGCTTGCCGGCCTCTATGTCGGAGGGATGGTGCGCCCCGCCGATGACGCGGTTGAGCGCCGCCCGGTCGGACCGCGCCAGAAAATCGGCGCGGCGCGCCGGAGCCACGTCGGAGAGCAGCAGCGCGAACAGGCGCGAGACCGCGGCGTGGCCGCTGGGATAAGAAAGGCCCGGCACCTTGCCCAGGCAGGGCTTGAGCGCCTTGTCCCGGCGGAAGGGGCGTTGGCGGGCGAAGCGTTCCTTGGCGGCCCCGACGGCCATGCCGCCGTCGAAATAGACCCGAAAAAGTATCTTGGAGACCTCGGGCGGCAGCGGATCGGGGAACGGCGAGATGTCGCCGAAGAAAGCGCCGTATTCCGCCCTGGCCTGCGCCAGCGCGCCGGCGCAATCGGCCTCTGAACGCCGGGCCTGCCAGTCGAACAGCGTTTGAAAATCCTTCTTGTCCTCCTCGGAGCCGGGGGCCGGCGGGGCCGGCACGGCTTCGAGAACGCTCGCGGCCGCCACGTAATGGTGGTCGGGGCCGAAGAGCTTATAGAGGTAGAACTGGGCGTAACCGCAGCCGGAAAGCAGCAGGGCCGCCAGGCCCAGCGCCAGGTGTTTACGTAATTTCATGTTAAAAGTATACAAACTCCCGCGGCCGGAATAAATCCGGCGCGGGAGACCGGGCTACTCGGCCCGCAGGGCGTCGGCCGGCTTCAGGCCGGCGGCCACCCAGGCGGGGTAGATGGCGAAAGCGAAAGCCGTGACGGCGGCTATCAGTATGGAGATCAGCGGCATCCAGGGCTTGATAGGGCTGGCCCCCATGTTCAGTATAACTTTCAGCGGCACGCCCCACAGCCAGCCCAGCGCCGACCCCAGCACGCCGCCTATCAGGCCCAGCAGCACCGCCTCCACCATGAACTGCAGCATGATGTCGCTGCGGCTGGCGCCCACGGCGCGGCGTATGCCTATCTCCTTGGTGCGGGCGAACACGGTGGCCAGCGTGACGTTCATGATGCCTATGCCGCCGGCGATGAAGGCCAGCATGCCCAGCGAGATCGTCACGAAGGCGTCCTTAAGCCTCGCGGCCATGTTCTTGCGGATCTGCTCCAGCTGGTTCTCCACCAGGAAGAAGTCGCCGTCGCCGAACGTGATCTTGAGGAAGTTGTTGACCTTGCGCAGCGCGTCATCGAAGCCGGCCTCGGGCCCGGCGTCGATGCTGACCTCCATCTGCCCCCCGCCCCGCACCAGGCCGTAGTTGGCGGCCGTAGTGATGGGCACCAGCAGCTTGGCCTGCTCCCGGTAGCCGCTGAAGCTCTCCATCCTCTTCGAGAAAGGGAACTCCTCGGCCACGCCGATAACGGTGAACGTGATGCCGTCTATCTTCACCGTTTTGCCCAGCAGGTCGTTATGCGTGACCAGGTTGTCGTAAGCCGCGGTGTAATTGTAAGCCTTGCGGGTGGTCTTGGACCCGGGCGGGGGCGGCGCCCGGCGTACCACCACGCAGACGCGCAGCTTCTCGTCTATGTCGTGCCAGGTAAAAAACCGGCCCTTGAGCGTGTAGCCGAAGTCGCGCTTCATCCATTCGGGGGTAATGCCGTTGACGGAAGACACCACGCGCTCGCCGTCGTACTCCATTATGTTGCGCCAGGAGCGGGACTCGCCCGAGATCATGTGGAACTCGGGCGCCTGCTCGCGCAGCTTCTTGAGCTGCTCGTAACCGAAGGTGGGCGGCTCCACGTACTCGTCGGCGGAGGAGTAGCTGGCAGCCTGGTTCTGCATGATGTGCATCCGGGCCAGGCCGGAAAACTCGCGCTGGCGTTCCAGGCGCTCGTAGGTGTGGAAAATGGCGGAGAAGGCGTCTATGAAGACCACGGAGCCGACCGCGATGGCCAGGAAACTGAGGATGGAACGGGTCTTGTGCGCCCAGATCTCCGCGGCCCCGCTGCGAGCCGCGTTGAGCATTGACCTGATCATGATTCTATCCTCCCGTCCCGCATCCTGATGTTGCGCCCGGTCCGGGCGGCCAGTTCCTTGTCATGCGTCACCATGACTATCGTGATGCCCTCGGCGTTCAGGGCGAACAGGGAATCCATGATCTCGCGGCTGGAGGCCGAATCCAGGTTGCCGGTGGGCTCGTCGGCCAGGATGATGCGCGGCGAGTTGGCCAGCGCCCGCGCTATGGCCACGCGCTGCCGCTCGCCGCCGGACAGTTCCAGCGGGGTTTTCTTTTCCTTCCCGTGCAGGCCGACGCGCGCCAGGAGCGCCGCGGCCCGGGAGCGCATCTCGTCGCCCCCGGCCCCCGCGTAGCGCAGCGGCAGGCAGACGTTCTCCAGCGCCGACAGCCGGTTGAGCAGGTGGAAGGACTGAAAAACGAAACCTATCTCGTCGCGGCGCGTGCGCGACCGCTCCTCGTCGGAAAGCGTGAAGACGTCGCGGCCGTTAAGGCGGTAGGCGCCGCCGGAGGGTTCGTCGAGCAGGCCGATGATGTTGAGCAGCGTGGACTTGCCGCAGCCGGAGGGGCCGGTCACCGAGACGAACTCTCCGGCTTTTATCCCGAAGGAGAGCCCGCGCAGCGCCGGCCAGCCGGACTTGCCGCCCTCGTAGACCTTGGCCAGGTCCGAGCAGTGTATCGTCATTTGAGCGACTCCGGCATGGCGGTGAAGAACTTGTCGCCGGCTTTTACGCCGCCGGCCAGTTCCACCTCGGTCTCGGAGCGCAGGCCCGGGAACACCTGCACCTTGTCGTACTCGTAGCCCTCGCGCTGGCGGTAGACGTAGTAGTTCAGGCCTTCCTGGAACAGCGTCTCTATGGGCGCTTTCAGCACGCCCTTCTTGGCGTTCAGGTTGGCCGTAACCACCGCGCTCATGCCGACGCGCATCTTCTGGCTGGTACGGTCGAGCGTGATCACCACGCGGAACACCCGGCTGCTGTTGCCCCAGGGGCTGTTCTTGGTGTCGGCCGTGGGCGCGATCACGTCGATGCGGCCGGCGAACTTCTCGCCGGGGATGGCGGTGAAGGTTACCGAGACCGGCATGCCCTGGCGCAGCTTGAAGATATCCACCTCGCTGATCTTGAGGTTGACGGCCAGCGTCTTCATGTCCACGATGCGCGTGACGCAGGTGGAAGCGGCGTCGATGCGCTTGCCGGCGCGTATTTCCTCGGCGTCGGAGTAATAGTTGCGGCTCACACAGCGGGTCAGCAGGCCGTCGCGGGTGGCGGTGACCGGCACCGGCACGTACTGGTCGGACTCCATGCGCTCGCCGCCCTTGAACATCATGATCTTGTCGCCTTTCTTCACGTATTCGCCCTCTTTGCGCAGGACCTCAACGATGAAGCCGCGGCCGGGCGGAAACACGTCCACCGCGTCGCGTGAGACCAGTTCGCCGGACTCCTGCAGGTCCAGCTTCAGGTCGCCTTTTTCGGCGGCCTTGACGAAGTCGGCCAGGTCCTGCCGGACCAGCATCTTCTTGTAGCGCGTATAGCCGGCGAAGGCCAGCGCGGCGGTAACCGCGAGCACAACTATCCACAGCGAGTGTTTTCCAATGCGTTTCATATGTCTCCCGTTACTCCCAGATCTTTTCGCCCAGCAGCACCTTGTAGTTGGCCAGCGCCAGGTCCAGGTCGTTCAGGGCCGTGATCTGGCTGTTGCTGGAGTCGAGGTACTTCGTCTGCGAGCTGTCGAGCTGCAGCGACGAGGCCCCGCCCAGGGAATACTCCGACAGCAGGTTGTCGGTGGTGTCTTTCAGCGCCTTTACCTGGAATTCCAGCAGCTGCCGGGACTTCACCTGCAGCGCGATGTCCGCCTGCGCGGAGAGCACCCCGGTCTTGAGCGTGCGCTCCGAGTCCTCCAGTTCCAGCTCCGCGGACTTCAGCGCGTACTCCTGGGTGCGGATATCCAGATAATTCTGCGCGCCGAGGAAGCCGAAAGGGAAGGAGAGCGAGGCGCCGAGACGGTACGACGGGTTGCCGTCCCAGGAACCGCCGGGAGTGCCGAGAATGCCCAGCGCGGTCTTGGTCCAGGAGGCGTCCACCCGCACCCGGGGCAGGCTGGCCAGCACGGCGGAGCGGTTGGTGATGCGCGTCTTGTCCAGCGCCAGCCGCTGGCGGCGCAGCGCGAAATTGTTCTCCAGCGCCCTGGCCACGTCCGCCTTGGGCAGCGGCAGGGCGATCTCGGCGGAAGTGGTGCTGACCTCCACGGCCTGGGCGGCCTCCGGCTCGGCGTTGATGAGCTCGTTGAAGGCCATCAGCGCCTTTACCGCCGCGGCCTCGGCCTGCGCCAGCGCCAGTTCGCTCTGCAGTTTGTCGCCTTCGCTCTGCGTTACCTCTATCTTGCTGCGCGTGCCGGACTGGAACTGCTCGTTGGTATCTTTGTACTGCCGCTCGCGGGAGGTCAGGTTGGCCTTTGCCGTCAGGATCTTCTTTTGCGAGGAGTAGAGGGAATAGAAGCGGCCCAGCGCCTTGAGCGCCTCGTTCTGCCTGGCTATATCCAGCGTCAGTCCGGCGTAGGCGTAATCCAGCCTGGCCGTCTTCACCCGCTTGAGCGGGCTGTTGACAGAATCGTAGAGGTTCCAGGAGGCGGACAGGCTGGAGGAGACGTCCCCCCGCTCGGCGCGCAGGCGGGGTTCCTGGTCGTCATAGAAGGGTATGTCCGCGTTCAGGTTGAACGAAGGCAGCGCCGCGTCCAGCAGCGAGGTGCGGTAATTGTTCTCGGCCTGGTGGTAGTCCTGCTCGGCCCGGCGCATGGCAGGCGAGGCGTCGATGACGGCCTTGATATAGGTCTTCGGCGTGAACGGAACGGCCACCGTCTGCGTGGAAGCGGTCACCGTCTGCGTGGAAGCGGCCACCGTCTGTGTGGAAGCGGCCATCGTCTGTGCGGAAGCGGCCGCCGCCGGGAACAGGGCGCAGAGGGCGGCCAGCGGCAGGCGCATGCGCAGGCTGCGGTAAGGGCGGTAGGTCTGGTTTTCTTTGATCATAGTTGTATGGTCCCGCATACGGGCTCGCTTCACACGCAGCAATTATTATGCCAGCGGCTAAAACGCCGGGTCCCCTTATGCGGCCGCGCGGGACAGCACCGTATATTTTCAAATGAAAATATTCCTTTCAATTGAAAACAATCGTCTACTGGTAAGCCCCCAGGGATTCCCTGATGGTAGTGAGCAGCAGGGGGCATTCCGGGCAGTCGGCCCCGGAGCGCTGCGCGTAGCCCAGGTACAGGTCGGCCTCTTTATACATCTTCAGTTCGAAACAGACCATGCCCATCTGCTTGGCGGTAGCCGCCAGCACCGGGCGGGGGGCCTTGACCTTCAGCGCGGCCTTGAGCGCCGCGTAGGCATTGCTGTAGTCACCCTTGCCGCTGTAGGCGGCGGCCAGGGCGTTGTAGTAGGCGTGATTCTTCTCCAGGCCTTCGGCCTTCTCCAGCAGCGCGACGGCCTCGGCGTGGCGCCCCAGGTCTATATAGGCGCCGGCCAGGGCGAGATACACCGCCGGCCCGGAACCGCCGGTCTGCACCGCCAGCTCCGAATACTTCAAGGCCTTCTCCGCGTCGCCGCCGCGGCCGTAAACCGCGGAAATGGCCGCGTAGATCTCGGCGCGCAGGGCGGGCTTTATCCCGGCCGAATTGATCACCGGCAGGATGGCCTCCAGGTCGGCCCGCTCGCGCTCGTGCAGCTGCTGCCTGGCGTAGAGGCGGGAACGCTTGAAAAGGGCTTCGGTCTTGTTGTCGCCGCCGCCCCATTTGACCACGAAGGAGCAGGCCTCCATGGCCGGGCGTCCCTCTCCGGTAAGGCAGGCTTCTTTCTGGGTATTGCCCATCACGCGCAGCGCGGCGTAACCGGCGGCCACTGCGGCCAGGGCGATGAGGGCCCACTTGACGATGTTGCTCATGGTTTTTCTCCGCCGGCGCGGCCGTACAGGCACTCGGCTTCCTCGTTGCGCCCCTCCCTGTCGAAGAGGGCGGCCAGGCTGCGCATCCCCTCGGGGTCGCCGGCCAGGTCGTAAAGGAAAATGGAATGGCCGGCGGCAAAGACCGGCTTGCGCTCCTTGAGCCAGGCGAAGCTGGCCTTGTCGGGATAATACGTACCCTGCAGGTTGGTAGCTGAAACGGCCAGCAGCAGGTCCCTCATGCCGCAGACCCGCTCGCCGGTGCCGCGCATCTCCACGTTGGAGAGCAGGCCCAGCGGCGCGTACTTTACGCCGTAAGCCTCTGGCCGAGCGGTACCGAAATAGGCGAAGATCACGGGGGGGTTGCCCTTTTCTTTCAGGTGGGCGGCCAGTTCTTTAACTCCCTGCCCCCAGTCCAGGTTGGAATCCACGAAATACTTGTAGCCTTCCGACGGCCCGCCGGAGAGTTGGTTGAAATAAGCCAGGTAATGCGGGTGGGCGGTCAGCGCCGAAACCGGGATAAGGACGGCGAAAATGCCCGCCAGCCAGGCGCGACGGGCGCCCATGGCAGCGAGACGCGCCAGCGCCAGGCCGGCCAGGGCGGCCAGGAAAGGCATCACCGGCATCACGTGGCGGTAACCTATCTGCACCTTGGCGGTCAGCGCCGCCGCGAAGAAGACCGCCGGCGGCAGCAGCAGCCACAGGTAGTCCTTCCTGAATTTTCTTATAGTCACCCAGGCCCCGGCAGCCGCGGCCAGCAGCACCAGCAGCGGCGTCTTGAGCGCCACCGCCGCCGGGAAATACCACCAGACGCCGTGCAGGGTATGGCGCCCCATGACGAAAGAGGAGCGCCCCGCGTCCAGCCGGCCCAGTGTGGCCGAGAGCCCGGCCCAGTACAGGCCGAGGTCGAATTTGTAGACCAGCGCCACCGTCAGCACGCAGGTTGCGGCGTACAGGGCGATGTAGCCCAGCAGCCTGGACTGTTTCATCCGGGGCCAGAAATGGTTGTCGGCCAGCCAGAAGGCGGCCACCAGGGGCGGGACTATGAACATGCTGAACTTGGAGACCAGCGCCAGGCCCGAGACGGCGCCGGCGAGGACGGCCCACAGCCAGGGGCGTCCGCCCTTTTCCCCCTTCCTGCCTCCGGACGGTTTCTCCGCCGTAAAAAGCCAGCCCAGCGCGAAGGCGCCGAAGTAGAAAGCCGAGGCCGCGGCGTCGGTGCTGATCAGCGCGTGGTTGGAGATGAACACCGGCATGCCCGCGAAGGCGCAGAGCGAGAAAGCGGCGGCAGCAGGCGACTCCAGCCGCGACAGCAGCAGCCAGAGCAGGCCGGCCAGTACGGCGGTCCAGACCAGGAAAGTGAAAGTCCGGGCCGTGTTCAGCAGCCGCTCATGCGGGACCGTGTTCTGGTACAGGAACAGGTCGCCGTAACTGTACGGCATGAAGTTGGCGAAATAGGGGTGGCCGGTGAAGGCCTGCGGCCTGAGGGCAAGCAGCGGCAGAGCCGACAGCATCTCCGAAAAAGGCGGGTGGTCCATGATGTTCATCACGTAGCGGCCGGTATGCAGGTAGGAATAGCCGCTGGCCAGGTGTACCGTCTCGTCATAGGTGGCGGCGGAGGAACGGATGAAGGAGAACCCCGCGAAGAGGTGGAAAGCCAGGGCGGCGGCCGCCAGCAGCGCGGGAAAGATCTGTCTTTTACCCATGATTTACTATATGATACAAAATTCCGCTTCCCGCCTCTCTGCCGGGCCGCCGGCCGCCAGGCGCCCCGGAGCCGTAAAGCCGTCCGGCACGCGGCTTTTTCTTCGCCCGGGCCCGCTTTATGACGCACGCTAAATCTGCTATATTTAGTGCTTAATACGCAGGAATAAACAGGAAACTCTATGAAACTATCCGAATTCATCCGTCCCGCCAGCCTGCCCGAAGCCCGCAAGGCGCTGCGCGCGCTGGGGCCCAAGGGCATGGTGCTCGCCGGAGGCACCGCGCTGCATTTCATGCCCGGCAAGACTACGGTCACCGCCGTGGACATCACCGGCCTGGGCCTGTCCTATATAAAGCAGAAGGGCGACTATTTCGTCATCGGCGCGGCCACGCCCCTCTCCGACATACAGCGCCACCGCGGCCCCCGCTGGGCCATGCACGAGATCTGCCGGCGCATCTCCACCCACCAGATCCGCAACGTCTCCACCATAGGCGGCAACATCGCCCGCGTCTTCCCCTGGGCCGACCTGCCCGTGGTGCTGCTCGCCATGAACGCGCGCATGGTGGTCTACTCCGGCAAGGAAAAGGACATACCGGCGGACGAATATTTCTCCTCGCAGCCGGCGCGCCTCTTCCGCGGCGGCGACCTGCTCACCGCCGTCAAGATCCCGGTGCTCAAGGCCCACCACGGCTTCGGCTCCGTAAAGGCCACGCGCAACGCCACCGCCTTCTCGCTGGTTACCATCGCCGCCCTGCTGGAGCTGAAGAACGGCGTCATCAAGTCGGCTCGCGTGGCGGCCGGCAGCGGCATCCCGTTCCCGCAGCGGCTTAAGCCCGTGGAGGACGCCCTCGCCGGCAAAGAAGCCTCGACCGCGGTCTTCAAAGAAGCCGCCGCGGCCGCCGGCGCCGCAGCCCGCTGGGTGGGCGGCGAAGGCATGAGCGCGGATTATATACGCCAGCTCGCCGAAGTTTCCATCCTGGACGCCCTGGAAAGGGCCGCCGAATTCGCTCGCGGGAGGGCCGCATAATGACCAAGACTACCCATACCGTTTCCTTCACTCTTAACGGGGAAAAGAAGACCTTCGGCACCAGGCCCGACGAGAAACTGCTCGCCCTGCTGCGCCGCGAGGGCTACCGCGGCACCAAGTACGGCTGCGGCCAGGGCACCTGCGGCGCCTGCACCGTGCTGCTGGACGGCCGGGCCACCTACGCCTGCCTGCTCTACGCCATGCAGGCCGAGGGCCGCGAGGTGCGCACCATCGAAAGCGCGGGAACCTTCGACAACCCGTCGGTTTTCCAGAAAGAGCTGGTCGCGGCCGGCGCCGTGCAGTGCGGCTACTGCATCCCCGGCATGGTCATGAGCGCGACCGCCCTGATGGAGACCGAGAAGGTCCTGGAGGATGAGATAGTGAAGGAATACATGGACGGCAACCTCTGCCGCTGCACCGGCTATGAAAAGATCTGGGTAGCCCTGCGCAAGACCCTGGACCGCCAGGCCGCCGCGCCGGCCAAAAAGCCCGCGGCCAAAAGCAAATCTTCCGCGAAGGGTGGCAAAAAATGAACAGGCACGAAAAAGCCAAGAACTTCAAGCAGGTGAACCACTCGGTCACCAAGATCGACGCGCTGCAGCTTGCCCTGGGCAAGGACTCCTACGTCGCCGACTTCGTGCCCAACGACGCCCTGATCGTCAAGATGCTCTGGAGCCCCCACGCCCACGCCCGCATCAAAAAGCTGGACGTCAGCAAAGCCGAGAAAATGCCCGGCGTGAAGGCCGTGCTCTGGTACGGCAACGTGCCGCGCATCGCCCACTGCACCGCCGGCCAGGGCTTCCCCGAGCCGTCCCCCTACGACACTTTCATGTTCGATAAAAAGGTCCGCTTCGTAGGCGACCGCGTGGCCGCCGTGGCGGCCGAGACCGAGGAACAGGCCCTGGCCGCCCTCGAGGTTATCAAAGTAGAGTATGAACTGCTCAAGCCCGTTTTCACCCTGGACGAAGCCATGGCCCCAGGCGCCCCGGTCATCCACGACGAGGCAGAGGCCCACGTGCCGATCCCTATCCCTTACGAGCCCAAGAAGAACCTCGTGGCCCACGTGGCCTGCGAGGCCGGCAGCTTCGAGAAAGGGCTGAAGGAAGCCGACTTCACCTTCGACCAGACCTTCGAGACCCCCTACGCGCAGCATTGCCCCATAGAGCCCTATACCTCCCTGGCGCAGATAGCCCCTTCCGGCCGCATCCACATCACCACCTCCACGCAGGTGCCGTTCCACTGCCGCCGCATCGTAGCCAAAACGCTCGACGTGCCGGTGCAGAAGATCCGCGTGGTGAAGCCCCGCATCGGCGGCGGCTTCGGCTGCAAGCAGGAAGTGCTGCTCGACGACGTTACGGCCATGTTCGCGCTGCGCACCGGCCGCGCCTGCCTGTGGCAGTTCAACCGCGAGGAGACCTTCCGGACCGGCCGCACCCGCCACCCCTTCCGCATCCGCCTGAAGGCCGGCGTCAAGAAGGACGGCACCATCACCGCCATCGACATGGAGGCCATCAATAACACCGGCGCCTACGGCGGCCACGGCCTCACCGTGGTCTCGTGCGCGGGCTCCAAGGTGCTGCCGCTCTACCACTGCGAGAACATCAAGTTCGACGGCAAGTCCTACTACACCAACCTGCCCGTCGGCGGCGCCTACCGCGGCTTCGGCGCCACGCAGGCCTTCTTCGCCATGGAGTCGCTCATGGACCAGATGGCCGAGGCGATCGGCATGGACCCCATGAAGTTCCGCCAGATCAACCATATCCGCGAGGGCGAGGGCTCCCCCATCTTCGCGGCGCTGGGCGAGGGCCGCGAGGGCACCCCCATGACCGTGGGCTCCAACGCGCTGGCCGAATGCATAGTACAGGGCGCCGAGGCCATAGGCTGGGAGAAGCGCCGGGACTGGCGCGGCAAGACCGGCCGCTACCGCCGGGGCATCGGCATGGCCTGCCTGATGCAGGGCTCGTCGATCCCGGACATAGACATGGGCGCGGCCTCCATCAAGATCAACGACGACGGCTCGTTCAACCTGCTCGTCGGCGCCACCGACCTGGGCACCGGCTCGGACACCGTGCTGGCGCAGATCGCCGCCGAGGAGCTGGAGACCGCCACCGCCAAGATGATAGTCTACTCCTCCGACACCGACCTGACGCCCTTCGACGTGGGCGCCTACGCCTCGTCCACCACCTACCTCTCCGGCGAGGCGGTGCGCAAGGCCGCGGCCGACGCCAAGCGGCAGATCCTCGCCACCGGCGCCGAGATGCTGGGCCTGCCCGTAGACCAGGTGTTCTGCGAAGATTCAGCCGTGCGCAGCAAGGACGACAAGCACAAAGTCACTTACGGCGACATAGCCAAGTACTCGCTGTACCAGAAGAACCAGTACCAGATCATGGGCACCGCCTCCCACATCACCAAGAAGTCCCCCCCGCCGTTCGCCGCGCATTACGCGGAGATAGAGGTGGACACCTGGACCGGCTTCATCAAGGTGCTCAACTATGTCTCGACCATAGACTGCGGCACCGCCGTGAACCCGGCGCTGGCCGAGGGCCAGACCGAGGGCGGCACCCTCAACGGCATCAGCTACGCGCTGACCGAGGAGTACCTCTTCGACGAGAAGGGCAGGATGCAGAACGCGTCGTTCGCAGACTACCACATCTACTCGATGCGCGACCGGCCGCCGCTCAAGACCATCCTGGTGCCCTCGTACGAGGAGACCGGGCCGTTCGGCGCCAAGAGCGTATCGGAGATCTGCATCAACGGGGCCGCCCCCGTCTTCGCCAACGCCCTCTACAACGCCACCGGCGCCCGCCTGCGGGAGTTCCCGCTCACGCCGGAAAAGGTGCTGAAGGCCATCCAGGCCGTGGAAGTTAAGAAGTAAATACCAGGCGAAAAGAGAACCGCCGCCGTTCCCGCAAGGGCCCGGCGGCGGTTTCTTTTGGAGCGCTATATCAGCCTCCGGAGAACGGGGAAAGGAGGGTGACCAGGTCGCCGTCGCTGATGGGGGCGTCCCAGTCCACGAACTTGTCGTTGATGGAGGCCTTGGAGATGTTGGTGGTCAGGGGGATGGCTTTCCCCTGCTGCAGTTCGTGCAGCAGCTCGCGGGCGGTGGCGGCCTCGGTCTCGTAGGGGTCGTTCTGTATGCCGCGCCGCTCGCCTATCAGGGCGAAGTAGCGCACGGTGATCTTTTTCTTCATTCCCCCTCCTCCGGGCCGTGCAGGTACATGAATGCCCGTTCCGGCGTGACCGGCAGCGGCGGAATGGCCTTATCCCTGCGCACGCCGCGCAGCGCGTCCGTCAGCGCCAGGTAGGCGCCGAGGCCGTGTATGAAGGGCGGCTCGCCTATGGCCTTGGAATTGCAGACGGCGAACGGGTTGCGCGAGTCCTTCAGCAGCGTCACGCCGAAATGCTTCGGCACGAACTTGATATCCGGGATCTTGTAGGCGTTCACGCCCGTCAGCACCCGGCCGTCGGCCGCGTAGCGGATCTGCTCCATGGTGGCCCAGCCCAGGCCCTGCACCACGGCGCCCTCCACCTGGCCCCGGTCTATGGCCTCGGACAGCGATTCGCCGGCGTCCTGCACCACCTCCACGGCATCTACGGTATAAGTGCCGCGCGCGCAGTCCAGGGTCACCTCGGTCAGCGAGGCGCCGTAGCTGTAATAGGCGAAAGGCCGGCCCTGCTCGGACTCCATGTCGTAATGCAGGTTGGGCGTGGCGTAGAAAGCGTGCTCGGACAGGTCCACGCGCGCCCACTGGGCGGCGGCGGCCAGTTTCTCCCAGCTCATCACCGGGCCCTTCTCTCCGACGTAGACCCCTCCGTCGCGGATAGAGACGCCGGCGGGGTCGTCGCAGCTGAGGTGACGGGCCGCGAATTCCAGCAGCCGCTCGCGCAGCCGCTCGCAGGCGTACTTGGTGGCCATGCCGTTGAGGTCTGCCCCCGTGCTGGCCGAGGTAGGCGAAGCGTTGGGAACCCGGGAAGTATTCGTGGTCTCCACGCGCACCCGCTCCAGCGGTATGCCCAGCGTGCGCGCCGCGACTATACGGATCTTGGCGTTGACGCCCTGGCCCATCTCGACGGCTCCGGTGCTGACGGCCACGCTGCCGTCCACGTAAATATTCACCAGCGCGCCGGCCTGGTTGAGGGCCGTCTGGGCGAAAGAGATGCCGAAGCAGACCGGCACCACGGCCAGGCCTTTTTTGGTATCCGTGTGGGCCCTGTTGTAGGCGGCCGCTGCGGCGCGGCGCCCGGCCAGGCCGGTCTTGCCGTCCAGCGCCTCCCAGCAGCGGGCGGCATTGACCAGTTCAAGCTTCACGCCGTAAGGCAGCGTGTCCCCGTCGCGCAGCAGGTTGCGGCGCTTGAGCTCCTCGGCCGGCACGCCCATCAGCTCGGCCGCGTGGGTAAACGCCGCCTCTATGGCGAAAGTGCCCTGCGGCACGCCGAAACCGCGGAAGGCGTTGTTGGGCGGGATATTGGTGCGGCAGCTCACGCCGGAGACGCGCATATTGGGAACGTGGTAGGAGCCGCTGACATGCAGAAAAGACCGCCCGAGCACGGCGGGCGAGATATCGGCGCAGGCTCCGGCGTGCTGGTAGAGGTCTATCTCGTAGGCCAGGATCTTCCCCTCGGCGTCGAGGCCCAGTTTATAGTCGTATTCGTAGGCGTGGCGCTTGCCGGTGGTGGCAATGTCCTCGTTGCGCCCGAGCGCCAGTTTGACGGGGCGCTTGAGCAGGAAGGCGGCCATGGCCGGGGCCGTTATCCAGACGGCCGTGGATTCCTTGCCGCCGAAGCCGCCGCCCAGGCGGCGGATGTCCAGCTCCACTTTGTGCATGGGGATCCCAAGCACCTCGGCGAGGTGGTGGTGGAAAGCGCCGGGCGACTGGGCGCTGGCGTGCACCTTGATGGTGTCGTGCTCGCCGGGCACGGCCAGGGCGCGCTGCGTCTCGAAATAAAAATGTTCCTGGGGGCCGCTGAAGAGTTTGCCCTGGGCCACATATTTGCACTTGGCGAAGGCGGACGCCGGGTCGCCGGTCACGCGCTCGCGCCGCTTGCCGTGAATAAGGCCCTTGGCCGCGGCCTCGCGCGGGCTGAAGACGGCCGGCAGCGGCTCTATGTCGGCCTTTATAAGTTTCAGGGCCAGCCGCGCGGCGCGCTGGGACTGCGCCACCACCAGGGCTATGGGCTGGCCTATGTATTCCACGCTGTCCACGGCCAGCAGGGGCTGGTCTTTAAAGATGTGGCCTACCTGGTTGAGGCCGGGCACGTCCTTGTGCGTGTAAACGGCGGCCACGCCGGGAGCCGCAGCGGCTTTGGACACGTCTAAGGACTTGATTTTGCCGCGGGCCACGGGCGAGGTGAACAGAACGGCGTGCAGGCAACCCTCGGGCGCGGGGATGTCGTCGACAAAGCGCGAGGTGCCGCGCACGTGCATCAGCATGTCTTCGTTCTTCATACGGCCTCCCCGGCGACGGCGGGCACGGCGAAATGAGCGCGTACCAGCCGCCCCAACAGCAATTTCTTATAGGCCGCCGAGCCGCGGATATCGTCGATCGGTCTGGCCTCGCCTTCCGCGGCTTTGGCGATGGCCTCGATAGCGGCGGCGTCGGGTTTGCGGCCCTTGAAAGAGTCCAGGTGCAGCAGCAGCGGCACGGCGGCCACGCCGCCGGCGGAGATCCGCAGGTCGGTGATGGTGCCGTCGGGCGAGGTGGAAACGCGCAGCGCGGAATTTACGGCCGCTATGTCCAGCGTGGTCCGGTTGGACACCTTCTCGAAACTGTAGCGGGCGCCCGCGGGCAGCAGCGGGATTACGATCTCGCTGACCAGTTCGCCGCAGGCGAGATCGGTCTTCTTGTAGCCGAGATAGAACTTCGACAGCGGCACTTCCCGGGAGCCCTTTTCCCCGGCGATGACCAGACGCGCGTCCAGCGCCAGCAGGATAATGGTGGCGTCGCCTATGGGGGAAGCGTTCACCACGTTGCCGGCCAGGGTGGCCTTGTTGCGCAGTATGGCCGAGGAATGGAGCAGGAAATCCCGCTCAAGGGCCGGAAAATGCCGGCGCACCGTCGGCGACAGGCGGAAATCCTCTATGGTAACGGCCCCGCCCACGCGCAGCACATCTCCCTCGACGCGGACGTAATCCAGGTCGGGGCGCTTCGAAAGGAAACAAAGCTCGCTCTCCATCAGCTGCTCGGGCCTCTGCACGAACAGGTCCGTGCCGCCGGCCACCAGTACCGCGTCTTTGGCGGCGGCAGCGGGAGCGGCCCGCAGCTGCGCCAGCCGCGCCGGGATACCGCCGAAATAGCCGGGGACCACGCCGGAGCCGATGAGCGCGGCCAGCCGCTCTGCCGGGGCGTCGTTCATTCCGCCAAGTTTTTCGCACAGCGCGCGGGCCGCGTTGCGTATGGCCGCGTAGCCGGTGCAGCGGCAGATATTGCCGTCCAGCGCGTCCACGGCGCCCTCATAGGAAATTTTTTCGGCGCCCAGGCAGAAACCGGTGAGGGACAGGACTATGCCGGGCGTGCAGAAACCGCACTGCGAGGCGCTGTGGTCCACTATGAGCTGCTGCACCAAAGTCAGGGTCCCGCCGCCGAGGCCCTCCACGGTGACCACATGGCAGCCGTCCACGTCGCCGATGGGCAGCAGGCAGGAGGCGCAGGCCTTGTAAACCATCCCGCCGCCGGGCTGCCGCCGGCCGACGAGAACGGTGCAGGCGCCGCATTCGCCCTCGCGGCAGGCTTCCTTGGTGCCCGACAGGCATTTCACGTCGCGGACGAACTCCAGCAGCACCATGCCGGGATGCTCGTCAGTGCTCACCAGTTGATCGTTAAGGATAAAGCTCAGCATATCGCTCCTTGGCAAAGTCAGCTCCCGATGTATTTCGCCAGCAGGCTCCTGGCCTCGGCGGTGTCCCTGGTACCTTCCACCAGCACGCGGCCGTCAGGGAAGACCACTAGGCGGCGGTCGCCGGCGGTGAATTCCAGCACCATGCCGTTGAACCTGACCGCGCCCAAGGGGGTCAGCCGCTCGCGCAGGCGGCCGAAGTCCGGGGCCTGCCTGCCCTCGGGCGTGATCTGCACGGCGTTCCTGCCGCAGAAGACGGCGGAAGACGAGGAACCCCGTTTGGAATCCAGGAAATCGAAACGCCGCTCGCCGCAGCAGGCGCAGCCGGCCCTGCGGTCGGCGGCCACGGCGGTGGCCGAGCCGCCCCAGATGTCGAGGATATGCAGGCTGGTACCGGCGTCCCCCCCGCCCAAGAGCAGCTTTATGGCCTCGCTTACCTGCAGGGCGGCCACCCAGGCCGCGGCGGCGTTGAGGACGCCGAAAGTATCGCAGGTGGGACTTTGCCCCAGGTCCGGCGGGGCGTCGAAGAGGCAGCGCAGGCAGGCCCCCCGGCCCGGGCGTACCGCCATCACCATGCCGTCGGTGCCCAGCACGCCGCCGTATACCCAGGGCTTGCCGGCCTTTACCGCGGCGTCGTTGAGCAGGTAGCGGGTCTCGAAATTATCGGTGCCGTCGAGCACCAGGTCCGCCCCGGCCACGAGCTCGGAAATGTTAGCGGCGGTGACGTCGGCTATCACCGGTTCTATGGCGATGCCGGAGTTCACCGCGCGCAGGCGGCGCGCCGCGGCCTCGGCCTTGGGCAGGCCCTCGGCGACGTCGCGCTCGTCGTAAAGGAGCTGGGTGGGCAGGTTGCGGGCCTCCACTATGTCCCGGTCCGCCAGGACCAGCCGGCCCACGCCGGCGCGGGCCAGGAGCATGGCCTGCGAGCTGCCCAGGGAACCGCAGCCGAGCACCAGGGCGGAGGAGGCGGCCAGCTTGCGCTGGCCCTCCTGTCCCATCCTGTCGAGGAGAACGTGCCGCGAGTAGCGGTCGGCGGCGGGAAAAGTGGTGTCAGGCATGGCGGTCTCTCTGCATGTTCTGGCGCGGCGTAAAAAAACCGGGGGCCGCCGACAGCGGCCCCCGGCGTAAGGCGTTAAGAGGGTCTTAATTTCCCGCTTACAGACCGAACCCGAGGCCCAGCACGAAGCGCATGCCGGAGGAGGTGATCGTGTCGCTCTCCGTGGCGATGGCGCGGTCGAAGAACACGGTGTTCATCTCATAGCGCAGCTCGGCCATCAGGTGAAACTTCGGGTCGAACTTTATGCGCATGCCAACGGGCACGCGCAGCATCAGGCCCACGCCGAAGTCGTCCACAGGGCGGCTGAAGACGGAAGAGTTGGTGTAGCCGTACACATAGGGCATCTGCACGCGGTTGAGCGAGATGCCCAGGCCCATGCCGATATACGGGTCCACCTTCTTGGTGGGCACGCGGATCAGCAGGTCGCCGCTGAAGCCGAAAGAGGTCATCTGCAGGTAGTTGCCGCCGGTGGGCAGGACGAAGTTGGTAGGCAGGCCGTTGCGGGTACCCGCGGCCTTCTGCGGCTCCACGTCGTGGCGGCTGACCGAGAACTCGAAATCGCCGCCGATGGCGCCTTTGCCGAAACCGCCCACGCGGATGCCGACCGGCCCCATGCCTACGCCTTCCAGGTCCTCTATCTTGATCTCGCTGTAGGGGCCGTTGGAGATGCCGGAAGCGGTGAAGCCTATCTGGTTGAAATAGATGCCGTTGCCGCTGTTCTCGTAAGCGATGTCTATAGTGCGGTTGCCGCCGCCCATGATGATGTCGAAGAAGCCGTACTCGAACTCGCCGCGGGGGGCGCGCGCCACGGGCGCCGGCTGGGGCTGCTGATATGTAGTCTGCTGGTACACGGGCTGCTGCACCGGCTGCTGGTAGGTCTGCTGCGGGGCGGAGGAGGCGTCGCCTATCCAGTCTTTCCTGACGGAGATCTGCGAGGCGCCGATGGCCTGCGCGGTCTCGGTCTTGATCAGGCGGGCGTTGACCTCTATCTCGCCGGCCTGCATCTCCACCAGGGTGCCGGTGATGATGGCTTCCACGCCGAGCACCTTGCCCAGCTGCTGGGCGGAGGAGGCGTCTATGGTGCCGGAGGCCTGCAGTTTCAGCTCGGCCATGACCTTGTCGAGCACGGAGCGCTCGATGATCTCGAACTTGTGGGAATTGATCATCTTTATAGCCAGGCGCTCGGAGATCACAGAGCCGTCCTTGGACACGCCGGCGCGGCCGTCGGCGTACGAGAACGGTATGATGGCTATCTTCTTGCCGTGCACCGAGGCGCCGGCGGCGATCAGCTCTTTGGAGAGCTGGTCGTACTTATCCTCGGCGTAGGCGCCGGCCGCAAGGGCCAGCATAAGCGCGCCGAACAATATTTTCGTGAGGTTTTTCATGCACTATTTCCCCTTACCCTTGTTTCGTTCAACAAAATTCGCCTGAACAGAGGCGCCCCCATACCGGACCGGAAAGGTCCGGCGGTTGCGGTATCCTGTATTTATATCATATTCGGCTTTATCAGCGGTAGTAGCAATTGGTTACACTCGCGCGGGCCGCCGGCCGTTTATTTCTTCTTCAGGTCCCGCATGTGGGCGGCGTCGCGCCTGTAATGCACCGCCATGATCTCGGCCAGCACCGACACGGCTATCTCGCCGGGGGCCTTGCCGCCCAGGTTGAGGCCCACCGGGGAATGCACGCGGGGGTCCTTGAGCGGGTAAAGTTTCTTCTTGCCGAGCAGGCGGAAGATCTCCCCCACCTTGTCGCGGCTGCCTATCATGCCTATGTAGGCGGCCGGCGTGCGCATGACGGCCTCCAGGCATTCCTTATCAAGCGAATGACCGCGGGTGACGATGACGGCGCAGGTCTCGGCGTCCACCCCCGCGGAGGCCACGGCCTTGTGCGGCATCTCGTTGATCACGGCCATGGCGCCGGGAAAGCGCTCGGCGTTGGCGAACTCCTTCCTGTCGTCGGCCACCGCGTAGGGGTAGCCGGCCAGCCGGCAGGCCTCGGCTATCTTCACGCCCACGTGGCCGGCGCCGAGTATCAGCACCTTGAAAGGGTTCTTGTAGACGTCGATATAGACTTCCATCCTGCCCATGCAGATCATGCCGGTATTGCCCTGCGGCTTGAGGTCGAAAACGAACTTGCCGCCCTCGCCCTTCCCGAGGCACTGCACGGCCTGTTTTATCGTCAGCGCCTCTATGGAGCCCCCGCCTACGGTACCCTCGATGGAGCCGTCGGCGTAGACCAGCATCTTGGCGCCGGCTTCGCGGGGCGTGGAACCGTCCACGGAGATGACGGTGACGAAGGCGGCACCCCGGCCTTCGTCTATGGCTTCGGCCAGCAGTTTGATGATGTTCTTGTTATCTTTCATGGTCCTATGATTTTACTATTTCAGACGACTTTGTATATCTCCAGCGTCTCGGACTTGCCTTTCAGCGCGGCCTTGCCCAGCGGCTCGAACTTAATCCCTCCGCCCAGAGAACCGCGCGCCCGCTCCATCGCCGCGGCGCTGACTATGATGTCGGTGTCGAAGTCCCTGGTCTTGGACTCCAGCCGCGAGGCGATATTGACCGTGTCGCCGATGAAAGTGTATTCCAGGCGGGCCTTGGTGCCTATATTGCCGGCCACCAGCTTACCGCAATGTATGCCCACTCCGAACTCCACGCGCCCGGGGGCCTGGCCCGAGGAGTTGAACTCCGCCAGCGCGGCGCGCATGCCCACGGCCGCGCGCACCGCGTCGGCGGCGTAATCGCCCGAGCCCAGCGTGGGGGTGTAGATGGCCATCACGGCGTCGCCGAGGAACTTATTGATCACGCCGTTATGCTCCGCTATCGGCGGGGTGATGTAATGGAAATACTTATTGAGGAAGTCCACCAGCGAGCCGGCGCTCATGGTTTCGGAGAGCGGCGTGAAGTTGCGGATGTCGCAGAACATCACCGCGGCCTCCATATCCTCGCCGCCCAGGTTCACCTTCTTGTTGTGTATCAGTTCGCGGGCTATCTCGATGGAAAGGTATTTGCCGAAAGTGTCCTGCAGTTCCTCGCGCTCCTTGAGCCCGTCCACCATGTCGTTGAACCCGGCCTTGAGATAGGCGACCTCGTCGGAGAAATAGATGCGGGACTTGGCGTAATCGCCGCCGGCCACGCGGCGCATCCTGTCCACCAGCCCGTCCAGCGGCTTCTGGATGCCGTTGTAAACGCTGGTGAGGCCATTGAGGAGCAGCAGGGAGGAGAGGAAGATCATGAAAGTCATATCCCCCCCGATCGTCTCCCACGGCACCCGGTTCTGGAACGCGGTGTAGATCAGCAGAAAAGGCAGGATGGCGAAGCCGATCACCAGCGTCGAGATCTTTATGTAGATCGGGGGCGAAAAGCCCGGGCGCAGCCTGGCCAGGTCCTCGGGCGCGTACAGCGCCCGCATCAGCATTTTCTGCTTGGAAAGGTGCGCGTCTATGTAGACGACCAGCAGCGCGGCCTGGGCCAGGAAGGCTACCGCGAAAGCTATGTACGCGGCATGGCCGGCCGGCCGGTCGCCCGCGGAGAAGAGCACCATGGTAACAGCCTGCACTATAAGGATCATCAGGAAAGCGTCCCTGTAGATATTGCCCAGCCTGCGCCGTATCTTGGCCTTCAGCAGCTCGTCGGGGTTGGTCACATAGAGGTGGGCGGGCCGGCCCCAGAGATAGACCAGCAGGCACATCAGGCCGAACGGAAAGCCGAAGTGCAGGCCGAAACCTGTCCCCCCCGCGTTGATATCGGCCAGACCGCGGGCGGTGCCGCCGGGAGCGCCGCCCAGCGCCAGCATCGTCATATTGAAGAACGCGCCGCTGACCCAGGACAGGAAGAACGGGATGAACAGGATATTGAAGAACTCGTTAAGGCTCTTTTTTCTATCGGCCTTATTTTGACTCGAGGACATTTTTAACCCCTTAACCGAAACGCAGGAATAGCCAGTATATTATGGCATTTATCGCCGTGAGCGGGATCCCGGCCCGGGCGAATTCCAGGAAGGTGAGGGTGACGCCGGCGCGCCGCTCGGCGTTCTGTATGATGATCACGTTGCTGGCCGCGCCCAGGATGAACAGGTTGCCGGCGAAGGTGGAGGCCGCCGCCAGCGCCATCAGCTCGGGTGTGCCCGCCCCGGCGTGGCGGAGCATGGGCAGGTACAGCGCCACCAGCGGCACGTTGGAGATGAGCTGGCTCAGCAGCACGCTGACGGCCATGATGGGCCCGAGGCCGGTGATGTCCGCCCCGGAGCGCGCTATCAGGGTCTGGAAGAAACCTGCGTCCCACACGGCGCGCATCAGCACGAACATCCCGGCGAAGAAGGCCAGCGTGCTCCAGTCCACGCCGCGCAGCAGCTCCAGCCGCCGGCGGCTCAGCAGCAGGCCGGGCGCCGCGGCGGCCAGCGCTATCCAGGTGAGGCGGAAATCCAGGACGGGGTTCACGGAGACCAGCAGCACCTTGGCCGCTATGGCCAGCGCCAGCACCGCCGCGGTGGCCTTGGCCAGGCTGGCCAGGGCCTTATCCTTTACGGGCTCCTGCGAATGCTTCAACTCCACGGCCCGGAACTCCTCGCGGTAGAAGAAGCGCACCACGAGGAACACCGCGCCCAGGTTGAGCAGGGTCGGCAGCGCGAGATATTTCAGGAAGGTCAGGAAAGGCGCCGCTATCTCCCCCTTCACGGCCACCAGCAGATTCTGCGGGTTGCCTATCGGGCTCATCACGCTGCCGACGGTGATGGAGAAGGCCAGCGCCAGGAGCAGCGCCTTCGGGGAGATGCCGTGCTTGCGCGCCAGCAGCAGCGCCACCGGCGTGCCGGCAATGGCCAGCGTGTCGTTCATCAGCAGCGCCGACGCCAGGCCCATGAAGAAGACCAGCGCCAGCAGCAGGCCTTCCTCGGTGCGCGCGCGTTTGAACACCTCGTACTTGGCGTGCGCCAGCCACCCGCTCAGTTCGAAGACCTGCCCCGCGCAGAACATCCCGAGCAGGAACAGCATAACGTCCCAGTCCACGGCCGCCAGCGCCGCTCCGGGACCGATGTCTCCGGAAAGGAGGACAGCGCCGGCTCCGGCGCACATCACCTGCCAGATCTCGAAGCGGAAGCCGCGCGCCTGCCGCACCGCGGTGAGCAGGAAGACGGCGGCGAGCACGGCTACGGGGAACATCAGGCGCCTTTTACGAGAGCCGCGTAATCCTCCGGGGTGTCGAAGTCGCGGATGATCCCGGGGTCTTTGACCTCGAGGTCGGTGATCCTGACGGAAGGATGATGGGTGACCCAGTGCAGGCCCTTCTCGAGCGGCCCCTCGAAGCAGAGCGCGCGGTGCGCGGCGGGAATGATGATGGGGTGGCCGCGCTTGAGTTTGGAATCGGCCGGCCTCAGAACGCGGGGGATGACTATGGTATCCTTGGCGGCCAGCCAGCAGGCTATGATTTTTTTATAGGTCTCCGGGTCCACCGTCGGCTGGTCGGCCAGGCAGACCAGATAGCCCTCGGCGGTTTCGGCCGCGTCCAGCAGGCCGGCGCGCAGCGAGGAAAGCTGGCCGTGCTCCGGCTTGGGATTGACCGTCACCTTCTCCCCGGCCGGCGTCCACCCGGCTAGGATCTCGTGGGAATCCCGGCCCAGTACCACCACGCGGTCCTCCACTCCGGAACGGCGCAGCGCGTCGCAGACATGTTCTATGAAAGGCTTGCCCCGCCACTGCAGCAGGGCCTTGGGCCGCCCCATGCGGGCTGAATCCCCGGCGGCCAGTATGACGGCTGAAAGCATGTCCCCCACCTCCCCTTCTAGTCTCCGAAGCTGATGCCCAGGCTGCGCGCGGTGAGCACGGTGTCGCAGTCCGGCGGCACGGTCTTCAGGCGCTGGGTGGCCTGCGCCAGCGGCACATAGCGCACCTTGGGCGGGTCCAGCGCCACCATCACGCCGCTCTTCCCCTCTTCGAGGGCGCGCACCGCGGCCGCGCCGAAGCGCAGCGAGATCAGGCGGTCGAAAGTGGTAGGGCTGCCGCCGCGCAGCAGATGGCCCAGCACCACGGTGCGGCACTCGCGGCCGGTGAGCTCCTGCAGTTCCCTGGCCACCTGTTCGCCTACGCCGCCCAGCTTCTCCTGGCGGCCCAGCTCCTTGCTGACCACGCAGGCCTTGCCGCCCCTGGGCTTGGCGCCCTCGGCCACCACCACGATGGCGAAATACTTATTCTTGGTCTCCAGGTACTTTATGGAAGCCGCGACCTTGCGCAGGTCGTAAGCGATCTCGGGGATCAGTATGGCGTCGGCGGTGCCGGAGATACCGGCGTTGAGCGCTATCCAGCCGGCGTAGCGGCCCATCACCTCCACCACCATCACGCGGCGGTGCGCCTCGGCGGTGGAATGCAGGCGGTCCAGGCACTCGGTGGCGAAAGCCACCGCGGTGTCGAAACCGAACGTGGCCACCGTGCCTTTCAGGTCGTTGTCGATGGTCTTGGGCACGCCGACTACGCGCAGGCCCTTCTGCGCCAGCAGGTTGGCTATGCCCAGCGAACCGTCGCCGCCCAGCGCCACCAACGCGTCTATCTTGTTCTTTTTAAAAAGCTGCACCAGCTCTCCGGTGCGGTCAGCCTCGTACCAGCGTCCGTCCTTGTCCTGGGTGGGGTACTTGGCCGGGTTGCCCTTGTTGGTGGTGCCGAGTATCGTGCCGCCCAGGTGGGTGATGCCGCGCACCGTGCTCCGGGTAAGCGGTATCAGCCCGCCTTCGGGATAGTCGCCCGGCAGCAGCAGGCCGTTGTAGCCGTCGCGTATGCCCACCACCTCCCAGCCCTTGTTGGCCGCCGAGATGACCACCGCCCTGATGACGGCGTTGAGCCCCGGCGCGTCGCCGCCGCCGGTATTGATAGCTATTCTCTTTATTTTTGCGGCCATTGTTTTCCCCTAGACCCCGGCTTTGCGGTACAGCAGCGAAGCGGCCTTGTTGGCGCGCTCGGTCAGCTTGGCTTCGTCCACCTGCGTCAGGCGGCCGTTCTTCACCACCACCCGGCCGTTGACGACGGTATACTTGGTGCGGTGCGAGGCGCCGCAGAACAGCAGCGAGGCCAGCGGGTCGGACTTGGAGCCTATATAGTCCAGGCCGCTCACGTCGAAGACGGCGATGTCGGCCGCCTTGCCGGGCTCGATGGAGCCGATATCCTTGCGGCCCAGCACGGCGGCGCCGCCGCGGGTGGCCAGCTCGAGCGCCTTGCGGGCCGGCATGGCCTTCACGTCCTCCAGGCGGTGCACCAGCATGCACTGGCGCGCCTCGCCCAGCATGTCGGAGGAATCGTTGGAGGCGGAGCCGTCCACGCCGAGGCCTACGGGCACTTTATGCCGCAGGAACATCGGCACCGGCGCTATGCCCGAGCCCAGCCGCAGGTTGGAACAGGGGCAATGGGCCACGCCGGTATGGGTCTGGCCCATGCGCTTGGCCTCGGCCTCGTTGATATAGACGCAGTGGGCGAACCAGGCGTTGCCCTCTTCCACCCAGCCCACGCTCTCCATATACTCCAGCGGGCGCATCTTGAAGAGCTTCTTGCAGAAGGCCTCCTCGTCTTTGGTCTCGGCGAGGTGGGTGTGCATGCGCACGCCCCATTTCCTGGCCATCTCGGCGGTGAGCTTGAGCAGCTCCGTCGTGACGGAGAAAGGCGAGCAGGGCGCCATGGCCACATTGGTCATGGCGAATTTTTCGCGGCCGTGGAATTTGTTGATCAGGCGCTCGCAGTCCTTGAGGATGAAGTCCTCCTTCTGCACCACGCTGTCCGGCGGCAGGCCGCCCTTGCTGCGGCCGCGCGACATGGAGCCGCGGGTGGCGGTAAAGCGCATGCCCACGGCGCGCGCGGCCTCTATCTGCGTGTCGATGAAGAAGCCGCTGTCCTGCTTCGGAAAAAGGTAGAGATGGTCGGAGCTGGTGGTGCAGCCGGTCAGCAGCAGCTCGCCCAGGCCCGCCTGCGTGCTGGCGTAGATGGCCTCCGGGTTCACATGCTTCCATATGTCGTAGAGGTAAACCAGCCAGTCGAACAGCTCGGCGTCCTGCACCTTGGGCAGGTTGCGCGTGAGCGTCTGGTAGAGGTGGTGGTGGGTGTTCACCATGCCGGGCATCACCACGCAGCCGGCCGCGTCGATGACGGTATCGGCCTTCACCTTGAGGCCTTTGCCCACTTTTTTTATCTCGGGGCCTTCGATGTAGACGTCGCCGCCCTTTATCTCGCGGCCGCTGTCGTCCATGGTGGCCAGCACCAGCGCGTTCTTGATCAGCAATGTTTTCATGGTCGTCCTCAATTATTCCGGTCTGTGAATATTATAGTAAAATCAAATTAATGGGGATGCTCAAGAACGGCGACGAAATAGGCGGCTACAAGATAGCCGGCGAGCTGGGCCGCGGCGGCATGGGCGCGGTCTACCGCGCCCACGACAAGGCGCTGCAGCGCGACGCCGCCCTGAAGATGGTGCTGGCCGAGCAGGCCACGCCGCAGAGCAAGCGCCGCTTCCTGCGCGAGGCCGCCGCCATAGCGCGCTGCGACCATCCCGGCATAGTCAAGGTCTACTCCTTCGGCGAACACGGCGGCCTGCCCTACATGGCGATGGAACTGGTGGACGGCAAGCCGCTGCTGGCCTTCCTGGAGCTGGCGCGCGCCGTGAGCGCCGGCGACGCCGAGGAACTGCGCCGCTACGGCTACCTGCAGGACCCGGCCCCGGAGGACGAGGAGCTGCCCTACTTTCTGCGCCCGCTGGCCGGCCCGCCGCTGGCGGACCCGGATTACGAGAACCGCGCCGCGGCCCTGATCGCCGGCGTGGCCGACGCGCTGCACGAGGCCCATTCCCTGGGCATACTGCACCGCGACATCAAGCCTTCCAATATCCTCATCGGCACCAAGGGTCCGCCCAAACTGGCCGATTTCGGCCTGGCTAAATTTTCAGATTCCTCCGACATCACCACGGGGCAGCCGATGCTGGGCACGCTGCGCTATATGGCGCCGGAGACCTTCTCCGGCGGCGAAGCCTCGCCGGCCTCCGACATCTACAGCCTCGGCACCGTGCTCTACGAGCTGATGACGCTCGAACACCCTTTCAAGGGCGACACTACCGCGGCCTTCATCAAGTCCGTCACGCAGGACAAGTGCAGGCCGCCGTCGAAGTTCAACCCCGGCCTGTCCCCGGCGCTGGCCATGGTGATAATGAAATGCCTGGAGAAGAGGCCTGCCGCCCGCTACAAGGACGCCCGGGAAGTGGCCGACGCCATCCGCCTGGCGGCGCGGCCGAAAGGCGTGAAGACCAGTTTTCTGGCAGGGATAAAAAACATATTCGTCGCCGCTCAGAAGTCCCCCGCGCGCGCCGTCGCGGGAGAGGAGCAGGCCGCGCCCGAGACGAAGAAGGAGGCCGCACGGCTGGCCGGCGAGGCGGCTCTCGCCTACTTCACCGATTTCGCCATAGACCAGGCGCACGGACTGGTGACGGAGGCTCTGAAGAAGGACCCCTGCTCCGTGGACGCCACGGCCATGTTGGCGGTACTTTCTTCCCATATGGGCGAAACCGCTCAACTGCGCAAGGCCGCCGGGCGGATGAAACGCCTGGCCGGCTCGGCGCCGGACCCCGCCGCCAGGCTTTACTCCGGGCTGCTCGCGGAATATTTCGGCGGCGGCGACTGGCTGCGCAAGGTGGAGCATTACCTCGGCGATTCTTCGGACGACCCCGCCCTGCTCGCCCTCTGCGCCCGTGAGCGGATGTACGCCGGCGACGATGAGAAGGCGGCGGCCTACGCCGGGCGCATAGCCCAGGCCATACCCGGGGCCACGCTGTTCGGCTGGTTCGTGAAGGCCTACCGCGACGCCTGGCTGGGCCGCCGGGAATCCTGGAAGGCTCTGACCGCGGAGGAGATACGCCACCACCCCGGCAACGCCATGCTGCGCTTCGCGCTTATCGAAGGCCTGATCGAGACAGGGAAGCTCGACGAAGCCGAAGCCGCGCTGGCCGAGGCTTCCGGCCTGGCCGCAGGCAACGAGTTCCTCATCAACCTGCGCGCGGAGCTCGCGCTGATGCGCCGCGACTACCGCGCCGCCTGCGTGGAACTGCGGAAATCGTTCGGAACCGGGCAGGACGACGTGGTGGGCCGGGGCTACTACCGCCTCAGCAAGCTTTACGACTTGCGCGGCGACCGCAAGGAGGCCCTGCGCCACCTGGGCATCGCGCGCAACCTCTCCCCGGAAATGAATTTCAAGAGCGGCGCCGAACTGAAGGCCATCGTGACGGGCTCGCCCGCCGGCGCGCCGGCGCCCTCCGCGCTTCCGCCGGACTGCCGGGAGATAAACTCCAGGGAAGGCAGGGAGATGCTGCTGGCCAACCTCGGCTCCGCCGTGAAACGGACAGGCGTGCCGTTCTCCACCGTCTACATCTTCGCCCCCGGCACGGGAGTGCGCGCGCTGCGCGCCTGGTTCTTCTTCAACGAAACAAGGAAGACCGCGCTGAAGTCCCGGAAATTCTACCTGCCCTCCCTCCCGCTTTCGTCCTTCGGAGACGCCCGCGGCGGCGTCCTGCGCGCGGAACTGGGCCGCGTGAAGGCCGAATACGGCCGCTACGAGGCCGAAGTCTGGTTCCAGTCCCCTCTCCGGCACCTCGCCGCCGACTCCTTCGAGGCGGCACTGAACACGGAAGGCCTCTGGCACGAGCGCCAGGGCGGCGCGGCGGACCTGCGCCTGGACGAGCCGGCCCACCTGCCGGGCTGGCGCGCCAATATCCTGGCGCTGCCGGAAACCTCCGAGATCCAGGAACTTTCGGACCGCGCCGACGAAGAACTAAAGCGGGGCGGCTGGCGCTTCCTGGTGTTCCGCCGCTTCTTTTACGACTGCGAGCATTTTCGCCTGAAGGCGCGCGTTAAACATAAACGCGTCTAAAATTACTAAAATTTAGAAAGCCGATTATTCGAACCCGAGGTGACACATGAAGAAGATCACTTTCCTGACCGACGCGCAGCTGAAGACCGAGGCCGAACGCTGCCTGTACTGCGAGGACAAGCCCTGCCAGAAGGCCTGCCCGGCCGACTGCTCTCCCGCCGACTTCATCATGGCCGCGCGCCAGATGACGGATTCCGATTTCAAGCGCTCCGCGGCGCTCATCATGGGCCACAACACCTTCGGCGGCGTCTGCGGCGCCGTCTGCCCCGACTGGTTCTGCGTGAAGGCCTGCTCCCGCAAGCTCTTCGACAACCCCATACAGATCCCCGCCGTGCAGGCCGCGGTGGTACAGCGCGCCAAGGAACTGGGCGTGATGCCCAAGTTCAAAAAGGCCAAGCCTAACGGCAAGAAAGTGGCCGTGATAGGCGCCGGCCCCGCCGGTCTTTCGGCCGCCGGCACCCTGGCCCAGCTCGGCTACAAGGTGGACGTGTTCGAGAAGGACAAGCGCGCCGGCGGCGCCTGTAACCTGATCCCCGACGCGCGCTTCCCCAAGGAAGTCCTGAAGACCGAGATAGAGTGGGTAAAAGGCCTCGGCGATATTGACATCAAAACCGGCGCCGGCGTTAAAGAACCCGCGGCGCTGCTGAAGAAATACGATTCGGTCATCGTCACCGCCGGCGTGGAGGAGCAGCTCAAGCTCGGCATCGAGAACGAAGCCCTGGGCGTGGAAGGCCTCGAATACCTGCGCAACTCGTCCAAATACAAAGTGAAGGGCAAGAACGTGGCGGTCATCGGCGGCGGCGCCGTGGCGGCCGACTGCGCCATGAAGGCGCTCCAGCTGGGCGCGGCCAAGGCGGAGATCTTCACCCGCAAGAACATCGGCGCCATACAGCTGCCCGAGCACGAACTGCGCGACATCCTCAAGGCCGGCATAGACATCAACGGCAAAAGCCGCATCACCGGCATCCTGAAGGGCGGGAAGGGCATAAAGGTGGTGCGCCTCGACGACAAGGCCAAGGATATCCCCGGCACCGAGCAGGTACGCGGCGACATACAGTTCACCGTGCTGGCCATCAAGAATATCCCGGTCTTCAAGGACGGCGGGGCCAAGGGCGTATTTTTCGCCGGCGACTGCAAGGACGGCGCCGCCACCGTGGTGGAAGGCACCGCCTCAGCCAAGAACGCCGCCATGCAGGCCCACGCGTACATGCAGGGCGAAAAGCTCCCGGTCTTCAAGGACCACAAGAAGAGCCATGTGGTGCTGGCCGGCCGCGACCTGCGGCCGGTGGACCTGAGCACCGACTTCTTCGGCCGCAAGCTCAAGTCCCCCTTCATCATCTCCGCCTCCCCCCACTCCGACGGCTACGAGCAGGTGAAGGCCGCCTACGAGGCCGGCTGGCCCGGCGTGGTGATGAAGACCGCCTTCGACGGCCTGCATATACACATCCCGTCCGAGTACATGGTGACCTTCAACGAGAACACCTACGGCAACTCCGACAACGTCTCCGGCCACCCGCTGGACCGCGTCTGCGCGGAAGTGGCCCGGCTGGTGAAGGAATATCCCGACCGGCTGACCGCGGCCTCCACCGGCGGCCCGGTGACCGGCAACGACGAGTTCGATAAGAAAGGCTGGCAGAGCAACACCCTGAAGCTCGAGAAGGCCGGCGCGATGGCCATTGAGTATTCCCTGTCCTGCCCGCAGGGCGGCGACGGCACCAAGGGCGACATAGTCTCCCAGGACCCGGAGCTCGCGGCCAAGATCATAGGCTGGGTGATGGAGGTCTCCGCCCCGAACATCCCCAAGCTCTTCAAGCTGACCGGCGCGGTCACCGCCATCTGGCAGGTGGTCAACGCCATCAAGCAGGTCTACGCCAGGTACCCGCACAAGAAGGCCGGCATCACCCTGGCCAACTCCTTCCCCGCGCTCTCCTTCCGCCCGCGCCTGAGCGGCAAGGGCAAGTGGGAAGAGGGCATGATAGTGGGCATGAGCGGCGAGGGCGTGGCCCCCATCAGCAACCTCACCATCTCCAAAGCCGTGAACCTGGGCGTGCCGATCTCCGGCAACGGCGGACCGATGGACTACAAGGCCGCGGCCCATTTCCTGGCGCTGGGCGCCAAGTCCGTGCAGTTCTGCACCATAGTGATGAAGTACGGCTTCGGCGTGATCGGCGAGCTGGAGAGCGGCCTCAGCTTCATGCTCGAAGAGAAGGGCTACAAGTCCGTGGGCGACTTCATAGGCTGCGCGCTGCCCAAGCCGGTCACCGACTTCCCGGACCTCACTCCGGTCAAGAACATCCCGCAGGCCGACGCGGAGCTGTGCCGCCACTGCGGCAACTGCGAGCGCTGCGGCTACCTGGCCGTCAAGCTGGACAGCCATGGCGTGCCCAAGTTCGACGCGTCCAAGTGCATAGGCTGCTCGCTGTGCGCCAAGAAATGCTTCGCCGGCGCGATCAAGATGCGCAAGCGCACGGCGGCCGAGCTGAAGGTCTGCCCGGATTAAATATGGCGAAAAACATACTCATCAAGAACGGCATCATCGCCACCCTCGGCGAGAAGAACAAGGTGCTCTACGGCCACGCGCTGCTGGTCGAGGACGGCCTCATCAAGAAGATAGCGCCGCAGAAGACCTTCAAGGGCAAGTACGGCAAGGTGATAGACGCCGCCGGCAAGCTGGTGCTGCCCGGCTTCATCAACGCGCACATGCATTTCTACAGCACGTTCGCGCGCGGCCTGGGCAAGGCCGAGCCGTCCCGCAACTTCGTGGAAATCCTCAACAACCTGTGGTGGCGCCTCGACAAGCAACTGACGGTCGCCGACTCCTACTATAGCGCCGTGATCCCGCTGATCAACGCCGTGCGCAAGGGCACCACCACCATCATCGACCACCACGCCAGCCCCTTCGCCATCACAGGGTCGCTCGCCGCGGTGGAGAAGGCCTGCCGCGAGACCGGCCTGCGCGCCGCTCTCTGCTACGAGGTCTCGGACCGCGACGGCAAGGAGCGCGCCAAGGAAGGCCTGGACGAGAACTCGGTGTTCATCTCGTCCTGCCAGACCCGGGGCGACAACATGATCAAGGGCCTGTTCGGCCTGCACGCCTCGTTCACCGTCTCCGACGAGACGCTGGAAGAGGCGGCCTACCGCGGCCACAAACTGGGCGCCGGCTTCCACATCCACACCGCCGAGTCCACCTCCGACCAGATCGAGTGCGAGTCGCACCACAAGATGCGCGTCGTCGAGCGCCTGCGCGACTTCGGCATCCTGGGCCGCAAGTCCATCGCCGCCCACTGCGTGCACGTCAACGAGGCGGAGCTGCAGATCCTGAAGGAAACCGAGACGGCCGTGGTGCACAACCCGCAGTCCAACGCCAACAACTCGGTGGGCATAGCCGACGTCACGGGCATGGCCGCCAAGGGGATCCTGGTGGGCCTGGGTACCGACGCGATGACGGTGAACATGCTGGAAGAGCTGCGCTGCGGCCTGTGGCTGCAGCACCTCAAGCACGACCCGTCGCAGGGCTTCATGGAAGTCGCCAACGCGCTGCTGGTCAACAACGCCAAAATAGCCAGCCGCTATTTCAAGAACGTCGGCGAGCTGAAGGCCGGCTACGCGGCGGACATAGCCGTCATCGACTACCTCCCCCCCACGCCGCTGGACGCGAACAACTTCGCCGGCCACCTGATCTTCGGCATCAGCCAGAGCACGGTGGACACGACCATAGCCGCCGGCCGGGTGCTGATGGAGAAGAAGGTCCTCAAGCTCGACCTCGACGAGGAAGAAGTCTCCCGCAAGTCGGCCGAGCTGGCGAAGAAGCTCTGGAGCAGATTCTAGCCAGTTTCCCGCAAAGAGAAAGGGCCCGGCCAGCGCCGGGCCCTTTTCTTTTGGGCCTTGACAGGCGCGGACGCGCCTGCTAGACTATTAGTGTACTAGCAAGGTAGTACACATATGATCACCTTAAATCAGAACTCGCAGACGCCCATCTACGACCAGATCAAGCTGGGGCTGAAGGGCCTCGTCAAAAAAGGCCTGCTGAAGCCCGGCGACGCCGCGCCTTCCATAAGGAAGATGGCCCTGGACCTGAAAGTTAACCCCAACACTGTGGCCCGCGCCTACCGGGAACTGACCGCGGAGGGCTTCTTCGAAAGCAGCCGCGGCCAGGAGAACATAATCTCCTCCCGCGCCGCGGGCCTGGCCGAGAACTCCGCCCGCAAAGTCTCTGAAAGCCTGGAAGCGGCCCTGAAAAGCGCCTTGGAAAGCGGTTTTTCGTGGGGCGAGATAGAAAAGATGATCATCGCTCTTAAGAGGAAATTAATATGAGCCACATCCTGGAAGTTAAAGGCCTGAGAAAGGCCTTCGGTAAAAAAGACGTGCTGAAGGGGCTGGACCTGAGCGCCGCGCGCGGCGAAGTGGTGGGCATACTGGGCCGCAACGGCTCCGGCAAGACCACCCTCTTCTCCATCCTGCTCGACCTGACGGCGGCCGACGGCGGCAGCGCGGAAATACTCGGGCTCAAGCCCGACGGCAGCGGCAGGCTGCGGGGCCTGATCGGGTATGTGCCGGAAAAGCCGGCCTTCCACGGCTTCATGACGGCCAGGCAAGTGCTGGAGCTCCGCGCCGGCTTCTTCCCCCGCTGGGACATGGCCAAGGCGCTGGACCTGTGCCAAAAACTGGAATTGGACCCGGCCTCCCGGGTAGCGGCCATGAGCAAAGGCAACCTGGCCAAGCTGGCCTGGATAACTGCCGTGGCCCATAACCCGGAGCTGCTGCTGCTCGACGAACCCACCTCCGGCCTCGACTACCTGGTGCGCGACCATATCCTCAACGGCCTCATCCACGAACTGACCGAGGGCGGCAAGACAATAATAGTCTCCAACCACCGCATGGGAGAGATGGGCGGCATCCTGGACCGAGTCTGCGTGCTGAAGGACGGCGTCATAGCCGTCAGCCACAACGCCGCCTTCCTCTCCGAAGAGGCGTTCCGCGCGACCGCGCGGCTGGAAGCCCCGGTCTCCCTGCCGGAAGGCGTAATAGCGCTCAACGGCAGCGGGGCGCTGCGGGAATTCGCGGTATTCGGCCGCGAAAACCTGGAGCGGCTCAAGTCGGCCCCCGCTTTAGCCGGGGCGGAGATCTCCCCCCTGTCACTGGAAGACTCTTTCAAAGTGCTGCTCGGAGAATAAGAGGAAATATTATGAAGAACCTCATCCTGCTTCAGTTCAGAAAAAGCCGCCTCCCCTTCCTGGTGCTGGCGGGAGCCGTCCTGCTGTCGGTGCCGGCGGCGCTGCTCTTCCGGTCCGCTACCCTGACCGGCCCCGAGGCCGTCAACATCGCCATGCTCTTCTGGGCCCTGGCCGGCCTGCCGCTGGCCATAATGACCCTGGCCGGCACGGCCGGTTCCGACGCGGCCTCTGACGCGGCGCGCGCGGCCGAGCAGCCGCTGCCGGCGAGCCAGTACAGGCAGGTCCTCTCGGGCCTGGCCGCGGCCGCGCTCCAGACGGCCCTGCTGGTACTGGCCGTCTACGCCGTAATGGGTTTTTCGGTGCCGATGGACAGGCTTACCTTCACGAACGCCCACGTGGCGCGGCACTACGCGTTCTACGCGGCGTTCCTCGTCCTGTATAGTTTCACCCTCTCCTATGCTTTTCGCAACGCGGTTGCAGGAGGCCTGGCCGCGGCGGCGCTGCTGGTGGTCACGGCGCTCCCCCTGCTCTCGGCTGCCCTCTTCGGGGAACTGCTGCTGGACCTGATACCGCTGGTCTTCATAAATTCGCTGACCGCGGCGCTGGCCCTGGCCGGCGCGCTGGGCGCGCTCTACCTGCTGTGCCGCGCCTACGCCCGCAGGGAGGCCGGCAGAGCGGCCAAGGTGCTTCTTGCCGCGCTTCTGCTGGCGGCCCCCGTGCTGCCTCCTTTCTTCGGCCTGGCCGCCCTGCGCGCCAAAGCCGCGGAGGTCACCTGGCCGGTCTATCCGCTGGTGCTCAGCACCGACACTCCCGAGGCCGCGTCCGGAGCCATGCTGGCGCAGAAGCCTTTCACGGGCGAAGTCTTTTTGATAGACGGGGAGGGCAGGCGCGCCGTCGTCTTCCCGGAAGACTCGGACCGGGGCGTGCCTAATTATTTTTTCCCGGTTCCGGCTTTCGTACGCGGGCAGACGATGTCAGCCTCCGACGGCAGCGTCTGGGTATACTGCAACAGCTATGACAGGCCGGCCGTGCTGCTGAACGGCAGCGCCGCCGGAGGGCTGAAATTGCGCGCCACCCTGCCGGATTCCCGGCGGGCGTACTTCGTGCGGGGAAAAGTCCCGGGGATAATCGAGCGCCGCAAGGACGGCGCCTATTACGCCCCGCTGCGGACCGGCACGGAACCGCTGGAGTGGAAAAAGATCGACAATATGCCGGCGGCGGCCGCAAAGCGGTGGCTGGCCGGCACCGGCGAAGAAGCCCTGCTGGACGCCTTCCTGCGCGGCATGTTAGCCGGGGCCCCGGGCGTGGCGGTGGTCTCTACCGACGGCAGGACCGTAGCTTCCGGCGGCGAAAAGTGGATGGTGCCCGGAGCCTTAGGCCCCAAATCCCCCCTAGTCGGGGTAAAGCGCGCCGACGGGATAAACTACATCGTGCCCGCCGGTAAAGGCAAAAACTATGCCGCCTACCTCTGTCCCCCCGGGAAGGCGGCCCGCAAGCTCTGGGACGGCTACTTCCGCGCCGGCTCTAACCTCTGGCAGGCCCCCGACGGGACCCTCTGGGGTTACAACAGAATGTCGCGCGTAGTGTCGACGGTAAAAAATATTTTCGGGGAAACGAAGAAGGAGTCAGACTCGCCGCAATTCAATATCCTGACCCGGGACGGCAGGTCCATCGAGTCTTTCGGCCTCGACCAGGTATTAAGAGACCTCCCCGCTGTTAAAGGCGAAATAGCGCTGGTCAGGGAAGAAAATGGGGAGCTGTGGTTCACGCTGGGCAACGCCTATCTGGTAAAGACCGGCGCGAACCCGCATGGTTCTTATTCCTCCTGGAAGCTTCCGCAAAGCGTACAGGAGAAGTACTGGCGCAGCAACCTGCTGGCCAACCGCGACGGGCTGCTTATCGCGGCGATAGACGGGGTTCACTTCATGGACTGGGAAGGCCGGCCGAGGAAGCTTTAACAGCCGCGAGAATCCGGGCCCTTGGACGGCTTAATAGTTTTGCAGCGGACTTAAATGGTTCCGGGGCTAACCTGCCAGCGGCAGGCGAGTTATCGCTTTTAGGCCGCCGCCCTCCCGGTTGGCGAACTGCAGGTCACCGCCGTGGCGGACCAAGACCTCCCGCGTTATCAGCAGGCCTACTCCGGAGTCATCCTTCCAACCGTATATTTCTTCATTCCCTTAACGTAGCTGGACTGTGGCGCATCAGAGGGCTGCCACCCCTCGGACGCCAATTCCCTGACGTCAAAATCTTACGCGGGCGCGATACCGGACACCTGCGCGCGGGGAGGCGCCCTCACCGACGAAGTAAAAACGGGACATGCGCGGCGCTATTGCCCTTCGTCTCCCCCCTCCCATGGCGGCTTTAGACCAAAAAGACCCGCCGTCATCCACAAGCCGGAAATAAAGAAAACACCGTATGCCAGGCAGCATACAAACAACAATGAACCGAGCAGCAGAGTGATAGATTCTGTGATTATTTCCTGCATTAGCACTATACCTGACACACAATTCTGAAGCGCTAAAGTGACGGGGCTTTCGACAAGGACTTCAAATATTCTTTGTACCATTCCTGCGCGCCGTACAGTTTACGCATACAATCCGGGCATAGCCCGTGAGAATAGACGGTATCGGGTTTATGCAAAACCCGTGGGTCAGGACGCACCCAATTCCCGGCTTTATCGCGAGTTTTATCGCACACACAGCAGAGAACCACGAATTTAGCTCCGTATTTACGCCCGCCTGTATTTTCAGGACCCATTGTAGACGTTACCGCCAGGAGATACGAGCCCTGGAAGAACAGTAAAAGATAAAGGGAAACACATCAGAGGAATGCTAACAGTTCCCCCGTGCGGGAGAACACTAAATTTTTTCTTAAGCCGGGGTGATCCGCCTAATCCGTTTTCATAAGGGAGATCTCGATGCGCCTGTTCCGGGCGCGGCCTTCCACCGTGGCGTTTTCGGCGACAGGCCGGTTATCGCCATAACCGATACCGGCCAGATGCCGCGAAGATACTCCCTGCTCCTCCATGAACCGCAGCACGGCGTAAGCGCGGGCCATCGAAAGTTCCCAGTTGGAAGAATACCTGCCGCTCTTGATAGGCACGTTATCGGTATGCCCCTCTATGATCACGTCGTTCGGGAGCTTCCTGAGTTCCAGCGCTATAGGGGCCAGCACCGCTTTCGCCGGTTCCTTGAGGTCCGCTCGGCCGGAGGCGAACAGCACGCCCTCGGTGAGCACCAGCTTGACCTTGCGCTCGGTGGATTCCATCTGCACCAGGCTGGCCAGGTCGTTGGTCTGCATGGAGGCCTTCAGGCTGCGCTCCACCTGCGACTCCTTTTCCTGGGCCATAGCGCGCTCCATGCGCTGCGCGTCGGCCTTGCCGCCGAAGGCCTTCTGTATGTTCCCGAGGGATTCCTCGTATTTGCGGTTCTGCGTCTTGTCCTTTTTCACTATGGAAAAAGAGAACAGCACCAAAAAGAAGATCATCAAATAGCTCATCAGGTCGCCGTAGGTGACGGCCCACAGGGCCCCTTTGTTGAGCTGGTTCTCCACTTCGTCCCGTCTTTGTTTGTATATAGCCATATGCTCTTCTCCGCTCAACCGCCGGCCACGTCTTTTCTGCCCGGCACCAGGAAGGACAACTCGGAGCGGAAATGATTGAACAGGGCGCTTAATTGCCCCACCTGCCGGGACAATGAATGCAGTTCCGCCGCCGCCTGCCTGTTTTCCGCGGATAACGAAGATTCTTTACGAAGAACGGCCTCGAGGCCGCGCTCCAGTTCCTCTACGCTTACCTTGAGAGATTCCGCCAGCCCTTCGCATTCACAGACCCGTTCGGCTCTCCGCTCCGCGCTCTCCAGGCGCTTTTCGATATACGCCAGCCGCGCGGCCTTTTCTTCAAGTTTTTCCAGGCGCCGGGCGTTGCCCGCCGAGGCCTCCTGCGCGATAACGGCCTTGCTCGAGGCCTCCTTGACGGAGACATCCATCCCGGCGATCCGCCTGTCAGCTTCGGCCAAGATAGCGGTTTCCATTTCCCCCAGCCGCTCTTCTATGCGCGCCATGGGCGCCGGGCGCTCATTCTCCCGCTGACCGTGCGCAGCCGCTCTCTCCGCTGCAGTCAGCCTCCCCTCCAGCGCCAGGACCCGGGCCTTCAACTCTTTTGCGGCGGCCTGACCTGCCACGCTTTCGGCGGCGCTATTGCCGGCCGCCTGCAATTCCGCTTTCAGTCCGGCAGCCAGCCTTTCCATCTCCGCCAATCTCCGCTCACTCCCCTGCGCCTTTTCCTCGGCCTGTTTAAGACGCGCCTCCAATTCCAGGATCTTCCCCCCCGTCTGCGGAGGCGGCGGCGGCGCGGAGGACATGTTCACCGGCGCCGGGGACGCGCCGGCGCGCGTATCGGCCTGGGCACAGTCCTTTTCTTCGCCGGGAGTCCTGATACAGGAAAAAAAAGAATCCGCGCCGCTCATTTTATTTTTCCCCGCCGTCGGAGCGGAGCCTCTTTACGCCGGCCTCTATCTCAACGCGTTTGCCGGCTATAAGCGCGGCCCCACCCCGTATCTCCTCGCATAAGGCCGGGAGGGTCTCCAGGTTCCTGCGCAGCACGGCGCCGGAAACGCCAAGCATCCCTTCAAGGTTCACGGCCCGCAGGTCCGCCATTACCGCGCCGACCGCTTTCAGCAGTTTGGCGAACCGCGGCTCCAGCGCCGCGACGGCCCCTGCGGCCTCCGAAAGCGCGGCCTGGCCCGAGGCGGACAGGTGAAAGACTTCCTTTAGCCTTTCAAGCTGCCCGGCATTCTCCGCCCGTATCTGTTCGGCCAGGGAAGCCAGGTCCTTGCGCAGGGAGCGTTCAACGCCCTCCGCGGACTCGGCGGCGGCCCGGCGCTGCGAATCGGCGGTCTCTTTCAGCCCGGCCGCCAGTTCAGTTATTTTCAGCGACGCGGCGGCCTGGGCGGCCACAAGAGAGTCTATATGCGACACCAGCATGCGGGCCATGGCGTCGAGGCGCTCGCGCGACTCGAGCGCGGCGGCGTCGGAATGGCGCAGGAACAGGGCGCCGGAGCGGTCCGCCTCTTCCTTCACCTGGCTTTTTAATTCCGCCTTCATCTCCGCCAGCGCATCCTCCAGGCGTTCTTTCCCGGCGAAAGCGCCTATGGCCAGCTGCTTCGTCTCCGCTAGCAGGGCGCCGACCCCCGAATCTATGACGGCCCGCTGCTCCTCCAGTTTAAAGGCCAGCGCGCGCGCGTCTTCGGGCGCCCGCTCGGCTTTAGAGTGGACTTTGCGCAGCAGTTCCTCCAGCGGCCTCAGCCGCTCGTCGAGCCTTTTATCCACGGCCTTCATCACCGCGGCGGCGATCTCATCGGCAGACACCGCCGGGGCCGGCGGCGGGGCGGGGTGCGGGGCCGGCTCGGCAGGCCTTTTAGAGGCGGCCGAGTAAGCCTCGATAAGGCGCTGCTCCATTTCTTCCACGCGCGACCAGGCTTTCTGCAGCTGGTCGTGCATCTGGCGGTCCAGCTCCGAATATTTCTGCTGCTCGCGCACCACCTTAAGCAGTTCTTCTATCTCGCGGCGGGCGCTGATCTTGGATTCCTCTATGTTCTTCATCTGCGCCGCGCCGAGCAGGAACTTATCCTGGAACTCACGGAAGCGCTGGTCCATCTCCGTGATCTTCGCTATCAAAGCCGGAGTAGCCGGGGACGGCGGCGCCGGAGGGACTTCCGCGCGCTCGGACAGCTTCTTCTGAAGTTCCCCTACTATGTTGCGCTCCAGCAGTTCTATCTTTTTATTCAGGGCGGAGACCTGATCTTCGGATACCGTCGGCCTGTGCGGCTGGGGCGTCGCGGCCGGCGCGGGGGCAGGGACAGGCTCCGATTGCGGAAAAACCGAGGAGAACAGAGAATCTTTCTTTATTTTATGGGTATCCATAAGGCCTCCTAGGCGCCGGCTTCGCCGCTCTCAAGCAACGGTTGGGGCGCCGCGCAGGGGTGAAGTATCTTCCCCTCTCTTATAAAGGCGGCCGCCGTTGCTATCACGCGTTCCAGTGCCTGTCCGGTTTTTTCGCGCGACGGGGTGCCGTAGCTCATGCTCTGCTCTATCATCTGCCAGGTCTTTTCCGCCAGCTGCGCCTTCAATTTAACTTTTACCGCCTCCGGCAGTTCAAAAAGCGCGGTGGCCCACTCTTCGGCTTTCAAGGCCCCCGCCAGCAGCGAGAGTTCCCGCTCGCTGAACTTCGCTATATCCTCAGGCAGCAGTACGTGGCGGCGTACTTCGGCGGCCAGTTCGGGGTGTTTTTTATCCAGTTCGGCTATCATCCCCATCCTCGCCTTCAGGTCCACGTTATCCAGCGCTTCCAGCGCCCCGTCCAGACCGCCCACGGCCCCGCCAAGGCGGCGCTCGAGTTCGTCCTTGAGCGTAGCGATGATCTCGGGCTCCACAAAACGGATCTTGGCCATGCTGATCAGCACCTCGGAAGAGAACTCCGGAGGCAGTCTCTTCAGGAACTCCGCCCTTACCTCCTGAGTCAGGTGGCCGGTGACCAGGGCCACGTTGGCAGGGTCCTCGTTGGCCATCAGGCTCACCAGGAACGGCACCTGGTCCAGGCGCACCGCGAACAGCACCCTCTCTTCGGCGGCGCCCGTCTCCTTGTCAGGAGCGCCGAGTTGCGGCCTGTCCGCGGCACCGGCCCCCGGCATACCGCTCTCCAGGCCGCCCGGAGCCGCGCCCTTGCCCAGGTCCATGGTGATCTGGTGGCTCTGCTGCACCTTGGCCATGGTGCTCATGGCCCCGGCCAATTTAAGGAACCCCACCGCGACTACTATCATGCCGATTATCCCCATCACCGACAGCATGACGTATTTAAGCACCATGCTGATGGCTTCGGGCGTGTACCAGATAGTGCGCCAGAGCGGGGCGAACGGCGCTTTTATCACGGACAACTGGTCTCCGCGTTTTACGTCCAGCAGAAGCATCTCCGACACCACCCTGCGTATATTCTCGGCGTCCAGGTCCGGCAAGTCCCTGTTCAGGATGATGCTGACCGTCATTTTTTTCACGAAGGCCGACGGGTAGAGCATCTGGCGGTTATAGGTCTTGTTCTCGTTGGCCCCCGAGCCGAAGGAAGGGAATCCGGGCATCAGGTAGTCCCCGGTCTGCGCGTCGCCGCCGGCGCCCTGCCACTTGAAAGGATTTTTGCTGTCGGCCGGTATCTCGGAAGTGACATCCAGCTTTTCGGTGCGGTTGAAGTCTATGGTGGCCTCCAGCACCACCTTGGCCTGGTTTGGCCCCAGCAGGCGCGCCAGCACCTCGTCCACCTTCTGCTCCAGCGCTTTTTCATACCTGGCTTTATCTTCAAAGGGCAGGCCCTGGGCGCCCGCGGTGGCGGCCAGCGGGAACAGCGCCGCAAGCAGCGCGGCGCAGAAGGCGCCGCCGGTATATTTAATTTTTTTCATCATAATATTCACCGTCGCAATATCTAGAGATATGACTGCAGCCGCCGCTCTATCACCAGCGGCATGCTGCCCTTCATGATCTCCAGCACCCCCTCCAGTATCATGGCTTTCATGCGCACCTCCAGCCACACCTTGGCGCGCATTTTGCCGGCTATCGGGACGCAGATCATATTGGCGAAGAAGATGCCATAGAAGGCCGAGGTGATAGCTACGGCCATGGCGGGGCCGACACTTTCCGGGTTAGCCAGGTCTTTGAGCACCCCGATAATACCGATAAGCGTTCCCAGCAGGCCGAACATCGGCGCCATGACGCTCATGGTGCGGTAAACGTTCGCCACTTCGTTCATGTCGTCCACGCCCTGGTTGATTTCCTGCTCCAGCACTTCTCTTACGAATTTAGTGTCGTTATACTCCAACGCCGCGGTGGCGGCCCTGTTGAGGAAGCCCCGGGCTACGGTCGTGTCCGCCTCCTTCAGAGCCGAGACCCCCCGCATACGGGCCTGCTCCGCCAGTGCCACTATCACGGGGATGATCTTTTCAGGGGCCACCTCTTCCCGCTCCCGGAAGATCTGGCCGAGTTCCGTTACCGCGCCCTTTATGAATTTAAGCGGGGTGTTTATCAGGGTGGCGACCAGGGTGCCTCCCAGCACCACCACCACGCCGTGCATATTTATCAGCGAGGCTGAGATCTGGTCCCCGGCCACGCCGGCGAACAGCAGCGCCACCGCGCCGGCAACACCCATTATCGTAGTAATATCCATAGTAGTCTCCCTAAGATCAGCTTTCCGCCGGAATCTTGAACCAGAACGTGGAACCCTTGCCCAGCCCCGGGCTGAGCGCCCCGATATCGCCCTTATGCGCGCGCACCACTTCCTGCGCTATCGACAGGCCCAGCCCCCAGCCCTGTTTGCGCAGCGCCGCGTCCTTCTGGTACTTGGCCTGGTAGAATTTTTCGAAGATCTTTTTTGTCTCGCTGGGATGTATGCCTATCCCGGAATCCTTCACCAGCGTGTCTATATATTTTCCCTCCCTGCGGAAGGAGATCTCCACTTTCCGGCCGGCGGGGGTGAACTTTATGGCGTTGTTCACCAGGTTCATGAACACCTGCGACAGGCGGAACTTGTCGCCGTCCACCATCACCCCTTCCGGGAAATCGTGCACTACCAGGTCCACGCCTTTTTTCTGGGCGTTGATGGAAAGCCCCGGCAGTATGTCCCTGGCCATGTCCGGGAATTCGAACAGGGCTTTTTCCATTTTAAGTTTGCCGGCTTCTATCATGGCCAGGTCGGTCAGGTCGGCTATCAGGCGGCCGAGCTGGTCCGTGGAACTCACGATGTTCTTCAGGTAGGCCGTCTCTTTTTCCCCCACCTTCTTCTTCATGAGCAGTTCGCTGAAGCCCCTGATGGAGGCCAGCGGGGTGCGCACGTCGTGCACCACCATGGACAGGAACTTGGATTTCATGTCGTTGAGGCGGGCCAGTTCCTGGTTGGACAGGGCCAGCTTGCCGGACATGGCCTCCAGCTCCTGCTTGCGCTGGAAAAGCTGGCCCTGCGCCAGCGCGATGCGCTCCATGTACTGCTGTATGATCATATTCGAAAAGTTCTGCCTGCTGTTGAAGAAAGTGGACTGCATAAAACCGGACACCTGGGCAACCACCAGGAAACCAGCCCCCAGCAGCAGGAGCGACATAGGCAGAAGGGCGATGATGACCATTTCCATATGCGTCCTATTCCCAGCCCTGCGTGCGCATGAATTCCCTGGTGACCCGGTCCTGCGGGTTGATCTCAAGCGCTTTCAAATAGGCGGCCTTCGCCTTTTCTTTATCTCCCATCATGAAGTACGCCGAGCCCAGCCTGGTCCAGGCCACAGGGTTGGCTTCGTCGAGCACCGCCACCTCTTCGCATTCCTTGGCCGCCATGTCGAACTGCTGTATATAGAAGCCCTTGGCCGCCTTGCGCAGCTTCTCTTTTATCAGCGCCTCGAGGGGCAGGATCTCGTCGCGGCGCACGTGGATCTTTACCAGGTCGCTCATGATATACAGCAGCGCCTCGAACACGGCATCCCCGCGCCTGTCGGCCCCCAGCGCCGCGTGGGCCAGCAGCAGGGCTTTAAGGTCCTTACCCTCCAGGTAGGCGGTTACAGCCCGGGCCGCGGTATCCGCCTGTTCATTGGAGCGTGAAATGACACGCTCCCGGGCCGGGATATCGGCCAGCTTCAGCCCGGCTATGATCTCGTCCAGGCGTTTGCCGCGGCGGCCCCAGTCCCCGTCCTTAAGCCGAGGTTCCAGGTTGAAAGCTTTACCGATATTGGCCTGGGCGGACACATAACGCCGCGCCGCCAGGTCCTTGCGGGCCAGCTCCAGGAAATCCTGGGCGAACAGGTCCAGCCTCTCAATTTTTTCCTTCGGGGCCATCAGGCGCGCCTTTTTTACGCGCTGCGTGCGGCCAGCCAGCGGCTGTTTGGCCGTCATCGCCCCCAGGCGCATGGAGACGCCCAGTTTATGCATGGAGCCCAGTTCCCCGAAAGGCGACATGGAATAATCTATGTCCGCGATGGAGAGTTTGAACCCCACGCCAAAGCGCAGGCCTGAACCGATGTCCTGCCCGGTGCGGTAACCGGCCCGCAGAGAGAGCAGCTGAAAAGCCACGTATTCCGCGCCCAGCGCCGAATAATACTTCTCGTCGCTGGCTACGGTCTGGTCCAGGCTCAGGATAAGACTGGCGCTGCCGCCGGGATGCGCGTGCCAGGAACCACCCAGCGTCGCGGACATGGGCAGCGGGGAGGATTCCTTGTCGAACTTCAGGCCCGGCCCAATATTGCGCAGGGCCAGGGCGACCCTGAATTCCTGGGCCGGGGCCTTGCTCATCCAGTAATGGTCGGGGCGTATATAGTACACCGCCCCCAGGTCCAGCGCCGCCGTATTAGCCGAGGCGCTGTCCAGCTTTTCGCTGATGATCTTAAGCCCGGCGCCCACGTTAAGCACGGGGCGCTCTATTTCGTCCTTCATTATGGCCCGCCCGTAAGCGGCGCCGACGGCAAGGTCGGAGGCCTCCACCGCGCCGGTCTTAACTCCCTGCGCGTCATAGCCCTGGAAGGGGGCCACGCTCAGGCGGGTGAGATTCAGCCCCAGGGTGGAACCGTAGCGCAAAGGGTAGGCCACGGACAGATACTGGTTGGTCACGTCCTCCATGGAATCATTATAGGTGGCCGCCAGTTCCGGCCCCTCCACGCTGCCGAGCCCCGCCGGGTTCCACCAGGCGGCATAGGCGTCTTCGGCTATGGCCGTATAAGCCTCGCCCATGCCGGTGCCGCGCGGGCTGGGAGAGAACTTAAGGAAGGCCGCCGAGGCGCCGCCGGGGTCTCCGGCATAGGCCGGCGGACGGCAAAGAGCGACCGTAAAGAATACGGCGGCGGCGACTGAGGTGGCGGTTCCGGGTTTCATAGTTTACGCGCTCTATATAGTCTATAAGCGCGGGACCATGGAATCCCGAAGAAATCATGAAGTTGCGCCCGGATGCCGGGCCCGAATGCCCGGCCGCGGCAACGGAGCGCTCAGGAGACTAACGCCAGGAAAGCAGCGTTTTTATGGATTGAAGTATTTCGTCCGGCGGCTGGGTCTTTGAGAGAATGGCTTTGCAAATGGCGTGTTTCTTTATCAGCGAAGCGATTTCCGGAGCGCCGGCCAGTCCGGAGAGCAGAACTACGGGGATATTGCGCGTCCCCTTCATATTCTCCAGCCAGAAAGCGGCCTCATGCCCCTGCATATCTCCGAGATCATAATCCATCAGTATAAGGTCAGGCCTGGAACAAAGCGCCTTTTTTATTCCGGCGCGGCCGTTATCGGCGCTCTCCACTTCAAAACCGTTCTCGCACAGGAATACGGACATCAGAGCCTGGAAATCCCAGTCGTCTTCTATGATAAGTATTTTCCTGGTCGGTGAACTCTCCCCCATACGTTCTCTCCCTATCTGGCGGCCGAGGCCCGCGCTTTTTCAAGCACCAGTTCCGGCGGCGTCATCTTGGGGAAAAAGCAGACGAACCCCTTGGCCGCGGCGAATACCTGATTAAGACCGCTCTCCATGAAGTTCTCTCCGGTCATAACTATAATAGGGATCTCCGCCAGCCAGGGAGTCCTGGCCGCCCGGCGGGTCAGCTCCTGGACAAAGTCGCGGCCATCCATCTCCGGCATGGAAACGTCCAGGATGATAAGGTCCACGGCGCCGACGGCCAGGGCTTGCAGGGCCTCCAGGCCGTTGCTGGCGGTAGAGACCTCGTAGCCCTCGTCCTCGAATACGTACTGGAAAAGCTGGCGGATAGCCGGCTCGTCGTCCACGATGAGGACTTTAGACATCGGCGGCCTCCAGAAGGGGTATGGTAAAAGTAAAAACGGCTCCGCCTCCGGCGCGGGCGTCGGCCCAGATATGCCCGCCGTGCAGTTCCACGGCCATCTTGCACATCGCCAGTCCGAGGCCGAAACCCATATGTTTGTGTTCGTCCATCTGGTAATGTTTGCGGAAAACATCCTCACGCAGGCCCTCCGGGATACCCGGGCCGGTATCGGCTACGCTGAAGAGCAGGTCCTTGCCCCGGGTCCGGCAGGCCAGGCTGACGGCCCCTCCGGCGGGCACGAATTTCAGGGCGTTCCCGACCAAGTTGGCTATTATGCGCTCAAGGAGCGGCAGATCGCCCTCGAAACGGATCCTGGCGGCCAGCGGCGGGGCTGAAAAGATTATGTTCCTGCGCGCCGCCAGCGGCTGATGCAGTTCCACCATGCGCCCGCACAATTCCCCGGCGTCTATGGCCACAGGCTTAAGGGCCATCTGACCGCGCTCCATCTTTATGGTATTAAGGATATCCTCCACCATGCCTTTAAGCCGGTCGGAGGAGCGCATGATAGCGTCCAGGTATTTCCCGGTGTTGGGCTGCGCCACGGGCTCTTTCTGCATCAGCTCGGTATAGCCCTGAATGCTGCAAATGGGCGCGCGCATGTCGTGGGTTATCATATGAAAGAACGTTTCCCGGGCGCCTTCTATCTCTTTTTCTATGGTAACATCCCGTATTATCACCACGCGCCCGGGACGCTTAAGGGTGGCCAGCTGGAATTGCCTGGAGATCAGCCGGAAGTTGCGCTCCACGCTTTCGCCGTCGGCCTCAATGGCCGCGGAGAGATCGCTGCGTGTATTCTTCTCTTCGGAGGCGAGGAGTTCGCGCAGCGGCTGGACGAATTCAGGCTTGGTAACAGAATCCGGCAACTGCACAGGGCCCTGACCGTGGAGACCCAGCAGTTCAAGTGCCCGGCGATTGGAATGTATCAGTTGCCCGCGATCATCAACTAGCAGCACCCCATCCGTTATAGTCTCCAGCAGCGCCTGCGCCTTCGCCCGCTCCTCTATAGCCTGGTTTATCTGAAAGGCATGATAAGCATTAAGCTCCAGCAGTACCCTGTTAATGGAGGAGAGCAAACCTCGCGACTCGGGCCAGCCCTCTTTAGGCAACGGCTCCGCCAGTTTATAGCCGCCGGCTATGAAATTCTTTATCCCGGCTGCGGCCCGCACCATCGGCGAGGACAGCCCCCGCCAGAGCATTAAGCCGGCGGCCGAAGAAGAGAGCAAAGCGGTCCCAAGCGCCAGGAGCGCAATATCCGGGGGGAGTTGCCCGGAGCGGGACAAGGCCCCGCAGACCGCCAGTAAAGGGACCAAAGCGGCCGCGAATACAACTCCGGAGAGTTTAAGGAATATCTTCGCTTTTACAAAAGAAATCGTGGGATGTAGTGACATATATCTGCAAAATCCGCGGCCGCCGGCAAGTCGGGATACTCCGCGCGGAGATTGTCCCGGCCGGCAGTATTACCTGGCCATCGCCTTCCGGTAAACCTTCCAAAGTTCCGCACGGCTATGGGTGGGCTGGCCATAGGGGCTGCCCGGCAACGAAGCCCAGATACGGTTCAGCTTGGACAGCGCGGCGGAGAAGTTATCAAAATTATCGGAACCCAGTACCAGGCCGTAAGCGCCCTCCCGGCGGATGATCTCAAGACAGGCTTTGTCCTGGCTGGGCGGTGAAAAATCCGTCAGCCCCAGGTCCGCCGCCAGGCCGGCCCAGGTCTTTGACAGGAACTGATAGCGCCCGGCCGCGGTGGAACACAGCCCACCCGAACAGATGCGCCTGGCGGGATGTTCGCCATAGTGCTCGAAGGTGGCGAAGCTGTAGATATAATTATAGTGCCAGCCTGTTCCTTCGGCGTAGGCCAGAGTGTCCAAAAAAGCGCGCACGGTTGGCGGCAATTCACAAAGCCCCCCGGCTGAACTGGCCGCCACGCTCGGCAGGCGCACGAAGCCGCCCATCACGCCGCAGCCGGGCTGCGGCTCGAGAAACCTGACCTTTATGTACTCGCCGTAAAAAGCCGGGGGCGCGGTTATCTCGTAATGCGCGCCCTGGGCGAGTTCGCAGGCCACTTTTCCCTGGTCCCAGGGAGAAGAGAGCAGCGTGGCGGGGTCCGGATCGGTGCGGAAGAAATGGGAAGCGGGCCCGGCGCTTTTCAAAGCGCCCGCGTCCCAATCGAACCCCGGGGCGTCGTTATCCGGAGGCAGATACTGTTCGGCTTCTATTTCCACGGCTTGCCCGGGGCTTGCGGGCGGCTGCGCACCCGGCAGCGCCGCCTCGCCCGAGGCGGCCAACTGATTAAAAGCCGCATCACTGCAAACCGCACCGGACGGGAGACCGGACAGAAAAAAAGCCAGGAACAGCCTGAGCACTGATATGGTTTTCATATTTCCCCCTCGGGGAATCCCCTGTCCGCGCCGGATACGGAGCCGCTGTCATAGTATAACAGACAAAAAATGGCAGTCAAATTAATTTATTTTTAAGAACCGGACTTAAAAACAAATTCACAATCTGTGTCATTGCAACGCCGGAGGACGGCCTGTATACTATCCTTAAAAAAGCGTACCAGCAGCCCAGGACCACAGATATGTCTACCATAACCGGCCCCGCCTCCATACTGACTTCGCTGCTACTCTCGACAACAGCCTGCTTTTCGCAAGTCCCGCCGACGACTGACAAGACCAACTACGGCCCGGACGGGCGCCTGGACTTCTACCAGGTATCAAACCCCGTAAAAAAAGCTGCGCTGGGCTCGGCGGTGTCGATATTCCGCCTCAACGCCGGGATAGTACCGGACGGAGACCATTACTTACTTACCGGCAGAACATTAGCAGAGAGACAACCGTACCTGTGCCCGGAGAACCTTTCTACGATCAGCCCGCAACTGTGTTCTGCTCAGGCACACTTATCGCCCCGGACCTGGTACTCAGCGCCGGACATTGCATGGCGCAAAAAAACCAGCCTCCCCGACACCTGCTCCGCCGCCAGGTTGGTCTTCGGTTTCTCACTCGCGCCCGCGGCGCGCTGCCGAGGCTGATCCCGGCAGAGGCAGTTTACTCCTGCAGGGAGAAAGTCCTGTATTCTTTCACCGGAGGCATTGATTACGCCGTCATTTAGCGGATTTCACTATCCCAAGAAGATTCAGCGCCTTATTGTTAGAATAAATGAGCTGCCCACTGTCGTCTGCGAGCAGGATTCCATCTGTTATGGTCTCTATAAGCGCTTGTGCTTTTGCACGTTCTTCCACGACCTGGTTCAGTTGAAATCATTGCCACCACAGGCCCCGTTACGCCAGACACTCTGGCCCGCACGGAGGAAAAAAACATAAAACAACCGCCAAGGTCCCTCCCATGGCCGCTATCGGACGTGAAGAATAAACCGACAGAACGGCATACACCAGTACAGGCAGGATGCCCACTGGAAGGATCAGGAGGACGATTTTAAACCTCTGTGCCATTATGCTTAAAACTACCCGTTATTGGATAAAGTTCACAGATTGTATCACAACTATCCTCCGCCAATCCCGAAAAAGAAATAATCCCCCCAGGTCTCCCTTTCTTTCAAGGGAGAGCAATCTTAAGCTTCCGGGCATGAATCTGGTTATCCGGATTTATGTGTCCGGTTTGGTGGGACCGCGACCTGACCGAGCGACTGTCTTTGTCGGTAACGACACAGGTCACGAACAGGCTTGGTTCAACGAGGAATATACTGAAGGAGAGCGTTAATATGGACTGTAGTACTTTGCTAGCGCAACGAGCCCGCACGCGCAGCATAGCAAAAAGACTAATAGCGGCTTTTTGACACTTGCCAGATGGTATAGGTTATGGCTCCACCTATTACGGCTCCTGGAGGCCCAAAGGCAAGGCCGCCGTACACGACCCCGACCCCGAGCATAGTTAAGTCCATGGCGGTACCCAGGAGTTCATACCGTTCACGCTGGATGGCCGCAGGGAGTTGCTCTAACTGTTCATCCGGCAGCCGTTTTACCGCAGAGGCAAGAGCCTTTTTCTTGGCAGGTTCAGAGAGTTTAATGGGAACAGAGTTAGAGGGATGCACTACAAAATCCAGTTTTACCTCCCTGGCCTTGTTTTGCAGTTCCCTGAAAGGCTTGCCAGAAAGCTCCCGTGAAGACTCGATAGAAGGGTCTTTGCCCCCGTCGGCGGCCCAGTTGGAGGAAGCCGTAGCAGGGCGCGGAACTGAAGTAAGGATCAACCCCATAGACAAAACAAGCAAGGTATATTTCATTGATAATAGTTTAATCTGTTACGCTGTAAAGTCCAAGTGTCCCGGGACCTATCAGTTCATAGGACCTTTGGGAAAAAGCGCCTCGGGGTCGGCGCCGGCAAATCGAAATTTGTCTGCCACTGCACGCCTGTAATATATAAAGTAATCTTGTTATGCCCATTAAATATTCAGCCTTTCTCTTAATCGCTTCGGCACTGGCCTTGCCGGCCGCGGCCGGCAAGGCCACAGTTATTGGCAAAGATTCACAGCTTTCCGGGGAAAAATAATCCTTCCCGCCAAAAGGACTCAACTTCGGGCGGGACCTGCCGCGAATTTAGTTGCGCTGTTCGTAGCGGGTGGAGACTTCTTTGTAGATGAGGGCGGAAACATCGCGGACAACCTGCCCCTGTTTTTTCAAATCTTTACCGCGGGTCATGACCCCCAGCAGGTAAGTGGCGTTGGAATAGTAAACGATACCGCAATCGTGAAGTTGCTTCACCCCGGTCAAGCCGGTGGAGGCATATATCTCGCGCTCCCCGAATTTATGCGCCACCGGCACACCATGCGGCAAGCCTGCGGCTATGCCGTCCGCATACTCTGACTGCGAGAGGTACCCCAGCAGCGTCTGTGAAGAATCCGCATCGAGATAAGTGGAGTTATAAAGCGAGAGCAGCATCATCATGTACTGCTTGACCGTAATAAAATCCGTCTCCTTATTGTCCGGGGCAAGGCCGAAATCCTTTAAGACCTTGAGCAACGGCTTATGTGAAAAATGTACGACAAGCGTGGTTGAAGCGCTATTATCGGAAGTTACCAGCATCTGCTTTATCAATCGCCCCACGGAATAACTCCTGCCGGGCTGCAGTTTAAACCGCGGCGGTATTTCTGGCGTAGGCCCCGTCCCGGTATCCGCCAACGGCAATCGCCTGCCGAGCAAGGTTTTATCCGTACTGGCTCGGGCCATGATCCCCATGGCCAGCGGCAATTTAAGCAGGCTGGCCGGAATGAATTTCTCATACTCGCTTATCCCGAACCAGTAGCCTGTAGCCAGGCTCTGGAAATAGACCGACACATGCTCGGCGTTACCCGCCTGCACATGTTTAAGCACAAGTTCCTCCACCTTAACCCTGGTTATGCTTATTAAAGGACGCGAATTGCCGCGGATAAACGGGCTCAACAGTGGCCTGCTGCGGTAAGGGCCGCAGGCGCATAGTAACGAGCAGAAAAGCAACAAAAGATATTTCATTCAGGATGAGACCCAGAGTTTAACCTATCATAATCCGGCCAGCCACCGCAATGCGGCCGGCGAAGATCTAACGCCCCGTAAGCGCGGCGCTTACAGCGGCCAGAATCTCCGTAACCGGATTATTTTTAACCATAGTCCCACGGCAATTGGCTTGTTTTTTAAAGGAGGCAACTATAAGCTGGTCATCCCCCACCGAGGAAAGCAGTATGAAGGGCATAGAGGCCGTATTCCGCATATATTTGAGCGCCATTGCCACATCGTAGCCTGTCATATCCCCAAGATTATAATCCAGAAGTATCAGGTCAGGCAGGTAATACACAGCTGTTTTTATCCCTGCCTTGCCGCTCAGGGCCGAGTCCACCTCGTAGCCGGCCTCGCGAAGCGAAGCGCAGAGCATCAGCGAGAAGGATTCGTTGTCCTCTATTACCAGTATTTTCATTACGATAATCCCATGAAGCCAACTGCACTTGTCTACTAGCAATTATCAAAACACTCAAGTCCGAGGTTCCAATCCCTTGGCCCGCCAAGCCAGTCGGCTGTCACCGCATCAGAGCTTTCTCTATGTTCGCCAAGAGTTCTTCGCGCGGGGTGGGTTTATGCATGAGGGCTTTCACCTGCGGGAACTTGTCGAAAGCGGTGATTGCCGAGCCCAGCCCGGTGACGACTATAATGGGTAGTGCCTCCGTGACAGGGGCGGCGGTTATACGGTGGGCGAGGGTAAGCCCGTCCACTCCCGGGAGCATGGCGTCGAGCAAGAGCAGGTCCGGGTTGAACCAGGCGATGGCCGCTTCAACGTCTCCGCCCTTCTCGCAGCAGGCGGTCTCGTAATCGGCCTCGGCGAGTATATCGCTGAAGAAATCCCTCACTTCCTGGTCATCGTCGGCTATCAGTATCTTTTTTCTCATAGTGCGGTCCTGAAGGCCTAGAAACCGGAACGCCCGCCGCCTGCAAGCACGTCCAGAACCTCGGCCGATATCTTACTGACGCTCTCCTGTTTGTTCAGCATCCGCATTACCTGGGGATAGCGCGACAAACTCTCCCTGCTTATCCGGGTAAAATGCGTGGCCGTCACGACTATCACCGGTATGTGGCGCAACACGGGATTCCGTTTCATCTCATCGAGCATCCGCATCCCGTCGAAATCCGGCATGGAGATGTCGGTAACCACCGCGTCCACCCCGCCCTCCAGGAAATAGGCGATGCCCTGCAGCCCGTTATGACCGATGCTCACCTCGCAGTGCTCCTCCAAAGCGGCGGCTATGAGCTCCGCGAAAATCTCGTTATCGTCCAATACCACTATCTTTTTGCGCCCGTTACGGTTCATTTCTGTTTTTTCGCCCGCCGCAATTAAGGAGTGTGTCGCTATAAATCACACCATAACAATTATCGGCGGAAACCGGCCACTTAAGCTTTTATTAATATTTTAATATGCGCGCAAAGCCCCCCGGCGTCACTCCGGCAAATATGGATACTGTCCCCCTATCTGCCAGCAACACTTAGAGCCAGAAGCGCTCCTGGTGTTATGGTACATCCGATAAAAAAGTCCCGGCCTTAAGGCCGGGACTTTTGGTCCGGGCTTTATTTTTTGCCCTTTCCCTTATTGCCGCCGCCGGACCCCCCGGAGCCTCCGCCGTACTGGTTCTGGGTCTGGGTTTTAACCTGGCTCTGGGACTGAGTCTGGGTTTTGGTCTGGGCCTGGGTCATGGTCTGCTGCTGGGAGCCCTGCCCCTCGCCGCCCTGGCCGACGCCCTGCAAGGCCTGCCTCATGTTCTGGAACTGCTCCTGGGACATGCTGCCGCCGCCCTTCATGGTCTTTTCAGCATCCTGTAGGATTTTGCGCGCCTGCTCCCTCTCGCCGGGGGGCAGGTCGCCCAGCATGGACTGGATCTGGGCCATCTGCTGTTGCTGCTGCCGGTTCATCGCCTGGGACTGGCCTTTATCACCGCTGTCCTTGCCCTGGCCCGAAAGCCCCGAGCCGTCCTGGCCGAGCTTCTTCTCCTGGTTCAGGGAGCCCTGCCCGCCCTTGCCGGACTTGCTCTGTTCCCGGGAGGATTTTTTGAAGGCCGATTTTTCCCCGCCCTGCCCCTTCTCGCCGGCCATTTCCTGTTTCCTGGCGTGCTCGCGGTTCATCTCTTTGTTCTGCTCGCGTTCCTGATTCCGGAACTGCTCTTGATTCTGGTGGCTGTCGCCGGTTTGATTTTCCTTGCCGGCGGACATTTCATTGCCCCCGCCCTTCTTCTGTTTCTTCTTCTTGGCCAGCTCTTTATTCTTGTCGTACTCAGCTAGGGCTTTTTCTATCTGTTCGTCGGACTTACCCTGCTCCTGCAGCATCTCCCGGTACTGGGCCCGGTCCATGTTCATATACTGCTCCAGCACCTGTTCTTCCCGGCCTTCCTGGGCATAGACGTCCGCCGCGCCTGCGGTTGTTAAGAAGAATGCTAGAAATATATTACGAACGATCATATTGCCTCCCGTGCGAATGTTGAAAACACCGTAAAATAGTATACCAGCCGGAATCCAACAGTCAAATTAATTTATTCTAAAGCTACGGGAACATATATTGAAGGTGGCACTCTCCCCTTCGCCACCTCGGTAAAACCCGAGCCGCCGCCGTAGAGTTTCCCCGCGTAGAGATTGGCATTCACGTAGACATGTGTGGAAGAATATATCCACCCGTACTGCGCGGCGGCCAGTATGCCGGCCACCTGCTGCTCTTCAGCAGGACGGCCTTATACATCTCCCTCAAGGGGTAGTAGTCGTCCACTGCAAGTATCTTCTTCATATATTTCACGGTTGCCCTATACCCACCTCTGACTTTTATCCCCTTTAAATACTCCCGATTATAACGATCAAGGCTGGCGGCCATGTCCTCGCCCTCGTTATACGTCTCGAAAGCGCACTTGCCCAAGAAACAATAGCCGTCAACCCAGTTTACCAACGCCTTGGAGCTAAACTCAACGTCCCGACCAGTCTTGCCCCTGACTATCGACCGGATATGCGGCATATACAGGTTCAGAATGCGGCCCGTCACGCTGCGTGCCTTCATCTGCCATATCTCCATCTGTTGGACGTAGATGCAGTTTACCGTCTCCAAGCGCGTCTTCAGAAATTCCTGTTCGTGCTCATTGAGCTTCCTGTCGTATTCGGCAAGCAGTATTTCCAATTATCCGACATTACGTCGCAGATACCTGAGCAGCTCTCCCCGCATCAGACTTATCTCTCGCTTCGTATTGCGCCGCAACTTCTGGAACCAGAGATACGCGTTCTGTGCCTTGCGGCGGTAGGCCCGCACTTTCCCGCTAATGTTGAAACAAATTTACACAGAATATATCACCTTGACCGTCCACTGTCTGGATTTGTTCAGCAGTCCGGCGGCAGTCGGGCAGGGAATACCCGACGGGAATACCGTCGCGCCCAGTAGGTGCTCGCCGGGCTTTATGGCACCGCTTGCTTTCAGCTCGCATAAAATCTCCAGTTCGAACTTTTCAAGCAGCCCCACGCCGAACCGCCGCTGAGGGGAAACAACTCGGGGAATAGAGGCATGGGTTTTCGGCCTTTGGAACGACACATTGGCGCTTCAGGTTTGAAAACTGCACGGTTTCTGGGACCTTCACTGCATATTTCGTGCAGTTCCCACTCTCACTTACGCCTATATTTCTCCATTTTACCAATGAGATTTAAAAGAGTAATCACTTTTTCAGCGGCCACTATTTAAGTGTCTTCATCAGACAACACGCAGAGTCAGATGCCCCATGGTGTTCTCCGAACCCGGCATATGCTTTCTCAAGAGTGCCGGAAACGGCCCCGGGAGCGCTGATAGCGGCGAACAGTTCCCGCGCCTTTCTCCCGAGAGACTCTGCCATGGGCTTATCGGAAAGCGCACGCAAGATAGCTCCGGAGAGGTGGCCGGGACTTGCGGGGACGATGAACGCTGAACCATCCTTGAGGAGACTGGCATGTCCGGCCGTTCCTGTGGCGACTATCGGCCTGCCGGCCGACATGTACATGTAGATCTTGCTCGGCACGGCTTTATCCTCCACCACAGGAGAGACCAGCACTGAGGACACGAGAAGCCACGAATAAGTCTCCTCCAGTGTCAGTTTACCCGCCCATAAAACTCGCTCCGATATCCCCAGAATTTCAGCACGTCGTACATAGGCGGCTATTTGTTCCGGCTCGCCGCCGATGATGAGGCACCGGGCCTCAGAAACGGCTAACACCGGGGCCAGAGCCTCCAGTAACAGTCCTATCCCTTGGTATGGTTCAAGGTTCCCCGCGTAGGTTATCAACGGGGCAGTCCCGCCTTGCGATTTGGGAGAGACCATTTCTGGGATCGGAGGGACATGGTCATAAAAAAACACTCCGCTCCCTTTCACACTCTCTGCATAAACTGTGGTATCCGAACTATTGGTAAGCACGGAGTCCGCGCGCCTCAGGGCGAAGCGTTCCGCTGCGGCGACGACCCACAGCAGCACCGTGGACCTTAGCGCGCCAGACTCCTTGAGCCGGAGGCTCAAGACGTCGTCCATATCGTAAACGAGACGGAAATCAAAAAATATCCTGAAGAAGGCCGCTATGACCGCAGCCTCCTCGCAGGCGTGCACGACATGATATTTTTTGAACGGCAGGTTTACGGCCAGCGCGAAAAACAGCAGGATATCATAAGTCACTTTTTGCACGGAAAAGCCTATCGGCACATTCCTGGTAAAAGGCAGTTCTGGAAGCCGGCTTATAGTGAGGCCGGGCAGTTGGACATCCTCGCCAAAAGGGAAAGCGAAAAGTTTCACTCGGCAACCGGCCGCGGAAAGAGCTTCAAGGCATTTCTTCTGAGCCAGGCACATTCCCCGCAGACGGTAAAAAGGCTGCGGCGCGAGGAACAGGACATTAAGCCGCTTATCCTCCGGCGCCGGGGAGTTCAGGACATTGCGACACCACCAGGCGCAACAGCGGACGAACAGGGCCGCAGCCCGGTCCGCCCGCACGGATGGACGTAAGGAGAGGGGGCCGGGAACCAGCAATCTCACGTCCCTCAGTTTTTTTACAGCTAGCCGCCTACGTCTGTCCCTCAGCGCGATTCTCACTCCAAAAAAGAAGGAAAACACACCGCTCACATATCCGCCAAGACCTCCTTCACGTGCCGCAAGAACGATCGCCGCGGCCTCGTAGGCTAAATGCAGAGGCAATGCGAGCAGGATTGTGGAGAGGTCGAAATTCTTCAGAACGAACCAGCGCCTGTTGCGGGTCTGCCAAAACAATTTACGTTTCGGATACCCTGCCCGCTCACTCAGTTCCCGTAACGGGTCAGGGTTCAGATGCGTAACAGCGGCGGTTCGCTCGTGGATTATTTTAAACCCACGCGAGGCCGCCTGAAAAGCGAAATCACCGTCTTCGCAGCCGAAGCGCATTTGCTCGTCGAAACGAAGGTCCGGCGGCAGGCGGTCCAGGTCCAGCAATAGCGCGGTACCGCCACAGGAGGAAAGCGGGGCTGAACCATTCTCCCCGCCTTGAACGCCCCAGGCGTTCTCAAAACAGGCAAGGCCGAGGACCCCTGTGCGCGCGGCGCCATGCTGTATTTCTCCAGTGGGCAGCAGGACATCCGGCAGGGCGATGAGGGCCTCTTGCGCGACTAGGCCGGCGGCCAGGCGGCAGGCGCAATCGGGCGAAAGCTGCGCGTCGCAGTCCAGCAGCAACAGCAGGCCCCCGCCCGCCACTTCTATGGCCCGGTTCCTGGCGGCCGCGGGGCCGCCGGAATGCGTACGAACCACGATGACGGAGGGGAAATTCTCCGCCACCCAGGCCGCGCTGCCATCTACGGAGCCGTCATCGACAAAGATCAATCTGTCGAATATTTCCCCGGAGGAGAGAAGGGAGGCGAAGCACCGGGCAAGATAACGCAGGCCGTTCTTGTTTATCACCGCGGACGAAAACGAACGGGGACGGCCGCCTGGCCCTGGTGCCGGCGTCATTGCATTCTCCGGCCGGCGGCATGGCACAGCAGGTTACGACAGCGCTCGGCGAAACCTTCCCCGAAATTGGTGTTATTCAACATGCAATATCCGCGGCAGGCTGCTATAGCGCGAAGCGTCTCCCGTGAATGGCTTGAATCCCAGATCCCCTCCAGGCCGGCTTTTCCTGCGTTCCCAAGCGCCGGTTTATGGGCGCAGGAGCGGACCTCACCATCCGCGTAAACACGCAAGGAATGGTAACTGCCGCATAGCGCCCCCTTCCCTTCGAACGGCAGCCCGGCATAATAAGCACGGATAAGTTTTAAGGAAGCGGCGCTGTTAGAAAGCGGATAGCCGGCGGCCTTCATAGCGGCAAGCCTGTCCAAAGCCAGATCCAAAGCGGCCTGGTCTTTTACCAGCATGTCACGGCCCGGTTTGTAACCGCTCAAGGGCTGCAGGGTAAGCCCGTCAACACCCTCACCCGCGGCCCACTCCAGAATTTCAGGCAACCGGCCCGCGTTCCGGTCCGAGACCACGCTCAATATGTACACCGAAGGCCCGCCTTTCAAGGACAGCGCCAGCCTTACCCCCCGGACGGCAGATGCAAAAACGCCGGCAGCGCCGCGTATCTGGTCATGGGTAGCGGCATCCGCGGAGTCCAGCGAGATCATAAGCCGCCCAAGCCCGGCGGCTCGGAGCGCGTCCAACAAGGGCCTGTCCAGCAGCGTCCCGTTGGTGACGCATGTGGTAAGGACACCGAACGAGGAGGCCTCCCGGATCAAAGGAAGGAGCTTTTCAGGGGCGAGCAAAGGTTCCCCTGAGCCGAAGGAAAGGCTGAAAGGGCCGATCCAGCGCCGGGCCTCGCGCAAAAGGCGCAGCCAGTCCCCGAGTTCAAGCCCGCCGCGTTGCGGCCGCCGCCAGGCGTCGCAGTAGCGGCACCGCAGATTGCAGCCCCGCTCTATCTCGAACCATACCTTAGTGGGGAGATGGAGAAGGCGCCCGGAAACAGCCGAGAGGCGCCTCATACCCGCCTGCACCGCCAGGTTAAGGCCGGTTCCGATAATCTTGTTCAGACCCGCCCTCATCCGTCAGTTTCCCGTTTAAAGAATTCCCCGATGCGCTCCGGCAGGCCCGGCTGGAAATGGCATGAATGCGCCCCGCAGGGTTTGCGGCATCGGGCGGCCCTGACGGCGGCGGCCCGCGCCGCCGGGGAATCCCAGACGCCCCAGAAACCATCCTTGCGCACGTTCCCCACCGGCGGCTCGTTGGGGCATAGGAGCAGGTCCCCGTTCTGGCGTATCCGCGCCACGACGGCGGACAGACAGAACGAGGGCTCCGTCTCCTCTAAGGGGGCCGCGTAATACGCCTTCATCCTCTCCAGATGTCCGAAAGAATTTCTCACCGGATAGCCTCGGCGCTTCAATTCCGCCACCTCATCCAGGGCCTCGGCCGCCGCCGCCGCGCCGGGCATAAGCTCCCGCCAGCGCGCGCCGCGCGGCTGCATGGGATGGAATAGCACACCGGAGAGGCTGTTCTGCTCCGCCCACCTCACTAGAGTCCCCAGCTCTCCGGCATTCTCTTTGAGGACCACTGAGGATATCTCTATGCGCCTGGCACAACCACGGCGTGAGGCTTCTTTCAATCCTACCATCAATCCAGCATGGGCCCCCGGGACCCCTCTCGCGCGGTCATGCAACTCCGGAGAAAGACTGTCCATGGAGAACCGCAACTGAGTCAAAGGCCTTCTCGAAAGCCTCCTGGCCGCGGCCTCGTCCAGCAATGTCCCGTTGGTGGCGCAGGAAAACGCCAGCCCGTGCGCGGCGCAAAAGGTCGAGATCTCCTCTATGGCGTCCAGGGCCAGCAAAGGTTCGCCTACCCAGGAACTCACGCTGAAGAAAGGCAGCCTTTCCCTTATCTGTTCAAGCAGCGGCGCCCAATCACCCGCCCCGAAAGCCGACGGATAGGGCGGTCTCGCCCACAGATCGCAGAAACCGCATTTCAGGTTACAGCGCGGCGTCAATTCCAGAGAGACTCTTTTGGGCCGCAACCGTTCCGTCAGCGCCGCCAGGAAAAGACCGCGCCGGGCAAGCCCTGCGGCAAGCGTTTTAGCCCGGCAGAAACCACCTTGCCCTGGCCAGGGAAAAAGGCCAAGGAAGCGCTCCCGCTGGTAAAAGTCTCTCATAAATGCTGGCTTTAAAGTTTTCCCGCAAAGAGTATAAAGTAAGAACCGAGACGTTCGCCCATGGACGGTTCAGTATTGCAAGTGTTTACAAAACAATTGGCACGGCAGCCGGGAATGCGGCGTTTCACGGCGGCGGCCGCGGCGCTTTCCCAAAGTTCGCGCAGCCCGGAGCCGCGCACATTGCCTATAGAGGGCATCTCAGGGCACAGCGTCACTTCCCCGGCAACATCCACGCTGACAGAGAACAGCCTGGAGCAGGTCCCCCGGAAACCGGGGGCGGCGGTGCCTCGATAATAAGCCGCCATGGCGTCAAAATGGGCGCGATGGTTAACTATGGCGGCGCCGTTCTTTTTAGCCTCACGGAGTTCAGCCAGCGCCCTGTCGACAGCACCGGCATCTTCCGGCCACAAGCGGCGCCAGGAAGAACCCAGAGGCTGCAAAGCCTGGAAAAGATTCCCCGCCAAACCCAGTTCCCTTGCCCAGGAAACTATTTCCCCCAGCTCGGCCAGATTCTCCGAAGTCACTATGGTGTTTATGTATATTTTCGGCCCGGTTTTAAGCCTGCGCAGCGCCAGTATCCCCCGCACGGCGCGCTTTAATGTCCCGGGCGAGCCGCGGCCGGCGTCGTGGATCTCCGGGCGCAGGCTGTCTATTGAAATGCTCAGGCTGGAAAGTCCGCTGTCCGCTATTTTGCGGGCCATCTCTTCATTTATAAGAGTTCCGTTGCTGGTGCACCGGGTGACCACGCCGAGGTCGGCCGCGGTTTTTATAAGCCGGAATATCCCCGCGTCCATGAAAGGTTCCGCCGAGCGGAAAGAGAGATAATACGGGCCCAGCCATTCCCGCGCCCCGGTTATGACCCTGGACCATTCTTCCACGGAGAGTTGTCGCGGAGCGGTTTTAGCCTGCCACTTGCCGCAATGCAGGCACTTCAGATTGCACCTTACCGAGGTTTCCAGGTAAATGCGCTTAGGCCGGTGCAGCGGAGGCCCGCCGGCTTTACGCAGGACCTCCGCCAGGGTGTTGCCGGCCAGGCGGGCGCCAAGTTTTATGAGATGTCTTTTTTTCATGAGCCGGCACCGCTGTCCATTTAATTATATCACACGGAAAATTCGGGATTCCCGAAACCGTGAAATTGCCGCGTCATAAAGAACGCCCTGCCTTTCAGCGAAACACGAACGGAACTACGGGGCGGGCCGGCTGCCGTTCCCGACGAGCCTTATGTGCTTTATTCCGGACGCTTCGACAATTTCCAGAAAAATTTCCACGTCCTGCTGGCGGCGGACGAGGCCTGGATAAAAAACCGGCGGCTTGAAGGAAAGATACGGCTCTCCGGCACTGTGCGCCCCCCCTGGCAGCTGGCCGCTGGCCCTGTCGGACATACCTGAACACCGGGAAATACTAGGCGACGACGCGGCTTTTTATTTCGACAGGTCCTCCCCAGCCGCGATAGCCGGTGCCCTCGCCCTAGCAGCGTCCGGAGGGCCGCTGCAGCGGGGAAGGCTGCCGCGGCCGCCAAAGTGGCCGCCGCCTGGAATTCCCCCGACGATACCGCCAGGGAATATGAATCGCTCTGCGCCGAACTTCTCTACGGACGCCGCGAATAATATCCAAGAATAAGACTCACCTCAGGAACGCGGCATACAGCGCCTTCAGCCTGGCTTTCCCGCTCCTACTGGCCGTTTTTTCCGTACCGGTCACCATCCGCGGCCTGGGAGCGGAGCGGTTCGGGCTGCTGACACTGCTCTGGGTGATTATCCGAGAGGTAATAGGGACCAAGGCAGTTCTCTGCGGTTTCAATAAGACTTAACCAATCCCGGCTGGAAAGCGCACCTGCCGGAGTTTTCATCGCCCATTTGTCACAATGGAGACACCTGAGGTTACAGCGCGTATTTATCTCTACATACAGCCTCTTCGCGCGATGCACGGCTGGTCCCACGGCTTTGTAAAGATCCAGCGCCAGGTTATTAGTGGCCAGGCGCCGGCCCATTTTCAGGATATCCGACTTATTCATAATTAGGCGCAGGTAGATCAAGGTACTCGGCTGGCCGAAAGCTGAAGCTTAAAACAGAGTCAAATATCCCAGGTCTTTAACTAATTACATCATACGTATTCATATCATCTTCTCTTCAGAAATACCCTGCACAACACCGTGCACGAAACTTGATTCGTTTTAACTAAATATGCGCCTACCATGGCTCCTCAAAGTCGGCGGGGGCAAAGAGATGTTTCTTTTCCTCAAAATAAGTGGCGGCGGGGCCGGGTTTCGTATTGAAGGCCCCTCCATGCAGCAGGCGGAAAAACAAAGCCGTAGGGGTCAGGACAAGGAAGTAGACGGCGCCTAGAATTATTCTGGTGCTTATGGCCGCGGCAAGTTCGGGAATGTTCAGGCACAACGCGGCCAGGCGTCGGGCCGCTTTCCTGAAAATCAGGACGCAGACAACCGAGGCCGGGGCCGGCATTGCCGATGTCGCTAAATTCTTTCCGTGATAGCCTTTGTTTTCCATATCAAAACAAAGTGTAAACGAAGGGCGCAAGCGTCGCGCTCGGAGTCAGCATCAGTAGCGCGCTCACCGCCAGCAATACTAGGATGACCGGCAGCAGCCACCACTTTTTGCGCGCCCGCAGGAAATTCCACAGGTCTTTTATCATTTCCCTCATATTCCTCTCCCAGCGGGAGGCTGCTTTTTCTTATCAAAGAGCAGATTCCCTATCACAAGATAGTCTATCTCGGTATCAGTGAAACAGCGGTAGGCGTCTGCCGGCGTGCTGACTATCGGCTCCCCGCGCACGTTAAAGCTGGTGTTAACTATCAGGCCGCAGCCGGTGCGCTTTTTGAAAGCGCATATCAATTTGTAGTACCTGGGGTTGTCCCGTTCCTCCACGGTCTGCAATCTGGCTGAATAATCCAGATGTGTAACGGCAGGAATATCCGAGCGCCGGAAATAAATCTTCTCCAGCGGCTGGCGGGAAGGGTAATCGCTAGGCGGCGCATTGCGCCGGTCCTCCCGCACGTAGTCCGTCAGCAGCATGTAGGGTGACGCGCAGCCCTTCTCAAAATGGTCCCCGGCGTCCTCCGCCAGTACTGACGGGGCGAACGGCCTGAAAGTTTCCCTGCGCTTTATCATTAGATTAAGTTTCTTCTGCATTTCCGGGTTGCGGGCGTCGCCGAGGATGCTGCGGTTGCCAAGCGCCCGGGGCCCCCATTCCTCACGGCCCTGATACCAGCCCACAACTGCGCCGCCGTCCAGCAGTTCAGCCGTCCTGACGTAAAGTTCTTCGTCCGCCAGCCTCTCAAAAACCGCGCCGCTCCCGTCCGCCATCGCGAGCGTCTCCGCTTCAGAATATTCGCCGCCAAGCAGAGCTCCCTTCATGCCGTCCTTCCCACCCCCGCCTTTGCGCGCGCCGCCGAAATAAATATGCTGGGCGGCCAGCGCAGCGCCCAACGCCCCTCCGGCGTCTCCCGCAGCAGGCTGTCCCCATATCCCATCGAAAATATTCTCTCTCGATAGCCTGCCGTTAGCCACGCAGTTAAGCGCCACCCCTCCGGCCAGGCATAGGTTCTTTGAACCGGTCAGCTTTTTAGCTTCGCGGGCCAATTTAATCATTATCTCTTCGGTCACTTCCTGTATAGCCAGCGCCATATCGCAGTATTCCTGGGTAAGCAAGGCCTCGGCGGCCCGCGCGGGCATGTTGAAAAGCTTTATCCATTTCTCATCGTTGACCATGCGCAGCCCCGCCGCGTAATCGAAGTAGTCCTGGTTCAGGTGCAGGGAGCCGTCAGGTTTGACGTCCACCAGTGACGAATATATCCTCTCCTTTATTCTTTTAACATTCCCGGAGCCTGCATCGCCGTAAGGGGCCAGCCCCATCATTTTGTATTCCCCGGAGTTTACCTTGAAACCGGTGTAATAGGTGAAAGCCGAATAGAGCAGGCCCAGCGAATGCGGGAAACGCTGCTCGCGCAGGATCTCTATGTCTTTGCCGCGCCCGTGCCCGATCATGCCTGTGGCCCACTCTCCCACGCCGTCCACGGTCAGGATGGCCGAGTCTTCGAACGGCGACGGGTAGAAAGCGCTGGCGGCGTGCGAAAGGTGGTGCTCCGTAAAAAGCAGTTTCACATCGGCGGCGTTCGCTAGCCCCAGTTCTGAAAGTTTATTCCTCAACACCTTCTTCAACAGTAGTCTTTCTTTTATCCAGACCGGCATGGCCGCCGTGAATTGCCCAGCGCCCATGGGGGCCAGGGCGTAGTGGGTTTCAAGCAGCCGCTCGAACTTAAGCAGCGGTTTTTCATAGAAAACTACGGCGTCCAGGTCCCTGAGCGCCAGCGGTTCAGCTTGCGGCAGATAGCGGCCGCCCCGCTCCAGGCAGGCGCGTACGGCGTGGCTGGGAAAAGAGGCGTCATGCTTTATCCGCGTAAAGCGCTCCTCGTGCGCGCCGAATATTATTTCCCCGTCAACGGTCAGCGCCGCGGCTGAGTCATGGTAGAAAGCGGATATCCCCAGTATCTTTATTGACATCGGTCGGTGGCGGTTTGGTTCAGGGCGCGGCAGACAGACTTTTTATTTCCGGGCGGCATATTCCTTTTTTAAATCCCCCTTGCCTTATTCAGAAAGGCAACTTTCCTAATCTTGCGCCTGCACTTTAGAAACTGGAACACCAGGTCCCTATGGCCTATATACGTAGCGGCTTCTTTGAATACGGCCTGGCCGCTGAAGGCGTCCGTTTAGCGAATTCCCAGATGCGCTCCAGCAGACCCGGCTGGAAATGGCAGGAATGGGAACCGCAGGGTTTGCCGCAAAAAGCGGCCTTCTCCCTTGCGGCCCGGGCTGCCGCGGAGTCCCATACCTTCCAGAACCCTCCGGCGCGCACATTCCCCACCGGAGGCGTGAAAGGGCATACATACACGTCCCCGTCATGGCGTATTCTCGCGGTGACCGCGGCCAGGCAGAAAGCCGGCGCGCTCTCCGCGGTCGGCGCGGCATAATGCGCCTTCATCCTGGCCAGGTGGCCGAAAGAATTATTCACCCGGACGCCCAGGCGCTTGAGCCGCGTGAGTTCATCTACGGCAGCGGCGGCGCCAGAAGCGTCCGGCATTAGTTCCTGCCAACTCCGGCCGCGGGGGTTCAGTGCGTAAAAGATGGCGCCGTCCAACCTGGCCGCTCCGGCCCACTCAGCTATGCGTCCGAGCTCAACGGCATTCTGTTTTAGCAAAATAGTGCCGGTCTCCACGCGCCTGGCGGCACTATATTTAAGCGCCAGTTTCATCGCTGAGAGCAATTTGGCGTGCGTCCCTGGAACCCCGCGGAAAGAATTGAGGGCCGGCCTGTATTTCACCAAGCACCTCTAGCCACTCCCTCTCCGCGAGGGCGGCCGGGGACGTCCGCCGCCCCCACAGGTCGCAGAATCCGCATTCCAGATTGCATTCAGGGGTCAGTTCGGCAAAAACCCGTTTCAACGGCGGCGTTTTCAACAACCCGGACAGGAACAGGCCCTCCTGGAGGAAACCGTTGGAAACGGATATTAAGCGAGTTATTCCTCCCGGCATATCTTACACGGCGGCGGCCCGCCGGCTTTACGCAGGACCTCCGCCAGCGCGTTGCTGGCCAGGAGGGCGCCAAGTTTTACGAGGTCGCTTTTTTTCATGAGCCGGTACCCTATCCACTTAATTATATCACACGGAAAATTCGGGATTCCCGAAAGCGTGAAATTGTACAATAGAGCCCGGAAAGAACATAATGCGGATACTTCATTTTACCACCACCCTCTCCTGCGGGGGAATGGAACGCCAGTTGTCCTATCTGGCGCCGGCCCTGCGCGAACTGGGCCACCAGGTGCACGTGGCTTATATCCGCGGCGGCTTCTTCGAGGAAGAGATGGCGGCGCGGGGCGTGGCGATGCACCACATCAGGGCGCTGAACGGTTTCGACCCGCGCATAGTCGCGCAGATACTGGGGCTGATAAAGCGGATCAGGCCCGACCTGGTGCAGACTTGGTTCAGAAAAATGGACTTCCTGGCCGGGCCGGCCGCCGCTTGCATGGGGATTCCCTGGGTACTGAGAGAGCCCAACAGCGGGGCAAGATGGCGGCCTTATGCGTTCAACAATTATCTGCGCCGCAAGGCGGCCGCAATGGCCTCCGCCATAGTTTCCAACTCCGCTTCCGGGGACGCCTACTGGGAAAGTTGCGGCTCCCCGGCCATCCGCCGCGTCATAAAGAACGCCCTGCCTTTCAGCGAGATACGGACGGAACTCCATGCCGGGATGCCTGCTGTTCCCGACTGGCCTTATGTGCTTTATGCCGGACGCTTCGATCATTCCCAGAAAAATTTCCGCGTCCTCCTGGCGGCGGCCGAAATATTCGTCTCCCGGAGCGGGAACAGACATAAGTTCTTGATGTGCGGCAACGGTCCCGAAAGAGCGGCGGCCGAGGCCCGGATAAGAAGCTGCGGGCTTGAAGGGAAGATCCTGCTCTCCTCCACGGTGCACCGCCCCTGGCGGCTGGCCGCTGGCGCCGCCGCTTTTGTTTCGGCCAGCAACTTCGAGGGCTGCCCCAATTCGGTGTTGGAGGCCATGGCGGCCGGCTGCCCGCTGGCCCTGTCGGACATATCTGAACACCGGGAAATACTCGGGGACGACGCGGCTTTTTATTTCGACAGGTCCTCCCCAGCCGCGATAGCCGACGCCGCTGCCCTGGCAGCGTCCGGAGGGTCGCTGCCGCGGGAAAAGGCGGCCGCGGCCGCCAAAGTGGCCGCCGCCTGGAATTCCCCCGCTGACACGGCCAGGGAATATGATTCCCTGTACGCTGAACTTCTCCACGGACGCCGCTAATAATGTCCAAGAATAAGACTCACCTCAGGAACGCGGGCTACAGCGCCTTCAGCCTGGCTTTCCCGCTCCTACTGGCCGTTTTTTTAGTACCGGTCACCATCCGCGGCCTTGGAGCGGAGCGGTTCGGCCTGCTGGCGTTGCTCTGGGTGATCATCCGCTGGACGGCCGCCCCGGCGCAGGGGATAACACAGTCCCTGATCCGCAATGTTTCCGGGGCAGCGGCCGATGGCGGTCCCGTTAAAGCGGCCGAACTGGCCAGGGCGGCTTTCCTGCTGCAGATACCCGCCGCGGCGCTCACCGCTTTTCTGGCGCATTTCCTGTTACGGACCATGGCCTCGCATCTCATTTCCATTCCTCCGCGCTTGCTGCCGGAAACGAACGCCGCTTTCTCAGTCTTTCCGTATTTCATATTTTTATATCTCCTGACCTCGGCCGTTTCCGGTTTTTTCGAGGCCGCGGGAAAATTCCGCGCCTCGGCCGCTATCCGCGTCGCCTCCGAGTCCGGCTACCTGCTGGCAGGCTGCCTCTGCGCCGGTCTGGGCCTCGGACTTGAGTCTTTCTCGCTCTTAATCGCGTCGGCCCAGGCGCTGATATTCGCCGCCGCCTCTCTGCGCCTGCGCATCCTCGCGCCGCAAGTCTTCACACCGGCGTTCCCTTCCGCGGTTGCTTTCCGGGCCATAACAAATTTCGCCATGCCGGCATCAGCGTACAAGTTCTTCGGCGTGCTGGCCGAGGAGGCGGACTCGCTTCTGCTGGGCGTCCTCTCCCCGTTAACCGCCGTAGCCCACTATAATGTCCCCAGAAAGATCCTGAAGGCCATAGGCACCATAGCGTCCGGGATCAGTATCGCTTCGTTCCCGGTCCTGAGCCGCCTCTCCGTTTCCGATAGGCGGCGCTTTCCCGAGTATCTCGCCTCAGCCCTGGGGGCCGCCCTGCTCCTGCCCGGAGCGCTCTACCTTGCGGCCGGTCTGACGGGGCGCAAGATCATCTCCGTCTGGATCGGTCCGGAGTTCGCCGCCGCTGCCGCGCCGCTTCTGCTGCTCATGGCGCCGGGCGCCCTCTGCCAGGGATTAATCTACATACTCGGCGGCGCCCTGCAGAACCTTGGGTCCCTGAACAGGCTGGTTGCGGCCCAGGCGGGTCTGGCGGCCATATATCTCTGTCTTGGTTTCGCTCTTATCCCGCGGTACGGGATAAAAGGCGCGGCGCTGGCCTGGTCGTTTAAAAGCCTTGCCGGCCTGGCCGTCTACCTGGCGCTGTGCGCGCGGGCCTTGCGCGGACAGAATATGTCTTTTGGCGCTGCCCAGCAGTGGCCGGCACTGCTCAACGCCCTGATCGGTAGGGCCGCCAGCCGCGCCGAGGGGAGCGCATGAAGTTAGCCTTGGCCCCCGGGCTCCTCCTGATTGCTGAATATCTGCTTTTCCGCCTCGCCGGAGCGGGCGGCCCGCGCTTCAACCGCCTGGATGCCGCCGCCTTGCTGGCCGGCGTGGCCCTGCTGGGGGCCGGGCTGCTTTCCCGCAGGCTCCTGCGCCGCCGTCGAGCCCTGCATGAAGGCCTGGCTCTGGCCTGCGCTTCGGCCATTCTCTGTTACGGCCTGGCGGAGGCGGCGGCGAGCTTTTACGCCTGGCGAAAAGCCGACAGCAGCTCCTGTTTTCTCTTCGAGAACTCCCAGCGCACCGTCCGTTTCGACCCCGTGCTTGGCTTCAAGCTTTCCCGGACCCCATCCCGTTACGCGCGCCTTGTGTTCGGAAGACCGGAGTATTCCGGGATCCTGCGAGGGAATTCCCTCGGCTTGCCGGACCGGGACGATTTCGGGCCAAAAAGATCTTCCCCAGGGGAATACCGCGTAGCGGTTTTCGGGGATTCTTTCACTTCGGCGCAATATCTGAAGAAGAACTGGCCTGACGCGGCCGAGGACCTGGCGGCCCGAAGCGGCAGGCCCGTAAAATTTCTTAATTTTTCCGTAGCCGGTGCCGGCCTGGCCAACTGGCGCTCCGCCATACGCGGCCTGCTGGAGCCGGGCGGGTTCCAGCTGAACGCCGTGGTTTTCGCGGTCTACAACGACGACCTTTTCAGGAAATTCACTTTCGCCGACCATTCTCTGCACCTGGAACACAGGCTGGGCAGATGCGCCTCCTGGTCGCCTGAGGCCTGCCCCGCCACCGCCGCCGAGGCGGACCGCCTGCTTGCCTCACCCGGGCCGCGGGTCGCCACCGCCGCTGATTTCGACCTGGCTCTGCGCACCGGCGTCTGCCCGGCCGGCTCGCCCCCCGCTCTTTTCAGGGCAGAGCTAACCGCGCGCGCGGAGCGCCTGTACCGCCGCCTCACCGGCGCCGAACGCCGCCCGCCTCCGTCGGACCCGCAGCGCCTGTCGCTCATGGACGACATTGCCAGGTATGTAAAGGACAACGATCTTAAAGCCCATGTGTTCTTTCTGCCGGAGAAGGACCTGTTCTGCGCGCCCTCCGGCCGGAGAACCCCTTTAGTGGCCGACGCCATGGCCTTCGCCGAACGCCTGGGGGCCACTTTCACCGACGCCCGCGTTATGCCGGGACCGGAAAAAGAGGATTGCTCCCGGTTTTTTTTCGCCTATGACGGGCACTGGAACCAGCATGGTTCGGACAGGTTCGCCGCCCTGGCGCTGAGAACGGTGGAGGAAGGCCGCGCCGCCCAGGCCCCGGCCCCCGGAGCGGCGCCATGACCTTTCTGCCCAGAGAACTCAGGCTCTGGCATTGCCTGGCCGCGCTCTTCATCGCCGTTTTCTCGGCCTACTATTCTTCGCTCGGCAATGGCCGTGTAATGTTCGATGACGAGGCCATAAACACCGCCACCCGCCCCCTCGCCTCCGACAAGCCGCTGAGTTCCGTCCTTAAAAGGCTGGAATACAACTCCGAGACCGCGCTGGATATTTTAACCGGCAGGCCGCTGAGGGACTTGTCGCTGCAACTGGACAGGCTGCTCTTCCGCGACGATCCCTGGGGCAGCCACCTTATAAATGTAACGCTGCACTACTTCTCTTCCCTTGCCGCTTTTCTGGCTTTCTCTCTCCTGTTCGGCGGCAGGGGCAGGGCGCTGGCCGCGGCGCTGATCTTTGCCGTACATCCTCTGCAGACGGAGTCCGTGGCTTACCTGGCCGGCAGGCGGGATATACTATACGGCGGTTTTTTCCTCCTTTCTTTCTACTTCGGCGCCGGCTACCTTAAAGAACGACGCCAGGCCGGTCTGCTTCTCTGTCTCTTTTTTTGGGCGCTGTCGCTGCTATCCAAACAATCCGCCGTAGCGCTGCCTTTCGCACTGCTTATCTACCTGCCATTGCTACGCGGCCCCTCCACAGCTCCGGGAAACCGCCGGCTCTGGCTTTTTCTCGGCTCCGCCGCGGCCTTCTCCGTACTTTACGCCGTCGTCAGCCTTGTGATCGTGTCGCGCCATGTCCTTGTAGCCCCGGGCTCGGACTGGTATTCCGGCGGGGCTCTCGGCCAGTATCTGACCCTGCCAGCCATACTGTGGAAAGCTGTTTCCCTGCTGGTCCTGCCGGTGAATCTATGCGCGGATTACTCTTATGCGGCCTTTCCCGCCGTATCCTCACTGTCAGACCCGCGTTTTATATTGCCAGTACTGGCGTTGGCCGCCCTTGCCGCAACCGCGGCTTTTAATTACGTCCGACGCCCGCTTATAACCTTCTCCCTGCTCTGGCTTTTTGTGACCTATCTACCGGTGCTGCCGTTATTCCCCACCACCCATAATGTGGAGGTCTTCGCCGAGCACTGGCTCTACTTGCCGATCTTAGGCTACGCCGCGCTGCTGGTTTCAGCGGCGGCGGAACTGCCGGGCTCCCGCTATCCCTGGAAGAGCCTGGCCCTCGGCGCGCTGTTGCTGCTGTTCGGCGCGCGCACATCTTTTCGCAACGCGGACTGGAAAGACGGGACGTCGCTTTGGGGCAAGACGGCATCACAGCAGCCGCGCTGCCTGCGCGCCCTCAACAATTACGCGGTGGTTAAACTATCGGCCGGCGCCGAGGAAGAAGCCGCCGCTTACTTGCAGAAAGCGCTCGCTGTAGACCCTTATGACCCGGCGGCGTTGATAAACATCTCTAACCGGCATCTCTGGCGGGGAGAACTGGAACCAGCGCAGGCGGCCCTCCGCGCCGCCTTCAAGTCGCCGGCGGCGGCCAGCAGCTGGAGGATGCTGGTCTTTCGGCTGGGGGTTATAAACTTCCGGCGGGCCAACTACCGGGAAGCCATGAAGAACTTTGAGGCCGTTTCCAGGAACGTCCGCACCGGCGTCATAGACCCGAACGCCCTTACCGCCTACGCCGAAGCCGCTTCAGCCGACGGGCAGGACGCCCTGGCTATATCCCGGCTGGAGGGCCTGTTGTCCGCTTTCCCGGATTACGCTCCGGCACTAAACGCCCTGGGGGTCATTAACCTGAAACTGGGCCGGCCGAAGGCGGCGCTGCCCTTTCTTGAAAAAGCGGCCGCCGACGGGACCGGCGGCCCCGAAGCCATGGTTAACCTTTCCCTGGCCTGGTCGGCATTGAAATCCTCCCGGAAGGCCCTGCGCTATGCCGCTGCGGCCGCGCAGAGGGACACTGGCTTTTACAGGGCATGGGTAGCCGCCAGCGCGGCGCATCGCATGGCAGGCCGCCCCTCCCGGGGTGAGCCTTTCGCGGTAAGGGCGGCGGCCATAGCTGAGACTCCGGAAACCCTGCTGGAGTTGGCGCTGGTTCGACGCGCTATGAAGAAATGGGACTTAGCGCTGGCGACCTTCAAGCGGTCAAGAAAACTCTTCCCCGAAGATCCGGTCCTTCATTTTCACTATGCGGGCACTCTCTGGGAAAACGGGCGGGACCTGAGCGCCTATGCCGAACTCTATGCCCTGCACAGACGTCATCCCGACTATACGCCCGCTGTCAACGCCATGGCCTTTATACGCGGGGATTTGAAAACCGAAGGCCTGGCACTGCCGCCGCCCTGAGCCACCGGATCAGCCGTGCTATTTAGCCGTTGATGCGCCGGGGAATTTGCCCAGCAGCCAGGCGCGGACGGCTCCGGCCACTAGTTCATTGGCATAGGGAGTATAATGGTTGGCTTCGCTGAAAAGGGCCGGGGCCGCCGCCCCGGAGGCCATCAATGCCTCGCTGGTATCCAGCACCTCCAGCCCGGCCTTGCGCAGGGAACGCAGTAGCGGGGCATAAGGCGTCTCCCCTTCTTCAGCGGCCTGCTCGTAGGACGCCCTGTCGCAGAACAACAACAGCAAAGGGGCCGCCCCGCCGGCCTTTACCTCCGCGGCAAAGCCCTTGGCCAGGAGAAGGGCCAGCCTGGCCGCCTCACAATCAGGCTTATAACAGAGGTCCTTGGCCAGGTCAGAGGGAGGGCTTTTATATTTCTGATAGAACCAGTCGTCCCTGCCCACCCATTCCGCGGCCTGTTGGTTCTGAAAGAACCTGTCATAATCCGCCGCGCTTCTGAGCGGGTTGGGCGCCAGTTCCAGGCCGTTCTTTTTGTTCAGGAATCTGGGTTTAGAGAACGGCATACCTATGCCCGGCTCATAAAAAGGCCTGAACACCCCCAGGTTCCTGAATATGGTGTCCGGCGCAAGCCCTATTATCGCCACTGAAGCCCCGAACTTTCTCCCCTCGTTCCTAAAGCGCAGCCAGGCCTGGTCCAGCCCGTAAGCGGGAACCCCGTAATTCATCACCTCTATATTGGGTGCGCCGGAGGATACTTTTTCGGTCCAGGTATCCTCTGTGGCCGCGCCGGCGCCGTATACGAAAGAATCCCCGTAGGCGGCCGCGCGCAGTATGCCGCTGGAGGGCCTTACCGCATATTCCCGCCAGGCGCGCATGCCGGCGGCGTTGGAGAGGCGCGTACCATGCCTGACCATGTCCGGCTTTATGGTCCAGCCCAGTTCCGCGTCATGGATGATTATGTTTTTTCCGGAAAAAAGTTTTTCTATCTCTTTGCGCGAACCTTCGGGGAGCAAAACATCTTCCGCGAAGGAGTCACGGGCAAAGAGCGCAAGACCGGCCACAAGAAGCAATATTTTAGAACAGGTCCACATAAGGCGTAGCCTATAACTGCTCAACTTTTTTTACAAAACACGAAAGCCCTGTAGGCTGGTAGATTGCTATTAGTGGAACTGGCTGTACTTGGAGGGTCAACGCTGTGGCTGTGCGCCGACCCGGCATTGGTGGTGCCGCCATGGGTGTGAGCTGCGTACATACCGTAGGTGCTGACATGGGCTGGAGCTCCGTACACAGTCATCAGCGTCCCACTTGCGCCGCCAGTGGTGAATCCGTGTGTATGCGCCCCCTCGGTGGCGCTGGCGAATGAGGCTATATCGGTGGTATGGCTGTGAGTGTCGGCCCCGCCCACATTGGAATCGCCTGCAGCGGTCACGCCGTCCCAGCCGCGCGCCACGCGGCTGCGGGCGCTGGTCACCTCGGTCCAGCCGGAAGGGCAGGTGGAACCGTCATAGAGTATTATAGCCCCGGACGGCATGCCCGGCGCGCTGGCCCAAACCGCCAGCCCGGCGGCATTGGAGGTGAGCACCTTGTCCACCCCCGGACTGCCGCCGGCTATTATCATCTGGCCAGCCACATAGAGATGAGTGCTTACGTACACCCCGCCGTAATTTGCGGCAGTGGTACTACTCAGTTCAACATTGGCCAGAAGCTTCACCTTCGGCGTGGTGACTCCGGCCGCGTTGGACGCCGTTACCGCCCCGGTGAAAGTGTTGGCGTTGGTGCCGCTTTGCGTGTACGCGCCGTTATTGGTTATACCCGTTATCCCACTCATCGCACCGGTGGTCGTTATGTCCCAGTCGTTGGTGTCTATAGCACCGGTATCCCCGTTGTCGCCCAGCGTGAATACGCCGTTGCCGTCCAGCGTCCCGTTGGCCGTCAGCGTATTACTGAACGTGCTCGCGCCGGTGAAAGTATTGGCAGACGTGCCGCTCTGCGTGTACACGCCGTCATTGGTTATGCCAGTTATCCCCGTCATCGCACCAGCGCTCGTTATATCCCAGTCGCTGCTGTTCACCGATATGGCGTCACCACCGTCACCCAGCGTCACCGCCCCGCTGAAGATATGCGCCGCCGTCCACGTGGGCGCGATCGCCTTCGACAAAGTGAATGCGCCCGTATTGCTCAAACTGCCTTCGCCGCTCATCGCCACAGCAGCCGCCACGTTGGACGCGTTGCCCACCCACACATTGGCGCTCGTCAATGCGGAACCCACCGGCGACACGCCGCTTATACCCGTCAGCCCCGAACCGTCGCCGTAATACTTAGCCCCAGGCTTGAGGTATACGTGGCTGGATATATATACCCCGCCGTAATTCGCCGCCGTGGTGCTGGTCAGCTCCACGTTAGCCAACAGGCTCAACTTGGGCGTGGTAACCCCAGCCGCGTTTGACGCCGTTACCGCCCCGGTGAAAGTGTTGGCGTTGGTGCCGCTTTGCGTGTACGCGCCGTTATTGGTTATACCCGTTATCCCACTCATCGCACCGGTGGTCGTTATGTCCCAGTCGTTGGTGTCTATAGCACCGGTATCCCCGTTGTCGCCCAGCGTGAATACGCCGTTGCCGTCCAGCGTCCCGTTGGCCGTCAGCGTATTACTGAACGTGCTCGCGCCGGTGAAAGTATTGGCAGACGTGCCGCTCTGCGTGTACACGCCGTCATTGGTTATGCCAGTTATCCCCGTCATCGCACCAGCGCTCGTTATATCCCAGTCGCTGCTGTTCACCGATATGGCGTCACCACCGTCACCCAGCGTCACCGCCCCGCTGAAGATATGCGCCGCCGTCCACGTGGGCGCGATCGCCTTCGACAAAGTGAATGCGCCCGTATTGCTCAAACTGCCTTCGCCGCTCATCGCCACAGCAGCCGCCACGTTGGACGCGTTGCCCACCCACACATTGGCGCTCGTCAATGCGGAACCCACCGGCGAGGCACCGCTAAGACCGGTCAATCCGGAACCGTCCCCGTATAGCTTGCTGGCACGCACGTCACCGCTCACGTATACGTGCGTTGACGAATACACGCCGCCATAATAGGTTGCTGATGCGGAGGAAACAAACACATTAGATTTAAAATTTATGGATGAGACATTCACAGCGCTCCATCCCGCCATATTCAGTGTGGTCGTGGCGATATGGCTGCCCAGGTTGTCGCCTATGGCGTCGGCGCTTGTCCATTGCAGGGCACCATCGGATTTTTTACTAAGTAACTGGCCTGTAGAACCGTCGCCGACATATATTTTGCCAGCGTTGGAGAAGGTGGAACTGCCAACAAAATATGCACCGGAAGAAACGGCAAGGGCGCCGTTGACCACCACGTTGCCGGGGCCAGCCACCGCGCCCGTATAGGCCGGCTGGGTGGCGCCGAAGACCGTGAAACCTTTCAGTTCCACGTCGGGGTCCGAAGCGGTTCCAGTGGCGCCAAGCACGGTCAGGTCGTCCTCGGAACCGAGTTCAGTCTGAGCGTATGAAGCCGCGTTGAAGGACGCGACCTGGGCAAGTCCTAAAAATAGGTAAAAGACAGAACGGACAGCCCCGCCCGAACAGGCGCGACCGCACGAGGATATTATAAATTTCACAAGCCCCATATTCGCCCTTTTCCAAGACCGCTCAACACCAGGCACATTATATACCAGAATTTATTTCAAATCCCGAAGACGCTATTTATTACGCAGCCAGGCGGCTATTTTTGTGCCCGAATTAAAGACAGCGATATATTCTCCGGAACCTTCCCCGCCGGTAACATCAAGTTTGGCTGCGGGATTCTCGGTACCTATGCCTACCGCGCCCGAGGTGGACACCACCACCTGGTGCGCCGTGCCGGTGCCCACGGCCAGGCTGTAAGCCTGCGCGTCCGACCCTTTGACCTCAAGGCGAGCCCCGGAGGAAGCTGCCCCTATCCCGACATTGCCCGCGGCATTAACCAGCAGCCCCTGCTCTCCGGGGGCGCCCCTAAGTTGGGCAGTCCCCTGGACGGTGAGGGAATTATTAACGTTCAAGCTGTCCGCGTCCACCAAGTCGGCATCAAGAGTTCCGGCGTTCAATGAATTAACGGTGCCTGAGGAGACATAGAAAGTGGTGCCCGACTGCAGCGTATCCTGGTTATGTATGGAGAGCGGGTCCACTTCAAGGCCTGCCGCGGCGCCGCTGCCGCAAACCCAGGCGGAACCGCCCCATTGCAGTATCTCGCCGTTGGCGCAGCCGGACTGCGCCAGCTTATCCTTATTTATAGCGGCGGGGGCTATGTCCTGGTTCTGTATGGCGCCGTCCGCTATATGGGTGGAAACTATTACATTGCCTATGCGGTCTCCGGAAAGGGTGCCCAACGTTATCCTGGAGGCGTTGAGGTTATAAAGACCGGAGCCGTCGCCGGAGAACCAGGCGGCGCTTACCCCGGAAGAGACCGTGATAAAACCGGCAACCGTATGCGTGCCGAGTAAAATTATAGGATCAGCGCCGTCGCCGGCATGGGTGGCCGCGTGCGCACCTGGCAGGCCCGAGCCGGAAGTGGGCACCCAGGCAGCGCCGTCCCAGAAACTGACCAGCTTTGCCGCAGAATCATACCACAGGTCGCCCGGCACAACCCCGGCCGGTGCCGAGGCCGCGCTGGTATAGCGCTTGCCCGACAGCAGCAGGCTGTTTATGGCGTAAGGCGACGAGGTAAGTTCCTCGCGCGGGGCCATCCTGTTGCCTTCAATTTCAAGTTCAAGCCACAGGTTGCCGCTCTGCCAGTCGGCTATGACCGGCTCAAGGTTGACCCTGAAAACGCCGGTAGAGAGAGTTACATCGTAAGCGGGACTGGTCCACAGTTCGGCAGCGGCCGTGGAGGAATCGTAGACGCGGAACACCATGGAACGCTGGCCGTTCACCAGAAAGCCGCTCTGCCGCAGATTCCCCTGGTAGGTGAACTTTACCGGGACCTCGGCGTAAACCGCGGGCGGGCGCAGGGCGCCGGCCGCCATCATAGCGGCTGAGACAATAAACACGCCCGCAAGCCCGGTGAGGAGCCTGTTAGCGTATTTTTTTATTATCCCTGCCTTTTTCATAACCTTGCTCTTTCGCCGCCTCAACCTCTTTCCCGCCGGGCCTATCCCGGCGGGGCTTGCTAAGGAGGAGTATGGAACCGCTTACTTCTTCTTTATCCAGGCCGCCAGCGAGGTGTCGGAGTAGAACTTGGTGATGTACTGTCCGCTGGTAGCCGAACCTTTTACAGCCAGGGCCACGTTGGCCTCGGCGGCCTGGTTTATGGCATGCGCGTCGGTTATGGCGTTACCGAGTTGCGTATTCCCCTGGCCGGTGATGCTGCCGACAAAGGTAGAAGCCCCGTCCACGTTAAGGGTGCTGTCCAGGTCTGTCGCGCCGTTGACGTTGAGCGTGGTGGTCAGGGTAACGCTGGACGCGGTGATGTGGCCCGCGTTCATGATCTCATTGCCTCCCATCACCAGGGTGGTGGTGGCTATATGGCTGCCCAGGTTGTCACCGGACACCATATCGGACACGCTGGACCACTGCATGCCGCCGCCGGCCACCTTGCTAAGCACCTGCCCCGCGGTACCCCCGCCATAGTGCACGTTGGCCACGTTGGAGAAGCTGCTGACCCCGGTGAAGTAGGCGCCAGCTGAGAAGGTGGACCCGGCCACAAAACTGGCCTGGCCGTTAACTGTAACGATGTCAGCTGCCGCATCGCCCAGTATTACCGCGTTCTTCAGAGTCACGCTGGAACTGTAGGTGGCCGTACCGTCAACGTTCATGGCTCCGTTGATGTCCGAGTTGCCGGTGACGGTTATCAAGTCCCCCACAGCGTTACCTAAAGCAACGGTGCCGTTGAACGCAGCCGCCCCAGTTACCGTCAGCGCTCCTCCCACGCCCACGTTGCCCGTAAGGGTGGAGGAACCTAACACTATTGCCTGACCCGTGAGGCTCATGCTGGAAGCGGTGATGTAGTTAGCCCCACTGATGTTATTGTTGGCCATTGTCAGCGTCATGGTAGCGATATGGCTGCCCAGGTTGTCACCTGAGACCATCTCGGACACGCTGGACCACTGCATACCCCCGCCGGCCACTTTGGTCAGCACCTGCCCAGCGGCGCCGCCGCCATAGTGCACGTTGGCTACGTCGGAGAAACTGCTCACCCCGGTAAAGTACGCCCCGCCCGCGGCGAACGTGGAGCCGCCCACGAAATACGCCCCGGAAGAGACGGCCAGGTAGCCGTTCACGACCACATTGCCCGCGCCGGCAGTAACGCCTGTATAGGCCGACTGCGTGGCGCCGAACACCGTGAAGCCTTTCACCTCGGCGTCAGGGTCCGGCGCTGTGCCTCCGGTGCCGAGCACGGTGAGGTCGTCCTCGATACCGAACTCGGTGCCGTTGTCCGCCGCATACGCAAGGCGGCCCGCCGCCGCCGCGCATACCAGCGCTATACACAACACCTTAATTCCCTTCATCATACTGCCTCCTTAGCAATTACAGGAATACCGGGGGCAATCCCTCGGCTATTCCCTACCAAATCACCATAAGTTTTCCGGTCTTTGAATTAGATCCGGAAACCACGCGCCAGATATAGACGCCGCTGGCCGCTTTATCGCCGCCAGCAGTGCGCACGTCCCATTTAACCTTGGGGATAACCAGCCCGGCGGGGATGGGGAGCTTGCGCACCAGCCTGCCGTCTATAGTGTAAATAGAGATGTCACCGGTCTGAGGCACGTTAGAGAAGGTTATGCCGTCGGCCTCGGTGCCGCTCTGGCCGGCGCTCGAACCGGCGACGCTGCCGTTAGGACGGAAAGGCACAGGGAAGGCAAAAGTGTCCTTTACGGATTCGTCCACCATGCCTAGCAGGGAATACACCCCCGGCGACATTAAAGTAACGGCTATAGTCCTTGAAGCCCTGTCCAGGGAGGCCCCCGGCAGCTTGGACCACATCGCCAGGCTCTCGTCGAGGGTCCAGGTCTTTATAGTTTCCACCCGCACGGGCGGGTAAGTGCCGTCCACTATGCCGTCGCCGTCCTCATCCTGGTAACGCATTAAAATAACACCGCTTTTGAGCAGCGGCTTATCCCAGAAATCCTGTTCGTCGAAGATGGTCAGTTCGGTGATGTGATTGGCGTTCAGGCGCGCCCAGGCGCCCTCGTTCTGCTCTATCTTCAGGTTGGCGGAATTTATAAGCCCGGGGTCCACGTTCTGGGGCTGCGCCTGCGGGTTGCTATTGAAGGTGATGTCAAAGGCCGCCTTGTCCACGGCGCCGGCCGGCAGAGACAGACCCGGATAGCCGGGACTAAAGAGCACGGACGCGGCCAGGGCATTCTGGAAAGTGAAATACGGGGGATTGTAAAAACCGCGCCTGTTGTTATACCCCCCGGCGGCTGAATTCTCGCCGCCGGCGGGCAGGATATTCTGGCCGGCCGCGGCCCGGCTGGCGTATTCCCCCCCGTTAAGCCAACCGCCGCCGCTATCCAACACTGAGGACTCAAGGGAGTATTCCCCGGCGGCGGAGACGGCGGCCGCGACAGGCAGCGCCGCGCATAGCAGACAAGCGCTTATGCCTGCTATCGCAGCTTTGTATGTTTTTCGGTTACTATTAGACCCCATATATATGCCGCGCGGCCTCTGCCTTAGCGGACAGCTATATTATATGGTTGCGTTTGGATCGAATCCCGAAGAAATTACGAAAATGGGAGAATTCAGGGAAGCCTTAATTAGTTGTAGAATATCCGAAGAATCGAAACGGACAAAGACGCGGGGGTCAAACAATGGGGACAATATTCTCCGACACACTGGTCAGGTTGCGCAAAGAGAACGGTTTTAAAACCGCCTACAGTTTTTATTACGGTAACGGCGGCGCTCCGGTGCTTAAGATCTCCTATCGAAAGTACCTCGCTCTAGAACAAGGCAGGAACCTCCCGGTTTTCGGCAGGCTCAGGGGACTGCTGCTGGGGCTGCGTATACTCCCCAATAGTCATGAGGCACAGGAACTTATATCCGCCTGGCTGAGAACCATGGCTGGCGAGGAGGACTACAGGGAAGTCCTGGAACCGATACTGTTGCTAAAGCCGAACCTTTCCCCGATGTCGCCCATGGATAAAGCCCTGCGAAAATCCCTGACCGGCGAAAAACACCATGTAAGCTCCGCACAGTTGGCTGTAGTAGCTGCCAGTCAGGTTAATTATCTTTGTTTTCTGGCCTTGGCCAATGACAGCGGGGCCTGGACTCCGGAAAAGCTGGCGGCCCATTTGGCGCTTCCCTCCAAAGATATAAGTGCCTGCCTTAAAGAACTTAAGTCTGTAAAACTTGTCAAGGAACGCGCCGGCAGGTATAAATGCCCGCTGGCCGAAAAGATGCTGGAATACCCGCACCGTACACCATTGGTAGAGAAGATGCTGATGAAACTGCTGGAGTACCAGGAGGAACTTCTAAAGACAGGCAAACCGGTATGGCGCCGCCGGGGAATAATCAGGGCGGATGCGGGCGCTCTGGCCGGATTTATACCGTTGATGAAACTGAGCCTGTCGACCGTTCATACTTTCGCTACCACACGGAAAACCCGGGAATCGGCGATATACCTGATAGAAGGCCGCATAATTAAGCTGAGAGATTTTTAGTTACTCACCTTCATAATACCGGAACCCTTTGCCGGCCACCGCCTGCACCCGCCGAGATAGCTCCTGCGGCAGTTTCTTGCGCAGGTTGAAAAGGTGCGTGTCCACCAGGTTCTCCACGGAAACCGTGCGCCAGACCTGGGTGAGGATCTCCCGCCTGGACATTAACGCCGGGCTGTTTTTAGCCAGCGCATAAAGCAACTCGAATTCCCTGCGCGTAAGGTTTGCGAGGGTCTTTCCGTTATACCTGACCAACTGCGTCTTGACATTAAGTTCCAGGGCGCCTATACGCAGTTCCGCACCGCCGCTTTTATCCATAGCCACCCGGCGCAGCAACGCCTTGACCCACATCACAAGTTCATCCATTACTATGGGTTTTGTTAGGTATTGGTCCACGCCGCAGGCGAAACCACGTTTTTTATCTGCCAACTCGTCCTTTCCGGTAAGGGCTATTATAGGGATATCCGCCAAGCCGTCGCTGCCGCGGGCCGCGGCGCACAACTCAAGCCCGCTTCCATCGGGCAGGCTTATGTCCAGTATAAGCAATGATGGTTTGTTTGTTCCAAGATATGTCAAAGCGTCTTTAACATTTCCGGCACAGGTCACGCTATCCCCCGCGTCCTCGATCGCCGCGCGCAGGAGTTCACGGGTTTCAAGATGATCCTCTACTATCAAGATGCTGGCGTTCATATATGCGGTAAGGTTCCGTAGTTCATAAGCGAATTATAACCGAAAACAGCGTTCAGAATCCCGAACGAATCACGAGTAGTGACCCTCAGGGTCTTTATTAACGCGCTTCGAGTGACCGGACGCGTCGTAAGCCATTCGCCTCATGCGCGGCAGCCTCGCAATTGTTACGATTTTTTTCAGCAAGTTTCAGAAGTATCCGGGACAGTTTCTTAAATATAACTTTAGTGGATTACAACTACGGCTTGCGTATACAATATCTTTTCCACATGGGTATTGGGCTCGGTCGAACGATGGATAATCTGCTGTTTAAAATCATATCTCCGGACACCGTCATAACCGCGCGCTGGGGCAAAGCCCTGTGCAAGGAAGGCTGGCCAGTGGCCGTATGCAGCGACTACACCGCCATAGCCCCGGCCTGCGCCGGTTCTCCGGAACTGCACCTTATTGAAATCGGCCTGCCCTGCCTCAGGAACGCGCAGGACCTGAAAGAAGTACTTACCGAACGCGCGCCCATATCCGCCATAGTTTTTGCCGACCAGGCAAAGGCCTCCAACGCGCAGATTTCCGCGCTGCTTGAGGCGGGAGCAGACGATTTTGTTTACAAGAATCTGGACGAAAGAGTACTTGTTGCAAAGATAAAGGCCCACCTCAGGAGAATTATGCCCGCTATTCTGATAGCCAGGTCAAAATACACTTCCAGCTGCGGCGAGATCCAGGTGGACTGCAACCGCAAGGCCGTAAAACTGAAGTCCCGGCTAGGCAAGTTCACGGAGCTCAACAATCTGACCCAAAAGGAACTGGACATACTGTCTTTCCTGTTAGCTCATGAGAAACAAGTGGTTTCGCGAGAATCCATGCTGGAGAAACTCTGGGGAGAGGACTCCGTTAACGTCTACTGCGAATGCGTGGACAAACACATAGAGTCTCTCAGGCGGAAACTGGGGATGTACGGCAAGAGAATAAAGACCATATACGGCTCCGGCTACATGTTCACAGGCGTGGAATGAGCACCAATAGCAGGCGTCTAAAGATCCTGTCGATAGATGACGACCCGGGTTGTCAAGAAGTTGCCGCCCGTTTTATGCGCGTTATCGGCGGCCACACGGTAGACGCGGCATATACCGGCGCCGAGGGCCTGCGCATGGCAGCGGCGACAAAACCAAATGTAATACTCCTGGACATGATACTTCCGGATATCGACGGGATCCAGGTCATAGACCGCCTTCTGTCAACTTCGGTCACTCGGGAGATCCCCGTAATTTTCCTGACAGGCGCCGACCTCACACAGACCGAAAGACAGCACCTGTCTTTGATGCCCAATTTCTACAGGCTAGAGGAAAAGCCGTGCGACTTCAATGTTTTGCTCGGACATATAAACAGGATCGCGGGCAGCGCCACCGCCCGGGACAATTGACCACGGCCAGGAATCCGGATTTAAGGACACTATGAAGATATTAATAGCCGAAGACGACGACAACTTCAGGACCCTCATCCGGGAAGTGCTGCAAGACGCCGGGCACACGCCGATGGCGGAGATAAACGGCCGTTTGGCCTGGGACCGGCTGGTGAAGGACGGCGCGGACCTGGTGGTAACGGATATCAACATGCCGGAGATGGACGGTTTCGGCCTGCTCAGGAATATACGGGAGAGCGAGCGGTTCAAGGCCATACCCGTACTGATGCTCACTATCAGGGAATTGGCCGAAGACCAGGTGGCCGGCTACGAGACCGGCGCCGACGATTACCTGACCAAACCGTTCGACAACGAGGTATTCCTGGCCAGGCTGCGCGTTCTGGCCAGGAGGATACCGCCCCCGAGGCCTTAAGATGAAAGAGGAAGAGACGCGGCGATGAGCGAGCCTGCCACGGGCATCGCCCCCCTCCCGGCCGGGACCCCGCTGCGCCGGGTGCCGCCAGGCCTCGCCCAGGAACTGGTGAACGAAGACCTGGATTACTGCGTTTGCAGACTTGAACGCATAGAAGGCGAGGTCGGCGCAAAGATTTCCGCGTATGAAAGCCGTATTGTGGGGCTGCTGGAAGAAAAGCGGAAAATAGAAACCCTGGAATTGGAATTGCGAGAACTAAAAAGCCGTCTATCTGGCACCAGGAGCCTGGCTTACGCGGCCTGCGCCGCAGCCGCGCTGGCGCTGGCCCGCGCGATCTTCTAGCCGCCGAAGGACGTTATGCCCGAAAAGAAAAAGATACTGGTAGTGGACGACAACGTTCCTTTCGTCGAACTCGCCAAAGGGATCTTCGGGACCGATTATGATCTGGAAACGGCCGCCAACGGCTTCGAGGGGCTCGGGAAGGCCCTCACTTTTGTCCCCGACCTGATACTGCTGGACGTGAACATGCCCGGGGTAACGGGCATAGAGTTCGCCCGCAAGATGTCGGCTAACCCCGCTACGGCGCACATCCCTATCATAGTTATAACCGCTAGCGACTACAACTCCATGACGGAGAGCCTGCTGCGCAACGAGCACAACGTAAAAGTCTTCATGACCAAACTTTCCCCGATTACGACCATCCGGGAAAAAGTCCTCGCCGTAATCGACAAAATAATAGTTTAACGGCGGCCGCGCCCGCGGCACCGGCAATTGCCTTTTCTACCCCAAAATGATTAGATTGCCTTGGCAGGGGGATAGGACAACAACAGGCTGCAGAGCCCGCGCGTAAAAGCGCGGGAACTCCGGTTTCCGGAACGCGCCGCGCGTTCCTGCGCGGCCAGCGCGGGGGTCTATGGGGAATAAAGGGACAATTGCCGGTTGGAGCGGATACGGAACGGGCATGGCCGCGCTGTGCCTGCTGTCCATTTTTCTGGCCGCCTGCGACCGTGGCAAGCAGGCCGCTTACTCGCCCGAATACTCCCGGGAACACCCCGGGAACGGCCGTGTGTACCTTTTCGGCGTTCACCCGCTGCACAACCCCCAGCGGTTGGAGGAGGTCTATGGCCCCATAATGGGCTACCTGAACCGCCGCATGCCCGGGGCCGTATTCAGGCTGGAAGCCTCCCGTTCTTACGACGAGTTCGACAGGAAACTCTACGGCCGGCGCTTCCATTTCGCGCTCCCTAATCCCTACCAGACCATAAACTCCCTGGGGCACGGCTACCGCGTCTTCGGCAAAATGGGCGGCGACGCCGAGTTCAGGGGGATTATCCTGGTGCGCAAGGACGGCGGCATAACCGCGGCGGCGGACCTGCGCGGCAAAACGGTAAGTTTCCCGGCGCCTACCGCGCTGGCCGCCACGATGATGCCTATCTACCTCCTGCATACGCTGGGGCTGGACTCCGGAAAGGACTACAAGCCCCTCTTCTCCGGCTCGCAGGAATCCTCCATAATGAACGTCTACTTGCGCAAAAGCGCCGCCGGCGCCACCTGGCCGCCGCCCTGGGAAGCGTTCAAACAGCGCCATCCGCAAATAGCCGCCAAGCTTACCGTCCGCTGGGAAACCCCCTCGCTGATAAATAACGGTCTGGTGGTACGCGATGACGTGCCCAGCAAGGTCACGGACGGGGTGGCCGAGCTTCTATTCACGCTGCACGACAGCCCCGAAGGCAGGGGACTGCTCACAGCGCTGCCGCTGAAAAGATTCGAACCGGCCTCTGACAAGTCCTACGCTCCGGTAGCCGATTTCATGAAAGAGTACAGGGCGGCCGTACGGGAATAACTCATATGGATACTGCCTCTCTTGATCCACGGCGCCTGGTCAAAGCCCTTTGGCCGCAGCGGGTGCGCACACAGCTCATCCTGGGCGTGGCGCTGGTGCATCTTACCCTCATGACCATCTTCATCTACGACCTGGTAGAGCGCCAGCGGGCCTTCCTCTACGTTCAGGACCGGGAAGAGATAAAGAGCGTAGCCAAAACACTGGCGGCCAACAGCACCTCCTGGGTGATCGCTAACGACGTAGTCGGCCTCTCGGAACTGCTGGCGAACATATCGCAGCACCATGCGCTGCGTTACGGGATGATAATAGACGTGGACGGACTGATTCTCGCGCATACGCGAGGGGATTTCATCGGGATGTATCTCAGCGACGGTCTCAGCCGTTCTTTCCTCACGAGCGGCCCCGGCATCAGGATACTGCGGGAAACAAATTCGGAGCTGGATATTGCCGCGCCCATAATCACCAATGCCGGCAAATGCATAGGCTGGGCCCGCATAGCCCACGACAGGGGCCATGTCGGCCGCAACCTGCGGCTGATCTACCGCAACGGCGTGGTTTACACACTGCTGGCCATAATGACCGGCTCTATCTTCGCCATGCTGATAGGCAACCGTTTGACGGCGGGCCTAAAACGGCTGCTGGCTTTCGCCGCGGGCATAAAGGAAGGGCGTCACGGCCTGCGCCTGCAGCCTTCCTCCGGCTACGAGATCAACGAGCTGGGCGAAGGCTTCAACAGCATGCTCGACGCCCTGGAGCTGCGCGGCAAGGAGAACGCCGATCTGAGGCACATACTCGACAATATGGCCGAGGGCTGCCTGATAGTGGGTTTCGACTGGACCTACCATTATATCAACGCGGCGGCGGCCCGCCAGAGGTTCAGGAGCAGGGAGGACCTGCTGGGCGGCGGCCTGTTGGAGATCTCCCCGGAAGCGGAAAACAGCCGGATCTCCGGGGCCTACCGGCGCTGCATGGAGGAACGCACCCGGCTTCACTTCGAATCCGAACATACCTACAAGGCCGGCCACCCCAGATGGTACGAGCTGAGCATAGAACCTGTGAACGAAGGGATCTTCGTGCTTTCCCTCGACGTCACCGAGCGCAAGAAGGCGGAAAAGGAGCTGGCTGAAAGCGAACGGAAATACCGCAGGCTTATCGAGACCCTTAACGAAGGGATCTGGGTGATAGACGCGCAGGCCCGCACCACTTTTGTCAACCCGCGCATGGCCGCCATGCTGGGTTACACCGTGGCGGAGATGCAGGGCAAAGAGCTCTTCGACTTCATGGACGAGAAGGGCAGGGAGCTCGCCCTGCGGAATATAGAGCGCAGAAAGAACGGGATCACCGAACAGCACGATTTCGAATTTATAAAGAAGGACGGGGCGCGCATCTACGCCATGCTCGAGACCACCCCGGTCAGAGATGAGGCCGGCAACTACGCCGGAGCGCTGGCGGCCGTGGCGGACATAACCGAACGCAGAAAAATGCAGCAGGACCTGGAACTGGCCCGCACGCTCAACGTCCGCACCGAGGAATTACGCCTGGCCAATATCCGGCTCCGCGAGATGGACCGGCTGAAATCCATGTTCATAGCTTCGATGAGCCATGAGCTGCGCACCCCGCTGAACTCCATTATCGGCTTCTCCAGCATACTGCTCAAGGAATGGTGCGGCCCCGTAAACTCCGAGCAGAAAGAGAACCTGGGCACGGTGCTGGCCGCCGGCAGGCACCTGCTCCTCCTGATAAACGAGGTGATAGACGTCTCCAAGATAGAGGCCGGGAAACTGGAAAGCATAGTGACGGATTTCGATATTCACGACCTGGTACAGGAAGCCCTGGCTATGATAAAGAGCGAACGCGGCGGCAACGGCCTTTCGTTCAGCGCTGTCTCCGCCAGCCGCACCCTGCACACCGACAGGCGCCGGCTGCTGCAATGCCTGATAAACCTGCTGAGCAACGCCGCCAAGTTCACGCTGAAGGGAGAAGTCTCCGTGCGGGTTGAAATAATAAAGGCGCCGGAAGGCGAGACGGCCTCGGACCTGGCCGAAATAACCGTCACCGATACGGGCATAGGGATCAAGGAGGAGGACCTCCCCCGGCTGTTCTCCCCCTTTACCCGCCTCGTCTCCCCGCTCACCGAAAGGACGAAGGGCACCGGGCTGGGCCTGTACCTGGTAAAAAAGATATCCGCGGAAATACTGAAAGGCGAGGTTTTTGTAAAGAGCGTCTACGGCAAGGGCAGCGCTTTCGGACTCAGGATACCGACACATATAGAAGAGGTGAAATGACATGGAAAAAGTACTGGTGGTGGAAGACAACCCGGACAATCTGCGCCTGATAACCAAGATCCTGGAACGCGGCGGTTATGCGGTAGCCTCGGCGCCGAACGGCACCGACGGGGTGGCCATGGCGCAAAAGGAAACTTTCTCCTTCATAGTCATGGACATCAACCTGCCGGACATAAGCGGGCTGGAGGCGTCTAAAAGGATACGCAAAGACGGGCTTTGTAAGGACGCGCCGATAATAGCCATCACCTCTTACGCGATGCGCGGCGACATGGCGCGCATACTGGCCGCCGGCTGCAACGGCTACTTTGAAAAGCCCATAGACCCGCTGAACATCCTCGAAGAGATACATAAGATCACCGGGAGGAAGAAATGAAGATACTCATCGTCGACGACGAACAGGAAGCCCGGCGGCTGCTGCGGGCCATAGCCGAAAGGGCCTACCACCAGGTGACAGAGGCCGAGAACGGGGAAGAGGGCCTGAAACTGGCTATGGAAAACAGGCCGGACCTGATAATTTCCGACGCCCTTATGCCGGTGATGGACGGCTTCCATTTGCTGCGTGAAATAAAGAAGGATCCCTCGCTGAAACACATCCCTTTTGTATTCTATTCCGCCACTTACACGGAGGATGAAGACGTAAGACTGGCCCTGGCCATGGGCGCCGACGACTACATAGTCAAGCCGCAGGAACCGGAGGAATTGTGGGCGGAAATAGGACGGGCCCTGGAAAGGCACAAGCAGGAGGGCGGCCTGAATGTCCCCGCGACAACACCGGAAGAGGAGAACGAGCACCTGCGCAAACATGCCCAGATGATGGCTCTCAAGCTGGAGCAGACCGTGGCGAAGCTCCGCGAGGCCCTCGACACGCAGAAACGGATAGCGGAAGCGCTGGTCAGCAAAACGGAAGAGCTGGAGAAATTCTTCCTGGTGGGCCAGGACCTCCTGTGCGTGCTGGACGAAACCGGGGAGTTCAGACTGATAAACCCGGCCTGGGAAAAGACGCTGGGCTACGAGGCCAAAGAACTCATAGGCCATAAACTCCCCGAATACGCTCACCCTGACCATGCAGCGCCGGCGGCGGAGGCCATCGCCACTCTGGCCGAGCGGAAAGGACCGCTGGACTTCACGACCAGGTATCTCTGCAAGGACGGCACCGCCCGCTGGCTGGAATGGCGCGCCGCCCCGGCCGGCAGATTGATCTACGCCGCCGCCAGGGACATAACGCAGCAGCGCCTGGCCAGACAGGAACACGAAGTGATGATCTATAAACTCAGCCAGGCCCAGAAAATGGAGGCCATCGGCCGGCTGGCCAGCGGAGTGGCCCACGACTTCAACAACCTGCTGACGGCCATAGAAGGCTACTCGGACGTATTGCTCAAAGGTCTCCCCCCTTCCGACACAAGACACGACGACCTGGCCGAAATTAAAAAAGCGGCGGAAAGGGCCGCCACGCTGACCCGGCAGTTGCTTACGTTCAGCCGCAAGCATACGGCGGAGCCCTGCGCGCTGGTGCTCAACGACGTGATGCGCAATCTGGAAAAGATGCTGCGCAGGCTTATAGGAGAGAACATAGAACTCTCGTTCACGCTGGAACCCGGCCTTGAACGGATAGAAGCCGACCCCTCCCAGATGGAGCAGGTGATAGTGAACCTGATGCTCAACGCCAGGGACTCCATGCCTAACGGCGGAAAACTGACTTTCGAAACGCACAACGCGCGTATAGATACGGAAGTCGTCTCCACCCGGGAGTCCATCCCCCCCGGGGATTACGTCCAGTTGGCGATCACCGACACCGGCCTGGGAATGGACGCAGAGACGCAGTCCCATATTTTCGAGCCGTTCTTCACCACCAAGGAGCCGGGCAAAGGGACCGGGCTGGGCCTGGCCACGGTTTTTGGCATAGTCAAGCAGGCTAAAGGCCATATCTTCGTATACAGCGAGGTCAGTATAGGCACGACTATAAAGATCTATTTCCCGGTCAGCGGAGTGAAAACCGCGCCGGGCAGTTGCAAGGACGAGACTTGCGAAGACCAGAGAGGAACGGAGACCATCCTGCTGGCCGAAGACGAGACCATAGTACGGGACGTACTCTCCCGTATACTTACGGATAACGGATACAAGGTCATAGAGGCACAAGATGGCAAAGAAGCGCTTGCCCTCCTTACCGCCAATAAGGCGGCGGTGCATTTAGCCATTATAGACCTGGTGATGCCCAAACTGAACGGAAAAGATCTGTTTGAAGCCCTGAAACCTCTGCATCCGGAAACCAGGGTCATCTTCACCTCCGGGTACACCGACGACTTCTCCAGGGAACGCATGGGAATAAACCCGCTGCTGCCGTTCATTCAAAAACCGATACCGGCCGGCGCGCTGTTGAAGAAAGTGCGCCGGGTATTGGATTCGCCAACATGAGGAGAGCGCCATGAAAATACTTACTGTCCGGCAAAACACCGGAAAAATGGAAGCGCTGATCGGGCCGGCGCGGGGAAAAGACACTGTCTTTATCGAGGCGGCCGGGCCGGCGGAGGCTTTTGACCTGGCGCTTGCCCACAAGCCCGACCTCATAATGCTGGACGCGCTGTTGCCGGCGGCGGACGGGTTGCGCTTCATTAAAGCGATAGAGGCGCAGGCGGCCCTGAAGGGAGCGCGGTTCATGTTCTATTACGGCGCCGGTGCGGCGGCCCCGCAAACGCCCGCGGCGCTTTGGGAGGGCCTGCAACACGGACCGCCCCTGACACCTCCGGAGCGGAACTCGGCTGCGGCCGCCGGGGAAGGACCGGGAACGCAGGAAGCGGCGCTGCGCGAAAGCGCGGAACAGCTTAAAACCCTCATAAACGGCACGCCTGACATAATCTGTTTCAAGGACGGCGAAGGCCGCTGGCTGGAGGCCAATGACGCGGACCTGGAACTATTTAATCTGAAGGGGGTCCCCTACAAGGGAAAGAAGGACAGCGAACTGGCGCAGTATAGCCCGCTGCACAGCGCGGCCTTCCTGGCCTGCGAGGCTACCGACGAAATATCCTGGAGAAAGGGCGTAGTTTCCAGGGGAGAGGAGAACATACCGCGTTACGACGGCACGGTCTCGGTTTATGACGTCATTAAATCCCCGATCTTTTATCCGGACGGCCGGAGGAAGGGTTTGGTGGTACTGGGCAGGGACATCACCGAGCGCAAAGCCGCGGAAGACAAGGTGATAGCCTTTAACGCCATACTCGAGCAGAAGGTAAAGGCCAGGACGGCCGAATTACAGGCCTCCAACGAGGAACTGGAGGCTTTTTCTTATTCGGTGTCCCACGATCTCAAGGCCCCGCTGCGGCGCATAAAGAGTTTTTCGATGATGCTGGCCGACGAGCTGGGGCCGGCGCTGACCGGGAAGGCCGGAGAATACCTGGAACGGATAAAGTTTGCGGCGGCGGGAATGGGCGCACTGATAGAACGGCTACTTTTGCTGTCGCGTACCGGCAGGGCGCACATGTCCTTTACTAAGGTGCCGCTGCAGGAACTTACGGCGGAGGTTATTAACGAACTGTCCGCCGAAACCGCCTCGCGGAAGATAGAATGGATAACCGACCGGCTTCCGCAGGTCAGGGGCGACCGCGCCATGCTTAAGCAGGTGCTCATCAATCTGCTGGGCAACGCGGTCAAATACACCCGGCCCCGGGATAAGGCCCGCATAAAGATATACGCGCGGCGCAAGGCGGCGGAAACCGTGATCACCATAGAGGACAACGGCGTGGGCTTCGATATGGCGTACGCCGGGCGCCTCTTCGGGGTATTCCAGCGTCTTCACAGCGAAAAAGAATTCGAGGGCTCGGGTATAGGGCTTAATACGGTGCGGCGCATAATAACAGGGCATGGCGGCAAGGTCTGGGCCGAGGGGCAGACCGGGAAAGGCTCCTCGTTCAGTTTTTCCATCCCCGATAATATCGAGTAGCCGCCGCGCGCAAGGACTCAGAGCGGATTAAGAATAAATTTAGTAGCGGCCGCCGTTGTCGAAATATAGACTATCCCATACATCATGGGACGGCATTCCGAAGAACGCATAGACTACGCTTTAAGACTGCACGAGATGGGACTATCGGTAGAGGCGATCTGCCATAAACTCAGGATAGACCGGCGCACCTTCTATTGCTGGCGGGGCAAGCGGGAGGCTCCCGTCATGAGCCGGCTCAAGGTTACAGAACAGGGAAAGATCCTTCCCGAGAACGCGCGGGAATCAGATCTTTAAACTCGCTTTGGACATCGAAGAGGAAGGGGTCTCCCGCAAGTACCCGCAACTCGCCAAGAAACTATGGAGCAGGTTCCAAGAATACCGCCTGACGAGACAGGAAGAGCCCGGCTGACGCCGGGCTCTTTTCTTTTGGGCCTTGACAAACGGGAAGAGCACTGCTAGACTATTAGTGTACTAGCATGGTAGTACACATATGATCACCTTAAACCAGAACTCGCAGACGCCCATCTACGACCAGATCAAACTGGGACTGAAGGGCCTCGTAAAGAAAGGCCTGCTCAAACCCGGCGACGCCGCCCCTTCTATAAGGAAGATGGCCTCCGATCTGAAAGTAAACCCCAACACGGTGGCCCGCGCCTACCGGGAACTGACGGCGGAGGGTTTCTTCGAAAGCCTCCGCGGCCAGGAGAATATCATTTCCCCCCGCGCCGGCTCGCTGGCGGAGCACGCGGCCAGGCGGGTGTCGGAAAGCCTGGAGACGGCGCTCAAGGGCGCCATGGAGAGCGGTTTCTCATGGACCGAGGTGGAGAAGATGATCGCCGCCCTTAAGAGGAAACTATTATGAACGACCGCATCCTTGAAACAAAAGGCCTTAGGAAAGCTTTTGGTCCCAAAGAAGTCCTCAAAGGGCTGGACCTGAGCGCCGAGCGCGGGGAAGTGATAGGCATACTGGGCCGCAACGGCTCCGGCAAGACCACCCTCTTCTCCATACTGCTCGACCTGACGGCAGCAGACGGCGGCAGCGCCGAAATACTCGGCCTCAGGCCCGACGGCAGCGGCAGGCTGCGCGGCCTGATAGGCTATGTGCCGGAAAAGCCGGCCTTCCACGGCTTCATGACGGCGCTGGAAGTGCTGGAGTTCCGCGCCCGTTTCTTCAAACGCTGGGACATGGCCAAGGCCCTGGACCTGTGCCGAAAACTGGAACTGGACCCGGCTTCCAAGGTCTCGGCCATGAGCAAGGGCAATTTGGCGAAACTGGCCTGGATAGCTGCTACCGCCCACAACCCGGAACTGCTGCTGCTCGACGAGCCCACCTCCGGCCTCGATTACCTGGTGCGGGACCATATTCTCAACGGCCTTATCCACGAACTGACCGAGGGCGGCAAAACCATCATAGTCTCCAACCACCGCATGGGCGAGATGGGCGGCATCCTGGACCGGGTCTGCGTGTTGAAGGACGGCGTCATAGCCGCGAGCCACGGCGCGGCCTTCCTCGCCGAGGAGGCTTTCCGCGCGGCCGCGCGGCTGGAATCGCTGGTGCCCCTGCCGGCCGGCGTCGTAGCGCTCGGCGGCGGCGGCGCGCTGCGGGAATTCGCGGTGTTCGGCCGCGAAAACCTGGAGCGGCTAAAGCTGGACCCGGCCTTCGCCGGGGCGGAGATCTCCCCCCTGTCCCTGGAAGACTCTTTCAAAGTACTGCTCGGCGAATAAGAGGATATATTATGAAGAACCTTATCATCCTTCAGTTCAGAAAAAGCCTCCTCCCCTTCCTGGTCCTGGCGGGAGCCGTCCTACTGTCGGTTCCGGCGGCCCTGTTGTTCCGGACTCAGTCCATTACGGGAGCCGAGGCCGTCAATATCGCCATGCTCTTCTGGGCGCTGGCCGGCCTGCCGCTGGCCATAATGACCCTGGCCGGCACGGCCGGCTCGGACGCGGCCTCTGACGCCGCTCGCGCCGTAGAGCAGCCGCTGCCGGAGAGCCAGTACAGGCAGGTCCTCTCGGCGCTGGCGGTGGCCGCGGCCCAGACGGCGCTGCTCATACTGGCCGTCTACGCCATAATGGGCTTCTCGGTGCCGATGGATAAACTGACCTTCACAACCGCCCATGTGGCGCGGCACTACGCGTTCTACGCGGCGTTCCTCGTCCTGTACAGCTTCACCCTCTCCTACGCCTTTCGCAACGCCGTGGCGGGAGGCCTGGCGGCCGCCGCTTTGTTTGTCGTCACGGCCTTCCCGCTGCTCTCGGCGGCCCTCTTCGGGGAGCTGCTGCTGGACCTGATCCCGCTGGCCTTCATCAATTCGCTGACCGCTGTACTGGCCCTGGCCGGCGCGCTGGGCGCGCTATACCTGTTGTGCCGCGCCTACGCCCGCAGGGAGGCCGGCAGAGCGGCCAAGGTGCTCCTTTCCGCGCTTCTGCTGGCGGCCCCCGCGCTGCCGCCTTTCTTCGGCCTGGCCGCCCTGCGCGCCAAAGCCGCGGACGTCACCTGGCCGGTATATCCGCTGGTGCTCAGCACCGACGCTCCCGAGGCCGCGCCCGGCGTCATGCTGGCGCAGAAGCCTTTTACCGGCGAGGTCTTTCTGATAGACGGGGAGGGCAGGCGCGCCGTAGTCTTCCCCGAGGACTCGGACCGGGGCGTGCCGAATTATTTTTTCCCGGTTCCGTCTTTCGTACGCGGGCAGACAATGTCGGCCTCCGACGGCAGCGTGTGGGTATACTGCAACCGCTATGACAAGCCGGCCGTGCTGCTCAACGGCAGCGCCGCCGGAGGGCTGAAATTGCGCGCCGCCCTGCCGGACTCCCGGCGGGCGTACTTCGTGCGGGGAAAAGTCGCGGGGATAGTCGAGCGCCGCAAGGACGGCGCCTATTACGCGCCGCTGCGGACCGGTATGGGGCCGCTGGAGTGGAAAAAGATCGGCAACATGCCCGCGGAGGCCGCAAGGCGCTGGCTGGCCGGTACCGGCGAGGAAGCCCTGCTGGACGCCTTCCTGCGCGGCATGTTGGCCGGGGCCCCTGGCGTGGCCGTGGTCTCTGCCGACGGCAGGACCGTGACTTCCGGCGGCGAAAAGTGGACGGTGCCCGGAGCCTTAGGCCCCAAATCCCCCCTCGTCGGGGTAAGGCTCGACGACGGAGTGAACTACATAGTCCCGGCCGGCGACAGCAAAGACTACGCCGCTTACCTCTGTCCCCCCGGCAAGGCGGCCCGCAAGCTCTGGCAGGGTTACTTCCGCGTCGGTTCTAACCTCTGGCAGGCCCCCGACGGGACCCTCTGGGGCTACAACAGGAAATTACGCGTGGATGTTGCGGTCAAAACTATTTTCGGAACGAAGAAGAATGACCTGGAGTCCCCGCAATTCAGTATCCTGACCCGCGACGGCAGGTCCATAGAGTCTTTCCGCCTCGACCAGATATTAAGAGACCTTCCCGGCGCAAAAGGCGAGATAGCGCTGGTCAGGGAAGAAAATGGGGCGCTGTGGTTCACGCTAGGCAACGCCTATCTGGTAAAAACCGGCACGAACCCGCACGGCCCCTATTCCTACTGGAAACTTCCGCAAAGCGTACAGGAGAAATACTGGCGCAGCACCCTGGCGGCCAACCGCGACGGGCTGCTAATCGCGGCGCTGGACGGGGTTCACTTCATGGACTGGGAGGGGCGGGCCAGGAAGTTATAACGCCACGCGATGTAAAGAAAAGGGCCGGCAAGAGCCGGCCCTTTTCATTTTCCAACGCGCCCGCTTAGAAGGTCTGCGTCACCTTGTTGAGGCCTTTGGGGTTGTCGGGGTTGAGGCCCTTGGCCAGCGCCAGGCGCAGGGCCAGCTTCTTCATGCGGATGTCGGTCGGGATACAGCTGAACGGGAATTTCAGCGCGCCGGGCTTGACCACGTGGAAGGGCGTGCCGCGCTCCCTGAGGGCGCGCTGCACCTTTACGATGTCCTCTGGCGTCCGGGCGGACGGCGAGAAGAGGAAAACCAGGTCCTTGGAAGTGTAGGCGCCCACCGGCCCGTGCAGGAACTCGGCGGCGGAATAGCCCAGCGCGTGGGCCTTGGCCATCTCGCGGAACTTCAGGGCGGAGTCCTCGGCCACGGCGTTATAGGCGCCGCGCCCCACGAAGCCCAGCATATGCGCCTTGCGCACGGCGGCGATCAGCTTGTCCCCGCCGTAATTCTCCTTCACGGCTGCCGCGGCGGCGCCGACCGTGTCCTTGAAGTCCCTGTCTCCGAAGCAGCCGCTCCAGGCCTGCGCGGCCCACAGCACGGCCCAGAGCTGCAGCTCGAAGCTCTTGGTGGCGGCCACCGGTATCTCTTTGGAGTCGGAGAGCAGTATGTGGCGGCCGGCCAGGCGGGCCAGCGGGTTGTTCTTCAGGTCCGCCTCGTTGGTCACGGCGACGCCTTTGGCTCCCCATTTCAGGAGTATCTCCAGGCAGGCGGTAATGTCCTGGCTGCGGCCGGACTGCGAGAAGGCCCACACGGCCTGGCCCTTGAAGTTCAGCGGCTTGCGGGCCTCGAAGATGGAGTGAGGGTGGATGAAGTTGGTGATAGTGCCGGCGTAGGTCTCCCAGATATACTTGGCGAACAGGGTGGCCGTGCCGGAAGAGCCGCGGCCGACCAGGTAGACGGTCTTGTCCGGGGAGCGCAGGGCCAGTTTTTTTATCGCGCCGGCGCGGCTGGAGAATTTGGCCAGCAGTTCCGGGATCTCGGCTATGTCTTTGTAGGTAAGCGTGTCTTTTATGTTCATTTGCCCGCCGTTTTCCTTTTGATCTCCCGCAGTTTTTTGATGCCCAGGTCGATGTCGCGCAGGTCCATGCCGGTGCGGCCGTAATGGGCGTGCTCTATGGGCGAATCGGGACAGATATAGGTGCCGCGGCGCACGCCGCGGGGGTCGGCCGCCAGCCCCAGCCAGATCAGCCACGGCTTCATGGCCGAAAAATCCTTAGTCATCAGCTCGGGGTTGGAGCGCATGACCAGCTCCGGGTCGCCGAAGCCGTCCAGCACCACGCCGCTGTGGTAGCCGGCTTCCTTGGCCGCCTCCACGTCGCGGTGCGTGTCGCCTATCACGTACACGTCGCCGGGGCGGATGGAGGCCTTGGCCAGACGGGCCGCGCGCTGCACGGCCTTCTGCAGCACTTCGCTCCTGTGATGGGAGTCGCAGCCATAGCCGCCGAAAGCGAAATGCCTGAGCAGGCCGGAGGGCTCCAGCTTTATGAAAGCGCCGTCCTTCAGGTTGCCGGTGCCCAGGCCCAGCATGACGCCGTCGAGCTTCGAGAGCTTCTCGAGGAACTTCTCCACGCCTTTTACCTTAAAATATTTCTTAGCCTTTACCGAAGCCAGCACTTCGGCCGGCAGACGGTCCACGTATTTCTGCGTCAGCTCTTCAAGTTCCCTTTTGGTCGGCTTGCGGCCGCCCCCCGCCTTGTAGGCGTTCTCGAAGTTGGCCTTGTCGGTGGCGCCCTGCAGCTGCACCTTGTCGCAGGCGTTCTTATGGCCGGTCATGGCCTCCACGGCGAAGTTGAGCGCCCTGGCGCCCGCGCCGCCCGCCTTGACCAGCGTACCGTCAATGTCGAAAAGTATTATTTTCATAGGAATTGGGGACATAACACCTATTTCCGTGAAATAGGTGTTATGTCCCCGATTTGTAAGCGATCTTTCCTTTTTTTAGGGTCATGGAACACTGGCTGTCGCCGAAGTAGTAGCACAGCTCGCGGTAGTCGTCCGCGGCGAAAAAGGCCAGGTCGGCCTGCATGCCGGGCATCACCGCGCCGCACCTGTCGCCGATGCCGAGGGCCCAGGCCCCGTTGACGGTGGCGGCGCAGATGGCCTCCTCCGGGGTCATGGCGCAGTGGGTGCAGGCGGCGTTGAGCACGAACTGCATGTTCCAGCAGGGGCAGGTGCCGGGGTTGAAGTCGGTGGCCAGGGCCACCGGCACGCCGGCGGCGATGAGCTCCCTGGCCGGCGGGAACTTGGCCAGGCCCAGGTAATAGTTGGAAGCCGGCAGCAGCGTGGCTATGGTGCCGGCGTCGCGCATGGCGGCTATGTCCTCGGCGTACACGTGGTCGGCGTGGTCGGCGCTGACGGCCCCGGCGGAGACGCCGGCGCGCGTGCCGCCGTAATTGGAGAGCTGCTCGGAGTGCACCTTGGGGCGCAAGCCCAGCCGCGCGGCCTCTTTCAGGTAGGCCGCCGTCTGCTCCGGCGTAAAATAGCCTTTCTCGCAGAAGATGTCGGCGAAGACGGCGAGCCCTTCGGCAACCGCCTTGGGCAGGATCTCGGCGGTCACGTAATCCAGGTATTTCTGCGCGTCGCCGTTGAACTCGGGCGGCACGCTGTGGGCGGCCAGCAGGGTGGGCAGCAGCTCCAGCGGCGTCAGCTTTTTAGCGTCCCGCACGGCGCGCAGCATCTTCAGCTCCGAGTCCAGGCTGAGGCCGTAGCCGCTCTTCACCTCGGCGGTGGTGGTGCCGCAGGCGAGAAAGCGCGCGGCGCGCTCCGCCAGCTGGGCGGCCATGGCCTTCGGGGCCTGCCTGCGCACGGCGCCTATGCTCGACACTATCCCCCCGCCGGCGGCCTTGATCTCCTGGTAGGAAGCCCCGGCCGTGCGCATGGAGAAATCCTTCAGGCGCGGCTCGGCGAAGACCATGTGCGTGTGGCTGTCCACGAAGCCGGGCAGGCAGACGCCGCCGGTCTCCACTACTTTCGCCTTCTTGGCCAGGCGGTGGCGGGCCACGGCGGCGCGCGGCCCGGCGGCTTCGATGATACCGGCCTCCACTAGCACGGCCGCGTTCTTCACCAGGCCGGTCTCGCGCATAGCCGCGCCCGCGCGGGGAGCGTTGTCCCCGGCGAAGGTCAGGAGTTGTTTAATACCAGTAAAGAGTGTAGCCATATTTTCACACCGCTGTCATTCCGGCGCGTGCCGGAATCCAGTTCACTCCGAAGCTGGGAGCCTAGCGGAAGTTCTCGAACTGCAGGGTCAGGCCGTAGTCCCCGCCGCGCAGCAGGCTCATCGCGGCCTGCAGCTCGTCCTTGGACTTGGAGGTGACGCGCAGCGTGTCCCCCTGTATGGAGGCGTTGACCTTGAGCTTGGCGTCCTTGATGGCCCGGGTGATCTCCTTGGCCTTGTCCTGCGGTATGCCCTGCTGCACCTTGACGGCCATCTTGGCGGTGCCGCCCAGCGCGCTCTCCACCTTCTGGGCCGAGAAATTCTTTACCGGCAGGCCGCGCTTGGAGATCTTGGTCATCAGCACTTCGTTGAGGGCCTTCACCTTGTAGTCGTCCGACGACTGCAGCATGATCTTGTTCTCTTTCTTGTCGAAGTTGATCTCCGACTTGGAGTCCTTGAAATCGTAGCGGTTCAGGATCTCCTTCATGGCTATAGCTATAGCCTCGTCCACCACGGTATACTCCACTTTGGAAACCACGTCGAAGCTGAAATCAGAAGCCATATTTTCTCCTTTTATTTAGCGAGTTCCTTCTTTATCGAAGCAGCCATCGCGGCCAGCGCCCTGTTGACGGACTGCGCGTCGTAATCTTTTTCCGCGGAAGAGCTGAGCAGCACCCGGCCCGTACCGGGGTCCACGAATTTCACGGTGAGGCCGCTGAAGACGGTGCGGGTCTCCTCGCGCACTTCGCCCGGCACCTGCCTTACCGGCTGGGGCCGCTTGCCGGGCCTGGCCGGGACCGGCGGGAGCTTCACCCGCGGCGTCACGGTGCGCACGCGCTCGCGCCGCACCCGGTACGAGCCGGTCACTACCGCGCTAACCCCGGCGAGCCTGCCCACCAGGGCCAGGTCGCCCGGCGCCAGCGCCCCGGACAGCGAGATCTTCTGCTCCGCCAGCACTCCCTCCAGCTGGGCGCGCTCCACCACGTCGAAGCCGGCGCCCATCAGGTAGGTGGTAAAGGCCTCGGCGAGAGAGAGGCCTGTCTCGGCGTCCCTGCCGCCGAACGGCATCACCGCCACGCGCGCGTCGGGAGCCAGCGCGCCGCGCCGCACGGTCTTCACCGAGGCGCAGCCGGCCAGCAGCGCGGCCGCCAGGCAGAGCGGCGCGAGGCGCCTCATTTCTTCCCCAGCATCGGGATCTTAACGCCTTTCTTCCTGGCGAAATCAGAGGCGATCTTGTAGCCCGCGTCGGCGTGGCGCAGCACGCCCATGGCGGGGTCGTTGGTCAGCACGCGCTCCAGGCGCGCCGCCATCTCTTTGCTGCCGTCGGCCACCGTCACCTGTCCGGCGTGCAGCGAGTAGCCCATGCCCACGCCGCCGCCGTGGTGGAAAGACACCCAGCTGGCGCCCGAGGCGGTATTGATCAGCGCGTTGAGTATCGGCCAGTCGGCTATGGCGTCGGAGCCGTCCTTCATGGCTTCCGTCTCGCGAAAGGGGCTGGCGACGGAGCCGGAGTCCAGGTGGTCGCGGCCTATCACTATCGGCGCGCTGACCTTGCCCGTGCGCACCAGCTCGTTGAACATCAGGCCGGCCTGGTGGCGCTCGCCGTAGCCCAGCCAGCAGATGCGCGCCGGCAGGCCCTGGAAAGCCACCCGCTCGGCGGCCATGTCCAGCCAGTGGTGCAGGTGGGCGTTCTTGGGGAACAGCTTCTTGATGGCGGCGTCGGTGACGGCTATATCCTTGGGGTCGCCGGAGAGCGCCGCCCAGCGGAACGGGCCTTTGCCCTCGCAGAACAGGTCGCGGATATAGGCCGGCACGAAACCGGGGAAGTCGTAGGCGCGCTTGACGCCCTGCTTGAAGGCCATGGTGCGGATATTGTTGCCGTAGTCGAAGGTGACGGCCCCTGCCTTCTGCAGTTTCAGCATGGCCTCCACGTGGATAGCCATCGACTCCATCGCCAGCCGCATGTACTTTTTCGGGTCCTTCTTGCGCAGGGCCGCGGCCGCCGCCAGGGTGTAGCCCTTCGGGATATAGCCGCGCAGCGGGTCGTGGGCCGAGGTCTGGTCGGTCAGCACATCTATTTTGACGCCGCGGCGCGCCAGCTCGGGCAGCACCTCGGCGCAGTTGCCCAGCAGGCCTATGGAAAGCGGCTTCTTCGCCTTCTGCGCGGCGGCCGCCAGCCGCAGCGCCTCGTCGAGGTCGCGGCTCATGATGTCCACGTAGCGGGTCTCGAGGCGCTTCTTTATGCGCGTCTCGTCCACCTCCACCACTATGGCCACGCCGCCGCACATGGTGACGGCCAGGGGTTGGGCGCCGCCCATGCCGCCCAGGCCGCCGGTCACGGTCAGCCGGCCGGCGAGGTCGCTCTTGAAATGCTTGCGGGCGCAGGCGGCGAAGGTCTCGTAGGTGCCCTGCAGTATGCCCTGCGTGCCGATATAGATCCACGAGCCGGCCGTCATCTGGCCGTACATCATCAGGCCTTTCTTATCCAGCTCGTCGAACGTCTCCCAGTTGGCCCAGTTGCCCACCAGATTGGAGTTGGCGATGATGACGCGGGGGCTGTACTCGTGCGTGCGCAGCACCCCGACGGGCTTGCCGCTCTGCACCAGCAGCGTCTCGTCGTTCTCCAGTTTGCGCAGGGAAGAGACGATGGCTTTATAGCAGTCCCAGTTGCGGGCGGCTTTGCCGCGCCCGCCGTAGACCACCAGTTCGTCGGGGCGCTCGGCCACCTCGGGGTCCAGGTTGTTCATCAGCATGCGCAGGGCGGCCTCCTGCTGCCAGCCCTTGCACGAAAGTTTGTTGCCGCGCGCCGCGCGTATGTTCTTTATCATGGTTGCCTCGTTAGTTCACGAAATGGCCGCAGAGGATATCCTCGGCGACGTTCTCGATGCGCTCGGAAAAGACCTCGTCGCCCTTGAAGGCCGGGGACACCTCGCGCAGCTTGGCCAGGGCGGCCTCCAGGCGCGCGCTGCTCTTGAGCGGGCGGTGGAACTCTATGCCCTCGCCGGCCGCCATCATCTCGATGGCGACTATCCGGGCCACGTTGCGCACCACGGTGCTGAGCTTGAGCGCCGCGTTCATGCCCATGCTGACGAAGTCCTCCTTGTTGGCGGAGGTGGGAATGGAGTCGGCGCTGGCCGGGTGGCTGAGGATCTTGTTCTCGTTGCACAGCGCGGCGGCCGTCACGTGCGCTATCATGAAGCCGCTCTCCAGGCCCGGGTTGCGGGCGAGGAAGGGCGGCAGGATCTTGAAGTCGCTGACCAGCTGGGCGATGCGGCGCTCGGAGATGTTGCCCAGCGCGGTGATGGCGATGGCGGCGAAGTCGGCGGCGAAGGCCACGGCCTGGCCGTGGAAGTTGCCGCCGGAGAGCACCTCGATCTCGCCCTTCTTCTTCCCCTCCACCACCAGCGGGTTGTCGGTCACGCTGCCCAGTTCGATCTCGAAGACGTTGAGCGCGTACTCTATGGCGTCGCGCGCGGCGCCCATGGCCTGCGGCATGCAGCGCAGCGAGTACGGGTCCTGCACGCGCTTGTCGGTGTGCTTGTGGGAGGCGCGGATCTGGCTGCCCTTGAGCATGCTCTCCAGCATCTCGGCCACCTCGAGCTGGCCGGCGTGGGGTTTGAGCTCGTGGATGCGCTTGTCGAAAGCCACCGGGGTGCCCTTGAGGGCCTCCATCGTCATCGCGCCGGTAAGGACGGAGGAATAGAAAAGGTTCATCGCCTCGAACAGGGCCAGGCCGCCCACGGCCTTCATCGCCTGCGTGCCGTTGATCAGCGCCAGGCCTTCCTTCTCGGCCAGCTCCACCGGCTTTATGCCGGCGCGCTTCATCACCTGCGCCGAGGGGACGAACTCGTCCTCGCCGGCCAGCTTGGCGTAGCCCTCGCCGATCAGCGTCAGCGCCATGTGCGCGGACGGGGCCAGGTCGCCGCTGGCGCCCACGGAGCCCTTGGACGGGATGAACGGGATCACGCCCTTGTTGATCATCGCGGCCAGCGTCTTCACCACCAGCGGCCGCACGCCGGAATTGCCCATGGCCAGCTCGTTGGCCCGGGCGAACATCAGGGCCAGCGTCTCCGCGTCCTCCAGCGGGTCGCCCACGCCGCAGGCGTGGCTGCGGATCAGGTTCACCTGCAGGCTCTTGAGGCTCTCGCGCGAGACGCGCTGGCTGGCCAGCTCGCCGAAGCCGGTGTTGATGCCGTACATCACCTTATCCTCGGAGAGCAGCGCCTCCAGGCTGGCGCGCCGGCCGGCTATCAGCTTCAGCGCCTTTGCGGTTATCTCCACGCGCCGCTGCCCGTAGGCCACCTCGGCGAAATCCACTATATCAGGGGCGGTCCCCAGGGTAAAAGGCTTGTTCTTGGCGCTCATGTTGTCCTCCCTCCGCTTTTCGCAATAAGGTCCGCCACGGTGACGGCGCCCGCGGACCGGAAGGCGCCTGTAAAATGTTCGAAGATCTTGCGCGTCATCTCCACGTCGCTGAGGGCGCGGTGCCAGCCCTCGTTGGAGAGGTTGAGCTCGGCCGCGATGTTGCCGAGCCGGTTGCTCTGGAATTTCCAGTTCTTCCTCGCTATGACCAGCGTGTCCACCACGTAAAGCCTGGGGAACTTAAGCCCTACGCGGGCGAATTCCTCGCGCAGGAACGAGACGTCGAAGTCGGCGTTATGGGCTACGAGAACGGTGTTCTCCAGCAGCGCCAGCAGGCGCGGCGCCACCCCGCCGAAACCGGGGCTGTCCTTGACCATGGCGTCGGTGATGCCGTGTATCCTGGAAACCTCGGCCGGGATGGGGATGCCCGGGTTAACGAGTTCGGCCAGCGTACCCACGCGGTCGGCCCCGCGGAAGCTGACCGCCGCCACCTCGCACACGCGGGCGGACCTGGGAGAAAGACCGGTGGTCTCCACGTCGATAAAAGCGAAGACGGCCTCTTCTATTTTAAGTTTTTCTATGACTGACAGCATGAAGCCTTTTAAATTCCCCGCTTACAGGTAGCCGTAATAGACGTACCTGGTCCAGAACCCGGTCAGCACCGCCGTGAACACGCTGATCCAGACGTTGATGCCGCTGAGGTCCATGATGCGCTTGCGCCTGACGTAGAAAAGCTGGGCTATCCAGGCGACAGCGAACAGGGTCCACCAGTAGCCGGCGGCGAAGAAGAAGGCCCAGATCACCACGCGCTCGAAGATCAGGAAATATTTTTCGTCGAAGGCCGGGAAGGTCTTGCCGAACAGGTCCTTTTCCACGAAGTATATCAGCACGGTGGTGAAGTGCGTGACCAGCACCAGCATGGTGGCTATCGCGGCCCATTTCTCCCCCATCAGCAGCCCGGGCTCGGGCACTACGATCGGCGAGATCAGGAACAGCACGTAGACGTGCACGATCTGGTCCACCAGGAAGCTGAGCGTGTTGTCCTTGTACCAGGACTTCATGCTGTAGACGCGCAGTTCGTCCACGGCGTAATGCACCACGAACATCAGCACCAGCGCCTGCCAGCCGTTCACGGCCAGGCCGCCGGCGGTGAACCAGACATCGCCCAGGTACTGCCAGGTCAGCGCCACCGAGGTCACCAGGTGCGTCAGGCAGTGTATCAGCATGCCCCAGGCGCTCTTGCGCTTGAGGCGGTTGACGATGTCGAGCTGCAGCGTGAAGTCCGCCAGCAGATGCGCCAGTACCAGTCGCCAGAAAATTACCATAAGGCTCCTTACCCTTTCTCAGTCAGGTTGAAAGACTGGTCCCAGTCCTTCGGCGGCTCCTTGATGAAGAGCTCGGCTTTCTCCACGTAGAACTGGGAGGGGCCGTCGCCGGGGAGGGCCTCCAGCGCTGCCTTGAAATGCGGCAGCGAGCCGGCGAAGTCGTTCTTGTAGAACTTCGCTATGCCCGCCTCGTAATGCCCCAGCATGGCTTTGACGTCGGCGGAGGCCTCGCCCTTGCGGGCGAAGGGCTCGTAGACCTTGGTCGGGATGGCCTTGCCCACCACCCGGATGCTGCCCAGGTAGCGGTGGTCGAAAGCGTCCTTGAGGTCGCCGAACGTGGCCTCGCTGGTCATGATCTTGGAGTGGAAGTACTTGTTGGCGCCTTCCATACGGGAGGCCATGTTGACGGTGTCGCCCATCACGGTGTAGGAAAGGCGCGACTTGGAGCCCATGTTGCCCACTACCATGTGGCCGGAATTCACGCCCACGCGGCACTTGGGTTTGATGGTGAACTGGGTGAGCGACTCGTTGAGGCGCGCCATCTCCGCCTGGCAGTCGATAGCCGCCAGAATGCCGAGTTTGCGGTGGTCGGCCTGGTCCAGCGGGGCGTTCCAGAAGGCCATGATGCAGTCGCCGATATACTTGTCCACCGTGCCGTCGTGCTTGAGGATGACGTCGGTGAACGCCGACAGGTACTCGACCAGCATCGCGGTCAGCTCTTCGGGGGACAGCTTCTCCGACATCGTCGTGAAACCGGCCAGGTCCAGGAAGAAGGCGGTCATGTCGCGCTTCTCGCCGCCCAGCGACAGTTTGGACGGGTCCTTGGTGATCAGGTCCACCACCTTGGGGGACAGGTACTGGCCGAAGGTGTTCTTGATCCACCGTTTCTCGCGGCCTTCGGCCATGCCTTTATCCACGGTGATGTAGGCGAACGGCAGGAAGAAACTGAGGAAGACCGACATGAACGGGATTATCATGGCGTTCGCGCGCAGCGCGATATCGGCCACGAACAAGGCCAGCATCACGGCTACGGAAACCCCGACCAGCAGGTGCAGCGAGTAGCGGCGCAGCAGTACGGGGATCCACGGCAGGGCCAGCAGCAGCAGTGAGAGAGGAACAGGATTCAGTTCCGTCTTGAAATCCCCGGCCAGCAGGTTGTCCAGGAAGGTAGCGTGCACCTCCACGCCAGGCAGCTGCTTGTTGAAGGGACTGGGCACATGGTCGAAAGCGCCCAGCGCGGTGGAACCGATGAAGACTATGCCGCCCTTCAGCGCGGCTTTTTCCTCGGGGGCCAGCCGGTCCTCCAGGATGTCGGCAACGGAGATGTGGCGGAACGGGGTTTCGATATATTCGGGTTGGGCTTTCTTCCAACCCGGGTGGGCCGCGCGCAAGACTTTATATCTGTAGCTGAGAAAACGCGGCTCGGCGCCATACAGCATTTCCAGCTCCAGCAGCGGTTTGCCGGAGTAGAGGGCGTAAGGGGCTATGCCCAGCGAAGGGAGTGTGGCGTCCTTGCACTCCTTCCAGCGGCGGATATCCTTGAGCCCGGCCTTAGCGTAGGAAAGAAAATCGTCGAAAGCGAGGTCGTCGTTAGTGTCGCGGCCCGGGTAAAAAGGCCAGTAGCGCCGCACCTGCCCGTCCTCGTCCTGGGTTATATCCACGTTCGGATAGGCGAGATAGGCGCTGTGCTTCTGCAGGCCGGGCTGGGTTTTCTCTATCTCCCAGGAAAGTTCATTCACGTTCACCAGGTTGACCACGTTGCCGGCCCTGGCCACGGCCTCGGCGAAGATGCGGTCGTTTGACGGCGTGTCCCGGTCCGGGTCGAAGAACATCACGTCGATGCCGATGGCCTTCACGCCGAGAGCGTTGATCTTGTCTATGACGGCGCCATAGTAGCGGCGCTTGAAGGGGTAGCCGTACTTCTGCACCGTATAATCGTCGATGGCGACGATACTGATCTTGTCGCCCGCGGGCTTATTGATATATTTTCCGAAAAAGGAGGCCGCCGAATAATCCGGCACCGAAGGGTCGAACAGGGACAGTTTGGCCGGCAGGTTCACGATGAAATGGTCCCAGCCATAATCCAACTGCCTGGTGGCCGGTGTGGCCAGGGCTATGATCGCCCAGAGCGCGGCGAAGAGCGCCGTGAAGAAATAAACTTTCGCGCCGCCCAGTATTTTAAATATTTTTTTCAGCATAAGCACCCCTTACCCCTGTTTAAACGCCTTTCGGCGCCGTAAATTTGAAAGCCGCCCCGCCGCCGGGGCCCGTTTCGGCCCAGATGCGGCCGCCGTGCAGCTCCACTATCTTGCGGGCGATGGCCAGGCCCAGGCCGAAGCCGGACTCGCCCTCTCCGGACTTCAGCCGCTTGTACTTCTCGAAGACGGCCTCCAGCTGGTCGGCCGGCACGCCCGGGCCGCTGTCGTTCACCGAGAAAACTATATATTCGCCCTCGGCCCCGGCCGAGGCGGTCACGCTGCCCCCCTTGGGAGTGAACTTCCAGGCGTTGGAAAGCAGGTTCTCCAGCACGCGGCGCAGCAGCTCCTGATCCGCGGAGAACTCGGCTCTCCCGGCGGGCGGCTCCACCCGCAGGGTCAGGCCCTTCTCCTCGTAAATGGCGCGGAAGCTGTCCGCGGCCGAGGAGAGGAAAGCTCCGGCGTCCACGGGCTTCAGGTCCGGCTTCAGCTGGCCGGCTTCCATGCGGGAGATATCCAGGATATTTTCCAGCAGCTTGAACAAACGGTCGCTGGAATCCTTGACGTTGCGCACGTAGCCGGCCTGTTTGGCTCCGGGCTCGAATTCCTTCTCCAGCAGCTTGATATAGCCCTGCATGGTCAGCAGCGGGGCGCGCAGGTCGTGCGCGACGGAATGGAAGAAATCCTCTTTCATCTTCTGCATCTTGCGCTCCAGGGTGATGTCGCGCAGCACGATGAAGATGGCGGGGTTCTGCGTCTTGGCCGAGAGGGTCTGCACGCTCATGCGGTAGTAGCGCGCCGCGCCGTCCCGCTCCAGCTCGATCACGCCGCTCCTGGAGCGGGCTTTCTTGTCCACCAGGTCGGACACCTTGCGGCGCAGCCGCTCGTTCTCGCCGGGGACGGCGTCGGGGCCCAGTATCTCGCGGGCCGCGGCGTTGGCGTACAGCAGCTCGCCGCGCATGTCGCAAAGGATGATCGCGTCGTGGATCAGGCTGACCAGCAGTTCGAGCTTCTGCTTCTCCTCGAAGACCTTCTCCACCTGTATGCCGTGGTAGCGGTCCACTTCCCTCATCATGGAGTTGAAGGACTTCAGCAGGGCGCCCAGCTCGGCGAACTCCGTGGCCTCGCTTACCGGGGTTTCGAACTCTCCGTCCGACACGCGCCGCGCGCCGTCCATCAGCGCGGCGACGGGGGCGCCCAGCCGGCGGGTGAAGAGCAGCGCCGAAAAATAGAAGACGGTGATCACCGCGAGCAGAAAGAAAGCCATCAGCCAGGAGATGCGGTTGATCCCGGCGAAGGCCTCGGCCTTGTTCTCGAGGGCGACCATGAACAGGTCGAAGCCGCGCACCGGCGCGGCCGCTCCTATATAGGCCGCGTCCCGACCGGAGATCTCGAAGACCGGTCCGCGGCCGAGTATTTCGCGCACCTCCGCCCCGTTGAACTTCTCGAACGAGCCGGAGAGCGTCAGCGAGTTGCCTGCCGCGTCCGACAGCAGCAGGCCGCCGGTCCGGCCCAGCCGCTGCGTGCGCAGCTTTACGAAGAGATCGCGCAGGTTGACCGCGGCGAAGGCGTAATAGCCGCCGTCTATGGGGTAGACGGCGCGGCAGAGGGGCATGTCGTAGACCATCTCGAAGCCGCCCAGCGCGGGGCGGCCGGAACGGACGGCCTTGAGGAACTGCGGATCGCGCGACAGATCCACCGCGCCGGCGAAATAGCGCTTGAGCTCGGGCACGCCGCCGCTCAGCACGCCGCGGCCGTCGGCGCGGGCGAAGGCCAGGAACAGGAATTCAGGGTTCTTCTTCAGCGCCCGCTCCAGGCCGGTCTGGCTGACATAGGAGGCGTCGGTGTCCCACATGCGCTCGAAGCGGCGCGACAGGTCCTGCGCCTCCCGCTCCATCATCAGCGAGCCCATCTGGGCCACGCTGCGCTGCAGTTCGGAGATATCCTGCCTGGCGCGGGTCTGGAAATAGAACAAAAAGCCCACGGCGGGGACCAGAGGGATCACCCCCGCCCCGAACACGATAAGCAGCAGCCTGTTGAGCAGTGTCACTTTATTTAAAAAACCGCGTCTCTGTCGCTCCGGCGCCGGCGCCCGGGCCCTCAGCCCGGCTTTCCCCGGGCCGGCCGGCCGCCCGTCACCTCTTCTTCAGCGCCTCTATCAGCTTGGGCACTATCTCGTGCGCGTCGCCCACGATGCCGTACTTGGCGACGTTGAAGATGGGCGCGTTCGGGTCCTTGTTGACCGCGACGATCACGTCGGAGGCCTTCATGCCCACGATATGCTGCACCGCGCCGGAAATGCCGAAAGAAAGATACAGTTTGGGCGACACCGTGGTGCCGCTCTGGCCCACCTGGTGCGTCTTGTCCTTGAAGCCCAGGTCCACGGCCGCGCGCGAGGCGCCGACCACGCCGCCGAGCAGTTTGGACAGCTCCTCGAGCTGCTTGAACTTCTCCTTGGTCTTCATGCCGCGGCCGCCGGAGACGATCACGCCGGCCGTCTCTATCTTCACGCCCGCGGCGTCGTGCGCTATCTTGCGCTCCAGCACCTTCACGCGGCGCAGGCTCTTGTCCAGCTTGGCTCCCTCGCGCACCACCACGGCGGTGCGGCCCACCACGGGCTCGTTCATCTTCATCACGTTGGGGCGCACGGTGGACATCTGCGGCCTGGAATTGGGGGCCAGGATGTCAGCCATGATGTTGCCGCCGAAGGCCGGCCGGCTCTGCAGCAGCAGGCCGTCCTTGATGGCCAGCGCGGTGCAGTCGGCGGTGAGGCCGACATAGAGCGTGGAGGCCACGCGCGGGGCCAGGTCGCGGCCCTGGATAGTGGCGCCGTAGAGCATCGAGGAGGGCTTGTGGCGGTTCACCAGGCCCACGATGACGGTGGAGAAGATGTCGGTGTTGTACTCGAACAGCTCGTCGTGCTCCACCATGTAGACCTTGTCCGCGCCGTAGGCGCCCAGGTCCTTGGCGTAGTTGTGGTCCTTGTCGGTCAGCAGCACCGCGCAGACCTCTTCCCTGAGCTCGTCGGCGAGCTTGCGCGCCGCGCCCAGCAGCTCGAACGTGACGGGCTTGATCTTCTTGGGATGGGTCTTGTCGCCGGTCTCGGTCAGCTCGACGTAGACCCAGACGCCCTTATAGCCAGAGAAGTCCTTGGCGGAGGCTTCCTCGCGGGTGATCGTGATGGCCTGCACGGGGCAGACCTGCACGCAGGCGCCGCACAGCGTGCAGGCCTCGTTCATCACGGCTTTCTTGCTTATCATGTTGATCGCCGCGAAGGGGCAGACCGGTACGCACTTGGTGCAGCCTATGCATTTATTGGAAACTTCTATCATCGTATCTCCTGTATTTAAATCCGGGTCACTCTACGAAGTGCTCGCTGCGCATGATCTCCAGTATCTTGCCGGCGCCTTCCTGGCCCGAGCCGGAGAACATGGCCGCCTTCTCCCTCTGCGGGGGCGGGTAGATCCTGCTGACCTGGGTGGGAGAGCCCTTGAGCCCCAGGAAATGCGCCTCGGCGCCGACGTCGGCCGCGCTCCAGACGTGGAACGGCTTCTTCAGCGAGGCGCTGACCGCCAGGAAGGACGGGTAGCGCGGCGTGTAGTCCTTGGTCATGATCATGGTCAGCAGTACGGGCGGGCGGGCCTCCAGCACCTCGTAGCCGCCGTCGATCTGCTTGCGCGCTATGACACGGCGGCCGTCCACCTCCACCTGTTCGCAGAAAGTGATCTGGGGGATGCCCAGCTGCTGGGCCACGCCGGGGCCGGTCTGGGCGGTGTCGCCGTCTATGGCCTGCATGCCGGCCAGGATCATGTCCACCTTGCCGATCTTCTTTATCGCCTTGGCCAGCGCGTAGGAAGTGGACCAGGTGTCGGAGCCGGCGAAGGCCATGTCGGAGAGCAGGATGCCCTCGTCGGCGCCCAGCGCCATGCCCATCTGCACCACGCTCTTGGCCTGGGGCGGGCCCATGGAGACCAGGGTCACCTTGAAATTATGCTTCGCCTTGAGCTCCAGCGCCGCCTGCAGGGCGTAATGGTCGTAGGGGTTGATGATGCTCGGCACGCCGGCGCGGATCAAATGGCCGGTCTCCGGGTTGATCTTCACTTCGGTGCTGTCGGGCACCTGTTTGACGCAGACTACGATGTTCATGTTGTCTCCTTAAATTATTTGGCCTTGAAGGTCTGCTTGAGCTTGGCCGCCACCAGGTCCATGTCGGCTATCAGGCCCTTCTGCTCGGCCTGCACGGCTTCGATGTTCACCGCGTCGGCAAGGTTGCCGGCCTGCTCGGCCGCGCCGAGCACCAGCGCCAGGCCTTCCAGCGCGGTGTTGAGGGCGGCTTCGCGGGCGAACACGCGGGCCATGGCCTGCCAGCCTTCGCGGTCGAAGCGCACCGTCTCGCTGTACTTCGGGGCGGCGGCGGCGGTGGAGAAGATGGCGGCGGTCTCGGCGGCGCAGATCAGCTTGCCCAGTTTGAACGTGACGTGCTGGTGGCGGGTGAGTTTCTGCACGCGGCACTCTTCCAGCACCGCGGCGAGGGCCCGCAGGCCCAGCGCGGCGGCGTGGGCGCCCGCCTTGGGCTCCGTGGCGTGCACCTGGTCCAGCCGGTCGGCCATATCGAGGTAGTAGCGGCCGCGGGACTTGAGGTGCTCCTGCCAGCGCCCGCGGTAGATGGTCATCTCCAGCACCTCGCTGGTGCCCTCGTAGATGCAGCAGATCTTGATGTCGCGCTTGATCTTCTCTACGGGGAAGTCCTTGGTGTAGCCGTAGCCGCCCAGCGCCTGGATAGCGTCGTCGGCGGCCTTGTTGCCCCACTCGGAGGCGCCGTACTTGGCGATGGCGCCCTCGGTCTGCAGGCCGTGCTCGCCGGAGTCCAGCCGCTGCGAGGTGTATTCGATATAGGAGCGCGCGCCTTCCATGCGCACGTAATTGGGGACGATCAGCTTGTGGGTGTAACCCTGCTTTTCGGACAGCGGCCCGCCGCCCTGTATGCGCTGCTGGCTGTAGCGGATAGCCTGTTCCAGGGCCTCTTCGCCCGCGCCGAGGCCGAAGGCGGCCACCATCACGCGGGTATAGCCGAACACGGCCTGGGCCTGCAGCAGGCCCTTGCCCTCTTCCATGCCGATAAGATTCTCGGCGGGCACGTAAACGTTGTCGAGCGACAGGCCGGCGGTGTTGGAGAGGCGGATGCCGTGCTTGTCCTCGTGCTTGTTGGGGCTGAACCCCTCCATGTTCCTCTCGACGAGGAACCAGGACGGGCCGCCGGGGGCCAGCGCGAGTATCGTGTAGAGGTCGGCCACGCCGCCGTTGGAGATCCACTGCTTGTTGCCGGTGACGTTGTACCCGACGATCTTGCCGTTCTTGACCACGTGTTCGGCGCGGGTGCGCAGGTTCACCAGGTCGCTGCCGGCGTCGGCCTCGGTGGCGCCGTAGGCCACCAGCAGGTTCTCGCCGGCTATGCGTTTGAGCCACTTTTCCTTCTGCTCCTCCGTGCCGCCCACGTTGAGCGGGTCGGTGCCGAGGAAGGTGGCGAACACGCCGGTGGCGATGCCGAGGTCTATGCGGGCCAGCTGCTCGCAGACGCGGTAAATGTCGAACGTACCGCCCGAAACGCCGCCGTATTCGGCCGGCACCATCAGCAGGTGCAGGCCCAGCGTGTCGTGCTGGTACATCTCTTTCAGTATTTCAGCGGGGAATTCGTTCTTCTCGTCGAGCTCGCGGATCAGGTCGTAGGGGATGCGCCGCTTGGCGTACTCCTTGAGACTGTCCAGCATCAAATTGCGTGAGATAGCGTCCATGCTTGCCATTCAATAACTCCTTGGTCCTTTAAAAATTCAGGCCTTGACCGTTTCGCAGGCGGCGAGGTAGCCTTTCACTTCGGCGGTGATCTTCTCCCCGAAGGCCTTGTCCTCTATGCCTTCGGCGTTGATAAAGACGTTCTCGGCCGCGCAGCGGATGGCCGCTTCCAGCAGGTAGCGGGCGCTCTTGAAGTCGCTCATCACGTGGGAGGAGATGGAGCCGGCGCAGACCGTCAGGCCGGCCATGGCCTCGGAGGCCAGGCGGGCGGTCTTGAGCGGCACCTCGGCCGCGTGCTTCAACGCGGCCTGCATCTTCACCTTGCGCTCGGGGTTGTCCTTGGGGATCTTCATGGCTTCCATGAAGCCGTCGAAGGAGGCGGCGTCCTCGGCCACGCAGCTCTGCAGGGCGGCCTTGTGCGCGCCCAGATGGCCATTGAGCTGGCGCAGGGCCGGTTTCCTGGCCTCTTCGAGTTTCTTGCTCCGCAGGGTGATGCCGATGGCCATCTGACCGAGCGCGCAGCCCATGGCGCCGCTCACGCCGGCCGCCGAACCGCCGCCGGGGGTGGGGTCGGTGTTGGCCAACGCGTCCACGAACAGGCCGGCGCCGGCCTGCCAGGAGGAGAGCAGCTTGAGCAGCTTGGTCTCGAGCACCTGCTCTTCCTTCTTGAAATCCTTCACCTGCAGGTTCTCCACCGCGTAGTCGGTCAGCGCGTCCTGGGTGGTCAGGCCGATGAGCTCGGTGCCGCTGACGGTGATGCCCCTGGGGCCGAGGTCCTTCTGCATCTCGTCCATGACCTTTTTTATGGACGTGGTCTTGTAATCGGTCAGCACGGTGGACATCTGCACCTGGCCCTTGCTCTCGAGGAAGATCTCCTTGGCGCGCAGGGCCGGCAGGCCGCCGCCCGAGGTGCGGATCTTCTTGGCGAGGCCCTTGGCGAACTCCATGTCGGTGGTGTTCAGGTTGACGTTGAAGTTGACGATCTGGTTGCGGGCTCCCACGGCCATGGCGCCGGCGGTGGGGTGGATGTGGTTGGGCCCGAAGTCCGGCACGCGCTCGGGGTCCTTGCCGATAACTTCTTTCAGGCCCTCGAACTGACCCTTGCGCACCTTGGCGAGGTCCTTGCGGTGGTCGAATTTGGCGGCGCGGTCGTAAAGGTAAACGGGGATATTGAGTTCGCGGCCGATGCGCTCGCCGGCCTTCTCGGCCAGCGCTATGCAGTCCTCTATCGTGGAATCCATGATCGGAATGAACGGGGCCACGTCCGTGGCGCCCATGCGGGGGTGCTCGCCCTTGTGGTGGTTGAGGTCTATGAGCTGGGCGGCCTTTTTGGTGACCGCGAACATGGCGTCGGCGGCGGTCTCCACCGGGGCCATGAAGGTGAGCACGGTGCGGTTGTGGTCGGCGTCCTTCTCCACGTCGAGGACGAGCACGCCGGGCACGGCCCGGGCGGCGTCTACAATAGCGTTGATCTTGGAGAGGTCGCGGCCTTCGCTGAAATTAGGAACGCATTCCACGAATTTACCCATAAATCCTCCGTAAAAGTCGCAATGGCGCTGCCCGCCTTATAATATATATATCATACAAATTATGCCGGACGGCTGAAAAGGCCGGAAAAAGCGATAACCCCCTTTTGGGGGGTTATCGCTCTCCCTTGTGTCGGGGAGTTCACAGTTGGAGGCCGCTATACGGCGTCCACGTATATTATAGCAGATAGTATTGACTTGTCAAGGGGCCGGCAAGGGGGTCTTTTTATTCCTCCAGACCCCGTACTGCAGCGTGAAAGTGAAATTCACGCTGTCCGCCGACCCCAGGTCCAGGCTGGCGCCGTTCATGTTGAAGATCTTGTGCCAGCGCAGGTCCAGGCCGCCCGTGGTGCCGAACCAGAAAGGGAAACCCATCCCCCCGCCGAAGTTCAGCCCGCCGCTGGAACCCGAATCAGAGGCGTACCGTATCCCTCCCGCCGTGTAGGCGGGGCTGTTCCACTGGTAGACCCCGGCGCCCAGTATGCCGTAAAAGACCTTGTTCCCCTCCGGGTAGGAGGCCCGCACGAAAGGCGTCAGCGAGAAAATTTTCAGAGTAAGCCCCTCCGAAGAGTTGTTGGCGTAACCGCCGGCGTAGGCGGCCTCGGCCCCGTAGCTCAGGAACTCGTCCACCCGCCGTGAGGCGGAAACCACGAAAGTTCTGGAAGTCTTGAAGCCGCCGTCTCCGTCGCCCCAGTGGCCGCCCACCGGCCTGCTCCAGCCCGTGCCGGCCGACAGATAGCCGGCCAGGTAGCGCGACGGCTCGGGCAGGTCGCCCAGGTCCGGCAGGTCGGGCAGCACCTGCGCGCCCGCGGGCCCGGCCAGGCAGGCCAGCAGCAGCGCCGCGGCGGCCAGGCGCATCAGCGGGGCTCCACGCCGATGCCCGCCCGCACGCGGTCCAGCGAGTACACCCCGTCGCGGGAAAGGAAGGAGGGCCGGCTCAGGCCGCTGTCCTTGATGAAGAAAGGGGTGTCGAGGTCCATGAAATCGAAACCGCCCAGGCCGGCGGCGAACTGCGCGGCGGCGCAGGAGGCCAGCTCGCTCTCCACCATCTCGCCCATCATCAGCTTTATGCCTTTGGCGCGGGCCAGGGCCCAGACCTCGCGGGCGCGCAGGAAGCCGAGCTTGGTGAGCTTGATATTGACGGCCGTGACCGCGTTGCGGCGGATCAGCTCGAAGACGTCGTCGAGGGAATAGGCGGACTCGTCGGCGCAGACCGGCATGGGCAGCCGCCGCGAGAGGTAGGCCAGCCCGTCGAAGTCGTCCTTCTTCACCGGCTGCTCCACCACCTCGGGCGTTATGCCGCGCCGCATCAGTCCCCGGACGAACTTCTCGGCCTCTTTGGCGGAGTAGGCGCAGTTGGCGTCCAGGTAGACGGCGCAGCCCGGGGCGGCCCGGCGCACGGCCTCGAGCCGCCGGTAGTCCTCGTCCATATCCACGCCGGTCTTGATCTTGAAGATACGGAAGCCGCGGGCCCGCATTTTTTTGGTGAAATCGTAGGCCGCGCCGGCGCCGCCTATCACCACGGTCACGTCGGTCTTCACCGCGGGCACTCGCCCGCCGAAGAATTTCCACAGCGAGATGCCCTGCAGCCTGCAGGCCAGGTCCAGCACGGCCATCTCGGCGGCGGCCAGCGCGGCCCGGTTGCCCTCCAGCAGGCGCTCCAGCCGGCAGAGGGCTCCCAGGTAATCGGAGACGTCCAGGCCCGTCAGCAGTTCCCCCGCCTTGGCCAGGCTGCGCATCGTCTTCTCCCGGGTCTCGCCGGTGATATGGGTGGCGATGGCGGCCTCGCCGTAGCCCTTCACCCCGCCGGCGGCCTCCAGCGTGAACAGGGCGTTCGTCATGCTCTTGTGGCTGCCGCTGGCGATGGTGAACGGCGTGAACAGCTCCGCGTCCAGCTTCCTGACGGAATATTTTTTTATCAGCGAGTCTTTCATGATCTCTCCCCGGTGGTGATCTCCCTGCCCAGCAGCATCAGCACGACGACTATCAAAAATATCAGCACGCTCTGCGCCAGCAGCAGCCAGGTGCCCGCCGTGGAGGCGGTGTGGCGTATAGTCCAGGCACCCAGGCCCAGACAGATATTGAGCAGCACGATGAACCCCACGGTCTGCGGCACGCCCAGCCCCAGCTTCATCAGCCGGTGGTGGAAATGGTCCTTGCCCGCGTACTCCAGCCACTCGCGCACGCCGCGCACGCTGCCGTTGCGTACGCGCGACACGGTGGTATAGATGATGTCGAAGATCGGTATGCCCAGCACCAGCAGCGGCGTCGAGAAAGCCACGGCGGGATTGTCGGTGGCCCAGCTGCCGTACAGCGCGAGGCACCCCAGGATGAAGCCGATGAAGGTGGAGCCGGAGTCGCCCAGGAAGACGCGAGCAGGCTGCCAGTTCATGCGCAGGAAGCCGGCGCAGGCCCCGGCCAGCGCGGCCGAGACGAAGGCCAGCGGGTACTGGCTGGAGTTCCACCCTATGCCCAGGAAGAGCAGGGCGCAGACTGCGCCCATCGCCGAGGCGAGGCCGTCGATGCCGTCCATGAAATTGAAGGCGTTGACGATGCCCACCAGCCAGATCACGGAAAGCGCGGTAGACAGAACCTGGCCCAGCGGCATCTTCAGCGGGAAGCTGAGCTGCAGGCCGAAGAAGGTCACCGTCAGGGCGGCTACCGTCTGCCAGAACAGGCGGGTGCGGGCCGACAGCCCCTTCCAGTCGTCGAAGAAGCCAAGCACGAAGATGATGGTGCCGCCGAGCATTATCCCGTGGACCTCGCGGGAGAACTGCTGGTTGCGCAGCAGCGCGGCCATGAAGGCCAGGTACACCGCCAGGCCGCCTATGCGGGGCACCGGCTCCGTGTGCACCTTCCGCTCCGACGGGTAATCGATGGCGCCAATGCGCGCGGCCAGCCAGGCGCTGGCCGGGGCCAGCAGGAAGACGGCCGACATGGAGATCAGGAAGAGGTAGGACCAGCGCAGCCCCTCGGTCCAGGTCCACGCCGAGAAACCGCCGGGCGGCAGCAGCGCCAGCAGCGCCACGAGCACGGCCAAAGAGAAGAAACCGCCCTGGCGTTTTATAGTCACGCGGGCAGCCTCCCTATGGCCATAACTTTGCGGTTCATTTGCAGCCGATGAGGTAATCCAGCAGCAGGCGCCGCGGGATGAAGCCCTCGGCGTACTTCACCCTGTCCTGGTAGCCGCGGAACATGGCCGCGGCCTTGGCGCTCTCCACGATTGAGAGGTTCTTGACCCTGGTCTTGAACACCTGCGAGCGGTGGCACTTGAGCAGCGCCACCTTGCGGCTGATCACCGCGCCGATGTCCACGAAGACGCCCGGCGTGAAATCCATGGTGGTAGGCACCTCGTAGAAGACGAGGTTCTTGACGTAGCGGGCGGCGGTCTCCACCGCCTGAGAGACGCTGCGATGGTCCTGATGCGTGTCCGCCCCGTAGTTCACCAGGACCAGGTCCGGTTTCACCGCGTCGATGGTCCGTTCCACGGAGCGGATCAGCTCGCGCGTCAGCGTGACGCCGGTGTCCTCGAAGCCGCCCCAGTAAAGCTTGGCCTTCAGCATGGCGGCGGCCCGTTCCTGCTCGGCCAGCCGCACCAGCGGGTCCCCGCCCACCGAGCCCTTGGTCATCACCAGCAGGCTGATCTTGTGGCCCTCGGCGGCCATTTTCAAAAAAGCGCCGCCGCAGCCGAACTCCAGGTCGTCGGGGTGAGGTCCTATGCCCAGTATTTTCATAATCGCGCCTAGCGGCCGCTCTCCGCGCCCTCGGCCACCAGCTCGGCGGTTATGCGCCGCGCGCCGGAGGAGTAGGCCGCCAGCATGCTCATGTTGGCGATATTGTTGATCCAGCGCGGTATGCCGCCGGAGCGCTCGTAGAGCAGCTCCAGGGCATTCTCGTCGAAAATATTCTCCGTCAGGCCCGCCACTTCCAGCCGGTGCAGCACGTACTTGCGGGTCTCCTCGAAGTCCAGCGGCTTGAGGTGGTAGCTCAGCGTGATGCGCTGGCTGAACTGCTTGTTGGAATCCAGCTTCTCCCTGAGCTCGGGCTGGCCGCTCAGGAGCAGCGTCAGCATGAAGCGGGTCTCGGTCTGAAAATTGAGCAGCAGGCGCAGTTCCTCGAAGACGCTCTCGTCGTTGATGAGCTGGGCCTCGTCGATGGCGATGACGACGTGCTTGCCGTCCTGCATGGTGTCGCGCAGGAAGCGCTCTATGCCCATCAGCACGTCTTCCTTGGCCTTGGGCACGTTGTAGCCGGTGAAATTGTGCAGGATGATCTTGAGCAGGCCGAGGTCGTCGAGGCGCGGGTTCTGCACCGAGGAGAACACGTAGCCCTTCTTCTTGAACTCCCGCTCCAGGGCCTTGAGGATCAGCGTCTTGCCGGTGCCGTAGGCGCCGGTGATGACGCCGCAGGCCTTGCGCTCCTCCACCACGTACGCGAGCCTGGAGAACGCCTCTTCGTGCGCCTCCGACTCAAAGAAGAATTCGGTGTCGGGGGTGTTCTCGAAAGGCAGTTTTTTCAGACCCCAGTGCTTTTGGTACATGGAAGAATTATATATTAACGGGGACGTAGATGACTATATGACTATTTGCCGTGTTATAAAGAGGCGAACGTGCGTCCGGGAAACCGCAATAGTCATATAGTCATCTACGTCCCCTGAATCCTAAAAGAAAAAGGCCGCGCTGCCGCGGCCCGCTGCCTGCTTTCGTCCGACATCGCGCTCCGGCTACTTTTGGCGGGTCCAGACCGCGTAGCCGGCGCCTTCGGCGGCCTTGTTCCAGCCCGCCCCGGGGCTCCAGGGGTTGTCGCCGAGTTTCACCGCCAGCGCGCCGTCCACGTAGGCCGCGTACAGCCCGCGCTCGGCCCGCGCTATCTTCACGGAACTCGAGGCCGTCACGCCGGCGGCCGAACGGGCCTTGATCAGCCCGGTGATCTGCGCCTTCAGGTTCCAGTCGAAGAAATGCGGCCAGTAGACGCAGGGAATGCCGGGATGGGTGAGTATATAGGCGTAGCCGGCCAGCACTTTATCGGACGGGAAAGGCCAGCCCCGCTCCTGCACTTTGCCGTCGGGGCTGGGGCCGGTATCATGGTTGTCTATGAAAGTCACGGAATTGGCCGGCCACCAGCCCAGCAGACCCGCGGGCCGCCCGGCGGAGTCGGCCAGGCGCCAGTACTCGCCGGAGAGCACGGCCTGCTGCAGCAGGCCCTTGGTGGTGAAGTCGAAGACCTTTATTTCGCCGTTGACGGCGTCCATCCAGTCGCAGGCGGCCTGGCGGTGGGCGTCGGGGCGGGCCGGGTCGAAGTCGTCCCAGATCTCGGCCACCGAGAAGGCGGCGCCGCTGGCGCGGTTATAGGCCAGCATGTAGGCCGGCGAGAAGCCGCGGGCGTAGTCGTAGCGCCAGCCGTCGAAGCCGGGGTTGTCGCGCAGCGAGTTCAGCCACCTGGTCACCGACTCGCGCACGTAAGGCTTGGTATGGTCTATGTCGCGGGCGGCGTGAAAGCCCTTGCCCGTATCGCGCGCGCCCTGGCCCTTGCCCCATTCGTCGTCGGAACAGACCGAGTCCGGCCCCCAGGCCGGGGCCGCGAAATCCGCCCAGTCGTCCACGCCCACGCGGTGGTTGACCACGATGTCGGCTATCACGCGTATGCCGGAGCCGTGCAGCGCCTTCACGGCGGCCGCGAGCTGCGCCGCGGTGCCGTAACCGGAATCCAGCACTTCCAGCCGCCGGGGCATATAGCCCTCGGGGGCCAGCGAATCGGAAGGGGGCGGCAGCCAGACCAGATCTATGCCCGCGGCGGACAGCTCGGCCGCGCGGTACCTTACTTCCCCCCACCACGGGGATTTTTTCCAGGAGGTCCAGTGGAAGCCCTGCATCATGACGGTAGCGTCGCCGCCGGAGGCGGCAAAAAGGAGGCCCTCCGGCCGCGAGGGCAGGACGGACAAAAAGAGTACGGCCGCGAAGGCTATCTTTCGCACACTTATTTTTTAGCAGATTATAAGGCCCTGTCAAGGGCCCAACGGGAGGTACCGGCCGGGCCTAGGCGAGTTTTTTCCGCAGGAATTCGGCCCGGAAAGCGTCGCGCTCGGCGGGCGCCAGTTCGCGCCCGGCGGCGGCCTGGATGTGGGCGGGCTGCATCAGCAGCGTGACCTGGTTGAAAGTGCTGAAATCGTGGCCCATGTTCCAGCCCATGGCGGTCCCCATGCGCACGAGGGAGACGTTCTGCATGAACTCCTCGTAGGACAGGGTGCGGGCGTGCTTGAGCAGGCCGAGCGCGCGGTACACCGCGTCCTCGGTGCGCAGCTTCAGCGGCCCCTTCAACAGCGTCTCGCGGGCGGCTATCTCCTGGCGTATCAGGTTGCGGATCACGCGGTCTATGTTCTGGCAGAATTCCTCTTCGCTGCGGCCCAGGCAGGTGGCGTTGGAGATCTGGTAGAAGTCGCCCAGCACCATGGTCCCCTCGCCGTAGATGCCGCGGGCCGTGACGCCCAAATGCGAGAGGCTCTCGAGCACCTGCGGCATCTGTCCCAGGCGCGAGAGCGCCGGCAGATGGGCCAGGCAGGAGACGCGCATGCCGGTGCCGGTATTGGTGGGGCAGGCGGTCAGGAAACCGAAGCGCTGCCCGTAGGCGAAAGGCAGGGCCCGGCCGAGGGCCTCGTCGAGTTTGAGCGCCGCCTTGAACGCGCCCTCTATGGCGAAGCCGGAGTGCAGGCACTGCAGCCGCAGGTGGTCCTCCTCGTTGACCATCACGGAGAGGTCCTCGTCGTTGGAGACGGCGGCGCCGGCGGGCAGCACCGTGGCGGCCAGGGCGTGCGAGACGTGGTGGCGCTCCACCAGGAAGCGCTTGTCCAGCGGGGTCAGGGCTTCCAGTTTCAGGAAGTGGCCGCGGGAGAAGAGGCCGCTGTCGCGCGCGGCGGTCATGGCCTGGCGGCGGATCTCGGCGAGTTGGCGCGGTTCGGCGCGGTTGGGGAAAGGGAAGCCCTGCAGGTTGCGGGCGAAGCGCACGCGCGTGGAGAAGATCATGTCCGGCCAGGCGCCGCGGGCGTTGGCCCAGGTGACGTAGGGGCGGAAAGACTTTATCATCTCAGCCATGGCGCCCTTCCAGCCGCTTGAGCTCGTCGCGCAGCCTGGCCGCGCCCTCGAAATCCTCGCGGGCCACGGCTTCCTTGAGCCCGGCGCGCAGCTCCGTCAGCCGGCGGGCGGTCTCCGCCTTGGAAAGTTTCAGTTCGGGGGCGTCGGCGTAGGCGCGGCCGGTATGCTGCGCCGAGCCGTGGATGCGGGCCATCAGCTCGGTCAGCTGCGGCTCGAAGCCGGCGTAGCAGTCGGGGCAGCCCAGCCGGCCCGACTCTTTGAACTCGGAGTACTTCAGGCCGCAGGCGCCGCAGCGCAGCGTCTTGCGCTCGGGCGGCAGGAAATCCTTGAAATAGCCGCTCATGTTGCCGACGATGTCGGAGATGTTGAACGCGCCCGACTCCAGGCCGAAGCTCATGCCTTTCTTGGCGGCGCAGGCCGGGCACAGGTGCAGTTCCTTGACCTTGTTGTTGACGGCCAGCTTCAGGAAGACGGCGGCGTTCTGCTTGCGGCACTCCTCACACAGCATTCAGCTTCCCCCCCTGCATGTGCAGCACCCTGTCGGCGCGCCGGGCGGCTTCCTCGTTATGCGTGACCATCAGCACGGCCGAGCCCAGGCCGGCGGCGCGCCGCAGGTCGTCGAGGATCACGCCGGAATTGTGGCGGTCCAGGTTGCCGGTGGGCTCGTCGGCGATCAGCAGCGCCGGGCCGTTGCGCAGCGCGCGCAGCATGGCGGAGCGCTGCTTCTCGCCGCCGGAGATCTCCATCGGGAACTTGTGGGCTATCTCTTCGAGGCCGAAGCGCGAGAGCAGCTCCAGGCCTCTGACGGGGCCGCTTTCGCCCAGCACGCGGGCCGGCATCTCTATGTTCTCGAGCACGGTGAACTCCGGCAGCAGCGAGTCGAACTGGAAGACGAAACCGATGTTCTTGAGCCGCAGCACGGCTTTCTGCGCCTCGTCGAGGTCCTCGAGCTTGCGGCCGAACAGCCGCACCTCGCCGCTGTACACGTCGTCGAGCAGGCCCACGATGTTGAGGAAGGTGGACTTGCCGGAGCCGGACGGGCCGACTATGGAGACGAACTCGCCCCTGGCGATGTGGAAATCCAGTTCCTCGAGCACGAGGATCTGCTCGTGCCCGGAGGTATAGGCCTTGGTCAGCGCCTTGATCTCTACGACCTTATCCATAGCGTATCGCGTCCACGGGGCTGACCCGGGAGGCCCTCAGGGCGGGGTAGACGGCGCTCAGCATGCACAGCAGGTAGCTGACGGCGGCGGTGGCCAGTATGTTGGAAAGCTTGAGGTCCACGGGCACCTTGGTGATGTAGTAGATGTCCGAGGGCAGCTCCAGCACCGGGTAGACGGCGAGGAAGACGGAGATGCCCACGCCCAGGATCACGCCGATGGTGATGCCGGTCAGGGCTATCAGGTTGCCCTCCCAGAAGAAGACGCGGCGGATGAAGGCGGGTCCGGCGCCCATGGCGCGCAGGATGCCTATGTCGCGCAGTTTTTCCACGCTCATCATCAGCAGGTTGGAGGCGATATTGAACGTGGCGACCAGGATGATCAGCGCCAGCACCAGCGACATCACGAACTTCTCCAGCTTCAGCGCGGCGAACAGCGTCTGGTTCATATCGGCGTAGGTCTTGATGTTGAAGGCGAATCCCAGCGTCTTGCGCAGGCCGGCGGCCGCCGCGGGGGCGTCGTCGATGTCCTTGAGGCGCACGCCCACGCCGTTGGCGCCGCCGGGAAAGCCGAAGAAGTCCCCGGCCGCGGCGCGCGAGCAGTAGGCCATGGTATTGTCGAATTCGAAGTAACCTGTGCGCACCAGGCCAACCACACGGAATTTCCTCATCTTGGGCAGCAGGCCGGTGCCGGCCGTAGCGGCGCCCTGCGGCGATACCAGCACGACTTCGTCCCCGGGCCAGGCGCCCAGGCTCTTGGCCAGCTCTTCGCCCAGCACCAGCGCGGGCGGGGCGCCGGGGGCGGGTTTAGCCAGTTCGTCCCAGGAGCCGCGCACGAGGGATTTGGAGAGGTTGTTCACGCCGGCCTCGGCGGCGGGTTCGAAGCCCTTGACCACGGCCCCCACGGAACGGCCGTCGAAAGTGAGGATGCCCTGGCCGAGCACGAAGGGCGACTCGGCGGCCAGGCGGCCGTCGCGCTCCAGCACGGCGCGCACGGTCTCGAGGTCGCGGGGCTGCATGCGGCCGTAGATGGTGATATGCGCCTGCGCGTCGATGATCTTGCCCTTGATGTCGGTCTGGAAGCCGTCCATGATGGCCAGGGTGACTATGAGCGCGGCCACGCCGAGGGCGACGCCGGCCACGCCGATGAAGGTGGTGATCATCGCGAAGAGGCCCTTCCTCTTGGCGAGCAGATACCGTCGTGCTATGAAGAATTCCGTGGACATATTTACTTATGGTCCGTGCTTTTGATGGACTATCCTAAACGGGAGGTCCGGCCAGGGCCGGAGCGCAAAACCGGCGTCTCGCACACCGTGCTCGCGCCTGCCCGCCTCGGCCCTCGCGCTTACGCAAGCTCGGGCCTCCGGCAGGCTTTTGCTAACCCGGCCCAGGCCGGGCCTCTAAAAGTTAACCAGGCCGGCCCTTTAGCCGTTGGCCTGGTCGGGGCGGAGCAGCGGGAACAGCACCACTTCGCGGATGGACGGCTTGCCGGTCAGCAGCATGGTGACGCGGTCTATGCCTATGCCTATGCCGCCCATGGGCGGCATGCCGTACTCCATCGCCACGATGAAATCCTTGTCCAGGATGTCGGCCTCGCCGTTGTTCTCCTCCTGCTGCTGGCGGAGCTGCTCCACCAGGCGGCTCTTCTGGTCCTCGGGATCGTTGAGCTCGGAGTAGGCGTTAGCGATCTCCTCGGTGCCCGCGAAGAACTCGAAGCGCTCCACCAGGCACTCATCGCCGGGCTTGCACTTGGCCAGCGGGGTGATGGCGGTCGGGTGGTCGAAGACGAAGGTCGGCTGCTGCAGGTCGGCCAGGATCTTCTCGTCCATGATGCGGTCGAAGATCTTGGCGGAGGTGGTGTCGGGGCCGCACTCGATGTGCAGCCGCTTGGCGAGCGCCACCAGGTTCGGGCGGTTGAAGCGCTTGCCGTCGAGGATATTGTGGATGTCCTCGCCGGTCTTGGCTTTCCACTCCTCGGGCAGGCTCAGGCGGCGGAACGGCGGCTTGAGGTTGATCACGGTGCCGTTATAGTCCACGGTCTCGGAGCCTATGATCTGGATGAAGCGCTCGAAGAGCTTCTCCACCAGCTCGGCCATGCCGTGGTAGTCGGAATAGGCCTTGTAGGCCTCCACCATGGTGAATTCGGGGTTGTGGCGGGTGTCCACGCCCTCGTTGCGGAACACGCGGCCTATCTCGTAGGCGCCCTGGAAACCGCCGATCAGCAGCTTCTTGAGCGGCAGCTCCAGCGCGATGCGCATGTACAGCTCGTTCTTGTAGGCGTTGTGGAAAGTGATGAACGGGCGGGCGGAGGCGCCGCCGGCCTGCGAGCAGAGCACCGGGGTCTCCACCTCGAGCATCCCCTCGCCGTTCAAGACCTCGCGCAGCGCGGCCACGATCTGCGAGCGCTTCACGAAGAGGGCGCGCACGTCGTCGTTGGTGAGCAGGTCCAGATAGCGGTCGCGGTAGCGGGTCTCGGAATCGGTCAGGCCGTGGAACTTCTCGGGCAGCGGCCGCACGCTCTTGGAGAGCACGGTGATCTTGGCCGCGTCCACGGTCAGCTCGCCGGTCTTGGTCAGGAACAGCTTGCCTTCCACGCCGAGAAAGTCGCCGACGTGCATCTGCTTCTTGAAGATCTCGTAGGCTTCCTCGCCCACCGAGTCGCGCTTGACGTAGATCTGCAGCCGGCCGGTGCCGTCCTTGAGGTGCGCGAACGTGGCCTTGCCCATCACGCGCATCAGCATCATGCGGCCGGCGATGGTCACCTGCGCCTCGGGCTGCAGGGCGGCGGCCGCGGCGATGGTGTGGCTGGGCTTGAAGCGGTGCGGGAACGGGTCTATGCCCTTCTCGCGGATCGCCTTGATCTTGGCGTAGTTGTTGGCGACTATTTCGTTGATGCCTGAATTAGGGGTAGGGATTTCGTTCATTTTTTTGAGGCTATCGCGTCCTTTACTATTTTCACGAGGTTCTTGGGCTCGAAGGGTTTCTCGACGAAGGCGAAGATGTTGGAGGACAGCTCGAAGAGGTCCTTCATCTGGCCCTTGGCGGTCAGGATGATGATCGGGATGGTGTTGAGGTCGTCGATCTCCTGCAGCTTGGACTGCAGCGTGTAGCCGTCCATCTCGGGCATCATGATGTCCAGGATCATCGCGTCGGGCAGCACCCGGCCCGGGTCCTTGGAGGTGAGCTTGTTGTAGGCCTCGAGGCCGTTATAAGCCTCCAGCACCTCCAGCTTCTCGCGCTCCAGGAGCACCTTGATCAGGTACACCACGTCTTTTTCGTCGTCCACGACCATCACTTTGGACATAAGTCTCCCGTTGCCACGGCCTAGAGGCCGACTCCGGCTTTATTAAAGATATTTTATTTTACAAGAAAGGAAGCCGGCAAAACAAGAGCGGAATCGCCTTCCTTTCAGCGCCGGCCTCAAATATGTAGAATAATCCTGATTATTACCGCGCACGGAGGCATGATGGCTATCGAAAAAACCCTCGTACTTGTTAAACCCGACGGTATGCAGCGGCACCTGGCCGGCCTGGCCATAGACCGCCTGGAGAACACCCACATGGAGCTCATCGGCGCCAAGATCGCCGTGGTCACCGACCAGCTCGCCCGCGAACATTACGCGCTGCTGGAGGGCGTGGGCCCCTTCAAGGACAAGAAGCTCTTCGAGCATTTGATCAATTTCATAAAGGGCGAGTACCACGGCGACCCCAGGCGCCGCGTAATGGCGCTCGTTTACCAGGGCGAGAACGCCGTGAAGAACATCCGCGCGGCCGTCGGCGCAACCAATCCCGAGGACGCCTCCCCCGACACCATCCGCGGCGCCTTCGGCCGCATCTGCCACAGGCACGGCTACTTCGAGAACGTGGTGCACGCCTCCGGCAACCCCGAGGAAGCCGCGCGCGAGATCGCCATCTGGTTCAGGGACGGGGAGATGATAGCCTAGCATGAAGTTCCTGGCCGCCGCCCTGCTGGCGCTAGCCGCCGCCCTGCCTCCCGCTCCCGCCGCCGCGCAGGGCCGGGAGGAGGAGCGCGTGACGCTGACCGCCGAGGACGGCTGGAACCTCTCCGCCCGCTACCTGAAGGCCGCCGAGGGCGCCCCCACGGTGGTGCTCGTGCACACGCAGAAGAGCGACCTCAATGAATGGAAAACCTGGTTCCCGGCCCTGAAGCGCTACGGCTTCGGCTACCTGGCGCTGGACCTGCGCGGCCACGGCAACAGCTTCGTCACGCCGGCCGGTTCCACCACCAGCTGGCGCGCTTTCAGCCTGAGCGGCTCCGACAACGAGTACAACCGGATGCTGCGCGACGTGGAGGCGGCGCTGGCCTACCTCTCCACCAATTCCGTGACGGGCGACCGGATAGCCCTCGTCGGCTCCGTGCTGGGCGCCAACCTGGCCATCAAGGCCGCCGCGCTGCACCCCGAGGTGGCGATGGTAGTCGCCGTCTCGCCGGTGCTCAACGTCAACGACGTCCTTTCCGTCAACCCGCTGCGGGCCTACGGCCGCCGGCCGATACTGTTCATCGGCGGGGCGGACAGAGCCAGGCAGTACACCGAATTGCAGATACTCTACAGCACGGCCAAAATAGCCTGCGGGCCGGGCAACGTTTCGCTGATAGTGGAGGCCAGGGGCTTCGGCCCAGGCCTCGTCAACAAATACAATGTGCGGCGGGTGCTGGAGTGGATAAAGAGCCCGCGCCTGCCCGAAGTGGTGGCCTATTCCTCGGCGGCCATAGCCGGCCTCGAACCGGACACCACCGGCCAGGCGGAAGCTCCGGCTGAGGAGCCGGCAGGAGAAGAGCAGGAGAACACGGAAGAATAACTATGAAGAACACCGACGCTTTCACCAAGTATTCCAAACTCCCCACCGAGCAGAACAACCCTCGCACCCGCGACCTCGACCGCCTGCCGCTGCGGCGTGTGCTGGAGAAACTGAACTACGAGGACGCCCTCGTGCACCGGGCGGTGGCCAAGGCCATCCCGCAGATAGAGCGGGCCGCCCGCGCCATCTCGAAGTCCTACCTGGCCGGCAAGAAGATCTATTTCATAGGCGCGGGCACCAGCGGCCGCCTGGGCGTGCTGGAAGCCGCCGAGATCCCCCCCACCTACGGCGTGGCTCCGGACATCTTCACCGCGCTGATGGCCGGCGGCCAGATGGCGGTCTTCCACTCCAAGGAAGGGGCCGAGGACGTTTTCGAGAACGGCCGCAAGGAGATCGCGGCGCTGGCCCGCCGCGGCGACACCGTGATCGGCATAGCCGCCAGCGGCATCACCCCTTACGTGCAGGGCGGCCTGGCGGCCGGCAGGAAGACCGGCGCCGTGACCGTGCTGGTCACCTGCAACCCCCGCGAGCGGGCGAAGGAAGCCGCGGTACGCGTGGCCATCGACGTGGGCCCCGAGCCGGTCTCCGGCTCCACCCGGATGAAGTCCGGCACCGCCACCAAGCTCGCCCTCAACATGCTCTCCACCGCCTCCATGATCGTCTCCGGCAAGGTCTACCGCAACTGGATGGTGGACGTGAAAACCACCTCGAAGAAGCTGGTGCTGCGCGCCGAGCGCATCACCGCCACCGTGGGCGGCGTGGACCAGGCGGAAGCCCGCCGGCTGCTGGACCTGACCGGCAACGACGTGAAGACCGCCATCGTGATGGCGCGGCTCGGCGTCTCCCGGGAAAAGGCCGCGGCGCGCATCAAGAAAGCGCGCGGCTTCCTCAAGAACATACTGGGGTAAGAAATTGATAAAGCTATTTTCTTCGCTGCGCCTCTTCTTCGCTCTCTGCCTGGCGCTGGGCGGAGTTTTTGTCTGGCAGACGGTCTTCAACACCGGGCCCTCGGTGTACGGCTCGCCCTGGTTCATGGCGCTGGGCGCCCTGCTGGCCGCCAACGTAGCCGTCTGCTCCGGCGGGCGTTTTAAAACGGCCTCCGCTTCTTTCCTGCTGATACATGCCGGCATAGTGCTGATCATTCTGGGCTCCTTCGCAAGCCGCGCCCTGCGCTTCGAGGCGGAGCTGCCGCTGCGGGCCGGGACGGAGACCGACAAAGTCCAATCCGGCAACGCCGTCTACCGCCTGCCTTTCTCGGTGCGGCTGGAGAGCTTCCGGCTGGACTATTACGGCGAGCCGCGCGGCGTGGTCACCGTGATGGACGGCGCGGGCGGCAGGGATTTCCCGGCGGCCGCCGGGGCCGAGATACGGCTGCCCGAGCGCGGCGTCAGCATAAAGGTGCTGCGCCTGATGCGCGACTTCGGCCTGGACGCCAGGCGCGAGGTCAAGGACAAGTCCCCGTACTGGCATAACCCGGCCGCCGAACTGGAGATCTCCGGCGGCGGAAAGAAGAAGCGGCTCTGGTTCTTCGCCAATTTCCCCGGCATGCACCGGGAGGAAATGCCCTACCACCTGTTCTACCGGCTGGAGAACGCCGAGGTCAAGAACTTCACCAGCGCGGTGCTGGTGCGGCCCGCCGGGGGCCCGGCCGTAGCCGCCGAAATTTCAGTCAATTCCCCCCTGCGCTACATGGGCTACACGATATACCAGACCAGCTACGATCCCGCCGAGGCCGCCTACACCCTGCTCACCGTAACGCGCGACAGGGGCGCCTGGGTGGTCTACGCCGGTTTCGCCGCGCTGCTGGCCGGAATATTCTTATGGCTGAAAAAGTGAACCTGCTGATCAATCTCTCTTTCGCGCTGTCGCTGGCCGCTCTGGCCGCGGCCGCCGCAGTCTACCTGTTCAGGGAACGGATGCCGCGCCGCCTGCTGCCCGGCCTGCTGGGCGCGGCCTGGCTGGCCCTCACCGCCGCGCTGGCGCTGCTCTGGGCGCGCCTGGGCCGCCCGCCGCTGTCCAACCAGTACGAGTCGCTGCTGACCATGCTCTGGTTCGTCTTCCCGCTCTCGTTCTATTACTACCGCCGCTACCCCGTACCCGAGGCCCTCTGGCCCGCCGCTTTCGCCGCACCGGTAATGCTGGGCGTGGCCGGCCTGCTCGACAGGACCGCCCGCCCGCTGATGCCGGCGCTGCGCTCCGACTGGCTGATCCTGCACGTCCTGGCTTCGATGGCCGCCTACGCGGCCTTCGCGCTGGCCGCCGTGGCCGGCGCCGCCGCTCTGGCCCGCCGCCGCTGCGCCGAGGACGAGGAGCTGCTGCTGCGCCTGACCAAGGCCGGCTTCGCCGCGCTCACGCTGGGCATAGCCAGCGGCTCGGTCTGGGCCGAGACCGCCTGGGGCTCCTGGTGGAGCTGGGACCCCAAGGAGACCTGGTCCCTGCTGACCTGGCTGGCCTACGCCGCCGCGCTGCACCTGCGCCGGCAGGGCTGGCGCGCGCACAAATTTGCGATAATGCTGATGGCCTGTTTCGCGCTGGTGCTGTTCACCTATTTCGGGGTGAACTTTCTGCTCAGCGGCATGCACAGTTACGCCTGACGGCGCGCGGTTAAAGCATGGATCTGAAGGAACTGATATTGAAGATCAAAGAGCGAGCCCTGAAACGGCAGGAACTCCTGCTGAAGGCTGGCATTTACTCCGGGGCGGCCGGCGCCGCCGCGCTGTTCCTTTTCTTCGGGCCCCCGCATTTGATAGAGGCCACCGAAACCCCTAAATTCTGCGGGCTCTGCCACTCGATGAAGCCCCAGCACTCGGCCTGGGAACATTCGGCCCACCGCTCGGCGCGCTGCATAGACTGCCACCTGCCCAACGACAACGCCGTGAACCATTATGTCTGGAAGACCATAGACGGCAACAAGGACGTCTTCTACGAATTCTCCGGCCTGCGCGAGCACGACGAGATCGAACTTTCGGCCCACGGCCACAAGGTGCTGCAGGCCAACTGCATACGCTGCCACGAGAGTACCGTGGCGCACATAGACCAGAAGCGCGCCTGCATAGACTGCCACCGCACCGCGGGCCACAAACGCCAGGGCATGACCCGGATCAGAGAGGACTAACCATGAAGAAACTTATATTCATCGCGCCGCTGCTGCTGCTCGCCGTCTCGGCCTGCACCAGGAAAGCCGAGCCGATACTGATCACCGAGCTCAAGGCCGGCGAGTACGAGCCCAAGGAATGGGCCAAGAACTGGCCGCTGGAATACGAGGGCTGGGAGGCCACCGCCAATCCCACCCCGGCGGGCAAGAGCTACTATAAGAAAGGCTGGGATGCCGACGGCAAGATCTACGACAAGCTCTCCGAGTTCCCCTACATGCCGCTGCTGTTCAACGGCTGGGGCTTCGGCATAGAGTACAACGAGCCCCGCGGCCACATGCACATGCTCCAGGACGTGCTGGACGTGGACCCGTCCCGCCGCAAGGCCGGCGGCGCCTGCCTGACCTGTAAAACGCCCTATGCCCAGGAACTGCAGGCCAAGCACGGCAAGGACTATTTCTCCAAGCCTTTCGACGAGATCCACGCGCTGATCCCCAAGAACCACCAGAAGCTGGGCGCGGCCTGCATACACTGCCACGACGAGAGCGACGCCTCGCTGCGCATCCTCAACCAGTTCACGCTCGGCAACGCCCTGAAGGACATGGGCGTGGACACGGCGAAGCTTTCCAACCAGGACATGCGCTCCCTGGTCTGCGCGCAGTGCCACGTCACCTACGTGGTCAGGAAGGATAAGGACATGAAGTCCGACTCCGTCTTCTTCCCCTGGCAGAACTCCAAGTACGGCCGCATCACGATAGAGGACATAATAAAGAGGATAAAGAGCGACCCCGCCCACCTGGAGTGGACGCAGGCCGTGACCGGCTTCAAGCTGGGCTTCCTGCGCCACGCCGAGTTCGAGCTGCTCTCCAACGACAGCACGCACTGGAAGGCGGGCCTGGCCTGCGCCGACTGCCACATGCCCTACACGCGCGCCGGCTCCAAGAAGATCTCGGACCACCGCGTGATGAGCCCGCTCAAGAACGACATGAAGGCCTGCATACAGTGCCACACCGAGGGCAAGGAATGGCTGATGCAGCGCGTGAAGTCCATACAGGACCGCACCGCCTCGCTGCAGCTGCGCGCCGGCTACGCCACCGCCACGGCGGCCAAGCTGTTCGAACGCGCCAACGCCGCCCGCAAATCCGGCAAGCGCCTCGACGAAGGCCTGTACGCCAAGGCCAAAGAGTATTACGAGGAGGCTTTCTACCGCGTCACGTTCATAGGCGCGGAGAACTCGATGGGCTTCCACAACCCGCCCGAGACGCTGCGCGTGCTGGGCGACGCCGCCTATTTCGCCGGCAAGTCCGAGGCGCTGGTGCGGCAGCTGCTGGCCGAGGCCGGCTCCCCCGCCCCCGCCAAGGTGGACCTGGAGCTGGGCAAGTACCTCAACAACCGCGGCAAGCGCGGCCTGAACTTCGACCGCACCGTGGAGATCAAGGACCCGTTCAAGAACCAGGAAAAATTCTAAGGGACCGCCGCCCTGAAAAGAGTTAAGTAAAGCCCGCGCCCAGCGCGGGCTTTACTTTTTTGCAACCGCCAGGGCCGCCCGCACGTATTAAAGACAGAGGAGGCCGGCCCCCGCCGCCGGCAATATTGTAAAATCAGACTATGCGCGCTACCGCCTGCTTCGCCCTGCTGCTCTCCCTCGCCGCCCCCTGCGCCGCCGAGACGCTCACTTTGACCGCGGCCCGCGCGGAAATGCTCAAGGCCAGCCCGCAGGCCCGGGCCGCCGCGCTGGACCTGGAAACCGCCGCCGCGCGCCTGACTTCGGCCCGCGCCGGGCTCTACCCTTCCCTTTCGGCCTCCGCCTCTTACGCACGCTCCGGCAGCCAGGGACTGCAGCCCGGGGACTCCTATTCCTACGGCTTCAACGGCACCCAGCCGCTCTTCTCCACGGCGCTGCCCGCCGCGGTGCGCTCGGCCGCCGCCTCGCACCGGGCGGCCGCCGCCGCCTACGACAGGACCGCCTCGCGCCTGACCTACGAGCTGACCGCCGCTTTCGCCGACACCGTGAACGCGGGGGAAGCCCTCAAGCTCTCGGGCGAAACGCTGAAACGGCGCGCCGAGAACCTGGAACTGATACGCCTCAAGTACGAAGCCGGCCGCGAGAACAAGGCCGCGCTGCTGGAGACCGAAGCCGCGCTCAAGACCGCGCAATGGCAGCATGAGCGCTACGGCAAGAACCTGCGCCTGCTGCAGCGCCGGCTCAACCGCCTGCTGGGCCGCCCCGCCCTGAGCGCCGCGCCGGAATTGAGCCTGCCGGCACCGCAGGAGCCGCCGGCCGATATTTCATCTTTTGCCGCGGCCCTCGAGAACCATTATTCGCTGCGCGCCGCCCGCGCCGCGCAGGACACGGCCAAAGCCTCGGCCGACACGGCTTTTGGCGCCCGCCTCCCCGAGGCCTCCGCCGACGGCAGCTACCGCTGGAGCGGCAGCGACTGGCCCGACAGGACCAACGGCTGGTCGCTGGGCGCCAGCGTCAGTGTGCCTCTTTTCGCCGGCGGCCGGCTGGCGGCCAACGCCGAGGCGGCCAGGACGGCGCTGCGCTCGGCCGGCGAGGCGCTGCGCGACGCCTCCGACGAAGTTTACCTGAACGCCGAGGACGCTTTCCTGTCCTGGCGCGAGGCCAGGGCCTACCTGGACGTGGCCAAAAGCTCCCTGGCCGCCGCCGAAGCCAGGGCCTGGCTGGTGCGCAAGCAGTACCTGGCGGGACAGGGCTCCTATTTCGAATGGCGTAACGTGGAAGAGCAGCTGATCAGCGAGCAGAACCAGTACCTTTCGGCCGGGCGCGGGCTGGCGGTAAGCCAGGCCGCTTTCGCGCGGGCCCTTGGAGAATAAAGTGAAAAGACCTTTTTACCGGACAAAGAAATTCATCTTCGGCCTGGCGCTGCTGCTGGTATTCGGCGGCAGCTGCGCGGCGCTCAAGAGCAAGCGGGCCAAGGCCGAGTCCAAACGCATAGCGGAACTCGCCGCGGTAAAGCCCGAGCGCGGCACCCTGGTGACCAAGACGCAGGCCATAGCCAGCGTGGAGCCGGAGAACCGCGTGCTGGTCACCCCGTCGGTGGCCGGCCGGGCCGAGGAGGTGCTTTTCACCGAGGGCCAGCAGGTGGTCAAGGGCCAGGTGCTGGCCTGGGTCAGTTCCAGCGAGCGCACCGCGCTGATGGATTCGCTTAAAATGAAAGAGTCCACTCCGGAGGAGCGCCGCATGGTGGAGGAGGCCTATAACCTCACCCCCGTGGTGGCCCCTATCACCGGCATGGTGGTCAAGCGCGCGGTGGAGCCGGGCCAGTCGGTCAGCCCCTCCAAAGAACTGGCCGTGGTCTCCGACCGCCTGATAGTCAAGACTTTCGTGGACGAGACCGACATAGGCGCCGTGCGGGAAGGCCAGCGGGCCGAGTTCTACCTGGACGCCTTCGCCAAGGAAAAGCGCGAGGGCCGCGTGCTGGCCATCTCGCATGAATCCACTCAGAAGGACGGCGTGGTGGTCTACGAGGTGAAAGTTCTCCCCTCCGGCGGTCTCTCCGCCCTGCGCTCGGGCATGACCGCCGACGTGCTGATCGTTACCGGCAACAAGAAGAACGCGCTGACGCTCCCCAAGAAGGCCGTGAAATACCGTGACGGCGAGGCCACGGTTTCCGTCAAAACTTCCGCTACGGCCAAGCTGACCGATAAGAACATCAAGGTGGGCGCTTCCGACGAGGCCCGCATTGAGGTGACCGAGGGCCTGGCCGAGACCGACACGGTCTACTATTCCACCGGCGTGGCCAAGGAGCGGTCAGGCTTCAACGTGGGCTTCTGATGCAGCCGCTCATAGAGATCAAAGAGGTCTCCAAGACCTACACTACCGGGGACTTCCGCGTGGAGGCCCTGAAGGCAGTGTCGCTTACCATAAACGCAGGAGAACTGGTGGCCCTCGTCGGTCCCTCGGGCTCTGGGAAGAGCACGCTGCTGCACATCATGGGCTTCCTCGACCGGCCGGACTCCGGCGAGTATTATTTCGCCGGCCACCCCACGGCCAAGCTGCCGGAAAGCAGGCTGTCCGCCATCCGCAGCCGCATGGTGGGCTTCATCTTCCAGTCTTTCCATCTTTTAAAGCGCACCACGGCGCGCGACAACGTGCTGCTGCCCATGGTCTATACCGGCCTGGGCTCCGACGCCGCCAAGGCGCTGGACTGCCTGCGCCTGGTGGGCCTGGGCGACCGCGTGAAGCACAAATCCAACGAGCTCTCCGGCGGCCAGTGTCAGCGGGTGGCCATAGCCCGCGCGCTCGTAAACGACCCGCTGGTGATCATGGCCGACGAGCCCACCGGCAACCTGGACGCCGCCAGCCGCCAGGAAGTGATGCAGGTTATCAGGGACCTCAGCGAGAAGGGCCAGACCATCATCATCGTTACGCACGACGACGAAGTAGCCGCGATGACCGACCGCACCGTGCGCCTGAAGGACGGCCGCATAGTTTCCGACGAAATCCGCCGCACTCGCGCGCCGGGCAAGGCCGCCGCCGCGGCCCTGCCGCCGGCCCGCCTCAGCTTTTCCCCCTCCGAATTCGCGGAGCAGCTCAAGGTGGCCTTCAAGGCCATCTGGAGCCACAAGATGCGCAGCGCCCTGACGGTGCTGGGCATCTTCATCGGCGTGGGCGCCATCATCTCGCTGATGACCATCAGCGAGGGCTTCATGAAGAGCCTGCTCTCCGGCGCGAGCGAAGAGGACGCCAAGAAGGTGTGGGTGACGCCGCGCTGGCAGCACGGCAAGCCCCGCCGCAAGTTCACCATGGGCGAGGTGGAAGCCATCCGCAACCGCGTGCCGCTGGCCGAGAAGGTGACGCCGTCGCTGACCCGCAACGGCCTGGAGGTCTCGGCGGGCGACAAGCGCACCGAAGCCAATGTGCAGAGCCGCGAGGGCTACGACCCGGCCGAACAGGCCGCGAAACCCGACTATTTCGAGAACCGAAAGGTGGCGGGGCGCTTCTTCACCAGGGCCGAGAACCTGGGCCGCGCCAGGACGGCGGTGATCAACCAGGCGCTGGCCAAGAAACTCTTCGGCTCCGAGAACGCCGTCAACGCGGAGATCCGCATCAAGGACATCACCTTCACCGTGGTAGGCGTGGCCGAGAACCACAAGGCGGAGGATATCTTCGGCGGGCAGCCCTCGGCCTATATCCCGCTGAGCACGGCCGGCAAGCGCGTGTTCGGCGCGAGCAAGCTGGACTACGTGGAAGTCGCGGCCCCGACGCCCGACGACGCGCAGGAGGTGCGGCGCCAGATCATCGGCGTGCTGCGCGACGCGCGCGGCCTGCGCGAGGACGCGGAAGAGGATTTCGAGGTGAAGACCTTCGAGACGCAGATAGAGATGTTCAAGAGCACCATGGGCAAGCTGTCGATGGTGGTCTACGGCATAGCCGGCATCTCGCTGCTGGTGGGCGGCATCGGCATCATGAACATCATGCTGGTCTCGGTCACCGAGCGCACGCGCGAGATAGGCCTGCGCAAGGCGCTGGGCGCGCGCAACTCCGACATTCTGAGCCAGTTCCTGATAGAGGCGGTGGTGCTGTGCCTGATAGGCGGGGTGCTGGGCGTGGGCCTGGGCTTCGGCCTAGGCTGGGCGGCCTACTTCTTTACCAAGGTCAAGCCGGCGCTGGGCGCCGGGACTATAACTTTCGCTTTCGGTTTCTCCACTCTCATCGGCGTGGGGTTCGGCTTCTGGCCGGCCATGCGCGCCGCCATGCTGGACCCCATCGAAGCCCTCCGCTACGAGTAACAAAAAGGCTGGCGGCAGCCCTATATTTCCTCGCGCAGACAGCGCATTTTGTCGTTTAAAACTTCTTCTTCAGGGTGATCTGCTGGATGCCGCCCAGGGCCCCTTCCGGCGACATGGAGTAATCCAATTCCGCGTTCATCACCCTTACTCCGGCCCCGGCGCTGAACGACCCTGCCGCGCCCTGCCGGGCACCACCGTTAATGCCGCCGCGCAGACTTAAGCCCGACATGCTGCCCGGCCCGCCGAACAGCACATACTCCGTCCCCACGCTATAGGCGGTATATTTATCGTAAACGTAGCGCTTGGCGTCGAAATTCAGCATAAAGCCCTGCACCGGCATGAAGGCTATGCCGGCGTTCACGCTCAGCGGCAGTTTCTCCCGCTGTGAAATGTACGTAATGCCGGGGCCCAGATTCTGCACGGACAGCCCCACCGAGGCGGGAAGGCCTTTAAGGCCGTGTTTCATGCCCAGGTCCACCGCGTAGCCCCGGCCCTTTATGCCAGCGATGGAACTTTCTATATACTGTTCTGTCTAGTCTAAATTGACGCATTCGCCTGGCCTATTCTGTTGACACTTTCAGCCGTTCCATCGACTTCCCACTCTTCATACAACCCCAATTGTTTTAGCAATTCTCGCACAGCTTTTCTATGCAGTCTTTCGCCTTTCAGCGGCGCCAGACCGCGTTTTATTTCTTTCAGCCTTCTCAGGATTGCTGGCCTGTCCAGGTGTTCGACTCCGCTGCATATGTGATATACACTGGCCGAGGTCTTGTAGCCCAGGACCGCTCTCGGTTTCAGGTTGTTCAACATCAACATCCCCTCACGGACCTCTCGCTCCAGTTCGCTATCTGAAACCTCGTCTTTCACCGGGATCAGCCAGTTCTTTATCTCTCGGTTGTCCCTTTCTGTTCTCCCGTTGGTCCACGGGGCCCTTCTCTGCGTCAGGTAGCCTATTATCCAATGCCTCCGCAGGAAAGCCTGGAACCTCTCGCTGGTAAAGGCTGAACCATGGTCATATTTCCACACAAGCGGGGCCCTGCCCATACATCTCACCAGACCTTCCGCGTGCTCTACCACCGCCTTGGCGCTCTCCGGGCAGATGTCCCAGCCGGGCCGGTAGCGCGAATGCTCGTCCAGCGTCTTCAGCAGCTTGCGCTTCCCTGGCACTTCAGTGAAATCCGAAGACCAGAACACGTCCCGCGCCAGCACCTTCGTCCGGCCTGTATGCGGCGGCGCTTTTCTCGTCGGCCGTGGGCCCCTGCCCTCGGCCAGCACCTTTGCCACGCTGCCATGGCTTACGCCCACAACCGAAGCGATACTGCGCGTATCCCATGTCGACCGGTTCTCGCGGTCTATCTCCAGGATCTTCGCACGTACTTCCTTCGTGACGCGCCGGGCTCGGCCGACGGCATCTTTGAACCTGCCGCCGACCCAGCGCCAGTGCGTACTCAGGCTTACTCCCCATAGCGCGGCGAACTCTCCCGCCTTCACCCCGCTCTCTTTTTCCAAAGACCAGTCACTGCGGTACAGTTCACGCGTTTCTTTCAGCGTTTGCCGTTTTTTTTACTCTCACTGCCCCAGGCATGGCGCCGGATTATCCGCTTCGCCACCCCCAGCACCAGTTTCAGTTTGCTTTTCTCCCGCCGCAGCTGTGCGTTCTCCCGGGACAGCTTCTCCACCTTCTCCGCCAGCAGCTTCGCTTCCTCCGCCGCCTCCCGCGCCGGCTTCGGCCCCGGCTTGCCCTGCTCCAATGCCATCAGCGCCGCCTCCCTTACCTGCTTCATCCAGCGGTAGAACAACTCCCGCGACACCCCCGCCTGCCGGCACAGATCCGTCGACGGTGCCTCCCTCGCTACCCCAAGCAACACCAACTCCAGCCTCTCCACCGGGCTCGCCAGCTTCGCCTGTGCCATTCTTGCCTCCAGGTTGTGATTCTACCTTTTCACCCAGCAGCACTTGCGCGTCCTTGGCTACCACGCGCAATTCACGCCCGCCGATATTGCCCACTAGGTAGCTCGGCGCCGCGTAACCCGGCTCAGGCACAGGCTCGGCCCCTACTTTCTCCGTGTTCGCAGCGATTATCTGCTTCACCTGGTCACCCACTTTATAGAACCTGTCCGAAGGGATCAGGTTCCCTATGCCCTGGTGCGGCCGCTTGAAGTTATAGTACTCGACGTACTCGCTGATTTTATCTTTAGCTTCCTCGAACGTCGACACCGGCGTCTTCTGCAGGCACTCCTGCAGCAGGTTCCGCCAGAAAGATTCTATCTTGCCCTGTGTCTGCGGGTGGTAGGGGCGGCTCCGGATATGCCGGATGCCCAGCTTTGTCAGCATCTCTGTGAATCTGCTGCGCCCACGCCAACTGTGATACTGCCGCCCGTTGTCGGACAGAACTTCCTTAGGCAGCCCGTGCTTCTCTATGGCCGCACGGAATACTTCCTGCACGTTCGCGTTCGTCTGGAACCTGTACAAGCCCCAGCCAGTTATGAACCTGCTGTTGTCGTCGAGGAATCCTATTACGTAGACCCTGTACTGCCCCTTCAACATGAAGGTCATGATATCGGTCTGCCAAAGATCGTTGGGGTTAGCCCGCTCAAAGGTCCGCGTTTTTTTCGGCCGGTTCCGCCGCCGGAACCTGCTCGTTTGCGGGCCATGCCCCTGCCCGCGCAGCATTTTTCGCACAGTCTCCCGGGCCAAGCTCAGGAAACCCTGCCTGAAAAGCGCACCTTGCACCTTGCCCACGCCCGCTTCGGGGTCAGCTTTCAGGACTTCTTGTACTACCTGGGCGGCGGCTTCAACCTTGGGACTCTGCGGCCGCGGCCTCCCGCCACGGGCTGGCTCCAAACCCGAAAGACCGCGAGCCTCATAAGCGGCCGTCCAGTCCGAAACGGTGCCGCCCCGCACATTATAGAGCTCACTGACTTCTCTGATCGTGAGCCCTTTTAGTCGGGCTTCGACTATCTCCAACTTCTGCTGTATCGTCCAATTACGCCTGTTATTGTTGACACTCATGACTGCCTCCTGTTTGGTTTAGTTTGGAGGCTGAAGTGTCAACAGAATTAGGCTTTCAGATATGGGTCAATTCTAGCAGACGGGACACCGAACTAAAAGCCCCTCCAGATTTTCCAGGTAAAAGATTTGGAGGGGTTATTGCGCCAGAACCCTGAACTTACCCGGCCACTTTCTTGTGGTCAGTAGCCGTTGTACAGGGCGAGGAAGAGTTCCTCGTGCATTTTGTCGGCGGCGCCGCCGTTCATGGAATAATTGTTTAGGATGGAGGTGAAGACCAGGGTCTTGCCTTTTTTTGTTTTGAGGTAGCCGGTGTAGGCGCGCACGCCGTTGAGTGAGCCCGATTTAAGCCGCAGGTTCTGGGCCAGCGGGGTGCCTTTGCCGAGGTTCCTGACATGGCCGGTGGCGTCGGGGTCGCCGGGGGAGACCAGCGACTCGTAGAACTCCGGGAAATAGGGCCGCCCGTGCGCGTAGCGCAGCAGGTCGGTGAAGGTCTCGGCCTTGGCCATGTTGCGCCAGGACAGGCCGCAGGCGTCGGCCAGGGAAAGTTCAGACACGTCGGTACCGGCGGCGGCGAGGAAAGCCTTTACCGCGGCCGTCCCGGCGGCCGGCGTGCCGCCGCCCAGGTGGCGCAGCAGCAGTTCGGCGTACAGGTTGAAGCTGCGCTTGTTGGTGACCCGTACCGCGTCCTTGAGCGGGCGGGACTCGGTCTCGGTAATAAGCGTAAGCCGCGAGCCGGCCGCCGGCGCGCCCTTGAAAGGTTTCTTGTTGGCGTTGATCCCGGCCCGCGTCAGGTAGGCCCCGAAACTCTGGGCGGCGAACAGGGCGGGGTCGGGCAGGGCGGCTTTGATGGCGAACTCCGGTTGCCCCTGCGGTATGGTGCCGCGCAGCACCGCGCGCCCCTGGCCCGGGAAAGCGTAGACGTAGCCGTTGTCCCCCGAGCTCTTCGCGCCGGTACGCATATAATTCTCGAATTCCAGCCCTTGCACAACCGGCTCGGTGCGCAGCAGCGAGGCTTCCCCTCCGATCTGCTCCGCGGGCTTGAAAACTATGCGGTACGCGCCGTCGTTGACCGTCAGCGCAGAAGGCTGCGCGGCGTAATAATTTCCGATATCCTCCCAGGCCCAGGAGCCGGGCTGCCAGCTTTCGAAGGCCGAGTCGTCCCCCGCCACCGCCCCGTTCACCACCCTGATGCCAGCGGCCTTGAGCGCCTCGGTCCAGCCGGCGAACACTTCCTCCAGCGGCCTGGCGTCCTTGATGAGGCCGGACCCCAGCGAAGGGTCTCCGGCTCCTTTTATGTAGAGATTGCCGTTCAGAAAGCCGTTAGAGACGGTGCCGTCGTGATAAAGACCCGTCTTGAAAGTTTTTTCCGGACCGAACTTCTCCAGCGCGGCCGCCGTAACCATTACCTTGAGTATGCTGGCCGGCGTCAGGTTCAGCCTGGGGTTGCGCTGCGCCACGGTCTTGCCGGCCAGGTCCTTCACGCTCAGGCCCCACGAGGCGTTGACCACGCCGGGCGCGGCGGCCAGGCGTTTGATGGTGCCGTCTATCCCGGCGGCGGAAAGGCCCTGCGCCGCCAGCAGCAGCGCGGAAAAGACTAGTATTTTCATGGGGAAAGTATACAAAAAATGATAAATTAGGCCTGATGAAAATATTGCTGCCCCTGCTGCTCCTCCTCGCGTCCGCCGCCGCCGCCCAGGAGGCGGAGAAAAAGACCACGGTGGAAATAGAACTGGACCCTTATTACTCGGCCGTCGGCGTCTACAACAGCCTGACCGGCAAGCCCATACCGCACCTGCGGGTGAGCAACGAGGCGGAGATCTACAAGGAACTGATCACCAATTTTTACAAGCCGCGCACGCTGATAGTGGAGGCCAGCCTTAACCCGCTGCCCTACGCCGGCACGCTGATCAAGCGCCACCAGCCCGGCTTCTACGACGACATGCAGTTGACCAGCAACTTCAACGCGGTGCAGGCCGCCACCGCCGGCTTCGAGGAGCCCTGGGCCCTGTCCGTCTTCCTCGGCAACGTGGTATCTTTCGACACTATCAAGAAGTCTTTCCAGGGCAAGCGAAACGGCTATTCCGGGATGCTGATAGACATGGGCACGCACCATATCAAGGACAACGTGCTGATACGCGACCGCTGGGTGCAGCTGGAGGGAAAACTGAAAGGCGAGCAGATCCTGGCGGACCGCAGTCTGCGCTGGAGCTTCCGCGCCGGCATGAAGTTCCACGGCGACAGGCATATAGCCGACTCTTTCTTCGTCGGTTTCAGGCGCAGCCGCACCGATTTCACCGGCAGCGGCGCCAGCAGTTTCTGGCTGCACAACAGCGGCTTCGAATACGTCTCCGACTTCTCCCAGGAGAAGCTGGAGCCGATACGGCATCTGCTGATAGTGGATAAGAAATTCCCGATGAAGAAGTCCCGCGCGGCCTTCACGCTGGGCTTGGGCTTCGTCTGGACGGCGGACAAAAAATATTCCGGCCCGCTTTCCAACAGCGCGGCCGGAACCAGTACTCCCAACAGCTTCCAGTTCGTGCTTCGCCCGAACCTGGAATTCTAGAACCCCATCGACAGGCTGAACCGGCGGGTGGTGTCGAACCCTCCGAACGGCGCGAAAGAATAATCCATCCTGAAAGAGCCGGCGTTAAGGCCCACGCCGCCGGTCATGGCGCCCATGTCGCCGCCGGAGGCCGCGGCGTAGCCGCCGCGCAGGGCCAGCATGCCGCCCAGGCCGTATTCCGTGCCCACCGAGAAGGTGGTCTTGCGGTCGTGCACCAGCCTGCCCACCTCGGCGGAGAGGTTCACGGAGCGCAGCACCGCGTAGGAAGCGCCGGCGTTAAGGCTCAGCGGCAGGTTCTCCCGGCGGTCGACGAACTTCATGCCCGAGCCGAGGTTGCGCACCGCCAGGCCCAGCGTCACCGGGGCGCCGCTCATCTTCTTCATCGCGCCCAGGTCGAAAGCCACCGCGGAAGCCTGGTAGCCGGCTATGCTGCTCGACAGCAGCTTGGCGCCGGCGCCCACGCTGAAAGAGCCGAAGCCGCGCGCCAGGGCCAGGCCCAGCGCCTTGTCGGAGGCCGAGAAACCGCCCGAGCGCTCGCCGCCCGCGCCGCGCCCCTCAAGGCCGCCGTGGTCCAGGCGGGTAACCGAGACCGCCGCATTGAACTTGCCGGCGGGAAAGGCCGCGGAGGCGAAATCGTAGCTGCCGCCCAGCGCCCAGGCCGAGTGCATCACCGAGAACTCGCGGCGGGCGTAGGCCAGGCCGCCGGGGTTGTAATAGATGGCGTTGCTGTCGTCGGCCAGAGCCGTGTAGGCCGATCCCATGGCCGAGGCGCGCGCGCCCGCGCCGATATTCAGGAAGTCCGCGCCGCTCTCCAGCGCCCGAGAGAGCTGCACCGAGGGAACGAGCAGGAACGCGGCCGCCAGCGCCAGCGCGTAGGGCCGCGACAGCCAGTAGATCAGGCCGTTCGCCAAGTCCTTTTTTGTCCCGCCGTCCAGGGCTTTCATAACTTTACCTTACCACCGCGAACTTCCCCGCCCGCTTGAGTTTGCCGCCGCCGCTCTGCACCTCCGCCTGGTAATAATATACGCCGCTGGGGAAAGAACCGCGCAGTTCCAGTTCATAAGCGCCGCCGGCGGCGGGGGCGCCGCTCACCGCACCCTCGTAAGCCAGGCGGCCCGAGGCTGAATACACCTTTACCTGCAGTTTCTCGCCGGCCGCGGCCTCCACATGCAGCACCGGCACCGCGCCGCCCTTGGCGGGATTCGGAAAAACATAGACCTCGCCCAGCGCCGCGGCGGAGGCCGGAGCGGCGGGAACCGCCGCGGGGGCGGCTCCGGCCATTACCTGGTATACCGAGAAATGGCCGGTCTGCGCGCTCACGGTCTTGTCGGCCTTGGAGACTACCGAGGGCAGTATCTCCCAGTCGCCGGCCGCCGCGTTCCAGTAGGCCACCTGCAGGGCGTTCTCGTCGGCGCCCGTGGGCAGCAGTTCGGGGCGGTACGGCAGCGAGATCGTTACCGGCTTCCCGAAGACCGAGCCGTGGGGGCCGAATTCGAAAGCTTCGGAAACAGCCGCCAGCGAGCGGCCCTTGAGCCCCTTGGCGCGCTTGTCTTTCTCTCCCTCGCCCACCTCTTCGGCTTCCTCGGGGGCGGCGGTGAGCAGCAGCTCCGGATTGCCCTTGAAAGCGCCGGCGGGAATGTCCACCTTGAGGCCGCCGGGGCCTTTGCGTTCGCCCGCGCGCTTCTCGAGCAAGGCGGTAAAGGTCTTTTTGCTGGAGAGGGCCCGGTTCATACTCTCGCCGGAGAAGGTCCTGCCGTCGGCCAGCTGGCCGGTCAGCTTCAGCGAGAACTCGCCGTCGGGGATTATCGCGGCCACGTCGGCGCGCATGAATTTAAGCATCAGGTAGGTGACCCCGGCCAGCCCGTCGAAGTCGGCGGTGTCGCCGCTCTGCACCTTGGCGACGAACTTGGGGTCGGGCGCTATCGGGGTCACGGGCTCGCCGTTCACGGCGGAGATCCTGACGGTGCCGGCCTGCACGGCGGCCGCGTCGGCCTCGGGCAGGCCGAGGACGACGGTAACCCACTTGCCGTTAGCGTCCTTGTTTATGGAGGTGGGCGTCATCTTGACGAAGGCCTTGGGCTCGGAGCGCAGCTTCGAGAAATAGATGGAGTCCACCGGGTCGTCTATATAGGAAAGGCCGCCGCCGATGGAGTACAGGTAATCCTGCGTGGACACGGCGGCGAGCGACACCAGGTTCTGCGGCAGGGCGTGCAGCGCCTGCCAGGCGCCCAGCGCGCCGTCGGCGGCTATGGGCGAGAAATAGACCGCGTTGGTAACGCCGCCGTCGAAGCCGCCCAGCACGTAGACGCTCTTGTCGGTGGCCACCATGCCGTAGAAGGCCAGGCTGGAAGGCAGCTGCGGCTGGGCCGTCCAGGCGCCCAGGGTGCCGTCGGCGTTGACGGACGCCGCGTAGACCGCGCGGGATACCCCGGCCGGCGGCAGGCCGCCGTCGCCGTACAGCCCGGCGGCGGTGAAGCCGCCGAGGGCGTAGAGCTTGCCGGCCTTGGCGAAAGTGCGGTGGCCGAACAGCACTGAGGGCAGCGCTGTTTCGGCGCGCCAGGCGCCCATGGAGCCGTCGGCGTTGATAGCCGCGGAGTAGACCAGGCTAACGGGGCCGATGTTGCGGGCTATGCCGCCCGTCACGTAGATCCTGTTGTTGTAGACGGCGGCGGAATGGGCGTAGAGGCGCTGCGGCAGCGTCGTGCCGCGCAACCAGCCGGTCAGCGTGCCGTCGGGGTTGGCGCCGGAATAGTAGACGAGGTTGCGCTGGCCGGAATAATTGATGCCGCCCAGGATGTAGACGCGCTCGTTATGCACCGCCGAGGCGTGCAGGCCAAGGCCGAGCAGCTCGGGCATGGCGCTGGCGGGCTGCCAGGCCCCCAGCGTGCCGTCGGCATTCATCGTAGCGCAGTAGTAGACGTTATTGATATAGCCGGCGCCGGTCACGCTGCCCCGGTCGCTGACGCCGCCGGAGACGTAAATGCGGCCGCCCATGATGACGGCCGAGTGCGACAGCAGCGGCTGCGGCAGCGGGGTGGCGGGCTCGAACTGGGCGGCGGCGCAGAACGGCAGCAGCACAAGTGCCGCCGCCGCCAGTATCGCCTTGCCCGCTGCGAACATATAGCCTCCTCGCTGAAAGCAAAAAAACCGAACAGGACAGCCCAGTAATGGACTTCCTCATTCGGTAGCCTGGCCGGCAAAACACACGCGTTCACTTTCGGCAGCCCGTCCGGCGTGTGGACCCGTGTCCCTTTGCCCCGCGGCTTTGCGCCCCCGGCCTTCAGGTCCGGGTTTGCTATTATCGTCGCTATGTTATAGCAGAGAAATCCAGAATTTTCAAGATTTATTTAATATCACTTGGTTACACTCGCGCGGCAGGGTAGTAGCGCTATTTACGGTTGTAGCGGCCGCTCCTCATAGAGTCGAAATAGGCGATTTCAGGGCCGGTCAGGAACCTGGGGGTAAGGCCCAGCCCCTCTATGCAGCCCAATATGTAGAACAGGGCGGCCAGCACCTCATTCTCCGCCTCGCCGCAGCGCCCGTCCAGGGCCTCCGGGCCGCAGTACAGGGCCTGGTCCGGGGAAAGCACTTTGGACAGAAGGAAACTCTTGCCGTACCTGGCCAGCAGCGCCGCGTTGGCCGGCGACAGGCCGGCGCCCCCCCCGGCCGGCCGGAAGGGCGGCAGCCCCAGGCCCGACTTTATCCGCTCGTTCACCCTGGCGTTCAGCTCCAGGGCGCCTTCCACCCCGGCGTGAGCCGCTACCAGGCCGTGGTTGGCCAGGAAGAAGACCTGCGGCGCTGCGGGCTGGGCCCGCTCGTTTATGGCGGCGCACAGCTGCGCCCCAGGCGCCTTATAGGGCAGGAACTCCGCGGTCGGGAATAATTCCCTGCCGAGCTTGTGCCCCTCGGCGCTCATGTTCAGTACATTGGCGTATACCGAATGGGTGTGTATGACCACGGTATTGAGCAGCGAATGGAAACCGGTCTCGATCGAAGGTTTGGCCGGCGGCTGGCCTTTTACAGGCAGCGCCTGGGAGAGGATAAAGTCGGAGAACTCCGCGTCCCCGCCCGAACCGGCGGCTATGCGGCGCTTTATGTTGCCGTAGTTGACCAGCGCCCAGCCGCGAGCAGGGGTAACGTCGCCCAGCCGGTAGCCGGAGGCTTTTACGAGCATGAGCTCCGCCCCGGTCTTCACCGAAACGTTGCCGCCGCCGCCCTGCGTCAGGTCCGGGCCGGCGCCCGCCCCGCGGGCGGCGCTGGCCAGCAGTTCGGGGGCTTTGCCCAGCGCGGGACCGTAATCCATTATTTCTTTGACCTCGGGTGCGCCTTCTCATACACCTCTTTCAGGCGCTCCAGGGAGACATGGGTATAGATCTCGGTGGTCTGCAGGTTCTTATGCCCCAGCATCTCCTGCACCGACTTCAGGTCGCAGCCGCGGTCCAGCAGGTGGGTGGCGAAGGAGTGGCGCACCGAATGCGGGTTCATCGGCCTGGCAAAACGGGCGCGCTTGGCCATCTTTTTGAAGATCAGGGCTATGCCCGCCCCGCTCAGGCGGGTATGCTTGTGATTGAGGAAGAGCGGCAGGCCGTGGGCCAGCGGCCGCGGACGGGTCTCCAGGTAGGCCTTGAGGGCCTCCAGCGCCCTGTCCCCCACCGGCACCAGCCGCTCCTTGGAGCCTTTGCCCATCACGCGGGCGAAACCGGAAAAAAAGTCCAGGTCGCCGATATTCAGGCCGGCCGCCTCGGAACGGCGCAGCCCGCTGGAGTAGACCAGTTCGAACAGGGCGAAGTCGCGCAGGGCGAAATAATAGCCCTTCTCCCTGGCGTTGACCTCTTCGGGCCTGTTGAAATCCTGCAGCTTGCCCACCTCCCCCTCGGTAAGGAAACGCGGCAGGCGCTTTTCTTTCTTGGGGATAGTGATCAGGTCGAAGGGGTCGTTCTCGAGCCGGCCGGTCTCCTGCAGGTAGCGCAGGAAGGAGCGCACCGCCGAGATCTTGCGCAGCAGCGTGTTCCTGGAAACCTTGCGCTCGCTGATATGGGCGATATAGCCGCGCATGAGCAGGCGGTCGAGCGCCTTAGGGGTTTCGGCCCCGGCGGCGGCCGCGTAGGCGAGGAACTCGCCGAGGTCGAACTGGTAGGCCTTGACGGTGTTGCGCGAAAAGTTACGCTGCGCGCGCAGGTGCAGCAGGAACTGTTCCGCCAGGAGTTTCATGGCTAAATTTTAGCATTTGCCCGCGGGCTAGGCAGCCAGCGGCAGCGTGAAATAGAAAGTGGCGCCCTGGCCCTCGGGGCTCTCGGCCCAGACGCGTCCCCTGTGCTGCGCCACGAATTCCTTGACGATGGAAAGCCCCAGGCCCACGCCTTCGCGGGTCCCGTTCTCGTCGAGCTGCACAAAGCGCTCGAAGATCCTGGCCATATTCTCCTTGCTGATGCCGGGGCCGGTGTCGCGCACGCCCACCAGCGCGCTGTGGTCCGGGGTGAGCGCCCGCGCGGCGGCCACTATCACCTCGCCGCCGCGGGGCGTGGACTTGATGGCGTTGGAGACCAAATTGGTCACCACCTGCACTATGCGCCCGTGGTCGGCCAGCACCGTTACGTCGGGCCTGCAGCAGCGCAGCGTCAGCGTCACACCCTTGGTTTTGGCCCAGGGCAGCAGGCTGTCCACCGCCTCGTTCAGGATCGGGCTAAGCTGGACAGGCTCCGGGTGCACCGACATCTTGCCGGCCTTGAGCTTGGAGAAATCCAGTATGCCGCGTATCATCTCCGTCAGGCGGCGGCTGTTACGCAGACTTATAGTGAGGAAATTGGATTCGTCGGCGCTGAGCTTGGCGGCGGCGCTCTCCGTGAGGATCTCCAGCGCCGCGCTGATCGAGGACAGCGGGGACTGCAGGTCATGCGTCACGCGCGAGAGGAACTCGTCCTGCAGGCGCTGGGCCTCCTTGAACTTGGTCATGTCGGGCAGCGTCGCGTAAGCGCCTACCACGCGGCCCTGGTCGTCCTCCAGCAGGGCCATGGAGCGCCGCAGCGCGCCGCTAACCATCTCGTCGCCGGCCACGCTGACCTCGCCGGTGATGGGGTTGCCCGCCGAAAGGTCCATATCCTTGGAGATGGTCAGCATATGCTCGGCGGGATTCAAATGCTCGCTGATATGCTTGCCGACCACCTCGGAAAGCCTGTGGCCGGAGATCTGCTCGGCGGCGGGGTTCATCATCAGGATCTTGCCGTCCTTGTCCACTATCACCTTGCCCTCGGCCACGTGGGACAGCACGCTCTCGGTGCGGTTGCGGGTATTGAGGATCTCCTCCTTCTCGGCGGCCAGCGCCTTGGTGGCCTGGTCTATCTGCCTGTCCATGCCCTCGCGCAGCATCTTAAGGGTGTCCTCGTACATTTTAACTCGCTCGCGCGGATCTTTAACCGCGGATTCCACCAGCGTGGTCAGCAGCGCGCCAAGACTGGCCCCGGCCGCTCCGCCGCCGGCGCCGCCGCCCTGGCCGGTTCCCCGGCCGCCGCCGATGCCTGCACCCGAACCTTCACCCTGGCCGCCGCCCCGACCGGTTCCCCGGCCGCTGCCCGCGCCAGACCCTTCGCCCTGGCCGCCGCCCTGACCGGTTCCCCGGCCGCTGCCCGCGCCAGACCCTTCGCCCTGGCCGCGGCCTGCCCCGCCGCGGCCCGCCGGAGCGCCGGCGCCGCCGGCAGGCGAAGAGGGCGCCTGCGGGGGCGGCGCCGCGGGGAGCGGCGCTCTGGCCTGCCTTGCCGCGGGGGCGGGCGCTATGTCCGGAAATTGAGCCGCCGGCCGGGGACTCACCTTGGGGGCGGGATTAAGTACCGCCGGCCGGGGCTTTACTGCGGGGGGTTGCGCGGCTGCCGCCTGAGGCTCCCCCATGCTGCCTGCGTAGCCGCTCTCTTTCACATAGCGCACTTCCTCCGAACGTATATGGGTGACCCCCCTGCCCGACATGAAAGCCATGAAAGTACCGGCCGTCTGTCCCCTGGGCGAGGTCCCGAGGAATTCGCAGAGTGCCGCCACTTCTGAAGGCCTGATCCCGGGGTCAAAGATCACTCCGCGCACGCCGTGGGCCTTGAGCATCCCGTCGAGCCCGTGCGGGTCCCCTCCCGTAACCGGCAAGGCGCGCCCGTTGAACATCCAGGCGTCGTTGGTGAAAGAGACGGAAAGCTCCCCTCCGCCGCTGGCTTCCAGCACCTCCGCCAGCGAGGCGTAAGCACGGCCCAGCGACTCCATCACCACAGGGTGGCTGAGCGAATACAGCGCGGCGCTCTTGGCCGCCCTGGAGACCGCGGCCAGGAAATCGGCGCAAAGCTCCTCGTAAGGGATCCCGTACCTCTCCCGCCCGAGGTCCCTCCCTGCGCCCGCATAATCCTGGTCTATAGGGTTCATAAGGCTACCCCATCATTATCTTCAGCGCCTCGGCCATGGAGGTGCTGCCATTAGCTACCGCCGTCAGGGCCGACTGCCGCAGCGTGGTCATGCCTTCCTTTACGGCGAGTTCGCTGAGCATGTCCACGTTGAAATTGGAGGTTATCAGCTGGCGCATGGCGGAGCTTTCCACCGGCATCACCTCGAACAGGGCCTTGCGCCCCGAGTAGCCGCTCTGCGAGCAGTGGTGGCAGCCCGGCGCGTGCCAGACCTTCCTGAGCATTTCCTTCTCGGAGTCGCTGAGGAACCTCGCGTCATCCTCGGAAAGATGGCCGGGCCGCTTGCAATGCGGGCACAGCGTGCGCACCAGGCGCTGGGCGATGACCATCTTTACGCTGGCCGCCACCAGGAACGGCGCCACGCCCATATGGGTAAGGCGCACCACGGTGGCCGGCGCGCTGTTGGTGTGCAGCGTGGAGAAGACCAGGTGGCCGGTGATGGAGGCCTTGATGGAGATCTCGGCCGTTTCCAGGTCGCGGATCTCGCCTACCAGCATGATGTCCGGGTCCTGGCGCAGGAAGGCGCGCAGCGTGGACTCGAAGGTGAGGCCCACCGCCGGGATGATCTTCACCTGGTTGACGTGGGGCACCTCGTATTCCACAGGGTCCTCGGCCGTCATGATATTCACGTCGGGCTTGTTGAGCACGTTGATCATGGTGTAGAGCGTGGTGGTCTTGCCGCTGCCGGTGGGGCCGGTCACGAGGATCAGGCCGTGCGGGCTCTTCAGGGCCGCCTCCACGCAGCGGTGCTCGCGCTCCGTCAGCGCCAGGCTGCTCAGGTCGGAGTTGAGCTTGCTCTGGCCCAGCACGCGCATGACTATCTTCTCGCCCTTGATGCAGGGCAGCGTGCTGACGCGGAACTCTATCTTGTTGCCCTTGATATTGACCCGGAACTGGCCGTCCTGCGGGATGCGGCGCTCGGTTATGACCAGGCTGCTCATGATCTTTATGCGCGCGGTCACGCGGGGATGTATGGCGATGGGCAGGGTGGTCAGCTGCCGCAGCACGCCGTCCACCCGCACGCGCACGGACACCTTGTCTTCCTGCGGCTCCATATGTATGTCCGAGGCGCGCATCTCCACCGCCCGCACCAGGATCTTATTCACCATCCCTATCAGCGGCGAATCCTTCTCCAGGGCCTCTATGCCCATCACTTCCTTCGCCTCCTGCTTCTTCTCCGCGTCGGCGTCGATCAGTTCCAGTTCCTGGGCGTCCTCCTGCGTAAAGACTTCGTTCATCTCCGGCACTACTTCTTCGGGCTCCTGCGGCTCTGGCGCCGCTTCCGGCTCCGGCTCGGCCGCTGGGGCCGGTGGCTCGGGCAGTTCCGGCAGCGCCGGCAGTTCCGGCAGCGCGGCCGGCGCCTGCTTGGGCTCCGGCCGGCGGAGGGCCTCAGGCGGCAGCTCTACGGAAACGGGCCGGGGCGGCGGCGCCTCGAATTGCGGGGCCGCCTGCTCCTCCCCCTCTTCCGGCAGGCCGAAGCGCTCTATCTGCAGCACCGACTCGCCGGGCGGAGGCGGCTCCACGGCCTCGGCCGGCCGCTCCGGGGCCGGCGCGCGCCGGGGCGCGGGGACCGCTGGCTTCTGGCCTATGCCCAGCGCCTTGTTCACGCTCTCCAGTAATTTGGCGTTGGGCACCGGCTTGTCCAGGAAATCCGAGATGTTCATATTCAGCGTCTTCAAATGCTGGCGGTTGGCGGCGCCGGTGAACATGATGATGCGCATGTTCTTGAGTTCGTAATTGCTGCGCACCTCCTGTATCAGCTCGTAGCCGTTCATCTTGGGCATGTTGAAATCCACCAGCGCCAGGTCCGGCACGCTGGCGTTTATCATCTGCAGCGCCTCTTCGCCGTTCACCGCTTCTATGACGTTGAAGTGGTGAACGGTAAGCAAATGTTTTACCAGGTCGCGGTAATCCTTATTGTCGTCCACCACGATTACGGTATAGACTTTGGGTTTGGGTTTTACGGGCGCGGGCGGGAGTTCCGCCCTGGCCGGGGCCGCCGGAGCAGGCGGCGCGGTGACCTGCGCGGGCCTGGGCGCGACCGTAGCCCGGGAGGAGTTACCCCCGAACATCGCGTCCAATTGCGCGCCAAAATTCTCAGCGTCCAGCTTTTCCATAGCGTATCACCGCCCCTTCTACGCTACCCCCACCGCACAAACCCCGCTAGGCATAGTATACGGCGCGGCGGCCCGGCTTACCATTGCCGGTTTCCGCATTGTATTGACTTTTTTCCGCTTCGGGGAGTTTAGAGGGCGGTGCGGCGCCGGTGGCGCTTGCCGTTGCTGGCCGCGCGGTAGCGCGACGGCGCGGTTTTCTGGATCTTTTCGAACTGCCTGATGAAGGACTCCGCGTTGGCGTAGCCCAGTTTGGCCGAGATCTGCTTGATGGTGAGGCCGGAGGTATGCAGCAGTTTTTTCGCCTGCTCCATCTTTACCTTCAGCTTATAGTCGCTGAAGCCCATGCCGGTCCATTGGCGGAAGACGCGACTGAGATATTTCGGCGTCAGGAAAACGGCTTCGGCGGCGTCTTTCAGGGTTATCTTCTTGAAGCAGTTGCCCTCGATGAAACCGCGCACGTGCTCTATCTTGGCGGCCATGTCCATCTCGCCCGGGGCGGCCTCGCCGCCGGAGCGCGCCAGCTCTTTTTCGATGACGGCGCGGGCCGCGGCTATGGAAAAAGGCTTCTCTATGTAATTGTCGGCTTTGGCCGTCAGCGCGTGTATGGCGATGTCCTTGCTGCTATAGCCGGTCATGATGATCACCGGCTTCTCGGGAGCCAGCGCCTTGATCTTCTCCAGGGCGGCGATGCCGTCCATGCCGGGCAGGTAGACGTCCAGCAGCACGAGCGCGAAAGAGTTGGGTTTGCGCAGGCGGTCGAGGGCCTCTTCGCCGCTGGCGGCGCAGGTGACGTCGTACTCGCGGAACCACAGCGGGAAATCCTCCCTGAGGTCCTTATTATCGTCCACGAAAAGTATCTTTGCGCGCATAAACTACGCCCCTGCCCATATTCTATCAATAAAAAAGCCCGGGGCAGCCCGGGCTTTTTCTCCCAGCGAAGGTCAGGCCGGCTTCTGGCCGGTCAGCCTCTCGAGCTCCTCGGGGGAGGGCTGCTCGATGTTGCGGCACTTGGGGAAGCCGGAGCAGGCCAGGAAGTAGCCGCGGGCGCTCTTGCGGAGCAGCATCTCGTTCTTGCCGCACTTGGAGCAGGTCTTGCCGGTCTTGATCGGCGCGAAGTACTCCTGCTTGTTGCCTTCCTTGTCGAGCGGGATCTTGCCCTTGCACTTGGGGAAGCGAGAGCAGGAGAGGTACTTGCCGAAGCGGCTCTCGCGCTGCACCATCGGGCTCAGGCAGAGCGGGCACTTCTCGTTGGTTTTTATGACGTTAGGGCGGGACTTGGTCATGTCCTTCTCCGCCGTCGCCAGCGCCTCGGCGAAGGGCCCGTAGAACTCGCCCATGAACTTCACCCAGTCCATGTTGCCGTCGGCGATATCGTCGAGCTTGTCCTCGATGGAGGCCGTGTAGGAGATCTCCATGATCTCCTTGAAGAAGTCCTTGAGCTTCTCGGTCACCAGCGCGCCCAGGTCCGTGATGAGCAGCTTGCGGTCCTTCTCGCGGTTGATGTAGCCGCGGTCTATCACGTTCTTGATGATGACGGCGTACGTGGAGGGGCGGCCGATGCCGTGCTTTTCCAGCGTCTTGATGATGCTGGCCTCGTTGTAGTTGGGCGGCGGGGAGGTCTTGTGGGACTTGGTGGAGACGTCCTTGAGGATGACGACGTCGCCCTCCTTGAGGGGCGGCAGGGCGGCCGAGCCTTCCTCGTCCTCGCCGGCCACTTCCTCTTCCTTCTCCTCCATGTAGATCTTCAGGTAGCCTTCGAACTTCACCGTGCGGCCGCTGGTGCGCAGCACGGCGCGGCCTTTATCGTCGGAGAATTCCACGGAGAGCGAGTCGAAGATGGCCTCTTCCATCTGGCTGGCCATGAAGCGGCGCCAGATGAGGTCGTAGAGCTTGGCCTGGTCGGGGTTGAGGAACTTGGCCATCTCCTCCGGCCGCTTATAGGCGGACGTGGGGTGGATGGCCTCGTGGGCTTCCTGGGCGCCCTTTACCTTCTTGAGGTAGGTGGGCGGCTTGGCCGGGCAGAAATCCTTGCCGTAGATCTCGGCGATGAACTTGGCGGCCTCTTTCTGCATCTCGGCCGACACGTTGAACGAGTCGGTACGCATGTAGGTGATCAGACCGGAGCGGTCCCCGTCCATCTCCACGCCTTCGTAGAGGCTCTGGGCCACCTTCATGGTGCGGTCCGACGAGAAACCGAGCTTATTGTAGGCGTCCTGCTGCAGCGTGCTGGTGATGAACGGCGGCTTGGGCTTCTGCCGCACGGCCTTGGCGTCCACCTTGCTGACCGTCAGCTTTGAATTGCGCAGGTGGGTGCCGGCCTCCACGGTGTCTTCCAGCTTCTTGAAGACGGAGGTCTTGTAGCGGTAATCCTCGGCGAAGAGCTTGAGCAGGATGGTCTGCTCCACGGCGGCGCCTTCCCAGCGCACCAGCTTGGAGTCGAAATCCTTGTAGCCGCTCTTGTCGCCGGCGGGCATTTCCTTGGCGAGCCGGGTATAAAGCGTGTAATAGTCCTCTTCCTTGAAAGCGGCTATCTCCTTGGCGCGCTCGGCTATCAGGCGCACGGTGACGCTCTGCACGCGCCCGGCGGACAGGCCGCTCTTGATCTTGCTCCACAGGAGCGGGGAAAGTTTGTAGCCCACGATGCGGTCGATGATGCGGCGGCTCTGCTGCGCGTTGACCAGCGCCATGTCCAGGTCGCGCGGGCTCTTGAGGGATTCCTCTATGGCGCTCTTGGTGATCTCGTGGAAGCTGATGCGCTTGAACGGCACGTCCGCCTTGATGGCTTCGCGCAAATGCCAGCTGATGGCCTCGCCCTCGCGGTCAGGGTCGGTGGCCAGGTAGATGACGTCGGCGTTCTTGGCGATGGTGTTGAGCTCGGCGATGATCTTCTTCGCGCGCTCCACCAGCACGTATTTGGGCGTGAATCTGTCTTTCACGTCCACGCCCAGTTCGTCCTTGGGCAGGTCGCGCACGTGTCCGAAAGAGCTGCGCACCACGTAACTGGCGTCCAGGAAGCGGCCTATAGTTTTCTCCTTGGTCGGAGACTCGACTATGACGAGATGCCTCTTGGCGGTCTTTGAGGGTTTAACGGGTTTTTCAGTTTTTTCAGCCATAAATTAGATATCTATAATATTATATTTATTCCCTATAAGCAAAACCCCGCTCCGTTTTCCCCCATAATGCAGGGTGCTGTGCATGGATAGTTGCGGCCGCGCGGGGCCAGTTCCCGCGCGGTCGAGAAAGGGTTCAGACGGCGCGGCAGTAGCGGCCGTTGCGCGACAGCAGCAGCGAGGCCACCTCGAGCTCGAACAGCGCGGCGGCCGCGCGCTGCACCTGCCAGCCCAGCGCCGCCGTCACCTCGTCCGCGTTGAGCCCCTGCTCCCTGGCCGCTATCGCCGTAAAGGCCTCCAGCGCGTCGGGAGAGAGCTCCCGCAGGGCCGCCTCGGCCGGGCTTTGCGCGCCCTTCCCCCTCCCGGTCTTCAGGCCGAACACCCGGTCGGGCGGGAAGCGGGCGAGGATATCCTCCGCGTTCTCCGCCGGGTAGGCCCCGTTCTTGATATAGAAATTAGGCCCGCGGCTGACCGGGGAATCCACCGGCCCCGGCACAGCCAGCACCTCGCGGCCCTGCTCCGTCGCGAAACGCGCGGTGATCAGGGCCCCGGACTCGAAGCCGCCCTCCACCACCACGGTGGCCAGCGACAGCCCGGAGATTATCCTGTTGCGCCGCGGAAAATTAGCCGGCAGCGGCCCCTTGTCCAGCGGGAACTCGGAGACCAGGGCGCCGCCGCCCTCGACGATAGCTTCGGCCAGTTTAGCGTTCTCCTCCGGATAAACGCAGTTCAGCCCGGTGCCCAGCGCCGCCCAGGTGACGCCGCCCGCCTCCACGGCGGCGCGGTGCGCCGCGGTGTCTATGCCCCGGGCCAGGCCGCTGACCACGGCCGCCCCGGCCTGCGCCAGTTCCCGCGCCAGGCGGGCCGCGGTACGCAGGCCGTAAGCTGTGGCCTTGCGCGTGCCCACAATGGCGGCCGCCGGCAGCGGCCGCAGGCCGCCGCGCAAGTAGAGCACCAACGGCGGGTCGTAGATCTGTTTGAGAAGCTCCGGATAGCCCTCGTCGAGGGCGGTGTAGACCGCGACGCCGGCCTTTTCGGCGGCGCGCAGTTCCGCTTCGGGGTCGGCTTCGG